>Ga0268250_10000006_pt1 | contig 407418 bp, 386 predicted proteins | sample AgamicAsSfe_FD_200448 | JGI IMG/M metagenome (GOLD analysis project Ga0268250, IMG submission 200448) | Agave microbial communities from Guanajuato, Mexico - As.Sf.e (v2) (version 2) | ecosystem: Host-associated > Plants > Phyllosphere > Phylloplane/Leaf | place: Guanajuato, Mexico...
GACAGCCCGTCTTCCGCTCCAACTATACCATCCACGCCGGGGTGGTGGAATTGGCAGACACACAGGACTTAAAATCCTGCGGTAGGTGACTACCGTGCCGGTTCAAGTCCGGCCCTCGGCATTAAGTTTTGCGCCCGTAGCTCAATTGGATAGAGCGTTTGACTACGGATCAAAAGGTTAGGGGTTCGACTCCTCTCGGGCGCGCCATGATCTATATGAAATCGGGAAGTAGCTCAGCTTGGTAGAGCACATGGTTTGGGACCATGGGGTCGCAGGTTCGAATCCTGTCTTCCCGACCATTCTTGGGGCCTTAGCTCAGCTGGGAGAGCGCCTGCTTTGCACGCAGGAGGTCAGCGGTTCGATCCCGCTAGGCTCCACTTGATTTCAAAAATATTTGGCGGTGTAGCTCAGCTGGCTAGAGCGTACGGTTCATACCCGTGAGGTCGGGGGTTCGATCCCCTCCGCCGCTACCAATGGACCTTTAGCTCAGTTGGTTAGAGCAGACGGCTCATAACCGTCCGGTCGTAGGTTCGAGTCCTACAAGGTCCACCACTATACGGAGGAATACCCAAGTCTGGCTGAAGGGATCGGTCTTGAAAACCGACAGGGGTGTCAAAGCCCGCGGGGGTTCGAATCCCTCTTCCTCCGCCATACATATTCCTAATCATCGCGGGGTGGAGCAGTTCGGTAGCTCGTCGGGCTCATAACCCGAAGGTCGCAGGTTCAAATCCTGCCCCCGCAACCAAATTTTAAAATGGTCCGGTAGTTCAGTTGGTTAGAATGCCTGCCTGTCACGCAGGAGGTCGCGGGTTCGAGTCCCGTCCGGACCGCCATTTAAATACTTAGGCTCGGTAGCTCAGTTGGTAGAGCAACGGACTGAAAATCCGTGTGTCGGCGGTTCGATTCCGTCCCGAGCCACCATTTATCAATATATTTTGGCGGTTGTGGCGAAGTGGTTAACGCACCAGATTGTGGCTCTGGCATTCGTGGGTTCGATTCCCATCAATCGCCCCAAATAAAAATTGCGGGTGTAGTTTAGTGGTAAAACCTCAGCCTTCCAAGCTGATGTCGTGGGTTCGATTCCCATCACCCGCTCCATTTCTATATCGTCATGGGCCTGTAGCTCAGCTGGTTAGAGCGCACGCCTGATAAGCGTGAGGTCGATGGTTCGAGTCCATTCAGGCCCACCATGACTTTTGTATTCCACAGTAGCTCAGTGGTAGAGCTATCGGCTGTTAACCGATCGGTCGCAGGTTCGAATCCTGCCTGTGGAGCCAAATGGAGAAGTACTCAAGTGGCTGAAGAGGCGCCCCTGCTAAGGGTGTAGGTCGTGTAAGCGGCGCGAGGGTTCAAATCCCTCCTTCTCCGCCATATGATTACAGATATAATAATTTTCGGCCCGTTGGTCAAGCGGTTAAGACACCGCCCTTTCACGGCGGTAACACGGGTTCGAATCCCGTACGGGTCATCCAGAAGCCTTGCATATCCTGCAAGGTTTTTTTGTTTTTTAAATCATGATATGTCTTAGATTTTGTTCTTTATTTTAAAAACAGACTACAAAAATCTCCATATATTTCGTTTTTCTTCAGAAAATGAAGTTAATTGTCTATAAGTATAAGCGCTTTCAGCAAAGGGCTTTTTTTTATTTCTTCGAATAAATACTATAAATGAAAACTATGATGTCAGAAAGGATGATTACATGGCCGCTGCCAGCCCGACAGCACATGATGTTTATCTTTTTCACGAAGGCAGTCTGTTTAAAAGCTATCAGCTGTTTGGCTCGCATTACCGCGAGCTGAATGGCAAAAGCGGATATGAATTCTGTGTGTGGGCGCCTCATGCGTCGGAAGTACGAGTGGCTGGAGATTTTAACAGCTGGTCTGGAGAAGAGCATGTGATGCACAGAGTGAATGATAATGGTATTTGGACGTTATTTATTCCAGGTATAGGAGAAAAGGAACGATATAAATATGAAATCGTGACGAATAACGGTGAGATCAGGCTGAAGGCAGATCCATACGCTATTTATTCAGAAGTCAGACCAAACACAGCGTCACTTACTTACAATTTGGAAGGGTACAGCTGGCAAGATCAAAAATGGCAAAATAAACAGAAGGCTAAGACGCTGTATGAAAAACCTGTTTTCATTTATGAACTGCATCTTGGGTCTTGGAAGAAGCATTCTGATGGCAGGCATTATTCCTATAAAGAATTAAGTCAGACGCTTATCCCTTATATCAAGGAGCATGGGTTTACCCATATTGAACTGCTTCCGGTGTATGAGCATCCATATGATCGTTCTTGGGGATACCAAGGAACGGGGTATTACAGCCCGACAAGCAGGTTTGGCACGCCGCATGATCTGATGAAGTTTGTTGATGAATGTCATCAACAAAATATCGGAGTCATTTTGGATTGGGTCCCCGGACATTTTTGTAAAGATGCACATGGACTCTATATGTTTGATGGAGAACCGCTTTATGAATACAAAGAAGAACGTGATCGGGAGAACTGGTTATGGGGCACGGCAAACTTTGACCTGGGAAAACCGGAAGTTCATAGTTTTTTAATTTCGAATGCGTTGTACTGGGCGGAATTCTATCATATAGATGGATTTAGGGTTGATGCAGTGGCTAATATCTTGTATTGGCCAAATCAGGATGAACGCCACACGAATCCATATGCTGTTGAGTTTTTAAAAAAACTCAATCAAACCATGAGAGAGGCATATCCCCATGTGATGATGATTGCGGAAGATTCTACAGAATGGCCTCAAGTGACAGGTGCCGTTGAGGAAGGGGGGCTTGGTTTTCATTATAAATGGAATATGGGATGGATGAATGACGTACTGAAATACATGGAGACGCCGCCCGAAGAAAGGCGGCATTGTCATCAGCTTATCTCTTTTTCATTACTATATGCGTTTAGTGAGCATTTTGTATTGCCGTTTTCTCATGATGAAGTCGTATACGGAAAAAAATCACTTCTTAATAAAATGCCTGGCGACTACTGGCAGAAATTTGCCCAGTATCGGCTTTTGCTGGGCTATATGACAGTGCATCCAGGAAAGAAATTGATCTTTATGGGATCAGAGTTTGCCCAATTTGATGAATGGAAAGATACAGAACAGCTTGATTGGTTTTTGGACTCCTTCCCCATGCATCAGAAAGCCAGCGTTTTTACGCAAGATCTTCTCCGCTTTTACCAAAAAAGCAAAATCCTTTACGAGCATGACCATCGTGCACAATCGTTTGAATGGATTGATGTCCATAATGACGAACAATCAATCTTTTCTTTTATTCGTTATGGCAAAAAGCACGGTGAGGCGCTTGTCATCATTTGTAATTTTACACCCGTGGTCTATCATCAATATGATGTTGGAGTTCCTTTTTTTACTCAATACATTGAAGTGCTTAACAGTGACAGTGAAACATATGGAGGCTCAGGGCAAATCAACAAAAAGCCGTTATCGGCCAAAAAGGGAGCACTTCATCATAAACCGTGTTATATCACGATGACCATCCCCCCTTACGGCATCTCGATTTTACGGGCGGTTAAAAAAAGAGGAGAGATAAAAAGATGAAAAAACAATGTGTAGCCATGCTCCTTGCCGGCGGGAAGGGCAGCCGTCTCAGCGGATTAACAAAAAATATGGCTAAACCGGCTGTATCTTTCGGGGGAAAATACAGGATTATTGATTTTACCCTAAGCAACTGTTCTAATTCGGGCATAGACACAGTCGGGATTTTAACGCAATATCAGCCGCTTGAGCTGAATTCCTATATTGGGATCGGCAGTGCATGGGATCTGGATAGATATAATGGCGGCGTGACGGTTTTACCTCCTTATGCCGAGTCATCAGAAGTCAAATGGTATAAAGGGACGGCAAGCGCCATTTATGAAAATCTCAATTATTTGAATCAGTATGATCCTGAGTATGTACTGATTTTATCAGGAGATCACATATACAAAATGGACTACGGCAAAATGCTTGATTATCACATTGAAAAGAAAGCAGATGTGACCATCTCTGTCATCGAAGTGGGCTGGGAGGAAGCAAGCCGGTTCGGCATCATGAAGGCCAATCCAGATGGGACGATCACACATTTTGATGAAAAGCCCAAATTCCCTAAGAGCAATCTTGCCTCAATGGGGATTTATATATTCAATTGGCCGCTTTTGAAACAGTATCTTGAGATGGACGATCAAAACCCTTATTCTAGCCACGACTTCGGCAAAGACATTATTCCTCTGCTTTTGGAGGAGAAAAAGAAGCTTTCTGCTTATCCGTTCAAGGGATATTGGAAGGATGTCGGCACGGTGCAGAGCTTGTGGGAAGCCAATATGGATTTGTTAAAAGAGGACTCGGAGCTGAAGCTGTTTGAACGCAAATGGAAAATTTACTCCGTCAATCCAAATCAGCCTCCGCAATTTATTTCATCTGATGCGCAGGTTCAAGATTCGCTTGTGAACGAAGGTTGTGTTGTATATGGAAATGTGTCTCACTCCGTTCTTTTTCAAGGTGTGACTGTTGGTAAGCATACGACTGTTACATCATCCGTCATAATGCCGGATGTGACGATTGGGGAGCATGTAGTCATTGAAAATGCCATCGTTCCTAATGGGATGGTGCTGCCGGATGGCGCAGTGATTCGCTCCGAAAAAGACATTGAAGAGGTGCTGCTCGTTTCAGAGGAATTTGTAGAAAAAGAATTGATTTAATTACTGAAGAGGGGGCAGAGTCAGTGTTCAATAATCAAATGTTAGGTGTTATAGATGAAACCACATATAAGCATTCTCTTCAGGATTTAACAGCACAGCGGTCGCTCGGGGCGATCCCTTTTGCCGGCAGGTACCGACTGATTGATTTTATGCTTTCCAACATGGTGAATGCGGATATTAGGAGTGTTGCAATTTTTCCGAAGTATCGTTACCGTTCGCTCATGGATCACCTTGGGGCGGGTAAGGAATGGGATTTGCACCGGAAAAAGGACGGCCTCTTTTTTTTCCCGTCTCCCCATCTTCATCACGAATACGATGAATTCGGTTCCTTTCGCCAGTTTTCGGACCATCTAGATTACTTCCACAGAAGCACTCAGCAATATGCTGTAATCTCCAACAGCCATACCGTATGCAACATTCAATTTCAATATGTGCTGAAACGCCATCAGGAGGTTGGCTGCGACGTCACCGAGGTATTTCAGGACGGCCAGTCGCTGCAAATCTATATCATGTCAACAACGCTTTTAAAGGATCTGATCTACGGACATAGCGAAAAAGGCTATAAAACCATTCAGGAGGCTGTTGAAAAGGAATCTTCCGCCCTGACCATTTGCCCATATGAATATTCAGGTTATGCCGCTGTCATTGATTCGGTGGAAAAATATTATACCCACAGTATGGAGCTCATTCAGCCTCGTTTTTGGCAGCAGGTGTTTTTGCCGCAGCAGCCGATCTATACAAAAGTGAAGGATGAGCCGCCTACGAAATACGGAAAGCACAGCACTGTCAAAAATTCTTTGGTGGCAAACGGCTGTGTGCTTGAAGGAGAGGTTGAAAACTGCATTTTGTTCAGGGCGGTCCATGTCGGAAAGGGAACGAAGCTGAAAAACTGTATTATTATGCAAAAAACGCAGATTGGAGAGGATTGTCTTCTTGAGCAGGTCATTTCGGATAAGGATGTTAAAATCGGCAAGGCGACGGAAGCTGTAGGAACAGCTGAGCAGCCGCTTGTATTAAGAAAAGGTTTGGTGCAAGGAGAGCTGATGAATTCTTGAAGATATTATTTGCTGTGTCAGAATGCACCCCATTTGTTAAATCAGGAGGTCTTGCCGATGTAGCAGGTGCTCTGCCAAAGGCACTTGCACGATTAGGCAATGAAGTAGCTGTGATGCTGCCGAAGTACAGCCAAATACCTGAACCGTGGAAAAAGCGTATGAAAAAGCAGGCTGAGTGTACGGTAGCTGTCGGCTGGCGGCAGCAATATTGCGGAATTGAACATATGGCCGAAGATGATGTGAATTATTACTTCATCGACAATGAGTACTATTTCAACAGGGATTCGTTGTACGGGCATTATGATGACGGTGAGCGGTTTGCCTTTTTTTCAAGAGCTGTGCTGGAGGTAGCAAAAGCTGTGAATGTTCAAGCCGATATTGTTCATACTCACGATTGGCATACAGCGATGGTCAATTATTTGCTGAAAGAGGAGTACAGAAAACATCCTTTTTATGAACGGATGAAAAGCGTGCTAACGATCCACAACCTGCAGTTTCAAGGCATATTCCCTCCTGATGTCACACATGACTTGCTGGGTCTTGAGATGGATCATTTTCATTATGAAAGGTTAGAATGCAATGGTTTTGTTAATTTTATGAAGGCGGGCATCATTGCGGCTGATCATGTGACAACTGTGAGCCCCACTTACAGAAATGAAATATTGACTCCGTATTATGGTGAGCAGCTGGAACAGGTTTTGCAATATAGGGAAAATGATGTAACCGGCATATTAAATGGCATTGATGATACGTTCTATCAGCCGAAAAGCGATCCTTATATAGAGGCGCAATACGATTCAGGGGATCTTGCATGCAAGTTGGAAAACAAAACGAAGCTTCAGCAGCGGATGGGGCTTCCAGAGAAAAACGATATTCCGCTGATCAGTATGGTGACAAGGCTCACTAAACAAAAGGGGCTTGATCTTGTCAGCAGAATTATGCACGAACTTCTTGAGGAGCAAGACATACAGCTGGTTGTGCTAGGCACAGGAGAACGTGAATTTGAAGATTATTTCCGGTATGCAGAATTTGCTTTTCATGAGAAGTGCCGGGCTTATATCGGGTTTGATGAGCCGCTAGCCCATCAAATTTATGCGGGCTCTGATATGTTTTTGATGCCGTCGAAATTTGAGCCGTGCGGTTTGGGGCAGCTCATTGCTCTTCAATATGGCGCCATTCCGATTGTCAGGGAAACGGGCGGTCTTTACGACACTGTCCGTGCCTATCAGGAGGAAGAGGGAACGGGCAATGGCTTTACGTTTTCCGCCTTTAATGCGCATGATCTGAAATTTACGATAGAAAGGGCGCTGTCGTTTTATTGCCAACAGGATGTATGGAAGAGCATCGTGAAGACCGCTATGAATGCAGATTACAGCTGGGGGAAGTCGGCTAAAGAGTATCAGCGTATTTTCGAGCAGGTGACAAGGAGTGGACGGGATGTTCTCGAGTAAAGAACGCTTTGCAGACTTATTTTTAAAGCGTCTGGAAATGACGTGCGGAAAAAGCTTTAAAGATTCTGCCAAGCTGGATCAATATAAAACGTTGGGCAATATGGTCAGAGAGTATATCAGCGCTGATTGGATCGAAACGAATGAAAAAAGCAGATCAAATTCCGGGAAGCAGACATATTATTTATCAATCGAATTTCTGCTCGGTCAGCTCCTTGAGCAAAACTTAATGAATCTTGGTGTTCGTGATGTTGTAGAAGCTGGTTTAAAGGAAATCGGCATCAATTTAGAGGAAATCCTTCAGATAGAGAACGATGCAGGTCTCGGCAACGGCGGGCTTGGCCGCTTGGCCGCTTGCTTTTTAGATTCTCTTGCTTCGTTGAACCTGCCGGGGCACGGGATGGGCATACGTTATAAGCATGGCTTGTTTGAGCAAAAAATTGTAGACGGACATCAGGTGGAGCTGCCTGAGCAATGGTTGAAAAACGGGAACGTATGGGAAGTAAGGAATGCAGATCAAGCAGTGGACGTGCCGTTTTGGGGCGAAGTCCATATGACAGAAAAAAGCGGGCGCCTGCATTTTCGCCACGAACAAGCGACAATTGTTACCGCTGTTCCTTATGATATCCCGATCATCGGCTATGAAACGGGCACTGTCAACACGTTAAGGCTTTGGAACGCCGAGCCCTATGCGCATTATCACGGCGGTAATATTTTGTCTTATAAGCGAGAAACAGAAGCGGTTTCTGAATTCTTATATCCCGATGACACCCATGATGAGGGGAAAATTTTACGGCTGAAGCAGCAGTATTTTTTAGTATGCGCAAGCTTAAAAAGCATTGTGAACAATTACCGTAAAACACATAAATCTTTATCCGGCCTGCATAAAAAAGTGAGCATTCATATTAATGACACTCACCCTGCGCTTGCGGTGCCTGAGCTGATGCGGATTTTGCTCGATGAAGAGAACATGGGCTGGGAAGAAGCTTGGCATATCACTGTACATACGATTTCTTATACAAATCATACAACATTGTCAGAAGCGCTCGAGAAATGGCCGATTCATTTGTTTAAGCCGCTGCTCCCGCGAATGTACATGATTATTGAAGAGATCAATGAGAGGTTTTGCCGTGCAGTTTGGGAAAAGTATCCTGGAGACTGGAAAAGGATAGAGGACATGGCGATTACAGCGCATGGTGTTGTCAAAATGGCTCATCTGGCCATAGTAGGCAGCTACAGTGTAAATGGCGTTGCAAAAATACATTCCGATATATTAAAGGAAAGGGAGATGCGCGACTTTCACCTGCTGTTCCCGAATCGTTTTAACAATAAGACGAATGGAATTGCCCACAGGCGCTGGCTGTTAAAAGCGAATCCAGGCTTGTCTGCCATCATTACAGAGGCGATCGGTGATGAATGGGTCAAACAGCCGGAATCGCTGATCCGTTTAGAACCGTACGCCTCTGATCCTGCATTTATTGAACAGTTTCAAAACAACAAAAGCAAGAAAAAACAAGAGCTTGCCGATTTGATTTTTTGCACGGCCGGGGTGGTTGTGAACCCTGACAGCATATTCGACGTACAGGTGAAACGGCTTCATGCATATAAACGGCAGCTGCTGAATGTTCTTCACATTATGTATTTGTATAACCGCCTCAAGGAGGATTCGGGGTTTTCAATCTACCCGCAAACCTTTATTTTCGGGGCAAAGGCTTCACCAAGCTATTATTATGCCAAGAAAATCATTAAGCTGATCCATTCTGTCGCAGAAAAAGTCAATTATGATCCGGCGGTCAAACAGCTGATCAAAGTTGTTTTTTTAGAAAATTATAGAGTTTCTATGGCTGAGCGAATTTTTCCGGCATCAGACGTAAGTGAGCAAATTTCAACCGCAAGCAAGGAAGCGTCTGGTACAGGGAATATGAAGTTTATGATGAATGGGGCTTTGACGATCGGCACGCATGACGGAGCAAATATCGAGATCCTTGAGCGGGTGGGCCCTGACTGTATTTACACGTTCGGCTTAAAGGCGGATGAGGTTCTATCGTATCAGGAAAACGGCGGCTATAGATCGAGGGAATATTATCAGCATGACAGAAGAATCAGGCAGGTAGCGGATCAGCTGATCAATGGTTTTTTTGAAGGAGAAGCAGATGAATTTGAATCGATCTTTGACTCGCTGCTTCCGCATAATGATGAGTATTTTGTGCTGAAGGATTTCAGCTCATATGCAGATGCGCAGGAGCGAATTCAAGCTGATTATCGAGAGCGAAGGAAATGGTCTGAGCGTTCGATTGTAAACATTGCTCATTCAGGATATTTCTCCAGCGACCGCACGATCCGGGAATATGCGAAGGACATTTGGGGCATCAAGCCGATGATGTGAAAAAGCCGCTGTATAAGCGGCTTTTTTTGTTCACAGATTCATTGAATTGATTGTAAAGGATAAGAACGTCGCAAATGCACTCCATAAAAAATAAGGCAAAAGAAGATAGCTTGCAATTCTGCTGTATTTTTTGGCAATGATCAGTAATACGATTGCTGTGATGGCGACAAGCAGGCAGTCAAGCGATGCAGCCAGCAGATTTTTTTGCGTAAACTGGAAATAGCTGAAGGCTTGATTGAGCACGTAATTTATCAAAAGTGTAAACCAAAAGCTTTTCGCACCTTTAAATGAAAACGCAGCATATACAATGGCTGCTGAAAGGGAGATCAGGGCAAACAGGATGGCCCAAATGATGCCGATCGCATTTCCGCTTGGCGTCCAGTCCGGTTTTTTCAATGAATTGTACCATTCTTGGTCCACAGGAAACAGGTAGCCTGCGGCTGAAAACAGCGCATATGTAATCACAAAAACCGCTATGGCGCCGAAAATCTTTTTCATGTTTGTACCCTCCGTATGTATTTATTTACCCTTTATCTTATAAAGATCAAACCCCCGATATGCGGGGGAAATGATGGGTTTAAATCAGCTGCTGCAATGCGTTTGATTTAATGCGTTCATATTCAAAAGCTGATTCTAATTCTTCCTTCGGTAAAGCAGACTTGCGGACGTATTTTTCGCGAATGACATCGTAAAGCTCATAAGGAAACAGCATATCTATAAACATGACTTGTTTTTGTTCTTCAGTTAATGGGGCTCTGGATTCGTATGCGTTCAGCATGACATGAAATGTCTCGTCATCCCAAACACCCGTCGTATCCAAAAGCGGAATAATCATTTTGCGCAAATCGCGAATAGGCAGATCAAATGATACGGTATCTAAGTCGATGACCCAAATCTGTTCATTTTCTCCTAAGAGTGTATTCCCGGTTCCGTAATCCTGGTGGCAAAGGTTAGGGCTTTTTTTCAGCTGTTCAGTCCATGGAACATAGGTCGATTGCAAAAGCCGGTCTTTGATGCGCAGCCCGTCTTCAATAAAGCCATCTATCTCCTGAAGATAAAGCTGTGAGAAAGGATCTTCTTTTTCCGCCTCCGCCATCAGCTTCCACGTTTCCATCTGTTTGCATCGTTTCGTGTAGTGATTCGGCCAGCGACCTAATTTGGTAAATATGGGAACGCCATTTGGCGGCTGATATCCGACGGAAGCTGTATGAAAATCAGCAAGGCCTTTCATGATAAACTCCAAGTCCTGCTTTACAGTCAGCTCAAACGGCCTTCCTTCGATCCAGTCATATACGACAAATAGAAATGAGCCGTGCTTAGAATATAGGCTACCTTTTTTGTTTGGGAGTATGCCAGGAACATTCATGCCTTTTTTTGCTAAATAGTCCTGCGCGAAAATGGAAAACAACGCTTTCTTTTCTGGCCTGTGTATTCGTTTTAGACAAACCGCGCCGGAGTCTGTGTGGACCTTCCAGACAAGCGCCATCTGGTTTCCCTGAATGACGTCTATTTTTTCAGCCTGCACATCCCATCCTTGAAGCACATTTTCAGCCAGCTCCGTTAATTTTTTTGCATCTTCTGCTGATAAAGGAAGCTCTGATGAATTCCCCTCCTCAATGACTTCATGGTTTTCTGCCATTAAAGGACACATCCTTACCTGTTTTACTCCTACCTTATGAATCAAAAGGAAAAAATGATTGAGTTATTTGACTATATTTAATAGATGAATCTGGTTGTTTACCCGTTTTGTTTTTAGGGCAGTCCCATTCCGCACAAGTTGGTTGTTCAGCCGTATCATGATTCTAACTAGTTAAAAATCATGCAGGAATGGAGGCTATGTATGAAAATAGCACTGATCGCCACAGAGAAGCTTCCTGTCCCATCGGTTCGAGGAGGCGCCATTCAAATCTACCTCGAAGCGGTTGCCCCTTTAATTGCAAAAAAACATGAGGTGACTGTGTTTTCTATTAAAGATCCGAATCTCGCTGATAGAGAGAAGGTAGACGGTGTCCATTATGTGCATTTGGATGAAGACCGTTATGAAGAAGCCGTTGGAGCAGAGCTGAAAAAGAGCCGTTTTGATCTTGTGCATGTTTGTAATCGCCCAAGCTGGGTTCCGAAATTGAAGAAACAGGCGCCGGATGCTGTTTTTATTTTAAGCGTTCACAATGAAATGTTCGCTTACGATAAAATCAGCCAGGCGGAAGGCGAGATTTGCATCGACTCCGTAGCGCAGATTGTTACGGTCAGCGATTATATCGGACAGACGATCACAAGCCGTTTTCCGTCAGCACGATCAAAAACAAAAACGGTGTATTCCGGTGTGGATTTAAAAACGTACCACCCTCGCTGGACGAATGAAGGGCAGCGAGCTCGCGAAGAGATGCGAAGCGAGCTGGGGCTTCACGGCAAAAAAATCGTCTTGTTTGTCGGCCGGCTTAGCAAAGTCAAAGGCCCGCACATATTATTGCAGGCTTTGCCGGACATCATTGAGGAGCACCCCGATGTCATGATGGTGTTTATCGGGTCAAAATGGTTCGGAGATAATGAATTAAATAACTATGTCAAACATCTTCATACCCTTGGTGCGATGCAAAAGGATCATGTCACATTTATTCAATTTGTGAAGCCAAAGGACATTCCGCGCCTTTATACCATGTCAGATGTATTTGTATGCTCTTCGCAATGGCAGGAGCCTTTAGCAAGGGTGCATTATGAAGCGATGGCTGCGGGACTTCCTATTATTACAAGCAATCGGGGAGGCAATCCAGAGGTCATAGAGGAAGGGAAAAACGGCTACATCATTCATGACTTTGAAAATCCTAAACAATATGCCGAACATATCAATGATTTGCTGAGCAGCTCAGAAAAGCGGGAACGGCTTGGGAAATACAGCCGCCGTGAGGCAGAAAGCAATTTCGGCTGGCAGAGGGTGGCTGAAAATCTGCTCAGCGTCTATGAAAAGAACAGATAGAAGGGGTGAACAGAGTGTACCAAAAAGAGCATGAAGAACAGATTGTGTCCGAAATTCTCAGCTATTATCCTTTTCATATTGACAATGTGGCGCTGAAATCGAACAAAAGCGGACGCAAAATCTGGGAAGTCGAAACTGATCATGGCCCAAAGCTGCTAAAAGAAGCGCAAATGAAACCGGAGCGGATGCTTTTTATCACTCAGGCACACGCCCATTTACAAGAGAAAGGGCTGCCGATAGCGCCGATTCATCAAACAAAAAATGGCGGGAGCTGCTTGGGCACGGATCAGGTTTCTTACAGCTTATATGACAAAGTGACAGGAAAAGAAATGATTTACTATGATGCAGAGCAAATGAAAAAAGTCATGTCATTTGCCGGCCATTTTCATCATGCCTCAAAAGGATATGTTTGCACAGATGAAAGCAAGAAGAGAAGCAGGCTGGGAAAATGGCACAAATTGTACCGATGGAAGCTGCAGGAACTTGAAGGGAATATGCAGATCGCGGCATCCTATCCTGATGACGTATTTTCGCAAACTTTCTTAAAACATGCTGATAAAATGCTGGCAAGAGGAAAAGAAGCTCTGCAAGCGCTTGATGACTCAGAATACGAAACCTGGACAAAAGAAACGCTCGAGCATGGCGGATTCTGTTTTCAGGATTTTACATTGGCACGTTTGACAGAGATCGAAGGGGAGCCTTTTTTAAAGGAGCTTCACTCGATTACCTACGATTTGCCGTCAAGAGACCTTCGTATTCTGCTGAATAAAGTGATGGTTAAGCTTTCTGTATGGGATACTGATTTCATGGTTGCACTGCTTGCGTCCTACGACGCAGTGTATCCACTCACAGAAAAACAGTACGAGGTACTTTGGATTGATCTCGCGTTTCCGCATTTGTTCTGTGCAATCGGGCACAAATATTATTTGAAGCAAAAGAAAACGTGGTCAGATGAGAAGTATAACTGGGCGCTGCAAAACATGATTTCTGTTGAAGAATCTAAAGATTCGTTTTTGGATAAACTGCCGGAACTGTATAAAAAGATAAAAGCGTATCGGGAGGCGAATTGACATGAGGTCATCGAGACAAAAAGCCTCTATTTCTAAACTGGATCTCGACCAATTCGTATTTACACCGCCTGGACCGATGGGATGGCAGGCTCATGACTCAATCTCAGCTGAGAAGGAAGAAGAGGAGAAGCATTTAGATGTGGGCAGCATTCGAGAGCTCCCTCACATCAATGCACCGAAAGAATATCAAGAAGAAACGAAGGAAAAGGAAACAGATCACAAAATCGTCGATGATGAAGAAGAAACGAAATTCGAAACCATTCTAGAGCCTGAGGAGGAACGTGATTCGAAACGCTCAGTGCCCCCATATGAAGAAGAGGATGAAGATGAAGAACCAGACTTAGCGGAGGAAGCTAGAGTGGAAATCATCATTCTTCCAAGTGAATCTAAACCAGCTCCATGGTTTTCTCAAACCGTAAAGCGCAAGGCATAAAGTCATATTTATGCCTTTTTTCATGTTCTCTGCAGCAAAAAAACAGCCCGTTTTGCAACACGAGCTGTAGGTTTTATGTTTTTGCTTTCACAAAAAGCTGATTGATAGATGATAAATCAAAATTTTGCGTCAGAAAAGGCGGCGGAAATTGTTTGTTTTTCGGAGTGAGAACGGATTGGTAAACAGTATTGAGCCTTTTGGCCGCATGGGTAAAGGTAAATAAAGCTTCTACATGCTGTCGGGCGTTTTTTGTCATTTTGCTCATTAATTCTTGATCTGTAAAGGCTCTGTCAATTGCTTTTGCAAATGAAGAAGGTTTGTTGTATCTGTCGATGACAAGGCCGGTGACTTCGTCTTTTACGACTTCTCCGTTTCCGCCCCGGTTTGTGGTAATTAAGGGCGTGCCGGCCGCCATTGCTTCATAATTCACACGGGCGAGGGGTTCGTTCCACTGAGAGCTGCACACAAATACATCTGCCATCAGAAAAAGGTTTGGGATGTCGTCAGCGGGAATGAATTTTGTAAAAATTATGTGGTCTCTGTATGGCAGCGCCAGCGTACGCAGATAGGTTACATATTGGTTTTCGCTGTCATCGCTGAACCACTTCCCGCCTGCTATGACCAGTACAGCATCAGGGTGCTGCTGCAAAATCCGTCTCATGCTGTGAATGAGAAGGTGAGGTCCTTTTGTCGGGCTTAAGCGGCCGGCGAATAAAATAACTTTTTTATCTTCAATACCGTATTTTTTCCGGTATGTTTTTCTGACAGCCGAGCCCTTCATCGTCCAGACGGGCGGATAAGAGTTTAAATCAACGCCGGAATACACAACTTTTGTGATGTCCTCTGCTTCAGGGAAACGTTCAATGACGGTTTGTTTAATAAATTCGCTCACAGTTGTGATCATGGAGACATTGTCGAGTACTTCTTTTCCTTGCGCGAAGGTCATCTTTTTTTCAGAAAACATTTCGTTATGCAGGCTCAGAACGATCTTGCTGTTTGGTGAGGCTTTTTTATATAAAGAGACATTTAAAGGCCTGTTGAACACATGAATGAGGTCAAAGGAAGAGGCTCGCAGCTCTTCGGCTACCGCCTCGCGGTAATGTTCTTTTGGCAGATGGATATAATGTACGCCGTCTTTTGTTTCTCTTTTTGGAAGCGATGGATCTTCAATTGAAAAAATGGTCAGGTCGTACCTGCTGCTGAAATAGGGCGTGACACCGTCAATCATCATTTGAATAGCGCCGCCGCGTACTGCGGGCGCCGGCAGCTTTTCTGTACAGATAAAGGCAAGCTTCATTTTTATTCCCCCTGATACAGCGACGATAAATAGGCGATTTCGTTGGTCAAGCCATCCTTTAAGGATGTGGCGGGATCATAATGCAAGAGCTGCTTTGCTTTTGAAATATCCGCCCACGTGTTGCTCGGTTCCCCTGCTATTTTGTCCGAAAAGTGCAGTGTTGCTTTTCTACTGGAAATATCCTCAATGAGGGAGACAACCTTTAAGACTGAGGCACGCTCAGCACCGCCGATATTTACTGTTTCACCAATAAGGTGGGGTTTCCCAAGAACAGCGGTGATGCCTTTGACACAGTCGCCGATATAAGTGAAATCTCTTGACTGCTGCCCATCACCGAAGATGGTAAGCGGCTTTTGCTGAAGGTGCTGCTTAATGAGCCGGTGAAAAGCCATATCCGGCCGCTGTCTTGGCCCGTATACGGTAAAAAAACGGAGAATCACAATTGGAATGCCAAAGCTTTGTTGATACACATGGCAAAGCTTTTCTCCCGTAAGCTTTGTTACCCCGTACGGAGATAAAGGAGAAAGCGACGTGTTTTCGCTGACTTTTCCTTGTTTTTCACCATAGACGGAAGAGGTGGATGCAAAGACGAACGTTTGAATAGAATGTTCCCGGCACGCCTCGAGGAGCCTTTGGAGCGCTTGGATATTATGTGCGGCATATGGGTGAAAATGACTGCCCCAGCTTGAGCGGACACCCGGTATGGCCGCCAAATGAAAGATGACGTCCACTCCTTCCAGTAAGGGAGCAAGATCCGCTGTCAGCAGATTTTCCTTTATGAACGTAAATCGCTTTTCCGGCAGCAGGTTTTTAAGGTTTTTTAATTTCAAGGAAAATGGAGTAGGACCGATAAAGTCATCGATTCCGATAACGTTATGTTTCTTATCTTTTAGTAATTCTTCGCAGAGGTGGGAGCCGATAAAGCCCGCTGCTCCTGTGACTAGTATTTTCATGGACGGCCAACTCCCGTACAGATCAGGCCGCAAGCCTCGATCAGTTCTTTTTTTAATACGTTGCGTCCGTCAATCACAAGACGCCCTTTCATGATGCCTGCAGCCTTTTTCCAATCAAACGCTAAAAACTCGGGCCATTCTGTCGCCAAAAATAAAAAGTCGCTTTCTTCGATCGCATCAAAAGCTTGAGAATGCTGAGTTACATGCTGCCGCAAATGTTCTGGAAGTACAGCTTCAGGATCATATGCATGAACATCACATCCCAGCTCCGTCAGCCTTTCCATCAGTCTGACAGCCTGAGAATTCCTGATGTCATCGGTATTCGGTTTGAAGGAAATGCCGAGTACAGCCGCTTTCTTGCCTTGAAGTGTTTCGAAGAATGACTGTATTTTTTTGATATACAGGCCGAGCTGGGTGTCATTAATGTGCTGCACGGCCCGGAGCAGGAAGGTCTCCGTGTTTTTTTTCTGGGCAGCAAATTGCAGCGCCTGCAGATCCTTTGGAAAACAAGAGCCTCCGTATCCGATGCCTGCCTGCAAAAAGTGCTCCCCGATCCTTGGGTCTAGACCGATAGCGCGGGAAATATCTGAGATATCTGATTGATAGGCTTCACATATGCGGGCCATTTCGTTAATGAACGAAATTTTGGCTGCTAAAAAGAAATTGTTGGCATATTTGATCAGCTCCGCTCCCGCTAAGCTTGTAACGATAAAAGGGGTATCAATGTGTTTGTAAATGGATTTGACGATGGCTGCCGATACGTGATCTTCTTCCTGAACACCGATGACTGTTTTGTCAGGATGCAGCATGTCATATAAGGCATTGCCTTCCCGCAGAAACTCAGGATTGGATACGATATTAAAGAGGTTTTTAGACACTCCGGAGGCAATCAGCTGTTTTGCTATGTTTTCATTTGTCCCGGGCGGAACAGTGCTTTTCGTAATGATGGTTTTATACGATCGGATTGCCTCTCTTAAATCACCGATGACGGACTGCAGGGCTTTCGTATCAGCTGATCCGTCCGAACGCGGCGGGGTTCCGACTGCGATAAAAATAACGGGACATTCCTCCATGCTCGATTTCACTTCAGAAGAAAACGAGAGATTGCCGCAACGAAGTATTGCATCTGAAAGCCCAGGCTCGTAAAAGGGAATGACTCCTTTTTTCAGCTGCCCGATTTTTTTGACGTCTTTGTCTGTGCATATCATGTCATGTCCGATGGATGCCAGTGCCGCTGATAGGGTTAAACCGACATACCCGGCGCCAACCACACAAATTTTCATCACCTGAGCTCCTTTACAAGATTACTGGTCATATATCAATATCCTATTAAAAAAGGGCTGGTTCGTGATTCCGCTTTCTGCCCAGTTGCTTCCGCCTAATTTCAGATGTACAAACATCGGGATGCGCTCTTGGAATATCATGTAATAAACATGAGCTGAGGGGAAAATAACATGATAAAAAAAGCGATCATTCCTGCAGGCGGATTCGGCACGAGAAATCTGCCGGTGACGAAGGTGATTCCGAAAGAAATGTTTCCGGTAGGATCTAAGCCTGTGATTCATTATCTTGTTGAAGAATTAAAGGAGTCAGGCATTGAGGACATTTTGATGGTTGTATCGAGCCATAAAAATCTGATTGTCGACTATTTTGATTCCTCTTTGGCACTTGAGGCTTTTTTGGCCTCTAAGAATAAACTGCATTTGCTTAGTGAGCATCCCATTCCGGATATACGGATTCACTATGTGCGCCAGCCTTATGCAAAGGGTCTTGGCGACGCCATTTCTTTCGGAAAGCAATTTGCAGGCAAAGAGCCTTTTGCCGTCGTTTTGCCTGATGATCTGATTTTTTCCGCCAATCAGCCGGCTTTGGGGCAGCTGATTGAAGCGTATACGAAATATCAGTCCAGTGTGATCGGCTTAAAAGAAACAAAAACGGAGGATTTACATCATTACGGGGTGATAAAAGGGGAGCCTGTTGAAAAAGGGCTTTATCGCATACAGGATATTGTGGAAAAGCCTAAACAAAACCCTCCGTCTCATTTTGCCGCAGCAGGGCGTTATATTTTCACACCGGATATTTTTAATGAGCTGGAGGCATTAGAAGCTGATAGCGGAGGAGAAGTGCAGGTAACGGATGCGATAAAAGCTTCGCTCGGGGCATGTACCGTATACGGGAAATTGCTAGAGGGCGAGCGGTATGACATCGGCCTGCAAAAGGATTATCTGAAGCTGATTTACGATATGCTGAAAACGGAAAAGAACCCCCAATAATCGGGGGTTCAATCAGCGTGGAGATCGCCGAATGTGGTCATGATTCCCTCTTCGTCAAGTTCTTCTTCATAGCGCTCATGGGCTCTGCTTTGATAAACGGTAATTTCTTTTCCAGTGATATCTGTAGCGATGAAATTTTCGTAAGACTCCGTATTGCCGATATTCTCTTCGGCATTCATCGTCATATCATCATAGCTGAGCGGAGGGTTTTCCATATCCTGCGGCGTTTGTGAGTTACCATATTTTTCGACATCCTGATAGGAATCCTCACTGTCATATGGCGCTCTGATTTCTTCATCATCATCAAATTCAAATTGCCCGAATGGTGTTTCTTCTTCAATCGGACGGTCTTTGGAAACCACGTCCTGTGAAGAATACTCCGCGAGGGTTGTGGCAGTCGGAAGCGCTTCAAGTCGTTCGAAAGGGATTTCCTTTCCGCTGACTTCACAAATGCCATACGTACCATTTTCTATCGCCTTCAATGAATGCTCAATGTCCCGAAGGTGCTCTCGCTCATGCAAGTCTAGAGCGATGTCTTTCTCACGCTCGTAAAGTTCTGTCGCCTGATCGCCGGGATGGTTGTCGTATGCCGAAAGCTCACCCCACGAATCATAAGGAAAGGCTGAGTTAAGCTGAAAATGGTCATTGTCTTTGAAACGGTTTAAGATATCTTTTTTCGTTTGTTCCAGTTCATTTTTTAAATGCTGAAGCTGTTCTTTCGTAAGCAATGTGATCGCCTCGTTTCTCTGTGATGCATACCTTTAGTATGAACAGATCGCCTGAGAACTTTCATAAATGGCGGGTGGAGGAATATAGGAGGTTTTCCTTTTATGGTAAGCGGATACAACCTTTGCTATCAGTGGAGAAAGAAATTTAAGCTTTGTTTCTTTTTCATTTCTGAAATTAGGTTTATAATAGGTAAGGCAGGCCATTTGGACTGCATGATCTGTGTTTGACACAAAGGAGACACAGGTGTATGGTATTAAAAGCATTTTAAGGATTATGGAGGAATGTCTCATGGTGACAACGGTGCAGCGTACGTTCCGAAAGGAAGTTCTACATGCATTACATAAAGCCAAAGAAGTCAACCATGCTGTCTTAATAAGCTATTCGAGACAAATCGAGTCTCTTGACCCTCTATCATTTTTCAATTACGGAGCAAAAAAATATACAGGCAATCGATTTTTTTGGTCAGATCCTGAAAGTGAATTGACAATAGTCGGTCTTGGCAAAGAAGCGGTTTTCCAGACAAATCAAAAAAACAGCGAGCGGTATCGTGAGGTTTTTGAACAATGGGAGCGCTTTAAAAAGACGGCTTTTCATATTTATGAAGAAGAAAAGCTGCAGCATTCTGCAGTGGGACCTGTGTTATTCGGAGGATTTTCTTTTGACCCTTGCGAAGAAAGAGGTTCACAATGGGACCATTTCTCGGAAGGGGATTTCTTTGTGCCTGCGCTTATGCTGACGATGACTGCTGAAGGCCCGTTCTTAACAGTTAACAGATGGGTAAGCGGAGGAGAAGACGCAGAAGCTGTTTTAGAAGGCTTAAAAGCTTTTGCGGCGGAATTTATGGTTCCCGATTTCAAGCAAGAAGATCAGGCTGTGATTGCAGCAGCCGAAGAGCTGGATAAGGATGATTGGCTGAAAGCAATCGAAACAGCCACAAGCCAAATTAAAGGGAAACAATATGATAAGGTTGTTCTTGCCCGAGAGCTGCTGCTCACGTTTGACGGTCCAATCCAAATAGAACCGGTGCTTAAAACCCTTCTGGACGATCAGCAGACAAGCTATGTTTTTGCAATTGAACAAGAAGGCAAAACTTTTGTCGGCGCGTCTCCGGAAAGACTGATCAAAAGAGACGGCGGCACTGTCATGTCTTCCTGTCTGGCAGGCTCCATTAAACGAGGCGTGAATGAAGAAGACGACTGCCGGATAGGCCTTGAATTATTAAACGATGAGAAAAACCTGCTTGAGCATGATATTGTGGTAGGTATGATTCATAATGCTTTTGTATCAAGCTGTTCAGAGGTTGAAAAGCCTGATGGACCTGTTTTGTACAAAACAAAAAGCGTTCAGCACCTGTTTACGCCGATTGTCGGACAGCTGCGCGAGTCTGCTTCGATTTTTGACTTAATTGAGAAGCTGCACCCCACTCCGGCGCTTGGGGGATCACCTCAGGAAAAAGCTGTTGACGTGATCAGAGAGATTGAACCGATGTCTCGCGGCTGGTATGCGGCCCCTATCGGCTGGATTGACAGCCAGGATAACGGGGAATTCGCGGTAGCCATTCGTTCAGGGCTCATCGAAGGAAGCACAGCAAGGCTGTTTGCCGGGTGCGGTATTGTGGAAGACTCGGAACCAATCTCGGAATATGAAGAAACACAGATTAAATTAAAGCCGATGATCTCTGCATTAGGAGGTGAGAGGCGTTGACAGTCAACCCGATTACTCATTACATCGGAAGTTTTATTGATGAATTCGCCCTTTCCGGAATTACGGACGCCGTCGTTTGTCCGGGCTCAAGATCTACACCGCTGGCTGTTCTTTGTGCTGTGCATCCCGATATCAGCGTCCATGTCCAAATTGATGAAAGATCTGCCGGGTTTTTTGCCTTAGGTTTGGCAAAAGCGAAGCAGCGTCCCGTACTATTGATCTGTACATCTGGAACAGCCGCGGCCAACTTTTATCCGGCTGTGGTTGAAGCCCATTATTCAAGGGTGCCTATTATTGTGTTAACTGCTGATCGGCCTCATGAGCTGCGCGAAGTAGGCGCACCGCAGGCTATTAATCAGCACTTCTTATTCGGTAACTTTGTTAAGTTTTTCACAGACTCTGCTCTTCCTGAAGAGTCTCCGCAAATGCTGAGATACATCCGAACGCTGGCAAGCCGCGCTGCCGGAGAAGCACAAAAGCGCCCGATGGGGCCTGTCCATGTGAATGTGCCGCTGCGCGAACCGCTGATGCCGGATCTTTCAGATGAGCCGTTTGGAAGAATGAGAACAGGCCGTCATGTGTCTGTGAAAACGGGTACGCAGTCTGTTGACCGAGAGTCCCTGTCTGATGTGGCTGAGATGCTCGCAGAGGCTGAAAAAGGAATGATCGTCTGCGGGGAGCTCCATAGTGATGCGGATAAGGAAAACATTATTGCGCTGTCAAAAGCGCTTCAGTATCCAATTTTAGCGGATCCGCTGTCTAATCTGCGGAATGGTGTTCATGATAAAAGCACTGTTATTGATGCGTATGATTCGTTTTTAAAAGATGATGAGCTGAAGCGGAAACTTCGTCCTGATGTTGTCATTCGGTTTGGACCGATGCCTGTTTCAAAACCGGTTTTCTTATGGCTTAAGGATGATCCTGCGATTCAGCAAATAGTGATTGACGAGGATGGAGGGTGGAGAGACCCGACACAGGCAAGCGCGCATATGATTCATTGTAATGCGTCTGTTTTTGCTGAGGAGATCATGGGAGGCCTTACTGCTGCTGCCAGATCCTCAGAGTGGCTGGAAAAGTGGCAGTTTGTCAATGGGCGGTTCCGCGAGCATCTGCAAACAATCAGCAGTGAAGATGTTTCGTTTGAAGGCAATCTCTATCGAATCCTTCAGCATCTTGTGCCTGAAAACAGCTCGCTGTTTGTGGGAAACAGCATGCCGATCAGGGATGTTGATACGTTTTTCGAAAAGCAGGACCGCCCTTTCCGGATTTATTCAAACCGGGGAGCAAACGGGATAGACGGTGTCGTCTCCTCTGCCATGGGGGTATGTGAAGGAACAAAAGCGCCTGTTACCCTTGTGATTGGAGATTTATCTTTTTATCACGATTTAAACGGCTTGCTGGCGGCCAAAAAGCTGGGTATTCCACTTACTGTGATTCTTGTCAATAATGACGGGGGAGGGATTTTCTCCTTTTTGCCGCAGGCTTCTGAGAAGACACACTTTGAAGATTTGTTCGGCACACCGACAGGGCTCGATTTCAAGCATGCCGCTGCACTTTACGGCGGAACGTATTCATGCCCGGCTTCTTGGGATGAATTCAAAACAGCTTACGCGCCGCAGGCAGACAAGCCCGGACTCCATTTGATTGAAATCAAAACGGATCGCCAATCAAGAGTCCAGCTTCATCGCGATATGCTGAATGAGGCTGTGCGGGAAGTGAAAAAACAATGGGAACTGTAAACATAACGGTATCAGATGGTGTCCGATATGCAGTGGCAGACGAGGGACCGAATGCTTCCGAAGCCGTCGTCTGTCTGCACGGGTTTACCGGCAGCAAACAATCATGGACTTTTCTTGATGAAATGCTGCCTGATTCCCGTTTGATCAAAATTGATTGTTTAGGGCATGGGGAAACCGATGCCCCGCTGAATGGGAAAAGATACAGCACAAGCCGGCAAGTTTCTGACCTTGCCGAGATTTTTGATCAATTAAAACTTCACAAAGTGAAATTGATTGGGTATTCTATGGGAGGAAGGCTTGCTTACTCTTTCGCGATGACATATCCCGAGCGGGTATCGGCACTTGTGCTTGAAAGCACGACGCCGGGGCTCAAAACACTTGGGGAACGGCGGGAACGAATCATGCGGGACCGGAAGCTTGCTGATTTTATTTTACGAGACGGACTCAAAGCGTTTGTTGCGTATTGGGAGAATATCCCTTTGTTTTCATCTCAGCAGAGGCTGGCTGAAGATATTCGGCACAGGATACGATCGGGCCGTCTGCGGAACAATAAGATTGGGCTTGCGAACAGTTTAACCGGCATGGGCACCGGTTCACAGCCTTCCTTGTGGAGCCGTGTAGAGGAAATAGATGTTCCTGTGCTTCTTATCTGCGGGGAGTGGGACGAAAAATTTTGCGCCATCAATCAAGAGGTGCATAAGATGCTTCCTTCTAGTAGAATAGAGATTGTTCCAAAAGCAGGACATACGGTCCATGTGGAACAGCCGCGATTGTTTGGTAAAATAGTGAGTGAGTTTTTGACAAGCATCTGACTCATTCACATAGAGAATAAAAGGAGGTCATCATATGGCTGAATGGAAAACAAAACGGACATACGATGAGATATTGTATGAAACGTATAATGGCATTGCAAAAATAACAATCAACCGACCTGAGGTACATAATGCGTTTACCCCTAAAACGGTTGCTGAAATGATTGATGCGTTTGCTGACGCAAGAGACGACCAAAACGTTGGGGTTATCGTGCTTGCCGGTGCAGGGGACAAGGCATTTTGTTCTGGCGGAGACCAAAAAGTGCGCGGCCACGGTGGATATGTAGGAGACGACCAGATCCCGCGTCTTAACGTATTGGATCTTCAGCGTTTAATCCGCGTCATCCCGAAACCGGTTGTTGCGATGGTGTCCGGATATGCGATCGGCGGAGGCCATGTGCTTCACATCGTATGTGACTTGACAATTGCTGCGGACAACGCAATTTTTGGACAAACAGGCCCTAAAGTGGGAAGCTTCGATGCAGGTTACGGTTCTGGCTACCTGGCTCGAATTGTAGGACATAAAAAAGCACGTGAAATCTGGTACCTATGCCGTCAGTACAACGCACAGGAAGCACTGGACATGGGTCTTGTCAACACAGTCGTTCCTTTGGAACAGCTTGAAGAAGAAACGATTAAATGGTGTGAAGAAATGCTTGAAAAAAGCCCGACCGCACTGCGCTTTCTTAAAGCTGCGTTTAACGCGGACACAGACGGACTTGCTGGAATTCAGCAGTTTGCAGGGGATGCTACCCTTCTTTACTACACAACAGATGAAGCAAAAGAAGGCCGTGATTCCTTTAAGGAAAAACGCAAACCTGATTTCGGACAGTTCCCTCGTTTTCCGTGATCAGCAATACCTAGTAAACCAACAGCTTGAGACTTTGCGGTCCAAGCTGTTTTCTTTTCAATACAGACATTTTACCTCGGAGATGATGACATGCTGACAGAACAGCCCAACTGGCTCATGCAGCGGGCACAGCTGACACCTGAGAGAATCGCTCTCATCTATGAAGACCAAACCGTGACATTTGCAGAATTGTTTGCCGCGTCTAAACGAATGGCGGAACAGCTTGCCGCTCATTCGGTTCGGAAAGGGGATACTGCAGCTATTTTGCTCCAAAACCGTGCAGAAATGGTATACGCTGTTCACGCTTGTTTTTTGCTTGGTGTTAAGGCGGTGCTTTTGAATACGAAGCTGTCAACACATGAAAGGCTGTTTCAGCTGGAGGATTCGGGATCCGGCTTTTTATTGACAGATTCAAGCTTTGAGAAGAAAGAATATCAACACATCGTTCAAACGATTGATGTGGATGAACTGATGAAAGAAGCAGCAGAGGAAATTGAGATCGAGGCTTATATGCAAATGGATGCAACGGCAACGCTGATGTATACGTCGGGTACGACAGGAAAGCCCAAGGGAGTTCAGCAAACGTTCGGAAACCACTATTTCAGTGCGGTGTCGTCCGCGCTTAATTTGGGTATAACAGAACAAGACCGCTGGCTTATCGCATTGCCGCTCTTTCATATCAGCGGATTGTCCGCATTATTTAAATCTGTGATCTATGGAATGACTGTCGTGCTTCACCAGCGTTTTTCCGTAAGCGATGTGCTGAATTCTATCAACAGGCATGAAGTGACAATGATATCTGCGGTGCAGACTATGCTGGCCAGTCTTTTGGAAGAAACAAGCCGCTGCCCTGAATCCATCAGATGCATTCTTCTCGGCGGCGGCCCTGCACCTCTGCCATTGCTTGAGGAATGCCGTGAGAAAGGATTCCCTGTCTTTCAGTCATATGGAATGACAGAAACATGCTCACAAATTGTTACCCTGTCGCCGGAATTCAGTATGGAAAAGCTCGGATCTGCGGGGAAACCGCTGTTTTCATGTGAAATCAAAATAGAGCGGGACGGACAGGTATGTGAACCGTATGAACACGGTGAAATCATGGTCAAAGGCCCGAATGTCATGAAAAGCTATTTTAACCGGGAGAGCGCAAACGAAGCCTCCTTTCAAAATGGCTGGCTGAAAACAGGTGATCTTGGTTATTTGGACAATGAAGGCTTTTTATATGTATTAGACAGACGTTCAGATCTGATCATATCCGGCGGAGAAAACATTTATCCGGCCGAAGTGGAGTCAGTACTGCTTTCACACCCCGCTGTGGCCGAAGCCGGGGTTTCAGGGGCTGAGGACAAAAAATGGGGGAAAGTGCCTCACGCCTATCTTGTCCTTCACAAGCCTGTGAGCGCAGGAGAATTGACTGACTACTGCAAAGAACGCTTGGCGAAGTATAAAATTCCGGCAAAATTCTTTGTGCTTGACCGCCTGCCGCGCAATGCGTCTAATAAGCTCTTGCGAAATCAGCTGAAGGATGCGCGTAAAGGAGAACTGCTATGATCGAAATAGAAAAAATCACGCTTTACCATTTGAGCATGAACTTAAAGAAACCGTTTAAAAACAGTATCGAAACGCTTCAAGAGCGTAAATTTCTGATCGTGGAAGCCATTGATACATCAGGTGTCACAGGCTGGGGAGAAGTTTCCGCTTTCTCTTCGCCTTGGTACACCGAGGAAACCATTGGAACATGTTTGCATATGCTAAAAGATTTTTTTATCCCAAATGTCGTCGGCCGTGAATTCAATCACCCTTCAGAAGTGCCGGACAGCCTGGCGCGGTATAAAGGAAACCGGATGGCAAAAGCGGGACTTGAATCGGCTGTATGGGATATTTATGCCAAAAAGAAGGGCGTATCCCTTGCTGAGGCATTGGGCGGAACAAGAGATAAAGTCCCTGCCGGGGTGGTAGTCGGCCTGGCGCCTCTTGACGATATGCTGAAGGAAATTGAGAGCTATCAAAAAGAAGGTTATCAAAGAATAAAAATTAAAATTCAGCCTGGGCAGGATGTGGAATTGGTCAAGGCCATCCGCAGCCGATTCCCAAACATCCCGCTTATGGCCGATGCCAATTCCTCTTACGAACTGAAGGATATCAGCCGTTTAAAGGAGCTTGATGACTATCATTTAATGATGATTGAGCAGCCGCTCCAAGCTGACGATATCGTTGACCACCGCCACTTGCAGAAACATTTGAAAACGGCCATTTGCCTTGATGAGAGCATTTGTTCAGTTGATGATGCGAGACGGGCGATTGAGCTAGGAAGCTGCAAAATTATTAATATAAAACCTTCTCGTGTCGGCGGCTTAACAGAAGCCTTAAAAATTCATGATTTATGCAAAGAGCATCATATGCAGGTTTGGTGCGGAGGAATGCTGGAAACAGGCATATCAAGAGCGCAGAACGTGGCGCTTGCTTCACTGCCTCAATTCACAATACCTGGCGATATATCTTCATCCTCACGCTATTGGGATGAAGATATTGTAACTCCTGATATTCGTATTGATAATGGATTTATTTCTGTGTCAAAACAGCCTGGTTTAGGGGTTGAGGTAAACCAAGATATTATGCGAAAATATGTGACCAAAATGGATGTTTTCACACAGCATGGTTAAGAAAAAAGCATTTTGCTATTTTGAATAAATGACACTGTGCTGTTACAGTAAAAGTGTTCGTTGAATACATCCCTTCTCGTTTGGACCGGCTGCTGACCCAGCCGGTTTTTTTATGTAAATCAGCTTGACAAAAATGGCCAAACGCGATAATTTTGCATAAGGGAAACTTTTTGTCCTGTGTAAATAAAACATGCTTTTGGCTAATTTAATGTCACATGTCTAAGAACTGACAACATAAGATAAAACAATCGGACATTGATGGCAAAGAGGAGGAGAAATATGAGACAAGGGCTGATGGCAGCAGTACTTTTTGCGACCTTTGCTTTAACGGGATGCGGAACGGATTCAGCCGGAAAAAGCGCTGATCAGCAATTACAAGTGACAGCGACAACATCTCAAATTGCCGATGCAGCAGAAAACATCGGAGGTAAGCATGTAAAAGTCACCTCTTTAATGGGACCGGGGGTTGATCCGCACCTTTACAAAGCTTCCCAAGGTGACACGAAAAAATTAATGTCTGCCGATGTTGTTCTGTACAGCGGGTTGCATTTGGAAGGGAAAATGGAGGATGTCCTCCAAAAAATCGGCGAACAAAAACAATCGGCGGCAGTAGCTGAGGCCATTCCGAAAAATAAGCTTATTCCCGCGGGGGAAGGCAAGACGTTTGATCCCCACGTCTGGTTCAGCATTCCGTTATGGATCTATGCGGTGGATGAAATTGAAGCGCAATTCAGCAAAGCAATGCCTCAGCACGCAGATGCCTTTCGGAAAAATGCCAAAGAGTACAAAGAAGATTTGCAATATTTAGATAAGTGGTCGCGTAAAGAGATCGCACATATTCCGGAGAAAAGCCGTGTGCTTGTGACTGCTCATGATGCGTTTGCGTACTTTGGGAATGAGTATGGATTTAAGGTAAAAGGCCTGCAGGGACTCAGCACAGATTCGGACTATGGATTAAGGGATGTTCAGGAGCTGGTTGATCTTCTGACAGAAAAACAAATAAAAGCTGTGTTCGTAGAAAGCAGTGTATCTGAAAAATCAATCAATGCAGTGGTGGAAGGCGCTAAAGAAAAAGGCCATACAGTCACAATCGGCGGTCAGCTTTATTCGGATGCCATGGGTGAAAAGGGCACAAAAGAAGGCACATACGAAGGAATGTTCCGCCACAATATCAACACGATTACTAAAGCGCTTAAATAAAGAAAAGAGGTGGAGTATGTTCCCTGTTGAGCTTGATAATGTGACGGTTGCTTATCATAAAAAGCCTGTACTGCAGGACATTTCGCTGCAGGTGCCTGAAGGAAAACTTATTGGCATTATCGGCCCAAACGGCGCGGGAAAATCAACCTTGATCAAAACGATTCTCGGTCTTGTGCCCCGAGCTTCCGGAGATATCTCTATTTACGGCAAAGACTATAAGGATCAGCGGACCAGAATCGGATATGTTCCGCAGCGCGGCTCGGTTGACTGGGATTTCCCCACAAGCGCGCTCGATGTCGTCCTAATGGGAAGATACGGGAGAATCGGTTTATTAAAGAGGCCAAAGAAAGCGGATGTGGAGATGGCGAAGGCCGCATTAGCAAAAGTCGGGATGCTTGATTATGCGAAGAGGCAGATCAGCCAGCTGTCAGGCGGCCAGCAGCAGCGGGTGTTTCTTGCCCGGGCACTCTGCCAGAACGCTGACATTTATTTTATGGATGAACCGTTTGCAGGTGTTGATGCAGCGACGGAGCGCGCGATTATGACGCTTTTGGCAGAACTCAAAGAAAAAGGAAAAACCGTGCTTGTCGTCCATCATGACCTGCAGACCGCCGAGGATTATTTCGATTGGATCTTACTGCTTCATTTAAGGAAAATCGCTTTCGGACCGGCGGAAAACGTGTTTACGATCGAAAACCTGCAAAAAACATATGGAGGAAGGCTTACGTTTTTAAAAGATAAAGTGCTGGCAGAAGGACATAAGGAGTGAGCGCAATGTTTGAAAGTTTGTGGCTACAGCTCCAGCATCCGAATACACAGTGGGTGCTGGCCGGTACGCTTTTGCTCGGGACGGCAAGCGGTGTTTTGGGCAGCTTTGTGCTGCTGAGAAAGCAAAGTTTAATCGGCGATGCGATGGCCCATTCAGCTCTGCCGGGAGTGTGTCTCGCTTTTCTGTTCACCGGGCAAAAATCACTGCCTTTCTTTTTGCTGGGTGCGGCGCTCGCCGGACTGCTCGGAACGTTTTGTATTCAGCTGATTCCGCGGCTTTCAAAAACAAAGGAGGACTCGGCGATCGGGATTGTTCTTTCTGTGTTTTTTGGCGTCGGGATCATTCTGCTGACATATATTCAGCAACAGGGGGCGGGAAGCCAAAGCGGGCTTGATTCTTTTTTATTCGGCCAGGCTGCTTCATTGGTCAGGCAGGATATCATCCTTATTGCAGGAATATCCGCTGTTCTGCTGCTCCTATGTATTGTTTTCTTTAAGGAATTTACATTGATTACTTTTGATTTCGCGTTTGCAAAGGGATTAGGAATCCCGGTGCGTTTTTTAAACGGGCTTTTGGCTTGTCTGATTGTCTGTGCTGTCGTCATTGGGCTTCAGACTGTTGGTGTGATATTAATGGCGGCTATGCTGATTACACCTGCCATAGCTGCGAGATATTGGACCGAACGATTAACCGGGATGATCGTCATTGCCGGGATTACAGGCGGGGGCAGCGGCGTGGCCGGAACCCTGCTTAGCACCACGATGAAGGGAATGGCGACAGGGCCATTAATGATCTTATCTGCAACGCTGCTCTTTCTTGTTTCAATGATTTGCGCGCCTAAGCGGGGATTGGCTGCTAAAGCCATAAGGCTGATGAGGCTGCGGCGCAGAACAAGCAGGGAGCAAGTGCTTTTGGAGATTTATGAACAGTATGAAAAGAATAATCTTTGTGTAACTGTTGAAAGTATAAGAAAGAAAAGACGCCTATCCCCTTCATTATGCCTTAAGGCATTAAATGACTTGGAACAAGAGAGGTGCATTGAGCGTATCGAAAATGGGATTTGGCAAATCACAAGCAAAGGGATAGAAAAAGGCTATCACACAGCTTTGAAGCAGCGGATGTATGAAGTGTATCTCATGCATGAAATGGAACTTGCCAATATAGAATCCGATCAGGACTGCTTTGACCCGGACCGTTTACCAAGAGAAACGAGAGAGCGGCTTTATTCACTCTTAAAGCTGTATGGACGGATGCCTGAGCTTCGAAAAGCGTCTCATGATGCCGAGAAGGGACAGGTCGCAAATGAGTTTTGAAGCATGGATTATAGCTACCGGTGTATTAGTCGGTGTAAGCTGCGGATTGATCGGCACATTTCTTGTGCTGAGAAGCATGGCGATGCTGGCCGACGCAATCAGTCATACAGTGTTGCTTGGCATTGTCGGCGCTTTTCTAGTGACGGGAAGTCTCGACGGGATTTCTATGTTTATCGGCGCAGCCGCAACCGGTCTGTTAACTGCTTTCTTGGTTCAGCTTCTTCATAGCAAGGGGGTTCAATCAGATGCTGCCATAGGAGTTGTGTTTACATCCTTATTTGCAATTGGGGTTATTTTGCTTTCTGTGTATGGAGCGAATGTCCATCTCGATATTGAGCACTCGTTAATGGGAGAAATCGCTTTTGTGCCGTGGAATACGGTGACGGTATTCGGGGTTGATATTGGGCCGAAAGCGTTTTGGATGCTGGCATCTGTTCTAGTTTTAAACGTAGTGTTGATCAGTGTGTGCCATAAGGAGTTTAAAATCGCTTCGTTTGATCCTCAAATGGCTTTAGCCTTAGGAATACCGGTTTTGCTCATTCATTACGTGCAAATGGGCATGCTGTCCCTGACGACTGTTGCTTCCTTTGATTCGGTGGGTGCTGTATTGGTTGTGGCCATGCTGATTGTTCCGCCTGCTGCGGCACATTTGCTGACAGACCGGCTTCTTTATATGCTGATTCTCAGCGCGTTGATTGGCGGGCTGTCGGCGGTCATGGGCTATTTCTTCGCAACGTGGCTTAATGTTTCGATTTCAGGAGCGATGGCGGCCATGACAGGTGTATGTTATGCAAGCGCCTTTTTGTTTTCACCTGCAAACGGGGTCATAACTAAAAAGCTGAGAACACTCAACATGCAAAAAGAAAGAGCTGGCTGACGCAGCTCTTTCTTTTAATTACAAATCATGCGGCTTAAACGTTTTGCAGTCTGTTTCCCGGCTGTTTTCAGCCGTTTCACCAGTATGGCTGACAACATAAATGGCATCAGCGGTGCATTTGTTACCTTTGCCCCAATAAGAACAGTTGTTGACCTCACATAGAATTTTCTGCTCCATGCCATCCCCTCCTTATAAAGGTTCTGGATTAGTATAGCCGGCTGGCTTGCCCTCTATTCCTCCTGGCGGATATAGCGTTTATCTCGCATAAACATTTTCCAGAAGAAAAAGAAGCCCGGAAATAGAATGATAAATGCAACGATATACGTTGCAAACAGCGCTCTGAACGTTGCTGGCTCTGTGAAGCCTGACATGACTGTCACATCGGGATAAATCATATACGGAAGATGCGCCCGCCCGTACGCGTAGCTTGCGAGAAAATACTGTATCCCAATCGCAACAAGTGCGAGACGCGGTTTTCCGATGTTTTGACCAAAGCTTTTGTTAGGCAGAAAAAGAGCGATTCCAGCAATGACAAATGTAATGAACGATGCAATAATCCAAGAAAAATCATTCATCATTCCGCTGTACAGCCAGTTTGCTTCATTCCGCATAGTTACCATAATGCATACAGCAAACAACAGTGAAATCGGGCCGGTAATCAGGGCGCTTTTTCTGTAGGCTCGGTACGCATCCTGTTCCTCTGCCACATTTGAAACATCTGCAAGCAGCAGCGAGGACAAAAATAAGGTGCTTAAAATCGCAAACCCGATAAATGAATAGGCGTTGGGGCTTGAAAAGATTTTAGACATATTTAAGTTATAGATTCCATCCGTTTTTTCTATAAACCCTCCGTGTGTCACAGGAAGCACCAAAATTAAAATAGCAGGAATGATAAAGCCGGAGATGCCGGAAATATATCTTAGCGTTTTCCGCTCCTTTGCTGTATTTGAAAAAACGAGAAATCCGCTTCGAATCGCTAAAAGCAGTAAAATCATGCTTCCGGGAATTAATAAAACGGTGCCGAGCACAAATGTCGCGCCGGGGAAAAAACTGAAAAGCGCCACGACGATGGCCACAATAAAGACATTTGTGACCTCCCAAGTCGGGGACAAAAAGCGATTCGCAATATCGGTGGCCTTCATATGCTCCTTGTTTAAATAGATCATAGACCAAAATCCCGCTCCAAAATCCATTGTCGCCATGACGGCGTAAATAAACACAAAGCCCCAGATAATTGAGATGGCGATCAGAGCGTCAGTTGAAATCTCCATTTGTCGATCTTCCTTCCATTTGGTTTCCTGTTTGCGGAGCCATTACGACTCCGCTGTATTTAAATCTTCGTCAACCGGGTGCTTGCGGAAATAGTACAGCAGCACGTAGACGACAGCAGCGCCTAACACGGCATAAACAAATGTGAAAAACAAGAAGAGCACTCCGATCGAACCAGTCGTTGTTACGACATCCGATGTTTTCAGCAGATGATAGATGACCCAAGGCTGCCTCCCTGTACAGGCGAAAATCCAGCCGAATTCAATGCCGATAAGACTAAAAGGCCCTGCTGTCATGAAAATGACCAAAAGCCACGTCGGGAAACGGTCTTTCTTAAGCACCTTTCTCCAGACCACACCGATGATGGAATAAAGAATCAACAGCATGCCTACTCCGACCATCGCATTAAACAGCGTGTGAATAAAAAGCGGCGGCCATTCATCTCTAGGAAATGCATTCAATCCCTTTACAACAGTGTCAAAACGGTTCGCTGCCAAAAAGCTTAAAGCCCATGGAATCTCGATAGCCCATTTTACTTTTTCTTCATTCGGGTCGGTAAAACCGCCGATAGCGAGCGGGGCGTGGGATTTTGTTTCAAATAGGCCTTCCGCACCGGCTAATTTTTCGGGCTGGTATTCGTACAGCATCTGTGCAGATTCGTGTCCGTTCAAAGCGGTCAGCAATGAAAAAATACCGCCGATCGTCAGTGCGAGCAAAAGGGCTTTCCGGTGAAAGCGATAGACCTTTTCCTTTTTCCTCGTTCGGATCATTTTATACGCCGCAACAGAAGCCACGATAAACGCACCGGTCATAAACGCGGACAGCACGACATGGCCGGCAGTGATAAAAAAGCTAGGATTAAAAAACGCAGCCCACGGGTCAACATCTGTAATTTTTCCGTTTAAAATTTTAAAACCGGCGGGCGTACCTTCAAAAGCGTGAACATTCGTGATCAGAACAGCGGATGCTGCTGCCCCGACTAACACAAAGAAAACAGCAACAATCCTCATTGCAGGTGACAAACGGTCTGCAGCGTATACATAAATCGACATGAATAGGGCTTCAACAAAAAAAGCATAGATTTCAATTTGAAATGGCAGGGACATCACCCGGCCGATGACTTCCATAAATCCCGGCCATAAAAGCGCGAGCTGAGTGCCCGCGATCGTTCCGGTCGGTATGGCGACCCCCAGCAAAACGGCTTGTGCTTTCGTCCATCTTTTCGCCATGATCGCATAATGGTCATCTTTCGTTTTTTGATAGATCAATTCCGCCACTAAAATCATGAGCGGGAGACCGACTCCAAGCGTTGCGAAAATAATATGAAAGCCCATTGTCGTGCCAAAGAGGCTTCTGGCCAAAACTAAATCATCCACAATCGTAAACCACCTTTCTAAAAAGACGTTCTGTATGTATTTTGGGTTTATTATTTGCTTCCTCGGTTAGATTATTCTTCCTATTCTTAAATGCCATGAGGTTTACGATGTGAAAACAGAGGGAAGGATATAAGAAGATTGACAAAACGTTTGTAAGGTTATAAAATAAAACGTAATTATTACGATTTATTGAAAGGAGATTCACATGAAAGAAGGAATTCATCCGAAGAACCACAAAGTGATATTTCAGGATGTCAACAGCGGCTACCGTTTTCTCAGCACCTCTACGAAAACATCTAATGAAACAGCAGAGTGGGAAGACGGAAACACATATCCTGTCATTAAAGTAGAGGTAAGCTCTGACACGCATCCGTTTTATACAGGCCGCCAGAAATTCAATGAAAAAGGCGGACGAGTTGAGCAGTTCAAAAAACGCTATAACATGGGGAAATAAGGCAGGCCTGAGGGTTTGTCTTTTTTTATTATGACGAATAAACAAGGGTTGTGATATATTGAAGAGTAAAAAGAATAGAAAGGGACAACGAACATGAGTCTTCTAAATGATATTCTCGAATTTAACAAGACATTTACTGAACAAAGAGAGTATGAAAAGTATCAAACATCAAAATTTCCAGATAAAAAAATGGCGATTCTTTCTTGCATGGATACTCGTCTGGTTGAACTGCTGCCGCATGCGATGAATTTGCGAAACGGTGATGTGAAAATCATTAAAAGTGCCGGTGCGCTTGTGACACACCCATTCGGAAGCATCATGAGAAGTATACTCGTCGCAGTGTACGAGCTGAATGCAGATGAGGTGTGTGTGATCGGGCATCACGATTGCGGCATGAGCAAAATCAGCAGCAAAAGCATGCTTGAAAAAATCAAAGCAAGAGGGATTCCGGAAGAACGCATCGAAACAATAAAGTACTCCGGTGTAGACTTTGATCAATGGTTTAAAAGCTTTGATTCAGTGGAAGCGAGTGTGAAAGACAGCGTAGATGTTATTAAACATCACCCGCTGTTCCCTGAAAACGTTCCGGTCCATGGCTTAGTCATTGATCCTAAAACCGGAAAACTGGATCTTATCGTAAACGGTTATAACAATTAATGTTTTTGTTTCTTTTCAGGAACGGGATCGACTCCTCCCGGATGGAACGGGTGGCATTTCAAAATCCGTTTGATTGTCAGCCATCCGCCTTTTAAAGCGCCATGTGTTTTAATCGCTTCGATTCCATATTGGGAACAGGTCGGATAAAAGCGGCACGTTGGCGGTGTCAGGGGCGAGATGAATTTTTGATATCCTCTGATCAGAGCGATGAATAGGGTTTTCATGTTTCTTCAGCAACCTTTCTGATGCAAGTATAAGAAAAAAAACACAGATTGAAAAGTTAATCAATAATTCTTATCGGAAAAGTATGTTATAATGAAATTACATTTTTAAAAAAGGGGAGAGTGCCATTATGCCTTCAGTAGAAAGTTTTGAGCTTGATCATAATGCGGTTGTTGCTCCATATGTAAGACATTGCGGCGTGCATAAAGTGGGAACAGACGGCGTTGTCAATAAATTTGACATTCGTTTTTGCCAGCCAAATAAACAGGCGATGAAGCCTGACACCATCCACACACTCGAGCATTTGCTCGCGTTTACGATTCGTTCTCACGCTGAGAAATACGATCATTTTGATATCATTGATATTTCTCCAATGGGCTGCCAGACAGGCTATTATCTAGTTGTGAGCGGAGAGCCGACATCAGCGGAAATCGTTGATCTGCTTGAAGACACAATGAAGGAAGCGGTAGAGATTACAGAAATACCTGCTGCGAATGAAAAGCAGTGCGGCCAAGCGAAGCTTCATGATCTGGAAGGCGCTAAACGTTTAATGCGTTTCTGGCTTTCACAGGATAAAGAAGAATTGCTAAAAGTATTTGGCTAAAATAGAAAGGACCTTTTTGCGCATAAGCAAAAAGGTCTTTTTTGTGACGTCTCATATTTTATGTACCATTTGCTGTAAGCGTTTGCTACTATTTAGGTAAACGATGAAAGGGTGATGGCATGAAAAAGATGTTGGTTGTTCTGCTTTTTTCTGCTTTATTGCTTAATGGATGCGGATCTGGTGAAAGCAAAGCAAATACAGCTGAGACGCCCGAGGTTTTGGATGTCAAGCTGACCGGGCCTGAAAAAGTAAATCCCGGAGAAAGCGCTGCTTATGAAGCAGCCGTATCATATGGTGATGAAGCTGTGACGGATGCCGATGAAGTAGAGTTTGAAGTATGGAAAGAAGGGGAAAAAGACGCAAGCCAAATGTTTAAGGCGAAACAAGAAAAAGGCGTATACCGATTGGAAACGACGTTTAAGGAAGATGGTGTATACACTGTCCAATCCCATGTCACAGCAAAAAAACAGCATAGCATGCCGACCTTAAAAGTCCAAGTCGGAGACGCCGATGCTGCCAGCAATCAGTCAGAAGAGGAGCATTCACATCATCATTGATTGTGTGAATCAGAGTGATTTTCTTGTGGTGGATCAATGGTATGCTTTACATTATAGGCTTTTACAGTCGTCCAAATGGTTACAAGCAAAACAGCCAGCACAATCAAAATACTTATCGTAATGAGAAGCGTCATGACATTCCACCTCCCGTTTTTTAACAATTGTAGCATAATAGAAGAAATCGTGACAGATAAGGGTAAAAAAGAGGTTTTAGCGTACGATATTAAGGGTATACATAGTCATATAACAAGGAGGAGATACCATGTCAGAACAATTGATTCAAGCAGTGAACAAACAAGTAGCCAACTGGACGGTCATGTATGTGAAACTACATAATTATCACTGGTATGTGAAAGGAAAAGATTTCTTCACTCTTCATGAAAAGTTTGAGGAGCTGTACAACGAAACGGCAACTTATATTGATGACTTAGCAGAACGTCTTTTGGCGCTGAACGGAAAACCGATTGCAACAATGAAGGAATCCTTAGAAACGGCTTCTGTCAAAGAAGCGGCTGGAAATGAAACAGCTGAACAAATGGTTCAAAGCGTATATGATGATTTCACAGTCATCGCGGAAGAGCTGAAAAACGGCATGGATTTAGCTGATGAAGTCGGTGACGAAACAACAGGGGACATGCTTCTTGCGATCCATCAAAATATTGAAAAACATAACTGGATGCTAAAAGCTTACCTAGGTTAAGTTCAAAAATAGAACTGCCGGATGTCTTAAAAAAGACGTCCGGCTTTTCTTTTTGTATCTGAAAAATAGGCGACAACCAGTCCATTTTTCTGAAAAATCCAATCCGTTCGGCTTGTTTTCCATAGAATATCGTAAGGCCGTTTCTGTGAAAGGATGTTGGGATAAATGGATAGAGACTTTGGCATCTTTTCGTTAATAGCAGTCAGCGTTTCAGCAGCGGGTTTTTTCTTTGGAGGTTTTCAGTATTCATTTCTGATTTTGCTCTCTCTTATGGCAATTGAATTTATCAGTACGACTTTGAAGGAAACGATTATTCACAAACTGTCGTTTAAGAAGATATTTGCCCGGCTTGTCAAAAAATTAGTCACGCTGGCTCTGATCTCTGTATGCCACTTTTTTGATCAGCTGCTGAATACACAGGGATCAATTCGTGACTTGGCTATTATGTTTTATATTCTTTATGAATCTGTGCAAATTGTTGTGACAGCCAGCTCTCTTGGCATACCGGTTCCTCAGATGCTTGTCGATCTTTTAGAAACGTTAAAAAATAAATTTAAGCGCAAACCGTAACTTTTCCCTGTTCGCGGGTCATAATAAAGCCCAGAGCGTCGGTCGCACTTTCCGGCAAAAGTATCGCAAAAAAACTGTACGAGCTAGTCTGCATGCAGAACCTGACGGCGTGCTGGGTCCCTTATTTTTTGATAAAAGGCTTCCGAAGAAACGTAACTGTGGTATGATGTATGGAAGATAGCTAGGAACGGATTTGAGGGATAAACATGTACGAGTTTAAAGATTATTATCAGAATACTGTTCAGCTTTCCTTTGACGATCAGCCTTTCTCGGACAGCCCGAAGCATGTCTGGGTGATTTGCCGTTTTGGCGGCAAATGGCTTTTAACAGAACATGAGGACAGAGGCTATGAGTTTCCAGGCGGGAAAGTAGAGCCGATGGAGTGCGCAGAAGAGGCTGCGCTCCGGGAAGTAAAGGAAGAGACGGGCGCGAGAGTCAAAAGCCTCAAGTATCTCGGACAGTATAAAGTTCTCGGAAAAGAAAAAGTGATTGTGAAAAATATATATTTTGCAGATATAGAAAAGCTTGAAAAGCAAGCTGATTACTTTGAAACGAAAGGCCCGGTTTTGTTTCACGAGCTTCCGGAGAACCTTTCCCGCAATAAAAAATTCAGCTTTATTATGAAGGATTCCGTACTTCCGATCAGTTTGAAAAAACTGAAAGAATCTGGATGGATTGAATAAAAAACCCGGCATATATGCCGGGTTTTTTATGTCCTCCCCTTCGTCCATTTCTTTTCCAGCAGCTCGACGCCCTGATACATCAGAGTGGCGAAGATGGCGATGATCAGCAGGCTTAAGAAGACGAGTGTAAAATTGAAGACTTGGAATCCGTAAATAATCATATATCCTAATCCGACCTTCGAAACGAGGAATTCCCCTACAATGACGCCAACCCATGATAAACCGACGTTCACTTTTAGTGTTGAAATAATCGCGGGGGAAGATGCAGGCAGTATGACTTCTTTAAAAATAACCCACTTTTTTGCGCCGAATGTTTTCATGACTTTCGTATAGTTTTCGTCGACCTCCTGGAAGGCGGTGTAGACAACGATGGTTGTGATAATGACGCTGATGATGGCTCCCATCGCAATGATGCTGATAAAACTGGGACCGAGCGCGACAATCAGGATCGGGCCTAGGGCCACTTTCGGCATTGCATTCAAAATCACAAGATACGGATCTAAAATTCTGGCAAGACGGTTAGACCACCATAACAAAGCGGCGAGGCACGTGCCCATAAACGTCCCAAGCAAAAAGCCAAGCACCGTTTCAAATAAAGTGACGCCGATGTGTGACAGTAAAGAACCGTCACCAAGTTTCTCCAGCAATAATCGCCACACAGCTGAGGGAGAGCTGAAGATCAGCGGATCGATCCAGCCCTGCCTGCTGGAGGTTTCCCAGCCCGAGAAAAAGAGAATAAATATGGCAAGCTGAAAGGAATGGACCTTCCACTTTTCCTTTTTCTGTTTGAATTGATACTGCTCGTGAAGCAGATCAATGGTTTCTTTGCTGTTTCTCAAGAGAATTCAGCTCCTTCCATATCGTTTGAAACAGTGTCTGGAAGGAAGGTTCCTGACGGGCGTCAAAAGGCAACATTGCGGCCAATTCCTTAGGAATGGTAAAAATCTGATGGATGGTGCCCGGCTGATTTGAAAATAAAAAGATCGTATCGCTCATCGCTATCGCTTCCCCTATATCATGAGTGACAAGCACTGCTGTTTTTTGATATTCCTTTAATGTGCGGAATACCAGGTTTTCCAAAGACAGCTTTGTCTGAAAATCAAGCGCGGAAAATGGCTCATCCAGCAAAAGCAGACTAGGGTTAGGCGCAAGTGTTCTTGCAAGCGCAGCCCGCTGGCGCATCCCGCCTGACAGCTCTTTCGGATATTTTTTCTCCACATCTATGAGGCCGAACTCCGGCAATAGACCGAGTGCAGCGGCTTTGCTTTCTTCTGTCAGTGTGTCGGCGATTTTTAAACCGAGAAGCACATTTTCCTCGATAGATTTCCAGGGAAATAAGTAATCCTGCTGAAGCATATAGCCAATATTATGTTCTTTTTGATTCGGCTCACGGCCTTCAATCAGAACTCTGCCTTCTGATGGCTCAATCAAACCGGCAATAATGGAAAGCAGTGTTGTTTTTCCGCAGCCGCTTGGGCCGAGAAATGAGATGAAATCGCCTTTTTCGGCATCGAAATGAATATCCCGCACAGCCGTTGTTTTTTCTTTAATAGAAAAATAAGTATGGGTTACATGGTCGACATGTAAGAAAGACATAGATGGCGCCTCCTATTTCTCCGAGGTGACTTTTTCAGCAATATGTTTATTTACAAGCTGATTGTATGGAATGTGCTTCGGCAGTTCTCCCGATTGATCCATAATGGTTTGGAGAAGCTCCCATTCTTTTTCGTTAAGCAGAGGGTCTGGCGAATATGAATGCTGTTTTTTATAGCGTTCAATGGATGTTTCGATGACGTCTGGGTCGGTATCATCAAATTCATCTTTAATGGCATCTGTGATGTCCTTCGCAGAATGATTTTCAACCCACTGCTGCGCCTTATAAATGGCTTTTGTAAACTTGACGGCTGTGTCTTCATTTTTCTTCAAATAGCTTTGTTTCGCCATAAAAGTCGTATAAGGAACCTCTCCTGATTCTTCTCCGAATGAAGCAACGATATGGCCGATGCCTTTTTTCTCAAAGAGAGAAGCCTGCGGTTCAAAGAGCTGTACATACTCACCGGTTCCAGAAGCAAACGCATTGGCAATATTGGCGAAGTCTATGTTCTGGATGAGGTCTATATCCTTATGCGGGTCAATCTTATGTTTGTTCAGCACATACTCGCCGACCATTTGCGGCATGCCGCCTTTTCGCTGGCCGAGAAACGTTTTTCCTTTCAGCTGATCCCAGTCGAAGTGTTCAACATCTTCTCTCGCGACAAGAAACGTTCCGTCTGTCTGAGTCAGCTGGGCGAAATTAATGACGGGATCTTTAGCCCCTTGCGCTTCGACATAAATAGATGTTTCTGACCCGACAAGCGCGATGTCGGAGCCGTTGGAAAGAAGCGATGTCATCGTTTTATCTCCGCCCCAGGTCGTATTCACATCGACATCAAGCCCTTCTTCCTTAAAAAAACCTTTAGACTCAGCAACATATAAAGGTGCGTAAAAAATTGAATGGGTCACTTCAGCTACTTTGACTTTGGTGAGCGTTTCTTCCTGCTTGCAAGCCGCCAGGGCGAACATCAGAAAGATACTGCCGACACAGGCGAAGCCCAGCCTTAACCATCTGTTCACATAGACAACCTCCTTATTTCGCATCAAGTTAATATCCTTTTTTGCTTTACATATCGTATGATGGGTATAAAAATGTGTGAATGCCTAACCAGGTTCTCCGGATGTAATTTTGGAGTAAGGAAAGCATATAGAAAAAAGGAGGCGGCTGTTTTGATTGTAGAGAAAAGAAGATTTCCGTCGCCAAGCCAGCATGTGCGTTTGTATACGATCTGCTATCTGTCAAATGGATTACGGGTTAAGGGGCTTCTGGCTGAGCCGGCGGAACCGGGACAATATGACGGATTTTTATATTTGCGCGGCGGGATTAAAAGCGTGGGCATGGTTCGGCCGGGCCGGATTATCCAGTTTGCATCCCAAGGGTTTGTGGTGTTTGCTCCTTTTTACAGAGGAAATCAAGGAGGAGAAGGCAATGAGGATTTTGCCGGAGAAGACAGGGAGGATGCATTTTCTGCTTTTCGCCTGCTTCAGCAGCACCCAAATGTCAAGAAGGATAGAATCCACATCTTCGGTTTTTCCCGCGGCGGAATTATGGGAATGCTCACTGCGATCGAAATGGGCGGGCAGGCAGCTTCATTTGTTTCATGGGGAGGCGTCAGTGATATGATTCTTACATACGAGGAGCGGCAGGATTTGCGGCGAATGATGAAAAGAGTCATCGGCGGAACACCGAAAAAGGTGCCTGAGGAATATCAATGGAGGACACCGTTTGACCAAGTAAACAAAATTCAGGCTCCCGTGTTGTTAATCCATGGAGAAAGAGACCAAAATGTTTCGATTCAGCATTCCTATTTATTTGAAGAGAAGCTAAAACAACTGCATAAGCCGGTGGAGACGTGGTACTACAGTACATTCACACATTATTTCCCGCCAAAAGAAAACCGGCGTATCGTGCGGCAGCTCACACAATGGATGAAAAACCGCTGACAGTGAAATATGTTATGATAAAGAAAAAAGAGAACGAAAGGGGATTTCACTTTGGGAATGCCTATTGAATTTAATACACTGATTGTGACAAAAGGAAAAGAAGTTCGCATAGATGAAAATATATTCACGTTAGAGAAGGACGGATACCGAGTATATCCGATGGAGATTCCAATGGATGTACGCAAAACAAAGTTTGGCGAAAAGTCAGGCACAGCTGAAGTGCAGAAGCTTCAATGGGAAGACGGCCGGACCATCATTACATACAAGCTGACTTCTTTGCATTCCGTCAATTAAAACAAGCCAAGAGCATAATTGCTCTTGGCTTTTGTTTTTTATACGAGAGGGCCGCCTGCCTGGGCGATGGCATCGGTATGTGCGAACTTTTTAAAGTTCTCTTTGAATTCATTTGCAAGGTAGACTGCTTTTTCTTTGTATTCTTCCTTGTTGGTCCACGTGTTTTGAGGCTGAAGGATATGATCAGGAACGCCAGGAACATGGGCCGGAATGTGCAGGCCGAAAATATCGTCAGTTATCATTTCAGCATCCTCTAATTTGCCTTCAATCGCTGCTTTGACCATTGCTCTAGTGTAAGAAAGCTTCATTCGTTCGCCTGTGCCGTAGCCGCCCCCGGTCCAGCCGGTATTGACCAGGAAAACGTCTGCGCCGTGTTCATCGATCTTTTTGCCGAGCATTTCAGCATAGACGTGAGCAGGAAGCGGCAGGAACGGTGAGCCGAAGCATGTAGAGAACGTCGTTTCAGGAGACGTGACACCACGTTCGGTTCCGGCAAGCTTACTCGTGTAACCGCTCAAGAAATGGTACATCGCCTGCTCCTTCGTCAGTTTGCTGATCGGCGGCAGGACTCCGAAGGCATCAGCCGTCAAAAATACAATTGCTGACGGATGGCCGGCCATGCTTGGAGTCACGATGTTATCAATCATATGAATCGGGTAAGCTGCCCGCGTGTTTTCAGTATAGAAGGAATCATCATAATTGGCTTCGCGTGTATCTTCATCAACAACGACATTTTCGAGAACAGACCCGAAGCGGATCGCGTTAAAGATTTGCGGCTCCTTTTCCTCGCTTAAATGAATGCACTTAGCGTAGCACCCGCCTTCAATATTAAAGACGCCTGTATCAGACCAGCCATGTTCATCGTCACCGATCAGCTTGCGGTCAGCATCTGCCGACAGGGTGGTCTTGCCTGTTCCTGACAGTCCGAAGAAAAGGGCGACATCGCCTTTTTCACCGACATTGGCGGAGCAGTGCATAGATAAAATATCTCTTTCAGGCAGCAGGAAATTCATAATGGAGAAAATGGACTTCTTCATTTCACCGGCATACTCAGTTCCGCCGATTAAAATTGTCCGCTTTTCGAAAGAGACAATAATAAACGTTTCGGAATGAGTGCCGTCTGTTTTTGGATCCGCTTTGAAGTGCGGAGCAGAAAGAATGGTGAACGGCTGCTCAACTGTTTTCTTATCATTTCCTTCCGGACGGATAAACAGCTGCCGCGCAAATAAATTGTGCCATGCGAACTCATTTACGACAGTGATCGGCAGCCTGTATTTCTCGTCTGCTCCGGCAAATCCTTCGAAAACAAACAGTTCATCTCGCTCCTTTAAATAGCTGACAACTTTCGTATACAGCCGCTCAAACGCTTCTTCTGAAATGGGCTGATTCACCGGGCCCCAATCGATCTTATTTTTCGTGCTTTCTTCCTCCACGATGAATTTATCTTTAGGTGAGCGTCCTGTGTAAGCGCCTGTTGTCGCGCAAACAGCACCTGTGGATGTTAAAATGCCTTCGTTTCGGGAAAGTACTTTTTCTGTTAGCTGTGCTGCTGATAAATTATGACGCACATTTGGACATGTTAATAAGGCTTGTAAATCAGCGGTCAAATCAACTGAGTTCATATGAAACCTTCCTTTATCGTTTTTTGTGTTTTGCTAATTGTGAATTAGTATAACATATATTTTCAAATAGTCTATACTATTTATTATTTTTTGTGTGTGCATTTCCATTGTTTTCCCTCAATATAGGTGCCTATTTCTTCTGAATCATATTGACATTGCAAACCCTTTTACGATAAGATATTTCATTGAGCGGATACTCTTATCCCGAGCTGGCGGAGGGACAGGCCCTATGAAGCCCAGCAACCGGTTTCTCTGTTATTTATTATGTTCAACTGAGTGAGACAACCAAGGTGCTAACCTGTTGCAAGGTTGTATGATTCCTTGAGCGATAAGAGTGAAAGGCACAAAGACCAAACCCTTTCCTCGATGGAAAAGGTTTTTTTATTTCATAAATATGCCAATTAACATTCTCTAATATAACTGTACATTGTATAAGAGGGAGCGAGTTCCGTATCATATATACAAGGTCTTTCGGGAGGCCTTGTGCAGGAGGAAGCAAATCATGAGTAAAAATCGTCGTTTATTTACATCAGAATCTGTTACGGAGGGGCATCCGGATAAAATCTGTGACCAGATTTCTGACAGCATTTTAGATGAAATTTTAAAGAAAGACCCTAACGCGCGTGTTGCTTGTGAAACATCTGTGACAACAGGTTTGGTTCTTGTAAGCGGAGAGATCACAACTTCTACGTATGTTGACATTCCGAAAACGGTTCGCCAAACCATTAAAGAAATCGGATACACACGTGCAAAATACGGATTTGATGCGGAAACTTGTGCGGTTTTAACATCAATTGATGAGCAGTCTGCTGATATCGCGATGGGCGTAGACCAAGCGCTTGAAGCCCGTGAAGGCACAATGAGCGACGAAGAAATTGAAGCGATTGGTGCGGGTGACCAAGGATTAATGTTCGGTTATGCGTGCAACGAAACGAAAGAGCTTATGCCTCTTCCAATTTCACTTGCCCATAAATTAGCCCGCCGCCTAAGTGAAGTCCGTAAAGAAGATATTCTTCCGTACCTTCGCCCTGACGGCAAAACACAGGTAACGGTTGAGTACGATGAAAATAACAAACCAGTCCGCATTGACGCGATTGTTATTTCAACTCAGCATCACCCTGAAATTACACTTGAGCAAATTCAGCGCAACATTAAAGAACATGTAATCAATCCGGTTGTTCCTGAAGAGCTGATTGATGAAGAAACAAAATATTTCATCAACCCTACAGGACGTTTCGTAATCGGAGGCCCTCAAGGGGATGCGGGACTTACAGGACGCAAAATCATCGTTGATACGTACGGTGGCTATGCACGCCACGGCGGAGGCGCGTTCTCAGGTAAGGACGCGACGAAGGTAGACCGTTCTGCAGCTTATGCGGCAAGATACGTTGCGAAAAACATCGTTGCGGCTGAGCTTGCTGATTCTTGCGAAGTACAGCTTGCTTACGCGATCGGTGTTGCACAGCCTGTGTCAATCTCAATCAACACATTCGGTTCCGGAAAAGCTTCTGAGGAAAAACTGATTGAAGTTGTTCGCAATAACTTTGATTTACGACCTGCCGGCATTATCAAAATGCTTGATTTGCGCCGTCCGATCTACAAACAAACTGCTGCGTACGGCCACTTTGGACGTCACGATGTTGACCTTCCATGGGAGCGCACAGACAAAGCGGAGCAGCTGCGTAAAGAAGCGTTAGGAGAATAATTTTATAGCCGCTTACTGGTTAAGCGGCTTTCCCTTTTTTATCGTTGTATTCATGTTTATTTTTTTACATAACTGTGAAACCAAATACTATTCACAGCGTCTATAAATAGGGGTTCAATGATGACAATTTTAATTATGGAGGCAATACTATGTGTGGATTTGTCGGGGTTTTTAACAAGCATCCGTTAGCTCAAACCGCTGATCAAGAAGAACTAATCAAACAAATGAACCAAATGATCGTTCACCGCGGTCCTGACAGTGATGGATATTTCCATGATGAGCACGTCGGCTTCGGATTCAGACGGCTCAGCATTATTGATGTAGAAAATGGCGGACAGCCTTTATCATATGAAGATGAAACATATTGGATTATCTTTAACGGAGAAATCTATAACTATATCGAACTGAGAGAAGAACTTGAAGCAAAGGGGTACACATTCAACACGGATTCGGACACAGAGGTTCTTCTTGCGACTTACCGTCACTATAAAGAAGAAGCGGCGTCCAAACTGCGCGGTATGTTTGCCTTTCTGATTTGGAATAAAAACGATCATGTGCTTTATGGGGCAAGAGATCCATTCGGCATTAAACCGTTGTACTACACAACGATCAATGATCAGGTTTATTTTGCCTCAGAGAGAAAAAGTTTAATGATTGCTCAGAATGATATTGAAATAGATAAAGAGGCATTGCAGCAGTACATGTCTTTCCAATTTGTTCCTGAACCAAGCACGCTTGATGCCCATGTGAAAAAAGTAGAGCCGGGTTCACAATTCACAATCCGCCCGGACGGCGATATCACATTCAAAACGTATTTCAAAGCGAACTTCAAGCCGGTTCAGACTGAAGAAGACAAGCTTGTGAAAGAAGTCCGAGACGCGATCTATGACTCTGTAAACGTTCATATGAGAAGTGACGTTCCTGTCGGTTCGTTCCTGTCTGGCGGGATTGATTCTTCCTTTATTGTGTCTGTTGCGAAGGAATTTCATCCAAGCTTAAAAACATTCTCTGTCGGCTTTGAACAGCAGGGCTTCAGTGAGGTTGATGTAGCGAAAGAAACGGCAGCGGCGCTGGGCATTGAAAATATCAGCAAAGTCATTTCGCCTGAGGAATACATGAATGAGCTTCCGAAGATCGTTTGGCATTTTGATGACCCGCTTGCTGATCCGGCAGCGATTCCGTTGTACTTTGTTGCAAAAGAAGCGAAAAAACATGTAACGGTTGCTTTATCAGGTGAAGGAGCGGATGAGCTCTTCGGCGGATATAACATTTACCGTGAACCGCTTTCGCTTAAACCGTTTGAACGGATTCCGTCCGGCTTGAAAAAGATGCTTCTGCACGTTGCTGCCGTTATGCCTGAAGGTATGAGAGGAAAGAGCCTGCTTGAGCGCGGCTGTACTCCGCTTCAGGATCGTTATATCGGTAACGCGAAAATCTTTGAAGAGTCTGTCAAAAAGCAGCTGTTGAAGCATTATAATCCGAACCTTTCATATCGCGATGTGACGAAGACTTACTTTACAGAAAGCAGCTCGTACAGCGATATCAACAAAATGCAGTATGTCGATATCCACACTTGGATGCGCGGCGACATTTTGTTAAAGGCGGATAAAATGACGATGGCGAATTCTTTGGAACTGCGTGTGCCGTTCTTGGATAAAGTCGTATTCGACGTCGCTTCAAAAATTCCTGATGAGCTGAAAACGAAGAACGGCACGACGAAGTATCTTCTTCGCAAAGCCGCTGAAGGAATTGTGCCTGAGCACGTATTAAACCGCAAAAAGCTTGGTTTCCCTGTACCGATCCGTCATTGGCTGAAAAACGAAATGAACGAATGGGTGCGGAATATTATTCAAGAAAGCCAAACGGATGCTTATATCCATAAGGATTATGTCCTTCAGCTTCTTGAAGACCATTGTGCGGACAAGGCTGATAACAGCCGTAAAATCTGGACTGTACTGATCTTTATGATCTGGCACAGCATCAATATTGAAAAACGGTATATGCCTGAAGAGCTGAGCCATCAGCCTAAAGAAGTCATCTTTGTGTAACAGACAACAAGGCTTTCGAGTAGTCGAAAGCCTTGTTGTTATCCTTTTATTTCTCCATCATCAATGATTTACCCAATCCGTACGGAATATTCAGAAAAATGATATAATGATATTTTTTTCTAGGGGAGAAGAAGCATGCAAAAACAAAAACAAGAGCTGCACCGCGGACTCGAAGAAAGGCATATTTCTTTAATGTCTTTAGGAGCTGCTATAGGAGTAGGGTTGTTCCTCGGCTCCGCATCAGCTATTCAATTAGCAGGGCCTGGTATTTTGGTAGCGTATGCCGCAAGCGGCCTGGTCATGTTTTTTATTATGAGAGCGCTTGGGGAAATGGCCATTCAAAAACCGGTCGCAGGCTCCTTCAGCAGGTATGCGCGTGACTATTTGGGACCGCTTGCAGGCTATTTAACAGGGTGGAACTACTGGTTTTTATGGGTTGTCACCTGTATGGCCGAAATTACTGCTGTTGGCATCTATATGGGGTTCTGGTTTCCTGACGTGCCAAACTGGATTTGGGCATTATCGGCGCTGGTCATTATGACGGGTGTTAATTTCCTGGCTGTCAAAGCTTACGGTGAGCTGGAATTTTGGTTCGCATTGATTAAAATTGTTGCGATCTTATCCATGATTGCTGTCGGTTTATTGATGATTATTGCAGGAGTCGGCAATGGGGGCATTGCCACTGGAATCAGCAATTTGTGGAACAACGGAGGATTTTTCCCTCATGGTTTAAAAGGGGTTCTATTGTCTCTTCAAATGGTCATGTTCGCCTATTTAGGGATTGAAATGATCGGGGTGACGGCTGGCGAAGTAAAAAACCCGCAAAAATCGTTAGCCAAAGCAATCGATACAGTATTTTGGCGGATTTTGATTTTTTATGTAGGCGCTTTATTTGTCATTATGTCTATTTATCCGTGGCAGGAAATTGGCTCTCAAGGAAGCCCATTTGTTCTCACATTCCAAAAAGTGGGCATTCCATCGGCCGCAGGCATCATTAACTTTGTCGTGTTGACAGCCGCGCTGTCTTCATGCAACAGCGGTATTTTCAGCACAGGGCGGATGCTGTTTAACTTGGCGGAACAGAAAGAGGCGCCACAAGCATATGGTCAGCTGACGAAAGGCGGCATCCCGGGTAAAGCTGTTCTGGCTTCAGCGGGCGCTTTATTAGTCGGAGTGCTGTTAAACTATGTTGTCCCTGCGAAGGTATTTACTTGGGTTACAAGTATTGCGACGTTCGGAGCGATTTGGACGTGGGCAATCATTTTGCTTTCTCAAATAAAATACAGGAAAAGTTTGAAGCCGGAAGAAAAGAAACAATTAAAGTACAAAATGCCTTTATTTCCGTTTACGTCTTATGTGTCATTGGCATTTCTAGCATTCGTCGTCATTCTTATGGCTTACAGCCCTGATACAAGAGTAGCCGTGATTATCGGGCCGATATGGTTTCTCATCTTGCTGGCTGTGTACTATGGAAAAGGGTTTCATAAAAAAAATGCAGCTGCTGCCAGCGAACGAAATATCAGCTGACAAAAAGAGCTCCCAGTGGGCTCTTTTTGTGTGTGCTCATAGAAAATAGAGAACAGGAAAGAATAGGTATGTGTTTTTGCAGAGGCTGTTTATAGTTTTGTGATAAGATAAAAGTCATACGTTTCATGCTATATGTGAACGTTTTATGGAAAAATCGAAACCCGAACTGTTATGACGTCCGGGTTAACGATGGTTATTGCTTTCAAATATAATTTGAAAAATGGTAAAGTAAGACGAAGCAGGTCTTATGTTTGTTGAAGAAATTTATAATATTGGCCCTTTTCTACATATTCTGACCGTATTCTTTGCATATCTTTTCGGTCTTCTTCCGTCAAAGGGCGGATGACTTTTGCAGGGCGGCCAAAGGCGAGATGGTCAGGCGGAATGATTTTTCCGGGCGGGACAAGACTGCCGGCACCAATAAAAGCGCCTTCGCCAATTTCGGCTCCGTCTAAAATGATTGAGCCCATCCCGATTAAGGCGTTCTTGCGGATAACAGCGCTATGAAGTGTAACCTGATGGCCTATCGTGGCGTCATCTTCAATGAGCAGCGTCTTGTTCGGGCTTTGATGGAGGCAGCTTAAATCTTGGATATTGACTCTGTTTCCGATTCTGGTCGGCGCAACATCTCCCCTTATGACAACAGAAAACCAAATGCTGGACTGTTCTCCGATCACGACATCACCGGTAATTGTTGCATTATCAGCTATAAAGGCTGTTGGGTGGATATCTGGCTTGTGTTCCTTATAAGGGTAGATCATAAGATTCATCCTTCTTTCTCTATTTAAATTTCGTATGAGGTGAAGAACATGTGGACCTGGAAAGCAGACAGACCTGTTGCAGTGATTGTAATCATTCACGGGGCAAGTGAATATCACGGACGATATAAATGGCTGATTGAAATGTGGCGGTCTTCGGGTTATCACGTTGTCATGGGCGATTTGCCTGGACAGGGAACAACGACAAGAGCGAGAGGGCATATTCGCTCGTTTCAAGAATACATTGATGAAGTAGATGCTTGGATAGATAAAGCGCGAACTTTTGATCTGCCGGTTTTTCTTCTAGGTCACAGCATGGGCGGTCTGGTCGCGATTGAATGGATTAAACAGCAAAGAAATCCCAAGATTACGGGAATTATTTTATCATCACCGTGTCTCGGACTGCAAATTAAAGTGAATAAAGCGCTTGATCTTGCATCAAAAGGCCTGAATGTCATCGCTCCGTCACTTAAGGTTGATTCGGGATTATCAATTGATATGGCGACGCGCAATGAGGACGTCATTGAGGCTGACCAAAATGATTCGTTATACGTCAGGAAAGTTTCTGTCAGATGGTACAGAGAGCTTTTAAAGACAATTGAATCGGCAATGGTGCCGACAGAGGCATTTTTGAAAGTTCCGCTTCTTGTGATGCAAGCCGGTGATGACAAGCTTGTTGACAAAACGATGGTCATCAAGTGGTTTAATGGTGTTGCTTCTCATAATAAAGCATACAGAGAGTGGGAAGGGCTTTACCATGAGATCTTCAATGAACCCGAGAGAGAAGATGTTTTTAAAGCAGCAAGAGCGTTTACTGATCAATATATTTGAACTAGTAGGGGGTGCATGTGTTGACAGTACCGGAACATCCTTTTGGATTGATGGCAAAGGTATATCGAGATATTTTTCCGCTCGTTCATCAAGAGCTGGACATATGGAAGCAAAAATCAGAATCGATTCATAACAGTGAATTGAAAGCACAGGCAACCGCAAGTATTCGGGACAAAACGTTTCACTGTGAAGGCGGCGGCATACTGGCCTTATTGTCAGGCAGCCAAAAACAGAAATGTGTCGAGTTTATCATCGCGTATCAAACGATTAGTGATTATTTGGACAATCTGTGTGACCGCAGCACCTCGCTGGACCCGCAGGATTTTCGGATGCTCCATGCCTCAATGCAGGATGCACTGACAGTTGGGGCGGAACTGCAAAACTATTATCAATTCAGGGAAGAACAGGATGACAGCGGATATCTGCACGAACTGGTCAAAACGTGCCAGCGTGTCCTTGGTTCCATTGAGCACTATGACATGATTAAACCTTATCTGCTTGAACTGTGCGGCTATTATTGCGATTTGCAGGTGCATAAGCACGTTATTGAGCATGAGCGTGTTCCGCGGCTTGAAAAGTGGTTTACTCAATATGAATCAGAGCTGCCTGAGATGGAATGGTATGAATTTTCAGCCTGTGCAGGCTCAACGTTAGGCATTTTCTGTCTGGTTGCGTATTCGTTCCAGCCTGATTTCACAGAAAGCACCGCTAAAAAAATCCGCGACAGTTATTTTCCTTACATACAGGGCCTTCATATCCTGCTTGATTATTTGATTGATCAAGAGGAGGACTTGCTGGAAGGAGACTTGAATTTCTGCTCGTATTATCAGTCTCATGAAGAGATGATGGACCGGCTTGAACACTTTATCCATAAAGCCGACGAGCATTTACAAGGCATTCCGCATGAAAACTTCCATCGTTTAATCAATCGCGGCTTGCTTGGTGTTTATTTGTCAGATGATAAAGTGGCAGGCCAAAAGGAAATGGGCCGGCTCGCAAAGAAGCTGATCAAAGCCAGCGGAAAAACCTCCCTTTTCTTTTATATCAACGGCAGAGCCTACCGGAAATTTCAAAAAATGTCCTGGATGAAAAACTCAAAGAAAAAAGCTCAAATCATTTGCTGATCTGAGCTTTTTTTTCGATGGCGACAATAAATGGCGGGTCATTTTGCTGATTGAAAAATCCGTATGTTAATACACGGGCTGATTGCTGGTCCAAGTCCCGGCAAAACTCGAGCACGTCGTTTTTTTCAGCTTTGCCTTCCGGGTGGCCATGATAGACGACGAGAACAATCAGACCTTCGTCTTTCATGATGCTGAGAAGCTGTTCAATTGCTTTGATCGTAGAACTGCCGTTTGTCGTAATTGATTTGTCCCCGCCCGGCAAATAGCCGAGGTTAAATACCGCGGCCGCCACTTTGCCATGTGTTTCAGGCGGGAGGGATTCAGCGATTTTATCATGGCTTTTTTGAAATAACGTTGTTCGCGCTTGATACATGTCACCGAGCCGTTCCTTTGTATTGGCCACGGCTGATTCTTGGATGTCGAATGCGTATACATGGCCGTTTTCACCGACAAGCTCCGCTAAAAACTGTGTATCATGTCCGTTGCCCATTGTCGCATCTACGACAATATCTCCCTCTCCCGCGGCCATTTTCAGCAGTTCTTTGCTGTAAGGAAGAATTTTCTTCAAAATCATAGCGCTGATTCCTCCTCAAGCCGTTGAAAGAACTTTCCTTGATAGCTGCCTCGATTTTCTAGCTCTTTATTAATGGCGCCAAGCACTTCCCATTTGTTGACGCTCCACATTGGCCCGATCATCAACTCAATCGGTCCGTCACCTGTAATGCGGTGGACGATCATTTCAGGCGGAATGATCTCAAGCTGATCGCAGACGAGCTGCACATAATCATCTTGAGAAAGAAATTCCAGCTTTCCCTTTTCATATTGTTTGACCATCGGCGTGCCTTTCAGTAGGTGAAGCAGATGGATTTTAATGCCCTGGACATCCAAATCTGCGACGGCCTTTGCCGTTTCCATCATCATGTCCCGGTCTTCCAAAGGCAGCCCATTGATAATATGCGAGCAGACACGTATGCCGTGTTTTCTTAATTTATTGACGCCTTCCACATAGCAGTTAAAATCATGTGCGCGGTTGATCAGAAGTGCAGTCCGTTCATGAACTGTTTGAAGCCCAAGCTCCACCCACAAATAGGTGCGTTCATTCAGCTCTGCCAAGTAATCAACGACATCATCAGGCAGACAGTCCGGGCGTGTGGCGATCGAAATGCCGACCACATCATCTAAAGCGAGGACGGATTCGAATTTCTCACGAAGCACCTCAACCGGGGCGTGAGTGTTTGTGAAAGCCTGAAAATAAGCGATGTATTTGCCGTCCTTCCATTTTTCGTGCATGCGGTTTTTGATGTCATGGAATTGAGTAATTAAATCATCGGCCCGGTTTCCGGCAAAATCGCCGGAGCCTGCTGCGCTGCAAAACGTACAGCCTCCGTGGGCTACGGTGCCGTCCCGATTCGGACAGTCAAAACCGCCGTCAAGCGCCACTTTAAACACCTTATGGCCGAAATGTTCTCTGAGATGATAATTCAATGTATGATAGCGTTTTTCCGTATTTGAATAAGGAAAAGGATTGTTCTGCATCACAATTCATGTGCCTCCTTGCGTACGATTGCATCCTAAAATTGTAGCACGCATTTCACAAGAGAACAAATGAATATCGACCATAAATTACTTTATTGAACAAAGTCAGATGAGGCTACAATATGAATGATGGATGATTTCCATTACCAAGAGGAGGGGTTACTGTGGCAACAAGACAATCAGTAGATGAACATCTCCAGCAATGTATGCAGGCCTATGATTATGCTGAAGAACAGCTGAAAATCGCTTCTAAACAAGAGCATTATAACGATCAAGAATATAGTGATGCACAAATGCAGCTAGAAGATGCGGTAAATGCCTTGAATAAACTATGGCTGTCGTCAAATGATCAGCAGAGAGAACAGCTGTACAGAATGAGACTTCAGCTTCAATCTTTGCAAAATAATATGATCCTGCAGCACCCTCTTGATGTGTAGGAAAACGGACCCTTTTAAAAGGGTCCGTTTTTTTGTAAAAAAAGGATTGACTTTGTGAGTCAAAGTATTTATTGTATTAAGTGTACTAATTGAAGTAATACACTGTAGACACTAATATAAAATCATTTATATATTGACATTAAGGGAGGCAGTTATGAAACATAAAAAACGAAACAAACGTAACGTGCCAATGCTGATTGCGGCATCTGTGATCGCTTGTTCTTTTTTTCTTGTTCTCGTGATGATCGGTTTTGAATGGCAAAAAAGTATAATTGATCATTTTTATCTATAAAAGGTTCAGATCGTATAGAAAGTAGGGAAGTAAATGATTCAAATCGATCCAAGAAGCTCAACACCCATTTACGAACAAATTATTCAGCAAATGAAAGAGCTTTGTTTGAAAGGGATCATGAAGCCTGGTGATAAGCTTCCTTCTGTCAGAGAATTGGCAACGATCATTATTGCGAATCCGAACACTGTCAGCAAAGCGTATAAAGAACTTGAGCGAGAGGGGATTATTGAGACGCTGCGGGGCAGAGGGACCTATATATCGGAGAATGCAAAAACGACACTGGTTGAAGGGAAGATGACGATGATTAAAGAGCAACTCAAACAGCTCATCATCGATGCACACTATGCAGGGGTTGAGCTGGAAAAACTGCACGAATGGATAAAGGAAATCAGCGCTGATGTGAAGGGAGGCAAAAAAAATGATTGAACTGCGGCAGCTGTCAAAAGCGATTGACGGCAATCAAGTATTAAAAGATGTTTCATTAACAATCGAAAAAGGAGAAATCTTTGGATTGCTTGGACGCAATGGATCGGGCAAAACGACGATGCTTCGCTTAATCCAGCAAATCATTTTCGCTGACAGCGGAACGATTTTATTTGACGGCGTAGAAATCAAAAAGCACCCGAAAGTCAAACAAAATATCATCTACATGCCTGTTCAAAATCCGTTTTACGATAAGTATACATACAAGCAGTTAGTCGATATTTTGAGAAGAATATATCCGAAATTTGATGTCACGTACGCGAATGAGCTGATGAACAGATACGAAATTCCGGAAACGAAAAAATACCGTGAGCTGTCGACAGGCTTAAAAAAGCAGCTATCGCTCGTTCTGTCGTTTGCGGCGAGACCGGCGCTGATCCTCCTTGATGAGCCGACGGATGGTATTGATGCGGTAACTAGACATGATGTGCTGCAGCTGATGGTCGATGAAGTGGCAGAGCGTGATACGAGTATCCTGATTACGTCCCACCGGCTTGAAGACATAGAGCGGATGTGCAACCGAATTGGCTTTCTTGAAGATAACAGGCTGACCAACGTCATGGATCTTGATGAATTAAAAGAAGAATACATCAAAATACAAATGGCGTTTGACACAGATGTCAATCTGGCCATCAGAGAGCAAAACATTCCGATGCTCGATCAGGCCGGCGTGTTTTACACAGTGCTGATTCCGAAAAGCGATGAGGAGAAAAAGAGCTTTTTGAGAGAGCTGAAGCCAAAAGTATGGAATGAGCTTCCTGTCAACCTGGAAGAAGTGTTCATTGCGAAGTTTGGAGGGAAGCGGAGATGGTAGACCGAGGTCTCCTCTATCGAGAGTGGAAGCAGAATCAAGTGGTGATTTTGTTAAGTATCGCGTTTTTAGTGCTGGCAAATCCGCTTTCTATCGTTAATACGTATTTGTCTTATCAAGGATGTCTTGATCGCCAAGACCCGCAATATTGTGATTTTATTGTGAATTATTCCATAAGCAATCTGATAGATCTCAACTGGGTGCCGGGTGTCATTTTGGCGGTCTGCTTCCTAGGAATGGAACGTTCGAAAGGCACGATGGATTTTATATTAAGCCTTCCATATAACAGAAGCCAAATTTTCCAGACGAAATTTTGGTTAGGCGGTTTTGTGATTGTGCTGTCGCAATTGATTGGCTTTTTACTCGCATGGCTGCTAATTCTTGTTTATAGCCCTGAACACGTCTACTTTTTTGAGCACAGCAGCGTTGGAGTAATTGTGATTAGTTTTATGGCTTATTGTTTGTTGATGGCTGCTGGTGCATTAACGGGGAGTGTTTTTGCCCAGTTATTAACGGCATTTGCTGCTGCGGTATTGCCGTATTTAATTGTTGCATTGCCGGTTGGAAACTTTGAAGTTGTTTTTGGTGTGAATATATGGGAAATGTTCCCTTCCCCTGAGGCGTATTTCTCTCTGACGAGCAATTTATTATATCTTGTGCCCATTGGTTATGTTGCAAGTGACTGGCTTATCGATAGTAAATATATTTTAATGATTCCAGCTGCCATGAGCATTCTGTTTTACTTGATTGGTTTGATAAGCTTCAAAAAGCTTCCAAGTGAACGAAACGGACACTTTTTCTTATGGAACAGATTAGACCGTCCGGTGCAAATTCTGGTTATGGCTTTCGGCATCCTTGGATTTGGTTTATTTGGATACTATACCGGACATTCCATTATTGGTTATATTTTGGGTATGATCATTGGGGCAGTGGCTGGATTCTTTGTGAGCTACTTCTCTATTTATAAGAAAACAAAAGTGTAAGAAATGCCATAGGTTTGGAGGGAAGTGAGTTGCCGGATTCCGGACTGCTTTACAAAGAGTGGCGGCAGAATAAAGTCGCCTTAGTTATCACCATTTTGGTTTTTATATTGGGTAATCCATTATCAATTTTAAATATGTATCTCATCTATCAAGGCTGTGTCACTGGAAAAGAAAATTGGGTCGGCCCCTGCGTATTCAGCGTTGATTATTTAAACAGCTCATTTATCTCATTGTTTTGGATTTGGGGAGTCGTTTTGGCGGTCAGCCAGCTAGGGATTGAACGAAGCAAGGGCTTTTTTGATTTTACATTAAGCCTTCCGTATACAAGAGGGCAGATATTTCATGCGAAGTTCCTTACTGGCGGAATGGTGATTGTGATACCGCAACTCATAGGTTATGTTTTATCTGTTTTGCTGATCATACTTTTGAAGCCTGATCAGGCCGTTTATTTTCACAATTACAGCTTGGGAATGATTATTGTTAGCATGCTGGCTTATTCTTTGGTTATGGCTGGAGGAGCTTTGACAGGCAATAGTTTCGCACAGCTTCTAGTCTCATTTACCGTGGCCATTTCGCCGTTTTTACTCATCAGCCTGCCTGTGATCAACCTCGAGATCCTTATTGGCGGATCAATCGATTTTATCCATGGTCCAGTACCTAAATGGGTGCAGTATTTCATTCCGATAATTTATGTAGACTCGAAATGGGCTGAGAATTCACCATATTATTTAGTCATTCCGGCTATCATGACTATCATTTTTTTCATCATCGGCTATATTAGCTTTGTTAAAATGTCTAATGAAAGAAACGGATATTTCTTCTTATGGAAGCCGCTTAACCGCCCGGTGCAGATCATCGTTATTATCATAGGAATCATGGGCTTCGGCTATTTTGGATTTACTGCAAGCGAGAGCTTTGCCGGTTATCTCATTGGCATGGGTACAGGTGCGGTAATCGGTTTCTTGATTAGTTATTTTGCGATTTATAAAAAAATGAAACTTTTGTAAGGGAGAGAGAACATATGATTGATGTTCAGCATATCGACCATTCTTTCACGATCGGAAAAAAGGGCCGTGAGAATGAAGTTCCAGTATTGAAGGATGTTTCATTACGTGTGGCGAAAGGGGAAATCGCCTGTATTGTCGGACGAAGCGGCTCAGGTAAATCAACGCTTTTGAATTTAATTTCCGGCTACATATCGCCAACAAAAGGGCGGATTGTCATTAATGGCACTGATGTTACGGGGTTTAATGAAAAGGAATGGGCGCAATTTCGGCTTGATCATTTCGGGTTTATTTTCCAAAGCTTTCAGCTCATCCCGGGTTTAACGACGTATGAGAATGTTGAAATGCCGCTGGCGTTAAAAGGAATCAAGCCCTCTGAGCGGAAGCAAAAGGTGCAGGACATGCTGAAACGCGTCGGTCTGGAAAACCACGCCGCTCATTATCCGAATGAACTGTCAGGCGGCCAGCAGCAGCGTGTCAGTATTGCTCGAGCGTTGATTTTAAATCCTTCGATTATCTTAGCGGATGAGCCGACCGGAAGCCTTGATTCAGAAACGGAACATGAAGTGCTGGAATTGATCCAGCAGCTGAATCGTGAGCGTGGCATTACATTTGTGATCATTACTCACGATGATGAAGTCGCTTCTATCGGACATTCAAAATTTCAGCTTCATGATGGTGTGCTAAAAGGAGGAATTACCGTTGAGGTTTAAGGATCAGGTTCATTTTATCAGAAGAAATATGAAGAAAAACAGACTTCGCGTCTTTATGACGATTCTTGCAACAACAATGGCGTGTGCGTTTTTGGTTGTGCTGTCGTCCGTTGGATTTGGGATTCAAAAGACAATTACAGATATGACAATGAGCCAGCAGGTTGTAACGAAAGTCAGTGTAATGGGCAAGGAAGGAGACAAGCCTATTAAAAAAGCTGATTTAGAGAAGTATGATCACGTAAGGTCAGTTGTAGAAAGAACGCAAGTGTATGAACCAAACAAAGCTACTTTAGGCAATCGTACAAATGAAAGCTCAAATCTCATTTTTACTAATATGAATGATGAATTAAAGGCCAATATGGAATTGGAAAAGGGAAGAGTCGCAAAGTCGGAAAATGAAATCGTAGTAGGATACGACTTCGCAAAGAGATTATTAACGAAAAAAGAATCGGAAGATTATAACAAAAAAATCGAAGAAGCAAAAGGAAATCCAGAAGATATAAAAGAACCAAAGGGCTATACGAAAGATATTCTGAACAAAACAATAGAACTAAGTGTATCGAAGACAGATCCTAAAACAGGGGATGTTACAAAAACAAAAACATATGACTTTAAAATTGTCGGTATTACAAAAAAACCATCTCAAGACTGGATGGAGGACTCAAACATTTTTATCAGTGATCAATTCAAAAAAGATTTTTCGGAATTCTTAGATTTCAAAGGCGGAAATGTTGAAACGAACATTGGTGTTTTTGCTGATAAGTTTGAGAATGTGGAACAGCTGACAAATGATCTAACAGATGACGGGTACTATGTCACATCAGTGACTACCGAACTTGAGGGAGCCAATACCTTCTTCATGGTCTTCAAAATCGGACTGATCTTTGTCGGATGTATCGCAGTTATCATTTCAGCGATCGGCATTTTTAACACGATGACGATGGCGGTGACAGAGAGAACGCAAGAGATCGGCATTATGAAAGCGATTGGGGCGAGCCCGTCAATCATTCGCCGAATGTTCTTGATGGAAAGCGCGTATATCGGAATTTTAGGCTGTGTGATTGGGATTATCATTTCTTACGGCGTGAGCTACCTTGTCAACCTGGCCGTTCCGATGATTCTTGCGGCCACAAGCGGTAGCGATGCGGGCGACTTGAATTACACATTCTCCTACATCCCGGCGAGTCTTGTGATCATTGCCGTTGTGATTTGCGGAGGGGTCGCAGTCATTTCCGGAATGAACCCGGCGAGAAAAGCAACAAAAACCAACGTGCTGACAGCGTTGAGAAGAGAACTATAATGCGAACGAGCCGGCTAAGACAGCCGGCTTTTTCTATAGCACATGCTGGCGTTTTGCTATACACTTGATAAAAAAGGAAAAAGTGCGGTGAGTTGATTGTTTAAACTTTTGCTGATTGAAGATGATGAATCGCTGTTTCATGAAATCAAGGATCGTTTAACGGGATGGTCCTATGATGTATACGGCATTCAGGATTTCAGTCAGGTGCTGCAGGAATTTGCGGCGGTTAATCCTGATTGTGTCATTATTGATGTACAGCTGCCTAAATTTGACGGCTTTCATTGGTGCCGGCAGATCCGCTCCCGGTCAAATGTTCCGATTCTCTTTTTATCCTCCCGGGATCATCCTGCTGATATGGTGATGTCCATGCAGCTCGGGGCAGATGACTTTATCCAAAAGCCATTTCATTTTGATGTGCTGATTGCGAAAATCCAAGCGATGTTCCGGCGTGTGCACCATTATAATACGGAGCCGAGTACGATTAAAACGTGGTGCGGCGCTGCTGTAGACGCGGAGCAGAACCTCGTCAGCAATGAAAAAGGATCTGTTGAACTGACCAAAAATGAGATGTTCATTCTTAAACAACTAATAGAGCAAAAAAACAAGATCGTCAGCCGGGAAGAGCTGATCAGAAGCTTGTGGAACGATGAGCGTTTTGTTAGTGATAATACGCTGACCGTCAATGTCAATCGCCTGCGAAAAAAACTGGAGGTCCTGCAGCTAGGTGCATATATCGAGACAAAGGTGGGCCAGGGCTACATCGCGAAGGAAGAGGACAAGTTCTATGATTAAAGCATTCCTTATCGAAAGGCGGAGCTGGATTGCCGCGTTTTTGTTTCAGCAGGCTTTGATGCTGTTCATTGCTTTTGTCGATCCTTCCATATCATTTGGGAATGTACTTTATATGGTGTATTTGTGCATCTTGTTTTTTATCATATTCCTTTGGTTCCGCTATCGGAAAGAAACAGCGTTTTATAAAAGCTTGAAAACATGGGAGAACAATCTCGATGTGACAGCTATAAATGAACCGGAAACGCCGTTTGAAGCAATGGTTGAAAGAAGCATTGCCGGGCAAACAGAACACTTGAAGCAGACCGCAGCACGGCATCGCTTAGCATTGGAAAATGAAAAAGATGAGCTGATGGCATGGATCCATGAGGTCAAAACTCCATTAACAGCGATGCATTTAATCATTGATAGAATGGAAGAAAAAGCACTGAAATCCCAGCTGTCATATGAATGGCTGCGAATTCACCTGCTTCTTGATCAGCAGCTTCATCAAAAACGCATATCATTTATTGAAAACGATCTGTCAGTAGAATTCATTCAGCTTCAGCCTTTGATCTTTAAAGAAATCAAAGATTTACAATCGTGGTGTATCCAAAAAGGGATCGGTTTTGACATAAAGCTCGAGGCCAAAGAAGTGCTGAGCGATGCAAAATGGCTGGCGTTTATCATCAGGCAGCTGCTGACAAACGCGGTGAAATACAGCGAAGCCTCTGAAATCGAGATCAAAAGCTTTCAAAAAGGGGAACAGACGCAGCTCCAAGTGAAGGACTGTGGCAGGGGCATTGATCCAAAAGATGTACCGCGTATTTTTGATAAAGGGTTTACATCCACAACGGATCACCATGATCAAGCGTCAACTGGCATGGGGCTGTACTTGGCAAAAAAAGCAGCGGCGCCGTTATTGATCCATATTGATGTTGAGTCGGAGTTTGGTGCGGGAACAGTTTTTACATTAACCTTTCCAATACGGAATCAATTTGAACATGTCATAAGCGTGTGACGAAAATGTCACATGCTTTTCTTTTTTGTTCGCCGTATCGAAGGAAAAGCCCGGCATTCCTTTTTATAATGAGATTATCCAATATAAAGGAGACTGCGTAAATGGTGATTTTAGAAGCGAATAAAATTCGAAAAAGTTATGGAAACAAGCTGAATAAACAGGAAGTGCTGAAGGGCATCGATATTCACATTGAAAAGGGCGAATTCGTCAGTATTATGGGTGCTTCCGGGTCGGGAAAAACCACTTTGCTCAACGTTCTGTCCTCAATCGATCAGGTCAGTCACGGAACCATTCATATTAATGGAAATGACATGACGGCTATGAAGGAAAAGCAGCTGGCTGAATTTAGAAAACAGCATTTAGGCTTTATCTTTCAGGATTACAATTTGTTAGACACATTGACAGTGAAAGAGAATATCCTTCTGCCTTTATCGATCACGAAACTATCAAAAAAGGAAGCCAATCGCAAGTTTGAGGAAGTTGCAAAGGAACTGGGAATATATGAATTGCGGGATAAATACCCGAATGAAATTTCCGGCGGCCAGAAGCAGAGAACATCCGCTGGAAGAGCGTTTATTCATGACCCGAGCATTATTTTCGCTGATGAACCGACCGGCGCGCTCGATTCGAAATCGGCCTCCGATCTATTAAATAAGCTGAGCCAGCTCAATCAAAAACGCAACGCGACGATTATTATGGTTACCCATGATCCCGTCGCTGCCAGCTACTGCGGCAGAGTCATTTTTATTAAGGACGGGCAAATGTGTACACAGCTGAATAAAGGGGGCCAGGACAGGCAAACGTTTTTCCAGGATATTATGAAAACGCAAGGCGTGTTAGGCGGGGTGCAGAATGAACATTAATCAGCTCATCCTGCGAAATTTGAAAAAGAATCTCCGGAATTACTATTTGTATGTGTTTGCGCTCATCTTTAGCGTGGCGCTTTATTTCGCCTTTGTCACGCTGCAGTATGATCCAGCAATTAACGAAGTGAAGGCTTCAATCAAGGGAGCCGCGGCTATTAAAACCGCTTCGATTTTGCTTGTGGCTGTTGTGGCGATCTTCATTTTATATGCCAATACGATTTTTATTAAGAGACGGAGTAAAGAAATCGGGCTGTTTCAATTGATTGGAATGACGAAGCATAAAATTTTTCGCATCTTAAGTGCAGAAAATGTCATGCTGTATTTCGGTTCATTAGCGATCGGGGTAGCGGCCGGGTTTTCGATATCGAAGCTTGTCTTGATGATTCTGTTCAAAATTGTCGATGTCAAAGCGGATGCGAAACTGCATTTTTCTGAGCAGGCTTTGGTCCAAACGGTCATTGTGTTCTGCGGCATTTACCTTTTGATCATGATCATGAATTATACGTTTATCAAAAAACAGAGTATTTTATCTTTGTTTAAAGTAACGTCCTCCACTGAAGACAAAGTAAAGAAAATATCATTTTTCCAAATGATAATCGGCGCTTTAGGCATCGTGTTGATTTTGACAGGATACTATGTGTCTTCTGAGCTGTTTGGCGGAAAATTTAAGACCATTAATGAACTGTTTGTTGCGATGAGCTTCATTCTGGGGAGCGTCATTATCGGGACGTTTTTGTTTTATAAAGGATCAGTTACGTTTATCTCGAATATCATTCGAAAAAGCAAGGGCGGCTACTTAAATATTTCTGAGGTCCTGTCACTGTCATCGATCATGTTCAGAATGAAATCGAATGCGCTGCTGCTGACGATTATTACAACCGTTTCAGCGCTCGCCATCGGGCTGTTATCTCTTGCTTACATCTCGTATTACTCGTCGGAAAAGACCGCTGAACAAAATGTAGCGGCTGATTTTTCATTCATGAATGAGAAAGATGCCAAGTTATTTGAAAACAGATTGAGGGAAAGCAACATCTCGTTTGTAAAAAAAGCAACCCCTATCCTGCAAGCAAATGTTGACATTGCAAATATCATGGATGGAACTCCGAAAGAGATGCAGGGCGATCCCGGCAATATGCAGCTTGCTGTTGTTAGTGACAAAGATGTAAAAGGAGTCGATGTGGCGGCTGGAGAAGCCGTTTTCTCAGGATACACCGACTTGCTGCAAAAGATAATGGTTTTCAAGGACTCTGGTGTTATTAAAGTAAAAAGCAAGCATGAGACGCAGCCATTAAAATATAAAGGATTAAGAGAAGAGTTTCTTGTGTCCTACACGTTTACAAGCGGGGGCATGCCCGCTCTCATTGTGGATGACAGCCTGTTTAAACAGCTGAACAAGGATAAGGACCCCCGCATTCAGCTGGCGCAATCTACATTTATCGGCGTCAATGTGAAACATGACGATCAAATGGAAAAAGCAAATGAGCTTTTTCAACAGGTGAACAAGAAAAACGAGCATTTATCAAGACTAGATACAAGCGCTGCGCAAAAATCACTGTTTGGTATGGTGATGTTCATCGTCGGCTTCTTAGGGTTAACGTTCCTGATTACATCAGGTTGTATCCTTTATTTTAAACAAATGGGTGAAAGTGAAGATGAAAAACCGAGCTATACAATTTTAAGAAAACTCGGCTTTACGCAGGGCGACCTGATAAAGGGGATACGCATCAAACAAATGTACAACTTCGGCATTCCGCTCGTTGTCGGCCTCTTCCACAGTTACTTTGCCGTCCAATCCGGCTGGTTCTTATTCGGATCAGAGGTATGGGCGCCTATGATTATGGTGATGGTGTTATATACTGCGCTCTACTCCATTTTTGGTTTTCTGTCAGTTCTTTATTATAAGAAGGTCATTAAATCGTCGTTGTGAAACAGAAAAAGCTCCAGACATTCTGGAGCTTTTTGTTTATCGTTTTGGCGCCCGATAACCGGCGGCTTCAGCTTCTTCAACTGAGCAAAACATTTCAGCCGGATCGGTTGTCCGGTCGTAGTATGTACTGCCTGGCGTGTGGTAGATGCCGTTTTTGCTTCCTTTGATATTACAGCCTTCTGCTTTGTCAGCTGTTTTGGTTTCATCACTTTTACTCGTATTGTTTGAAGAACTTCCAGTGTCTTCATGAGAACTGGCGGTTTGGCTTTCCGTCTCTTTTAATTGATTTTCAAGCTTTGTTTTATCTTGTCGGAGTGTTTCATTTTCAGCCTTTGCCGTTTTTGCATCTTCTTTGAGCTGCTTTTGATTTTCTTGAAGCTCTTTAATCTCAGCTTTTAATGATTTCTGAGTCTTTTTTAGATCGCTATTTTCGTTTTTAAGCTTCTCAAGCTTGTCTTGATCTTCTTTGTTGTCTTTTAATTTCTTTGCTTCAGAGCTGACAGATTTATATTCTTTCTCAAGTTCTTCGTGTTCTTTTGTGAGGTTTTTATATTCGGCGTTTAGCGCTGAATATTTTTTCTCGGCATTTGCTGCGGCAGTGTCAGGTTCTGCCAATGCTGCTCCGGTAAAGAGCAGCACAAGGCCTCCAATGAAAAGCGGCCAAAAAAGTCTCTTTGAGAAACGTTTTTCCTTTTTCAGTACATATCTGACAAGGTAATATAATCCATAGCCCAGTGCAATGAGACATGCCAGAAAACCTAAGAATGCTAATACCATTTCCATAATATGACCCCTTTTTCTATTTATTTTACATTTTTCAAACAATATTTGTTAGATTTTTTCACGTTCATCAGTTGAAAAATGTGAGAGAGATAGATAGAATGAATGTGCTATGATAACTGGATTCGTACGGAGCCGTTTTAGGTTTCGTTTTTTTCATGAGCTTTTTTAGGTAAGAAAGGGGGATAAGTATGCCGCGTGCTCTTAAAATTTTAGTCATTGGAATGTTTATCAATGTGACGGGTGCTTCTTTTTTATGGCCGCTGAATACGATTTATATCCATAATCATTTAGGAAAGTCGTTAACGGTAGCCGGACTTGTCCTGATGCTGAACTCCGGCGCCAGTGTGGCTGGTAATTTATGCGGAGGTTTTTTGTTTGATAAAATCGGCGGTTTTAAATCGATTATGCTTGGGATAGCCATTACGTTAGCAAGCCTGATGGGCCTTGTCTTTTTTCATGATTGGCCGACCTATATTGTGCTGCTGACGATTGTGGGCTTTGGCTCCGGTGTAGTTTTTCCGGCCAGCTACGCAATGGCGGGATCGGTATGGCCTGAAGGGGGAAGGAAGGCATTTAATGCGATATATGTCGCGCAAAACGCGGGTGTGGCCGTCGGTTCAGCGCTTGGCGGTGTCGTGGCATCTTTCTCGTTTTCATATGTATTTTTGGCAAATGCCGTATTGTATCTGATCTTTTTCTTTGTTGTATATTTCGGATTTCGAAATATTCAGACGGGCGATGCATCCCAAACATCCGTGCTTGATTATGATGCTGTGAACAGCAAAGCAAAATTTGCCGCACTGATCATTTTAAGCGGAGGCTATGTACTCGGATGGCTGGCTTATTCTCAATGGTCCACCACAATTGCTTCGTACACACAAAGCATTGGAATATCTCTTTCCTTATACAGCGTGCTATGGACAGTTAACGGAATTCTCATTGTGCTCGGCCAGCCGCTCGTCAGTTTTGTGGTGAAAAAATGGGCCGAGTCGCTAAAAGCGCAAATGGCAATCGGCTTTATCATTTTTATTGTGTCTTTCAGCATGCTGCTGACTGCAAAGCAATTTCCGATGTTTCTCGCTGCGATGGTGATCCTGACGATCGGAGAAATGCTTGTTTGGCCTGCTGTGCCGACAATTGCCAATCAGCTTGCCCCTAAAGGGAAAGAAGGCTTTTATCAAGGCTTTGTCAACAGTGCGGCGACAGGCGGCAGAATGATTGGTCCCCTGTTCGGAGGAGTGCTTGTCGATCATTACGGCATTAAGGCCCTTGTTTTATCTCTGTTGGTATTGCTGCTGATCAGTATTGCCACAACGCTTCTATATGACAAACGGATAAAATCAGCTAAAGAAACAAATAAGCAGGCATCAATCTCTTCATAATAAAATATCCCGCCGAATGAGCGGGATCTTTTTACATAATCGGAAGCACTTTAACAGCATCCTTTACATTTGAATATGTTTTCAGCGACGAAAAATTGGCATCCAGTTTATTCATTTTCATGACCAATTCAGGCTTAATGCCGGTAATGATTAACTCAGTTCCGGTCAATTTCAGCAAATGGCTCAGCTTGAAAATTTGGTCGGCCGTTTGTTCGTTCACTTGGGCCAATCCGGATAAATCAATGATCAAATAATCATCTTTGGATGTTGATAAGATATTCGTCAATGTGCAAACAATGGAATTAAATCGCTCCTCTGTCAGGTTTCCGACTAGCGGAAGAGCCGAAATGCCATTGCGAATCGGGACAATAGGAGTTGAAAGTGCAGTAATTTCCGTGAGGGAATCCTCGAGAAGCTTTTCATACTCTTTTTGCTTGGTGATGTCTTTCTGAATTCCGACAAAATACGTTTTATCCTCTATTTCCATTGGATCAATATTTAATTCATTCCAGAACATCGTTCCGTCTTTTTTGTAGTTTTGAATCTGAACGGTGACCGGTTCTTTATTTTGTAAAGCGGTTCTGATGTTGTCCACTTCTGCAGGATCTGTGTGTTTCCCCTGTAAGAAGCGGCAGTTCTTTCCTAAAATTTCCTCGGTCTCGTAGCCGGTCATTTGAACAAAGCCTTGATTTACGTAGATAATAGGATTATCTTCAAGTGCGGGATCTGTAATTACCACACCGACTCGCACGTGATCAAGCGCTTTTTTGATGACTTCCAGCTGTCCTGGTATCCCAAATGATTGAAAACTAGCCATATAAATCCCCCTTAGGCCGTCAGCTTGCTATGCGAAAGCCTGATATTCCCCTTTTTAAAATGAATTCTACAGTAACCGTAGCACAACACATGTTCTGATTCAAGCAAGTGCAGTTTGTTGTTTGTCATTAGGGCTTGTCCTCGTATACACTAAAAATAAGAACAGAATTTGAACATATGAACGGAAAGGTTTTCTACATGCTAAATAGGTGACTAGGTCAATGTCACTGGGTGAAAAATGAATCCAATGCATCAAGCTTACCGATCATGTGTTCACATATAATGGAAGAAACAAGCTTTTTACAGATTTGCCGGTATGTAGATATCGAAAATCATCGGAATCGTTTAAGGGGGCTGGATGGCCTGAAGTCGCTTTACGAAATAAGGGCTTTAGGAAGGTGATGATGAAGATGCTGCATCAGGTACTCATTGCTTGTGTAATTGGAGGAATCATGGGGATTCTCGGTCATGTGAAAAAGAGAGGCAGGCTGGAGAAGCCCAGAATGACGAAGCGGTTTATCTACCTTGGATTTTTGGAAGATTGGTTTATCGGCATGACGGCTTCCATTTTACTTGTATTATCCGCTGACCCCGATTCAGGAATTCAACTTGTCATCTTATCCATTATCTCAGGCTACGGCGGTGAAGCTGTTCTCAGAAGTTTTGACTTTGTGAGAGAACTGAACAGCGGCGGCGAACCGGCCGAGTCCAAACGTCAAACCAAAACTCCACCCGAATAATTGTCCTCAATCTCCGCCCGTTCAGGGTACATTCCCATTGTATACAAACCTGCTTGCACTTATGAACAGAATTCTATAAAATACAGTTAGATTACGGTTGCGATAAGAACAATGAAGAGAAGCAGTAAGAAACAGATATTGTTGCAGAGAGTTGACGGCTGGTGAAAGTCAATCAAGTTTGTTTCCGAACTCACCTCAGAGTTGCAGCGGTGAAAAGCCGCTGACGCATAACTGCGTTAAAAGTATCAAGTGAGTGCGGCGTATGCCGCGCTAACGAGGGTGGTACCGCGGGAAAACGAAAGTCTCTCGTCCCTTTTAGGGATGAGGGAGTTTTTTTTAGTTTGGGAATATTCTGAATAATCCTCTCCTTCCCGTCAATACTTGAACCATACACGCCGTATTCAATCAGAAGGAGGTTTTTACTTTGAGTTTTCAGCACAAAGAGATAGAAAAGAAATGGCAAACATATTGGCTTGAAAACAAAACATTTGCCACTCTTGATAATAATGAAAAACAAAAATTCTACGCGCTGGACATGTTTCCTTACCCGTCTGGAGCTGGGTTGCACGTCGGCCATCCTGAAGGATACACAGCTACGGATATTCTGTCCCGCATGAAGCGCATGCAGGGCTATGATGTCCTTCATCCAATGGGCTGGGACGCATTCGGCCTGCCAGCTGAACAATACGCGCTTGACACAGGGAACGACCCCGCTGTGTTTACGAAGCAGAATATTGATAACTTCCGCCGCCAAATTCAAGCGCTTGGCTTCTCATATGACTGGGATCGCGAAATCAATACGACTGACCCTGAATACTATAAATGGACGCAATGGATTTTCTTAAAGCTATACGAAAAAGGCCTTGCTTACGTTGACGAAGTGCCTGTAAACTGGTGCCCTGCGCTCGGTACTGTTCTTGCCAACGAAGAAGTCATTGACGGCAAGAGCGAACGCGGCGGCCATCCGGTAGAGAGACGCCCAATGAAGCAGTGGATGCTGAAAATCACCGCTTATGCGGACAGGCTCCTTGAGGACTTGGAAGAGCTTGATTGGCCGGAAAGCATTAAAGATATGCAGCGCAACTGGATCGGCCGTTCGGAAGGCGCTCACGTTCATTTTGCTATAGATGGACATGATGATTCCTTTACGGTGTTTACAACAAGACCAGATACGCTGTTTGGCGCTACATACACTGTCCTTGCCCCGGAACACGCATTGGTGGAAAACATCACAACGGCAGAGCAAAAAGAAGCTGTTGAAGCTTATATCAAAGAAATTCAATCAAAGAGTGACCTAGAACGCACAGATCTTGCGAAAACAAAGACAGGCGTATTTACAGGAGCGTATGCGATCAATCCTGTAAACGGAGAAAAACTGCCGATTTGGATTGCGGATTATGTTCTTGCATCATACGGAACAGGTGCTGTCATGGCAGTTCCTGGACACGATGAGCGTGATTTTGAATTCGCCAAAACATTCGGCCTTCCGGTGAAGGAAGTCGTAAAAGGCGGGAACGTTGAGGAAGCAGCCTATACTGGCGACGGCGAGCACGTGAACTCTGATTTCCTGAACGGCCTTCACAAACAGGAAGCGATTGAGAAAGTGATCGCTTGGCTGGAAGAAACGAAAAACGGTGAGAAGAAAGTGACGTACCGTCTTCGTGACTGGCTCTTCAGCCGCCAGCGTTATTGGGGCGAGCCGATTCCGGTCATTCATTGGGAAGACGGAACGTCAACAGCTGTCCCTGAAGAGGAGCTGCCGCTGATTTTGCCGAAAACGGATGAAATCAAACCGAGCGGAACGGGCGAATCACCGCTTGCGAACATTAAAGAGTGGGTGGAAGTCACAGACCCTGAGACAGGGAAAAAAGGAAGAAGAGAAACGAATACAATGCCGCAATGGGCGGGAAGCTGCTGGTATTTCTTGCGCTATATTGATCCGCACAATCCGGATCAGCTGGCATCACCAGAAAAATTGGAAAAATGGCTTCCGGTCGATATGTATATCGGCGGTGCAGAGCATGCCGTGCTTCACCTTCTGTATGCCCGCTTCTGGCATAAGTTCCTTTATGATATCGGTGTAGTGCCGACGAAAGAACCGTTCCAAAAGCTGTACAACCAAGGAATGATTCTCGGTGAAAATAACGAAAAAATGAGTAAATCTAAAGGGAACGTTGTCAACCCTGACGAAATCGTGTCCTCTCACGGTGCTGATACCCTGAGATTGTACGAAATGTTCATGGGGCCTCTTGATGCTTCAATCGCCTGGTCTGAATCAGGATTAGACGGTGCGCGTCGTTTCCTTGACCGTGTATGGCGCCTATTTGTTGAAGAAAACGGTGAGCTTAATGGCAAAATCGTTGAAGGCGCTGGTGAAACATTGGAGCGCGTCTATCATGAAACGGTTATGAAAGTCACAGACCATTATGAAGGCCTTCGTTTCAACACGGGTATTTCCCAGCTGATGGTCTTTATTAATGAAGCTTATAAAGCAACAGAACTGCCGAAAGAATATATGGAAGGCTTCGTGAAGCTTCTTTCTCCTGTCGCGCCACACTTAGCGGAAGAGCTATGGGAGAAGCTTGGCCATTCCGGCACAATTGCCTACGAAGCTTGGCCTGTATATGATGAAACAAAACTTGTGGATGATGAAGTTGAAATCGTTGTTCAGCTGAACGGAAAAGTAAAAGCGAAATTACAGGTTCCTGCCGATGCAACGAAAGAACAGCTGGAACAGCTTGCTCAAGCAGATGAAAAGGTCAAAGAGCAGCTTGAAGGCAAAACGATTCGGAAAATCATCGCGGTGCCTGGGAAGCTTGTCAATATTGTGGCAAACTAAGCCTAGAAAAAATCCCCTTTGCCAAAAGGGGATTTTTTTCATCAGTCTCAGAATAGCAATCGTTCAGCTGACTTTGATATACTGAACATGATCACTGTGAATAGGAGTGTTTTCTTTGGAAATAAAAGAAATCAGCACAGCCGCTTTGAAAGAAAAAATTGAGGCGGACGAAGAATTATATTTAATTGATGTCAGAGAAGATGAAGAGGTAGCGGAAGGCATGATCCCGCAAGCCGTTCATATTCGCATGGGGGAAATTCCTGAAAAAATGGAAACCCTTGATAAAGACAAAGAGTACGTATTTATCTGCCGCTCAGGAATGCGCAGTATGAACGTCTGCAAGTACCTGGATGAGCAAGGCTTTAAAACAGTCAATGTTGAAGGCGGCATGATGGCCTGGGAAGGCGAAACAAAACCAAAAAACTAGGGGAGAGCGGTCCCCTAGTTTTTATTTGTATTCCGGAAGCCAATCGCCGTGTGCTGCAAATAAATCGTCACACATGGAGATGATGTCCTTCATGGAAAGCTCCGCGCTTGTATGCGGATCAAGCATTGCAGCTTGGTAAACCGCTTCTTTTTTTCGTGTGACAGCCGCTTCGATTGTCATCAGCTGTGTATTAATATTCGTTCGGTTTAAGGCTGCAAGCTGCTCAGGCAGTTCTCCGGCGAAGCACGGTGTAATTTTTTTTCTGTCGGCGACGCATGTCACTTCCACAACCGCTTTTGAAGGAAGGTTGGTGATCAGCCCTGTATTCAAGACGTTTCCTCCGAAGGTGAATGGTTCGTTTGTTTCCATTGCTTCTATAATTCTTGAACCATATTCCTTTGAGCGTTCGTGCGTAAGGTTTTTATTATTGACGATATCATCCCGCATTTTCTCCCAATTTTCAATCTGCTTGACGCACCTTCTCGGATATTCGTCGAGCGGGATTTGCAGCTCGCTGATCAGTTCAGGGTAATTCCGTTTAATAAAGTATGGGTGATACTCTGCGTTATGTTCGGACGATTCCGTGACATAATAGCCGAACTTATCCATTAATTCAAACCGCACCATATCATGATGCTTTGTTTTTTGTTTTTCTTTCGCTCTCCTTTTGATTTCTGGATATAAATCTGTGCCGTCTTTTTTGACTTCCAAAAGCCAAGCCATATGATTAATGCCTGCGATGCGTTCCTCAATTCCGTCATGCTCCATTCCGAGAGCTTTAAATAAATCCTTCGTGCACACTTGAACACTGTGGCAGAGCCCGATTGTTTTGATATTGGTATAGCGGAGCATGGCGCCTGTAAGAGTGGCCATTGGATTTGTATAGTTTAAGAACCATGCGTCAGGGCACATTTCCTCCATATCTTTTGCGATATCAATTAAGACCGGGATTGTTCTGAGAGATCTGAATATCCCGCCGATGCCTACTGTATCGGCGATCGTCTGGCGCAGCCCATACCGTTTAGGAATCTCGAAATCGATGACTGTGCTCGGTTTGTATCCTCCAACCTGAATCGCATTGATGACATAGCCTGCGTTTTGCAAGGCGAGTTTTCTGTCATCATAGCTGTTGATGGCCACACTTGGGTTATAACGGTCTCTTAGATTTTCGAGCATGAGCTGGGATTCCTGCAGGCGTTTGGGATCAATGTCGTAAAGAGCGAACTCAAATCCATTCAGTGCCTCTGTTAATAGGCAGTCTCCCAAAACATTTTTGGCGAAAATCGTGCTCCCTGCACCGATAAATGTAATCTTTTTCATATTGTTTCCTCCTTTAATGTTAACCCTTTACCGCTCCGGAAGACAGGCCGGCAATAAAGTATTTTTGCAGCGCCAAAAACAGAACAACCATCGGCAGCATTGCCATAAGTGCCGCTGCGGCAACTAAATGAAGGTTGTTTGCGTTTTCTCCGAAAAAACCTGCCATGGCTACTGTTAATGTCTGAACCTTTTGATCTTGTAAAAAGAAAATGGCAAATTGATAGTCGTTCCAAATAAAGACACAAGAAATAATACAGATGGTCGCAGTGATCGGCTTCAGCAGAGGAAACACAATCGTAAAAAAGATTTTCAGCATGCCTGCACCGTCAATTCTTGCGGCTTCTTCAAGCTCTTTTGGAATGGTCGATCGGATAAAGCCTGAATATAAGAATACGGTTAACGGCATGTAAGCCGCTGTATTGATGAAAATGGCAATTGCGTGTGTATTGACCATCCCGGCGTCCACGACCATTCGGTACAAAGGAACCATGGACGTTAACGGAGGAATGATCATAATGGAAATCAGCAAGGCAAAAACGGCTTTATTCAGTTTCGTTTCCCGCCGGGCAAGCGGGTAGGCGGCAAGTGAGCCGAATATAATTAATAACAAGGCAGAAAAACCTGTGATGATCATGGTGTTTATAAAAGAGTTACCTAGCGAAGCGCGCTCCCACGCCTCTGAAAAATTATGAAAGGAGATGTCGGCTGGAAATATCCATTTCGAACTGTAGTCTCCTTTTGCTTTCAATGAAGTGGTCAGCAGGATATAAAAAGGAATAAAATGCGCACAGGCCACAATGGCTGCAAGAAGTGTAATGATCCGCATGCTTTTTGTACGGGCGGCTCTCATGACATTTCCGTCTCCTTTCTTTTAAAGTACGCAAGCGCGCAAAAGCTGATGATCAAAATGACAAATGCCATAAATATGCCTTGCGTTGCGGCATAGCCGGCATCCTGCCGTTTGAAATACAAATCATACATAAACGTGGACATGGATTGTGACGCATTTCCGGGGCCGCCTGCGGTGAGTGCAATGATGACGTCAAACAGCTTTAAGCCTCCGATAATGTTGATGACCATATTAATGGTAATGGAGGGCATTAACAGCGGCAGCGTGATGGTAAAAAACTGCTGGCCTTGTTTCGCGCCATCCATTTGCGCCGCTTCATAGTAGTCTTTCGGAATGCTTTGCAGACCGGCTAAGTAGACAACCATAGCGATCCCGACATATTGATAGGTGTTAATCATGACAATGATCCATGGATTGAGCGAGGGACTGGCGAGCGCATTAATAGGGCTGATGCCGAAGACCCCGAGCAAATCGTTGAGCGCACCTCCGTCATAGGAGAAGAAAAAGTACCAAATGTAGCCCATAATGAGCGGGCTGATCATCACCGGCAAATACACAATTGTTCTTGTTACCGCTTTCGTTTTAATGCTTTGATTTAAGAGCAGAGCGTACAGAAGCCCGACCACATTTTGAAAAAAGGTGCTGCCAAGTCCGTAAAGCAGAGTGTTTTTTAAGATATGCCAAGTGTCAGGATCAGAAAACAGCCTTTCATATTGCGCGAATCCAACCCATTGGTAAACTTGTGAAAAGCCGTTCCAGTTTGTAAAGGTAATCAATGTGCCTTTCACAAATGGATAAATCATAAAGACCAGAACGGAGAGCAAAGCAGGAATGTACATCCACCAAAGTGAGGACTGCTTTTTTGGCTTAACCTGTTTCACATGAACGTCCCTTGCGATCTCACTCATTGTTTTCAGCTCCCTGTGTTTCCGATTGCTCCCGGAGTCGTTTATATTCTCTTCCCAGCTTCTGCGAAATGTCTTGAGGCGCCAAAATGTCAGCCGCCAGCTCCTGCCCGACCGTGCCTAGGACATCCCACATTCCGTTTGGCAAGTATAAACGGTCAAAGTAAGGCTCGACTTTGATATCTTGATAATGCTCATAATCGTTTGCGTAGAAAATATCAGCTTTCACATTCGTCAGCCCTGAAGGAAGCGATGTGGCTTCAGCCATTTGTTTGGCATTGGCCGGGCGGGCCATAAAGGCGATAAATTCTTTTGCCTCTTTTAATTGAGGCGAATCTTTCCATGCTGCAAGCGTGTAGCGTTCACCGCCGATCCATATCGGGTCATCACCGGGATGTATGGCGGGTGTCGGGATAATGCCGACCTTGACGTTCGGATTGATCTGGGCAACGTCTTGGCCGAGTGTGCCGCCTTGCATTGTAAAGGCGATTTTGTTTTGGGCCATTAATTCAATGAGCTGTGATTTTTTTGCCGTGACGGCGTCGATGTTAATCAATTTTTCTTTCTGCATTTGTTTGAGGATTTCTGATAAATAAGTGAATTTACTCCATTGAAAAGTGCCATTGATGAGCTGTTTTTTTTCATTATGGGCAGGGTCTGTGATGAGAAGAGGTGTAGCGAATTGGTCGTAATATTGAGCGAATGAGCTTTTGTCATAGCCGGCAAACCAGAAGGGAACAATGCTTCCCTTGCTCTTTTCTTTAATCGTTCTCAGTGCTTTGATAAAGTCATCCATGGTTTCCGGCGGAGCAATGCCGTAACGGTCTAAAATATTGCGATTATACGCCAGACCGTCTTTTGCCTGATTGATCGGATAGGCATACACCTTTCCGCTTTTATTTTTGAGGATGCTGTTTAAATTGGGATCAAGATCTTGAGTCCATTCCATATCCCGGAGATCTGCTGTATATTCTCCGTACCTGATTTTCCCCCAGCCATGTGTATCGAATAGATCTGGCAAATCATTGGCCGCCATTCTGACACGCATCATATTTTCATAGTCATTGCCTGGGAAATGAAGGCTGACATGAATGTTACTGTGTTCCTTTTCGAATGTTGCTGCCAGTTTTCTGAACGTATCTCTTTCACTGTCGGTTGACATTGTAGAATAAATGGTTAACGTCTTTTTTGCGGTATCTGCTGAGCTTTTCTCTGCTGAACACCCGGGGAGAACAAGCAGAATAAGAGAGAGAAATAAAACAAAAGTGTGTTTCATCTTTTCCTCCTTATCATCGTGATGAATCTTTGCTTATGTCACCTCCTTTGCTGTACATCCGCAGCTTTGTCTTACGATTAATGTTGTAGGCAGGGTGACATGGTGGGGAAGCGTTCGGCCATTGAGACGGTCAAGCAGCAGTTTTACGCCTGTCCGGCCCATTTCCTCTGTGTATACCTTCACTGTCGTTAAAGGCGTGCTGGCAAATTCAGCTTCCTCAATGCCGTTAAAGCTGACGATTGCGGTATCCCGCGGCACTTGCAGTCCGGCTTCCTGCAGCGCTTTTAATGCGCCGATCGCCATAGAATCGCTGGCAATAAAGAATGCTTCCGGCAGATGGCCTTGATCGATTGCTTTCTTCATCAGGCGATAGCCCTCACGCATGCTGTATTCTCCGATCAGCACATGCTCAGGCTGGGGGGCGGCTGACTCCAAAAAAGCGGTCAGGCGTTTATCTTCAATCGTTCTGCGAATGCTTTGGCCGTCCTTCAGTGTATGCTCTTTTTCTTGTCCGCCAATGTAGCCTAACCGTTTGTAGCCTGAGTCGAAAAGGTGATCAATCGCCTGGCGTGAAGCCGATTCAAAATCGATTCCAATCGAATCGTATGCTTGCGGATCTGGTGAATGATTGATAAATACGGCATGCTCCAGCCTCCCGCTGATATGCTTAACCGCTTCATCATGAACACGGCCGATGACAATGACACCATCCAATTCCCGAAAGATATGTTCCTGAAAGGAGCCGAGATGAATCGAATTTGTAATGAAAATTTCCTGTTCAAAGCATTCCTTTTCAATCCCTTTCCGAATGGAAGAAAAATAAGGGTCCTGCCTTTCCTGATCAGGGGACAGACAACTCAGCACACCGATCAGCGGCTGGGCCCGCTGTTTTTGCCCGCGGGCTTTTCGGCGTTTGGCAACGGTTTGATAACCAAGCTCTTCAGCGATGTTGATGACTCTTTGTCTCGTTTCGCCCGCAACAGAAAGCGACTCATCTTCATTTAAAATTCTGGACACAGTTGCGCTGGAAACTTTAGCTTTCAAGGCGATATCTTTAATACGAACCATGGGTATCCCTCTCATCTATTTAGTAAAATATTAACTCATCTGTTTTTGATAAATTGATACTATCATATAAAAGTAAGCGGTTACAATAATTGTTTTCAAAATATTTCATAATATTTACTAAATATTTAGTAAATGATGTGATTTATGTTGGAAAAATAAAGGGGAACCCAGATCTGTCTCGTAAATGTGAAGTAAGCGAATAAGGAAGGGTGATGGGATGAGAGCCGAAAGAAGAAAGCAACTGTTTCGATTGCTTGGTGATTTGCCTGATCGGAGGCCAATCAGTGTTGAGACATTACGTATTGAAGAAAGAGAAGAAAATATCGTTGAAACGCTCCTGCTCGATTTAAATGGACATGAAAAGGTGCCCGCTTATTTTGTGAAGCCGAAGAAAACAGAAGGACCGTGCCCAGCCGTATTGTTTCAGCATTCGCATGGGGGCCAGTATGATAGGGGAAAAAGTGAGCTGATTGAGGGAGCGGATTATTTGAAAGCGCCTTCTTTTTCTGATGAGCTTACTTCTCTCGGATACGGCGTTCTTGCGATTGATCATTGGGGATTTGGAGATCGGCGGGGAAAAGCGGAAAGCGAGATATTTAAAGAAATGCTTCTCACCGGAAAAGTGATGTGGGGGATGATGATTTATGACAGTTTAAGTGCGTTAGACTATATGCAGTCACGCTCTGATGTTCAGCCTGACAGGATCGGAACCATCGGAATGTCTATGGGAGGTTTGATGGCGTGGTGGACAGCGGCGCTCGATGACCGGATTAAGGTGTGTGTGGATTTGTGCAGCCAAGTGGATCATCACGTGCTGATCAAGACACAGAATCTTGACAGGCACGGCTTTTATTATTACGTCCCATCGCTTGCAAAGCATTTTTCCGCATCGGAGATCCAAAGCCTGATCGCGCCGCGCCCGCACCTTAGTCTTGTTGGTGTACACGATCGGTTAACGCCGGCTGAGGGCGTGGACAAAATCGAAAAAGAATTGACAGCTGTCTATGCTGGACAGGGAGCTGCTGATTGCTACCGAGTGGTCCGTTCTGCTTCGGGACATTTCGAAACAGCAGTTATGAGGCATGAAGCTGTCCGGTTTTTGCAAAAGTGGCTGTGACTGTAAAAAGAAATCGAAAAAGACCGTTTTGTGTGAAAACGGTCTTTTTGTTTCCTTTTAACCAACTGCCATAAATCGATCCTTTCTTCTATTGACAGAAACAGGAGAGAATAATATATTCTAATTGTTAACCTTTAAATATAATTGGTTAACAATTGAGGTGAGAAGCGCTACACGTTCTTCAGTTATCAGTGAAAGGGCGAGAAATGATGCAAGAAGAAACTTTTTATAGTGTCAGAATGAGAGCTTCTATGAATGGATCTCATGAAGACGGCGGAAAGCATATATCCGGCGGAGAACGGCTTATTCCTTTCCATGAGATGAAGCATACAGTCAATGCTTTATTAGAAAAAGGGTTATCCCATTCAAGAGGAAAACCTGATTTTATGCAAATTCAATTTGAAGAGGTATATGAATCGATAAAAACCATTCAGCCATTGCCTGTGCATACGAATGAAGTGAGCTGCCCGGAAGAAGGGCAAAAGCTTGCCCGATTGTTATTGGAAAAAGAAGGCGTTTCACGAGACGTGATTGAAAAAGCGTATGAACAAATCCCAGAATGGTCAGATGTCAGGGGTGCGGTGTTGTTTGATATTCATACAGGAAAGCGAATGGATCAAACAAAAGAAAAAGGGGTGCGGGTCTCCAGAATGGATTGGCCGGACGCTAATTTTGAAAAATGGGCGCTTCACAGTCACGTGCCGGCTCATTCAAGAATAAAAGAGGCCCTTGCGCTCGCTTCAAAGGTAAGCTGGCACCCGGCAGCCGTTGCAGAATTATGCTGGTCGGACGATCCGGATTACATAACAGGCTATGTTGCGGGTAAGAAAATGGGCTATCAGCGTATTACAGCAATGAAAGAATACGGGACTGAAGAGGGCTGCCGAGTCTTTTTTATTGATGGATCCAATGATGTAAACACGTACATACATGATCTGGAGAAGCAGCCTATTTTAATAGAGTGGGAGGAAGATCATGACTCATGATTTGATAGAAAAAAGTAAAAAGCACCTCTGGCTGCCATTTACCCAAATGAAAGATTATGATGAAAACCCCTTAATCATCGAAAGCGGGACTGGAATCAAAGTCAAAGACATAAATGGCAAGGAATACTATGACGGTTTTTCATCAGTTTGGCTTAATGTCCACGGACACCGCAAAAAAGAACTAGATAATGCCATAAAAAAACAGCTCGGAAAAATTGCGCACTCCACGTTATTGGGCATGACCAACGTTCCAGCAACCCAGCTTGCCGAAACATTAATCGATATCAGCCCAAAAAAGCTCACGCGGGTCTTTTATTCAGACAGCGGTGCAGAAGCGATGGAAATAGCCCTAAAAATGGTGTTTCAGTATTGGAAGAACATCGGGAAGCCCGAGAAACAAAAATTTATCGCAATGAAAAACGGGTATCACGGTGATACGATTGGCGCCGTCAGTGTCGGTTCAATTGAGCTTTTTCACCACGTATACGGCCCGTTGATGTTCGAGAGTTACAAGGCCCCGATTCCTTATGTGTATCGCTCTGAAAGCGGTGATCCTGATGAGTGCCGTGATCAGTGCCTCCGAGAGCTTGAACAGCTGCTTAAGGAACATCACGAGGAAATTGCCGCGCTTTCCATTGAATCAATGGTACAAGGGGCTTCCGGTATGATCGTGATGCCGGAAGGATATTTAGCAGGCGTGCGCGAGCTATGTACAACATACGATGTCTTAATGATCGTTGATGAAGTCGCTACAGGCTTTGGCCGTACAGGAAAAATGTTTGCGTGCGAGCACGAGAATGTCCAGCCTGATCTGATGGCTGCCGGTAAAGGCATTACAGGAGGCTATTTGCCAATTGCCGTTACGTTTGCCACTGAAGACATCTATAAGGCATTCTATGATGATTATGAAAACCTAAAAACCTTTTTCCATGGCCATTCCTATACAGGAAATCAGCTTGGCTGTGCGGTTGCGCTTGAAAATCTGGCATTATTTGAATCTGAAAACATTGTGGAACAAGTAGCGGAAAAAAGTAAAAAGCTCCATTTTCTTCTTCAAGATCTGCACGCTCTTCCTCATGTTGGGGATATTCGGCAGCTTGGCTTTATGTGCGGTGCAGAGCTTGTCCGGTCAAAGGAAACCAAAGAACCTTACCCGGCTGATCGGCGGATGGGATACAAAGTTTCCTTAAAAATGAGAGAGTTAGGAATGCTGACAAGGCCGCTTGGGGACGTGATTGCATTTCTTCCTCCTCTTGCCAGCACAGCTGAAGAGCTCTCGGAAATGGTTGCCATTATGAAACAAGCGATCCACGAGGTTACGAGCCTTGAAGATTGATTCCTGGTTAAACGAGCGGTTAGACATAGTAAAGGAAGCCGGCGTACACCGTAACCTGCGGTCAATGAATGGGGCACCGGTTCCAGAGAGGAGCATTGATGGCAAGAATCAAACGGTCTGGTCCTCAAACAATTATTTAGGGCTCGCAAGCGATAGACGTTTGATCGATGCAGCCCAAACAGCATTGCAGCAATTTGGGACAGGAAGCAGCGGTTCACGTTTAACGACAGGCAATTCGGTCTGGCATGAAAAGCTAGAAAAGAAGATTGCCAGCTTTAAACGGACAGAAGCGGCCCTGCTGTTTTCGAGCGGTTACTTGGCCAATGTCGGTGTCCTTTCATCCTTGCCAGAAAAGGAAGATGTCATTTTAAGTGACCAGCTCAATCATGCAAGTATGATCGACGGCTGCCGACTTTCTAAGGCTGATACAGTTGTTTATCGGCATATTGATATGAATGATCTTGAAAACAAGCTGAATGAAACACAGCGTTATCAGCGCCGTTTTATCGTAACAGACGGGGTATTCAGCATGGATGGCACAATCGCCCCTCTTGATCAGATCATCTCACTTGCGAAACGCTATCATGCCTTCGTGGTCGTTGATGATGCCCACGCAACAGGAGTTTTAGGCGATTCGGGACGAGGAACGAGTGAATACTTTGGTGTTTGTCCCCACATTGTGATTGGCACCTTAAGCAAAGCTGTTGGCGCGGAAGGAGGTTTTGCGGCTGGATCAGCGGTCTTCATCGACTTTTTGCTGAACCATGCCAGAACATTTATCTTTCAAACCGCTATTCCGCCAGCCAGCTGTGCGGCTGCTCATGAGGCTTTCAACATCATTGAAGCCAGCAGGGAAAAACGGCAGCTTTTATTTTCTTATATCAGCATGATCAGAACCAGTCTGAAGAATATGGGTTATGTGGTGAAAGGAGATCACACACCGATTATTCCTGTAGTCATTGGCGATGCCCATAAAACGGTCATATTTGCTGAAAAACTGCAGGGCAAGGGAATTTATGCTCCTGCCATTCGGCCGCCGACCGTTGCGCCGGGTGAAAGCCGTATTCGAATTACAATCACGTCTGACCACAGTATGGGTGATATTGATGATTTGCTGAAAACATTTCATTCAATCGGAAAGGAGTTGCATATCATTTGAGGGGTTTTTTTGTGACAGGAACTGATACAGAAGTGGGGAAAACGGTTATATCCAGCGGTCTTGCTGCCTTATTGAAAGAACATAATAGAGATGTCGGGGTGTATAAACCATTTTTAAGCGGGATATCGCGCCATCATCCAGATAGTGATACTAGTCTGCTGAAAGACATGTCGCAGACCGGTCTTTCTCATGAAGACATTACGCCTTTTGCCTTCAAAGCGCCGCTTGCACCATACGTTGCAGGGAAACTTGAGGGAAAGACTGTCACCATGGAAGAGGTTTTAAGCCATTGGGAGCGGATTAGAGAAAAACATGAATGCTTCATCGTAGAAGGTGCGGGCGGTATTTCTGTGCCATTGGGAGAGGACTATTTGGTCAGTCATGTCATAAAAGCGTTGCAGCTTCCCATGATTATTGTGGCACGTCCTCACCTTGGAACCATTAATCATACCTTTTTAACTGTCAAATATGCAGAAAGCATGGGGCTTCCAATTGCCGGAATTATCATCAATGGAATCAGTGACTCTCCTGATGAAGATGAAAAAACCAATCCTGAGATGATTGAGCGCTTATGCGGTGTTCCGATTTTAGGGGTTACGCCAAAGCTTGCCAACGTTACGAAAGAAACGGTTCTACATATGGTAAAAGACCATATCAATCTATCATTACTGATGAATCAAGTGGGGGTATGAGAATGAATCAATGGATGGAACTCGCAGACCGGGTGCTGGCTGGAGCAGAAGTGACTGACGAAGAGGCGCTTTCAATATTACATTGTCCTGATGAAGATATTTTGCTATTAATGCATGGAGCTTTTCATATCAGAAAACACTTTTATGGAAAAAAAGTAAAGCTCAATATGATTATGAATGCGAAATCCGGGCTCTGCCCGGAAAACTGCGGCTATTGTTCACAGTCTGCGATTTCGAAAGCGCCGATTGAGTCTTACCGGATGGTGAATAAGGAAACGCTGCTTGAAGGCGCGAAGCGGGCGCACGATCTGAATATCGGCACATATTGTATCGTGGCAAGCGGCAGAGGGCCGTCTAACAGAGAAGTGGATCAGGTCGTAGATGCGGTTCAGGAAATTAAAGAGACGTATGGACTGAAGGTTTGTGCGTGTCTCGGACTGTTGAAGCCAGAGCAGGCGAAGCGTCTCAAAGATGCCGGAGTAGACCGTTATAATCATAATTTGAATACGTCACAGAGGAACCATTCAAACATCACGACTTCACATACATACGATGACAGAGTCAGTACGGTTGAAATCGCAAAAGAATCGGGGCTGTCTCCGTGTTCAGGCGCCATTATCGGGATGAAGGAGACGAAACAGGATGTCATTGACATCGCCAAAAGCTTGAAGGCTCTTGACGCGGATTCCATTCCTGTGAATTTTTTGCATGCAATTGATGGTACGCCGTTAGAAGGCGTCAACGAATTAAACCCGCTGTATTGTTTAAAAGTGCTGGCGCTGTTCCGTTTTATCAATCCATCAAAAGAAATTCGCATTTCCGGAGGAAGAGAGGTCAATCTCCGCTCATTGCAGCCATTAGGGCTTTACGCCGCAAACTCCATTTTTGTCGGAGACTACTTAACAACTGCCGGGCAAGAGGAGACGGAGGATCATAAAATGCTGAGTGATTTAGGCTTTGAAGTTGAATCAGTCGAAGAAATGAAGGCCAGTTTAAGTGCGAAAAGCTGAAAGAATCAATAAAAGCAATCGGTATGATGTCGATTGTTTTTATTTTTGAACAGAAAGGAGAAAATCACGTGACAATTGCATCGTCAACTGCATCTTCTGAGTTTTTGAAAAACCCATATTCTTTTTACGACACATTGCGAGCTGTTCATCCTATCTATAAAGGGAGTTTCTTAAAATACCCGGGCTGGTATGTCACAGGATATGAAGAAACGGCTGCTATTTTGAAAGATGCGAGATTCAAAGTCCGCACCCCGCTGCCTGAGAGCTCAACCAAATATCAGGACCTTTCACATGTGCAAAATCAAATGATGCTGTTTCAGAACCCGCCTGATCATAGACGATTGCGGACGCTTGCCAGCGGAGCGTTTACGCCGAGAACGACAGAGAGTTATCAGCCGTATATCATTGAAACTGTCCATCATTTGCTTGATCAAGTGCAAGGTAAAAAAAAGATGGAGGTCATTTCGGACTTTGCTTTTCCTTTAGCAAGTTTTGTCATAGCTAACATTATAGGTGTACCGGAGGAAGATAGGGAGCAATTAAAGGAGTGGGCTGCGAGTCTCATTCAAACGATTGATTTTACCCGCTCAAGAAAGGCATTAACAGAGGGCAATATTATGGCTGTGCAGGCTATGGCATATTTCAAAGAGCTGATTCAAAAGAGAAAACGCCACCCTCAACAGGATATGATCAGCATGCTCTTGAAGGGGAGAGAAAAGGATAAGCTGACGGAAGAGGAGGCGGCATCTACGTGCATATTGCTGGCGATCGCCGGACATGAGACAACGGTCAATCTCATCAGCAATTCAGTCCTTTGTCTGCTGCAGCATCCAGAACAGCTTTTGAAACTGAGAGAAAATCCAGATCTTATTGGTACCGCAGTCGAGGAATGTTTACGCTATGAAAGCCCCACGCAAATGACAGCCAGAGTTGCGTCAGAGGATATTGACATCTGCGGGGTGACGATCCGTCAAGGAGAACAAGTCTATCTTTTGTTAGGAGCGGCTAATCGAGACCCTAGCATATTCACGAACCCCGATGTCTTCGATATTACGAGAAGTCCTAATCCGCATCTTTCATTCGGGCATGGCCATCATGTTTGCTTAGGGTCCTCGCTGGCACGATTAGAAGCGCAAATTGCGATTAACACTCTTCTGCAGCGAATGCCCAGCCTTAATCTCGCGGATTTTGAATGGCGGTATCGGCCGCTTTTTGGATTTCGGGCGCTTGAGGAGCTGCCGGTGACTTTTGAATAAGCCTAAGAATGTGAGTGCCAAAAAAGTGTCAGCCCCGCCGAAAATGGGCAATCTATAAAAAAGGGGAGTGAACATAGTGAAAAAAGTGCTGATCGCCGGCGGAAATGGTGTGATTGGGAGACTGCTTGCTGAAGGGCTTATTTCAGACTATGAAGTGACTGTGCTTGATAAAGATCATTTCGATGGCAAAGCCTCTTCCATTCAGGCTGACGCGGCAAATTATGAGGAGCTGTTGAAGAAGATTCCAAAAGATACGGATGCCATCTTGAATTTACTCGCTGTGAAAATCAAATACGATATTATGGACATCGCTGAGTTTGAAAAAATGACGGATGTTTTCTATAGGGCAAGCTATTATCTGTGCCGTGCGGCAGCGGAGCTCGGCATTCAAAAGCTCGTGTTCGCCAGCAGCAATCATGTTACAGATGTATATGAAAAAGACGGGCGCTCGCTCTTAGGACGGGAAATCACAACAAGCGATTATCCGCTGTCAAAAAACTTGTACGGTGTATTAAAGCTGACCTCTGAACAGATCGGCCATTTGTTTTATTTGGAAAATAAGCTATCAGTAATCAACCTGCGAATCGGAACAGTCGTCACAGATGAAATGGATACGCTGCATGAAAAAGAACGGACGAAAAAGACACTGCTTTCTCACCCCGATCTGCTGTCGATTTTCAAAGCCGCTATTGAGACCAATATCCGGTACGGCACTTATTACGCCGTCTCTGATAATCCGGGCCGGCCATGGTCCATTGAATCTGCCGTGAATGAACTTGGGTTTTCGCCACAAATCAATACGGCCGAACTTCTGAACGAGGAGGAGAACGGAGCATAATCATTTTCTAAGATTATGCTCTTTTTCTTTTATTATCGGTCTCAATTCGCGGCAGCCCCCGCCCCGGCCGGGGACTCTGTTCAAATGATTATAGACATGGCAATCACAGATTTGCTACATTTTAGACACGATATCGTCACATGCTGGGCTCGGTTTTTAAAAATATGATAACGCTTACAAAAAGAGGTGGGAGCTATCGCTCATTCACTGAAAAACCGTCTGTTTGATATGTTGATTTATGGTTTCTTGCTGATGTTCGCTTTAATATGCGTACTTCCGTTCATTCATGTCATCGCAGCATCCTTTGCCACAGTAGAAGAAGTCGTGTCGAAAAAATTTATTTTAATTCCGACCACTTTTTCGCTAGATGCTTATCGCTACATTTTTTCAACAGATATTATTTATAAGAGTTTGCTTGTTTCTGTGTTTGTGACAGTGATAGGCACTGCGGTCAGCATGTTTCTTTCTTCACTGATGGCTTACGGGTTATCCCGCCGTGATTTAATCGGCCGGCAGCCGCTCATGTTTCTCGTCGTATTTACGATGCTGTTTAGCGGCGGCATGATTCCGACTTTCCTTGTGGTCAAATCGCTTGGATTGCTCGATTCTTACTGGGCGCTTATTTTGCCGACAGCCATTAATGCCTTTAACCTGATCATTCTGAAAAACTTCTTTCAAAATATCCCGTCAAGCTTGGAAGAGTCCGCGAAAATTGACGGGTGCAATGATCTGGGCATATTCTTTAAAATTGTGCTGCCGCTGTCTCTTCCTGCGATCGCAACGATTTCACTATTTTATGCGGTCACGTATTGGAACACGTATATGACAGCGATCTTGTACTTAAATGATTCAGCAAAATGGCCGATTCAGGTGCTTCTGCGCCAAATCGTCATTGTATCAAGCGGTATGCAGGGGGATATGTCTGAAATGGGGTCGGGCAGCCCGCCGCCTGAGCAAACCATTAAAATGGCGGTCATAGTGGTGGCGACCATCCCGGTTCTGCTTGTCTATCCGTTTATACAAAAGCATTTTGCAAAAGGAGCTTTGCTGGGATCTGTCAAAGGATAAAGAAATATGAAACGGAGGGGTACGATGGGAAACAAATGGAGGGTGCTTTTGATTGTGCTTGTACTGGCACTCGGCGGAGTGCTGGCGGGCTGTAAAGGAACTGATCAGTCTTCGGCTGAAGGCAAAGCTGGCCCAGATTCAAAGGTAAAGCTGTCTTGGATGGCGATTTTGTATCATCAGCAGCCGCCGAAAGACAGGGCGATTAAAGAAATTGAAAAGCTGACAAATACAGAACTTGACATCACCTGGGTTCCAGACGCGGTGAAAGAAGACAGGCTGAATGCAGCGCTTGCAGCCGGGAATCTTCCGCAAATCGTGACCATCCAGGATATTAAAAATTCGTCAGTCATGAATGCCTTCCGGTCAGGAATGTTTTGGGAAATCGGCGATTATATCAAGGATTATCCCAACTTAAACAAAATGAACAAACTCATTAATAAAAATGTCACAATTGATGGCAAGCTCTACGGGATATACAGAGAGCGCCCGCTTTCCAGACAGGGGATCGTCATTCGGAAGGACTGGCTGGACAATTTAAATTTGAAAACCCCGAAAACGTTGGATGAACTTTATGAAGTGGCCAAAGCATTTACGGAGGACGACCCGGACAAGGATGGGGAAGATAATACGATCGGGCTGACAGACCGTAATGACTTGATTTACGGTGCGTTTAAAACGATTGGCTCGTATGAAGGCATGCCGACAGATTGGAAGGAATCGGGCGGCAAATTCACGCCTGATTTCATGACACAGGAATACAAAGACACGATGAACTATATGAAAAAGCTGCGTGATAACGGGTATATGAATAAGGATTTTCCCGTCACAAGCAAAACCCAGCAGCAGGAGCTGTTTTCTCAAGGAAAAGCCGGAATTTATATTGGCAATATGGTAGATGCGGTCAATCTGCGCGAGCATGCCTCTGATAAATCGATGAAGCTCGAGATCATCAACCGCATAAAAGGCCCAGATGGGAAAGAGCGGGTATGGGCATCAGGAGGCCATAACGGCGTGTTTGCTTTTCCGAAAACGAGTGTGAAAACGGAAGCTGAGCTTAAACGGATCTTGGCGTTTTTTGACCGAATTGCCGAAGAAGATGTCTATAGCCTGATGACTTATGGCATTGACGGCGTTCATTACAACAAAGGTGAGGACAAAACGTTTACACGCAAAGAAAGCCAGGTAAAAGACTGGCAGACTGATATTCAGCCGCTGTCCGCTTTAATTGCCATTGATAAAGCCTACTTAAAAAACACTGGAGATCCGCTTCGGACGGCGTACGAGGAGCTGACCGAGGATAACGAAAAGATTATCGTCTCAAACCCGGCTGAAAGCCTGTATTCCGCATCGGAGTCGGAACGGGGTGATGAACTGAAGAAAATCATTGATGACGCGACCTACAAATATATGATTGGAGACATCACAGAAAGCCAGTTCGATAAAGAAGTGGAAAAATGGGAGTCAAGCGGAGGAAAACAAATTATTCAGGAATACGAAGAAGCGTTTAAACAAGCGAAATAATGTTGGAAAAACCCAAAACGCGCAAGCGGTTTTGGGTTTTTTACATGCTTCTTTTTTGCTGGCGGTAGTTTCCCGGTGTAATCCCCTCCAGCTTTTTAAAAGACCTGATAAAATTTTGCGAGTTTTTATATTTCAGCTTTTCGGCAATGTCCTTGACCGCCATGTCTGTTTCGGCAAGCCAGCTTTTCGCCATATGGTGTCGGTAGCTTGAGACATACTCGCTGAATGAAATACCCATTTCTTTTTTGAAAATGCTGCTTAAATAATTTGGGTTGTAATGCAGCCTGCGCGCGATTTCGTCCAGTGTCAATTCGGATTGAAACTCATGATGGATGATATGAATGATGTTGTCGGAAATATTTTTGTACTGGGCATCCGCGCGGGCGTTCACTTTGTCTGTCATCGGATCAATAAACTCATTCTTTAGCCAGTTTTCGGTATCCTCGAACGTTTTCAGCTCAAAAATTTGGTCATACAGCATTTTGTTTTCTTCAAGCTCAAACAATTCGATCCCGAGCACATGCATCAGCTCAATCACATGGTTCAAAAAACGGGCGATGGCGATTTGAAATTGATACGGGTTGGTGTTCTGGGTGAAAATGGCTTGCAAAATCGCGTGCAGGCATTTATCCGCTTTCTCCTTGTCTCCTGCTTTGACAGCATCAAACAGCTCATGCTGAAGCTGCTTTGGAAAATGGGTTTTGAAGGTTTTTTTCTGGTCAAGGTCTTCGTAAAAAATGATCGACTTGTTTTCCGCTTTAAGCCGGTATTTCAACGCTTCTGAGCCTTCCGCATAGGCTGTTTTCGCTTTTGTCAGCACATCAAACGGCTGGCTGATGCCGATGCTGACAGACAGATGCAGCTCAGCTTCCGCTTTTTCCTGAATCATCCTTGCAGTCTCATTCAGCTCAGCCATGAATTCTTCTTTTGTCCCGCTTTGGTTGATCAAAATCGTCGCCTGCTGTTTGTCAACTACGGCGGGGGCAAGATGTTTGTCCGTCGGGATGCATCGCTCAATCAGGCTGTTGACGGCAAACAAAAGCAGATCCATATCTTTTTTCTCATAAGGCGTATGATTCAGTGTGTCAATTTGGAGCACAAGCAGGGCAAGGTGCCGCCAATTTTGCTTTAAGCCGAGGCTTTCAAAACGGTTATCAACCTCCTCATCCGTCAGTTTTCCAAGCATAAGCCTGACCATAAAATATTGCTGCAGATGAGTGGCCTGCTGCTTCATCGTTTCTTCAAGGTCGTCATTTCTGTCCTTCAGCTGCTTAAAGCTCTGTTCAATTAACTCAAATTCATTTTGAGGAGGCTGTTGTTTCTCTTGTATGGCTCCATGTCTTGCGAATGATTCGTAAAGCACCCTGATCGGCTTGTAAAAATGGCGGGATCCCAGCCAGGAGAACAATAATGAAAGCGTTAACAAAATAAGGCATACTGCAAAAGTGATCCAGCCGATTGATTTGGCTTCTTTTTTTAGCTCAGGCAGGGAAACGAGAGAAAAATAAGTCCATGTATTATAGTCAGATTTTTGATAGGTGACTTTATAATGAATCCGGTCAATAACTGTTTCAAACTGTCCGCTATTGGCGGTTTGCGCCAGCACTTTTTGGACAAAGCCGTCGTTATGAAGAGTTTCACCAACGTCAGACATATTGTTATGAAGGATGATGCGGCCTTTTTCATCGATGATAAACAGGTTGTTGGCGTTTGAATAGCCAGGCATATTTTTGACAAGCGAGCAGCTCGGGATGCTTGCGGCGGCCAATCCCTTTGTATTTGTGCTGTTCAAAGGAAGCTGCTTAATTAAATTGATATTGTAGCGGCAGTTTTCTGATGTGCCTTCTTTGGTTGAAATCAAATGATTGTTTTCCTCAAGCGTCCAATAGGAACGGCTCGCTTTGTGTTTCGTGTATGCTGAGGCTGCTTCATGAAGAGTATCTGTATTCAAACGGTACAAACCAGAATTGTTCATGTACCATTTTTTCGTATAACTGACTAACGTCATGTTGGACAGATCGGTATCAAAGCTTTGCAGATAATTGAGCTCTTGGTTCACTTGGTTATAGATTTGGAATTGGTCTGAGTGCAAAGGCTCGGACAATGTGCGAAGGAGAGGCGGCGAACTCACATAGTGGGTTAAAGAGTGATCGACGGTTTTCAATATATGCTCGATGCTTTGCTGGGTCTGCTGGAGTGTGTCGAATTTTTCCTCCGAAACGTTGGAAATAGCCGTTTTCTGAGAGTGCTCGTACGAAAACAATCCGACCAAAATAACCGGAATGGTGCTGAGCAGGCAGAAAAACGTGATCAGTTTGTAGTAAAACTTGTATTGGCTTCTTTTCATAAAACCCCCCCATTTCATAACATCCACTTCACCTTAATACAATTAATCCAAAGATTGATAGATATTGTCAATAATCATTTTCTAATATCGGTGTCTTTTTTTCAGGTGGACCGGCTGAACCCTTGATTATAAAGGGATAAAACAGGATGTGATCATATGATTGTAGACGGACTTTTGCCTCTGCGCTACAGTGAATGCAAGAACTCGTGAAAGGAGGCTGGGAAAAAATGAAAACAGCAGAAGCGCAAGCGCCGGCTGTTGATACAGTCATTTTTAAAAAAGAAAAAAGAAAGCGCTTACTAAGTAAGCTGATTCAGCAAAAATATTTGTACTTGATGATTTTGCCGGGGTGTATTTATTTTTTGCTTTTTAAGTATGTCCCGATGTGGGGAATTGTGATTGCATTTCAGGATTATCAGCCGTTCCTCGGCATTTTGGGCAGTGAGTGGGTGGGGCTGAAGCATTTTATCAGGCTGTTTACTGAGCCTACATTTTTTCTCTTGTTAAAAAACACGCTCGTGTTATTTGCTTTGAACCTGGCCATATTTTTCCCGGTGCCGATACTGCTGGCGCTTTTATTGAACGAAGTGCGGATTGCTCTCTTTAAAAAATTTGTTCAGACGCTGATTTATATCCCGCATTTTATGTCTTGGGTCATTGTTGTATCGCTTTCGTTTGTGCTGTTAACGGTAGACGGAGGCTTGATTAATGAACTGATTGTGTTTTTTGGCGGTGAAAAAATCAATTTTCTGCTGAACGAAGAATGGTTCCGGCCCCTGTATATTCTGCAGGTTATCTGGAGGGAAGCAGGCTGGTCGACGATCATTTATCTGGCGGCCATTACAGCGGTTGACCCCCAGCTGTATGAAGCGGCGAAAATGGACGGAGCGGGACGGCTGCGGCAAATGTGGCATATTACGCTGCCCGCCATTAAAAGCGTTATCGTCGTTTTGCTGATTTTGAAAATCGGAGACACGCTGGAGCTTGGCTTCGAGCATGTGTATTTGCTGTTAAATGCGACAAACAGGGAAGTGGCGGAAATTTTTGATACGTATGTTTATACTGCAGGGCTGAAACAGGGCCAATTCAGCTACAGTACAGCAGTCGGCGTATTTAAAGCAGCGGTCGGGCTGATTTTGGTCATGCTTGCGAATCGTTTGGCGAAGAAATTTGGCGAGGAAGGAATTTATTAAGAAAGGGATGGGATCAATGGATCAATCAATCGCTGTAAAATCGCCTCTTACGTACGCGGAGGCATTGGCAAAAACCATTATGAATACGTACACAGTCGAGGAGCTGCCTCCTGCAAACCGCTGGCACTACCACCAGGGTGTTTTCTTATGCGGTGTATTGCGGCTGTGGGAAGCAACCGGGGAAAAGCGGTATTTTGAGTATGCGAAGGCTTATGCAGATCTCTTAATCGATGATTATGGCAATCTATTATTTAGAAGAGACGAACTGGACGCCATTCAAGCGGGTCTCATTCTTTTTCCATTATACGAGCAGACGAAGGATGAACGGTATGTCAAAGCGGCAAAAAGGCTGCGCGGCTTATATGGAACACTGAACCGGACGTCTGAGGGCGGTTTTTGGCACAAAGACGGTTATCCTTACCAAATGTGGCTTGACGGCTTATACATGGGGGGGCCGTTCGCACTGAAATATGCCAATCTGAAGCAGGAGCCGGAGCTGTTTGATCAGGTCGTGCTGCAGGAGTCATTGATGAGAAAGCATACGAAGGATGCAAAAACCGGACTTTTTTATCACGCCTGGGATGAAGCGAAAAAAATGCCTTGGGCCAATGAAGAGACAGGCTGTTCACCGGAATTTTGGGCACGTTCCATCGGCTGGTACGTCATGTCTCTTGCTGACATGATTGAAGAGCTGCCGAAGAAGCATCCAAACCGTCATGTGTGGAAAAACACGCTGCAGGACATGATGGAAAGCATCTGCCGCTATCAAGACAAAGAGACGGGGCTATGGTATCAGATCGTTGATAAGGGAGACAGATCTGATAACTGGCTGGAAAGCTCTGGATCCTGTCTGTACATGTACGCAATCGCAAAAGGAATCAATGAAGGCTATCTAGACAGAGCTTACGAAACAACACTACTTAAAGCGTATCAAGGCTTGATTCAGCATAAAACCGAAACATCAGAAGACGGCGCGTTTCTCGTCAAAGACATATGTGTCGGAACGTCAGCCGGTTTTTATGACTATTATGTCAGCCGCGAAAGAAGCACAAACGATCTGCACGGGGCTGGTGCGTTTATTTTGGCTATGACAGAGCTGGAGACTCTTTTTAGGTCAGTAGAGAAATGATGACAGGTATACGTACGGCTTTGTGTGTGATCGTCTCAGTCCTCTTTTTGGCATCATGCTCAAGCAGGCCGGACGGAATGCATGTCATTCTCTTTTCTGATATGCAGGCTGGCGTACAGGAAAAAATAAAAAAGGCCGCCGAGCAGAATGCCGGGAAGGTCGATATCTTTCCAGCTTTTCAGGAAAAACTGCTGACTGAAATTACCGCCCATGAGGGAGATGTTTTCATCGTGCCTGAAGACATGTTTCAAGCTTACGATGATCCGGAAAATTTTCAGCCGTTAAACGGATTGCCTCCTGAAAAAACATCTCCTTATACAACTGTTAATAAAAAAACAGGAGAAAAAACGATCTATGCCGTTCAGATCGAAAAAGGGAAAAAACAGCTGAACGGCTATTCTTTTCGATTGAATCGCGATATGGCGGCGTTTATCCCTGTGTATGCTGAAAAAACAGAGGAAGCGCTGCAGCTGATTTCTCAACTAACTGAAGCCCGATAGAGGTGAGGATATTGAAGAACATCGTCTTTTGCGGATTGAGCAGCAGAGCATTCAGTATGTTTATCAAACCGCTGTTGGAGCGGTTTTCAACTCATTATGAGATTACGGGATTGCTGGATGCCGATCCGAAACGTTTTGCCGTTTGCAAGAAGAAATTTCCCGAGCTGGCCCACGTGCCTGAGTTTAGCGAAGATGCTTTTGACGAGATGATGCGCGTCTCAAAGCCTGATATCGTCATTGTGGCAGGCAGGGACGATACGCATGTCACATATATTGTAAAAAGCCTTCAGTGGGATACAGATGTAATTACTGAAAAACCAATGGTGACAACAGTGCAGGATGCGAATCGGGTGCTTGAAGCAGAGGCCAAAAGCGAAGGAAAAGTCACCGTCGCGTTTAACTATCGCTACAGCCCGTTTCATCGGAAAATAAAAGAAATGATTCTGGACGGAAAAATAGGCAGGGTCACCTCCGTTGATTTAAATTGGTATATTGATACGTATCATGGCGCCAGCTATTTTAAACGCTGGAACAGGTCGAGACAGTTTTCCGGCGGTCTTTCTGTCCATAAATCAACACATCACTTTGATCTCGTCAATTGGTGGCTTGGGCAAAATCCGGAAGAGGTATTTGCTTATGGCGCCTTGAATTACTATGGGCCGGACAGTGAGTGGAACCCCTTGCCGGAAGAAGACGGGCGTTTTTGCGGGACGTGCCGGGTCAAAGAAAAATGCCACTACTATTCAAGGTGGCATCCCCGTTCCTCTAAAGCTTCTATAAAAGATGATCATCTCGAAGCAGGAGACCAGTCTAGCTTATATACTGCATACAGGCCTGACGCGTGTATTTTTGACGAGGAAATTGACATCGAGGATACGTACGTGGCGGCAGTCAAATATGATGGCGGCGCACTGTTAAGCTACTCGATTATTTTTTCGGCCCCATATGAAGGCTACCGGCTGACGATCAACGGCACAAAAGGGCGTATTGAATCAAATGAATTTCACGAACCTTCCAGAATTCCGTTTGCTTTTCCTGAGCAGACAATCGATTACTATCCGCTTTTTGAATCAAAGCAGACGATACAAGTGGTCAAAAATGAAGGGGGGCATGGCGGAGGTGATCCGCTTTTGCTTGAGGATCTTTTTTTAGGAAAAGACCCGCTGCGCCGCTATGATATTTTAGCCGGGGCTGAAGCTGGAGCCTACTCCATCGCGGTTGGTGAGGGAATGTGGCGCTCGGTTGCCGAAAAGAAGCCGATCGGCATGAAAGAGCTTTTTCAGATGCAGAATGTATAATGCAAAAAAGGAGGGGGCGCCATGGAACATGATGGCTCACTGGGACGGATGCTGCGTTTTTGCGAATGGATTATGAGATTTGCGTATACAAACTTGCTGTGGCTGTTTTTTACGTTGCTCGGTCTCGGTGTGTTTGGCATCATGCCCGCGACCGCGGCTTTATTCGCTGTCATGCGGAAGTGGATCCAGGGGCAGGACAACGTTCCGGTGCTCAAAACGTTTTGGCAGGAATACAAGGGTGAATTTTTTCGTTCAAATCTGCTCGGCGCTGTACTGGCGCTCATCGGAGTGATCATTTATATTGATTTGGCCTTCATCTATCCAAGTCATTTTCTTCTGCACATCCTGCGCTTCGCCATTATGATATTTGGCTTTTTGTTCGTATCCATGCTTTTTTATGTGTTTCCGCTGCTTGTCCATTTTGACTGGAAAAAACGTCTGTATGTGAAATTTTCGCTCTTGCTCAGTGTGGCGTATTTGCAATATACGCTTGCTATGCTTGCGCTGACTGTTGCTCTCTTTTTCTTGCTTGCGTACCTGCCGGGCATTGTCCCTTTTTTCAGCGTCAGCCTGATCAGCTACTGTCATATGCGCATTGTTTATGCCGTGCTGCTGAAAGTGGAGCAGCACGGCGGCGAGCCACAGAGGAAATCCCATATACGGAAAGCTTTTTATCCGGAAACGAGATAATCATCATTTCTCTATCATAACGCTGTTCCAAACGGAATAGATTGATAGAGAAAGGAGAGCGGATAAAATGCTGAAGGTAGCGGTATTTGATGAAGAGCATGAAAAAGACTTACAAACGGAAATCAATTCATTTTTAAAAGGGATATCGGAGGAGCAGCTGATTGATATCAAATATACGGTTTCGGCGGCGTGCGACCCAGACGGCGAGCAGCTTTACTGTTTTTCCGCCCTTATTTTATATCGCAAATAAAAAGATCTTCCCGCGCCTGCGGAAAGATCTTTTTTGTTAATATGCTTTTTTCACTCTTGGACTTCTCGGTTTATCGAGTTTCTCCGCTTTTTTGATCTCTCTTCTTTCTTTTGAGAGCGATTGATAGAGAGAGGCAATCATCAGCAGGATAACGATAGAAAACGGCAGCGCTGCCAGAATCGCTGTGTTCTGCAAAGCGGCAAGCCCTCCGGAATATAGGAGCACAGCCGCCATGGCGGACTGAATGATACCCCAGCTGAGTTTCACAGAATTCGCCGGATTTAAAGAACCGTACGACGTCTGCATGCCCAGCACGAATGTAGCTGAATCAGCTGACGTGATAAAGAATACTGCGATCAGAATCAATGCAAGGATCGATGTCACCATTGTCAGCGGATAGTGATCAAGTGTTCCGAACAGCATCGTTTCAGTGGACAGCTTTGCTACATTGAACGTGCCTTTTTGCTGGAGATCCATGGCTGATACGCCGAAAATGGAGAACCATAGAAATGTCAAAATACAAGGTGTCACCAAGACGCCGATTAAAAATTCGCGGATCGTCCGGCCTCTGGATACACGGGCGATGAAAATGCCGACAAATGGAGACCAGGAAATCCACCATGCCCAATAGAAAATCGTCCAGCTATTAATCCATTCGCGTTTTTCAGGATCATTCGGTGTCAGTCTGAAGCTCATTTGAACGATATTTTGAATGTATTGTCCGATAGAATCTGTAAATGAGTTCATGATCAGCACTGTAGGACCGACAACGAGCATAAACAACATTAACAATCCGGCCAATACCATGTTTGTGTTGCTTAAATACTTAATTCCTTTTCCGAGTCCGCTCCACGCAGAAAGTAAAAAGAGCACTGTCACAATAATGATTAAAACCAATTGGACGATAAACGCATTCGGAATTCCGAACAGGTAATTCAAACCGCCGTTAATTTGGGTTGCGCCAAGACCAAGACTTGTTGACACCCCGACAACAGTGGCGAAAACTGCAATACAGTCAATGGCCTTTCCGATCGGTCCGTTTACTTTATCCCCGAGAATCGGTGACAGTGTGCTGCTGATTAACCCGGGTGCGCCTTTGCGGAATTGGAAATAGGCAATGCATAATGCCACAATGGCATAAATGGCCCAAGCGTGCAAACCCCAGTGGAAAAACGTATAGCGGAGTGCATCTCTGAAGGCTTGGGGGGTTTCTGTTTCACCTGATGGAGAGCTAATTGCGTAATGGCTGATCGGTTCAGCCGCACCGTAGAATACTAAGCCGATTCCCATGCCTGCGCTGAACAGCATGGCAAACCATGATAATAACCCGAATTCCGGTTTTTCATCAGGCTTTCCGAGTTTGATTTTTCCGATCGGGCTGAAAATCAAAAAGAGACAAAACCCGACAAACAAAGAGACAACTAAAAGATAATACCAACCAAATGAATCGGTAATAAATGCTTGTGCCGATTGAGACACATTTTGCAGGCTGTCAGGAGAAATAACACCCCATAATACAGCTGCAGCTGTGATTGCAATCACAATCCAAAATACACTAGATATATGTTTCAACATTTCTCACCCTCTAATTTTTTGTGTACGCCTATATCTTGCTCGCAGGCTTAGTATGGTCGTACGATGGCAGCTCATTCCTCTCTTAAAATTACCCCGCAATCAGGTGAAACAAAACAAGTCTCACCCTAACATGAATGCGGGGAATGTTCAAATGTGAGTTTGGAGGCAAGAGATTTAAAGAGTAATGATTAAGAACGGGCGTATTGCCCGGCATTTAGCCCTGCAAGCCTGCCTGTGACAAGGGCGGAGGTAATATTGTATCCGCCTGTGTAGCCATGGATATCCAGAATTTCACCGCAAAAATAAAGCCCCTCCATTTTTTTAGAAGCCATCTTTTTCGGGTCAATTTCTTTTACAGATACCCCGCCTCCCGTGACAAATGCCTTATCAAGTGACAGTGTGCCATTTGCGAGGACAGTAAACTGCTTGCAGTCCCTTACAAATTGTCTGAAAGGATCCTTCGGCAGCTCAGAAAACGATACGTTCGGAGAGATGCCGTTTTTTTCGAGCAGGAATAGAAGATAGCGCTCCTGCATCCAAGGCTTCAGCACGTTTTTAATGGTTTTTTTCGGTGCTTCCTTCAGTTCTTTATACATCTTTTGGAAAAGCGTTTCTTCATTGATATCCGGATACAAGTCGATTCTGATCGGCACTTGAGGCTGTTTTTTCAGCTCTTTTACGACAAATTGGCTGCATCTGAGAATGGCAGGTCCTGAGAGGCCGAAATGGGTAAACAGCATGTCCATTTTATGTGTGATAATCGGTTTGCCTTTTTTATTTAACACACTGACGGCTACATCTCTTAGTGATAAGCCCTGAAGTGTTTTTTGCTTAATGAACGGTTCGCCAGAAGTGACGGGAACCTCTGTCGGAAACAGCTCTGTTATGGTATGGCCCGCGGCTTCAGCCCATTCATAGCCGTCTCCCGTGCTTCCGGTATGAGGCACGCTTTTACCGCCGACAGCGATAATGACTGCCTGGCTAAGGATCATTTCGCCATTATTCGTCACAATCCCTGCTGCCTGTCCATCTTCATATATAACAGATTTAATTTTCTCGTTCGTTCTGATTGTTACGCGGAGCTGCTTCAGCCTGTTTAACAGCGCGTCAACGACACTTTGGGCTTTGTCGGTCACAGGGAACATCCGGCCGTGATCCTCTTCCTTCAATTGAATGCCGAGGTTTTCAAAAAACTTGATAATGTCCTCATTATTAAATTCAGAAAACGCGCTGTATAAAAAACGCCCGTTGCCGGGGATGTGCTTGATAATTTCTTCCACAGGAAGGCGGTTCGTCACATTACAGCGGCCGCCCCCGGAAATCGCGAGTTTCCGTCCTAATTTATTTCCTTTATCTATCAGCAATACGCCAGCGCCCTGTTCTCCTGCTGCAATTGCAGCCATCAAGCCTGAAGGGCCTCCGCCGATTACGATTACGTCATATTGTTTCATCTTTATCATCAACTTTCTTTTCATTTCGTGTGCGGACACCCCCGTCCGCAGTACTATTATAGCGAAAGAAAGCCGCTCCTTAAACGTCTTTTGCCGCGGACATGAATGTTCACAGGATTGCTTTTGTATTTATTACCGTCTAAATGCCCAGTTGTGGTAAAATAGAAAAGTTGAATCTTCGTAGAAAATGGTGATGAAGAAACATGTCAAGCAAACTGTTAAGAGGCACGTTTGTATTAACGCTCGGTACATATATATCGCGGATTCTGGGGATGGTCTATTTAATTCCCTTCAGCATTATGGTCGGGGCGACAGGCGGTGCATTATTTCAATACGGATACAACCAATACACTTTATTTTTGAATATTGCTACGATGGGCTTTCCGGCCGCTGTTTCTAAATTTGTTTCCAAATATAATTCAAAAGGGGATTATGAGACAAGCAGGAAAATGCTCAAGGCGGGCATGTCGGTTATGCTCGTCACAGGAATGATAGCCTTTTTCATTCTGTATCTATCGGCTCCGATGTTTGCGGAAATATCGCTGGGAGGCAAGGATAATAACGGCTTGACAATTGATCATGTCGTTTATGTCATCCGCATGGTCAGCTTAGCGCTTTTGGTCGTACCGATTATGAGCCTTGTCCGCGGATTCTTTCAAGGGCACCAAATGATGGGTCCGACAGCTGTTTCCCAAGTCGTTGAACAGATTGTCCGCATCATCTTTCTATTGAGTGCGACATTCTTGATTTTGAAGGTTTTCAACGGCGGCCTTGTCATCGCTGTGGGCTATGCAACCTTCGCAGCGCTGATCGGTGCCTTCGGAGGGCTGGTCGTGCTTTATATTTATTGGAACAAACGGAAGGGCAGCCTGCTGGCGATGATGCCGAATACGGGTCCGACAGCAAACCTAAGCTACAAGAAAATGTTTTTCGAGCTGTTCAGCTATGCTGCTCCGTACGTTTTTGTCGGACTAGCCATCCCTTTGTATAACTATATTGATACAAATACGTTTAACAAAGCGATGATTGAAGCCGGTCATCAAGCCATCAGCCAAGACATGCTTGCGATTCTAACCCTGTATGTTCAGAAGCTCGTGATGATCCCGGTTTCCCTAGCAACTGCTTTCGGACTGACATTAATTCCAACGATTACTGAATCGTTTACAAGCGGAAACTATAAGCTGTTAAATCAGCAGATTAATCAAACGATGCAGACGATCCTGTTTTTAATTATTCCGGCTGTTGTCGGGATCTCTCTATTGTCAGGACCGACGTATACGTTCTTTTACGGGTCAGAGAGCCTTCACCCTGAACTGGGGGCAAACATTTTGCTATGGTATTCGCCAGTCGCGATTTTGTTCTCTTTGTTTACAGTCAACGCAGCCATTCTGCAGGGCATCAATAAGCAAAAATTTGCGGTTGTCAGCCTTGTGATCGGTGTCGTGATCAAGCTTGTGCTGAATGTTCCGCTGATCAAGCTGATGCAGGCTGACGGAGCGATTTTAGCGACGGCGCTTGGATATATCGCTTCACTTTTATATGGGTTTATCATGATTAAGCGCCATGCAGGCTATTCGTATAAGATACTAGTTAAACGAACTGTTTTGATGCTTGTCTTATCAGCCATTATGGGTATTGCCGTGAAAATCGTGCAGTGGGTATTAGGCTTCTTTATTTCCTATCAGGATGGCCAGCTGCAAGCTGCGATTGTTGTGGTGATCGCGGCCGCTGTTGGCGGAGCTGTCTACCTGTATTGCGGCTACCGATTAGGATTTTTACAGAAAATTTTAGGCCGCCGTTTGCCAGGTTTCTTAAGGAAAGGCAGACATGCAGGCTGATGAACTAGATATGATGAAACTGAGGGCTCGCATGCTGCGGGCTTTCTTTTATAAAGGAGAGATTGGGAATGAGACTTGATAAGCTGCTTGCCAACAGCGGGTATGGTTCCAGAAAAGAAGTCAAAGCCGTTGTGAAGGCTGGAGCCGTGATGATCGACGGCAAACCTGCCAAAGATGTAAAGGCGCACGTTAATCCTGATACGCAGGAGGTGACCGTATACGGGGAACCGGTTGATTATCGAGAGTTCATTTATCTTATGATGAATAAACCGCAGGGCGTGCTGTCGGCGACTGAGGACAGCCGGCAGCAAACAGTGGTCGATCTGCTGACGCCGGAGGAGATGAGATTTGAGCCATTTCCAGCCGGCAGGCTTGATAAAGATACAGAGGGCTTTTTGCTGCTCACAAATGATGGCCAGCTCGCACATCGGCTCCTTTCTCCTAAAAAGCATGTTCCAAAAACGTATGAAGTCCATTTAAAATCACAGATTTCTCGGGAAGACATCTCCGATTTGGAAACGGGTGTCTACATAGAGGGCGGCTATAAAACAAAGCCGGCAAGAGCGGAAATCAAAACAAACGACAGTGGCAATACCGTGATATACCTGACAATTACAGAAGGAAAATACCATCAGGTCAAGCAAATGGCAAAGGCAGTCGGCAATGAAGTGGTTTATCTGAAGCGGCTTTCGATGGGACGCGTTTCCCTAGATCCCGCTCTGGCACCCGGAGAATACCGTGAGCTGACAGAGGAAGAGCTTCATTTGCTCAATGAGCCGCAAGCATGACAAAAACCCCGCATATCGAATGCGGGGTTTTATTTATAAGCACACAAAAACAAGGCTCAGTAGTTTCTGCGCCCTATTATCTATCGGGCCGCTCTCAGGCGGCCCTATGTAATTTTTCAATTTATGAGGTAATCTTTACTTTCTTTCTCGTTGTCTCCCACTTGCCACGGCTTGGACTATGAACAAGATCATTATATGCCAACACATTTAAGTCTCTTTGAATCGTTCTAGGTGTAATGCCGAATTCGTCAACCAGTTCCTGTGTTGTCACAAGACCTTTTTCTTGGATAAACATGTAAACTGATTTGATTCGAGTTAGCATACGGTTTGTTGAAGGTTTCAAAAAACCACTCCCTATCATAAGATCGGATGGACTTGACTAACCACAACTCACGACTATCAACTGCGTACGAAATAGCAACAAAGGCAGACATCTGTAATTGTTAAAATAATTCGCCCTCATTATACACGATATTGCAGTGATGAATCTAGGGATAACTCCTATTAATTTTTTCCAATTCGCGTTGGGCAGCCATCCTTGTTGGATTACTATGTATTTCGGCTCAATATTATTATGGTTAAAGAAACTTTTTTTATTCTGTTTCGTAGTAAATTTTGGAGGTGGGTGAGTTTTGACAAATTTGCTTGAAGCTTCAATAGAACAGGCCGGGTATACAAGCCGAAAAAAAGTGCTCACCGATGTTTTTCTGGAAGTCAGAAAAGGGGAACTAGTTGGACTGATCGGAGCTAACGGCGCCGGAAAAAGCACCGCAATCAAGGCGATACTCGGCCTTTCAGAAGATTTTAAAGGGCATATTGCCTGGAACGACTGTTCATTTGCATATATTCCGGAGCATCCGTCCTTTTACGAAGAACTGACGCTGTGGGAGCATTTGGATCTGATCAGCACACTCCACGGCATTGAAGAGAGAGAATTTGCGCATCGGGCCCAAAGCCTGCTGCAGACGTTTTCGCTTGATCATGTCAAACATGAGCTGCCTGTCACCTTTTCGAAGGGCATGCAGCAAAAACTAATGCTTATCCAGGCCTTTCTCTCTAAGCCGGATATGTATGTGATTGATGAACCGTTTATCGGCCTTGATCCGATATCGACGAAACGCTTTGTGGACATGCTTAAGGCTGAAAAAGAACGTGGAGCCGGAATTCTTATGTGCACGCATGTACTCGATACCGCGGAAAAAATCTGTGACCGGTTTTATATGATTGAGAAAGGTTCATTATTTCTCCAAGGCACGTTAAAAGATATTCAGGACAAGACCGGATTAGAGGGGCAGTCATTGCTTGACTGTTTTTATAAGGCAGTTCAAGGTGATCGGCCATGAACGGGCGTACGCTCTTTTTTCGAAGGCTGTTTGACTATTACAAGTATCAGTTTAAAGTGTTGCATGCGGTCATTGACTGGACAGTCGCTCTCTATATTGTTTTGCCGGCGATTGCTTTTGTCATCTATCAGTATATTGATTTGATGAATGGAAGAGGTCTTCTTTATGAGTGGTCTGAAGTGGCGGAGTGGAGATGGCTGTACGCTGTGTGTGGGCTGATCATGTTTACAGGCTCGATTCGTACATTTTTAATGGAAGCGGACAAAGTGTTTTTGCTGCAAAAGAAAGAAATCATCTATCAGCTCAAACGGTACGCGCTTTTGTATTCTTTTCTCGTCACGATGGCTAAATGGCTGCTTCTCTTTTTCATTGTCCTTCCCTTGATCAGTCATTCTGTTCACATCACATTCGCAGAAAGCACTGCTCTATTGTGTTATTTGTTTGGCCTTCATATATTCTTTTTATCCTTAAAGCAAGACAGGATCAGAAAGCCGCGCTCTATTTCGAGATGGATTGGTGATATCCTTGTCAGAGCTATATTTTTTGCTGGTTCTGCTATCCTGATTGTTTTGACTCAGTGGCACTTGCTTGCGCTTTTTGGCATTTTATTTTTGCTTTTCTCAGTTATCCGCAGTTTGAAAAAGACGGCTTCGTTCACGGCTTTTGAAGCTGAGGTGACTGAAGAGAAAAAAAGCAGGCTTGCCCTTGCAGGACTTGTGATGATGATGAGTCAGGAGGCGGGAATGCCAAAAGTAAAAGACAGGATGAGAAGAAAACCGTTATTATACCGAAATTCAAAAAGGATATTTAAAAGACGAACGATCTGCACAGGCTATAAGGAATTGTTTTTTAAAGTCATGCTGAGGAATGGCGAGTATGCGAGGCAGATGTACATGCTATTGTCAGCTTTCACCGTTCTCATATTTGTTTCCCCAATTTGGCTGAAGGTGATTGCGCTGCTGGTGTATACAGGGGTTTGCCGTTATATCCTGACGCTTATTTTTGACAAGGTCATGGATGCCCCTTTTTTAATTGGCGCCGATAAGGAAAGTGATGAATATTATCGGGCCAGAAAAAACTGTATCAACATCCTGCACTATGCGTTTGCCGCCTGTTGTTTTTTAGCGGCCGCTGTCTCTTTATTGTTTACATAAAAAAACCCAAACGGCGACGTTTGGGTTTTTTGGTCTATCCTTATAAAATAAACAGCTGGATGAAAAACAGAATGGCGAAAACGATGACGAGCGGATGAATCTCTCTCCATTTTCCCCGCGCCGCTTTTACTATTGGGTACGAAATAAAGCCAAGCGCGATTCCTGTAGAAATGCTCGAGGTCAAAGGCATGGCTAGAATGACGAGAAACGCAGGAAATGCCTCGTCCATCTCTTTCCAGTTCATATTGGAAACTGAACCCATCATCAGGCTGCCGACGATAATCAAAGCAGGCGAGGTGATGGCGGCTATACCGGACAAGGCGCTGACAAGCGGACTGAAAAACATTGAAGCCGCAAACATCACCGCGACAGTCAAAGCCGTAAGCCCCGTTCTTCCCCCGGCTGCGACACCGGCGGAAGACTCAATAAATGCAGTCGTCGGACTTGTGCCGAAAACAGCTCCTACTGTCGTCGCGGTTGAATCAGCAAGCAGCGCTTTTCGCACGTTCGGCAGCTTGTTGTTCTTCATCAGCCCGGCTTGCTCGGCAACTCCGATCATCGTGCCTGTCGTATCAAATATTGTGACTAATAGAAAAGAAAAGACGACAGCGTACAGGCCGTGATGAATGACATCGCCAAAAGCGGTAAATGGATTTGAGATCATCAATCCTTCCGGCAAATGAGGAAGCGACATAAATCCCTTTGAAAAATGGAGCTGACCGGTGAAAAAGGCGATCAAAGCGGTAGCTGCCATTCCGATAAATAAAGCGCCGCTTACATTCAGCACCATCAGGACCACGCTGATCAAAAGGCCGACCAGCGTTAAGATAACACCAGGTGAATGCAGATTGCCGAGAGTGACCAGGTTTGACTCATCAGCTGCCACAATTCCCGCTTGACGCAAACCGATAAAAGCAATAAACAGCCCGATCCCAGTTGTGATCCCGTATTTTAAATTGTTTGGAATCGCTTCTATAAGTTGTTTTCTTAAAGGCGTTAACGATAGAATAATGAAGAGAACCCCTGCTGTAAATACTGCGCTGAAAGCTGTTGCGTACGTGATGCCGCCATCGCTTGCGCTTACGACATGAAAGGCTAAATAAGCGTTCAAGCCCATGCCGGGCGCAATAGCAATCGGATAATTTGCTGCCAGGGCCATCCACAGCGTTCCGACAATGGAGGCAATAATCGTTGCGGTGAAAACCTGGTCGAAAGGAACCCCGGCGTTAGCCAGAATGACCGGATTGACCACGACGATATAGACCATTGTGAAAAAGGTCGTCAGCCCTGCTATGATTTCTTGCTTTATGGATGTTTGCTGCTCTTTTAGATGAAACATAGTATCCTCCAATTACGAACGTTTTAACAAAACACCATTAATATTATTCGTTTTATTTGGTTTTTGCAAGTCATTTCTTGCGGAAAGGGGATCATTATGAACTGGGAAGTTGAAGTGATCAGAAAAAAAGAGGATTTAATTCGTGATACGCAGGAATTTTTGAGAATCAACAGTGTCATGGACGAAACAACCGCCGGACCCGGTAAACCGTTTGGAGAGGGGGTAAACGCCAGCCTGACTTCATTGCTGGAGCTTGGAGAAAAAGAAGGCTTTACAACAAAAAATCTTGACGGCTTCGCAGGTCATATTGAATGGGGGGAGGGCGATGACATTATCGGCGTACTTTGCCATGTTGACGTCGTGCCGCCGGGAGATGGGTGGACGAGTGATCCATTTTCAGCTGAAATCCGCAACGGACGGATTTATGCAAGGGGCGCCATTGATGACAAAGGCCCGACAATTGCGGCATTCTACGCGCTGAAAATCGTGAAAGACATGAATTTGCCCCTGTCCAAGCGAGTCAGAATGATTATCGGAACAGATGAAGAAAGTGATTGGAGATGCGTAGAGCATTATTTCAAGCATGAAGAAATGCCAACAATGGGCTTTGCGCCTGACGCCGATTTTCCGATCATTAATGCGGAAAAAGGGATCATCGATGCTTCTTTACTTATTCCGCACCGCCCAAATCAAGCAGAACCAAAGGCAGTGCTTGTCTCGTTTCAATCAGGCCTTCGCTTAAACATGGTGCCCGACGCTGCGGAAGCTGTCATTGAAGGGCCGAAAAAAGAAGAGATTATGTCTTCATTTAAAGACATGCTCCGCACGACGGACCAAAAAGGGGAAGCTGCAATAGAGAACGGACAGCTCATTTTGCGTATGTACGGTCTTTCCTGCCATGCGATGGAACCGAACAATGGGATCAATGCCGGCATTTTATTGTGCGAATTTCTCCAGCAGACTGAGCTTGACGATGCAGGAAAGCGGTTTGTGCAAGTTGTGACAGATAAGTTCTCAGGTGATACAAGAGGAAAAAAACTGGACATCGACTGTGAGGATGAAATCAGCGGTGAGCTGACATTAAATGTCGGAACACTGTGCTATAAAGAAGGGCAGGGAGGCGAGCTCGGGATCAATATCCGCTATCCTGTGACAGCTGAAAGCAAAGTGATCCGCGATACATTCGAAAGCGCATCTGAATTTGAGCTGGGAGAATTCAAAGACAGCAAGCCGCATCACGTGTCCGCAGATCATCCGTTAGTCAAAACCCTGCAAAAGGTTTATGAAGGCCAGCTGGGTAAAAAAGCTGACTTAATCTCAATCGGCGGGGGGACATATGCGAGATCCTTAAAAGCCGGTGTCGCGTTCGGCCCGCTGTTCCCCGGACGCCCTGACAGCGCACACCAAAAGGATGAATATATCGAAATTGATGACCTGCTGAGATCGACAGCGTTATATGCTCAGGCCATTTACGAGCTTGCAAAATAAAAGGACCGGCTTCTGCTGAAGCCAGTCCTTTTTTTAAATAAATGACCATAAATCAGTTGATAAGTACCGTTCTCCTGTATCAGCTGTCATGCAGACCACAACTTTGTCAGGAGAGAGGCGTTTCGCTGTTTCGATTGCCGCGAAGCAGGCAGCGCCTGATGAAGGACCGACAAGAATTCCTTCTTCAGCAGCGAGCCGTCTTGTCGTCGTATACGCGTCTTCATCAGAGATTTTGATAATTTCATCATAAACGTCTTCATTTAAAATCGGCGGTATAAAGCCTGGGCTCGTTCCTACAAGTTTATGCGCGCCAGGTTTTCCGCCGGATAATACAGGCGAACCCGCTGGCTCAACAACATGAACCGTGATATCCGGAAAAAGCTCTTTGAGCGCCTCACCTGTTCCGGTAATGGTTCCGCCCGTTCCAGAGGAGGCGACAAAAGCGCCGAGCGGTTTTCCGATTTCCTCTATTGCCCGGGCGATTTCAGGCGCAGTTGTTTTCCGGTGCGCATCAGGATTGGCAGTGTTATCGAACTGCATTGGAATATAGCTGTTCGGAATTTGTTCGGCAAGCTCCTTCGCTTTTTTGATGCTGCCCGGCATTCTTTCCTCTCCGGGAGTTAATACAACCTCTGCACCGTAAGCTTTAAGCAGGTTGATCCGTTCCTTCGTCATCGTATCAGGCATAACTAAGATTGCTTTATATCCGCGTGCTGCCGCATTCATGGCGAGCCCGATTCCGGTATTTCCGCTTGTCGGCTCTATAATAACTGATCCCGGCTTGAGTAAACCGTTTTGTTCAGCTTCTATGATCATTTGATAAGCGGCTCTGTCTTTCACACTGCCGCTCGGATTGAAAAATTCAAGCTTCAAATAGACTTGTGCCGCATTTTCCGGCTGAAGCCTATTCAATCTCACTAGCGGTGTATCTCCTATCAGATCAGCTGTGTTTGCAACGAATTTCAACATTGTCATTCCTTTCTGAATAAAACAAGTGTCATATAATATCCTAACATAATAAACGTTTGTGCGAGAGTGTTTTCATACACTGTTCCTCTATCCGCACAGCCTCTTTATTGATAAAATAATAGCTGTCAAAGAAGGGAGTGTCAGACGGATGCCAGATATACGGCCTCATTATTTCATCGGCGTTCCCATACCTGAGGGAATTGCAAATCCGATCTACCAGGCTGCGAAAAACGAACCGGTATTGACGTTTCAAAAATGGGTGCACCCGCTTGACTATCATATCACGTTAATTTTTCTCGGAGCGGCGGATGAGACACAAATAAAGAAGCTTGAAGGTTCGCTAGCAGAGATTGCTTCAGAAATTGATCCATTTTCAATTAAGTTTGGCAAGATAGATGTATTCGGCGACCGCAGAAAGCCGCGCGTTTTACATCTGGAGCCAAAGAAAAACAAAACGCTTGATAGACTGCGGGAACATACGAAGCAGGCTGTACTTCAGGCCGGCTTTCAAGTGGAAAAAAGACCGTATCATCCTCATATGACGCTGGCAAGAAAATGGACAGGCGAAGATGGATTTCCAGCTCATGTTCCGTTTGAAAGCGGCGAGGTTTCGATGATGGCTGAACGATTTTCGCTCTTTCAAATACACTTGAACCAATCACCAAAATACGAGGAAATATTCAAATTTCAATTATCTTAATTCATTGCGGAGTGGAGAAACAAACATGGCACAAATCATCAAAATTCATGATTATATATCGAGATATGAGCTTGATCCGTACCATTATATCAACCAGTTTGTACGTCTGAAAAAAGAGCGCTGGCTTTCACTAGTAGAAGCAGCGGAGCGCCAGCATGAAGAAAGGCAAGCCAGTGCTGAAGAACCGGAACCGGTGCAGAAACGAAAAAAATTTTCATTGAAAAGAAGAAAAGAAGAGATAAAAGCCGATATACAAGAAGAGAGACACCAATGGTTTGAGGACGAAGAAGATATTCATGTAAGGCTCCCGAAGAGCAGGGTGGCGCTTGCTTCTTTTTATAAAAGGCATTTATATGATTTTCAGCTCAAATGGGCAAGCTCTACTCTTTCAGAAATATCTCAACTCTCAAACCAAGTGAAGCAGGACCGCATTTTGCGTTATCTGACCCAGCAGCTGCCTGATTCTTATTTTATTATGTATAAGCCTGTGCTGAAAATTCAGCAGGCGGCGGTTGAATTAAGCATTGTGATTATTTCTCCTCTGGAAATTTATTGCGTTTCTTTTTTAGAGGCTGAGGAAGACAGTGTCTACATAGGGTCTAAAAATCGTTTTTGGGACAAGAAAACAGCCTCTCAGACTGCATCAGTGTTAAATCCAGGGCTTAGCCTGTTTCGTACGGACTCGGTTGTGTCAAAGATCGTAAAGGAAAAACAGGCTGAGATTCCGGTTCGAAAATTGCTTCTGAGCAGAACGTCGTACATCGATTACCCGGAGCCGCCATACGGCTTAGAAATAGCGGATAAGCGGAGCGCGGAAGAATGGATTGAGCGGCAGAAGAAAAACACTGCTCCGATCAAACATCATCAGGTAAAGGCTGCAAAGGCTCTATTGTCTTACTGCATGTCTGACTCCTATCGTAGACAGGAGTGGCTGGAGTAAAAGAGAACGATTTGAGCGGTTTTCTCATAACATAAGCAGGTGAGAAAGATGAGCCATTGGTTTTTTATTATTAATCCGACAGCAGGACATCGAAACGGCCTGCGTGTTTGGAAGTCCATTCAAAAAGAATTGATCAAACGAAAGGTTGAGCACCGTTCATTTTTAACTGAACATCCGGGACACGCCGAGGTGCTCGCCAGACAGATTTCAACGATACAGGAATATAAGCTGAAGCGCCTGATCGTCATTGGCGGAGACGGAACCATGCATGAAGTTGTCAACGGGCTGAAAGATGTTGACGATATTGAGCTGAGCTTTGTGCCGGCGGGCGCGTATAATGATTTTTCGCGAGGGTTCTCTATTAAAAAAATCGATCTGATACAGGAAATCAAGAAGGTAAAGCGCCCGTTAACAAGAACCTTTCATTTAGGGAGCGTCAATTTCCTTCAGGATAAATCACAGATTCTTTATTTTATGAATCACATCGGGATCGGGTTTGACGCATATGTCAATAAAAAGGCGATGGAATTTCCGTTGAGACGGGTTTTTCTTTTTCTCCGCCTTCGATTTCTTGTGTATCCGCTTTCTCATTTGCACGCTTCGGCAACCTTTAAGCCGTTTACGTTAGCTTGTACGACGGAAGACGAGACGCGCGAATTTCATGATGTCTGGTTTGCCGTTGTATCCAACCATCCGTTTTACGGGGGAGGCATGAAGGCGGCGCCCCTAGCAAATCCGCGCGAGAAGACATTTGATATCGTAATCGTTGAAAACCAGCCGTTTTTGAAAAAATATTGGCTTTTATGTCTCATGGCATTTGGAAAACATACAAAGATGGATGGCGTTACGATGTTTAAAGCGAAGGACATTACATTTTACACGAAGGACAAAATCCCGTTCCATGCTGACGGAGAAATCATGGGCACTACCCCGTTTCGTCTGGCATCTAGTCCTTCACCCCTAAGGATCAAAACATAAACGTGTTTGGAGGAGAGAGCTTCCGATGGTCAGCATCCGCCGCAGCTTCGAAGCGTATGTCGATGATATGAATATCATTACTGTTCTGATTCCTGCTGAACAAAAGGAAATCATGACACCGCCGTTTCGGCTTGAGACAGAAACAACAGTTTTTCCTCTGGCTGTCAGGGAGGAATACTCCCTTGAAGCAAAATACAAGTACGTCTGCGTATCCGACCATCCTGTGACATTTGGAAAAATCCATTGCGTCAGAGCATCCAGCGGCCACAAAACGGATCTCCAAATTGGCGCTGTCATCCGGACGGCTGCGTTTGATGACGAATTTTATTATGACGGAGAGCTGGGCGCCGTTTATACCGCGGATCATACCGTATTTAAAGTATGGGCGCCTGCTGCAACCTCAGCTGCTGTCAAGCTTTCACACCCCAATAAAAGCGGGCGCACATTCCAAATGAATCGCTTGGAAAAGGGTGTCTATGCTGTTACGGTCACGGGTGACCTTCACGGGTATGAGTATTTGTTTTGCATCTGCAACAATTTAGAATGGATGGAAACAGTTGACCCGTATGCCAAGGCTGTGACTGTAAATGGAGAGAAGGGCGTCGTCTTGCGCCCGGATCAAATGAAATGGACTGCTCCTCTTAAACCATTCTCACACCCTGTGGATGCCGTCATCTATGAGACGCACCTTCGCGACTTCTCCATCCATGAAAACAGCGGCATGATAAACAAGGGAAAATACTTAGCATTAACGGAAACTGATACACAAACCGCAAATGGCAGTTCTTCGGGACTGGCGTATGTAAAAGAGCTTGGTGTGACACATGTGGAGCTTCTGCCGGTGAATGATTTTGCCGGAGTTGATGAAGAGAAGCCGCTTGATGCATACAATTGGGGATATAACCCGCTTCATTTCTTTGCCCCGGAGGGAAGCTATGCCTCAAATCCTCATGATCCTCAAACGAGAAAAACAGAGCTGAAACAAATGATCAATACCCTGCATCAGCACGGTCTGCGAGTCATTCTGGATGTTGTTTTTAACCATGTGTATAAGAGGGAGAATTCCCCCTTTGAAAAGACAGTGCCCGGTTATTTTTTCCGGCACGACGAATGTGGGATGCCATCAAACGGCACCGGCGTTGGCAATGATATTGCATCAGAAAGAAGGATGGCAAGAAAATTCATTGCGGATTGCGTGGTCTATTGGCTTGAAGAATACAATGTTGACGGCTTCCGCTTTGATCTCCTCGGGATTTTAGATATTGACACCGTGCTTTATATGAAAGAGAAAGCAACTAAGGCAAAGCCCGGAATCCTGCTTTTTGGAGAAGGGTGGGATCTGGCTACACCGCTGCCGCATGAACAGAAAGCTGCTTTGGCGAACGGGCCAAGAATGCCGGGCATCGGCTTTTTTAATGATATGTTTCGTGACGCTGTAAAAGGGAACACCTTTCACCTTAAGGCAGCAGGGTTTGCGCTCGGCAGCGGGGAATCAGCACAAGCTGTGATGCATGGAATTGCCGGGTCTTCCGGATGGAAGGCATTAGCACCGATTGTTCCGGAACCAAGCCAGTCCATCAATTATGTCGAATCACACGACAATCACACTTTTTGGGATAAAATGAGCTTCGCGCTTCCTCAAGAAAATGACAGCCGAAAGCGAAGCAGGCAAAGGCTTGCAGCCGCAATTATTTTACTTGCCCAAGGGGTGCCATTTATTCACAGCGGCCAGGAATTTTTCCGGACGAAGCAGGGAGTGGAAAACAGCTATCAATCCAGTGACAGCATCAACCAGCTCGACTGGGATCGCCGTGAAACATTCAAAGAAGATGTTCACTATATCCGCAGGCTGATCTCGCTGAGAAAAGCGCATCCTGCATTCCGTCTTAGGTCCGCTGCAGACATCCAGCGCCATCTTGAATGCTTGACGCTAAAAGAACACCTTATCGCATACAGGCTTTATGATCTTGACGAGGTTGACGAATGGAAAGATATCATTGTTATCCATCACGCGAGTCCAGACTCCGTCGAGTGGAGGCTGCCAAACGACATACCTTATCGGCTTTTATGTGATCCATCAGGATTTCAGGAAAACCCAATAGAAATCAAGAAAACGGTTGCAGTAAACGGCATCGGAACGGTTATCTTATATTTAGCATCAGATCTTAAGAGTTTTGCTTGACGAAGTTTGTGCTATAGCGCTAAAATTTAAAGGACGGCTATTGATTAGCATATGAGACTCTCAATAGCTGTCTTTTTTATTTTTATACGATTCGTACGAAAAAGGCATTCGCTGGATAGACTAGAGACGATTAGCCTTAATTCTAAAATATTTTAAGAAATGATGGGTTGAACATTGATATGAACTGGTTGGGACAATTACTAGGTAGCGATTGGGAGATCTTCCCCGCCGGAGGAGCTACAGGAGATGCATATTATGCGAAACATAACGGGCAGCAGCTTTTTTTAAAACGTAATAGCTCACCTTTTTTAGCTGTTTTATCCGCCGAAGGCATTGTTCCGAAGCTGGTTTGGACAAAACGGATGGAAAATGGGGACGTCATTACGGCCCAGCACTGGATGACCGGCAGAGAGCTGAAGCCTAAAGACATGAGCGGACGGCCCGTTGCTGAATTGCTTCGTAAAATACACACATCAAAAGCCTTGCTGGACATGCTGAAGAGACTTGGAAAAGAACCGCTGAACCCGGGGGCTCTTTTGTCTCAGCTGAAGCAGGCTGTATTTGCTGTGCAGCAATCTTCGCCGCTGATTCAAGAAGGGATCAAGTATTTGGAAGAACACCTGCATGAAGTGCATTTCGGTGAGAAAGTCGTTTGCCATTGTGATGTCAATCATAATAACTGGCTATTGTCTGAAGACAACCAGCTGTATTTAATTGACTGGGACGGCGCCATGATCGCTGATCCGGCGATGGACCTCGGGCCTTTGCTGTACCACTACGTTGAAAAGCCAGCTTGGGAGAGCTGGCTGAGCATGTACGGCATAGAGCTTACAGAAAGCCTTCGGTTGCGAATGGCTTGGTATGTGTTATCTGAAACAATTACTTTCATTGCCTGGCATAAAGCAAAAGGAAATAATAAGGAATTTCATGATGCAATGGAAGAGCTGCATATCCTCATGAAACGAATTGTTGATTAATCAGGAATACGAATCCATTTGCTCTACCCATTGAGACAGGCTGTTCTGATGCTCTTGTATGTGTGAGTCGATGGATTTGGACGATATTCCTGATTGGCTGTAGCGGTAAACATCTTCAAGCACGTTTTTGAAATTTGAATCAAGCTCGGTGTTTGCCATCAGTGATTTAATCACACGCTCAAGCTGCTCGTACTCTGCGACTGTTCCGCAGCAGTCCAATTGATGGTCAGTCAAGATATCCTTCAATAAATGAACTTGATGCTCATAATGTAAACCCATAACGGTACACATCCCTTCAGTATCATACGGGTTAAATTGTTCAAAACAGAGCGTTTTTATACATGTGAAAGGAGTGTTCCAGCAGTCGGGACCCTCTTTTTTTATGCGCTCGGCCTTAAGAGAGATACACTGGAAAAACGAGCTTGCGGGTCTTTTTAATTCATGGTATGTTGTTAGTCGAAATAATAGATAGAGGTGTCAATCATATGAGAATGCGCCACAAGCCTTGGGCTGATGACTTTTTGGCTGAAAACGCAGATATTGCCATCAGCAATCCTGCTGATTATAAAGGGAAATGGAACACAGTGTTTGGCAACGACAATCCGATCCATATCGAGGTTGGTACAGGAAAAGGCCAATTTATTTCTGGTATGGCCAAACAAAATCCCGACATCAATTATATTGGTATTGAGTTATTTAAAAGCGTCATCGTGACAGCCGTCCAAAAAGTAAAAGACAGTGAAGCGCAGAATGTAAAGCTTCTGAATATAGATGCGGACACGCTGACGGATGTGTTTGAGCCGGGGGAAGTGAAACGGGTCTACTTGAACTTTTCTGATCCTTGGCCGAAGAAACGGCATGAAAAACGCCGCCTGACATATTCCCACTTCCTCAAAAAATATGAAGAAGTAATGGGCAAAGGCGGATCGATTCATTTTAAAACGGACAACCGAGGTTTATTTGAGTACTCTTTGAAGAGCTTCTCTGAGTACGGCCTCCTGCTGACATACGTCAGTCTCGATTTGCATAACAGCAATCTGGAAGGCAATATTATGACAGAATATGAAGAAAAATTCTCTGCACTCGGCCAGCCGATCTATCGGGCTGAGGTTGAATGGAGAACGTAAAGACAGACTCTGACAGGAGTCTGTTTTTTTTATGGGCCGTTTGCTACCATGATGATAGGGGGGATGAAAATGGAAACAATGAAAATTGGTAATATCACGTTGACCTGGCTTGACGGGGGCGTGACGCATATGGACGGAGGTGCCATGTTCGGCGTCGTTCCAAAGCCGCTTTGGTCTAAAAAATATCCAGTCAATGAAAAAAACCAGATTGAACTAAGGACAGACCCTATTTTGATTCAAAAGGATGGGCTCAATATCATCGTTGACGCCGGAATTGGGTCCGGCAAGCTGACTGATAAACAAAAACGAAACTATGGCGTGACACAAGAGTCGAATGTGAAACCCTCATTAGCTGCACTCGGATTAACGGTTGCCGATATAGATGTGATCGCAATGACACACCTTCATTTTGATCATGCATGCGGTTTAACGGAATATGAAGGTGAACGGCTCGTCTCTGTCTTTCCGAATGCAGTGATTTATACATCAGCTGTTGAATGGGACGAAATGCGCCATCCGAATATCAGGTCGAAAAATACGTATTGGAAAGAAAATTGGGAGGCTGTAGCTGGCCAAGTCAAAACCTTTGAAGACACCTTAACGATCACAGAGGGTATTACAATGCATCACACCGGAGGCCATAGCGACGGACACAGCGTCCTGATATGCGAGGATGCGGGTGAAACTGCCGTACATATGGCAGATCTGATGCCGACACATGCCCACCGCAATCCGCTATGGGTGCTGGCTTACGATGATTATCCGATGACCTCTATCCCGCAAAAGCAGAAATGGCAGGCGTTCGCAGCAGAAAAAGACGCTTGGTTTATTTTTTACCATGATGCCGAGTATCGCGCCCTTCAATGGGAGGAGGACGGAAGCATCAAAAAGTCAGTTAAGCGAATGAAGCAATAGCATATTTTTATGTTTACCCTGCATGTTTTCCGGCTAATAATGCAAACCTAGTACTAATTATGCTCAGAAAGGAAGAGGCAGGGTGAAACAATTCAAAGTAACAAACGAAGGAGACATTGAAACAACATTAAGAGGCCTTGAAGTGCTCTCTGTTCCTTTTTTGAACAAAGGTGTTGCTTTTACTGAGGAAGAAAGAAAAGAACTTGGTTTAAAAGGCTTTCTGCCGCCCAAGGTATTAACAATTGATGATCAGGCGAAAAGAGCGTATGAACAATATTCCGCACAACCTGACGATTTGAGCAAAAATGTCTATTTAACTGCGCTGCACGATCGGAATGAAACGCTGTTTTACCGCCTGTTAAATGACCATTTAGGGGAAATGCTCCCGATTGTCTACACACCGACAGTCGGAACGGCAATCCAGAGATACAGCCATGAATACAGAAAACCACGAGGGCTCTATCTGTCAATCGATGACCCGGACGGTATGAAAGAAGCATTTAAACAGTATAAAGATCAAAGTGATACGATCGATTTAATTGTTGCAACTGATGCGGAAGGAATTTTAGGAATCGGTGACTGGGGCGTCGGAGGAATCGCGATTTCTATTGGCAAGCTGGCGGTTTATACAGCGGCTGCGGGCATTGATCCGAGCAGAGTGCTGGCTGTTGTTTTAGATGCGGGGACAAATCAGGAGAGCCTCTTGAACGACCCGCTTTATGTCGGCAACCAGCATTCCAGAGTGCGCGGGGAACGTTATGACCAATTTATTGACGACTACGTTGCGCTGGCGAGAGAAACATTTCCGAATGCATTGCTGCATTGGGAGGATTTCGGGGCGAAAAACGCGCGAAGCATTTTGAAACGCTATAAAGATAAAGTGTGTACCTTCAATGATGATATCCAAGGAACTGGCGCTGTTTCTTTGGCCGCAGTCTTATCCTGTGCAAAAGCGTCTAAAGTTCCGCTGAGAGATCACAGAGTTGTTATATTCGGAGCGGGAACGGCAGGAATCGGAATTGCCGAACAGCTGCGGGAAGCATTGGTGCGCGAGGGACTGAGTGAAGAAGAATCATACAAGCGCTTCTGGTGCATAGACAGGAACGGGCTGTTAACAGATGATATGGATCAGCTTCTTGATTTCCAAAAGCCGTATGCCCGTTCGGCTGATGAAGTGAAGGATTATCAGCGGAACGGAGACGGCGGAGGCATTGATCTTCTTGAAGTGGTTCGGCAGGCGAAACCGACGATCCTGATCGGCACATCTACGGTTTCCGGCGCTTTCACTGAAGAAATTGTAAAAGAAATGGCGTCACATGTGAAACGGCCGGCGATTTTGCCAATGTCAAATCCGACAACTCTTTCTGAAGCAAAGCCGGAGGATTTAATCGAATGGACAGAAGGCCGTGCGCTGATCACGACAGGAAGCCCGTTCCCGCCAGTTGAATATAACGGAGTTACGTATCATATCGGGCAGGCAAACAACGCGCTTGTCTTCCCTGGTCTCGGTCTTGGAACGATTGTTACAAAATCAAAATTAATTACCGACGGCATGTTTGAAGCATGTGCCCGGGCAATCGCAGGTATGGTCAATGTCGGGGTGCCTGGGGCGCCGATGCTTCCAAAAGTTGAAGATTTGCGCACTGTTTCGGCAACCGTTGCTGTTGAAGTTGCAAAAACCGCAATGAAGGAAGGCGTCGCTACGGAAGAGCCTGAAGACATTATACAGGCAGTGCAGGATGCGATGTGGTATCCGGTATACAAACCGATTCGCGCGATATAATAAAAAAGAGCCGCTGCATAGGCAGCGGCTTCTATTTTTTGCTTGTCCGGTGTTAAGAGGCGATTGTATCAATGACATCAACAATTTCTCCCGTTTTCGCATCCACCATGACTTCATACTGTTCTAATTCTCCGAAAGCTGATCGTGTAATGCCGGTTTTGTATACCTGTACCGTTTCTCCGTTAATATTGTAAGGCTCCGGCTGGGTGTAAATCCATGATCCGTCAATCGGGCCCCGCTGCTTAAAAGCAGATTTTACAATTCGAAGCGCTTTTTCTGAAGAAATATAAGGCTTCATCACATATTGTCTCACAACGACAGCCGTACAAATTCCAAGTCCTGCTCCTAAAAGAAGATGACGCAATTTCAAAATAAAGCACCTCCTGGTTGATCGTACTTTTCATTATACAGAAACAGCCAAATCCTGTTAAGCAATACGCGGCTGATCGAGCAGATTGGGTCAGGGTGCTTGGAAAACTTCATTGTTTCTAATAAAATAAAAGGACTACATAGAAATGAGGGGAAAACATGAATCAAGAAACGAAAGCGCTTTTCCAAACACTGACGCAGCTTCCCGGCGCGCCGGGCAATGAGCATCAGGTTCGTGCTTTTATGAAGCAGGAGCTAGCCAAATATGCCGATGACATCGTTCAGGACAGACTGGGAAGTGTTTTCGGAGTCAGACGAGGCGCAGAGGACGCACCGAGAATTATGGTAGCCGGGCACATGGACGAAGTCGGCTTCATGGTGACATCCATTACAGACAACGGGCTGCTCAGATTCCAGACGCTCGGAGGCTGGTGGAGCCAAGTTTTGCTTGCGCAGCGGGTTGAAATTCAAACAGATAACGGGCCGGTTCCGGGTGTGATTTCAAGCATACCGCCGCATTTATTGACAGATGCGCAGCGAAACCGACCGATGGATATCAAAAACATGATGATCGACATTGGAGCGGATGATAAGGAAGACGCCATCAAAATCGGCATTAGACCGGGACAGCAGATCGTGCCTGTTTGTCCGTTTACGACGATGGCGAATGAAAAGAAAATTTTATCAAAAGCATGGGATAACAGATATGGATGCGGCTTAAGCATTGAACTTCTGAAGGAATTACACGGTAAAGAGCTTCCGAATACACTCTATGCGGGTGCAACGGTTCAGGAAGAAGTAGGGCTAAGGGGCGCGCAGACGGCTTCTCATATGATTAAACCGGACTTGTTTTTCGCCCTTGACGCCAGCCCGGCAAACGATATGAGCGGAGACAAAAATGAATTCGGCCAGCTTGGAAAAGGCTTTTTGCTGCGCATTCTTGACAGAACGACAGTCATGCATCGCGGAATGAGGGAATTCGTTCTTGATATGGCTGAAACGCATGATATTCCATATCAATATTTTGTATCCGGCGGGGGAACAGACGCAGGCAAGGTTCATATTTCGAACAGCGGTGTGCCGTCAGCGGTTATCGGAATATGTTCCCGCTATATTCATACAAACGCTTCTATCATTCATATTGATGATTATGCTGCTGCTAAAGAAATGCTCATCAAACTTGTAACAGCCTGCGATAAGCAGACGGTGGATGCGATTAAAGAAAATATGTAGGTTTCATAAAAGCTTGTTGAACGAGCAGTAAGCCCGGATCGACAAGCTTTTTTCTTATTCTGTTTCAAATAGATAGGAAAGGGCCTTAATGGCTTGGTTAACGGTTTCAACCGTAATATTCGCTTTATTGGAAAGCTCTTTTAAAGGATGGTGGAGCGATTCCGGCCGGATGATAATCAGGGGTTTTCCTTTTGCGATCGCATATGATGCATCCATTGCCGTGTTCCACTGTTTGTACTTTTCGCCAAACAGGGCGATCACAAAGTCTGCTTTATTCATCAGGACGGCGGTTCTGAAGTTGTTGATGTCAGAGGCTTTGTCATCCTTTAAAACGGCATTTGGCTGTACGCCCATAATTTCTTCACCAATATTGTCTGAGCGGTCATGATTCTCCATCGGGCCAACAAACGTAATCGGGAGCTTCAGTGATTTTGTTTTCTCTTTAATTTCCTCGCGCCAATTGCTGTGGATTTCTCCTGCTAAATAGACGATAAACTCCATATAAAAATCCCTCCTTATGTATGTCCATCTGTGAATTTTACCCTCATGTACACGATGTTAAACGAAACGAGCTTGATAATGCAAATAAAATATGATAATGATAATGGGAAAGCCAATCTTACATATTCATTCGTTGCATATAAGTGGTTTTGCCTCAAGCAGTTTGGTATGATCCAAATGGACGAGTATCGATAAAAAACATGTAAGAACATAAACAACTGGAGGGATATGAAATGAAAAAAATTGAATCAACTCAAGAGCTGGAAAAAGCGGTAAAGGATGATTGGTCTGTATTTATGTTTTCAGCCGATTGGTGCCCGGATTGCCGTTTTGTAGAGCCTTTCCTGCCTGAATTGGAAGCGAATTTCCCTGAATTCACCTACTACTACGTAGACCGTGACAAATTCATTGATACATGTGCAGAGTGGGAAATTTACGGAATCCCAAGCTTTGTGGTGTTTAATGAAGGAAAAGAAGTAAATCGTTTTGTGAGCAAAGACCGCAAAACAAAAGAAGAAATTGAACAGTTTTTAACAGACTCTCTCGCTAAAGCGTAAAGGAGGACATCGGTTTGAAAATGACCTCAAGGAAGCTGTCAGATATACTGAAGCAGCGCCTTCAGCACGAGAATCGCTCCTTTCTGTTTGACAGAGAAAAAGACACCCTCCGTGTTGAGGATCAAACGACTAAAAAAGGGATTACACTCGATTTGCCGCCGATTATTGCAAAATGGGAACTGAAAAAAGACGAAGCCATTGATGAGATCGTGTACTATGTCTCCGAAGCGATGACGGCAATGGAAGGGAAGGCTCAGGAAATGACCGGGAAAGAAACTCGCATTTATCCGGTCATCCGCTCGACTTCCTTCCCGGACAAGTCCAGTGAAGATATCCCGCTCATTTATGACGATCATACCGCAGAGACAAGAATTTATTACGCGCTTGATCTCGGGAAAACCTACCGTTTAATTGACCAGCGCATGCTTGAGAAAGAAAACTGGACAAAAGAGCGGATCAGAGAGACGGCCGCATTTAATCTCCGTTCCCTGCCGACGGTTGTCAAAGAAGATACGGTTGCCGGCAATTACTTTTATTTCTTCAGGGCAAACGACGGATACGACGCAAGCCGGATTTTGAACGAAGCGATCTTAAATGAGTATAAGCAGCATGCAGAAGGGGAGCTGGCGATCTCTGTTCCTCATCAGGACGTTTTGATTCTTGCTGACATCCGGAATGAATCGGGGTATGATATTCTAGGACAAATGTCGATGAGCTTCTTTGCAGGCGGCACCGTCCCGATTACCGCCCTTTCATTTTTGTACAATGAAGGAAAGCTGGAACCGGTGTTTATCCTGGCGAAAAGCCGTCCGAAAAAGGATTAGAAAGGATTTTTACTTATGAACGCTTTTTATAATAAAGAAGGTGTGGGAGACACGCTCCTGATCTCTCTTCAAGATGTGACACGCGAACAATTAGGCTATGAAAAACACGGCGACGTCGTCAAAATTTTCAATAACGAAACAAAAGAAACAACGGGCTTCAACATTTTCAACGCGTCTTCTTACTTGACCATTGATGAAAACGGCCCTGTTGCGCTCTCAGAAACATTCGTGCAAGATGTGAATGAGATTTTAAACAGAAACGGCGTTGAAGAAACATTAGTCGTTGATTTATCTCCGAAGTTTGTTGTGGGTTATGTAGAATCAAAAGAAAAACATCCGAATGCGGATAAATTAAGCGTATGTAAAGTCAACGTAGGTGAAGAAACGCTTCAGATCGTCTGCGGCGCGCCTAACGTTGACCAAGGCCAAAAAGTTGTCGTTGCCAAAGTCGGTGCTGTGATGCCAAGCGGACTTGTCATTAAGGATGCAGAGCTTCGCGGCGTTCCGTCAAGCGGGATGATCTGCTCAGCGAAAGAGCTTGATTTGCCGGATGCCCCTGCTGAAAAAGGAATCCTTGTGTTAGAAGGAGACTATGAGGCGGGAGACGCATTTCAGTTTTAGACTCCCATAAATCCGCCAAAAAAAACGAATCATGTGAAAAGCCGCTAAGCCCTTGTTTAGCGGCTTTGTTTCTGCTGATAGCTTAATCTTTTCTGGGCCGACCAGCAGTGGTATACTAAAAACCGTCCCAGAAAACTATAAGGGAGTTAGAGATAAATTATGAGTTGGCTTCATAAATTTTTTGATTTGTTTTTAGGCGAAAGCGAAGAGGATGCTGAACGGGAGACAAAACCCGCTCAAATTCCGCAGCAACAAGAAGTACATCATCCTGAAGGACAATTAAAAAGATTGGAAGATCCTAAAATATATTATGAATATCCAAAAGGCAAATTCCGTTTTCCAGTCGTGCCTGACGGATACAAAAATCATGACCTGAGAAGGCGCCGCACACCATCGGACGAACCGAAATCCGCGCCTCGTCCAAGTGCTGCACCTTACAGAGAGCGTCCCAGAAATGAAGAAGAGCAGCATACATATCAAGCAGCAGAGCCGGCGAAGAAACCGTTTAAACCGACAAATATCCCTTCGCCTATCTATGGATTTAATCAAAAACCATCTGTTAAAAAGGATGTGCCGAAAAAGCCTTCTGAAACATTGAACGAACCGGATAAATCGGTAAAAGAGAAGGTAACACTGCTGTCAGAAGAGATTGAACGTGAACGCGGCTATCCTGCTTCAGACACACAGGCGCATTCCAAAAAAGAAAGTCCTTTCTTCCCGGATACCCAATTTGAAAAACAGCCTTCTGGCGTTTTAAACAGAAAGGATACGGAGCATGATGAGGCGCTGGCGAAACGGCCAGCCGAGCCGTCAGGTAACAAAGTGCCATTTGAGTCAGGCGTTCAACAGCCGGAAAAAGAGGAGCCTTCCTTCCCAGCTGAACATGCCGAAGAGCAAACACCGCCTGAGATGCTCACAGATACGGCGGCTGAAGGGCTTTCAGACAGTGAAGTAGGCCGCGAAGAGGAGGAAGAACAAAGGGAGCAGCAGCCAGAGAAACTTGAAGAGCCTGTTTTCTCCGCTGAACTTGATGAAGAGCAAATAGCTCCTGAATCTCAGACAGAGGCAGTATCTGAGGATGAAAAAGCAAAAGAGCCGTCAGACAGCCCAGTATACAATCATCATGAAAACGCGGCAGAAGGTGCTGAGTCCCCGTTCGTTCAAGAAGAACAAATGGACATTCGTCAGGAAGACCCTTTATTTACTGATCATGAGTATTCATCAGAGGCTCTGGCTCAAGCAGAAACTGTGGCAAAAGAATCAGAAGAGCCATCAGACAGCATAATAAATAATCATTATGACATCCTGGGAGAGGCTCAGGAAACGAAGATAGATGTTCAGCCAGACAGCCATACAGAGCTTGAGAAAACTGAACACATGGAGCAGGGTTCCAAATCGTCTACTGCACCTCTTGAAAATCGGCAGGGAATTCGCGCAGACAAACCTCGCGAAGCTTCAGAAGAGCCGAAAAAAAGGCCTGGTGTACAGGAGAAAAGGACTGAACAAAGCGCATCTTCTCAAAAAGGGCCATCCGTTCCTTTTAATGTGATGATGCTGAAAAGAGATACGCATAAACAGCAAAAAGCAGAGGAGCGCCGCGGCAGCTATGTATTTCCGAATGTTGCACTGCTTGATGTCCCGCCAGCGCAGGTTCAAGATGATACTGCGTGGATCGAAGAACAGCGTCAGCTTCTTGATTTAACCTTGAAAAACTTCAATGTCCGCGCCAATGTGGTCCATGTAACCCAGGGTCCGTCTGTCACGAGATTTGAAGTGCATCCTGAACCGGGTGTAAAGGTGAATAAAATCACCAACTTGTCCGATGATATTAAACTCAGTCTCTCAGCGAGAGATATTCGGATTGAAGCGCCGATTCCGGGGAAAAACACGATCGGAATTGAAGTGCCGAACCGCACGAGCAAGGTGGTTGATTTGCGCCAAATGATTCGCAGCTCAGCTTTCAGGACAAGCAAGTCACCGCTCACAGCTGCGCTGGGATTAGATATTTCAGGAAATCCTGTTGTTATCGACTTGAAGAAAATGCCGCATGGCTTGATTGCCGGCGCTACAGGCTCCGGAAAAAGCGTATGCATCAATACAATATTAGTCAGCCTGCTTTATAAAGCTGACCCGAGTGAGGTAAAGGTGCTGCTGATTGATCCGAAAATGGTAGAGCTGGCCCCTTACAATAAAATTCCTCACCTCGTCAGCCCGGTCATTACTGACGCTAAAGCGGCTACAGCTGCTTTGAAATGGGTCGTTGAGGAAATGGAGCGGCGCTATGAGCTGTTTGCCCATTCAGGTGTCCGCGACATTGACCGCTTTAATCAATTAACCGCTGAACACCAAATGGGTGAAAAGCTGCCATATTTAGTTGTCATTATTGATGAGCTTGCAGATTTGATGATGGTGGCTCCAAACGATGTGGAAGAAAGCATTGCGCGGATCGCCCAAAAAGCCAGAGCGTGCGGTATCCATCTTCTCGTCGCAACTCAGCGTCCGTCAGTCGATGTCATTACAGGTCTGATAAAGGCGAATATCCCAACGAGAATCGCCTTTTCTGTTTCAAGCCAGGTTGATTCCCGAACAATTATCGACATAGCCGGTGCAGAAAAGCTTCTCGGAAAAGGGGATATGCTCTTTTTGGAAAACGGCTCGGGAAAACCGGTTCGTCTGCAAGGTAACTTTGTGTCAGACCGGGAAATCGACCGCGTCGTTTCCCACGTCAGAAGCCAAATGCCGCCGACCTATTTATTTGAACAAGAAGAGCTCGTAAGACAAGGATCAGCCCTGAAAGAAGAGGACGAACTGTTTTACGAAGCGTGTGAGTTTGTTGTAGAGCAAAACAGTGCGAGCACTTCAAGCCTGCAAAGAAGATTCAGAATCGGTTACAATCGTGCGGCAAGGCTGATCGACATGATGGAAGCGGAAGGCATGATCTCTGAGGCAAAAGGAAGCAAGCCTCGGGAGGTGCTGATCACAGCAAGTGATTTAATAAACGAATAATATGGGTTCATTTTCACACCAAACATGGTATGATAGTGTTTAGAGCATTTAACAGCTATGCCGCTTTACAGCAGCTGTGCATAGACAAATCTTGATATCTGGGTTTAATCGGAAAGAAATAACCTGATACTAAACATAACAAAACATATAAAATACGCCGCTAAGGGAGGCTTTTCAGCCGCCGCGGTCGCAAATTGAAATGAGCGTCATATACTGGGGAACAGATAGACGTTTGTTGGAGGTACAATTATGACTGTTTATCATTTTGTTGGAATAAAAGGGACCGGTATGAGTCCGCTTGCCCAAATACTTCATGATAATGGATATACTGTCCAAGGATCGGATATCGAAAAATTTATTTTTACGCAAACAGCGCTTGAAAAAAGAAATATTACGATTCTTCCTTTTAGCGCGGAAAATATTAAACCCGGCATGACAGTCATCGCCGGAAACGCATTCCCAGACACGCATCCTGAAATAGAAAAAGCGATGTCTGAGGGAATTCCGGTGATACGTTATCATAAGTTTTTAGGCGACTACATGAAAAAATTCACGAGTGTTGCCGTTACGGGCGCACACGGCAAAACGTCGACTACGGGTCTGCTGGCTCACGTGATCCAAAACGCAAAACCGACGTCTTTCTTAATCGGAGACGGAACAGGCCAGGGAAATGAAAACAGCGAATACTTTGTGTTTGAAGCGTGCGAATACCGCCGCCATTTCTTAAGCTATCAGCCAGATTATGCGATTATGACGAATATTGATTTTGATCACCCTGATTACTTCTCAAGCATTGACGATGTATTTGACGCTTTCCAAGAGATGGCTCTTCAAGTCAACAAAGGCATTATTGCCTGCGGAGACGATGAGCATCTGCCGAAAATCCATGCGAACGTCCCGGTTGTGTATTACGGCACGGGGGAAGAAAATGATTTTCAAGCCAGAAACATCGTAAAAAGCACGGAAGGGACAACTTTTGATGTCTTTGTCCGCAATACGTTCTATGATACGTTTTATATTCCTGCGTACGGCCACCACAATGTATTAAACTCATTGGCGGTCATTGCGTTATGCCATTATGAAGAAATTGATTCCAGCATCATTAAGCATGCTCTCAAATCCTTTGGGGGCGTCAAACGCAGATTCAATGAGAAGCAGCTTGGGGATCAAGTGCTGATCGATGACTATGCCCATCATCCGACAGAAATAAAAGTGACAATCGAGGCGGCAAGACAGAAGTATCCTGATCGGGAAATTGTCGCGGTATTCCAGCCTCATACATTTACACGGACGCAGCAGTTCCTTGACGAATTTGCAGAAAGCCTGAGCGGCGCTGACTGTGTGTATTTATGCGATATTTTCGGCTCAGCCCGTGAGAATGCCGGAAAGCTGACGATCGGCGATCTCCAGGGAAAAATTCATAATGCCAAGCTGATTGAAGAAGATGACACATCTGTTTTAAAAGCTCATGATAAAGCCGTTCTCATCTTCATGGGAGCAGGAGATATCCAAAAATATATGAGAGCCTATGAAAACGTCATGGCATAATAAAAAGCAGTGATCTCACTGCTTTTTATTTATCTGATGGGAAAGCTTATTAAAGGATTTTCTTACATAACGGAGAATAGTATGTATACAGCCCAGTACACATGTTTAGGATTGAAGAAAACGGGTAAACAGCAGTATATCCTGCAGCAAGGAGGTTTGAGATGATTATTATTCTTTATTTGAGCGTTGCACTCATCGCAGTTGCATTTCTCGTATTAGTGATCTACTTGTCTAAAACACTGAAGTCATTGCAGCTGACACTAAAAAACGTCGCATCCACTCTTGAAGGGCTGGAGGGACAAATGAAGGGCATCACAACTGAAACAGCCGAGCTTTTACATAAGACCAACCGCCTGGCTGAAGATATTCAGGAAAAATCAGAAAAGCTGAACACGGTCGTTCATGCTGTTCAAGGAGTGGGAGCTTCTGTACAGCAGTTCAATACATCCATGAAACAAGCGGCAGGGTCTGTATCGGCATCAGTTAGAGAAAATCAAGATAAGATCAATCAAGTTGTCACATGGAGTCAAGCAGCAATGGAAATTTGGGAGAAATGGAAGCAAAAGAAAAAATCAGCCCTATAAGAGAAAAAAATACTAAGAGGAGGAATAATGATGAGCAAAGATGGAATTAATAGTAAAGATTTTTTAATCGGAACTTTAATCGGGGGAATCATCGGTGCCACTACAGCTCTTTTTCTAGCGCCTAAATCAGGCAAAGAACTTCGCGACGATCTTGGCAGCCAAGCTGTTGCTTTACGGGACAAAACTGATAAAATGACGGCAGATGCGAAGGAAAAAGGCACGCAATATGTCAGCATCGCAAAAGACAAAACTTCCAACATCACACAGCTTGTAGCGGATCAGTCTGGGCAGATCATGAACAAGGTAAAGGATTTAAGAGACCGTTCCAAATCTGACAAAACGGATTCATCGACTTCAATGCAAGATATGAGGGAAGAAGCGATGCAGGCAGCCGATGAAACAAAAGATCAAGTCCTCCAGACGAAAGAAGATGTAAAAGACGAACTGAAAGATGCACAAAAACAGGCTGAGCAGTTGAATCGCTGAGCAGGGAAGGAAGAGCTTGAGTCATGGCTAAACAGCTTATTCAATCTGAGGAAGAATTTAAACGGATTGCAAAACAGGAAGGCGTTTTCGTCTTCTTTAAACACAGCACCACATGCCCGATCAGCCAGGCAGCATTTCATGAGTTTGATGCCTTTGCAAATCAGCATGAGGATGTGCCGGCTTACTATCTTCAAGTACAAGAAGCCCGGCCGCTGTCCAATTTCATTGCAGAAACATATGGGGTCAAGCATGAAAGCCCTCAGATATTCATCATCCAGAACGGTGAAGTGAAATGGCATACCTCACATTCACAAATTACAGAAGCCGCTATTGAGCAGCATTTGTCATAGAAAAAAGCGTCCAGATATCATCTGGCGCTTTTTTTTGTAAAAAACCCTTGAACATTGCCCTCACATCATGTAGGATAGCTTCATAGATTACTTTATCACTTAAAAGCGTTTGGGTAATAAAGTAGAGTTTTTATAAAATTTTTTGTATTTCAGTATTTCCATTTGGAATTACTTATAGTAAGATGCATGATAACTACAAAATAAAAAATGAATGTGCAGGGAAAGGATGAAAAAAATGAGCAACACAGAGTTAGAGCTTTTAAGGCAGAAAGCAGACGAATTAAACCTACAAATTTTAAAATTAATCAACGAACGCGGCAATGTTGTAAAAGAGATCGGTAAAGCGAAGGAAGCACAGGGTGTCAACCGATTTGACCCTGTCAGAGAACGCACAATGTTAAACAATATCATTGAAAACAATGACGGGCCGTTCGAAAATTCAACCATCCAGCACATTTTTAAAGAGATATTCAAAGCCGGTTTAGAGCTTCAGGAAGAAGATCACAGCAAAGCGCTGCTTGTCTCCCGCAAGAAAAAACCTGAAGATACAATTGTTGATATCAAAGGCGAAAAAATCGGAGACGGCCAGCAAAGATTCATTGTCGGCCCATGTGCGGTAGAGAGCTATGAGCAGGTAGCTGAAGTCGCTGCAGCTGCGAAAAAGCAAGGGATTAAAATTTTGCGCGGTGGAGCCTTTAAGCCTCGTACGAGCCCATACGATTTCCAAGGGCTTGGTGTTGAAGGCCTTCAAATTTTAAAACGTGTAGCGGATGAATTTGATCTGGCGGTTATCAGTGAAATCGTAACTCCGGCTCATATCGAAGAAGCGCTGGACTACATTGATGTCATTCAAATCGGAGCGCGCAACATGCAAAACTTCGAATTGCTGAAAGCGGCCGGCGCAGTGAAAAAGCCAGTGCTTCTGAAGCGCGGTCTTGCTGCAACGATCTCTGAATTCATCAATGCTGCTGAATACATCATGTCACAAGGAAATGACCAAATTATCCTTTGTGAGCGCGGAATCAGAACATATGAAACAGCAACGAGAAACACGCTGGATATTTCAGCTGTGCCGATTTTGAAACAAGAAACGCATTTGCCAGTCTTTGTTGATGTTACGCATTCAACAGGCCGCCGTGACCTCTTGCTTCCGACAGCTAAAGCCGCTTTAGCGATCGGTGCTGATGGCGTAATGGCTGAGGTTCACCCTGATCCGTCAGTCGCACTTTCTGACTCTGCTCAGCAAATGGCGATTCCTGAATTCGAAAAATGGCTGAATGAACTGAAGCCAATGGTGAAAGTCAACGCTTAATTGAACAATCCAAAAGGCCGCGCCTGCGGCCTTTTTTTATGCTTTCTCGTTTATTTAGTTATAAAAACCAAGTATACGTTTTCATCATCTATAAAAACGTGTATAATTTCATGAGAAGTAATTAAATTTGATGAATAATGAAAAATAATGTACACTACTGACTTACGCTTACAAATCATAAACGACATAAATTCGGACATTATGACATTTCTCTACATAAAGTGTTTATGCTATAGATAAGGATAAGTGTATCCAGTAAAAGGAGTGGTTTTAGGATGAGCAATATTACGATCTACGATGTAGCGAGAGAAGCTAATGTAAGCATGGCAACCGTTTCCCGTGTCGTGAACGGCAACCCGAATGTAAAACCGACAACGAGAAAAAAAGTCTTGGAAGCCATTGAACGTCTCGGTTACCGTCCAAACGCGGTGGCAAGAGGGCTGGCAAGTAAAAAAACAACAACTGTAGGTGTCATCATTCCCGATATCTCAAGCATTTTCTATTCAGAGCTTGCGCGCGGAATTGAAGATATCGCGACAATGTATAAATACAATATTATTTTGAGCAACTCTGACCAAAACATGGAGAAAGAGCTGCACTTGTTAAACACAATGCTCGGCAAACAAGTGGACGGCATCGTGTTTATGGGCGGAAACATTACTGACGAGCATGTGGCGGAATTTAAGCGTTCTCCAGTGCCGATTGTACTTGCCGCTTCTGTAGAAGAGCAGGAGGAAACACCGTCAGTCGCTATCGATTACGAACAGGCGATTTATGATGCCGTGAAGCTTTTGGTTGATAAAGGACATACAGACATCGCGTTCGTTTCCGGACCAATGGCAGAACCGATCAACCGTTCGAAAAAACTCCAAGGCTACAAACGTGCGCTTGAAGAAGCGAACCTTCCGTTTAATGAACAATTTGTAGCTGAAGGGGATTACACATATGATTCCGGACTCGAAGCACTGCAGCATCTGATGAGCCTGGATAAAAAACCGACAGCCATTCTTTCTGCAACTGATGAAATGGCACTGGGCATTATCCATGCTGCTCAGGATCAGGGCTTATCCATTCCGGAGGATCTCGACATTATCGGTTTTGATAATACAAGATTAAGCCTTATGGTTCGTCCGCAGCTGTCAACAGTTGTTCAGCCGACATACGATATTGGCGCCGTTGCGATGAGACTGCTGACGAAGCTCATGAATAAAGAGCCGGTTGAAGAGCATATCGTCGAACTGCCGCACCGTATAGAGCTAAGAAAGTCAACCAAGTCATAAGAAAAACAAAGAGCAAGCTTCACCTTTATGGTGAATTCTTGCTTTTTTCATGGGGAGAAATGATGAAACGTTTTGATTATCTTACACCTGTTGGATTTGTGTTAGGAACGATTATTATTGTTATCGGGATTATTTCGGGATCGGGAGTAAGCGGTTTCCGCTCTTTTCTTGATCTAACCTCTTTCTTCATCGTAACAGGGGGACTTTGCGCCGCTGTTTTTATCAGTTTTCCGCCAAGAGAGCTGAAAAAAGCGCCCTCTGTGTTAAAGCAGGCATTCATCCGCCAGGAAGACAATGTGAAAGATCTTGTGAAAACCTTTGTTTCCCTTTCCGATCATGCGCGAAAACACGGGCTTTTATCATTGGACGATCAGGCTCGGGAAATCAAAGATCCATTCTTGAAAAAAGGGCTGCTTTTAGCGATTGACGGCTGGGATGAAGAAAAGATTCGGCTCGTCATGGATTCAGAAATCGCAGCAATGGAGGAACGGCACCGAAAAGGGCGGCGAGTTTTTGAAAAAGCGGGAGAATTCGCTCCGGCATGGGGAATGATCGGAACACTCGTCGGGCTTGTGCTGATGCTCAAAAACTTAAACGACCCACATATGCTCGGACCAAACATGGCCATTGCGCTTCTGACGACTTTATATGGTTCATTACTGGCAAATATGGTCTTCAACCCGATCGCGGCTAAGCTTGAAGAGAAAACAGAAAGTGAAATTTTCATCAAGCAGGTAATGGTGGAAGGGATTATCGGTGTTCAATCCGGAAAAAACCCGCGCAACCTTGAAAGCCAGCTGGTCGTTTTCAGCTCACGGGAAGAATGGCAGAAGCAGCCAAAACAAGTAAAAACAAAAAAGGGATCTGTACATGAAGCTTAGAAGAGAACGTTTTGAAAGAAGGAATGGAAGCGGAAAAAAAAGTCAATCTTCATCCAGCTGGATGGTAACCTTTACAGATCTGATCACCTTGATCCTTGTGTTCTTTATTTTACTCTTTTCGATGTCCCAAATCGATCTGCAAAAATTTAAAGCAGCAGTGGACTCGATCCAGAAGGAAGGCAACGGGCTTCAGCCGGACCAAACATCCATAGAAAAAAAGAATACATCCCCATCTGATACGAAGAAGCAAGAGGATCAGCAGGATCAGCTTCTCAAGAAAGTAAATACATATATAAAAGACAATCATTTGAAGGCCCAAATGACAGCCAAACGGGATGAACGCGGTGTCGTGCTCGTTCTTCAGGAGGCTGTGCTGTTTGATACAGGTGAGGCAAAGGTGCTGAAAAATGCCGAAACACTTCTTCACCAAATTGCCGTTCTTCTTCAAACCATTCCAAATGACATTCAGGTGGAGGGGCATACGGACAGCCGAAACATTTCGACATACCGATACCCGTCGAACTGGGAGCTATCAGCAGCACGGGCAAGTGGGGTTATTCAATACTTCACGTCTAAAGAGAAGCTTCCCTCCAAGCGCTTTATTGCTGTCGGTTATGCGGATACAAAGCCAGTAAAGGATAACAAGACAAATGAACACATGAAGGAAAATCGGCGTGTGGAAATAGTGATTAAAAAATCAAAAACGACCTCTTCGTAAAGGTCGTTTTTTACTTTGTTCTTTGCTGTTCAGAACGTATCGCATATAATGCTTTGCTGACAGTTTGGGCATTTTTTTCTGTAATTTCAGGCTTGCGGGGAATCGGAGGATATAAATCAGCCGGATCGCTCCAGCTCGACGGAAGGGCCACGGGGCATTGTTTTTGCCATTTAGCAATCCATTCCGGCGGGATCTCGTGTCCCGGATCAATTCCCTTCATTTCAAGCCATATTCTGGCCCAGGCGCGGGGCACGACACGCCAAATATCATATCCGCCCCCTCCGACTGCAATCCATTTCCCTCCGCAATATTGATGAGCCAAAGTGTGTGCAAGACGGGGGATTTCTTCGTATATATTGATTGTTGCTGATAAATGCGTCAGCGGGTCGTAGTAATGGGCATCGGCGCCGTTTTGGCTGATAATGACATCGGGCTCGAAATACGCGGCGACTTCTGAAGCTGCTGTCCGGTAAGCCTCAAGAAAAGAATCATCCTCTGTAAAAGCGTCAAGCGGGATATTAAAGGAATAGCCATATCCTTTTCCGCTGCCTTTTTCTTGGATCTGGCCGGTTCCAGGGAATAAATACCTTCCTGTTTCATGAATGGACAGCGTGCATACGTCAGGATTATCGTAAAATGTAAATTGCACACCGTCCCCGTGGTGGGCGTCCGTATCAATATAAAGCACTCTGGCGCTATATTTTTTCTGGATATATTGAATCGCCACAGCGCTGTCGTTGTATATGCAGAATCCTGATGCTCTCCCGCGAAAGCCATGATGAAGCCCTCCACCAAGGTTTGCCGCATGCAGGGCTTGTCCTGACATGACCCAGTCTGCGGCCGTTAAAGTGCCGCCGACCAAGAGTGATGCCGCTTCGTGCATGCCGGCAAAGACGGGTGTGTCTTCAGTGCCGAGCCCGTAGCTTTCTCCTTCTTCAGCGGGAAGCTTTCCGGCGCCCGCAAGCTTTACGGCCTGAATGTAATCGTCCGTGTGGACAAGGGAAAGCTCCTCTTCTGAAGCGAGTCTGGGGGTGACAATGTCTCCATCATCAAAGGCATTGATCGTCTTAAGCAAATCATATGTTAACAGAACCCGCTGCTGATTAAAGGGATGCTCCTGATGAAACATATAGGTTTGGTAGGATGGAGAATAGATAAATACACTGTCTCTCATAGCAGGTCCCTTTGCTCTGACGGCCATACGACGTGGTGTCCATTTCTTTGTAATGCCTGCAAAAACGGCAGCGGATTCATCGTTTTTACACGGAAGACAAGCACTTTTACACCGGGATCGTCATGCGGATAAACAAGCACGCTTAATATTTTCACTTGAAGGTCTTGGCAAAGACTGCTGATCTCAGCGAGGCTTTTGGTGATGTCGTTTACTTTTATCTCAATTTGCGATCCCGGTTGGTCAGCGCCTGTCAATTTGACAAACGTCCGCAGCAAATCGGTTTTTGTTAAAATGCCTATTAATTTTTGATGGTGTACCACTGGAAGGCAGCCGATGCCATGCTCGTAGAACACGGCTGATATTTCTTCGACAAAATCTAACGGGTGGGCGCAGACAACATCCTTTTTCATAATTGAATCTACGCTTCGTGTGAGAAATAGGCTTCGTTTGTTTTCTTCAAAAATACTCGGGCTGGCCTGTTTCATGTCTCTGTCTGTAATCATGCCGATCACGTGTCGTTCTTCATCTACAACAGGCAGATGCCTGATATGGAATTCCTTCAGTTTGCATATTGCTGTTTCAAGCGTATCCGTCTTCGTTAATGTAATGACATCTCTTTTCATGATTTGCTCAACAATCATTATTTTTTCCCCTTTGCCAGTGTCAGTTAATACATATAACGATGATAAAAACGGAGCCTGTCAAATTGCTCAATTGATTCTTGGCTGACGTTTTTTCCAATGCGGGCCATCAGACAGTTTGCAGGGTGGGAGCTGATCTCCGGCTCATCCGTTGCAAACCAGACCAATCCGCCTGCATTCATCATCTTTTCCATGATCTTTCTGTATTCCCACACATCTTTTTTCATCCCTTTTAAATCCCAATGCCAGTAATATTCTGTCGTCATCACAATGTAGTTTTCCATTTGTTCATCCATCATGCTGACGGTCAGGAGCGTCTTTCCGACAGCGCATCCCCGATAGTCCGGCGCTACTTCGATGGCTCCGAGCTCAATCAAATCCTCCATATTTCCTTCAGACCATCTTTCGAGCGGGTCAGGATATAAATACGTGACATAGCCGATAATGGTTCGGCCGTCTCTGGCAATAATAATGCGCCCTTCGGGAAGGCCTGCAATGTCGACTAGCGCTTCATGCTGCTCGCGAGGCGGGCGAAATGCGGTTAAATCTTTATGAAACTCATAACCTGCCAAATCCTCTGGAGAGACAGGCCCTTCTATCAGTAAAGAGCCGGTTGCTGTTTTGATGTTTGCTGAATGGTATGTTTTATGATGTTCCACTAATTCACCGTCCCATCAATTCTTATCAAAAATACATGCCTTCTTTAAGAATACCAAATTATAAAGCGTTTTCAACATGGTTTATATTTTAAAAATTGAGAAGAATATGAATATATACTATAATAATTGTGACAACTTCAGCAAAGGGGGATGTTTGGGCATGAATTTGAAAGCGTTACCAGCAATAGAGGGGGATCATAACTTAAAAAACTATGAAGAAACGTACCGGCATTTTGATTGGGCCGAGGCGGAGAAACATTTCTCTTGGCATGAGACAGGGAAACTGAATGCGGCGTATGAAGCGATTGACCGCCATGCCGAATCGTTTCGAAAAAACAAAGTAGCGCTTTATTATAAAGACGCAAAACGGGATGAAAAATACACATTTAAAGAAATGAAGGAAGAATCAAACAGAGCCGGGAATGTGCTGAGACGGTATGGAAATGTGGAAAAAGGGGACCGCGTTTTTATTTTTATGCCGAGATCACCCGAGCTTTATTTTATTATGCTTGGCGCAATCAAAATTGGCGCCATCGCCGGACCGCTGTTCGAAGCATTTATGGAGGGAGCGGTGAAAGACCGGCTTGAAAACAGTGAGGCAAAGGTTGTTGTCACAACACCTGAGCTGCTGGAGAGAATACCGGTAGACAAACTGCCTCACTTGCAGCATGTCTTCGTAGTCGGGGGAGAGGCTGAGAGCGGCACGAATATCATCAATTATGATGAAGCAGCGAAACAGGAAAGCACAAGACTGGATATCGAATGGATGGATAAAAAAGACGGCTTTCTGCTTCACTATACATCAGGTTCCACTGGTACGCCAAAGGGCGTGCTGCATGTCCATGAAGCGATGATTCAGCAATATCAAACAGGAAAGTGGGTCCTTGATTTAAAGGAAGAAGACATTTATTGGTGCACGGCTGATCCAGGCTGGGTGACAGGTACGGTATACGGCATTTTTGCACCGTGGCTGAACGGAGCGACAAATGTCATCGTCGGCGGACGTTTCAGCCCGGAAAGCTGGTATGGAACGATTGAACAGCTTGGCGTCAATGTCTGGTACAGCGCGCCGACCGCTTTTCGGATGCTGATGGGAGCGGGAGATGAAATGGCTGCGAAATATGATCTAACTTCACTACGGCATGTGCTCAGTGTCGGTGAGCCGCTAAATCCGGAAGTCATCAGATGGGGACATAAAGTTTTTAACAAACGAATTCATGATACATGGTGGATGACAGAAACGGGCAGTCAGCTCATCTGCAACTATCCTTGCATGGATATTAAACCGGGTTCAATGGGTAAGCCGATTCCAGGAGTGGAGGCAGCAATCGTTGACAATCAAGGCAACGAGCTTCCGCCGTACCGAATGGGCAATCTCGCCATCAAAAAGGGCTGGCCTTCCATGATGCATACCATTTGGAATAACCCTGAAAAGTATGAATCGTATTTCATGCCGGGCGGCTGGTATGTGTCTGGGGATTCTGCTTACATGGATGAAGAGGGATACTTTTGGTTCCAAGGCAGAGTTGATGACGTCATCATGACCTCCGGTGAGCGCGTCGGCCCATTTGAAGTGGAAAGCAAGCTTGTCGAACATCCGGCTATTGCAGAAGCAGGCGTTATCGGAAAGCCTGACCCGGTGCGTGGAGAAATCATTAAAGCTTTTATTGCACTCAGGGAAGGATTTGAGCCGTCTGATAAACTGAAAGAAGAGATCCGCCTATTTGTAAAGCAGGGTCTTGCAGCCCATGCGGCTCCGCGTGAGATCGAATTTAAAGATAAGCTTCCGAAAACCCGAAGCGGAAAGATCATGAGGCGCGTGCTGAAGGCATGGGAGCTTAATCTGCCGGCTGGAGATCTGTCAACAATGGAGGATTAAAAGGCGGCGTTGACACAGGATTTTATTTATGTTAAAAATGATATAGCTTCATATGAAAAGGTAAAGATTGAGACAAGTAGAATATCCTTACGTTCCAGAGAGCTGATGGCCGGTGAAAATCAGCACAGACGGATATATCGAATACACTCATGAACCGCTTTTGCAAACAAAGCCGGCCAGGCTTTCAGTAGTGAAAGAACGGACCTGATCCGTTATCAGGCAAAGTGATAAGACGAATGTTTGCATTCTCTTATTAGTAGGGTGGTACCGCGATAATCAATCGTCCCTTCGTGTAAACGAAGGGGCGTTTTTTATTTTAATCAAAAAGGAGCTTTATCTTATGACTAACTTACTTGAAGACTTATCCTTCCGCGGATTGATTCAGCAAATGACAGATGAAGAAGGGTTAAATAAACAGCTGAATGAAGAAAAAATCCGCTTGTACTCAGGCTTTGACCCTACAGCAGACAGCTTGCATATCGGACACCTGCTGCCTATTTTAACACTTCGCCGTTTTCAGCTTGCAGGGCATCATCCGATTGCGCTTGTGGGCGGCGCGACGGGCCTCATCGGTGATCCAAGCGGAAAAAAAGCAGAGCGTACATTAAACACTGCTGACATCGTATCCGAATGGTCCCAAAAAATCAAAAACCAGCTGTCCAGATTTCTAGATTTTGAAGCAGCAGAAAACCCAGCTGTCATCGCGAACAACTTTGACTGGATCGGCAAAATGAATGTGATCGATTTCCTTCGTGACGTTGGTAAAAATTTCGGCATCAATTACATGCTGGCAAAAGATACGGTCAGTTCAAGAATTGAATCCGGCATCTCGTACACGGAATTCAGCTACATGATTCTTCAATCTTATGATTTCTTAAATCTTTACAGAGACAAAAACTGTAAACTGCAAATCGGCGGAAGTGATCAGTGGGGCAATATCACAGCGGGTCTTGAACTGATCAGAAAATCAGAAGAAGAAGGAGCAAAAGCGTTCGGCCTAACGATTCCGCTTGTCACAAAAGCAGACGGCACGAAGTTCGGAAAAACGGAAGGCGGTGCGATCTGGCTTGATAAAGAAAAAACATCGCCATATGAATTCTATCAATTCTGGATCAACACAGACGACCGTGACGTTGTCAAATACTTGAAATACTTTACATTCCTTTCAAAAGAGGAAATTGAAGCATACGCTGAAAAAACAGAAACGGCGCCAGAAAAACGTGAAGCACAAAAACGCCTGGCAGAAGAAGTGACATCACTTGTTCACGGACGCGAGGCGCTGGAGCAAGCCATCAACATCTCCCAAGCGCTGTTCAGCGGCAATATTAAAGAGCTTTCCGCTCAAGATGTAAAGGTAGGCTTTAAAGATGTTCCTTCTATGGAAGTTGACAGCACCCAAGAGCTTTCACTTGTAGATGTGTTGGTGCAATCTAAATTATCTCCTTCTAAACGCCAAGCGCGTGAAGACATCCAAAACGGAGCTGTTTACATTAACGGCGAACGCCAGACGGAAATAAATTATACCCTATCAGCAGAAGACCGTATCGAAAATCAATTTACTGTTCTGCGCCGCGGGAAGAAAAAATACTTCCTTGTGACGTATAAATAAGAAAAAGATCCTTTGCCACTGAAGGCAAAGGATCTTTTTGTTTACCGCATAGGAATGAAAGGAAAAGAGTATATTAGATAGGGCAAACACGACCAATCAACACCTTTTAAATGAAAGGAGCGCTAAAGCGTGAATCTCATGTGTACGATTGCAAAAGAACGGCTGCAGCGGGATTATTGGGAGCGGCAGGCGCAAGATAGTGTTGGCCAGCAAGAGGCGAATGACGAAACAGACGATAAAAAAACCCCGACCGCATAGCGGCAGGGGTTTTTAAAACGATTAACGAGAGTAGAACTCAACGATAAGCGCTTCGTTAATTTCCGGAGCAAGTTCAGAACGCTCAGGAAGACGAGTGAAAGTACCTTCAAGCTTTTCAGCGTCGAAAGTAAGGTATTCAGGAACGAAGTTGTTCACTTCAACAGATTCTTTGATGATAGAAAGGTTTCTTGATTTTTCGCGAACACCGATTGTTTGACCAGGTTTCACTAGGTAAGACGGGATGTCAACGCGGCTTCCGTCTACAAGAATGTGACCGTGGTTAACCAATTGGCGAGCTTGACGGCGAGTACGTGCTAAACCTAGCTTGTACACAACGTTATCAAGACGAGAATCTAAAAGAATCATGAAGTTTTCACCGTGTTTACCAGCTAGTTTGCCAGCTTTGTCAAACAAAGTGCGGAATTGACGTTCGTTTACACCGTACATGTGACGAAGCTTTTGCTTTTCTTGCAATTGCAAACCGTATTCTGATAATTTTTTACGTTGTCCTGGGCCGTGTGGACCTGGAGCGTAAGGGCGTTTTTCTAATTCTTTTCCTGTACCGCTAAGAGAGATTCCTAGACGGCGGGACAGTTTCCAAGATGGACCTGTATAGCGAGCCATAATGTGACTCCTCCTTTGGTTTTATTTTTGTGGAAAATAAAAACCGTCTGCTCTATTCGACCATGCACATTTTGTTTTCATGTATCCTCGCTCCAGCAGCAGAGAGTTACACGATACACCTTATTGATAAGGAACAAAATGAAAACATAGAAGCTGAACAAAAAGGCTGCAATATTTCACACAAAGGTCATTATATAATTTATTTGTTTTGAAGTCAACCATTCCTCCATTATTGCTTCACCGTTTATGATATAATAAACAAAAATTAGTGGTAAACTTTTAGGTGATAAAAACATGGTAGAACAAACTAAAGATCAATTATCCGCCTTTCATTATCATATGCTCGATTTTTTATTAACCAAATCTGAAAAAGTCACATTCACCGACTCTTTCATATGGCTGACTTCTGCTATTCAAACCTATTTTTCAACCCTTTGTGTTTCGCTTACACCGTCATCATCAGACTTTGTGACAAAACTGGCAGATGGTGAAGCGCATTTTTCCGCTTCAAAAATAAACGCATCATGTTATCTAATTGAGGACGGCTCCGGCAGGTGTTTCCATCTTGCGTGCAGGCAGGATGAAGAGATTCCTGAAGGGCTTCCGGAGGTGGTTGCTTCATTTTTAAACCAGTCGATGAAACAGGAAAGACTCTATAACAAAACGATCTACCAAAAAAAGATATACAAAATGACAGAGCTGTTCCATTCACTGCTTGATCAGACAGATGTGCTGAAGCAGCTTTTAGAAAGCTTGACCAGCACATTTTCTCTTTTTGAGTTTTCTTTATTTATATCGCACGATCAAGACCAATGTTTAGGGATTCCTGCAAAAGAGCTGTATATGGAAGGGGAAAAATCCGATTCCTTTGCGCTCAAAGTGTATTTGTCCGGAGACATTTTGCGGAAAAATGAATCTGCCGCTTATATTCCGATCAAAGGACAGCAGGGCACATACGGGGTGTTGAAGGCTGAAGGAACGGGAGACGGCTTTCTTACTGATGCCTGCCTTGATGAAATGTCGCTGTTAGCAAACGCCGCGGGAAAAGCGTTTGAAAATGCCCAGCTCTACGAACAATCCAAAGCAAGCATCGCAAATTTGGAATTGATTAATGAAACATCACGCCGCCTGAACCAGCGGCTGACACTGACTGATACAATGAATGATCTAGCTGTGAGAATGGCAGAATCGTTTCAGGCAGAAGAAGTGGGATTTTTTCATATAGACCATTTTGAAAACCTAACATTGCTTCCAGGCAGCACAGCATTTTTTAAAGAAGCGAAGCCGTCAGATTTTTATAATGAGCTGAAAGAAAAGCTGTATGAAGGTGAAAAAGGGGTTTTCATCGGGAATGGCCAGTCTGTTTTTGGGAAGGTGGGGTACGGCTCGCTGATGGCTGCTCCGATGATTCAAAACGACCGGCTTTTAGGCTTTGCGGTTTTATTGAAACAGGAGCTGTACGCTTTTACATTTGAAATGTACAAGCTGTTTCAGGCGCTGATTCATCACGCGACACTGGCTGTAACCAATTCAATGCTTCGCGACCGCCTTGAGCATCTCGTGAAAACAGATCAGCTGACTGAACTGTATTCACGAGCGTATTTAGATGAAAAAATTCAATACAGCATGAAAATCCACCAAAAGGGTGTTTTTATTCTTGTTGATATTGATAATTTTAAGAATGTAAATGATACGTACGGCCATCAGACTGGGGACGAGATTTTAATTCAAGTCGCTTCAGTGATTAAAAGCAACATCCGAAAGCATGATGTCGGTGCCCGCTGGGGAGGAGAGGAGCTGGCGATTTATTTGCCAAATGTGCCGGTTGCAGTGGGGAAACGGATTACCGAGCGGCTGGTTTACGCGGTCAGAAAAAATACGAAACCCGAGGTAACCATTTCCTGCGGTATCTCCTGCTGGACGACAGAAACAAAAAAGTCGCTGAAAGAGCTTGTGCATGAGGCAGACGAAGCGCTCTACAGCGCGAAACGGAGCGGGAAAAACCGCTTGATGGTTCATGACTCAATAAAATAAAAAAAGCCCAAAACGATATCAGTTTTGGGCTTTTATATTACTGCGCTAACGCTTTTTCTAGCGTTTCGGCAAATTGAGTTAAGTATTTTTCATCAATTTCGTCGAAACGGTTTTTCACTGGGCTGTCGATGTCCAAGACGCCGACAATTTTTCCGTCTACACGAATCGGAAGCACAATTTCTGATTGGGACGCTGCATCGCAGGCGATATGTCCAGGAAACGCGTTTACATCCTCAACACGTTCCACTTTTCCGTTTGCGTACGCTGTGCCGCAAACCCCTCTGCCGAAAGGAATCCGAACACATGCCGGGAGGCCTTGGAACGGACCTAACACAAGCTGTCCATCCTCTTCTTTGGCAAAATAGAAACCCGCCCAGTTGACTTCAGGCAGCGAATGATACAGCAGTGCTGAGGCATTTGCATAGTTAGCTATTTGGTCTGTTTCGTCTTCGGTCATGGCTTCCAGCTGTTTTAGCAGAAGCTGATAGCCTTTTTCTTTATCTCCAGATTGTTTTTCGACATGGAACATGGAAAACCCTCACTTTTTCTATAATATAAAACAAAGTTCCAGCTTTTCTGCCGGCATTTGTCGATAAGTTCTTACAGGGTCAGCGGCTTTCTGCTTGAATAGTATCAAGAGGAAGGAGTGAGCCGTATGAAAGTAAGCACCAAAGACAAAATTATTGAATCTGCTGTCATGCTTTTTAACCAAAAAGGATTTTCTGGCACGTCTGTCCGTGAAATCGCAAAGTCAGCTGATGTAAATGTTGCGCACATCTCCTACTATTTTAAAGGCAAAGGAGGCTTGATGGAACACTTAGTTTCAGAGTTTTACGAAGGCTACAGCAAAACGCTTGAAACAGCGGCAAGCAATATCTCTTCTCAAAGCACGCAGGAACAGCTTCTTCAATTGGTTTTCGATATTTTATCCTATCAGCATAATCATCGTCAATTAACTCGTTTTGTCTACCGGGAAGTCACAATTGACTCCACATTAATCAGGGAAATTATGTCGACATATCTAATGAAGGAAAAGTATATCTTTCAGCTGATCATTGAGGAAGGAGAAAAACAGCGTGAATATTTAACGCTGCCGCTGCCTCATTTTATTCTCCAATTAAAATCTCTCTTGATGATGCCCTATCTCCAGCCTCAATATATTTCAGAAGTACTCTACATGCAGCCGCACGAGCCGTATTTTTATAAAATGTATTTTGAAGAAATCAAGATTTGGATCAGAAGCGTCTTCCGGACAGGAGACGTGGCGCTCACCAACTAGCACCGTTCCAAAAACGCCTCATACGCATATCCGACATCTCCCGCTTGATGGGCATCTGACCCAAACACAAGCGGGATCTTCTTTTGCTTCGCTTCATTCAGCATCCAATCCTCGATATAAATACCGCCAGCGTAAGTTTTTCTTAAGCCGGAAGTATTGAAGTCGAGCTCCATTCCGTTTTCTTCAATGGCATTCAGGCACAGGGAAACGAGGCCGCGAATATGTTCTGACATGCTGTATGGAAACAGCTTGATGAATTTTTGGACGAGTGTGATGTGACCGACTCTTTTTGGCTTATAAACGCCGAGAGATGCTACAATGGAAGAATAGATACTCCGGTAATATTGTTCATATACCGCTTCAATGCTTCCGCAGGCTGAAATCAGCTCTTTGAAGGTATGCTCGTCATAATCAAGGCATAGATAGGAAGAGTCTGTGCGCAAAAAATGAACGGATAAGATGCTGTCATCTAAATATGGCCCGTATGTGTCCAGAAATAATGTAATTTCGTCTTCAAATTCAGCGATATAATCGACTTCAAGACCTGTCCGTATGCTAAGCTGTCCGCGATATTCTTTTTTTAATCCGGAAATTTCATGAATATAGCGTTCCAAAGAAGCTTGCGCCATCGCGCTGTCTTTCAGCGGCGTGGGATCGGTAAAAGAGGGCGGCAATGGGGCGTGTTCGGTAAAAGTAATCGATTCGAACCCTTTTTTTAAGGCTTCTTCTGCATATTGTCTGAGTGTGTCATTGGAGCCGTGAGGGCAAAATGGTGTGTGAATATGTCCGTCTCGCTTTTGCATTGATGTCACCCCATGAAAAAATAGTCAAATCCTGCCGATTTTGCACAAAAAGTTTTTGATTTCTGGTCAAAAAATGTTTGTTACATGGTATCATAATAACAATGAAAACGACAGTTTTTCTCAATACATATCCTGAAATCTTTCTGAATAAATAAAACACCCTGACAGATTAAGGTAAACAGCAAGGGGGCTCATTATGGAGTTTGTCATTGGATTATTAATTGTACTGCTTGCGCTGTTTGCGGCAGGCTACTTTTTCAGGAAAAAAATCTACGCCGAAATCGACCGGCTGGAATCGTGGAAGATTGAAATTCTGAATCGGTCGATCGTGGAAGAAATGTCTAAAATAAAACATTTAAAAATGACGGGTCAGACAGAAGAGTTCTTTGAGAAGTGGCGTGAAGAATGGGACGAGATTGTCACAGCCCACATGCCGAAAGTTGAAGAGCTCCTTTATGATGCCGAGGAAAATGCAGACAAATACCGGTTTAAAAAGGCCAATCAAGTGCTCGTTCATATCGACGACCTGCTGACAGCGGCTGAATCAAGCATTGAAAAGATTCTTCGGGAAATCAGCGATCTTGTCACAAGTGAGGAAAAGAGCCGTGAAGAGATTGAACAGGTGAGGGAGCGCTATTCGAAATCTCGAAAAAACCTGCTGGCTTACAGCCACCTTTACGGGGAGCTTTATGACAGCCTTGAAAAGGATCTGGACGAAATTTGGAGCGGCATCAAACAATTTGAAGAAGAAACAGAAGGCGGAAACTATATTACTGCACGAAAAGTACTGCTTGAGCAGGACCGCAATCTTGAACGGCTTCAGTCATACATAGATGATGTGCCGAAGCTGTTAGCTGACTGTAAACAGACGGTGCCCGGACAGATTGCAAAGCTCAAGGATGGCTATGGCGAAATGAAAGAAAAAGGGTACAAGCTTGAGCATATCCAGCTTGATAAGGAATTAGAAAATCTGTCAAACCAGCTGAAACGAGCGGAACATGTCCTGATGACTGAGCTGGATATTGATGAAGCGTCCGCAATCCTGCAGCTCATTGACGAAAATATTCAATCTGTTTATCAGCAGCTGGAGGGCGAAGTTGAAGCCGGTCAATCCGTACTAAGCAAAATGCCTGAATTGATTATTGCTTACGACAAGCTTAAAGAAGAGAAAGAGCATACGAAAGCGGAAACTGAGCTGGTGAAGGAAAGCTACAGGCTGACAGCCGGTGAGCTCGGCAAACAGCAGGCTTTTGAAAAGCGCCTTGATGAAATTGGAAAGCTGCTATCATCCGTTAAAGATAAGCTTGATGCAGAGCATGTCGCCTACTCACTTTTAGTAGAAGAAGTTGCTTCAATAGAGAAGCAAATTGAAGAAGTGAAAAAAGAGCATGCCGAGTATCGTGAAAATCTGCAAGCGCTGAGAAAAGAAGAGCTTCAGGCGAGGGAGACGCTCAGCAATTTGAAAAAAACAATTTCTGAGACAGCTAGACTGCTGAAGACTAGCAACATTCCAGGGATTCCGAGCCATATTCAAGAGATGCTGGAGAACGCGCATCATCACATTCAAGAAACAGTCAATCAACTAAACGAACTTCCATTAAATATGGAAGAAGCCGGAGCCCATTTGAAGCAAGCAGAAGAAATCGTCAACAGGGCAAGCCGGGAATCAGAGGAACTTGTCGAGCAGGTCATCCTCATTGAAAAAATCATTCAGTTCGGAAACCGGTTCAGAAGCCAAAATCACATTTTATCTGAACAGCTGAAAGAAGCGGAAAGACGTTTTTATGCTTTTGATTATGACGACTCTTATGAAATTGCAGCTGCCGCTGTGGAAAAGGCTGCGCCAGGTGCAGTTGAAAAAATCAAAGCTGACATATCCGCTTAGATAATCACGACCATGAAAAAGAGCCCGCAGTGTAATGAGCAGGCTCTTTTTTTCATTGCAAAACGCCTGCGCAATAACGCAGGCGTTTTGTGACATTAACTTATTTCATTAAGCTGTTTGGATGGTCCGATGAATAAGGTCAGCACATAGCCGATAACCGCTCCGACGATTCCTGGAAGCACCCAGCCGATGCCGAGGCTGTAAAGAGGAAGATTCGCATTTAGAAACACATCTAAAGATCCAAGTGAGAAACCGGCTGCTTTGATACCGTCTAAAATACTGAAAAGTCCTGTACCGATCAAGCATGCGATGTACACTTCGCGTCTTTCTTTAAAGATCTTATCGATGAAGGAAAGAACGATAATGACAATGGCAAGCGGATAGATAGCTGATAAAATAGGAACAGAAAACGCGATAATTTGCGCGAGTCCGAAATTCGCAATGATCAAGCTGAATAACGTGACAATCGTAACGACAATTTTATATGATAATGCCGGAATAAGTTTTGAAAAATATTGGCCGCAAGATGTGACAAGGCCGATGCTTGTTGTTAAACATGCGACTGTAATCGCTGCTCCGAGTACGATGTTGCCTAATGAACCGAATAAATAATGGGAAGACGCAGATAAAATTTTAGCTCCTTCACCAACAGGACCGATGGCATTTGTGCTTGTTGCACCTAAATAAGCAAGGGATACATAAATGAAAGTCAGCCCTAAAGCGGCAATCACACCTGCTTTAATGCAGGCTGCAGCAAGAGCTTTAGACTGTGTAACGCCTTTGCTTTTTACAGCATTTACAACGACAACGCCAAATACAATTGAAGCAAGTGCGTCCATTGTTTTATAGCCTTCTAAAAATCCTTTAAAAACCGGTGTTCCTTTATATGCTTCTGTCACGGCGCCCAATCCGCCCATCGGCGTGAAGATGGCTTTGAGAACAATGATTAAAATAATTGTGAATTTGATGGGAGTCAGAATTTTTCCGACTCGATCGACAACCTTGGATGGGTTTAACGCTAAATAGTACGTAACGCCGAAAAAGATAAGTGTAAATATTAATAAAGAAAGTCTTTCTGGTACGCCAGTCAAAAACGGAACAGCGCCAATTTCATATGAAACAGTTCCTGTTCTCGGGATGGCGAATAATGGTCCGATTGATAAATAAAGCACGACAGTAAAGATTGTGCCGAAAACAGGGTGCGCTTTGTCAGCAAGGCCTTTTGCGTCCTTACCGGTTAATGCGATGGCAATAATGCCGAGAAGCGGCAGGCCTACCCCTGTCAGTAAAAATCCGCCGATGGCCTTCCAGACGTTGTGTCCGGCTGCTTGTCCAAGTTCCGGCGGATAGATCATATTTCCTGCTCCAAAGAATAACGCAAATAGCATGAAACCAATAATAATGGTATCTTTGACAGGCAGTGAGTGTTTCATGAAAAAAATCCTCCTAATAATTATGTTAAAATATTCTGTCAATTAATTGTCAGATAATATGACGAAACGAACAAATCTTATTATATGGTAAAAAAATTAGAAGTCAATACTAGTTTTTCGTAATTTTCTATTAAATTTTGTTATGGTAACATAAATATCATACCTTGTACCGCTTTCATAAAGGAGTAAAAAAGATGATATATTTAGATAATAGTTCAACGACGAAGCCTTACGATGAAGTCTTGAACGTATATGAACAGACAAGCAGCCGATACTTTGGCAATCCTTCATCTTTGCACCGATATGGAGCCGAAACAGAACAGCTGCTTCAAGCAGCCAAAAATCAAATCAAAAGGTCCTTAGGCCTAAAAAAATATGATATTGTATTTACGTCAGGCGCCACAGAAGCCAATAATGCGGCTTTAAAAGGAGCGGCTTTGTCAAAGATAAAAACAGGCAAACATATCATTGCCACTTCTATTGAACATCCATCTGTTACGGAATCGTTAGAACAGCTGAAAGAGTTGTTCGGGTTTGATATCACTTATCTTTCTGTGAATGAAGACGGATTTGTTTCTATTGAAGATCTAAAAGCAGCCATCCGTCCCGATACCGTGCTTGTCAGCATGATGCATGTGAACAATGAAGTCGGTTCCGTGCAGCCGATTGAAGCGGCAGGGGAAGTGATGAAGAAGCACCCGAACATTTTGTTCCACGTCGATTATGTGCAGGGCATCTATAAAGTGCCCTTGGCAATTGAAAAGGCCGGCATTGATCTGTGTTCAATTTCCGGGCATAAATTTCACGGGCTGAAGGGGACAGGCGCACTTATTGTAAAAGAAGGAACACGCCTTATTCCGCTCATAACGGGAGGCTCTCAGCAAAAAGGCATACGGGCCGGAACAGAACATACTGCTGGAGCGGTTTCGCTTGCCAAGGCCATTAATCTTGCCTCTGCTGATTTTGACACACGGCTTGACACGATGACTGCCGCAAAGGAATTGTTTATGAAAAGGCTGAGTGAAATTGAGGGCGTCGTTATCAACACGCCTCAAATGAATAGCGCGCCGCACATTATTAATTTCTCTGTACCGGGGATTAAAGCGGAAGTGCTTTTACACATGCTTGAGGAACAGGATATATTCGTCTCCACAACATCGGCTTGCTCGGCAAAAGAACATAAGCCCAGCAAGGTTCTCTTAGAGATGGGCAAAGGAGAGCAGATTGCCGGAAGCAGCATCAGAATCAGTTTAAATTACAGCCAGACAAGCGATGTGGCAGAACCGTTTATGAACGCGCTTCGTCCTGGCATCAAAAAATTAAGGGAAATGATGAGGTAGAACATGAATTACGATCATATATTAATTCGTTTTGGGGAAATTTCGACCAAAGGCAAAAACAGAAAAAGCTTTATTGAGCGCTTAAAACAAAACATCAGACTCGTTTTGAAAGACTATCCGAATTTAAAATACTTTTCCAACAGGGATCGTATGACGATTACATTAAATGGAGAGGATCCTGAGGCTCTTTTTCCTCATTTAAAGCAAGTGTTTGGGATTCAAAGCTTCAGCCTGGCAATTAAATGTGACAGCCGCCTTGATGATATTAAGGCAACCGCACTAAAGGCTATCAAAGATCAGTATAAACCAGGTGATACGTTTAAAGTCGCGACAAAGAGAGCGTATAAGCAATTTGAATTAGATACAAACCAGATGAACGCCGAAATCGGCGGCCATATTTTGCGAAATACAGAAGGATTGACGGTCGATGTTCGCAACCCAGACATCCCGCTCAGAATCGAAATCAGGGAAGAAGCAACATTTTTGACAATTCGTGATGAAAAAGGTGCAGGCGGGCTGCCAGTTGGTTCAGCAGGAAAAGCGATGCTGATGCTTTCTGGCGGTTTTGACAGCCCTGTGGCCGGTTTTTATGCGATGAAACGGGGATTGTCGGTAGAAGCTGTTCATTTCTTCAGCCCGCCATACACAAGCGAGCGCGCAAAGCAAAAGGTAATGGATCTGGCGAAATGTCTGTCCCGTTTTGGGGGAAGCATGACACTTCATATTGTTCCATTTACAAAAACGCAAGAGCTCATCCAAAAACAAATTCCTGAAAATTACACAATGACGGCAACCCGCCGCCTCATGCTTCAGATCGCCGACAGAATCAGAGAAAAGAGAAACGGGCTTGCCATTATTACGGGAGAAAGCCTCGGTCAGGTAGCGAGCCAAACGCTTGAAAGCATGTATGCAATTAATGCGGTGACGTCAACACCGATTTTGCGGCCGTTAATCGCCATGGACAAAACAGAAATCATCGAAAAATCACGGGAAATTGGCACATATGAGACAAGCATTCAGCCGTTTGAAGACTGCTGCACGATCTTTACACCGCCAAGCCCGAAAACACGCCCTAAAAAAGAGAAAATTGAACACTTTGAAAGCTTTGTTGATTTCGAGCCGTATATTCAAGAAGCGGTAGATAGCATTGAGACAATAACCCTTTATAGCGAACAAGAAGCTAACGATAAATTCGCTGAACTCTTTTAAGTCAAATTTCAGCTCCTGTATACAATTACCAAAGTTTTTCTGAATGAAGCCATGTGTTTTGACACATTCTATACTCACAAGGAGGTGAGACACATGGCTAACAATAACTCAGGTAACAGCAACAACCTTTTAGTACCAGGAGCTGCTCAAGCGATCGACCAAATGAAATTAGAAATCGCTTCTGAATTCGGTGTAAACCTTGGAGCAGACACAACTTCTCGCGCTAACGGTTCTGTTGGAGGAGAGATCACAAAACGTCTTGTATCTTTTGCTCAACAAAACATGGGCGGAGGACAATTCTAATTTACAATTTCACATAATGGCTTAGGAGTGGGGGTATCCCCACTCCTTTTCATTTTTTACATATAAAAAAGGACCAGCGGCCTATAAAATCTATGTTTACAGAGGTTGCTTTTAGGCATATCCTTACGGAAAGAGCCTGTATTTATGTATAATGGGTGGAGAAAGTGAGGAGTTGTTCGTGTTAAAACGTGAAGATTTAATTGCCCCTATGCAATATAATTTAGTGAATGAAATGGAAAAGTTCAGTGCCGCTGGACAAAAAACCGCTCTTCTGTGGGAGGACGAGTCGGGCAAGCAAGAATCTTGGTCGTATGAAAAGCTGATGGAAGAAACAAATAAAATCGGAGCGGCCTTAGCTGATCTTGGATTTAAAAAGGGAGACAAGCTGATTGTAATGGTTCCGCGGGTGCTTGAAGCCTATGCCGTTTATTTGGCTATCCTGAAATCAGGAATGGTTGTCATTCCGTGCTCCGAAATGCTTCGCGCAAAAGATCTTGAATACCGCATTGAACATGCAGAGGTAAAAGGCGCCATCGTCTACTCAGAATTTATTGGCGCTTTCCGGGATGTCAGTACGGCTGACAAACTGATTACACTGTCTATTGGTGAAAATGATGCCGGCTGGAAAAACCTCTTATCAATTGAAGCGGACGGAAGCCAATTTAAAACAGCTGACACAACAAGAGATGATATGGCTTTCTTATCTTATACATCCGGGACAACAGGTCAGCCGAAAGGTGTTGTACATACACATGGATGGGCATTTGCTCATTTAAAAACTTCTGCCGGCGCTTGGCTTGACATTTCTGAAAAGGATATCGTCTGGGCAACTGCTGCCCCTGGCTGGCAAAAGTGGGTATGGAGTCCGTTTTTAGCGGTGCTTGGCAGCGGAGCAACCGGTTTTGTGTACCACGGCAGATTCAAAGCAGAAAAATATCTAGAGCTTTTAAATCGCTACAAAATCAATGTTTTCTGCTGCACGCCGACAGAATACCGCTTAATGGCGAAGGTTGAAGGCTTGGACCGTTTTGATCTTTCTGCCCTGCACAGCGCTGTTTCCGCAGGTGAGCCGCTCAACCGTGAAGTCATTGATGTTTTCCAAAAGCACTTTGGCATTAAGGTACGGGACGGATATGGCCAAACTGAAAGCACGCTTTTGGTTGGTGTTTTGAAAGATACGCCTATTAAACCGGGAAGCATGGGAAAACCGACACCGGGAAATCAGGTGGAGATCATAAATGAAGACGGTGAAATCTGCAAACCTGGTGAGGTTGGCGATATCGCTGTTCACCTCAGTACGCCTGCGCTCTTTAAAGAGTATTTTAAAGATCCGGAAAGAATGAAAACACAAATTCGCGGCGATTATTTCCTAACGGGAGACAGAGCAAGAAAAGATGAGGAAGGTTACTTCTGGTTTGAAAGCCGAAATGACGATATTATTATCAGCTCCGGCTATACGATCGGGCCTTTCGAGGTGGAAGACGCGCTTGTTAAGCACCCAGAAGTAAAAGAATGTGCTGTTGTCGCAAGCCCTGACGAAATCAGAGGCTCCATCGTAAAGGCATATGTTGTCCTGCAAAATCATGAAAAACGCAGTGATGAGCTTGTCAAAATGCTGCAAAACCATGTGAAGACGATTACCGCTCCATACAAATATCCTAGAGAAATTGAATTTGTGGAAAGCCTGCCGAAAACGGCTTCTGCAAAAATCAGACGAGTGGAATTAAGAAAACGTGAAGAACAGCTCAAAGCCAATAAAAAGGCGTAAAGAAAGAGAGTGAACGTGAATGAAGGCGATATGGCACGGCGGTTTCATTTATACGATGCTCAAAGAAGGTGATCGGACTGAGGCAGTTTATGTTGAGGATGGTGTCATAAAAGGCACCGGCAGCTATGAACGTTTGAAGGAAAAGTACGGGTCGCCGGAAACAGAAGAAATCAGCCTGAACGGAGCAGTGATGTTCCCCGGTTTTGTTGACAGCCATCTACATTTGATCGGCCACGGTGAGAAACAGCTTCAGCTCGATCTGTCCGCACTGACGTCGAAAGATGCAATTTTACAGGCTGCGAAGGAAAGAGAGCGGCAGCTTCCTAAAAACGATTGGCTCATTGGAGAAGGCTGGAATGAAAATCAGTTTGAGACACCTGACTACTTGACTAAGCATGATCTTGATCGCCTGTTTCCTGACAGGCCCGTCTTGCTCAAGCGTATATGCCGGCATGCAATAGCTGTCAATTCTGCGGCTCTTCAAGCAGCTGGAATTTCAAGAAATACTCCTGATCCTGACGGCGGAGTCATCGTAAAAGATGCAAATGGCGAGCCGACCGGACTCCTGTTTGATAAGGCGCAGGATTTGATTCTGAAGGCTGTCCCGCCAGTCTCCCAGCACTATGTTGATGAGGCATTAACGGCTGCAATAAAGGATTGCTGGACAAAAGGCCTGACGGGCGGTCATTCGGAAGACTTGTCCTATTATGGTGATGTTTCGGTGCCGTTGAAAGCTTATGAGAAAGCTGCCGCTGGCGGAAAGTATCCGTTTCGCTGCCATTTGCTCGTTCATCATGAAGCTGTCGATCGATGGGAGCAGCTGGAGAAGCTGTCCGGCCCGTATGTGGAGTTCGGTGCGATGAAAATCTTTGCGGACGGGGCGCTTGGCGGGAGAACGGCTTTATTGAAAGAACCATATCAGGATGATCCATCAACAAATGGTGTTCAGGTTCACGATGACGAAACCCTTGGCGGGCTCATTCGCAAAGCGAGAGAAAAAGGGATGGAGGTTGCTGTTCATGCAATCGGCGATCTTGCTTTTGAAAAAGTGCTGAACGCAATAGAAAAGCATCCGCCCAAAAACGGCCGGCATGATCGGCTTATTCATGCTCAAGTGCTTGATAACGAATTAATCGAGAGAGCAGCACGCATGCCGATCGCACTTGACCTTCAGCCGCACTTCGTTGCAAGCGACTTTCCGTGGGTCATTGACCGTCTCGGAAAAGACCGGATGAAGACTGCATTTGCCTGGAAAACCCTCATATCTAAAGGCATTTTATGCGCGGGCGGTTCAGATGCCCCGATTGAGCCTGTTGACCCGCTTCTAGGGATCCAGTCCGCGGTCCTCCGGAAAAGCAGTCATGAGCAAAACGGGCCAAGCTATAATGAAAGTGAATGTTTACCTGTATATGAAGCGATAAAGCTTTATACAGAAGGTAGCGCCGGTATCATTTATAAAGAGAAGTCACGCGGAAAAATTGCGGAAGGCTATGACGCGGATTTTACAGTTCTCAGTGGTGATCCGTTTGCCATTGACCCCGCACAGCTTCATCTTTTAGAGATTAAAAAAACCGTGATTAACGGCCAGATTGTATATGAGAAATCGTAAAAGGACAGGCAGCAGCCTGTCCTTTTATTTTCTATAAAAAAGTACGCTTCACTTTTTCCCAAAATGAATTGTCCTTTAGTTTGACTGTTTTGATTTTCTTATTAGACAGTTTGATTTCGATCGTTTTCACATTTCTCGTGCTGAGTGCTTCATTGTCCAAGCCGATGATTGGGTGTTCGTTGCCGTCCTGCACCACACGAAGGGTCAGCTTTCGGTCAGAGCTGAGGACAAATGGCGAGCCGAGTGTCCGGTAGGTGTTATTGTTAAGGGATGCAAGCTCTGATACCTGCATGCATGGAAGCAATGGATCAACAACAGCTCCTGCAACAGACTTGTTATAGGCGGTACTCCCTGTAGGCGTTGAGATAATCATTCCGTCACCTCTAAACGTTTCAAAGTGCAGATCGTCAATCAGCACGTCCATCACAAAGGTTTTGATGATGCTTGAGCGGATGGATACCTCGTTTAAGCAGTGAAAAGGACTGGCTTGATCCACTGTCACTTCAATCAGCGGGTATTTTCTCACTTCAATTTGTTCAAACGTCATTGCATCGACCATTTTTTCTCGCTCATCACTATGAAAGTCGCAATATAAATGAGCTTTCCCCTTTTTGGTAATGCCGACGTACAAGCAGTCGTCACGAAAATTCGTCTTTCTGACTGCCTGCAAAAATGTGCCGTCCCCGCCAATGCTAGCGATAATATTGGCGTCTGATTGCTGGTTCACAACGGTAAACCCATGCTCTTCCGCCAATTGTGTTAACGAGCGGGCTTGTTCGTTCGTTTCCTGATCCTGTTTGTGAAAAAAATAAACATTACGGCGTTGATCGGTCATATCCCATTTCCCCTTTGCTGTCATATTTAAGTTTTTCTGCCATCCAGTATTTGTGATAAAATACCTTTGGCCATAAGTGTACCACGTTTGCCGGCAGCCCGTTAAGCCGGAGCTTTCTCATGAAGTGAAACATTTTTCATATTGAATCGTATAATGAGAGAGTTTAGGAAAAAGGAGGAGAAAAAATGAATGCAAAAAGATGGATTGCATTAGTGATTGCTCTGGGGATTTTCGGCGTGTCTATTATCGTCAGCATCTCTATGAGTTTCTTTGAAAGCGTCAAAGGCGCTCAAACGGATCTCACATCACTGACGGATGAATCGCAGGAAAAGACGCTGGAAAACGGCAGTCTCTCAAGTAAAATTGCCGTATTAGAGGTCAGCGGCACCATTCAGGATAATGGGGACTCAAGCAGTCTGCTTGGTGCAGACGGATATAACCACAGAACGTTCTTAAAAAACCTTGAGCGCGCAAAAGATGACAAGACGGTCAAAGGTATCGTTCTGAAGGTGAATTCTCCGGGTGGCGGAGTGTATGAAAGTGCTGAAATACATAAGAAACTGGAAGAAATCAAGAAAGAAACGAAAAAACCGATTTACGTGTCAATGGGTTCGATGGCAGCATCAGGAGGCTATTACATCTCAACAGCGGCTGATAAGATTTTTGCGACACCGGAAACCCTGACCGGGTCACTCGGCGTCATTATGGAAAGCGTCAATTATTCAAAGCTTGCCGATAAGCTTGGCATTTCTTTTGAAACGATTAAGAGCGGGGCCCATAAGGACATTATGTCTCCTTCCCGTGAGATGACGAAAGAAGAAAAAAACATCATGCAATCGATGGTTGATAATTCGTATGAAGGCTTTGTTGATGTCATTTCAAAAGGGCGCGGCATGTCGAAAGCAGAGGTAAAGAAAATTGCGGACGGCCGCGTGTATGACGGACGGCAGGCGAAAAAACTGAACCTCGTTGATGAGCTTGGTTTTTATGACGATACCATTACGGCCATGAAAAAGGATCACAAGGATTTGAAAAACGCCTCTGTCATTTCTTATGAGGAAAGCTTCGGATTAGGCTCACTGTTTTCCATGGGCGCGAACAAAATGTTTAAAAGTGAAATTGATTTTTTGAATATGAGAGAAATTCTATCGCAATCCGGTTCGCCGAGAATGATGTATCTCTATGCGAAGTAGGAGGGAACAATAATGGACGCGACATATGAAGAGTTAGAGCGCAATGACATCAAAGGCCCGCAAGAAGCGGAGCAGCTGACACATGCCTATGCTGGCTTTTGGGTTCGTTTCTGGGCTTTCCTGCTTGATTGGCTCGTGATATGGGGATTAAACCATTTGCTCGTTTCTCCCCTCTTTACCGTATTGGATCTGCCGAAAACATCCGGCATGTTTACCTTCTCGGCCTACAGTGTGACAACGCTTATTGTGTATCTTGCCTATTTCGCACTCATGACAAAATACTTCAGGCAGACGCTTGGTAAAATGGTGTTCGGCCTCAAAGTGGTTTCTGTGAAGCAAGATAGCAAGCTGACATGGAGTACAGTGATTTTTCGTGAAGTGGTTGGACGATATATTGATAAGATTTGGATTTTATATATCGTTGTTGCCTTTTCACCTACAAAACAAGGGATTCATGATTACATCGCGGATACCACCGTGGTGCATGAAAAATTATACCGCAAATAACCGAAAACCCGGACCTCCGTCCGGGTTTATTTTTTTAGGAATTGGCGATAATGCTCCTAGAGGAAGTGAAGAATATGGTGTATGTACTGACAGCCATTCTTATTCTCATAGGGATCGTACTGCTTCTCAGAATGAAAATCCATGTCGCGCTGGAGTATCTTCATGCCGATGATAATGACAAATTGACCTTGAAGATTACGGCGCTGTTTGGCCTTATAAGGATCAAAAAAACAATCCCGGCGATTAAGGTGAACAAAGAAGACGGAACAGTGGATATCAAACAAAAAACTGAATCCAAAATGAAAAAAAGCAGCGGAAAGAAAAAAATAACACAAAACGATGTGCAGCATAGCATTAATAAAATCGAAATGCTTTTGCATCAGGTCACCAGACTACGGAAAATCAGCGCGTCTTTTCTCGCGCATTTACATATCACAAAACTGAAATGGGTTACAGTAATCGGAATTCAGGACGCGGCAGTGACAGGTGTGTTAACAGGTGCTGTATGGGGCGTGAAGGGCGGTATCGCAGCAATGCTTTACGACCACCTGGACTTTGTGAATAAACCTGTCTATGAGGTGATCCCGTCGTTTCAAGTCCCTGTTTCCAAGACCCATTTTCAGTGTATATTCTTTTTTCGCTTTGGACATGCTATGCTTGCAGCTTTCAAATTCGTCAAATACGGACGGGAGCTATCCGTATTAAAGAAGAATCCGTCGGCTAGAATGACTTCAAAGAATGATTCATCAGTTTAAGGAGGAAGCGTATATGGCAGACCATCCCATCCAAGGGTTAATGAAAACCGCAATGGAAAACTTGAAGGAAATGATTGATGTTAACACCATCATCGGAGATCCAGTAGAAACGCCTGATGGAAGTGTGATTTTAACTGTTTCTAAAGTTGGATTCGGATTCGCCGCAGGCGGAAGCGAGTTTGGCGGAAAGCCGGCCGAAAAGAAATCGGAAGACGATGAGACAAGAGAACAGAAACTTCCTTTCGGAGGCGGAAGCGGGGGCGGTGTGTCCATTACGCCGATCGCGTTTTTAATTGTCGGATCGACAGGCATCAGAATGCTTCATTTAGATGAAAATACCCATTTAATAGAGAAAATTTTAGACGCAGCCCCTCAAACACTCGAACGCATCCAGCAAATGTTCAAGAAAAATAACAAAAACCAAGGCCAGGGCCAAAATCAAAACCAAATGAACAATATGAATTATTAAAAAAAGGTTAACTGCGCTGGCCGCAGTTAACTTTTTTTTGGCATAAACTTTGCAGTTTGCAGGAAACTTTACTATGATAGAGACATACATACAAAAGGGAGGAATTATAATGGCTGAAATTACATTCAAAGGCGGTCCGGTTACACTTGTCGGACAAGAAGTGAAGGTAGGAGATCAAGCTCCTGATTTCACAGTGCTGACTAACAGCCTTGAAGAAAAATCGTTAGCTGACATGAAAGGAAAGGTAACGATTATTTCTGTTATCCCTTCAATTGATACAGGTGTTTGTGATGCACAAACACGCCGTTTTAACGAAGAAGCTGCAAAGCTTGGAGATGTCAACGTCTACACAATCAGTGCAGACCTTCCATTCGCGCAAGCGCGCTGGTGCGGCGCTAACGGAATTGACAAAGTGGAAACACTGTCTGACCACAGAGATATGTCATTTGGCGAAGCGTTCGGTGTGTATATTAAAGAACTTCGTCTGCTTGCGCGTTCCGTATTTGTCCTTGATGAGAACGGAAAAGTCGTTTACGCTGAATATGTAAGCGAAGCAACAAACCACCCGAACTATGAAAAGCCAATTGAGGCTGCTAAGGCATTAGTGAAGTAAGCAGGGAAAAAAGCTCCAGGCTGCCGCCGGAGCTTTTTTCATGGCAAGGAGGAACACAATATGCAAAAAGACCATGTAGGTGCGGTGTATGAGCTGTTAAACGAAGCCGCGATTATGATAAAGAATGAATTGCAGATTTCATATATAGAGGCGCTGGCCGAAGCAGGAGAAATGTATTTTCTTGAAAAAACGGATCAGCTGAAACTGCCTGCTGATCAGAAAACCAAACAACTTCAGGCTCTGCTTGAAAAAGCGGAATTCGGCACGTATGAGCATGAGTGGGTACGCAAGGCTTTTCAGCTTGCCGTCCTTAAAGGAATGAAAGATATCTCTCATCCAAACAGACAAATGACGCCGGATACGATCGGGCTTTTCATCAGCTATTTGGTGAATAAGTTTATGGCGGACAAAAAGGAACTGACCATTCTTGATCCAGCCTTGGGAACTGGGAACCTTCTGTTTACCGTGCTGAACCAGCTGTCTGAAAAAACGGCTAACAGCTTTGGCATTGAAATTGATGATGTGCTCTTGAAAATCGCCTATGCCCAAGCGAATCTTCTGAAAAAAGAGCTTGAGCTTTTCCACCAAGACAGCCTTGAGCCGTTGTTTATTGATCCAGTTGACACGGTCATTTGTGATCTGCCAGTCGGCTATTATCCGAATGACGAAGGAGCAGAAGCGTTTGAGCTTAAAGCTGACGAAGGCCATTCCTTCGCTCATCATCTGTTTATTGAACAGAGCGTCAAGCATACCAAACCGGGCGGCTACTTATTTTTTATGATTCCGAATCATTTGTTTGAGAGCTCCCAAAGCGGCAAGCTGAAACAGTTTTTCAAAGATAAGGTTCATATCAACGCACTGTTGCAGCTGCCAAAATCTATTTTTAAAGACGAAGCTCATGCCAAAAGCATCCTTGTGCTTCAGAAACAAGGAGAGAATACGAAAGCGCCGGGGCAAATTCTGCTTGCGAATCTTCCGTCTTTCTCCAATCAAAAGGCGATGCTTGATATGATGGCTCAATTTGATGAATGGTTTAAAAAAGAAAAGTAAGTGTTTTAAAAGCAGCTTAGGCAGCCGTATGAGGTCGATGCCTAAGCTGCTTTTATTTATGCTTTTGAAGACCGGACTTGACGAATTGAATCCAGCTTTGAAACACAAAATACAGAGGGAAAAACCGCAAATTGTAAGCGTTCATCAATACAAAACCTATAGGGAATGTGTCTGAAAATAACGACTTCTTATTGTAAGCGTTATCAATACGCAAGTTGACTTGAAAAGCCGACATGACAATGTTTAAATGGAAAAGTCAGATATTTTTCGGAGAAGATGTTGATATTCACCGGGAAAAAAGTACGAAAAACGAAGTTGTTGATACAGAGTATAAAGGAGCGTCAATCATGTCCAAAATTATTGCAATTAACGCAGGAAGCTCGTCTTTGAAATTTCAGCTTTTCGAAATGCCTTCAGAAACCGTTTTAACGAAGGGTTTAGTTGAACGAATCGGTATCGCCGACAGCGTATTCACAATTTCTGTGAACGGCGAAAAAAATACAGAAGTAACTGATATTCCGGATCATGCGGTAGCTGTTAAAATGCTGCTGAATAAGTTAACGGAATTCGGCATTATTAAAGACTTGAATGAAATTGACGGAATTGGCCATCGTGTCGTTCACGGCGGAGAAAAATTCAGCGATTCTGTTTTATTAACGGATGAAACCATTAAGGAAATCGAAGATATTTCTGAATTGGCACCGCTTCACAATCCGGCAAATATCGTTGGAATTAAAGCGTTCAAAGAAGTGCTTCCAAATGTTCCTGCGGTAGCTGTATTTGATACGGCATTCCACCAAACAATGCCTGAGCAGTCTTACCTTTACAGCCTGCCGTATGAATACTATGAAAAATTCGGCATCCGTAAATACGGCTTCCACGGCACTTCACATAAATATGTAACTGAGCGTGCGGCAGAGCTTCTCGGCCGTCCGTTAAAAGACTTGCGCCTGATTTCCTGCCACCTTGGAAACGGAGCAAGTATTGCGGCTGTTGAAGGCGGAAAATCAATTGACACATCCATGGGCTTTACGCCGCTTGCCGGTGTAGCAATGGGCACACGCTCTGGAAACATCGACCCTGCCCTGATCCCATACATCATGGAGAAAACAGGCCAAACGGCTGACGAAGTACTGAATACATTAAACAAAAAAAGCGGACTGCTCGGCATTTCCGGTTTCTCAAGCGATCTTCGTGACATCGTTGAAGCAACGAAAGAAGGAAATGAGCGCGCGGAAACGGCTCTTGAAGTATTCGCAAGCAGAATCCACAAATACATCGGTTCTTACGCTGCAAGAATGAGCGGTGTAGATGCGATCATCTTTACTGCCGGTATCGGTGAAAACAGTGTGGAAGTCAGAGAACGCGTTCTTCGCGGTTTAGAATTCATGGGCGTATACTGGGATCCTGCGCTTAATAACGTGCGCGGCGAGGAAGCTTTCATCAGCTATCCGCATTCTCCAGTAAAAGTCATGATCATTCCGACTGATGAAGAAGTCATGATTGCGCGCGACGTTGTTCGTTTAGCAAAATAAATCGCATGAAAGCACATTCTCTTGAATGTGCTTTTTTGTTGATGCATGATAGTGACAGACAGAAAACATAAGAGGTGGGCCAATGAGCGTTCAAGAGCATAAACAAGAAGCTCCCGATATCGTTCGGTGCAAAGTGATTACTGTCAGTGACACGAGGACAGAGGAAACCGATAAAAGCGGCAAGCTGATGATCTCATTTTTAGAAGAAGCTGGTCATCATATTGCTGCATATGAAATTGTAAAAGACGAAAAGGATGCTTTGCAGCGGTCAGTGCTTGCGGGCTGCATGGATGAACAGACAGACGCGGTACTCTTAAACGGAGGGACAGGCATAGCAGATCGGGATGTCACAATTGAAGCCATAACGCCGCTGTTTTCGAAAGAACTGCCGGGCTTTGGAGAAATATTTAGGATGCTGAGTTATACAGAGGATATCGGCTCTGCCGCAATCATGTCGAGAGCAACTGCCGGCGTCATTCAGCATACCGCTGTTTTCTCAACGCCAGGCTCAAGCGGCGCGGTAAAGCTGGCAATGAATAAGCTGATTATTCCCGAACTTGCACATGTGGTCAGAGAAATCAGAAAAGACAAGTAAATGAATAAATACTATGAAACTTCACCTGAAATTTAGGTGAAGTTTTTTTTATAAAAGGCTTGAAAAAACGAAACGTACTTGTTAAAGTGTATACATACAAAATGTATTTTTATTAAATATAATTTATTTTTATACAAAATAGAAACACGGTTGAGAGGGGATTTTTATCATGTCAGAACAGAAAAAAGTCGTATTAGCATACTCAGGGGGTCTTGATACTTCCGTCGCAATAAAATGGCTTCAGGAGCAAGGATATAATGTCATCGCCTGCTGCCTGGATGTCGGTGAGGGCAAAGATTTGGCATTTGTTCAGCAGAAAGCGCTTGAAGTCGGCGCGACAAACTCCTACGTGATCGATGCAAAAGAAGAATTTGCACAGGATTACGCGCTTATTTCTTTGCAGGCCCACACGATGTATGAAGGAAAATACCCGCTCGTTTCGGCATTATCTCGGCCGCTGATCGCGAAAAAGCTGGTTGAAATAGCGGAAAAAGAAGATGCACAGGCGATTGCCCATGGATGCACTGGGAAAGGAAATGACCAGGTTCGTTTCGAAGTCTCCATTAAATCATTAAACCCTGACCTAGAAGTCATCGCGCCGGTTCGCGAATGGCAGTGGTCACGTGAAGAAGAAATTGAATATGCGGCAAGCCGCGGCATTCCGATTCCGATCAATCTTGACAGCCCGTATTCTATCGACCAAAACCTCTGGGGACGCGCCAATGAGTGCGGCATTTTAGAAGATCCATGGGCGGCGCCGCCAGAAGGTGCATACGATTTAACAGCTCCGCTGGAAAAAACGCCGGACACGCCGGAAGTGATTGAAATTGCATTTGAACAAGGCGTGCCTGTCTCCATTGACGGTGTTTCCTACTCGCTTTCTGAGCTGATCTTGAAGCTGAATGAAATGGCGGGCGCGCACGGTGTCGGACGTATCGACCACGTGGAAAACCGCCTCGTCGGCATTAAATCCCGGGAAGTATACGAATGCCCTGGTGCGATGACACTGATCAAAGCGCATAAAGAATTAGAAGATTTGACACTGGTGAAAGAGGTAGCCCACTTTAAACCGATCATCGAGCAAAAAATGTCAGAAATCATTTACAACGGCTTATGGTTCTCACCGTTAAAAGACGCGCTGCACGCTTTCTTAAAAGAAACGCAAAAGCATGTCACAGGCATTGTCCGCGTGAAGCTGTTTAAAGGCCATGCAATTGTAGAAGGACGTAAATCGGAATACTCTCTATATGATGAAAAACTTGCAACATATACAAAAGACGATGCATTTGATCACCATGCAGCAATCGGATTTATCGAGCTTTGGGGACTTCCGACAAAAGTGAACAGCATCGTGAAAAAGAAGGAGCAGATTAAAGCATGAAGAAGCTTTGGGGAGGCCGATTTCAAAAAACACCGGAAAAATGGGTCGACGAGTTCGGCGCGTCCATATCATTTGACCAAAATTTAGTTGCTGAAGACATTACAGGGTCTCTCGCACATGCTGCCATGCTGAAAAAATGCGGTATTCTGACAGCAGAAGAAGAGTTGAAAATCCGAGAGGGCCTGAATACCCTTTTGCAAAAAGCAGACGAGGGAGCATTGGAATTCTCAGTCGATTATGAGGATATTCATTTGAATATTGAGAAAATGCTCATTGACGAAATCGGTCCTCTTGGCGGCAAGCTGCATACCGGCAGAAGCCGGAATGACCAGGTGGCGACTGACATGCATTTATACTTGAAGAATCATGTCGGCCACATCATCGAGCTGATTGAGGCATTCCAAAGTGCGCTGATCGAAAAGGCGGAAGCGAACGTTGAAACGATTCTGCCGGGCTACACACATTTGCAGCGTGCCCAGCCGATTTCATTCGCTCACCATCTGCTTGCGTATTTCTGGATGCTTGAGCGCGACAAGGAGCGTTTTCAGGATTCGATGAAGCGGATTAACAAATCTCCGCTCGGCTGCGGGGCGCTCGCAGGAACAACCTTCCCAATTGACCGTGATTATTCAGCAGAGCTGCTCGGCTTTGATTCCATTTATGAAAACAGCTTGGACGGCGTCAGCGACAGAGACTTCATTTTGGAGTTTTTAAGCAACAGCAGTATGCTGATGATGCACCTATCCCGTTTCTCTGAAGAAATCATTTTATGGTGCTCGCAGGAGTTTAAATTCATCGAGCTTGACGATACGTACGCAACAGGAAGCAGCATGATGCCGCAAAAGAAAAACCCTGATATGGCGGAGCTGATCCGCGGCAAAACAGGGCGCGTATACGGCGATATGATGGGTCTGTTTACGATCATGAAAGGACTTCCGCTCGCTTACAACAAAGATCTGCAGGAAGACAAAGAGGGCATGTTTGACACGGTGAAAACGGTGGAGGGCAGCCTGCAAATCTTCACAGGCATGATCCAAACAATGACTGTAAACAAAGACGTCATGAAGCAAGCAACAAAACAAGACTTTTCAAACGCGACGGAACTGGCCGATTATTTAGCTAAAAAAGGAATGCCGTTCAGAGAAGCGCATGAAGTGGTCGGGAAACTTGTGTACACATGCATCGAAAGAGGGATCTATTTAAGCGATATGCCGTTTGGCGAGTTTCAGCAGGCGAGCACACTATTTGAAGAAGATATTTACACTGTGTTAGACCCTTACTACGCAGTTGAAAAAAGAATGAGCGCCGGGGGCACCGGATTCAAACAGGTGGAACAGGCGCTTGAAAAAGCGAAAGCTTGCGTGGCAGCAGGAGTTTGTTAAAATTTCCTTCATAAAATCCCGTCATTATAGCCAACCTACCTCTATAATGATGGGAGGCAGAATGATGAAAAAAGAACCGGAACGCTATATTTATGATGAACAAGAAAGCCAGGAGACAACAAGGCTCATTTCAGAAGCGTATCAAAGCGGTTATGTCGATATGCCTGATCAGGAGTCTTCATCTCCTGCAGAATAAGCTGTCTGTACAGGCAGCTTTTTTTGTATGCCAAAGTGTAAAAAGTGATATTGCAAGCCTTTTATAGTAAAGTAGAAGAAGAAACACTTTATTGAAAGCGGCGACGTTGCTTTGGGAGGTATTCATGTGCGACATGCTTTAATTACTGCCGGTTCGAAGGGTTTAGGCCGCAAAGTGACTGAAACGTTGCTTGCAAAGGGGTATTCAGTAACAGTCAATTACAGACAGGATGAGGAGGCAGTCAGCCGCCTGAAGGAAGCCTGTCCCGATTGTCTTGACCGGCTGCAATTTGTAAAAGGTGATGTCACCAAAAAAGAAGATCTGCTGCGTATTGCAGAGGCTGCCTTAAACCGATTCGGAAGGATCGACTTTTTGATTAACAACGCGGGACCATACATATTTGAACGTAAAAAGTTAGCCGATTATACTGATGATGAATGGTATGGCATGCTGGAAGGAAATTTAAGCGCCGTCTTTCATTTATTCAAAGCGGTTATTCCTATTATGAGAAAACAGCAATTTGGACGCATCATTACGTACGGATTCCAAGGTGCGGCTCACGCGCCCGGCTGGCTTCACCGATCGGCATTTGGCGCTGCGAAAGTGGGCTTGGCTTCTTTGACGAAGACAATTGCCATTGAAGAAGCCGAATTCGGCATAACCGCCAACATGGTTTGCCCAGGAGACATTGTCGGCGACATGAAAGAAGCATCGATAGAGGAAGCCAGAATGCGAATTGGCAAAGAAAAAACGCCGATAGGAAGATCCGGTACAGGCGAGGATATCGCCCGGATTATCGCTTTCTTGTGTGAGGAGAACTCAGACCTTGTGACAGGGACTGTCATTGAAGCCACCGGAGGCCTCAATGTCATTAACAAGAATCAAACAACATAAGTTTTTCAGCTTTTTAAAAAGGGAAAATAAAAAAATCAAAATCATGTGACGAGGTGAAAGAAATGAAAGTGACATATCACGGACATTCTGTAATCACAGTGGAAACGAAGGACCATCATATTATTTTTGATCCGTTTTTAACAGGGAATTCATTAACGGATATAAAGCCGGAGGATGTAAAAGCGGATGTCATCTTACTAACGCACGGCCACAATGACCATGTCGGTGATACTGAACAAATCGCCAAGCAAAATAACGCGTTGGTTATAGCCCCGAACGAGCTCGCTGTGTACTTAGGCTGGAAAGGCTTGAATGTTCATCCAATGCATATTGGCGGCTCCCGCCAGTTCGATTTTGGAAAAGTGAAGCTCACACAGGCCTTTCATGGATCAGCCATCACAGATGAAGAAAACAAAACGATCACTTACACAGGCATGCCTGCCGGTATTTTGCTGACTGTAGAAGATAAAACGATTTTCCACGCGGGCGATACGGCACTTTTCTCTGATATGAAACTCATTGGCGAATTGAATCATATCGACCTTGCTTTCCTTCCGATTGGCGATAACTTTACAATGGGGCCTGAAGACGCCAAGCTTGCTGCTGAATGGCTGCGCGCAAAACAGGTCGTGCCGGTGCATTACAATACATTCCCGGTCATCGAACAAGACCCAGAAGCATTCGCTGACAGCCTGCCGGGCGGAGTCGGCAAAGTCATGTCGGTCGGTGAGACGATCGAGCTTTAAACCGTGAAACCATCTCCTGATGAATCAGGAGGTGGTTTTTATTTTTTCAGTTATCCTGTAATGGTCTTATCAGAGGTTCCTTCCAATTCTTTGCTGCGCTGCTGAAAACGTTTGGTTATCCGGGCGATCAAGTCCTTCGTGGCGCGGTCAAAATGAACTTCTTTTTGATTTGTCAACAGCCCTATGGGCGGGGTGATATCCAGGTTCAGAATTGGAATGACTTTAGTGCCGTTGAACGGTTTAGAATGTGCGGTGCTGGTAAAGATTGAAATTCCGATGTTTTCACGTACGTAATATTCATGTGACATGCTGCTTGTGAGCTCCATTTTTTTGTAACGATTCCCGAGTTCTCTATGTAAATGCTGTTCAATTTGTAAGCGAATGGGGCAATTGGCGGGCGTAAATATGAAGCGCTCTTCTGCTAAATCAGACAAATGGACAGCCTTCTTCTCAGCGAGCGGATGTTGATCAGATACAATCACATTTAATGTGTCATAAAAAAATGGATGGTAGTAATTTTCAAGAATCAGCTCCGGCTCGCCGCAGACTGCAAAATCAATCGTCCCGTCTAAGAGCTTTTGACTGCAGGTATTGGCGTCATCAACCTTGATATTAACTGTTATCTTTGGGTAATCCTTTAAGAAATTCTTTAAAATCTCGGGGAATATCAGACTGGCGGTTGGCTCTGAAACCCCTATGTTGATAATGCCTGCCTCTTCTTCCTTTAAGTCGGAGAGGTTGTGTTTAAGCGCCTCGTATTGTATCAAAAGATCTCCTGTTCGTTCATAAAAAAGTTTCCCTGCTTTTGTCAACTGCAGGCTTTTTCCTCTTTCAAACAGCAGTACGCCTAAATCCTGCTCCAATTGCTTCATACGCATCGATATCGTCGGCTGCGAGTAGTTGAGTATTTCTGCTGCTTTATAGAAACTTCCAAATTTTACAATCGTATGAAACGTTTTGATTGAGCGTAACTCCAATGTGCTCCCTCCTGTTTTTCATCATTAAAAATACTGAAGTGAAGGTTTACTTTTTTTGATTAGTCAAAGATCAGAGTATGCTTTATAGTATAAACAATAAAAGCTTAGTAAACAAATAGGAATTATATATTTTGTGAAGAGGAGTGACAAAAATGAGTGAGGATATTTTTCGACTGGCAACTGTTGAAGATGCATCGGAGCTGTTGAAACTGGTTAACAGCGCATTTCAGCCCATTCGGCAGCTGGATATTGATTGGCCATCCACGAGAGCTGATATCCAAATGGTATCAGAAAATATTGAACATCATTCAGCGATTGTGCTGGAGCGGGATGGGAAGCTGATTTCAACGATTACAATCAGGTTCCCGTGGGAGAGTGAGACGCCTCCTTCAAAATATCCGTTTGTGTGGTGGTTTGCGACACTGCCGGAATATAAAGGGCAAGGCGCCGGAAGTAAGCTGCTTACGTATGTTGAAGAAAAAGTGCTTCGAGATATGCTGAAGGCTCCTGCGCTGACACTCGGCACATCGGCGCGCAAGCATCCTTGGCTTGCTGACATGTACAGAAGGAGAGGGTATGAAGTGTATTTTGAGCAGGAAAAAGACGGGGACATAGGTGTGATGATGCACAAGGTTCTGATTCCGGAACGATTTAACCCAACGCTTTTAGGTGCGCCCAGCTGGGCATGATGTGAGGCAGCCTATGAATAAGCGTAAAGGATTGGTTTTGCTGCTGTCAGTGTTTGCATTACTTGGCGGGGGATGTTCGCAAACAAATAACAAAACAGATCCTCAAGCTCAAACGGTCATAGTCGGCACTGGAACAGATTTTCCGAATATTGCGTTTTTAGATGAAAAAGGCGATTTGACCGGGTATGACATTGAAGTGATGAAAGCCATCGATAAGGAGTTGCCTCAATATACATTTGAATTTAAAACGATGGATTTCTCAAATTTGCTGACGAGTCTCGGAAATAAAAAAATTGATGTGATTGCGCACAATATGGCCAAAAATAAAGAACGAGAAAAGCGTTTTTTGTATCATAAAGTCCCATATAACTACTCGCCGATGTACATCACGGTGAAAGAGGATAATCACAAGATTCATACATTAAAAGACTTACACGGAAAAACAGTCATAGTTGGCGCCACGTCAAATACGGCAGATTATATTACAAATTACAACAAAACGCACGGCAGCCCGATTCATTTGAGATATGCGGGACAGGGAAGCAATGACACCGCCAATCAAATTGAAACCGGGCGCGCAGATGCAACGATAGCTACACCGTTTGCCGTCGATTTTCAGAATAAAACGCACGCCTTCCGCCAAAAGACAGTCGGTGACGCGTTATTAGATACCGAGGTGTACTTTATGTTTAATAAAGGCAGCCAAACCTTGGCGGATGACACGGATCAAGCGATTAAAAAGCTGGAGAAAAACGGAACGCTAAAAAAACTAAGCCGAAAATGGCTCGGGGCAGATTATTCAAAATCAAGTTTTGAAAAATAAATGGGGCGATGAGATGAAAACGAAAGCAGCATTCATGGCAATATTATTTTCGCTTATAACAGTTCTGTCAGCTTGCGGTGCAGGCAGTCAAACGACGGGAGCCGGGCAAAAGAAGGTACAGACGATCACGGTCGGAACTGGAACCCAATTTCCGAATATTTGCTTTATCGATGAAAAAGGCGATTTAACCGGTTATGATGTCGAACTGATCAAAGAGCTTGATAAGCGCCTGCCACATTATAAATTCACATTTAAAACGATGGAATTTTCCAACCTGCTTGTCAGCCTCGGACAGCATAAAGTCGATATCGTGGCACATCAAATGGAGAAAAGCAAAGAGCGTGAGAAAAAATTTCTGTTTAACAAGGTTGCTTACAACCATTTTCCTTTAAAAATTACTGTTCTTCAAAATAACGATACGATCCGTGGAATTGAAGACTTAAAAGGAAAACGGGTGATTACGAGTGCAACCTCCAACGGAGCGCTTGTACTGAAAAAATGGAATGAGGATAATGGACGGCCGTTTGAGATTGCCTATGAGGGCCAAGGCGCAAATGAGACTGCGAATCAGCTGAAATCGGGGCGTGCGGACGCAACGATCTCAACGCCTTTTGCAGTAGACTTTCAAAACAAGACGAGCGCTATTAAAGAAAAAACCGTCGGTCATGTGCTTTCAAATGCCAAAGTGTATTTTATGTTTAACAAAAATGAACAAACGTTAAGTGAAGATATTGATAAAGCCTTACAGGAAATCATTGATGACGGAACGCTGAAAAGGCTCAGTTTGAAATGGCTTGGTGACGACTATTCCAAAGAGCAGTATTAGGTAAAAAGAGAGGGAGCAGTGATGGAAAACGCGTTTGATATGAACATGATTGGAGATTTTGTGCCGACGTTAACCGCTTATTTACCGGTTACATTATACATTTTAACACTGTCCTTGCTTTTCGGTTTTGTATTAGGACTCTTTCTGGCACTGCCCCGCATCTACAATATTCCAATTGTAAATCAATTGGCAAAAGTGTATATCTCATTTTTCAGGGGAACGCCTATCATGGTGCAGCTTTTCATCGTGTTTTACGGAATCCCGGCGCTTACGGGACTTATCGGGATTGATACATCAAAAATGGACCCGTTTTATGCTGCTGTCGCAACCTACGCGTTAAGCAATGCAGCGGCAGCCGCAGAAATCATTCGAGCGGGGGTGGGCAGTGTAGATAAAGGCCAAACGGAAGCGGCGTACAGTATTGGCTTAAGCGGTAGTCAGGCCTTCAGGCGAATCGTTCTGCCCCAGGCACTTGTCCAGGCATTTCCGAATATGGGAAACATGGTGATCAGTTCTTTAAAAGATACATCTCTAGCTTTTTCAATAGGTGTTATGGATATGTCCGGAAGGGGCCAAACACTGATTACCTCAAGCAACCATTCTCTTGAAGTTTACATTGCGCTATCGATTGTTTATTATGCTGTTGCAGTTTTATTCGAATGGTTCTTTCGAGTGGCAGAAAAACGAATCAAGAAGAATCAAACAAGGATTGTTACTGTTTTTGACATGAACATACATTGATATATTTCTTCGGATGAGGGGGGAGAAGATTGCAATTTGACTTTCCATTTATCGTTTCCGCCATGAAAGAAATGGTAAAGACCATTCCTCTGACATTGATGATGGCTGTTTTGCCGATTGTGTTTGGATTTCTCGTGGCTCTTGGAAATATAATTGTTAGAATTTTTAGAATTAAGGGCTTGGTGGCTTGCTCAAGGTTTTATGTGTCTTTCTTTCGAAGTACACCTGCAATCCTTCACATTATGTTGATTTATTTAGGGATACCTCCTGTTGCAGATCAAGTCAGCAGTTTTTTTCATCTCGGCTGGTCCGCCAATGAGATACCGGTCTCCATGTTTGTCATCATGGCCTTGTCTTTAACTGCCGGAGCTTATCTCACAGAAATCATCCGGTCAGGCATTCTGGCGATGGATACCGGACAGGTCGAAGCGGCTTATTCAATCGGCTTGACACACAGCCAAACCTTTCGGCGTGTAATATTGCCGCAGGCGCTGATGGTTTCCATCCCAAACTTCACAAATTTGGGTATCGGCTTTTTGCATACCACCTCTATCGCGGCTATAGTGGCTGTCCCAGAGATTACAGGGACGGCGACTATCGTTGCTTCTGATAATTATGCATTTTTAGAAGCGTTTATCGGAGCAGCGATTATCTATTGGGTGCTGACTCTAATCCTAGAATCCGTAAATGGAGTATTAGAGAGAAAGGCAGCCAGATTTCAAGGAGGCACTTTATGATTGAGATTAAAAATATCCATAAACAGTTTGGCATCCACCATGTATTAAAAGGGATAAATCTCACGGTACGCAAGGGAGAAGTTGTGACGATTATCGGGCCGAGCGGATCAGGGAAAACCACCTTTTTACGGTGCCTGAATTTATTAGAACGTCCAGACGAAGGGATCATTTCTATACATGACAAAGTGATTAATTGCAGCTTTCCGTCGAAAAAAGAGGTTCACTGGCTCAGAAAACAGACGGCAATGGTATTTCAGCAATACCACCTGTTTGCTCACAAAACGGTAATTGAAAATGTCATGGAGGGCTTGACGATTGCCCGGAAAATGAGAAAACAAGACGCGTATGCCGTAGCGGAAAATGAACTGAGAAAGGTCGGGCTTCAAGATAAATTGAACGCTTATCCGAGTCAGTTATCGGGAGGACAAAAGCAGAGGGTAGGGATAGCAAGGGCGCTTGCCATTCATCCTGATGTGCTGCTGTTCGATGAGCCGACGGCAGCGCTTGACCCGGAGCTGGTCGGTGAAGTGCTTGAGGTAATGCTGGAAATCGTGAAAACCGGAGCCACCATGATTGTTGTTACACATGAAATGGAGTTTGCAAGAAGGGTCTCTGATCAAGTTGTTTTTATGGATGAAGGAGTCATTGTTGAACAAGGAACCCCGGAGGAAGTCTTCCGCCATACCAAAAAAGACAGAACGAGGCAGTTTCTCCGCCGTGTTTCGCCGGAATATTTATTTGAACCAAAAGAACACATAAAGGAGCCGGTGATATGATCCGCTTAAGTATTTTAGACCAAAGCTTGATTGGTGAAGGGGAGACAGCAGCTGATACATTACAGCATACAGTGAACTTGGCACAAATGGCTGAAGAGTGTGGATATCACCGATTTTGGGTGGCCGAACATCACAACAATGATGAGATTGCAGGGTCTGCACCCGAGGTTCTTTTAGGCTATCTTGCTGCAAGCACAAGAAAAATTCGTTTAGCATCAGGCGGAGTGATGCTGCAGCATTACAGCTCTTATAAAGTAGCGGAGCAATTCCATCTTCTATCAGCGTTAGCTCCCGGCCGTATAGATCTTGGAGTGGGCAAAGCGCCCGGCGGGTTTCAGCTGTCCACAGACGCGCTGCAGGCCGAATATAAAAAACCGGTGCGTCAGTTTGATGAAAAACTGGAGGAGCTTACTCATTTCGTTCGGGATGATTTTCCTGATACCCACCGCTATGCTGCATTGCGTCCTAGGCCGCAGGTTGATCGGAAGCCGGGTATTTTTCTATTGGGAGGAAGCGCAGAGAGTGCCATTTCGGCTGCAAAACTGGGAATCTCTTTTGTCTTTGCTTACTTTATTAACGGTGAAGAGGAAGTGCTGAAGGAAGCCCGCCGAGCATTTGACGCGCATCTCCCGCCAGGATCTGAGGCTGAATTTCATCTTGCCCCCGCTGTTTTTGCGGCACATACAAAAGAAGAAGCGGAAAAACATATTGTGTCGCGTGAATCGATAAAAGTGGATTTGAAAGACGGGCGTAAGGTCAACGTCGGTTCCCGCGAACAGGCTGAGGCCTATCTGGAAAACGTCTCAGAGCCCTATGACATCATCGTGCAAAAAACCGGGATTATTGCCGGAACAAAGGAAGAAGTGGCAGAAGAATTAACACGTTTATCAGGCACATACAAAATCAATGATTTTGTTATTTTTACGCCGATCAAAAATGCTGAAGAAAAACAGCTGTCTTATCAGCTGCTGAGCGATGCAGTTTTAGCTGCAAAACGTTAAGGAGGGACAGAAGAATGAGTGATGTTTTGAACATTGTGGTTTGGAGTAAAAAAGGCTGTTCGTATTGTGAGGAAGTCAAGAATTATTTGAATGAAACAGGGTTCCCGTTCCAAAATATCGATGTTTCAGAGAAAGAGGAACTTCGGGATATTTTACAGGTGAAATATGGGGTACGCCATGTGCCTGTGGTCGAAATCGGGCGCGGCAATCAGTATCAAGGGATAACTGAAATCGGCATTGAACACCTTGATCTTGCACTTGCTAATCATGCACAGATAAAGGAGGCAAAAAGATGACACGTTCAGATTTTATCCAGTTTGGAGCCATGATTCACGGTGTCGGGGGAACAACTGACGGCTGGCGTCATCCCGATGTTGATCCCTCGGCCAGCACGAATATTGAATTTTACATGAAAAAGGCGCAAACAGCTGAAAAAGGTTTGTTTAGTTTTATTTTCATTGCAGACGGCTTATTTATTTCTGAAAAATCGATTCCTCATTTTTTAAACCGTTTTGAACCGATCACCATTTTATCTGCGCTGGCATCGGTTACCAAAAATATTGGTTTAGTAGGGACGTTCTCTACATCTTTTACTGAGCCATTCACTATCTCCAGACAATTGATGTCGCTGGACCATATCAGCGGGGGCAGGGCTGGCTGGAATCTTGTTACTTCTCCACAGGAAGGAGCGGCGCGCAACCATAGTAAGTCTAATTTGCCAGAACACACTGAACGTTACGAGATCGCACAAGAGCATTTAGATGTTGTGCGCGGGCTGTGGAATTCCTGGGAGCGTGACGCATTTATACACAATAAGAAAACAGGGCAGTTTTTCGATCCGGCGAAGCTTCATCGCCTGAATCATAAAGGAAAGTATTTTCGAGTAGAGGGGCCCTTGAATATCGGGCGCTCTAAGCAGGGAGAGCCTGTAGTGTTTCAAGCGGGTTCATCAGAAACAGGCCGGCAGTTTGCTGCTAAAAATGCGGATGCGATTTTTACCCATTCCAATTCATTAGAAGAGACAAAAGCGTTTTATGCGGATGTGAAAAGGCGAGCTGCTGATGAAGGGCGTGATCCTTCAAGTGTGCGGATTTTTCCAGGGATCAGCCCGATTGTGGCAGATACGGAAGAAGAGGCGGAAAAGAAGTATCGTGAATTTGCAGAATTGATACCCATTGAAAATGCTGTTACTTATTTGGCTCGTTTTTTTGATGATTATGATCTGAGTGTTTACCCGTTGGATGAGCCATTTCCCGATATTGGCGATGTCGGAAAGAATGCGTTTCAAAGCACAACAGACCGGATTAAGAGAGAAGCAAAAGCCAGAAATCTGACATTGCGGGAGGTAGCACAGGAAATGGCTTTTCCACGGACTCTATTCATCGGAACACCAGAGCGTGTCGCATCCTTAATTGAAACTTGGTTCAACGCTGAGGCGGCGGATGGGTTTATCATTGGGTCGGATATACCGGGTACACTTGATGCTTTTGTAGAAAAGGTGATTCCGATTCTTCAAGAAAGAGGGCTTTATCGTCAAGATTATCGCGGCGGGACCTTGCGGGAAAATCTCGGCCTTGGCATTCCGCAGCATCAATCCGTTTTACATTCATCACATCATTAGGTTTCGTCTGATCGAATGCGGAAGCTGAGAGAGGAGGCTGACTTTTTTGACGATCATTGCCGGTACGGTTGTGAAAGGAAAACAATTAGGCAGAAAGCTTGGATTCCCCACGGCAAATGTAGATGCAAAAATGCATGGGCTGCGTAATGGAGTTTATGGGGTTCTGGCGACAGTCAATCATCAATTTCATTTAGGGGTTATGAATATCGGTGTGAAACCGACGGTGGGCTCTAACCTTGAAAAGACATTGGAGATTTTTTTGTTTGACTTTCATAGAGACATTTATGGAGAAAAAATCGAATGCAGCATTCTCTTTAAAATTAGAGAAGAAAGAAGGTTTGATGCTTTGGAGTCGTTAACAAAGCAAATTAAAAAGGATATTTCGTGCGTTGCAAAACGCTTTGAGCTGATTGGGATTATGGCACCGAATAAAAAAGAAAGCCTGCTTTCCCATCAGGAGTTAAATCTTCCGGATCTCTGTTTTTACAAGAAATGTAATAACCTATATTGCGTCAACCGAGGCGTATACAATGTCATTGATAACTGGTTTTTTGAGTACGGAATTACACAAGTAGCTTACAGGCGCATTTATATTTTATCTTTTTTAAGCTTTTTGAAAGAAGATAATCCGAAAGTTTCCAGCAAGTATATAAGATTTGGGGCGGGCGGTCTTGCTGATAAATTGAACCGATTTATTTCATCTTATGTTGAAGAGTCTGAAGAAAATATATTGGGATAGGGAAAGGAGCGGAACATATGTCTTTGGATTATTGGAGAAATATAGAAGGCTCCTATCCATATCAGACTACAGGAAATGACATCCTGAAGTTGAAAGGGGAGTATAATCCCGTAAATCTCTCAACGCTAGAAAAGCAGCTCATCGGCATTCGCCGGCACCTGCACCAATATCCTGAACTGTCAAAAGAAGAATTTGAAACAACTGCTTTTATAAAAAAATGCCTTAAAGAAAAGGGGATACAGATTCGCCCTACTGCTCTAAAAACGGGTGTGTTCGCAGACATAGCAGGGGAGTCAGAAGGTCCGGCGATTGCTTTGAGGGCTGATATTGACGCCTTGCCAATTGAAGAAAAAACAGGATTGCCTTATGCGTCTAAACATAAAGGGATCATGCATGCGTGCGGTCATGATTTTCATACGGCAGCGCTTCTTGGTGCGGCCTTTTTATTGAAGGAAAATCAAGACAGTCTGAAAGGAAAGGTTCGTTTATTATTTCAGCCGGCAGAGGAAGCGGGTGCAGGCGCTGCAAAAGTGATAGAGGACGGCCAACTGGATGGCATTGATGCGGTTATTGGACTTCACAATAAACCGGATATCGCGGTTGGGACTGTAGGGTTAAAAACAGGCCCGCTTATGGCTGCTGTTGACCGATTTAAAGTAGAGATAGAAGGGAAAGGAGCTCATGCAGCATTGCCGCATAATGGTTTTGATCCAATTGTCGGCGCCTCTCAGCTTATCGTCGCCCTGCAAACGATTGTAAGCAGAAATGTAAACCCGCTGCAAAGCGCGATTTTAACCATAGGGAAAATCAACGGCGGCAGCACTTGGAATGTCATTCCGGATACAGTTGTCATTGAGGGCACTGTTCGTACATTTGATTCAGAGGTTCGTAATCAAGTGAAACAGCGTTTTTTGGCAGTCACAGAGCAGATTTCTGCTGCTTTCTCGTTAGAGGCAAATGTGAAGTGGCATTCCGGACCGCCGCCGCTTTGTAATGATGAGGCAATTACGGGGCTGGTGCGAGACGCTGCACATAAAGCGAAACTTCAAGTCATTGATCCCGCCCCATCAACCGCGGGGGAAGATTTTGCTTATTATCTTGAGCATATTCCGGGATCCTTTGCGTTTTTTGGAACAGACGGTGATCATGATTGGCACCACCCTGCATTTACAATTGATGAAACTGCCATTATCAAAGCCTCTTATTTTTTATATGAAAGCGCCAAGAGATTGTTAGATTCGAATGAAGAGTCAAAAATATCTGATTGATATAGATGGGGTGTTCTGATGAAGAAATTAATCGTTTTTGCATTTATTGGTTTATTGTCGCAGTTAATAGACGGTTCGTTAGGTATGGCTTATGGGGTTACCTCAACTTCTTTGTTATTGGCGTTTGGCATCACACCTGCTGTGGCTTCGGCTTCTGTCCATTTAGCGGAAGTCGTAACGACTGCCGCATCGGGAGTGTCGCATATTAAATTTGGCAATGTTGACAAACAAACCGTTTATCAGCTTGTCATTCCCGGCTCTATAGGCGCTTTTTTAGGCGCGGCATTCCTCAGCCAATTACCTGGAGATGTGGCGAAACCCTATATTTCTTTGTTTTTGCTCCTTCTGGGCGGATATGTATTGATCAGGTTTTTATTTCAATATAAGCCGGCTCTTGAGAAGAAGCATGTGCCGTTAAACCGAAAACAATCCATCCCATTGGGAGTGATCGCTGGTTTTGCAGATGCCACAGGCGGAGGCGGCTGGGGACCGGTGACCACTCCGATTTTATTATCCCGCAAAGGCTTGAGCCCGAGGAAAGTTGTCGGGACTGTAGACACAAGTGAATTTGCCATCGCCGTATCTGCAACTGCCGGTTTTCTTATTTCATTAGGATGGGAGGACGTCAATTGGTTATGGGTGTTTTCACTAATGGCCGGCGGAATTATCGCTGCCCCTATCGCAGCATGGCTGGTGCAGAAGTTTCATCCGCAATTGATGGGTGTGCTTGTAGGAGGATTTATTATTCTGGTAAATGCCAGAACATTAATAAATGAATGGATCGCAAACAAAGCTGTTTATCCATTGATCTATACGGCCATAGGGGCGATATGGCTATTTGCAGTTTTATTTGTTTTATCTAAAATAGGGAATCGAAATATTGTTAAGACAGCGGTTGATGTCCATTTAAAAGAAAAATAAAGGTTTTTCCGCTTTACGATGTAAAAGGAGCCACGGGGTCCTTGCGCTTGACTGGGACGAAATCAACGCTGTAAGAAGCCGGTCGGGCTTCTTTTTTATTTTCCAGCCTCATTGCGTATAAATCCTTTGAAACCTTATAATAAAAACAAGAAGACTGTCCTTAGAGGTGAAAGGCTTGGCAACGAAGCATGAACAAATTTTAACGTATATCGATTCACTGCCTGTCGGTGAAAAAATTTCTGTCCGAAGAATTGCAAAGGAAATGAAAGTAAGCGAAGGAACCGCGTACAGAGCGATCAAGGAAGCAGAGAATAAAGGGTTTGTCAGCACGATTGAACGTGTGGGCACAATCAGAATTGAACAAAAGAAAAAAGAGAACATTGAAAAGCTTACCTATGCAGAGGTTGTAAATGTTATAGACGGACAAGTGCTCGGAGGCAGGGCAGGGCTCCATAAGACATTGAATAAATTCGTCATCGGCGCGATGGAGCTTGACGCGATGATGCGTTACACCGCAGCGGGGAATCTTTTGATTGTCGGAAACAGAATCAATGCACACAGGCAGGCGCTTGAAGCGGGCGCGGCCGTATTGGTGACCGGGGGCTTTAACACGGATGACAGCATTGTGCAGCTGGCAGATGAGCTTGAACTGCCGATTTTATCCACGAGCTATGACACCTTTACAGTTGCCGCGATGATTAACCGGGCAATTTATGACCAGCTGATCAAAAAAGAAATTGTTTTGGTGGAGGACATCCTAACACCTGCTGACCGCACGGTATATCTTTCGCCTAAGGATAAACTTGAAAAATGGTATGAGAAAAATTTTGAAACGGGGCACGGACGCTTCCCGGTTGTCGACGATCAAATGAAAATCCATGGCATCCTGACATCAAAAGATATTGCTGGCCATGACCGAAATGCATCTATAGAAAAAGTCATGACCAAAAATCCCGTCACGGTTATTGGGAAAACATCTGTCGCTTCAGCTGCGCAAATGATGGTATGGGAAGGGATCGAAGTGCTTCCCGTCACTGACGGCCACCAAAAACTCATCGGCATGATCAGCCGCCAAGACGTATTGAAAGCTCTTCAAATGATTCAAAAGCAGCCGCAGGTCGGGGAGAAGCTTGATGATATCGTTTCAAGGGGGTTTAAAGATGAGGGTGATGATAAAGAAGATCAAACGGTTTACGAGTATGAAGTCACGCCGCAAATGACAAATCAGCTTGGAACCATTTCTTATGGCGTATTTACGACCATTTTGACGCAAGCGGCAAACCGATTTTTGCGCTCGAAAAAACGCGGCGAACTCGTCATAGAGAGCATCACCATCTTCTTTTTGAAGCCTGTGCAGATGGAATCAGTCATCGAAGTCAAACCTCGCATCTTGGAGGCTGGCAGAAAGTTTGGGAAAATGGAAGTGGAAGTGCACAGCCAAGGTCATATCGTGTCTAAAGCGATGCTGATGGTTCAGCTGATGGAAAGAAGCTAAGGGACGTTCAGGCGCCCCTTACGCGTGATCTCTTTCAGCTTCTTTGGCGTGAAGGGGATTGTAATGCCTGAAGGCTTTATAACCTGCCCAAGCGCTTCCTGCTCCTATGACGATAAAGATACCGCCGATTACTAACGTTAATACTGAATGGAATAATATCATTTGGTTAAGCCCGTAGAACAGGACTAGTGACCCTAAGGCCATGCTTGATTTTGCTGAACATATTTCTTTTGCCAAAGATGGCTTTGCCCGTACGCCTTTTACTTTATAGTACACATAAAAGCAGGCTGAAAGCCCAATCAAAAAAACAAGAACCAGCATAAATGAAATCCTCCATCGTAAAAGTTTACAAACCCATTTTATACAAAAACGGGCTTGGTTTTGACGTTATTTTTCTTTTCCGTCGGCAGAGAATGTGATTTAATGAATAAAAACAATAAAGGAGTATCAAATGAAAACAGAATTGATCAGAACCATATCATTATATGACACGATTATCTTACATAGACATGTGCGTCCTGATCCGGATGCCTACGGATCACAGTGCGGGCTTACGGAAATCCTGCGTGAAACATATCCTGAAAAAAATATTTTTGCGGTCGGCACGCCTGAACCGTCCCTCTCCTTCTTATATTCCCTTGATGAGGTGGACAATGAAACATATGAAGGCGCACTTGTCATTGTCTGCGATACGGCAAATCAGGAAAGAATCGACGATCAGCGTTATCCTTCAGGCGCCAAACTAATGAAAATCGACCACCATCCGAACGAAGATCCATACGGTGACCTTCTCTGGGTCGATACAAGCGCCAGCTCAGTAAGTGAAATGATTTACGAGCTGTATTTAGAAGGAAAAGAGCACGGCTGGAAGCTGAATACGAAAGCGGCAGAGCTGATCTACGCCGGCATTGTTGGAGATACCGGACGCTTTTTATTTCCGAATACCACGGAAAAAACATTAAAATATGCAGGCGAGCTCATTCAGTATCCATTCTCTTCCTCAGAGTTATTTAATCAATTGTATGAAACAAAACTGAATGTGGTGAAGCTTAACGGCTTTATCTTTCAAAATGTGTCTTTGTCCGAAAACGGGGCTGCTTCTGTTTTCATCAAAAAGGATACGCTTGAAAAATTCGGCACAACGGCTTCTGAAGCGTCACAGCTTGTCGGGACGCTTGGCAATATCTCAGGTATTCGCGCCTGGGTGTTTTTCGTAGAAGAAGACGATCAAATCAGAGTCAGATTCCGTTCGAAGGGGCCTGTCATTAACGGACTTGCCCGGAAATATAACGGCGGAGGGCATCCGTTAGCTTCAGGCGCCTCTATTTACAGCTGGGATGAAGCTGATCGGATTTTAGCTGATCTGGAAACATTATGTAAAGAACACGAGTAGAGGGGAGACCCTCTCTCTTAGTGTTCATCTGTGACGGGGATGAACCAGCAGCCGAAATCAGTAAGGTCCTCGTAGACTTGGAGATTGTGTGATTGAAGTTCTTTTTTGATGAGGGAAGCGAGTGAGTTTGTTTCGGCATATGCAGAAAAACCTTGTCTGAGACGGGCTGCTTGATCTTTTGCTAACTGACGGTCACTGTAAACCTCCATTTCCCTTCCTCCTTCCTTTCGCCATTAAGCCTCACATATAGTTTATAAAAAAGAATGGGAAAAAGCGACAGAAGTTTGGAGAATTTGAAAAAAATCCATAATTATGTGGCGAAAGATATTTCAAGTTCCACTGTCAGCCTCGTATAAATAATCAATTCTTTGACGGTTGCCTCGTATTTTTTTTCATTGATCATATAGACTTTATTTTCAATTGTCCGCTTCAAGAGATCCTTTGTTTGATAGACGCTCTCTATGTCTTTTGTAATCACCTCTGAAATATCATCCTTTACATGCTCCTCGAATTTCGTTTTATCCGGCTGTGATATTTTATATTTATCCCCATTCAGCAATTTGACGCTGACGCTTTGAATCAGCAGTTTTCTTTTATTATCTTCATTCAGTTTATGGAGGTCTTCCTGATAGATCGAAATTTGATTGTTCAAGTCTTTTACATGCTCTTTTTGCTTTTCGATGAGGCTGACCTGCTCCTCTTGGAATGTTCCGTAAGTAAACAGGAAAAAGAACCAGCTGATTACGGCTCCGCACATCATTCCCGCGAAAAAACGCTGCCATCCCGGTTTTTTGTAATGTTGGGGGACCCTCATGAAGAAAGATGCTCCTGGGTCAGCCATGATATAATAAGCCAGCCGCTTTGCGCGCCCCCCATGGCCGAAATAATTAAAAGAAGCTGTTTAAAGATATCTCTCGTATTGCCTTCGAGTATGCCGCGTTCAAAGCTGTATACCGCATCAAAGGTGCCTCCGATAGCTGCGACAAGTGCCCATATTTTTAACCGGTTGGCAAGCTTTGTAATGGCTGTAAGCGGGGGTTCGCCTGCCAAATATGCTCCGAGCCCTCCGATGAGTGCGCCCCCGATCAGCACCCCTAACGCAATGAAGTAGCTATTGATAAAATTCACCATAAATCCTGCTTCCTGATCCATCTTTATCACCTCACCTTTTATATCATATTGAGCTTTCAGGACAAGTATGATGATGAGTCAAAAAAGAACGTTTGTTTCTTTTGGAAACCGGCCTTATAATGAAGGAAGAAATGGATCGTAATGAGAAAGAGGTGATAGCATGTCTTTTGTTCACCTGCAAGTGCATAGCGGGTACAGCCTGCTAAACAGCGCCGCGGCTGTGGAAGAGCTCGTCAGTGAAGCTGACAGGCTCGGATATGCGTCTTTGGCGCTGACAGATGATCATGTCATGTACGGAGCTATTCAATTTTATAAAGCTTGCAAGGCGAGAGGGATCAACCCAATAATCGGTTTGACGGCTTCTGTTTTTACGGATGACAGCGAGCTTGAAGCATACCCGCTCGTCCTGCTGGCAAAATCAAATACAGGCTATCAAAACCTGCTGAAAATCAGCAGCGTTCTGCAATCTAAATCAAAAGGCGGACTGAAGCCGAAATGGCTTCACAGTTATCGAGAAGGGATTATCGCAATAACGCCCGGTGAAAAAGGATATATTGAAACGCTTCTTGAAGGAGGGCTGTTCGAACAGGCTGCTCAAGCCTCGCTGGAATTTCAGTCTATATTCGGAAAGGGAGCTTTCTATTTCTCCTATCAGCCTTTTAAAGGGAATCAAGTCTTGTCTGAGCAGATTCTAAAGCTATCAGAAGAAACGGGTATCCCTGTTACGGCCACAGGCGATGTGCATTACATAAGGAAGGAAGATAAGGCTGCCTACCGTTGTCTGAAAGCGATTAAAGCGGGGGAAAAACTGACGGATGCACCCGCTGAAGATTTGCCTGATCTCGATTTGAAACCACTCGAAGAAATGCAAAACATTTATCGAGAGCATCCCGAGGCACTGCAAGCTTCTGTAGAGATCGCGGAACAATGCCGGGTTGACGTCAGTCTCGGGCAGACCCGTCTACCGTCTTTTCCGACCCCAGACGGAACGTCCGCTGATGATTATTTAACGGATATCTGTATGGAGGGACTCCGCAGCCGTTTCGGCAAGCCTGATGAACGATACCTTCGCCGTCTTCAATATGAGCTTGATGTCATCAAGCGGATGAAGTTCAGCGATTACTTTCTAATCGTGTGGGATTTTATGAAGCACGCCCATGAAAAAGGGATTGTTACAGGACCGGGAAGGGGTTCTGCGGCAGGTTCTCTTGTGGCATATGTGCTGTATATCACAGATGTTGACCCGATTAAGCATCACCTTCTGTTTGAAAGATTTTTAAATCCCGAACGCGTCAGCATGCCGGATATTGATATTGACTTTCCCGATACTAGAAGGGATGAAGTCATTCAATATGTTCAGCAGAAATACGGTGCAATGCACGTCGCACAGATTATCACCTTTGGAACACTTGCGGCAAAGGCGGCGCTCCGGGACGTCGGCAGAGTATTCGGCGTCAGCCCGAAGGAGGCAGATCAGCTTGCAAAACTCATTCCTTCAAGACCGGGCATGACGCTGGATGAAGCGAGACAGCAGTCACCGCAGCTGGATAAGCGGCTTCGGGAGTCAAGCCTGCTTCAGCAAGTCTATTCAATTGCCCGGAAAATAGAAGGGCTGCCAAGGCATGCATCAACCCACGCAGCGGGCGTTGTCCTGAGTGAAGAACCGTTAACCGATGTTGTTCCGCTTCAAGAAGGGCATGAAGGGATCTATTTAACGCAATACGCGATGGACCATCTTGAAGACTTGGGCCTTTTAAAAATGGATTTCTTAGGTTTGAGGAATCTGACACTTATTGAATCCATCACTTCAATGATTGAAAAAGAAGAAAATATTAAAATAGATCTTTCAAGTATTTCCTACAGCGATGACAAAACGTTCTCCTTGCTGTCAAAAGGGGATACGACAGGCATTTTCCAGCTTGAATCTGCAGGGATGAGAAGCGTCTTGAAACGGCTGACACCTTCGGGCCTAGAAGATATTGTGGCGGTCAATGCACTGTACCGGCCGGGTCCGATGGAAAATATTCCGTTATTTATCGACCGTAAACACGGCCGGGCGCCTGTTCACTATCCTCATGAAGATTTAAGGAGCATTTTGGAAGATACATATGGCGTCATTGTGTATCAGGAACAAATTATGATGATTGCTTCCCGTATGGCGGGGTTTTCTTTAGGCGAAGCGGACCTATTGAGAAGGGCGGTCAGCAAAAAGAAAAAAGAAATCCTGGACAGAGAGCGAAGCCATTTTGTTGAAGGGTGCTTAAAAAAGGAGTATTCTGTAGACACTGCAAATGAGGTCTACGATTTAATCGTCAAATTCGCAAACTATGGCTTTAACAGAAGCCATGCGGTGGCATACAGCATGATCGGGTGCCAGCTTGCGTATTTGAAAGCTCATTATCCGTTATATTTTATGTGCGGATTGCTGACAAGCGTCATTGGCAATGAGGATAAAATCTCTCAATATCTTTACGAAGCAAAGGGGAGCGGGATTCGTATCCTTCCTCCGTCAGTGAATAAAAGCAGTTTTCCGTTTACAGTTGAAAACGGATCTGTCAGATACAGCCTCCGCGCGATAAAAAGTGTAGGCGTCTCAGCAGTCAAAGATATATATAAAGCAAGAAAAGAGAAACCATTTGAAGATCTTTTCGATTTCTGCTTTCGTGTGCCGTCAAAAAGCGTAAATCGCAAAATGCTTGAAGCACTTATCTTTTCTGGTGCGATGGACGAATTCGGCCAAAACCGGGCCACGCTGCTCGCATCCATTGATGTTGCTTTGGAACATGCTGAGCTATTCGCCGCGGACGATGACCAAATGGGATTGTTTTTAGATGAATCGTTTTCAATTAAGCCGAAGTATGTGGAGACGGAGGAGCTTCCTCTGGTGGATTTACTTGCGTTTGAAAAGGAAACGCTTGGCATTTATTTTTCAAATCATCCCCTCTCCGCCTTCCGAAAACAGCTCACTGCGCAAGGAGCAGTCTCCATTCTGCAGGCTCAGCGGGCAGTCAAAAGGCAGCTTTCACTAGGCGTTCTGCTGTCGAAGATCAAAACGATTCGGACGAAAACAGGTCAAAACATGGCGTTTTTAACGCTCAGTGATGAAACCGGCGAGATGGAAGCCGTAGTCTTCCCTGAACAATTCAGACAGCTTTCTCCCGTTTTAAGAGAAGGCGCTCTTTTGTTCACAGCGGGGAAATGTGAAGTTAGACAAGATAAGATCCAATTCATCATGTCCCGGGCAGAATTATTAGAAAATATGGATGCAGAAAAAGCGCCATCGGTTTATATAAAAATAGAAAGCAGTCAGCACAGCCAGGAGATCCTGGCAAAGATTAAGCGCATTTTGCTGGAGCATAAAGGGGAAACAGGCGTTTATCTCTATTATGAAAGGCAAAAACAGACGATTAAGCTACCTGAGTCGTTCCATATCAATGCAGATCACCAGGTGTTATATCGCTTAAAAGAGCTGTTGGGCCAAAAAAACGTCGTTTTAAAACAGTGGTAACGATTCGCTTTTTGTTATACAATTGGAGCAATTATGTGATCCTGTTTAAATATTCAGATAGATTTACTCCGCAGAATGCAGCAATCAACGCAGCAGTATACGAATCAAAAAATATCCATAAGGAGTGTTTAGAAGAATGTCATTAAGAGAAGAAGCATTACACTTGCATAAAGTCAACCAGGGGAAACTGGAGTCTAAATCAAAAGTAGAGGTCAGAAATGCGAAAGATCTAAGCCTCGCGTATTCTCCGGGTGTTGCAGAACCGTGTAAGGATATTCATGAAGACATTAACAAAGTATATGATTATACAATGAAGGGGAACATGGTAGCAGTTGTAACTGATGGTACAGCTGTGCTTGGCCTTGGAAACATCGGCCCTGAAGCGGCGCTTCCTGTTATGGAAGGGAAAGCAGTTCTTTTCAAAAGCTTTGCGGGCGTAGATGCGTTCCCGATTGCTTTAAACACAAACGATGTTGATAAAATCGTTGAAACTGTAAAATTGCTGGAACCGACATTTGGCGGCGTCAACCTTGAAGATATTGCAGCGCCAAACTGCTTTATCATTGAAGAGCGCCTCAAAAAAGAAACAAACATCCCGGTTTTCCATGATGATCAGCACGGTACTGCCATTGTAACCGTAGCGGGTCTTGTGAACGCGCTGAAACTGTCTGGAAAATCCATGTCATCCATTAAAGTTGTTGCAAACGGCGCGGGTGCGGCTGGCATTGCGATTATCAAGCTTCTTCATCATTATGGCGTTCGCGACATTGTGATGTGCGATTCCAAAGGGGCCATTTATGAAGGGCGCCCGAACGGCATGAACGATGTCAAAAATGAAGTGGCGAAGTTCACGAACCAAGATCGCAAAGACGGTTCTCTGAAAGATGTCATCGTTGATGCTGACGTATTTATCGGTGTCTCTGTAGCAGGCGCGTTAACAAAAGAAATGGTTCAAAGCATGGCAAAAGATCCAATTATCTTTGCAATGGCAAATCCAAATCCGGAAATCATGCCGGAAGATGCGCGTGAAGCCGGAGCAAGCGTTATCGGAACTGGCCGTTCTGACTTCCCGAACCAAGTAAACAATGTTCTTGCATTCCCAGGTATTTTCCGCGGAGCACTTGATGTGCGTGCCACTCATATTAACGAGGAAATGAAAATCGCAGCGGTTGAAGCCATTGCTTCACTGGTTTCAGAAGATGAGCTTAGCGCAGATTATGTCATCCCTGCACCGTTTGATAAACGTGTTGCGCCTGCTGTTGCGAAGGCTGTGGCAAAGGCTGCGATGGAAACAGGTGTTGCAAGAATCACTGTTGACCCTGAGGAAGTCGCAGAAAAAACAAGAAAACTTACGATTATTGGTGAATAATTTTAATTCATTCCAAAAATGGCAGCGCGTTGGCGAAGACCGGCGCGCTGTTCTCAAGTTAAACTGACGGCTGAAATTTTTTTAGGGGGTTAGGCTTAAAAAAATTTCAGCCGGGTTTAACATTATTTTTGAATGCGCTGTCAACCTTGTCGTTTCAACACCTTATCTGAATTCATACAAGCCTTTCCGAGCACGTCATCGAATAAAAAGTTGTCGAATTGAGGATGACAGCGTTTGACAAAAAAAGTACAATAGTTTCGGTAAAGTTATTAGCAAGTCTATCTGTTTGATGACATGCGGTGAAGAGAACCCTTCACAAAAGGGAGGTAATCATTTGTTAAAGGATATATTCACGAAAAAGAAAAAGTATGCTTCCGTACCATCTGAACAAGCGAAGCACGATGTTCCGGAAGGCATTATGACAAAATGTCCTAAGTGTAAAAAAATCATGCTCACTAAAGAGTTGGATAAAAATATGCGGGTATGCATGAACTGCGATTATCATTTCCCAATGAACGCAAAACAGCGTATCGAAAGCTTGATGGATGAACAATCCTTTGAGGAATTCAATCAGGGAATGCTCTCGGAAAATCCGCTTGGTTTCCCGGGATATCTGGAAAAGCTTGAAAAAGATCGCGAGAAAACATCCTTAAACGAGGCTGTTGTGACAGGCAAGGGCACCATCGGCGGACACCCGGCTGTTGTCGCCGTCATGGACTCTTCATTCAGAATGGGCAGCATGGGTTCAGTCGTCGGTGAAAAAATCACGCTTGCGATTGAAAAAGCAAAAGCTGATAAAGTTCCGTTTATTATTTTTACGGCTTCAGGCGGCGCTAGAATGCAGGAAGGCGTATTAAGTTTGATGCAGATGGCTAAGACAAGCTCTGCGTTAAAACTGTTCAGTGAAGAACAGGGTCTTATTATTTCAGTAATGACGCATCCGACTACCGGGGGCGTATCAGCAAGCTTTGCATCCCTTGGCGATTACAATTTCGCTGAGCCTGGCGCGCTGATCGGTTTTGCCGGAAGACGGATTATTGAACAGACAATAGGAGAAAAACTGCCTGAGGACTTCCAAACGGCTGAATTTTTATTAAAACATGGACAGCTTGATGCGGTTATTCATCGCGACGATATGAAAAAAACGTTAGAAAATCTGCTGGATATGCATCAAACAGGAGGTGACATTGAGTGGCTCCAAGATTAGAATTTGAAAAACCGGTGATTGAACTGCAAACCAAAATCGCCGAACTGAAAAAATTCACCCAAGATTCCGATATGGATCTAAGTGCGGAAATCGAACGGCTCGAAGACCGTCTCGCTAAGCTTCAAGATGATATTTACAAAAATTTGAAGCCGTGGGACCGGGTTCAAATCGCGCGTCTGGCGGACCGTCCGACAACTCTTGATTATATCGAACACCTGTTTACCGACTTTTTTGAATGTCACGGAGACAGAGCGTACGGGGACGATGAAGCCATTGTCGGCGGGATTGCGAAGTTCCACGGCCTCCCTGTAACGGTAATCGGGCATCAGCGCGGCAAAGACACGAAGGAAAACCTAGTCCGCAATTTTGGGATGCCGCATCCTGAAGGCTACAGAAAAGCGCTTCGTCTGATGAAACAGGCTGACAAATTTAACAGACCAATTATCTGTTTTATTGATACGAAGGGGGCATATCCTGGACGAGCAGCTGAAGAAAGAGGACAAAGTGAAGCTATTGCCAAAAACCTGTTTGAGATGGCCGGCCTTCGAGTGCCTGTTATCTGCATCGTCATCGGTGAAGGCGGAAGCGGCGGAGCCCTTGGTCTGGGTGTAGGCAATCACTTGCATATGCTGGAAAACTCTACTTATTCTGTTATTTCTCCGGAAGGTGCCGCGGCACTTTTATGGAAGGACTCCAGTCTTGCTAAAAAAGCAGCAGAAACAATGAAAATCACTGCGCCGGATTTAAAAGAATTAGGTATTATAGATCATATGATTAAAGAAGTAAAAGGCGGAGCGCACCATGATGTGAAGCTGCAGGCAAGCTATATGGACGAAACCCTTAAACAATCGTTAAAAACTTTGCTGAAGCTGAGCGAAGAAGAATTAGTTCAGCAGCGCTATGAAAAATATAAAGCAATTGGCAAAGTCTCGGTTGAAGATCAATATATCGGGGTAAACTAAATAAACGTGAAGCCTTTGGCTCACGTTTATTTTTTGTGACATTCCTTAAATTTTATTTAAAAACAATTTATTTAATTGTATAATAGGTAAGGTTTCATAGGGAGGATGGAGATCCCTTTTCATTGTTTTTAGGGCAATGATCATGTTATGTTTAATCATATATGTTGCTGAGGTGAATGGAGAATGAAACGTATAGGGGTATTAACGAGCGGCGGGGATTCCCCGGGAATGAACGCAGCAGTTCGCGCAGTAGTCAGAAAAGCGATCTATCATGACGTTGAAGTTTACGGTATTTACAACGGATACGCGGGATTGATCAGCGGAAAGATTGAAAAGCTTGAACTCGGATCAGTAGGCGATATTATACATCGTGGAGGGACTAAGCTTTATACGGCGAGATGTCCTGAATTCAAAACAGTTGAAGGCCGTGAAAAAGGGATAGCAAACTTGAAGAAGCTTGGTATTGAAGGCCTTGTTGTTATCGGCGGAGACGGTTCCTATATGGGTGCGAAAAAATTAACGGAACACGGGTTTCCATGTGTAGGTGTACCGGGTACAATTGATAATGACATTCCGGGCACTGATTTTACAATCGGTTTCGATACAGCTTTAAATACAGTAATTGACGCAATTGATAAGATTCGCGATACAGCGACTTCTCATGAACGTACATATGTAATCGAAGTAATGGGCCGTCATGCCGGCGATATCGCATTATGGGCCGGTCTTGCAGGGGGCGCGGAATCGATCTTAATCCCTGAGGCAGACTATGACATGCACGAAATCATTGCCCGCTTAAAACGCGGCCACGAACGCGGCAAGAAGCACAGTATTATTATTGTTGCCGAAGGTGTAGGCAGCGGTGTTGAATTCGGGAAACGCATTGAAGAAGAAACAAATCTTGAAACTAGGGTATCTGTATTGGGCCATATCCAGCGCGGAGGTTCTCCGAGTGCTGCTGACCGTGTGTTAGCAAGCCGTCTCGGCGCATATGCAGTTGAACTGCTGCTTGAAGGAAAAGGCGGACGCTGTGTAGGTATACAAAACAATAAGCTTGTAGACCATGATATTATAGAAATACTTGAGACAAAACACACAGTTGAGCAAAACATGTATCAGCTTTCAAAAGAACTGTCTATCTAATGTGCAGCTGAAGGCTGAAGATTTCAGAAGGAAGTGAACCAAATGAGAAAAACTAAAATTGTTTGTACCATCGGTCCGGCAAGTGAAAGTATTGAAATGCTTACGAAATTAATGGAGTCAGGAATGAACGTGGCTCGATTAAACTTTTCTCACGGAGATTTTGAGGAGCACGGTGCAAGAATTAAAAATATCCGCGAAGCAAGCAAAAAACTTGGCAAGAACGTTGGAATTCTGCTTGATACAAAAGGTCCTGAAATCCGCACACATACAATGGAAAACGGCGGTATTGAGCTTGAAACAGGCAAAGAGCTCATTATTTCAATGGACGAGGTTGTAGGAACAACAGATAAAATTTCAGTGACATATGAAGGTTTAGTCCATGACGTTGAACAAGGTTCAACGATTCTGTTAGATGACGGCCTTATCGGTCTTGAGGTACTTGATGTAGATGCCGCTAAACGCGAAATCAAAACAAAAGTATTAAACAACGGAACACTCAAAAATAAAAAAGGTGTTAACGTACCGGGCGTAAGTGTCAATCTTCCGGGGATTACTGAAAAGGATGCGCGAGACATCGTTTTCGGTATTGAGCAAGGAGTAGACTTCATCGCACCATCTTTCATTCGACGTTCCACGGATGTGCTCGAAATCCGTGAGCTTCTTGAAGAGCACAACGCTCAGGATATTCAAATCATCCCTAAAATCGAAAACCAAGAGGGCGTTGACAACATCGATGCGATTCTCGAAGTGTCTGACGGCTTAATGGTTGCACGCGGAGACTTAGGTGTGGAAATTCCAGCTGAAGAAGTGCCGCTTGTGCAAAAAGAACTGATCAAAAAATGCAACGCGCTGGGCAAACCTGTTATTACAGCGACACAAATGCTTGACAGCATGCAGCGCAACCCGCGTCCGACTCGTGCGGAAGCAAGTGACGTTGCAAACGCGATCTTCGACGGAACAGATGCGATCATGCTTTCTGGTGAAACTGCTGCCGGAAGTTACCCGGTTGAAGCAGTTCAAACAATGCATAACATCGCGTCCCGTTCTGAAGAAGCATTAAATTATAAAGAAATTCTCTCAAAACGCAGAGACCAAGTGGGCATGACAATTACAGACGCAATTGGACAATCTGTCGCGCATACGGCGATTAACCTGAATGCTGCTGCGATCGTAACGCCGACAGAAAGCGGCCATACAGCACGCATGATTGCAAAATACCGTCCGCAGGCTCCGATTGTTGCGGTTACTGTAAATGACTCTATTTCCAGAAAGCTTGCCCTCGTATCTGGCGTATTCGCGGAAAGCGGCCAAAATGCGAGCTCAACAGATGAGATGCTTGAGGATGCTGTCCAAAAATCATTGAACAGCGGAATTGTAAAACACGGCGATCTTATCGTTATTACAGCAGGCACTGTCGGTGAGTCCGGCACTACGAACTTAATGAAGGTTCATACTGTCGGCGATATCATAGCTAAAGGCCAAGGCATTGGACGCAAATCAGCTTACGGTCCGGTTGTCGTTGCACAAAATGCAAAAGAAGCTGAGCAAAAAATGACTGACGGTGCGGTACTTGTTACCAAAAGCACTGACCGTGATATGATTGCATCCCTTGAAAAAGCGTCTGCTCTTATTACAGAAGAAGGCGGTTTGACTAGCCATGCTGCGGTAGTCGGATTAAGCCTTGGCATCCCGGTTATCGTGGGTCTGGAAAATGCGACATCTATTTTGACAGATGGCCAGGATATTACAGTTGACGCTTCCAGAGGCGCAGTCTATCAAGGCCGTGCGAGCGTTCTTTAATTACAGGTGAAAATGGAAGGGGAATCCCTTCCTTTTCTCTTTATCATGCCTTTTGTTGAACAGAACGTGTTACACGTGTGGGGGGCTTGGATATGAGATTTTTGTTTTTGCTTTTTATTGTGTTTCCGGCAATAGAAATCGGCATATTCCTATTTTTAGGAAAGCTGATTGGTATTTTGCCGACAGTTCTATTCATGATTCTGACTGGCATTATCGGCGCAGCAGCTGCAAAAAAACAAGGAACCGAAGTGTATTATAAGGTTCAGCGTGATCTTCAATATGGCAAAATGCCGGGAGAAGCGATTGCTGACGGTCTGTGCATTTTCATTGGCGGTCTATTGCTGATGCTTCCGGGCTTTTTATCAGATTTGGCCGGCGCCTGTCTTCTTATCCCGTTTACCCGCGGCTGGTGTAAGCCGATTCTGTTCAAATGGCTGAGAGGTATGTCGAAGAATAAGCGGATCATCATCAAATAAAAAACGGCAGCCATGAAAAAACGGCTGCCGTTTTATTTTTGCTGAACGGTGATATAGGACCATATTTCTTTTAATGCGCCTGTTGTGATGAAAGCTTGGATGATAACGAGTACAGCCGGTCCCGCAATCAGTCCTAAAAACCCGAATAATTTAAAGCCGGCAAACAGGGCGATGAGCGTTGCCAGCGGATCGATCCCGATAGATTTACTTAGTATCTTGGGCTCTGTCAGCTGCCGCTGAATAAGAACGACGAGGTACAGGATACCAATTCCGATCGCTTGGGGCAGCTGGCCCGTAATCGATAAATACAAAATCCAGGGCACAAATACGGAGCCGGCACCTAAGTAAGGGAGAAGATCTACAAGCCCGATTAAAAAAGCAATTGTTGCGGCGTGTTCAACCTTTAAGAGAGAAAGGCCGATAAATACAATCACCATCGTGATGAAAACGAGGACGGCTTGTGCTTTGATAAAACCAGCCATTGCTTTTTTTAATTCGCTGCTGATTGCTTTGCTGTTAGCTGTCACACGATCCGGCAGAATTAAAACAAGCATGGCTTTCAGCTTATGCCAATCCTTTGTCATAAAAAAGGTTGCCAGAAGAGAAAAAATCAGAACCGCCGCCGTATTGGGAAGAAGAGCGAAAAATCTCGGGATCATCTCTAGAATGTGGGACAGCAGGAGCCCGGCATTTTTAGCGGCAGAATCACCGAGCGTCTGGATATGAGTGACGATGGAAGCCTGCTGGTTTGTTTCCAATTCTTGAAACAAAAGAGTTAACTCGTTATAGAGCGGCTGAATATGAGTTGTAAACAATTTTTCGCAATATGAAATAAACGTGCTGATATGCGGAGGCAGCGTTTTTGCTAGATAGGCTGTTCCCGTTACGATTTCGGCTACCAGAATGGTAAGGACGCCGAAGGCTGCGAGCAGAAAAAAAGCAAGAACGCCCAGAACATTTATCGTTCGGGGGAATCCTGTCACTTTGTCCAAATAATCGACAACAGGATGAATCACTGAAGAAAGAATAAGGGCGATCAGGAACGGATAAGTTAACGGAAACGAATAATAGGCCGCAGCTATCGACCCTGCGGTCATTGATATGACAAAGAGGGTTCTGAAAAAAATAGTGATATAAGATTGATTCACGAAAACGGTCCTCCTCTCGTCAGCATGTCCTATTTTTTATATGTATTCACGCTGCGGCTGAATATGAATACATTCATCTTAAAGGAGGGATGGCATGTGTTTACACAAGCGAATTTATTTTTAATTTTACTCTTGGCTATCGCACTTATCGCAAAAAACCAATCATTGCTCTTTGCTGTATCCGTCCTTTTGATCATCAAAATCGTTGGGCTTGATCAGAAATTATTTCCGACCATCCAGTCAAAAGGCATTAACTGGGGTGTGACCATTATTACCATCGCCGTTCTTGTCCCGATTGCCACGGGAGAAATCGGATTTAAGCAGCTTGGAGAAGCAATGCGGTCTTCCTACGCATGGATCGCCCTTGGAGCGGGGATCGCAGTGGCGCTGATTGCAAAAAACGGCCTGGCCCTGCTTGAAAATGATCCGCATATTACAACTGCTCTCGTGATCGGGACCATTCTTGCAGTCGCGCTTTTTGGAGGAGTTGCGGTGGGGCCGCTGATCGGAGCGGGGATTGCTTATTTAGCCATGCAGATCGTAAAACTGTTCACTTCATAACAAAAAGCGGCCTTAAAGCCGCTTTTTTTTGTATGCAAAAACCCGCAAATAAAGGCGTTTTTTCGGGGAAATCACAGAATGAAAAAAAAAATTATAGGTAAACATTTAACAAATGTCTGATTATTGTTTATAATGAGAATAGGCTTAAACTTAAATAAGCTTATAAGAATTTGTTATGTTCTTTCATAAGCAAAGGGTTTTAGTTCCAGCAGCCAGTAAAATGTAAGCATTTTCTTTTTGGGGGAGAGAAATACTTGCATCGTGCTTTTTAAGTAAGCCTCATGTTTTTACAACACTCTTAAAGGGGAAATTTATTGAAAAGGAGATGTTATATATGACAGCGACACGCGGTCTTGAAGGGGTTGTAGCAACAACATCATCTGTTAGTTCTATTATTGATGATACCCTTACATATGTGGGGTATGATATCGATGATTTGACAGAGAATGCAAGTTTTGAAGAAATCATCTACTTGCTTTGGCATCTAAGGCTGCCAAACAAAAAAGAGCTTGAAGAGTTAAAGCAGCAGCTTGCAAAGGAAGCTGCCGTTCCGCAAGAAATTATTGAGCACTTCAAATCTTATTCCCTCGAAAATGTTCATCCCATGGCTGCTCTTCGGACAGCAATTTCATTACTAGGCCTGCTTGACAGCGAGGCTGATACCATGAACCCGGAAGCCAACTACAGAAAGGCGATCCGCCTTCAGGCAAAGGTGCCTGGCCTGGTTGCAGCGTTTTCCAGAATTCGCAAGGGTCTTGAGCCTGTTGAACCGAGAGAAGATTACGGTATTGCGGAGAATTTTCTTTACACATTAAACGGTGAAGAGCCTTCACCAATTGAAGTTGAAGCCTTCAACAAAGCATTGATTTTACATGCTGACCATGAGCTGAACGCGTCAACGTTCACAGCGAGGGTCTGCGTCGCAACACTTTCTGACATCTATTCAGGCATTACTGCAGCAATCGGCGCGCTGAAAGGGCCTCTTCACGGCGGAGCGAATGAAGGCGTTATGAAAATGCTGACAGAAATCGGTGAAGTGGAAAACGCTGAGCCGTACATCCGCGCTAAACTTGAAAAGAAAGAAAAAATCATGGGATTCGGCCACCGTGTGTATAAGCATGGTGATCCGCGCGCGAAGCATCTGAAAGAAATGAGCAAGCGCCTGACCAACCTGACAGGCGAAAGCAAATGGTATGAGATGTCGATTCGTATAGAAGACATCGTCACATCAGAGAAAAAGCTTCCGCCTAACGTTGATTTCTATTCGGCTTCTGTATATCACAGCCTCGGTATTGACCATGATTTGTTTACACCGATTTTTGCTGTAAGCAGAATGTCCGGCTGGCTCGCTCATATTCTTGAGCAGTATGACAACAACCGTCTGATCCGCCCGCGGGCAGATTACACAGGCCCTGACAAACAAAAATTCGTTCCGATTGAAGAAAGAGCCTAAAGAACCATTGGAGGCTGGCTTGCGTCAATGAGGTTAGCCTCTTGTTCAGAACATCAAAATTGGGTTACACTTTAAATTGAATGTTAGGAAAAATCATTTTATTTTCTATATAAGAAAAATAAAATGTTTTCTAAATATGAATTACATACTGGGAGGTTTTTATTGTGGCACAAGGTGAAAAAATTACAGTCTCTAACGGAGTATTAAACGTACCAAACAACCCGATTATCCCATTTATCGAAGGAGACGGAACTGGTCCTGATATTTGGAACGCGGCTTCGAAGGTTTTGGAAGCAGCAGTAGAAAAAGCATACAAAGGCGAAAAGAAAATTACATGGAAAGAAGTTTACGCCGGAGAAAAGGCTTATAATAAAACAGGTGAGTGGCTCCCTGCTGAAACATTAGATGTGATCCGCGAATATTTCATCGCGATTAAAGGCCCGTTAACGACACCTGTCGGCGGCGGTATCCGTTCTTTGAACGTAGCGCTCAGACAAGAGCTTGACCTATTCGTCTGCTTAAGACCTGTAAGATACTTTACTGGAGTGCCGTCACCGGTAAAACGCCCTGAAGATACTGATATGGTCATCTTCCGTGAAAATACAGAAGATATTTACGCAGGCATCGAGTATGCAAAAGGCTCTGAAGAAGTGCAAAAGCTTATCAGCTTCCTTCAAAATGAGTTAAACGTCAATAAAATCCGTTTCCCTGAGACATCAGGTATCGGCATTAAGCCTGTTTCAGAAGAAGGAACAAGCCGCTTGGTCAGAGCTGCCATTGATTATGCGATCGAGCATGGCCGCAAATCTGTAACACTTGTTCACAAAGGAAACATCATGAAGTTCACAGAAGGCGCCTTCAAAAACTGGGGCTATGAACTTGCTGAAAAAGAATACGGAGATAAAGTCTTCACATGGGCTCAATATGACCGCATTGCTGAAGAAGAAGGAAAAGACGCTGCCAACAAAGCGCAAAGCGAAGCGGAAGCAGCAGGAAAAATCATTATCAAAGACAGCATTGCTGACATTTTCCTTCAGCAGATCTTAACGCGTCCAAACGAGTTTGATGTCGTTGCGACAATGAACTTGAACGGAGATTACATTTCTGATGCTCTTGCTGCGCAAGTCGGCGGAATCGGCATTGCTCCTGGAGCGAACATCAACTACGAAACAGGACATGCGATTTTCGAGGCGACGCACGGAACGGCTCCTAAATATGCAGGCCTTGATAAAGTAAACCCATCTTCAGTTATTCTTTCAGGCGTTCTGCTTCTTGAGCATTTAGGATGGAACGAAGCGGCTGATTTGGTTATCAAATCTATGGAAAAAACAATCGCTTCCAAAGTCGTAACTTACGATTTTGCTAGATTAATGGACGGCGCGACTGAAGTGAAATGTTCAGAGTTCGGAGAAGAACTGATCAAAAACATGGACTAAGCAAGGAAAAAGCCTAAAACTAGCCATAAAGGAGAAGAGAGACATGGGAAATACTCGTAAAAAAGTTTCTGTTATCGGAGCAGGTTTTACCGGAGCTACAACTGCATTTTTAATCGCTCAAAAAGAGCTGGCAGACGTTGTTCTTGTTGACATTCCGCAATTGGAGAACCCGACAAAGGGAAAAGCGCTTGATATGCTTGAAGCAAGCCCGGTTCAAGGCTTTGACGCAAAAATTACGGGAACATCCAATTACGAGGATACAGCTGGCTCTGACATTGTAGTCATTACAGCCGGTATCGCAAGAAAACCTGGTATGAGCAGAGATGATCTGGTCTCTACAAACGAAAAGATTATGAGAAGCGTTACGCGGGAAATCGTGAAATATTCTCCTGACTCTATTATTGTGGTGCTGACAAATCCTGTTGATGCAATGACATACGCGGTGTACAAAGAATCAGGCTTCCCTAAAGAGCGTGTAATCGGCCAGTCCGGTGTGCTTGATACGGCAAGATTCAGAACATTTGTGGCAGAGGAATTAAACCTGTCAGTGAAAGATGTGACTGGTTTCGTACTCGGCGGACACGGTGACGATATGGTGCCGCTTGTGCGTTATTCTTATGCTGGCGGTATCCCGCTTGAAACTCTTATTCCGAAAGAACGGATTGACGCAATTGTGGAGCGCACTAGAAAAGGCGGAGGCGAAATCGTGAATCTTCTTGGAAACGGAAGCGCGTATTATGCGCCTGCGGCTTCTCTGACAGAAATGGTCGAAGCGATCTTGAAAGATCAGCGCCGCGTCCTTCCTACAATTGCTTATCTTGAAGGGGAATACGGCTATGAAGGCATCTACCTTGGTGTTCCTACAATTGTAGGCGGCAACGGTCTTGAGCAAATCATTGAACTTGAACTGACAGACTATGAAAGAGCGCAGCTGAATAAATCAGTTGAATCTGTCAAAAATGTCATGAAAGTATTATCCTAATAAAAAGAGAGAAAGGCTTGCTTAATACAGCCTTTCTCTTTTTACTATAAATGAAAGCGTTATCATAAGCGTCTTTATTTCTTTTAAAAATGATGTAAAAGGCGAATTGTCGGAATGTCCTGCTTTCGCTAAAATAAAATCATGAAACATGTTAAGATGACATAAAATAGAGAAATAGGATGTCGGGGAATTATAATACTGGAGGCACAGCATGAACAAGAAAATTTTAGTTGTGGATGATGAAGAATCTATTGTTACTCTTTTACAGTACAATTTGGAACGGTCAGGCTATGATGTCATTACCGCCTCGGATGGGGAAGAAGCACTCAAAAAAGCGGAAACAGAGAAGCCTGATTTAATTGTGCTTGATGTGATGCTTCCAAAATTGGACGGAATCGAAGTATGCAAGCAGCTGAGACAGCAAAAACTGATGTTTCCCATTTTAATGCTGACAGCGAAGGATGAGGAATTCGACAAAGTATTAGGGCTTGAGCTCGGTGCTGATGATTATATGACCAAGCCGTTCAGTCCAAGGGAAGTAAATGCGAGAGTCAAAGCGATTTTAAGGCGTTCGGAAATAGCTGCGCCCTCTAGTGAGATGAAGAACGATGAAATGGAAGGCCAGATCGTAATCGGCGATCTGAAAATCCTGCCTGATCATTATGAAGCGTACTTTAAAGAAAGTCAGCTTGAACTGACACCGAAAGAATTCGAACTGTTGCTCTATTTAGGCAGACATAAAGGCAGAGTTCTGACAAGAGACCTGCTGCTGAGCGCAGTCTGGAATTATGATTTTGCCGGAGATACGAGAATTGTTGATGTGCACATCAGCCATCTTCGCGACAAAATTGAAAACAATACCAAAAAACCGATCTACATTAAAACGATTAGGGGATTGGGGTATAAACTGGAGGAGCCAAAAATGAATGAATAAATACCGTGTGCGCCTTTTTTCTGTATTCGTTGTCTGTATGATTCTGGTGTTTTGTGTCCTCGGGCTGTTTTTACAGCAGCTTTTTGAAACATCTGATCAAAGGAAAGCAGAGGAACACATTGAAAAAGAAGCAAAATACTTGGCTTCGCTTCTTGATGCCGGCAATCTGAATAATCAAGCAAATGAGAAAATCATTAAAGATGCAGGCGGCGCGCTTGATGTGAGCGCATCCGTTATCGATACAGACGGCAAGGTGCTGTATGGGTCAAACGGTAGATCGGCTGATTCCCAAAAGGTGCAGGCGCTTGTTTCTGGCCATGAGGGTATTCTGTCAACAACAGATAACAAGCTTTATTACGGACTTTCACTTAGAAGCGAAGGTGAAAAAACAGGATATGTGCTGCTTTCCGCCTCTGAAAAAAGCGACGGCTTAAAAGGCGAATTGTGGGGGATGCTGACGGCCAGTCTTTGTACCGCATTTATCGTCATTGTTTATTTTTATTCCAGCATGACCTCACGTTATAAAAGGTCAATTGAGTCAGCGACAAATGTAGCCACAGAACTCTCTAAGGGCAACTACGATGCACGGACGTACGGCGGCTATATTAGGCGTTCTGATAAGCTAGGACATGCGATGAACAGCCTTGCCATTGATCTGATGGAAATGACGCGAACGCAGGAAATGCAGCGGGATCGGCTGCTGACAGTCATTGAAAACATTGGCTCCGGGCTGATTATGATCGACGGAAGAGGCTTTATTAATCTCGTAAACAGGTCTTACGCCAAGCAGTTTCATATCAATCCGAATCATATGCTGCGCCGTCTTTATCACGATGCATTTGAACATGAAGAAGTGATCCAGCTTGTCGAAGACATTTTTATGACGGAGACAAAGAAATGCAAGCTGTTAAGACTGCCGATCAAAATAGAACGGCGTTATTTTGAAGTGGACGGCGTTCCGATTATGGGGCCGGACGATGAATGGAAAGGAATTGTGCTCGTTTTCCATGACATGACGGAAACGAAGAAATTAGAGCAGATGAGGAAGGATTTTGTGGCCAATGTTTCTCATGAGCTGAAAACACCGATTACGTCCATAAAAGGGTTTACGGAGACGTTATTGGACGGGGCGATGGAAGACAAAGAGGCGCTTTCTGAATTTCTCTCTATTATTCTTAAGGAAAGCGAAAGGCTTCAGTCTTTGGTTCAGGATTTGCTCGATCTCTCAAAAATCGAGCAGCAAAATTTCACGCTCAGTATCGAAACGTTTGAGCCAGCCAAAATGCTTGGTGAGATTGAAACGCTTCTGAAGCATAAGGCGGATGAGAAAGGCATCTCCTTGCAACTGAATGTCCCGAAAGACCCTCAATATGTATCTGGTGACCCGTACAGGCTGAAACAGGTATTTCTTAATCTCGTAAACAATGCATTAACCTACACGCCTGAGGGAGGCTCCGTGGCTATCAATGTAAAGCCCAGAGAAAAAGACATTCAGATTGAGGTTGCCGATTCTGGAATCGGAATTCAGAAAGAAGAAATTCCGCGAATCTTTGAACGCTTTTACCGCGTAGATAAAGACAGAAGCAGGAATTCGGGCGGAACCGGGCTGGGCCTTGCGATTGTCAAGCATTTAATAGAGGCTCATGAAGGGAAAATTGATGTCACAAGCGAGCCTGGACGGGGAACTGTCTTTACCGTGACGCTGAAACGGGCCGCTGAAAAGTCCGCCTAATGTTTACAAAGGTTTAACAATATCTTCATGCACTGTTAAACCTATGCTGGTAGGATGTAGTAGAACCCCTTCATCCAAGGAGCCAATTTTGACGGCGGGAACCTATTTGTGTTCCCGTCCTTTTTTGTGTCTTCTCTTATAGTTTACGTATTTTCCTTTCAAATTGAACTTTGTTAAAATAAGAGGAGCTAATGACTATGTAAGAGATGAATGGAAGCCTGAGGCTTCTTAGGAGGAAATTGAATGACGGAACGAAAAAAATTAGTGCTTGTAGACGGAAACAGTCTGGCTTACCGGGCGTTTTTTGCATTGCCGCTGTTAAGCAATGATAAAGGTGTTCATACAAATGCTGTATACGGCTTTGCGATGATTTTGATGAAAATGCTTGAGGATGAAAAACCGACGCACATGCTGGTTGCGTTTGATGCCGGGAAAACAACATTTCGTCACGGCACATTTAAAGAATATAAAGGCGGCAGACAGAAAACCCCGCCTGAGCTTTCCGAACAAATGCCGTTTATCCGCGAGCTGCTGGATGCCTACCAGATCAGCCGCTATGAACTGGAACAATATGAAGCGGATGATATTATCGGCACACTGGCCAAATCGGCTGAAAAAGACGGATTTGAAGTAAAGGTTTTCTCAGGGGATAAGGATTTAACCCAGCTGGCAACGGACAAAACGACAGTTGCCATTACGAGAAAGGGAATTACCGATGTTGAATTTTACACACCGGAGCATGTCAAAGAGAAATATGGGCTTACGCCTGAACAAATCATTGACATGAAGGGTCTGATGGGCGATTCCTCAGATAATATTCCGGGTGTGCCCGGCGTCGGAGAAAAGACTGCGATTAAGCTTTTAAAACAATTTGATTCCGTTGAAAAGCTGCTGGAGTCCATTGACGAGGTGAGCGGAAAGAAATTGAAGGAAAAGCTTGAGGAGTTTAAGGATCAGGCATTGATGAGCAAGGAGCTTGCGACAATTATGACGGATGCTCCGATTGAGGTATCTGTTTCCGGCCTGGAATATCAAGGCTTTAATCGTGAACAGGTCATTGCCATCTTTAAAGATCTTGGCTTCAACACGCTTCTTGAACGGCTTGGAGAAGACAGTGCAGAAGCAGAACAGGATCAATCGTTGGAAGACATTAATGTCAAAACAGTCACAGACGTGACAAGCGATATATTGGTTTCTCCATCCGCATTTGTCGTTGAACAGATTGGCGATAATTATCATGAAGAGCCGATTCTCGGATTTTCGATCGTAAATGAAACGGGAGCTTATTTCATTCCGAAAGACACTGCCGTTGAGTCTGAGGTGTTTAAAGAATGGGTGGAAAATGACGATCAGAAGAAATGGGTCTTCGACAGCAAGCGGGCTGTTGTCGCTTTGCGCTGGCAGGGCATTGAGCTGAAAGGAGCCGAGTTTGATACGCTCCTTGCGGCTTATATCATCAACCCGGGCAATTCATATGACGACGTTGCGAGTGTGGCTAAGGATTACGGCCTGCATATCGTTTCAAGTGATGAATCAGTTTATGGAAAAGGAGCAAAACGAGCAGTGCCGTCAGAAGACGTACTGTCTGAGCACCTTGGCCGCAAAGCGTTAGCGATTCAAAGCCTTCGGGAAAAGCTCGTTCAGGAGCTGGAAAACAACGACCAGCTTGAACTGTTTGAAGAGCTGGAAATGCCTCTTGCGCTTATTCTCGGCGAAATGGAATCAACTGGCGTCAAAGTCGATGTTGACCGTTTAAAACGGATGGGTGAAGAACTGGGTGCGAAGCTGAAGGAATATGAAGAAAAAATCCATGAGATTGCGGGAGAGCCGTTTAACATCAATTCTCCGAAACAGCTAGGCGTCATCTTATTTGAAAAGATCGGCCTTCCTGTCGTAAAGAAAACGAAAACAGGCTATTCTACGTCTGCCGATGTGCTTGAAAAGCTGGCTGACAAGCATGATATTGTCGACTATATTTTACAGTACAGACAAATTGGCAAGCTTCAATCAACATATATCGAAGGGCTTTTAAAGGTGACGAGACCGGATTCGCATAAAGTGCACACGCGATTTAACCAGGCCTTAACGCAAACTGGCCGTCTCAGCTCGACTGATCCGAACCTGCAAAACATTCCGATCAGGCTTGAGGAAGGGCGGAAAATTCGCCAAGCTTTTGTGCCGTCTGAAAAAGACTGGCTCATTTTTGCAGCCGATTATTCACAAATCGAGCTGCGGGTGCTTGCCCATATTTCAAAGGATGAAAATCTGATCGAAGCTTTTACAAATGATATGGATATTCACACGAAAACGGCAATGGATGTGTTCCATGTCGCTAAGGATGAAGTGACATCTGCGATGAGACGCCAGGCGAAAGCGGTCAACTTTGGCATTGTATACGGGATCAGCGATTACGGTCTGTCACAGAACCTCGGCATTACCCGGAAGGAAGCGGGAGCATTTATCGACCGCTATCTGGAAAGCTTCCAAGGCGTAAAAGCGTACATGGAAGATTCAGTACAGGAAGCGAAGCAAAAAGGATACGTAACAACGCTTATGCATCGCCGCCGCTACATCCCTGAGCTGACGAGCCGGAACTTTAATATCCGAAGTTTTGCAGAGCGGACGGCCATGAATACGCCGATTCAAGGAAGCGCCGCTGATATTATCAAAAAAGCCATGATTGACATGGCTGCCAAGCTGAAAGAAAAAAAGTTGAAAGCAAGGCTTCTGCTTCAAGTACACGATGAATTGATTTTTGAGGCGCCAAAGGAAGAAATTGAAATTCTTGAAAAGCTTGTTCCTGAAGTGATGGAGCATGCGCTTGCATTAGATGTGCCGTTAAAGGTGGACTTTGCATCAGGCCCATCTTGGTACGATGCGAAATAAACAGAGATAGGAAGTGATGGATGTGCCGGAATTACCAGAGGTTGAGACGGTCCGGCGCACTCTGACCGGGCTTGTAAAGGGAAAAACAATCAAATCGGTAGAGATCAGATGGCCGAATATCATCAAACGGCCTGCCGAACCGGAGGAATTTGCGCGAAAACTAGCAGGAGAAACGATACAGTCCATCGGAAGACGGGGAAAGTTTTTACTGTTTCATTTAGATCATTATGTTATGGTTTCTCACCTTCGAATGGAAGGAAAATACGGTCTTCATCAAGCCGAGGAGCCTGACGATAAACACGTGCATGTCATATTCACGATGACGGATGGAACCCAGCTTCGGTACAGGGATGTGCGGAAATTTGGAACCATGCACTTATTTAAACCGGGAGAAGAAGCGGGCGAGCTCCCGCTTTCTCAGTTAGGTCCGGAGCCGGATGCAGAAGAATTTACGAGTGCGTATTTAAAAGAACGGCTTGCGAAAACAAACCGCGCTGTCAAAACTGCCCTACTGGATCAAAAAACGGTAGTTGGACTAGGGAACATTTATGTGGATGAGGCTCTTTTCAGAGCGGGTGTTCATCCCGAGATAAAAGCAAATCAATTATCAGATAAAACAATCAAAACCCTTCACGCTGAAATCAAAAACACTCTGCAGGAGGCGATTGATGCGGGCGGAAGCACAGTCCGTTCATATATCAACTCCCAAGGGGAAATCGGAATGTTCCAGCTGCAGCATTTTGTGTACGGAAAAAAAGACGAGCCATGCAAAAATTGCGGAACGATGATTTCGAAAATTGTCGTTGGAGGAAGAGGCACGCATTTTTGCGCAAAGTGCCAGAAAAAAAAGTAGCATAATGCTTCATCGTCCAAGCTGTCGGTGCATATATCAGTAACTCTGTAATGGAGGATGCCATTTTCGAAACACGGATTTTTCACTTTCCCATATATATGATTGTGATGAATCCCGGGCATTTCACATCTGATACAAGAGCACCAACAGAAAGGAAGAAACGGATATGCAAATGGTTTCTATACTGCTGCTGGCGTTGGCTGTCAGCTTGGACAGTTTTTCAGTCGGATTTACGTACGGATTGAGAAAAATGAAAATACCGTTTAAAGCGATTTTGGTTATCGCCTGCTGTTCCGGTGCTGTCATGTTTATATCCATGCTGATCGGAAGCTTTCTCACGAAGTTTTTTCCTGTATATGTGACGGAGAAGCTTGGCGGTTTGATATTGGTTGGAATCGGTGCGTGGGTTCTGTACCAATTCTTCAAACCGGCAAAAGATAAAGAATACCTCTTGCATGAAAAAACACTGCTTAATTTAGAGGTTCGGTCATTAGGGATTGTGATTCATATTTTGAGAAAACCCATGAGTGCGGATATCGACAAATCGGGTGTGATCAATGGAATTGAGGCGGTCTTATTGGGATTTGCCTTATCGATTGATGCCTTTGGAGCAGGTATAGGCGCAGCCATTCTCGGTTTTTCGCCGATTGTGATGAGCATCGCCGTGGCAATCATGAGCTCGCTGTTTGTATCAATTGGAATCAATGCCGGCCATTTTCTGTCTAAGTGGAAATGGATCGATAAAATGGCGTTTTTGCCAGGGCTTCTGTTAATCACGATTGGGCTCTGGAAATTGTAAAAAGGAGTGGGTCTCTTGACCTTAGTCATTGGTTTAACGGGAGGAATAGCTAGCGGCAAAAGCACGGTAGCCAATATGCTGATTGAAAAAGGAATAACAGTTATAGATGCAGATATCATTGCAAAACAAGCGGTAGAAAAAGGGATGCCGGCCTACCGGCAAATCATTGACGAATTCGGTGAAGACATACTGCTCTCAAATGGCGATATAGATCGAAAAAAGCTTGGAGCGCTGGTATTTACAAATGAACAAAAGCGTCTCGCTTTAAATGCAATTGTTCATCCCGCAGTCAGGCAGGAAATGCTCAAGCGCCGTGATGAAGCCGTTGCAAATCGGGAGGCATTTGTTGTATTGGATATCCCGCTATTGTTCGAAAGCAAATTGGAATCATTGGTTGATAAAATTATTGTGGTCAGTGTGACAAAAGAGCTTCAACTGGAACGTCTGATGAAGCGCAATCAGCTGACGGAAGAAGAAGCAGTCAGCCGTATCCGCTCTCAAATGCCCTTAGAGGAAAAAACAGCAAGAGCAGATCAAGTCATCGATAACAGCGGCACGCTTGAAGAGACCAAAAGGCAGCTTGATGAAATCATGAACAGCTGGGCATAATACAAAAAACACCGTTCATATTGAACGGTGTTTTTTGGCAATTAAAAATCAAAGTTGTCCGGATCAGGACCGACTCGCAAGTTTTCATTCAGTGCATCGATTCGGTTCATGTCATCCTGCGTTAATTCAAAGTCAAATACGCTTGCATTTTCTTTAATGCGGTGTTCCTTCGTTGATTTAGGAATCGTAATGATGCCATGCTGCAGATCCCAGCGCAAAATAATTTGTGCGACAGATTTATTATATGTTTGAGCGATGTCAGCCAATACAGGGTGATCCAGCAGCTGTCCCTGCATTAAAGGTGACCAAGCCTCCATCTGGATGCCCTGATTTTGGCAGTATCTTATCAACTCTTTTTGTGTGAGGCGCGGGTGAAATTCCACTTGGTTAATCATAGGCTTAATTTCAGCTGCCGTCATCAGATCTTCAAGATGGTGAATTTGGAAGTTGCTTACGCCAATCGCTTTGATACGGCCTTCTTTATACAGCGTTTCAAGCGCTCTCCAAGCTTCTTTATACTTTCCTTCTACAGGCCAGTGGATGAGGTATAGATCCAAATAATCCAGACCGAGTTTGGATAGGCTTGTTTCAAACGCGGCGAGTGTTTCTTCGTAGCCTAAATCTGCATTCCATACTTTCGATGTAATAAACAGATCCTCTCTTGAAATGCCTGCTTCTTCAATGCCTTCCCGAATCCCTTCTCCGACTCCAGCTTCATTTCCATAGATTGCTGCAGTATCAATACTGCGGTACCCGTGAACAATGGCAGTTTTAACTGCGTTTACCAGTTCAGATCCTTCTTCCACTTGGAACACGCCGAGGCCGAACCAAGGCATTTCTACCCCATTATGAAGTGTTGCTTTTGCTTGTAAATGTGTTGTCATGTTCATTTCCTCCTTTAAAATTGTCAGGCTTCCTGCCGATCTCGTTTTTCCATTAAGCGGCTCCAGCCTGTTAAAATGACTGCACCGACCACCATTAATCCGCCTATCCAAGCGGTATGAATCAATCCGATTGAATCGGTGATCACACCGCCAAGGTATGATCCAAGCGCGATCCCTGCATTAAAAGCAGCGATATTCATCGCGGATGCGACGTCAACTGCACTCGGGACAAAACGCTCAGCCAGCATGACGACATACACCTGAAGGCCGGGCACGTTCATAAAGGCCAGCAATCCCATACAGAGAATGGTAATGAGCCCAGCTGTTTGATACGGGGCTGTAAATGTCAGTACGAATAGAACAATTGCTTGTACGATAAACATATAGAATAAAGCGGCAATCGGATTTCGGTTTGACAGCTTTCCGCCAATCATATTGCCGATAGCAATAGCTATTCCGTATCCGAGCAGAATCACTGCAACAGTCCCGGCTTTGAAGCCTGTTACTTCCTGAAGCAGGGGAGACAGATACGTGAACACAACGAATGTTCCTCCGTATCCAAGCGCTGTAATGACAAATAAAAGCAATAACCGGCTGTTTGTCACAAGCTTCAATTGATCCCGCATCGTTGTTTTCGTCCCTTTTCGTAATTTGGACGGTACAAGAATGCCATTTGTAATGAAAGCAATGATTCCGACGGCGATAATGACCATAAAGGCGAAACGCCAGCCGAACTGCTGGCCGATAAATGTCCCAAAAGGAACTCCGGTTACAGTTGCCACCGTGAGGCCGGTAAACATAATTGAAATCGCGCTAGCCCTTTTATCTTCCGGGACAATATCCGCTGCGATTGTCGAACCGATCGACATAAACACACCGTGCGAAAATGCCGATATCACACGTGCTGCTAGTAAAATCCCGATGCTTGAAGCGGTTGCTGCCATCGTATTACCGGCAATAAAAATAAACATGATCCAAAGCAATAGTGTCTTACGCGACATGCTTGAGGTCAATGAAGTTAATATAGGTGCCCCAAATGTAACGCCGAGCGCATAAAGGGAAACGGTTAATCCTGCTGTCGTGACTGGAATATGCAGGTCATCAGCAATGAGCGGCAAAAGGCCGACACTGATAAATTCAGTTGTCCCTATTGCGAATGCACTTACGGCCAAAGCCAGTAGTGCAGGAATACTGCTTTTGGCTGAAGTCATGATGTTCCTCCTTTGTAAGATGTGTTGTATGATTGAAATTCTGCCGAGTAAGCTATATAAATAAAAAAGAGCAGATTCAAATCAGCCGGCAAATGTGATTATGAAACATATCGTTAAGAAATAAAAGTACGTACTTTGAAGTGCTATAGTCACTTTTTGGTGCCTGTGAGGAGAATGGATTGTATGGAGAAGAAAAAATATAACATTTCTGTTGAAGCGACTCTTGAAGTGATCGGTGGGAAATGGAAATGCGTCATTTTATGCCATCTGACGCACGGAAAAAAACGCACAAGTGAATTAAAACGCCTAATGCCCAACATCACGCAAAAAATGCTGACTCAGCAGCTGCGCGAGCTGGAAGCGGACGGTGTCATTAACCGAATCGTATATAATCAAGTTCCTCCCAAAGTGGAATACGAGCTCAGCGAATACGGCCGCAGCTTAGAAGGGATTTTAGATATGCTGTGTGCTTGGGGAGCGAATCATATTAACAGAGTGTACGGGGATACATTTTCTGTGCTAGAAGAAAGTGTGCTCAATGATAAGTTAAAACAGGAATCATAAAGCATGAGGGCAGTCAGTGCGGAGCGCTGGCTGCTTTTTGGTTCTTACGCCTGATATTCTGTGCAAGAAAACATAAGATGCATCATAAATTAGCGTTATAATCGTTGATTTTTATCAATATGTACTGGCGAATTTGTTTTAATGTGTTATACTAATTTTAGATAGTAACAAATTAGGATGGCATAATTGATAAGGGGTGTCCAACATGAAGGTAAAAGTAGCGATCAACGGGTTTGGAAGAATCGGAAGAATGGTTTTTAGAAAAGCGATGTTAGACGATCAAATTCAAGTAGTGGCCATTAACGCCAGCTATTCCGCAGAAACGCTGGCTCATTTAATAAAGTATGACACAATTCACGGCAGATACGACAAAGAGGTTGTGGCTGGTGAAGACAGCCTGATCGTAAATGGAAAGAAAGTGCTTTTGTTAAACAGCCGTGATCCAAAACAGCTGCCTTGGCGGGAATATGATATTGACATAGTCGTCGAAGCAACAGGGAAGTTTAATGCTAAAGATAAAGCGATGGGCCATATAGAAGCAGGTGCAAAAAAAGTGATTTTGACCGCTCCGGGAAAAAATGAAGACGTTACCATTGTGATGGGCGTAAATGAGGACCAATTTGACGCTGAGCGCCACGTCATTATTTCAAATGCGTCATGCACGACAAACTGCCTTGCGCCTGTTGTAAAAGTGCTGGATGAAGAGTTTGGCATTGAGAGCGGTCTGATGACTACAGTTCATGCGTATACAAATGACCAAAAAAATATTGATAACCCGCACAAAGATTTGCGCCGGGCGCGGGCTTGCGGTGAATCCATCATTCCGACGACAACAGGAGCGGCAAAGGCGCTTTCACTTGTGCTGCCGCATCTGAAAGGAAAACTTCACGGCCTCGCCTTGCGTGTCCCTGTTCCGAACGTCTCATTGGTTGATCTCGTTGTTGATCTGAAAACGGATGTTACGGCTGAAGAAGTAAACGAGGCATTTAAACGCGCTGCCAAAACGTCGATGTACGGTGTACTTGATTACTCAGATGAACCGCTCGTTTCGACTGATTATAATACGAATCCTCATTCAGCGGTCATTGACGGGCTTACAACAATGGTAATGGAAGACAGGAAAGTAAAGGTGCTGGCGTGGTATGACAACGAATGGGGCTACTCCTGCAGAGTTGTTGATCTGATCCGTCATGTAGCGGCACGAATGAAACATCCGTCTGCTGTATAAAATAAGGTCATGGACACATTTTAAAGAAAAAACCCTTAACAGCATATTTCTGAAAAAACGCACCTTGCAAATTAGACTTAAACACAGTATACTATTTTTCGTGAACTTCTTGCTTGAGACTGTTTCGGAATTACTTAAAGGGTTAGGACCTCTCCGGACTAACTTTCCCCCGTGGTAAATGGCCGACCCAGTTGTTGGAATTTCACTTTTTAATTCTTGTTAAGGGGGGTCCATGACTATGGAAACAATGGGGCGTCACGTTATCTCCGAGCTATGGGGATGCGATTTTGATAAGCTGAATGACATGGATTTTATTGAAAAAACGTTTGTAAATGCTGCTCTAAAATCAGGTGCTGAGGTGCGCGAGGTTGCATTTCACAAATTTGCACCGCAAGGCGTAAGCGGAGTTGTGATTATTTCTGAATCACACTTAACGATTCACAGTTTTCCTGAGCACGGATATGCGAGCATTGATGTTTATACTTGTGGAGACTTAGATCCTAATGTCGCTGCTGATTACATTGCAGAGGCATTACATGCTGATACAAGAGAAAACATTGAAATACCAAGAGGAATGGGGCCTGTGCAAATTAAACAGGCGCAAGCGAAAGTACTATAAAGTAAATTGCGAACACAAAGGGAGCTGAAGCTAGAAAGCCATTATGCGCTTTTTAGCTTATGCTCCTTTTATTTTTATAAAGAAACGAGAGTGTCAGCTTTTTCTTTTTTCATTTTTTTTGTAAAATAAGAAGGAGATTTTCACAAACCACCTAATGCTATAGAAACAAATTTAACAACGGCTCTCCCGACAGATGCTGTCACATCTATTTTTAAAAGGCGGAGGCTGCCGAAAATACATTGCAGGGAACGATATAGTTGGGAGCTGATTTTATTGAAATGTCCTTCATGCCAGCATAACGGAACACGAGTCCTTGATTCACGGCCTGTGGATGACGGAAAGTCGATTCGCCGAAGACGCGAGTGCGAATCCTGCCACTACCGGTTTACGACCTTTGAGAAAGTGGAGGAAACCCCCCTCATCGTCGTGAAAAAAGAAGGTGTGCGTGAGGAATTCAGCAGAGAAAAAATGCTGCGCGGCCTCATAAAAGCATGTGAAAAAAGGCCTGTTTCACTCAAAACGCTTGAAGACATGTGCTTTGATATTGAAAAAGAGCTTCGCAATCAAGGCTGCTCCGAGGTGAAGAGTGAGCTCGTCGGAGAAATGGTCATGGACCGGCTGGCTAAGATTGACGAAGTCGCATATGTGCGGTTCGCGTCCGTCTATCGGCAGTTTAAAGATATAAACGTCTTTATCGACGAATTAAAAGACTTAATAAAGAAAGAGCGTTAAAAGAGCTAAGAGGATTCTTCTAGCTCTTTTCTCATGTGCAAAATTGGCATTTGATAGATATAAGAAACGGTGTAAAATGAAAGGTAGAAACAAATTCGGAAGGTTTGAGAATGTATGGCTGACTATTGGAAAGATGTACTGCCTGTAGACCCGTATGTGGTTAAAAGCAGATCGATGCTGCAGGATATTGACAGACAAATTATTACACAACTTTACCAGCCCTTAATCGGCCCTGTTGCATTCTCTCTTTATATGACATTGTGGGGAGAGCTTGAACAAAACCGTCTGTGGGGCGGAGAGTCCACACATAGACAGCTGATGGGGATGACACAGTCCAACTTAAAAACGATCCATCAGGAACAGGGGAAGCTCGAGGGCATCGGATTGCTGAAAGTATATATGAAAGAATCCGAGCGGCAGGAGCGCCTCTTTATATATGAACTCCTTCCGCCGCTCAGACCAAATGAATTTTTTGAAGACGGAATGCTGAATGTTTTTCTGTATAATAGGGTCGGAAAAACGAAATATCAGCAATTAAAACAATTTTTTACGCACCCGGCCATTTCAGAAGATGCGAAGGACATTACGCGTCCGTTTAATCATGCGTTTGAATCGCTGCAGCCGAGTGAATGGAAGCTCACATCCGATATGGAGGAAACGGTAAGGCTTGCTGAGGGGTCCGAGTATACTTCTGTCGGACAGTCTCCGTCCTACACCATAACGGAGGATGTGTTTGATTTTGATTTGTTTTTAGCGGGACTTTCTGAGACGATGATACCGAGAAAAGCGATGACCCAGCAGGTGCGGGACACAATCAAAAAGCTTTCTTATCTGTACGGAATTGACCCTTTGCAAATGCAAAATGTTGTGATGAGCGCAATTGATGAGCGTGACGTCATTACGACGGAGGCATTAAGAAAAGCGGCGAGCGACTGGTATCAAATTGAAAGAAACGGACAGCTGCCTGATTTGGTGGAAAAAACACAGCCGGTGCATCTGCGTGAAGGCGAAAAACCGGCAGAAGAGGATTCTCTGGATGGGAAGCTGATCGCATTGCTGGAGGCGATTTCCCCGAAGAAGCTTCTGCAGGACATTGCTGACGGAACAGAGCCGTCAAAAGCTGATCTGAAGATCATAGAAGAAATTATGTTCGAACAGAAGCTCGAGCCAGGCGTCACAAATGTGTTAATTTATTATGTCATGCTGAAAACCGACATGAAGCTGTCAAAAAACTATATCCAAAAAATCGCTTCGCATTGGGCACGCAAAAAGGTAAAAACGGTCAGGGAAGCGATGAAGCTCGCAATAGAAGAAAACCGCCAGTATCTTGAATGGGCTGAAGGAAAAACAAAGTCTTCGAAACGAAACCAAAAAGTGATTCGTGAAGAAAAGCTTCCTGATTGGATGACAGAAAAGGAAACAGCGTCCGATTCAGAATCCGGACAGCAGAAGCTGCATCCGCAGGATTTGGAAGAACAGAAGAAAAAAATGATGGAAGAAATGCAAAAACTGAAAAAATACTCTGCCTATTAAAGACAGAGATGCGGGGTGAAGGAATAGATGGAACCAATCGGCCGTTCCCTGCAGGGCGTAACCGGCAGGCCGGATTTCCAAAAACGTCTTGAACAAATGAAGGAAAAAGTCATGAAAGATCAAGATGTTCAAGCATTTTTGAAGGAAAACGAAGAAGTGATTGACCAAAAAATGATCGAAAAGAGCTTAAATAAGCTTTATGAATATATCGAACAAAGCAAGAATTGCTCCTATTGTTCGGAAGATGAAAACTGCAACAATTTGTTGGAGGGCTACCATCCGAAGCTTGTTGTCAATGGGCGGTCTATTGATATCGAGTATTATGAATGTCCAGTCAAACGGAAGCTCGACCAGCAGAAGAAACAACAGTCTCTTATGAAAAGCATGTATATCCAGAAGGATCTCCTCGGAGCGACGTTCCAGCAAGTTGATATTAGTGACCCGAGCAGGCTCGCGATGTTTCAGCATGTTACAGACTTCCTGAAAAGCTATAATGAGACGGGAAAAGGGAAAGGATTATATTTATACGGGAAATTCGGGGTAGGAAAAACGTTTATGCTCGCTGCGATTGCCAATGAGCTGGCTGAAAAAGAGTATTCCTCCATGATTGTCTATGTGCCTGAATTTGTGAGAGAGCTTAAAAATTCGCTGCAAGACCAGACATTGGAAGAGAAGCTCAATATGGTAAAGACCACACCCGTATTGATGCTTGATGACATCGGAGCAGAATCAATGACAAGCTGGGTAAGGGATGAAGTCATCGGAACGGTGCTTCAGCACAGAATGTCCCAGCAGCTGCCAACGTTCTTTTCTTCTAATTTCTCACCTGACGAGCTGAAGCATCATTTTACGTATTCGCAAAGGGGGGAAAAGGAAGAAGTAAAAGCTGCAAGATTAATGGAGCGGATATTATATTTGGCTGCTCCGATCCGCCTTGACGGAGAAAACCGCCGCCATCCGTAACTGCTGCGGTTCAAAGGGGAAGGAACTGAGGGTATGAAACGAAAAACGGCTGTCAAATGGCTGGCAGTGCTTGCAGGTGCTGGTTTACTCTATTGGGGAAATAAAACGTATTTGAATGTATCGCCGAAAGAAATCAGGGTATGGGTATTGTCGTTCGGAGTCTTTGCACCTCTGATGTTTATCGGGATATCCATCGTCAGGCCACTTGTTTTATTTCCGGTGTCTGTTATTTCAATAGCTGGCGGACTTGCGTTTGGCCCGCTTCTCGGCACGCTTTATACGTTATTCGGTTCGATGTGCGCTTCAGCTGTTTCGTTTTTTGCGGCCGGTTTGTTTTCGGCGAAAAAGAACGGGCATTACGAAAGGCTTGAAGCCATACAGAAGCAAATGGAGGATAACGGATTTTTCTATATCTTTCTTTTGAGAATCCTGCCGATCAATTTTGATTTCGTCAGCTATGCGGCAGGCCTTTCCAATGTCAAAGCGCTGCCGTATTTTGCCGCAACGGCTGTGGGAATCATCCCTGGGACGATTGCGCTTAATGTGCTGGGTGCGAGCTTTTTGGCTGGCAATCTGCCCGCTTTCTTTATGGTGCTCGCTTTGTATATCGTGTTTATCTCATTGCCGTTCATCTTCAGAAAGAAAATGCAAAACTTGTTCCAAGAATCAAATTAAGATTTGCCAATGACCTTTACGTCTATTTTAAAAACATCCCCCATATACTTGTAACAGATGCCGTAAGGGGGGACAAACATGCTTGAAATAATCTTTGAAGATGACCATGATGCAGCCGCTTTTTTACATCTCATTCAGCATTCGGACGATCGGAACAATATCATTGTCCGTGAAGGCATACGAAAAATCGGGATTGAAAAAGCGAATCCGGCTTTTCCTATTCAGCGTTTTATGGAGCCGATTCTGGTCAAATTTTTTTTGGAATGCAAAGAAGACGAGCATATGCTGTCATTGATTGAGGAAACGTATTGTTTCACGGACCAGGATGAACAGCAGCAAATCCTTCAGCTCGCACACAGTATTATTGAAGGTGAAGCAGACGATCTTCCGTTTGAGCCGCTGAAGCTTTCACGGAAACAATCAATTTTGGATGAACTCCAAACGATCTGTTTAGAGGAAGGAGTATTTTACATTCGCTCCTTTCAGACCTTCCGACTTGGATCATACTATAAGCAGCTGAGAGATATTACAGAAGCAGCGATTGATGAATATAAGATGGAACAGGAATATCAAAACTTTATTCAAACACTCAGAGACTATGTGGACGCCAAACAGCCGCGAATCAAAAAAGTGCATATTGTCCATGATGGTTCCTTTACATTATGGGAGCTGCGCTATGTGCCGGAACGGGAAAAAATGAAATACATAGACAGAAGATTTGTCCGGGATCATCCTATGTATATTGATTCTCATTTGCTCGCGCCGCTGATTTCCATTGCGCCTGATGAAGTCGTGCTTTATACCGACCAGCCCGAGCACATGATGGCAAGGACCATTCAAAACGTATTTCAAGAGAGAGTGGAAATGCTCCCGCTGCATGCTTTTACAGATGCAGAAATACCGGTGAAGCACTCGGAAGGATGAGGGCCGGCAGCCTGTCTATTTAAGGCTGTCGGTTTAAAAAAGGAAACGCGATCGTGTTGATTTTTTGGATTGAACAATTTATAATACATAGGAGATTAAGAAAGACACACGTATTGATAAGGACACGAAGGAATGATACCAGCTCAAAGAGAGGGAAGCCCTGGCTGCAAGCTTCCCAGCTAAGGACCATTCGCTTTACCGCCTTTGAACTTCAGCTGTGAACCTCTTGAAAAGGAACAGTAATGGCTGACGGGAACTCCCGTTACAGAGCTTAGAGCCGCAGGTGCCGTATTGGCTTTGCGGAAAAAAGGGTGGAACCACGATTCCGTTTATTCAACCTCGTCCCTTTCATAGGGGGCGGGGTTTTTATATGCAAAAAAAGGAGTGACAAAGATGTCAGATATGGTAAAAATCACATTTCCTGATGGAGCAGTCAAGGAGTTTGCGAAAGGAACAACAACAGAAGATATCGCGGCATCCATCAGTCCGGGATTAAAGAAAAAATCATTAGCCGGAAAACTGAACGGAAAAGAAATCGATTTGAGAACGCCGATCAATGAAGACGGTACAGTGGAAATCATTACAGAAGGCTCAGAAGAAGGTCTTCAAATTATGCGCCACAGTACGGCTCACTTGCTGGCTCAAGCGATTAAACGCATCTACAAGGATGTTAAATTCGGCGTCGGTCCGGTTATCGAAAACGGGTTTTACTACGATGTAGAAATGGACGAAGCGATTACACCGGAGGATCTGCCGAAAATCGAGAAAGAAATGAAAAAAATCGTTAATGCGAACCTTCCGATCGTTCGAAAAGAAGTCAGCCGTGAAGAAGCGAAAGCCCGTTTTGCGGAAATCGGCGACGACCTGAAGCTTGAACTATTGGATGCGATTCCTGAAGGAGAAACCGTTTCGATCTATGAGCAAGGCGAATTCTTTGACCTGTGCCGCGGCGTCCACGTTCCTTCAACCGGAAAAATCAAAGAATTTAAGCTGTTAAGCCTTGCAGGCGCATACTGGCGCGGCGACAGCAAAAACCAAATGCTTCAGCGCGTATATGGTACAGCTTTCTTCAAAAAAGCTGATCTTGAAGAGCATCTTCGTATGCTAGAAGAAGCGAAAGAACGCGACCACAGAAAGCTCGGCAAAGAATTAAAGCTGTTCGCGAACTCTCAAAAAGTCGGACAAGGCCTGCCGCTTTGGCTGCCAAAAGGCGCGACAATCCGCCGCGTCATCGAGCGTTACATTGTCGATAAAGAAATCAGCCTCGGCTATGAGCACGTATACACACCTGTGCTTGGCAGCAAAGAGCTGTATGAAACATCAGGGCATTGGGACCATTATCAGGAAGGCATGTTCCCTCCGATGGAAATGGACAATGAAACACTTGTATTGCGTCCGATGAACTGTCCACACCATATGATGATTTACAAACAAGACATTCACAGTTACCGCGAGCTTCCGATTCGTATTGCGGAGCTTGGAACGATGCACCGCTATGAAATGTCAGGTGCGCTGTCAGGGCTTCAACGCGTACGCGGGATGACGTTAAATGATGCACACATCTTTGTGCGCCCGGATCAAATTAAGGATGAGTTTATCCGTACAGTCCGTTTAATCCAGGATGTATATGAAGACTTCGGTTTAAGTGATTACACATTCCGTCTGTCTTACCGCGATCCGGAAGATACAGAGAAATATTTTGATGACGATGAAATGTGGAACAAAGCGCAATCCATGCTGAAAGAGGCAATGGACGAAATCGGCCACGACTATTACGAAGCAGAAGGTGAAGCGGCATTCTACGGCCCTAAACTTGATGTTCAGGTGAAAACTGCGATCGGAAAAGAAGAAACACTGTCTACGGTACAGCTTGATTTCTTATTGCCGGAACGTTTCGACCTGACATACATCGGTGAGGACGGCAAGCAGCACCGTCCGGTTGTCATTCACAGAGGTGTCGTTTCAACAATGGAACGCTTTGTTGCCTTCTTAATCGAAGAACACAAAGGCGCGCTGCCGACATGGCTTGCACCGGTTCAGTTCCAAGTCATCCCGGTTTCTCCGGCTGTGCATTTAGACTACGCGAAAAAAGTGCAGGAACGCCTGCAGCGTGAAGGCCTGCGTGTTGAAGTCGACAGCCGCGATGAAAAAATCGGCTACAAAATCCGTGAAGCGCAAATGCAAAAAATCCCGTACATGCTGGTGGTCGGTGACCAAGAAGCAGAAAACGGAGCGGTAAACGTCCGTAAGTATGGAGAGCAGAACTCTGAAACCATTTCACTTGATGAGTTTGTGAAAAAGGCAGTAGCTGAAGCGAAAAAATAAAATAAAAAGCATGATCTCGTTGAAGAGATCATGCTTTTTTATTTCTCTAATATAGGAAACAAATCATGAAGGCTGCTGATGATGTAATCAGGCGTTACGTCAGTTTCGTTTTTCTTATCCGTCCGGTTGATCCAAACGGTTTTGATTCCGGCTCTTGAAGCGCCTAAAATATCAGTATTCAAATTATCGCCGACCATGATGGCATCGTCTTTTTCAATATTCATCAGCTTAAGGCAGTGTTCAAAAATTGAAACATCCGGCTTGCCCTTGCCGAATGCGCCCGAGATGACGATTTCATTGAAGTAAGGAGCGAGCTCAGGTACGCCGGCAAGCTTCTCCTTTTGCAGACTCGGATCGCCATTTGTCAAAAGCAATAATTCATACTTGCCTTTTAATTGATCGAGTACAGCAAAAGTTTCATCATATACAAACGGGCGCTTTCTGCGCTCTGCCGCAAAAAACTCTCCCAAGTATTCGCCATATGCAGGATCATCGATCCCAAGCGCTTTCAGTCCGTTTGTCCATGCATTTCTTCTGTACTCCGGCACAATCTTGTTCAGCTTTTGAAAGCCTTCACTGATTGGCTCTGAGAAATTGGACCACAGTCCTTCAAACGGGTTAATGCCGATCATCACTGTATATGGATACGTCTCATATGACATGTACAATTCTCTCGCCGCTTCGCGAACAGCTGCTTCGAATTCCTCAGGGGCAAGGCCATATTTTTTCTCCGCCTGTAAGCAAGTTTCTGCAAATGTTGTTCTGACGCTTTTTTCGTCCCAAAGTAGTGTATCATCTAAATCAAAAAATACGGCTTTCATGATCTTCTCCTCTGCTTCAGATTCAAATCTTTCTGCCAAAAGGCTCATGTTTTATTTTACAATAGATAAAAGCCTTGTGAAATATGTTTTCAGACGATTTTAAAAAAACAGTCAGCCGTAAAACGAAAACATGCTAGAATGAAAACGGAAAGAACAGGTGACATGAATGATTCATTTAATGATTATGATGCTGGAGAGAGTGGGGATTATTGTTATATTAGGGTTCATTCTCGCCCATACGAAACTTTTCAGACAAGCTCTTCAGAATCAGGACGGCTATAAAGGAAAAGCGATTTTAATTTCTATTTTTTCTCTTTTCAGCATCATCAGCAATTATACAGGCATCGAAATTCAAAGAAATATGATTGTAAACAATGACTGGGTGTTTACGATAGATCCATCGGGCTCTATCGCGAATACCCGTATTTTGGGCGTGGAAATCGGGGGCCTTCTCGGAGGTCCTTTTGTAGGGGCTGGGATCGGCATACTTGCGGGCCTGCATCGTTTTTCACTCGGTGGCAGCACGGCCTTAAGCTGTGCCGTCTCATCTATTTTAGCGGGTGTTCTTGCAGGCTTGATCGGCAGGTATTTTACGAAGCGATATCGAATGCCGACACCGCGCATCGCCGCTCTTGTGGGAATCGGCATGGAGTCACTGCAAATGATCATTATTTTGCTGATGGCAAAGCCGTTCAGTGACGCTTGGGAGCTTGTCAGCATGATCGGAATTCCGATGATACTCATCAATGGAACAGGCAGTTTTATTTTTCTGTCTATTATTCAAGCGATCATTCGCAAGGAAGAACAGGCAAGGGCTCTCGAAACGCATCGAGTGCTGACGATTGCTGATCAGACACTTCCATTTTTTCGCCAAGGATTAAATGAGAACTCCTGTAAAAGTGTAGCGGCTATTATCCATAAGCTGACAGGAACAGATGCGGTGTCTCTCACTGACAAAGAAAAGATCCTTGCGCATGTCGGTGCGGGAATGGATCACCACATCCCATCGAAAAGCTTGATCACCGGCCTGTCCAAAAAGGTGATTAAAACAGGGCATATTATGAAGGCGATTTCGCAGGAAGAGATTGAATGCACGCATGCTGAATGCCCTTTGCACGCTGCAATTGTCCTGCCGCTGACATCGAACGGCAATACAATCGGCACCTTAAAAATGTACTTTAAAAGCCCGGCAGGCCTGAGTCAGGTAGAGGAGGAACTTGCCGAGGGGCTGGCCATGCTGTTTTCGACACAGCTTGAGCTTGGGGAAGCAGAGCTGCAAAGCAAACTTCTCAAGGATGCTGAAATTAAAGCGCTTCAAGCACAGGTGAATCCGCATTTTTTATTTAATGCGATCAACACGATTTCTGCGCTATGCCGTACAGATGTTGAAAAAACCCGTAAGCTCCTATTGCAGCTCAGTGTTTATTTTCGTTCAAACCTTCAAGGAGCGAGACAGCTGCTGATTCCGCTCTCAAAGGAGCTGAACCATCTTAACGCCTATTTGTCATTAGAACAGGCGCGTTTTCCCGGGAAATATAAAATTGAGCTTAATATCGACAGCAGACTGGAGCAGATTGAAATCCCTCCGTTTGTTTTGCAGGTGCTTGTCGAGAACGCGCTTCGGCACGCGTTTCCGAAAAAACAAGACATATGCAAGGTTACAGTCTGTGTCTTATCTGATAACGCATCCGTCTATATGAAGGTGGCGGATAACGGACGCGGAATTCCGCCGGACGTCTTGCCGGAACTGGGAAAGAAACCGTTTCCGTCTAAGGAGGGAACCGGTACAGCGCTTTATAACCTAAATCAGCGGCTGATCGGTTTATTCGGACAGCAGGCTGCACTGCATATCAGCAGTGAGGTTCATAAAGGGACAGAGGTTTCCTTTCAAGTGCCAATGCAACAGATGAAAGAGGGAGAAGAACATGCTCAGGGTGTTAATAGTTGATGATGAGATGCTGGCAAGGGATGAACTGGCTTACTTGCTTAAGCGGACCAATGAGGAAATGGAAATCAATGAAGCGGAAAATATCGAATCCGCTTTTGACCAAATGATGGATCAAAAACCTGATTTGCTGTTTTTAGACGTTGATTTATCCGGAGAAAACGGTTTTGATATCGCAAAGCGATTGAAGAAAATGAAGCATCCTCCTGCTGTTGTGTTTGCGACAGCGTATGACCAGTATGCGCTCAAAGCGTTTGAGGTGGACGCTCTTGATTATTTAACCAAGCCTTTCGATGAAGAAAGAATTCAGCAAACGCTGAAAAAATATAAAAAAGTCAATCGGGATATTGTAGAAACAGAGCAAAACAGCCATGCCGGCCAGCACAAGCTCGCGCTATCTGTGGGGGAATCGATTGTGATTGTGGATACGAAGGACATTATCTATGCCGGAACAGAAGATGGTCATGTCAATGTAAAAACCTTCGATCATTCTTATACGGTCAGCGATACACTCGTTGTGATTGAGAAAAAGCTGCCGGATTCTGATTTTATCCGCGTCCATCGGAGCTTTGTCGTGAATACTGAATATATTAAAGAAATTCAGCCATGGTTTAATTCAACGTATAATCTGATCATGAAAGACGGATCGAAAATACCGGTCAGCCGGACATATGCGAAGGAATTGAAAAAGCTGCTCCATATTTGATGGGCGGCTTTTTGCATTTCAGCCATTTGATTCTGCAACTCAGACCCGCTATACGGCATGTTATCTTGTAAGCGCTTTATAACAGGGAATTCTTATTTATAATGAGGGTACCAAAGAGAAAGAGGTGAAGAAAATGAGTGCTAAAAAAGTGTACGGGTTTTTAACACAAGCATTTATTTTTGCCGTCATTATGCTGGTTTCAAATATGATTGCCGCTATTGTCCCAATACCTATCCCGGCATCGGTTGTAGGGTTGGTCTTATTATTTCTCCTATTATGTTTGAAAGTCATTAAACTGGAACAAGTGGAGACGCTCGGAACGTCTTTAACCTCTCTGATCGGATTTTTATTTGTTCCGTCAGGTATATCTGTTATGAATTCGCTTGGTGTGATGCAGCAATACGGCCTGCAAATTGTTCTTGTCATTCTGCTCGCAACGATTATTTTGCTGGGGGCTACGGGATTGTTTTCTCAGCTGATTCTGTCGCTGAGCGGAAAACGCAAAACCGAAGCGGACATGAAAACAAAAACAGTGCAAAGCCCGCAGAACAATAACGAACTCGTTCACCATTAAGGGAAACAGGAGGTTCTTCACATGGAAAGCACAATGAGTCCTTATTTTGGGATTGTCGTATCACTTGCTGCATTCGGCATCGGCACCTTTTTATTTAAGAAAACGAAAGGCTTCTTCCTTTTCACTCCTTTGTTTGTTGCCATGGTGCTGGGGATCGCATTTTTAAAAATCGGCGGTTTTTCCTACGCGGATTATAATAACGGGGGAGAGATCATTAAGTTTTTCCTTGAACCGGCAACGATCGCATTTGCAATTCCTTTGTACAAACAAAGAGATAAGCTTAAAAAGTACTGGTGGCAAATCATGGCCTCCATTATTGCCGGCTCTATCTGCTCTGTCACGATTGTTTATCTGCTCGCTAAAGGCATTCATCTCGATTCGGCCGTAATGAAAAGCATGCTTCCGCAGGCGGCTACAACGGCAATTGCGCTTCCTTTATCAAAAGGCATCGGGGGCATCAGCGACATCACAGCCTTTGCGGTCATCTTTAACGCTGTCATCGTATATGCGCTCGGAGCATTGTTCTTGAAGGTGTTTAAAGTGAAAAATCCGATTTCTAAAGGATTGGCTCTTGGAACATCCGGACATGCACTTGGTGTAGCAGTCGGGATTGAGATGGGAGAAGTTGAAGCTGCGATGGCAAGTATTGCTGTTGTCGTAGTAGGAGTGGTAACGGTTCTGGTCATCCCTGTGTTCGTGCAGCTGATCGGAGGATAAGCCAAGGCTGAATGCCTTGGCTTTTTTTATTTTATGGTGCGTCTTCGGGATCGATATACCCTTGTTTAATGCCCCATTCTACTTGATCGTCATGCCACTTTTTTCGTTCTTCATAACCATAACCATCGTCATCAGGAAGCTCTGAAGCTGGCTGTTGAATGGTTTTATCTGTCTGACTCGAGGAAGATGGTGGATCTTGACTATTAGATGAGGGTGCCTCAGTCTGCTGCCGTTGTGCCTGCGATTGCCGCTTTTTCTCAGCGTTCGCTTTCTGCTCTTTTTGGATTGCTGCCTGCCGCTGTCTTTCAAGTTCAGCTTGTCTTTCCGCTTCGGCTAATCGCTGTCTCTCTGCAGCCTGCTGCTCTGCTAATCGCTGTCTCTCCGCTTTTTCCTCCTGCTGTTTCTTTCGTTTCGCCTCCCGCTCTTTTTCAAGCTTTTTCTCAGCGGCGATTTGTCTTTGCTTTTCAGCTTCCTCTTTTGCCTTCCGCTTTCCTAACTCAGTAGCAAGTGGACTCTCGAACTTCATGTCCAATGAAACGGGTTTTAGTTTTTTTAGCTCTTTCTCCAGCCCCTTTTGAGGAAATGCTGCCGTTGTCTTAACAGTTTCGACTTTTGATTCGGAAGATATGCTGCTATTCGAGCAACCGGTTAATATCAATGTGAAAAATAAAGCAAGCTGTATCAGTTTGTTCATGTGTCAGGCTCCCTTCTGCTTCTTATATCGGTCAGATATTAACTTTGTTTTACATTTCTTCCTGTCGGTGGCTTTGTTGTAAATTGCGAAATAAGGGGGGAATTGTTGGTTCTTTGCATCTTGGTGGGGCTGAAAGATTTTCTTTTTCTCTCTTGCGCTCATAGAAAACCCATGTTACAATGTAAAAGTTGTTCCGGATAAGTCGTCCTTGACTAAAGATCCGGTATTGTGTAGAATAGTTATTGAATTGAATATAAATCACAAGCAGAAGCACCCGCTTCTCACCTGATTGACACATGCATGTAGTTGGCAGGTTGACCGTACATTTTTATTGATACAGATGTTCGTAGTGTGGGTGTTTTATAATGCCCACACTTTTTGTTTGCCTGCAAAATGCATTCAAAATGAGTTGTGAATCAATTCGAAGAAACTATGGAGGTGGCTCATTATTAGCAAAGATCAATTGGTTAATGAGGGTATCCGTGCACGTGAGGTCCGTTTAATCGGACAAAATGGCGACCAGCTTGGAATCAAGTCCCGTCAGGAAGCACTTGAAATCGCCGGCCGCGCAAATCTTGACCTTGTGTTAGTTGCAGCGAATGCAAAACCGCCTGTCTGCCGAATCATGGACTACGGTAAGTTCCGATTTGAGCAGCAGAAAAAGGAAAAAGAAGCACGCAAGAATCAAAAAATCATTAACTTAAAAGAAGTTCGGTTAAGTCCGACAATCGATGAGCATGACTTTAACACGAAATTGCGCAATGCGATTAAATTCCTTGAAAAAGGCGATAAAGTGAAAGCTTCTATCCGCTTTAAAGGACGCGCAATCACTCATAAAGAAATCGGTCAGCGTGTATTAGACCGTTTCTCCGAAGCATGTGCTGAGGTTGCGACAGTCGAAACAAAACCAAAAATGGACGGCCGCAGCATGTTCTTAATGCTCGCACCGAAAAACGAAAAGCAATAAGGAGGAAATCCCATGCCAAAAATGAAAACTCACCGCGGATCTGCTAAACGTTTTAAAAAGACAGGTTCTGGGAAGTTAAAACGTTCTCACGCGTACACAAGTCACTTATTCGCCAACAAATCTCAAAAGCAAAAGCGTAAGCTTCGCAAGAGTGCTGTTGTAAGCGCAGGAGACTTCAAACGTATCAAACAAATGCTTGCTAACATCAAGTAATCGGATAAGGAACAATTAGGAGGGAAATTCAATGCCAAGAGTAAAAGGCGGAACTGTTACACGTAAGCGTCGTAAAAAGGTTCTTAAATTAGCAAAAGGTTATTTCGGTTCAAAACATACATTATACAAAGTAGCTAACCAGCAGGTCATGAAATCTGGAAACTATGCTTTCCGTGACCGTCGTCAGAAAAAACGTGATTTCCGTAAACTTTGGATCACTCGTATCAACGCAGCTGCTCGCATGAACGGCCTTTCTTACAGCCGTTTAATGCACGGTCTTAAGCTTTCTGGTATCGAAGTAAACCGTAAAATGCTTGCTGATCTTGCTGTAAACGATCTTACTGCATTCAATCAGCTTGCTGATGCTGCTAAAGCTCAATTAAACAAGTAATCATATAGAGCCGCTCTCCAGCAGAGCGGCTTTTTCTATATAAAGGATGAGGCAACATGATTATTGCTGCTTATTTGGTGTTGATTAATCTGTGCGGTTTTTGGGTGATGGGCATTGACAAACGCAAAGCGCAGCAGCACAAGTGGAGAATTTCTGAAGACCGGCTGTGGCTGATAGCCATCGTGTTTGGAGCGCTCGGTGTCTGGCTTGGCATGCAAACCTTCAGACATAAAACGAAACACGCTTCTTTTAAGTATGGAGTACCGCTTCTTCTGGTAATTGAAGCGATTCTCATCGCTATTTACTACAGCCCGTTTGATTTATAAAAAGCAGAAAAGCGTTTAACGCTCTTCTGCTTTTTTTGCGAGTTTAATGGGCTGGTCCCAGTCAATCTTACAATTTGGATATCGTTCCAGCACTTTTTCTTCAATGTTCTCAAAATCTTTTGCAGAGAAATGTTTCAGCTTCTCAGGAGATTCTGTCCAGACAAAGATCGTGTGAATAAACAGCGGATGATCCTTGGAAGGAATATGCTTTTCTCCCTCAAAAAGCACGCCTTTATACGTCAGCTGAAAATTCTTCCGGGTATTGTTTTGTTCATCAATAATATAAAAATGTTCTTTTGATTGGGCCAGCTTAAGCCTTCTCTTAGGATTCGCGACATATTTGACCACGGCATAAATACAATAAGCAAAAAGTGCAAGCAAAATAATCCTTAGAACCATGACAAACATTGTGTGAAGGCACCTCCCTTATGGTGATGATCTGATGTAATACGAAAAGCATAGAAAAAGGTTTCACTTTTTCTAAAAGAAAGCTGTAAAAACATATACCCGATTTTCAAGTGAAATAGTCGTATGGTTCGCGCCATGTTTTGTATAATAAGAATGCAGGACTGATGAAGGAGGGTTTGGAACATGGCAAAATTAGATGAAACATTGACCATGCTGAAAGATTTAACAGATGCAAAAGGCATACCGGGCAATGAAAGAGAAGTAAGGCAAGTGATGAAATCATACATAGAACCATTTGCTGATGAGGTGACAACAGATCGCCTGGGCAGTTTAATTGCCAAAAAAACTGGTGCAGAAAACGGTCCGAAAATTATGATCGCCGGACATTTGGATGAAGTCGGCTTTATGGTGACACAAATCACAGATAAAGGCTTTATCCGTTTTCAAACCGTTGGCGGATGGTGGGCTCAGGTTATGCTTGCCCAGCGCGTCACCATTGTCACAAAAAAAGGAGAAATCACAGGGGTTATCGGATCTAAGCCGCCTCATATTTTGTCTCCTGAAGCAAGAAAAAAATCAGTGGAAATAAAAGACATGTTTATTGATATTGGAGCTTCAAGCCGGGAAGAAGCCTTGGAGTGGGGTGTACTCCCGGGAGATATGGTCGTTCCGCATTTTGAGTTTACGGTCATGAACAATGAAAAATTCCTACTCGCAAAGGCCTGGGACAACCGCATCGGCTGTGCGATTGCAATTGATGTGTTAAGAAACTTACAAAACACAGACCATCCAAATATAGTGTATGGCGTCGGAACCGTGCAGGAGGAAGTCGGCCTGAGGGGAGCGAAAACGGCTGCGCACACCATTCAGCCTGATATTGCGTTTGGTGTTGATGTAGGAATAGCAGGAGACACGCCTGGCATTTCCGAGAAGGAAGCGCAGAGCAAAATGGGCAAAGGCCCGCAGATTATCGTTTACGATGCATCCATGGTCTCTCACAAAGGTTTGCGCGATGCAGTTGTAGCCACTGCGGAGGAAGCCGGCATTCCGTACCAATTTGATGCCATTGCCGGCGGCGGAACTGATTCGGGTGCCATCCATTTGACGGCAAATGGCGTTCCTGCGCTGTCCATTACCATTGCAACCCGCTACATTCATACGCATGCGGCCATACTGCATCGTGATGATTATGAAAACGCGGTAAATTTAATTACAGAAGTCATTAAGAAGTTAGACCGAAAAACGGTTGACGAAATTACGTACCAATAAAGATACGGAAGAATCCGCCTGTTGAGGTGGATTCTATTTTTTTGTCTGTACAAATTACAGCATAGTGACTACAATAAAGGGGATACCGAAAATTTCCTGAACATGACGATATACGATACGCAGTCGATTTGACAGGAAGGGAGGATAAATAATCTAATTTGTAAGCGCTTTCTAAAATAAAGGAGGTTGAACAAAATTGAAAAAGAAAAAAACATGGAAACGCTTCTTACACTTTTCGAGTGCAGCTCTGGCTGCAGGTTTGATATTCACTTCTGCTGCTCCCGCAGAGGCAGCGTTTTGGGGTGCATCCAATGAGCTGCTTCATGACCCGACTATGATTAAAGAGGGGAGCTCATGGTATGCGCTCGGAACAGGGCTTACTGAAGAGCGGGGACTGCGGGTTTTGAAGTCTTCAGACGCTAAAAATTGGACCGTACAAAAATCCATTTTCACTACACCGCTATCGTGGTGGTCCAATTATGTGCCGAATTATGGTCAAAACCAGTGGGCGCCGGACATCCAATACTATAACGGCAAGTATTGGCTGTATTATTCCGTTTCTTCTTTTGGAAGCAATACATCTGCCATTGGCCTGGCATCTTCAACAAGCATCAGTTCGGGGAGCTGGAAGGACGAGGGCTTGGTGATTCGTTCGACAAGTTCAAATAATTATAACGCCATTGATCCGGAGCTGACATTCGACAAGGATGGCAACCCGTGGCTTGCATTCGGCTCGTTTTGGAGCGGCATTAAGCTGACTAAGCTCGATAAGAGTACGATGAAGCCTACAGGCTCGCTCTATTCGATTGCTGCCAGACCGAATAATGGCGGGGCGCTTGAGGCTCCTACTCTTACGTATCAAAATGGCTATTACTACTTAATGGTCTCATTTGATAAATGCTGTGACGGGGTAAACAGTACGTACAAAATTGCTTACGGAAGATCCAAAAACATTACAGGCCCTTATCTTGATAAAAGCGGAAAAAGCATGCTTGAAGGCGGAGGCACCATTTTGGATTCGGGCAATGACCAATGGAAAGGACCTGGAGGCCAGGATATTGTGAACGGAAACATTCTTGTTCGCCATGCCTATGATGCCAATGACAACGGCATTCCAAAGCTTCTTATCAATGATTTGAATTGGAGCTCGGGCTGGCCGTCCTATTGAATCAAAAAGCCGGGCTCTGCCCCCGGCTTTTTTTAAAAGAAAAGATTGACAGTATAATAGTCAATTACTATAATAAAATTGTTCGTACAAATATTTATTTATAGGTTTATTTTCTATCATTAGTACGTATCTTTTGTATTTGAAAGCGTTTTATTTTATGAGAAAGGGGCAGTTTACATGCTTCAGACAAAGGATTATGAATTCTGGTTTGTGACAGGAAGCCAGCACCTATACGGGGAAGAGACGCTGGAACTGGTAGATCAGCATGCTAAAAGCATTTGTGAGGGGCTCAGCGGGGTTTCTTCCAGATATAAAATCACTCATAAGCCTGTCGTCACTTCACCGGAAACCATCAGAGAGCTGTTAAGAGAAGCGGAGTACAGTGAGACATGCGCTGGCATCATTACATGGATGCACACATTTTCCCCTGCAAAAATGTGGATAGAAGGCCTTTCCTCTTATCAAAAACCGCTTATGCATTTGCATACCCAATATAATCGCGATATCCCGTGGGGTACGATTGACATGGATTTTATGAACAGCAACCAATCCGCGCATGGCGATCGAGAGTACGGTTACATCAACTCGAGAATGGGGCTTAGCCGAAAAGTCATTGCCGGCTATTGGGATGATGAAGAAGTGAAAAAAGAAATGTCCCAGTGGATGGATACGGCGGCTGCATTAAATGAAAGCAGACATATTAAGGTTGCCAGATTTGGAGATAACATGCGTCATGTCGCGGTAACGGACGGAGACAAGGTGGGAGCGCATATTCAATTTGGCTGGCAGGTTGACGGATATGGCATCGGGGATCTTGTTGAAGTGATGGATCGCATTACGGACGACGAGGTTGACACGCTTTATGCCGAGTATGACAGACTATATGTGATCAGTGAGGAAACAAAACGTGACGAAGCAAAGGTAGCGTCCATTAAAGAACAGGCGAAAATTGAACTTGGCTTAACCGCTTTTCTTGAGCAAGGCGGATACACAGCGTTTACGACATCGTTTGAAGTGCTGCACGGAATGAAACAGCTGCCGGGACTTGCCGTTCAGCGCCTGATGGAGAAAGGCTACGGGTTTGCCGGTGAAGGAGATTGGAAGACAGCGGCCCTTGTGCGGATGATGAAAATCATGGCTAAAGGAAAAAGAACTTCCTTCATGGAAGATTACACGTACCATTTTGAACCGGGAAATGAAATGATTCTGGGCTCTCACATGCTTGAAGTGTGTCCGACTGTTGCTTTGGATCAGCCGAAAATCGAGGTTCATCCACTTTCGATTGGCGGCAAAGAGGACCCTGCGCGTTTTGTATTTAACGGCATCAGCGGTTCTGCCATTCAAGCTAGCATTGTTGATATTGGCGGGCGTTTCCGCCTTGTGCTGAATGAAGTCAACGGCCAGGAAATTGAAAAAGACATGCCGAATTTACCGGTTGCCCGTGTTCTCTGGAAGCCGGAGCCGTCATTGAAAACAGCAGCGGAGGCATGGATTTTAGCCGGCGGTGCACACCATACCTGCCTGTCTTATGAACTGACAGCGGAGCAAATGCTTGATTGGGCGGAAATGGCGGGAATCGAAAGTGTTCTCATTTCCCGTGATACGACAATTCATAAACTGAAACACGAGTTAAAATGGAACGAGGCGCTTTACCGGCTTCAAAAGTAGAGGGGGATGTCACATGGCTTACACAATAGGGGTTGATTTTGGAACTTTATCAGGAAGAGCAGTGCTCGTTCATGTCCAAACAGGGGAGGAACTTGCGGCTGCTGTAAAAGAATACAGGCATGCTGTCATTGATACCGTCCTTCCAAAAACGGGTCAAAAGCTGCCGCGTGACTGGGCGCTGCAGCACCCTGCTGATTACCTCGAAGTCTTGGAAACAACCATTCCGTCTTTACTCGAACAGACGGGCGTTGAACCGAAAGACATTATCGGGATTGGAATTGATTTCACGGCATGTACGATCCTTCCTATTGACAGCAGCGGGCAGCCGTTATGCATGCTGCCTGAATATGAAGAGGAGCCGCACAGCTATGTGAAGCTCTGGAAGCATCATGCGGCCCAAAAACATGCTGATCGGCTCAATCAAATCGCGGAAGAAGAAGGAGAGGCTTTTTTACAGCGGTACGGAGGAAAAATTTCATCAGAATGGATGATTCCAAAGGTCATGCAAATTGCCGAGGAAGCGCCTCACATTTATGAAGCGGCTGACCGGATCATCGAGGCTGCAGACTGGATCGTGTACCAGCTGTGCGGCTCGCTCAAGCGAAGCAATTGTACCGCAGGGTATAAAGCGATGTGGAGTGAAAAAGCGGGGTATCCGTCAGATGATTTCTTTGAGAAATTAAATCCTTCAATGAAAACGATTACAAAGGACAAATTGTCAGGTTCTATTCATTCAGTAGGAGAAAAAGCCGGCAGTCTGACTGAAAAAATGGCAAAGCTGACAGGGCTTCTCCCGGGAACGGCTGTTGCGGTTGCCAATGTGGACGCTCATGTTTCCGTACCGGCGGTCGGCATTACAGAGCCAGGGAAAATGCTGATGATTATGGGAACCTCGACGTGCCATGTTCTACTTGGTGAAGAGGTGCATATCGTTCCAGGAATGTGCGGCGTTGTGGACAACGGAATTCTCCCGGGCTATGCGGGATATGAAGCCGGGCAGTCCTGTGTCGGCGATCATTTTGACTGGTTTGTGAAAACATGTGTCCCGCCAGCTTATCAAGAGGAAGCAAAGGAAAAAAACATTGGCGTTCATGAGCTGCTGAGTGAGAAAGCAAACCATCAAGCGCCTGGTGAAAGCGGCTTGCTTGCTTTAGATTGGTGGAATGGAAACCGTTCAACTCTTGTTGATGCAGATTTAACAGGGATGCTGCTTGGCATGACACTGCTGACGAAGCCTGAAGAGATTTATAGAGCGTTAGTTGAAGCGACAGCTTACGGAACCCGGATGATTATCGAAACATTCAAAGAAAGCAGTGTTCCGATTGAGGAACTATACGCAGCCGGCGGAATAGCTGAGAAAAACCCGTTTGTCATGCAGATTTATGCGGATGTGACAAACATGGACATTAAAATCTCTGGTTCACCGCAAGCCCCAGCCTTAGGATCTGCCATTTTCGGCGCGCTTGCAGCAGGCAAAGAAAAAGGCGGCTACGATGACATCAAAGAGGCAGCGGCGAACATGGGAAAACTGAAAGATATAACTTATACGCCAAATGCCGAAAACGCCGCGGTTTATGAAAAATTGTACGCTGAATATAAAGAGCTGGTTCATTATTTCGGAAAAGAAAACCATGTCATGAAACGTCTGAAAACGATCAAAAATCTTCAATTTTCATCTGCCGCCAAAAAGAATTGATAAAGGGTGATGGAGCATGCTTGAAACATTAAAAAAAGAAGTGCTGGCTGCCAACCTGAAGCTTCAAGAGCATCAGCTGGTAACCTTTACGTGGGGAAATGTCAGCGGCATTGACCGTGAAAAAGAAAGAATTGTCATCAAACCTAGCGGAGTCGAATACAGCGACCTGACAGCCGATGACTTGGTTGTTTTGAACCTTGATGGAGAGGTCGTCGAAGGCTCGCTTAAGCCTTCTTCAGATACACCTACCCATGTTTATTTATATAAAGCCTTTCCGAATATCGGGGGAATTGTCCATACCCATTCTCAATGGGCGACAAGCTGGGCGCAATCGGGCAGAGACATCCCTCCGTTAGGCACGACCCATGCTGATTATTTTGACAGTGCGATTCCATGTACTCGAGAAATGTACGATGAAGAAATCATTCATGACTACGAACTGAATACAGGAAAAGTCATAGCGGAAACCTTTCAGCATCATAACTACGAACAGGTGCCGGGTGTGCTTGTGAATAATCACGGACCGTTCTGCTGGGGCACTGACGCCTTAAATGCCATTCATAACGCAGTTGTATTAGAAACGGTTGCCGAAATGGCCTATCACTCCATTATGCTGAACAAGGATGTAACCCCAATCAATACAGTCCTGCATGAAAAGCATTTTTATCGAAAACACGGAGCAAATGCGTATTATGGCCAGTCATGATACGCCTGTGTCACCGGCTGGCATTCTGATTGACTTGGACGGTACTGTATTCAGAGGAAATGAGTTGATCGAAGGAGCTAGAGAAGCGATCAAAACGCTTAGGAGAATGGGAAAGAAAATCGTCTTTTTAAGCAACCGGGGGAATATCTCCCGTGCCATGTGCAGAAAAAAACTTCTTGGCGCGGGGATTGAAACGGACGTAAACGACATTGTTCTGTCATCAAGCGTGACAGCGGCTTTTCTGAAAAAACATTATCGTTTTTCAAAGGTATGGGTGCTTGGGGAACAAGGCTTGGTTGACGAGCTGAGGCTGGCCGGTGTGCAGAACGCGAACGAACCGAAGGAAGCGGATTGGCTCGTGATCTCCCTTCATGAAACGCTCACGTACGACGATTTAAATCAAGCCTTTCAAGCGGCTGCCGGCGGCGCTCGTATTATCGCTACAAACAAAGACCGCTCTTTTCCGAACGAAGACGGAAATGCCATTGATGTGGCTGGAATGATTGGGGCAATAGAGGCTTCCGCACAAGCGAAGACTGAACTTGTTGTCGGAAAACCGTCATGGCTGATGGCGGAGGCTGCCTGTACAGCAATGGGGCTGTCCGCACATGAATGCATGATTATAGGAGACAGCATTGAATCTGACATTGCGATGGGGAAGCTTTATGGCATGAAAAGCGCCTTAGTGCTAACTGGTTCTGCGAAACAGGGTGAACAGCGTTTGTACACGCCGGATTATGTGCTGGATTCTATTAAGGATGTAACCAAATTGGCTGAGGAGGGGATTCTGATATGAATCGTATCGCAGCTGACGTTCAGCGTGCTTTTGAAAACGCCGGAGAAAAGACGTTACCTATAAAAGTTGAAGAAATTGTTCTCGGTAAACAAGCAGCTGATTCGCTTTTGGATTATGTAAAACGAAAAAACAATAAACATATTGTCCTTGTCTGCGACGCGAATACACACCGCATTGCAGGAATTGATCTGGAAAATCAGCTGAATCAAGCAGGATTTCAGGCCGAGTGCCTGATCATTCCAGAAAATGAAGCTGGAGATGTGACAGCTGATGAACGATCGCTCATTCATGTGCTGATCCATACGAAACAATCAACGGATGTCATGATCGCAGTCGGTTCGGGCACGATTCATGATATCGTCCGCTTTGCGGCGTTTCAAAGAGATTTGCCGTTTATTTCTTATCCGACTGCTCCATCAGTAGACGGTTTTACATCAGCAGGGGCGCCAATTATTTTATACGGTACGAAAACAACCATTCAAACGAAGGCCCCATCTGCGCTGTTCGCTGATCTGGATCTATTAAAAGCGGCACCCCAGTCAATGGTGGCGGCTGGATTTGGTGACATGCTCGGTAAAATCACGTCTTTAGCAGATTGGGAAATATCCCGGCATCTTGCCGGTGAGCCTTATTCGCCTGCAGGAGCTAAGATCGTTCAGGAGGCGCTTGCTGCCTGCATTGAACACACAGAAGACATTGCGATGAAAACGGAAACAGGCATACGGGTTTTGATGGAGTCTTTACTTGTATCGGGGCTTGTCATGCTGGCATTAGATCATTCCCGCCCGGCATCAGGCGGAGAACATCATATTTCACATTGGATTGAGATGGAATTAATGGAGAAAAAACGGCCACAGATTCTTCATGGGGCAAAGGTGGGCTGTGCAGCTGTTTTATTAACTGACACATACAGAAAGCTCGCTAAGGATGAGGGATTGAACGAATTTTCACCGAGCCGGCGGCAAGCCATCCAATCGGCTTATCAAACTCTCCCGGAAGGAGAAGTGCTGGCTGATTGGCTGAGATCAGCCGGAGGCCCTGCGTATTTTGACGAAATCGGTGTCGGGCAGGATTCTGTCAAGAATGCCTTCAGACACGCGCATACCTTAAGAGACCGCTGCACCGGATTAAGAATCATTAATGAAAACAAAACACTGATCAACCATGGTCTATATGAATAGCCCGCACCTCGAATGGAAGGGGTAACGCAGATGAAAAAAATGACTGTCTGTTTTCTTGTGCTCATGATGTTGCTGACATTACTCATTGCCGGGTGTTCAGCAGAAAGATCATCCGGGAAGTCGGGTGAAACCGAGCTGACCTTTTGGACATTTAACGGGCTTCATGAGCAGTTCTATGTAGAAATGGTGAAGGAATGGAACAAAAAATATCCTGACCGCAAAATTAAGCTGAATACGGTCGTTTATCCATATGGACAAATGCACGATAACTTATCTATCTCCCTAATAGCGGGAGAAGGCGTTCCTGATATTGCAGATGTCGAATTGGCCCGTTTTTCAAACTTTTTGAAGGGCTCTGACATACCGCTTGCCGACTTGACTCCGCTGATTGAAAAGGATCGCGATAAATTCGTTGAGGCGCGGCTGACATTGTACAGCAAAAACGGAAAGCTTTACGGACTCGATACACATGTAGGGACAACGGTCATGTTTTATAACATGGATGTGATGAAAAAAGCCGGCGTCAATCCTGACGATATTAAAACATGGGATGATTACCATAAAGCCGGACAGAAAGTGCGCAAAGTGACCGGGAAGCCGATGGGAACGGTGGAAACAAATGATTCCGCAACGTTCTTATCTATGATTTCACAGCAAAACTCAGGCTATTTTGATAAAAACGGCAAGCTGATCCTCAATAATGACACCAACGTAAAAACACTTCAATATTTAAAAGACATGATCAATGATAAAACGATGATTCCTGCGCCGGGCGGCGGGCATCACAGTGAAGAATACTACGGCTTTATGAACCAAGGAGGAGCTGCTTCAGTCCTCATGCCGATTTGGTATATGGGAAGATTTATCGATTATATGCCTGATCTGAAAGGGAAGATTGCCATCAGACCGCTCCCGGCATGGAAAGAGGGGGGCGACCGCTCGGCAGGTTTGGGCGGTACGGCAACTGTTGTACCGAAGCAATCCAAGCATGTTGAGTTAGCAAAAGAGTTTTTGGCCTTTGCGAAGGGCTCTGAAGAAGGAAATAAAAAACTCTGGAGCGTACTCGGCTTTGACCCGCTTCGCTGGGATGTTTGGAGCTCCAAGGAATTGAAAGAGAAAAACAAATACACGGATTACTTCCAAAACGGAACAGGCATTTTTTCTGTGCTGCTCGATATCAAGGATGAAATCAATCCAATTTATTTACATGAGGATTTTGCCAAGGCTTCAGACCTTGTCAACAGAAGCGTATTGTTCGACGCGCTTAAATCTCAGCAAAAAACGCCTAAACAAGCCTTGGACAGAGCGGCAGGTGAACTGAAACAGAAATAGAATCCCATTCAAAAAGTGAAAGCGGGGAGGTTCTCATGAAACCTGTGAAAACGGGAACGGTTCATCCCGTTCCTTCAGCTGCGAAACAATCAGGCTGGCGAGATCTGTTTTATTCAAAAAAAGCGGCGCCCTATCTGTTTACAGCGCCATTCGTTTTATCCTTTCTCGTATTTTTTCTATACCCCATCATTAGTGTCTTCATCATGAGCTTCCAAAGAATTTTGCCGGGAGAGGTGTCCTTTGTCGGATTGTCTAATTATACAGCGCTAAACAACCCGACGTTCTATACCGCCCTTTGGAATACGCTGGAATACACCTTTTGGACGCTGATCGTGCTGATTCCTGTTCCATTGCTTCTGGCCATATTCCTGAATTCAAAGCTGGTCAAATTTAGAAATATATTTAAATCAGCATTATTCATCCCGGCATTGACCTCCACCATTGTCGCGGGGATCATTTTTCGGCTGATCTTCGGAGAAATGGAAACGTCTCTGGCCAATTCCATCCTACTCAAACTCGGCTTTTCACCTCAGAACTGGATGAACAATGAACATACCGGCATGTTTTTGATGGTGCTGCTTGCTTCATGGAGATGGATGGGAATCAACATCCTTTACTTTTTAGCCGGTTTGCAAAATGTGCCGAAAGAGCTGTACGAAGCCGCTGATATAGACGGCGCGAATACAATGAAAAAATTTCTGCACATCACGCTGCCGTTTCTCAAGCCTGTAACCGTATATGTGCTGACCATCAGCATCATCGGCGGCTTCAGGATGTTTGAGGAAAGCTACGTCCTTTGGCAGAATAATTCCCCGGGTAATATTGGTCTGACGCTTGTCGGATATTTGTATCAGCAGGGACTTGCCTACAATGAAATGGGATACGGAGCGGCCATCGGCATTGTGCTTTTGATTGTGATCCTTGTTGTCAGCCTGATTTCATTAAAGCTGTCAGGCTCGTTTAAGGGGGAGGGATAAATGTTGCGGCACAGTCCTCAGTTTAGCGTTTATAGAATTGCGCTAACCCTGTTTTTTATGATGCTGAGCCTATTGTATCTTTTTCCGATTTTCTGTTTGCTTTTAGGATCATTAAAGCCGTCATCTGAGCTTTTGCGTGTAGGGCTGAATCTTGATATTGATCCAAAAGTGATGAGTTTTGATAACTACACATTTCTGTTTAATGGCGGCAGCATTTATTTCAAATGGTTTTTTAACAGTCTTGTACTCGGGCTTTTTACGACCGTGCTCACTCTGTTTTTTTCTTCGATGATCGGGTACGGGCTTGCGGTTTATGATTTTAAGGGAAGAAATATCATCTTTGTTCTTGTGCTGATTATTATGATGGTTCCGCTGGAAGTGATGATGCTTCCTCTGTTTAAGCTTACTGTCGGACTGCACTTGATCGATTCATATACGGGTGTCATATTGCCGTTTATCGTTTCACCTGTTGCCGTTTTCTTTTTCAGGCAATATGCCCTTGGCCTTCCAAGAGATCTGCTGGACTCCGCAAGGATGGACGGCTGTACGGAATTCGGCATCTTTTTCAGGATTATGGCACCGCTGATGAAACCGGCTTTCGGTGCGATGATTATCCTTCAGTCCTTAAACAGCTGGAACAACTTCTTGTGGCCGCTGATTGTGCTTCGGTCGAAAGAAATGTTTACGCTTCCAATAGGGCTGTCCAGCTTGCTGAGCCCTTATGGAAATAATTACGACATGCTTATATCCGGCTCAGTATTTGCGATTTTGCCGGTGATTATTATTTTCTTGTTTTTCCAAAAGTACTTTATCTCCGGCCTGACGGTAGGGGGAGTCAAAGGTTAATGAAGGAGGAAACGTGTGATGAAAAAAGCGCGAATGATTGTAGACAAAGAATATAAAATCGGTGAAGTAGATAAACGGATTTATGGCTCGTTTATCGAACATATGGGTCGTGCGGTATATGAAGGCATATACGAGCCTGATCACCCTGAAGCGGATGAAGATGGATTTAGAAAAGATGTCCAGTCGCTGATCAAAGAATTACAGGTTCCCATCATCCGCTATCCGGGCGGAAACTTTTTATCCGGATACAACTGGGAGGACGGTGTCGGACCAGTCGAAAACCGCCCGAGACGGCTTGACTTGGCATGGCAAACGACAGAAACCAATGAAGTGGGAACAAATGAATTTTTATCTTGGGCAAAAAAGGTGAACACTGAGGTCAATATGGCCGTCAACCTTGGCACAAGAGGCATAGATGCCGCTCGTAATCTCGTTGAATATTGCAACCATCCGAAAGGCTCTTACTGGAGTGATTTAAGAAGATCGCATGGCTATGAACAGCCGTATGGCATCAAAACATGGTGCTTAGGAAACGAAATGGATGGACCGTGGCAGATCGGCCACAAAACAGCTGATGAATACGGACGGCTTGCTGCAGAGACAGCAAAGGTCATGAAGTGGGTTGACCCATCAATTGAACTCGTTGCCTGCGGCAGCTCAAACAGCGGCATGCCGACCTTTATCGATTGGGAAGCGAAGGTGCTTGAGCATACGTATGAGCATGTCGACTATATCTCTCTTCACACTTACTACGGAAACCGGGATAACAATCTGCCAAACTACTTGGCCCGTTCCATGGATTTGGATCATTTTATCAAATCAGTCGCTGCGACCTGTGACTATGTAAAAGCAAAAACACGCAGCAAGAAAACAATCAATCTATCTCTGGATGAATGGAACGTATGGTATCACTCAAATGAGGCTGATAAAAAAGTCGAACCGTGGATCACTGCGCGTCCGATTTTAGAGGATATTTACAATTTTGAAGATGCCTTATTAGTCGGCTCTCTGCTCATTACGATGCTGCAGCACGCAGACCGTGTGAAAATTGCGTGTCTTGCACAGCTTGTCAATGTCATCGCGCCGATCATGACGGAAAAAGGCGGAGAAGCATGGAGACAGCCGATTTTCTATCCATACATGCATGCTTCTGTTTATGGAAGGGGCGAGTCACTGAAACCGCTTATTTCTTCTCCGAAGTACGACTGTTCTGATTTCACTGATGTGCCATATGTTGATGCTGCTGTTGTGTACTCTGAAGAGGAAGAAACCCTCACTATTTTTGCGGTAAACAAGGCTGAGGATCAGATGGAGACGGAGATTTCGCTCAGAGGCTTTGAATCCTACCAAATCGCAGAGCACATCGTACTTGAGCATCAGGATATCAAAGCGACAAACCAGCATAACAGAAAAAATGTCGTTCCGCATTCCAACGGAACATCGTCTGTCAGCGAAAACGGCTTAACTGCTCATTTCACGCCGCTTTCCTGGAATGTGATCCGCCTGAAAAAACAGTCATAAGAGAAGCTAAGCCGGAGATTTCTCTCCGGCTTGTCTTTCAACTGCCACGAGCCGGCCCGTTCAAGCCGGCTTTTTGTATAGGAAAAAATGACCGCTTTTCACCATGAAATTATGATATATTTATGAAAAACAGCAAAGGGGATGGGAGAAAATGAATGCGGTTACAATTGTGATAGCATCAATGTGTATTTTGGCTATTGCCTATCGTTTATACGGAACATTTATGATGGTGAAGGTTCTCAAAGTGAATGATGACAAGCCAACACCTGCTCATGCGCTTGAGGATGGGAAAGACTATGTGCCTACAAATAAATGGGTTTCGTTCGGCCACCACTTTGCCGCGATCGCAGCGGCCGGGCCGCTGGTCGGACCAATTCTGGCGGCGCAGTTTGGCTATTTGCCGGGATTATTGTGGCTGTTAATCGGGGCGGTAATTGGGGGAGCCGTCCATGATATTGTGGTGTTGTTTGCATCGATGCGCAAAAACGGAAAATCGCTGTCGGAAGTGGCAAAGGATGAGCTTGGCCCTGTTGCAGGATTTTGTACAGGACTGTCCATGCTGTTTATCATCACGATCACAATGGCGGGTCTGTCGATGGTTGTCTTGCATGCGCTTGAACGTAATCCATGGGGAACATTTGCGGTAGGGATTACGATACCGATTGCGATGGGTGTGGGCTTATTTTATAAGAAAACGGGAAATTTAAAGCTCGCTTCAACGGTCGGCTTTCTCTTTTTAATGGCAGGAGTCTTTATCGGTCCATGGGTACAGACTACAGCGCTCGGTGACTTTTTAACACTAGATACGAAAACGCTTGCAATAGCGCTTCCTGTTTATGCGTTTTTTGCGGCTGCGCTTCCCGTTTGGCTGCTTCTTGCTCCGCGTGATTATTTAAGCAGCTTTATGAAAATCGGTGTTTTTATCGCTTTGATTGTTGGTGTGTTTGTCGTCAATCCGTCCATTCCGTTCCCTGCGTTTACAGAATTCGTAAAAGGCGGCGGGCCGGTGCTGGCAGGACCTGTCTGGCCGTTCATCTCAATAACCATCGCCTGCGGGGCGATCTCTGGGTTCCATGCCTTTGTCGGCTCAGGAACGACACCGAAAATGCTGAATAAATGGAGTGATATGAAGCCGGTTGCGTTTGGCGCAATGCTTGTTGAGTGTCTTGTCGGCATCATGGCGCTGATTGCAGCGACCGCTTTACAGCCTGCTGATTACTTTGCGATTAACAGCACGCCTGAGGTTTTCCGTACGCTTGGCATGAATGTCGTACATTTGCCTGAATTGAGCAGGGAAATCGGTTTGGACTTAGAAGGAAGAACAGGGGGAGCCGTCACACTTGCGGTGGGAATGACTTATATTTTTACCGGAATGCCGTTTTTCAGCCATTTGGCCTCATACTTTTTCCAATTTGTCATTATGTTTGAAGCGGTCTTTATTTTAACAGCGATTGACGCCGGCACACGCGTCGCCCGTTATTTGATCCAGGATTTCTTCGGGGAGGTGTATAAGCCGCTGAAGAAAACAGACTGGATTCCGGGCTCTGTATTTGCCAGCGCGCTTGCCTGTTTGATGTGGGGGTACTTGCTGTATTCAGGAGATATCGGTTCCATTTGGGCGCTGTTCGGCGTTTCTAATCAGCTGATGGCTTCAGTGGGGCTGATTATCGGAGCGACCATCGTGCTGAAAATCGCTGATAAACGCCGATACATTCTGACTTGCCTTATCCCGCTTGCCTATTTATATGTCACTGTCAATTATGCGGGCTATTGGATGGTGCGCAATGTGTATCTCAATCCTGAAGCAGCAGGATATAGTGTATTGAATGGCGTATTATCTATCATCATGCTGGTGTTAGGCTTCATTATTATCGTGGCGGCTGTGAAAAAATGGGCGCAGATGTGGAAAGATCCGAGCTTAAGGATGGAAGCGTCTATACCGGGCTAGAAGGACTATTGAAAATGTTGAGGGGGTTTTCAATGAATCTATCAATGAAATATCTTATTCTATACGTATCGGACAGCAAGCGGGCTATTCATTTTTACCGGGATATTTTAGGACTGCCGATTCGTGCTGAACACGGAACGTATATCGAATTTGATACAGGGTCTACGATATTGGCGCTTAATACGCGGGAAAGCGCCAGAGACATCACGGCGCTGGACATTCCGGATACATCTGCTTCAAACACATTTGAAATCGGGTTTGTTACTGAAAATGTAGAAGCTGTCATCAAAAGGATGAGAGAACAAGGCGTATCGATTATCGGGGAGCCAAAAGTGAAACCATGGGGGCAGACGGTCGCCTATATCGCTGATCCGGATGGACATTATATCGAAATTTGCAGTCCGATGGAATAACGCACAAAAGCCCAAAACAATGTCTGTTTTGGGCTTTCTCATGATGTTTTGTGCCCGGCTGCTTCCAATAGCAAATCAGCCAGGTGAACGGCTCTGACTTTACCGCTTAGTCCTTCGCGTTCAATCCCGAGCTTCATCTGCAGCAGGCAGCCGGGATTTGCTGTTACAATGAGGATCGCTTCGGTTGCTTTGACGGCAGCCATTTTGCTGTCCAGTATTTTCATAGACATTTCAGCTTCGACGATGTTGTAAATTCCCGCTGACCCGCAACAGCTGTCTGCTTTCTCCATTTCTTTGAATTCCGCCCCTTTGATGCTTTTAAGAAGCTGGCGGGGCTCAAGCGACGTATGCATTACATTTCTTAGGTGGCATGAATCTTGGTAGGTAACGACCTGAGGCGTCTCGAGCGCTAAGTCCATTTGATGGAAATCGAGTTCAACCAAAACAGAAGAAAAATCCTTCAGCTTTTGAACAAAAGCGGCGGCCCGCTCCGACCATTCCGGGTCATCCTTCAGCAAATGATCATATTCGGTCAGAAAGGCTCCGCATCCTCCTGCGTTTGTAATGACTGCATCCACGTCTAATGCTTCGAAAGCAGCGATATTTTGTTTCGCGAGCTCTTTCCCTGTGTTTTTTTCACCGCTGTGTCCATGAAGCGCCCCGCAGCAAGCCTGTTCAGGCGGAATGACAATGTCACAGCCTGCCAGCTGTAAAAGCTTCAATGTGGCGTTGTTGGTCGGTAAAAACATTGTATCCATTAAGCAGCCCGAAAAAAAGGCGACCCGTTTTTTCATGGGGCCAATGGACGGCAGGAAACGCGGCCGATGTTTCATGTCTTTGCTTTTTGGAACATCAGGAAGAACAGCTTCCATCGTCCGCAAATGCTCAGGCAGGACCCGAAGCATGCCTGATTTTCGCACAGCGGTTTGCAGTCCTGAACGCTGATACAAACCGATAAGGCTTACAGCTGAGCGCATGCGGTTTTGATGCGGAAACAGCTCGTGAAAAGCCGTCTTTCGCATGACACGTTCACCAAGCGAGTGTTTTTTATTTTGGTGGATAATATCTCTGGCTTCCTCAAGCAGCTGCCCGTATTTCACGCCAGACGGGCATACAGGCTCACAGGCGCGGCAGCCGAGGCAAAGTGACAGCGACCGTTCGACATCTTCATCCGGTTCAATCATACCGTCGGCTACGGCTTTCATTAAGGCGATGCGCCCGCGCGGAGAGTGTGTTTCCTGAAATCCCGATTCGATATAGGTCGGACAGGAAGGAAGACAGAAACCGCAGCGCATACAATTTAATAACTCGCCTTCATCCATACGCTCTTTAAATTCATTTTGGATCTGTTTCATTTCTTTTTCTGTTGTCATCTTTCCGCCACCACACGTTTTCTGGCATCTTTCGCAAACACTTTGCCCGGATTTAATATGTTCCGGGGGTCAAATGCCGCTTTCAACGCTTTCATCGCATCAATGCCTTCTTTTTTCAGCTTCATTTCCAAGTAAGGCGCTTTCATTTCCCCGACTCCGTGCTCTCCGGTTATCGTCCCGCCAAGTTCAATCGCTTTCTCAAAAATCTCGGCAAAAGCCTGTTCGACACGTTCCATTTCATCCTTATTTCTTATGTCTGTCGTGCATGTCGGGTGAAGGTTCCCGTCTCCCGCATGGCCAAAGGTGCAGATGGAAATATCATATTTAGCAGCAATATCATTAATCGCTTTAACCATATTGGCGATTTCTGAGCGAGGAACGGTCGCATCCTCTAAAATCGTCGTCGGTTTGAGGCGGGCTAGGGCAGAAAGTGCAGAACGCCGGGCTTCAGTCAGGGCAAACGCTTCCTCCTCTGTTTGTGCGGTCTGAACGGAAACGGCGTCGCCTTTTTTGCAGATCGCCTCAATCTTTTCCATATCCCGTTCAACAGTTTCAAATGGCCCGTCTTGTTCAATTAACAAAACTGCTTTTGCGCTTGTCGGAAGTCCGATTTTGGCATAATCCTCAATCACCAAAAGTGTAGGCTGGTCGAGAAATTCAAGTGTGGCGGGTATGATTTTTGCGGCAATGATGTCTGATACCGTTTGAGCAGCGGCATCGATATTTTCATATAGGGCAAGCAGCGTCTTTTTTGTTTCAGGCTTTGGAACGAGCTTGACGATTGCCTCTGTCACAATGCCGAGTGTTCCTTCTGAGCCGACAAAAAGACGTGTGAGATCGTATCCGGCCACATCCTTTGCGAGTTTTCCGCCGGTGCGGATGATGTCACCATTTGCGAGCACAACCTCCAGTCCAATAACATAGTCGCGGGTGACGCCGTATTTTAATCCGCGGAGCCCGCCGGAATTTTCATTGATGTTGCCGCCGATAGTTGATATTTTCATAGAACTCGGATCGGGCGGATAAAACAAACCTTTGCTTTCAACTGCCTTGATCATATCCAGCGTAATAACGCCCGGCTGAACTGTGGCAGTTAAATTTTCTTCATCAATTTCAAGAATCCGGTTCATGTGCTTAAAGAGAAGCACAAGTCCGCCTTCAGTCGGGCACGTGCCGCCGCACAGGTTTGTCCCTGATCCTCTTGGAACGATCGGCACTCGATGTTCGCTGCAAATTGTTAAAATGCGTGATACTTCATCAGTATTCCTCGGAGCAATCACGGCATCAGGCATAGACTGATACTGAGGCGTCGCATCATATGAATAGACGAGACGGCCGGCATTCGAGTCATCAAAGTTTTCTGGTCCGGAGACCCGAATCAGCTGCTCCTTTACATCCTTGGTGATCATTTCACCCATCCCCCTGTCAAAAAACGCTTTCAATCTATTGTAAAAGAAAAAAAGCAAAGCCTTCCATGGAGAAACATACAAAAAATGAAACTGAAACTCTCTCTATTTTGTATCTTGATCTAAAAAATAGAGGGCAACGTACATCGTGACGATGTCCTCGGTACGGTCAAAACGTAAACCCGTCAGCTGTTCAGCCTTAGACAGACGATAACGCAATGTATTGATGTGTATATGCATGTCTTCAGCGGTTTGTTTCAAAGACAAATCGTGATGAAAGAAAGTCCGTATCGTATTCATAAGTTCCTGATGCTCTAGCGCATCTCCTAATACTCTTTGCGGAAATTCGTTTCGGGTTCCCGGGCTGATCTCCGTCAGACACATATCAAGCTTCAGATCCTCTTCAAATATGGGCGTTTTTCGCTTAAGGCTGACAGCCAGCGCTTTTTCCGCTTGCTCGTATGACTCTGTCAGGCTGGAGCTTGCGACAGCTCTTCCGGCGCCAGCTGCTGTATATTGGCTGCTTGCGGTATTGGCAAACGAACAAATGTGAAGGATTTTCCGTAAAAGCCGATCCCTTTGTTCATGCTGCGGCACTTCATGATTAATCAAAATCCGTTCATTTCCCCACCTGATGAACAAATCCGCAGGGTACGATGATTTCCAGATGCGTGCCATTTTTTCAATATCATGACGTGACCACTCATACCCCTGAATAAGAATCATTTGGCGCCGGGAGGAAAGGTCAACACCAAGAAGTTGAGCTTTCTCAAGAAAACTGGGAGACCACTCCTTTAGTTGCAGCCAATCGATCATAAAGGACTCCAGCATTCTCTCACGCCACTGGGATTGCTCTAAGTGCCGCGATTCCTTAATGATCAGCTCTGTCATTTTTCGAAGCAGTTCTCCGAATGGCTGAATCTCTGCAGGCTCACCTGTCAGCCCGAAGACGGCGATCACATCATGGTCAAAAAATACAGGGAGGTTTATGCCTGCTTTCACTCCTTTTAATCTTGTTTCATCTTCTTTTGTAATAATCACGCTGCGTCTTTCTTTTGCGCAGATAAGCGCTCCCTCATGAAATTGTCCGACACGCTCATCGTTTGTGCCTGCCATAATAAGACCGTCCGTGTTTACAATAATGACTTCACGTTCGTACATTTTTTTAACTTCAGCAATAATTTTTTTCGCTAATAACGGCTGTAAAAACATGGCGTTCCCCCTCATCATGTTTTTATTATATAAGAAAAAAACCGGGCGCTGTCACCCGGTTTCATGTCTTATTCGGCGGGTTTTAATCCGCCTTCAAGCGTTTTCAGCATTTCGTTTTTCTCACTTTCGGATGCGTGCTGCCAAATGACTTCGAATAAAACGCCGAGCCCTGGAAGCATTTTTTCTTCTCCGCTTTGAATCGCATCTACGATTGTATGCTCAAGCTGCTCCTGATTATTACCGGTGACATTGGAGATGACGGCATGACGTAAATTAAGATCCATGTAAAACGCTCCTTTTTCTAAAATGTAATACGTATATTCTAACCCTGCACCTGGTTTATTATGTGCTGTTCTTGCGATATAATAACATCATGTTAAAAAAAGGAGCGCCACATAGACAGTGAAACAAATAGAATCGGCAAAAAACCAAAAAGTGAAGGATTGGAAAAAGCTTCACACAAAAAAAGAACGAACAAAAACAAATACATTTCTGATAGAGGGAGAACACCTCGTTGAAGAGGCGTTGAAAAGCCCGGGCATTGTGAAAGAAATCCTTGTAAAGGATGAAACGAAGATTCCTTCAGATCTTGAGACTGGTATCCAGTGCTATATGCTGAGTGAAGATGCGTTTTCAGCTGTGACTGAAACCGAAACGCCGCAGCAGATTGCCGCTGTGTGCCATATGCCTGAAGAAAAGCTGGCAACGGCACGCAAGGTGCTGCTGATTGACGCTGTTCAAGATCCGGGAAACCTTGGCACAATGATTCGAACGGCTGATGCGGCCGGTTTGGATGCGGTTGTACTCGGTGACGGCACGGCGGACGCCTTTAACGGAAAAACACTGCGATCTGCTCAAGGATCTCACTTCCATATTCCTGTTGTGAGAAGAAACCTGCCTTCATATGTGGACGAATTGAAGGCAGAGGGCGTAAAAGTATACGGCACGGCGTTGCAAAACGGAGCGCCTTACCAGGAGATCCCTCAGTCTGAATCCTTTGCGCTCATTGTAGGAAATGAAGGTGCAGGGGTGGATGCTGCATTGCTGGAAAAAACGGATTTGAACCTGTACGTGCCGCTTTACGGACAGGCTGAATCACTAAACGTTGCGGTTGCGGCTGCCATCCTCGTGTATTACTTGCGAGGATAGTGTTGCGCCAAGCGTTGGATTTCTCTATAATAGAACATAATATTTCAAAAACCGTGACAGAGGACCTCAATTTCTGATCAACTGCTTTCCAGGGAGAAAATGCCGCTGACTGAGAGCATTTTTAACGCAGCCGGAAATTGGCTTCACCTCTTGAGTTGTCGCCGGGACCGTGCACATGCGCGTAAAGGTGAACCGGAATCTGATTCCGTTATGTCAATGAAGCTGACGACAGCATCAGTCTGTCTGAAATAAGGGTGGTACCGCGGCCACAACTCGTCCCTTGTACAAGGGACGGGTTTTTTTTATTTTCCAAAGACATATGAACGGTTTGTTTACATAAAAGGAGGATGCAAAATGGAAGAAAAGCTAAAACAGCTGGAACAAGAAGCTTTAGAACAAGTAGAAGCGGCAAGCTCATTGAAGGTTGTCAATGATATTCGGGTGCAATATCTCGGAAAAAAAGGGCCGATTACAGAAGTGCTGCGCGGAATGGGCAAGCTTTCTGCTGAGGAACGTCCAAAAATGGGGGCGCTCGCGAACGAAGTAAGGGAGCGTATTGCCAATGCGATTGCTGACAAAAACGAGAAGCTTGAAGAAGAGGAAATGAAGCAGAAGCTTGCAGGACAGACAATTGACGTCACGCTGCCGGGGAACCCTGTTGCAGTCGGCGGCCGCCATCCGCTCACTGTTGTCATTGAAGAAATTGAAGATTTATTTATCGGTATGGGCTACACAGTCGAGGAAGGGCCAGAGGTTGAAACGGATTACTACAACTTCGAATCGCTCAATCTTCCGAAAGAACACCCAGCGCGCGATATGCAGGACAGCTTTTACATCACAGAGGAAACTTTGATGAGAACGCAAACTTCTCCTGTCCAAACACGTACGATGGAAAAGCATGAAGGCAAAGGTCCCGTTAAAATCATTTGCCCGGGTAAAGTATATCGCCGTGATAACGATGATGCGACGCACTCTCACCAATTTATGCAAATTGAAGGGCTTGTCGTTGACAAAAACATCAGCATGAGTGATTTAAAAGGAACGCTTGAACTCGTTGCGAAAAAAATGTTCGGGCAAGACCGCGAAATCAGACTCCGTCCAAGCTTCTTTCCGTTTACTGAGCCTTCAGTAGAAGTGGATGTGACATGCTTTAAATGCGGTGGGAACGGCTGCTCAGTCTGTAAAGGAACAGGCTGGATTGAAATCCTCGGCGCCGGCATGGTTCACCCGAACGTGCTTAAAATGGCTGGCTTTGATCCGAAGGAATATCAGGGCTTCGCATTCGGAATGGGTGTTGAGCGCATCGCGATGCTGAAATACGGCATTGATGATATCCGCCACTTCTATACAAACGATGTCAGATTTATTTCGCAGTTTAAACAGGCGTAAGAGGAGGATGCAAGGATGTTTGTTTCTTATAAATGGTTAGAGGATTATGTTGATTTAAAAGGCATGGACCCGGCTGTTCTTGCTGAAAAAATTACAAGAGCCGGTATTGAGGTTGAAGGAATTGAATACAAAGGAGAAGGCATCAAAGGCGTTGTCATCGGCCATGTGCTGGAGCGCGAGCAGCACCCGAATGCTGATAAGCTGAATAAGTGCCTTGTGGATATCGGAGCTGAAGCCCCTGTACAAATCATTTGCGGTGCGCCGAATGTGGATAAGGGACAAAAAGTCGCAGTTGCAACAGTCGGAGCGGTGCTGCCGGGCAATTTCAAAATCAAAAAAGCTAAGCTTCGCGGTGAAGAATCAAACGGCATGATCTGTTCCTTACAGGAGCTTGGTATTGAAAGCAAACTTGTGGCGAAGGAGTATGCAGAAGGCATTTTCGTATTCCCGAATGACGCTGAAACAGGAAGCGATGCCTTAGCGGCTTTACAGCTTGACGATGCGATTCTTGAGCTGGGTTTAACGCCAAACCGCGCGGATGCCATGAACATGCTTGGTGTTGCTTACGAGGTTGCCGCGATTTTAGACACTGAGGTAAAGCTTCCGCAAACGGATTACCCGGCTGCTTCAGAACAAGCGTCTGATTACATTTCAGTCAAAATTGAAGATCAAGAAGCGAACCCGCTGTACACTGCAAAAATCATTAAAAATGTCACGATTGCTCCGTCACCGCTTTGGATGCAGACAAAGCTGATGAATGCAGGCATTCGTCCGCACAACAACGTCGTTGACATCACAAATTTTGTCCTGTTGGAATACGGACAGCCGCTTCATGCGTTTGATTATGACAGATTTGGCTCTAAGGAAGTGGTAGTAAGAAAAGCAGCTGAGAATGAAATGATCGTAACTCTTGATGATCAAGAACGTAAGCTGTCCGCCGATCACCTTGTCATTACAAACGGAACGAAAGCGCAGGCCGTTGCGGGTGTCATGGGAGGAGCAGAGTCAGAGGTTCAGGAAGATACGAAAACGATTTTGCTTGAGGCTGCGTATTTCAACGGGCAGACGGTTCGCAAGGCTTCCAAAGACCTTGGTTTGAGAAGTGAATCAAGCGTAAGATTTGAAAAAGGAATTGATCCGGCGCGCGTACGTCTTGCAGCAGAACGGGCTGCGCAGCTGATCCATCTGTATGCCGGCGGTGAGGTGCTTGCTGGAACAGTTGAGGAAGATCACCTGACAATCGAAGCAAATAACATTCACGTATCTGCTGATAAAGTGAGCAGCGTTCTAGGCCTGACGATCAGTAAAGAAGAACTGATTAGCATTTATAAACGTCTCGGTTTTACGGTCGGTGAAGCGGGTGAACTTCTCGTTGTGACTGTCCCATCACGCCGCGGCGACATTACAATAGAAGAGGATTTAATCGAAGAAGCGGCAAGACTGTACGGCTACGATAACATTCCGTCTACGCTTCCTGAGACAGCGGGAACTACAGGCGGATTAACGCCATACCAGGCAAAACGCCGTAAAGTCAGACGCTTCCTTGAAGGCGCAGGCTTATCACAAGCCATCACTTACTCACTGACAAACGAGAAGAAAGCGGCAGCGTTTGCGATTGAAAAATCACTGAATACTGTGCTTGCGCTTCCAATGAGTGAAGAAAGAAGCATTCTCAGACACAGTCTTGTTCCGAATCTGCTTGATTCTGTTTCTTACAACCTTGCGAGGCAGACTGACTCAGTTGCACTGTACGAAGTTGGCTCCGTTTTCCTGACGAAGGAAGAGGACACAAAACCTGTTGAAACAGAACGCGTAGCAGGAGCTGTTACCGGATTATGGCGCAAGCAGCTATGGCAGGGTGAAAAGAAACCAGTTGATTTCTTTGTTGCCAAAGGAATTGTGGAAGGGCTGTTAGACAAACTCAACGTCCTAGACAGCATTGAATTTGTACAGTCTGAACGCAAACAGCTGCATCCGGGCAGAACAGCGAACATTTTATTGAATGGTTCTCTGATCGGCTTCATCGGCCAAGTCCACCCTTCATTGGAAAAAGAACTGGATATAAAGGAAACATACGTATTTGAGCTCGATCTTCATGCGTTGCTCGCAGCAGAAACAGCACCGCTTGTTTACACGGCGATTCCAAAATATCCGTCTGTGACACGTGATATCGCCCTTGTAACAGATAAAACCGTCACAAGCGGACAGCTCGAGAGCGTCATTAAAGAGGTCGGGGGCAAGCTTCTGAAAGAGGTAACCGTATTTGACGTATACGAAGGAGAGCATATGGAGGAAGGCAAGAAGTCAGTCGCTTTCTCACTCCAGTATGTCAACCCTGAACAAACACTGACTGAAGAAGAAGTGACAAAGGCGCACAGCAAAGTGCTGAAAGCGTTAGAAGACACATATCAAGCTGTTTTAAGAGGCTGATAAAAAAGCTTGCAGAGAAATCTGCAAGCTTTTTTCTATGAACGTTTTTTATCAGCAAGGCGCTGCGCTTTTTGCGTATTGGCGAAATGGAGTTTTGTAAAGGTTCTGAGTGCAGATGCCCCTTTTTTGAGGATCAGCTTGGCGGCCGCTTCATCGACGTGCGGACCGGCTCCTTTCGGAAGTGTCATTCCTGCCTCGCGTGACAGTTTATCCATTTCCATTAAAAATGAATATCTTGCAATGATTGAAGCAGCGGCGACAGCCAGGTGAATACCTTCAGCTTTTGTGCTAAAATAGGTCCGCTCCTTCACAATGTCTCTGCCCTTTAAATGATTGAAGTAGACGCCTGGCTCAGCGAATTGGTCAATCAAAATGGCCTCAGGCTTTATTCCATCCATTTTCCTTAATAAATGGGTGATCGCCTGATTGTGCAGCAATGCTTTCATTTTCCCTTGGCTCATGCCTTTTTCCTGCATGCTGTTATACTTTTCATTTTTTAAAACCAGCAGGCTGTATGGAATAGTTTTGATCAGGTTTCGGGCAATCTCGATGATTTGCGGATCTTTTAAATCTTTAGAATCCTTAACACCGAGTTCCTTCATTAAAGGAAGCATGGTTTTGTCGACGTACGCGCATACAACCGTCATTGGGCCAAAGTAATCTCCGGTTCCGACTTCGTCAGAACCGATAACAGACATTCCGGCGATATCTGCCGGAGGGGCATAGCGGGGATCAGCCGGCTTTTTGGCCATTTTCTTCTTTTCCGGCTCTGCTGTTCCCCAGCGCGCGGATTCTGCCGCTGCGTTTTTGCCTTGAAATAAGACCTTGCCGGATTGATATGCTGTAATGGTACAGCCGGGCGGTTTCGCCTGAAAAACGGCTCCCTGCGGAACAGAGGCTGTAAGCGAACCGCTGTATGTCATTTTCATTTGGTCAATAGCAGACAACGATACTTTTATCACTGAATGGGACACGTAATAATCTCCTTTTTTTACACTTTTCGCTGTATATACCAGTGTATCATAACAGCGGGAGGCTCGTCTTTCCATTCATTTAATAAACGTGTTATGATAAGAACTAGGATTCTCGCGGAATGGAGGAGAAACGTTGTCTGACGGCAAAAAAACAAAAACAACCGTTGACATTTACGGCCAGCACTTCACGATTGTCGGTGAAGAAAGCAGAGCCCATATGAGGTATGTCGCCGGAATTGTTGATGATAAAATGAGAGAAATCAATGAAAAAAATCCATACCTTGATATAAATAAACTTGCAGTGCTGACAGCGGTAAATGTGGTGCACGATTATGTCAAATTACAAGAGAAATGTGAAAAACTGGAGCGTCAGCTTAAAGAAAAGGATTGAACAACTATGCTAGATATCATCATCTTAATCTTGCTCCTGATGGGGACTTTACTGGGGTTAAAACGCGGTTTTATCCTGCAGTTTATCCGCTTGACGAGCTTTATTTTATCAATTGCCTTTGCGGCTTTATTCTATAAAAACGTGGCACCGCATTTACATTGGATTCCCGCACCCGATTTTTCAGCGGGACAGCCGGCTCTTTCTTTTTTTACGGGGAATTTGGAAGCAGCGTACTATAATGCGATTGCGTTTATCGTTTTATTTATCATTGCTAAAATCTTACTGAGAATCATCGGCTCGTTCCTGAGTATTGTAGCCGGCATTCCGGTGATTAAACAAATCAACCAGATGCTGGGAGCCGTTCTCGGTTTTCTAGAAGTCTATTTATTTACATTTGTGCTGCTGTATGTCGCATCCGTTCTGCCGGTAGACGCGTTGCAGCAAATGATGGGGCAATCGTCTCTCGCAAATGTGATCATTAACCATACACCGTACTTGTCAGGGCTTTTACAAGAGCTGTGGACACAGTACGGGGCATAAAAAAAACTTCTCTTGTCCGGAGAAGTTTTTTTCAAGTATGATGGAAACATATGTGAACGTCTGGGGGTTATGATATGCATAAAAAAGATATTATCCGGCTGCTTGAAACCATTGCAGTCTATATGGAACTCAAAGGGGACAACCCGTTTAAAGTATCCGCCTTCCGAAAAGCGGCGGCAGCTCTGGAACAGGACGACCGAAGCTTATCAGAAATGGACGATATGATGTCGCTGTCCGGCATTGGAAAAGGAACGTACAGCGTCATTAAAGAGTATATAGATGAAGGAAAGTCAAGCACGCTCGAATCGCTTCAGAAAGAAGTGCCGGAAGGACTCGTGCCTTTATTGAAGCTGCCGGGGCTCGGCGGCAAAAAAATCGCAAAGCTGTATAAAGAGCTCGGCGTACACGATGCAGAATCTCTGAAGGAAGCCTGTGAGCAGCAAAAGGTCCAGGGTCTTGCGGGCTTCGGCAAAAAATCGGAAGAAAAAATATTACAGGCGCTCGGGGAAGCCGGAAAACAGCCTGAACGGTTCCCGATCGGATACGCCCTCCGGATCGCGCGGGAAATTGAGGAGCATCTTTCTCAATTTACGCATATCATCAAATTTTCTCGTGCCGGAAGTCTCCGCAGAGCGCGGGAAACGGTGAAGGATCTGGATTATATCATTGCTACAGATCGTCCGGCTGAAGTAAGAGAGCAGCTTCTTGAGCTGCCAAACATCAAAAGCGTGATCGCAAGCGGAGATACGAAGGTGTCCGTCATCCTTTCCTTTGAATATGAAACAAGCGTCGATTTCCGTCTTGTGACGGAAGAGCAGTTTCCGACAACACTCCATCATTTTACGGGATCAAAGGATCACAATATTAAGATGCGCCAAATCGCCAAAGAACGCGGCGAGCGGATCAGTGAATACGGCGTTGAGACAGTTGAAACCGGAGAGATCAAAACATTTCCGAGTGAACGTGAATTTTATGCGCACTTCGGCCTGCCGCTGATTCCGCCGGAAATTCGTGAAAGCGGACAGGAAGTGGAAACCTACAGCGACAGCATTGAACTGATAGAACCCGGGCAAATCAAAGGTGATCTCCACATGCACTCAACGTGGAGCGATGGCGCATTTTCGATCAGAGAGATGGCTGAAGCCTGCATCAAAAAAGGCTATCAATACATGGCGATCACCGATCACTCACAATATTTAAAGGTCGCCAACGGCCTTACTGCAGAAAGACTTAAGCAGCAGGCAAAAGAAATTGATGCGCTGAATGCAGAGTTTGAAAACTTCCGTATTTTGAAAGGCGTTGAGATGGATATCCTGCCTGACGGTACGCTCGATTATGATGACGATGTGCTTGCGGAAATGGATATCGTTATTGCATCGATTCATTCCAGTTTTAATCAGCCGGAACACGTGATTATGAAACGGCTTGAGACGGCACTGACAAACAAGCATGTTGACATTATCGCACACCCGACCGGGCGCCTTATCGGCAGACGGGCCGGTTACGAAATCGATATTGATCAGCTGATTGAGCTTGCGAGGAAAACAAATACGGCGCTTGAACTCAACGCCAACCCTGCGCGCCTTGATCTGCGCACAGAGCATTTAATGAAAGCAAACGAACAAGGGGTTACATTGGTGATTAATACTGATGCCCATAATATTGAGATGTTAGACGATATGAAAACTGGCGTTACTGCCGCGCGCAAAGGATGGACGGAAACGAAAAACGTTTTGAATGCCCGGTCGCTTAAAGACGTAGAGGCATTTCTGAAGCGCAACGATTAAGTAAGGAGGCTCACACAATCGTGCAGCAAAAAGTATTATCAGCTCTTGAATTTCATAAAGTGAAAGAACAGGTTATTGGGCATGCCGCTTCATCGCTCGGAAAAGAAATGCTTCTCGAGCTTAAGCCTTCTGCTTCTATAGACGAAATCAAAAAACAGCTGGATGAAGTAGACGAAGCTTCTGACATTATCCGGCTGAGAGGCCAAGCGCCATTTGGCGGCCTTGTAGATATCAGAGGAGCGTTAAGACGGGCGGAAATCGGCAGTGTTCTCAGTCCTTCTGAATTCACTGAAATCTCAGGCCTGCTTTATGCAGTTAAACAAATGAAACATTTTATCACCCAAATGGCTGAAGACGGTGTCGACATTCCGCTGATCCATCAGCATGCTGAACAGCTTATCACGCTGTCCGATTTAGAGCGGGACATTAATTCCTGCATTGATGATCACGGAGAAGTGCTTGATCATGCATCGGAAACATTAAGAGGAATCCGCACACAGCTCAGAACACTCGAATCAAGAGTCAGAGACCGGTTAGAGTCGATGCTGCGTTCCTCTTCCGCATCGAAAATGCTGTCTGATACGATTGTTACGATTCGGAATGACCGCTTTGTGATCCCGGTCAAACAGGAGTACAGATCCAGCTATGGAGGAATTGTGCACGACACCTCATCCTCTGGTGCGACACTATTCATTGAACCGCAGGCGATTGTAGATATGAACAATTCCCTTCAGCAGGCGAAAGTGAAAGAAAAGCAAGAAATTGAACGGATTTTGCGTGTGCTGACAGAGAAAACGGCAGAGTATACAGAGGAGCTATTTCTAGATTTGCAAGTGCTGCAGACGCTTGACTTTATTTTTGCAAAAGCTAGATATGCAAAAGCGGTTAAAGCGACAAAACCGATTATGAACGACACCGGCTTTATCCGTTTGAAAAAAGCCCGCCATCCATTGCTTCCGCCTGATCAGGTTGTTGCCAATGACATCGAGCTTGGCCGCGATTTTTCAACCATTGTCATCACAGGGCCAAACACCGGGGGGAAGACAGTCACCCTTAAAACGTTAGGCCTGCTAACCTTAATGGCGCAGTCAGGTCTTCATATCCCGGCAGATGAAGGGTCAGAAGCGGCAGTATTTGAGCACGTATTCGCTGATATCGGTGATGAACAGTCGATTGAGCAAAGTTTAAGTACGTTCTCATCCCATATGGTGAATATTGTCGGCATTTTAGAACAGGTCAATGAAAACAGCCTTGTGCTTTTCGATGAACTTGGTGCAGGGACAGATCCGCAGGAGGGGGCGGCCCTCGCCATGAGCATCTTGGATGACGTGCATCGCACCAATGCACGAGTGTTAGCTACGACGCATTATCCGGAATTGAAGGCGTACGGCTATAACAGAGAAGGCGTCATGAATGCCAGCGTTGAATTTGACATCGAAACGCTGTCACCGACCTATAAACTTTTAATTGGTGTGCCGGGTCGAAGCAATGCTTTCGAAATTTCAAAACGCCTCGGGCTTCCGGACCATATCATCGGGCAGGCGAAGTCAGAAATGACGGCCGAGCATAACGAAGTCGATACGATGATTGCGTCGCTGGAACAAAGCAAAAAACGTGCGGAAGAAGAGCTTTCTGAGACAGAATCAATCAGAAAAGAAGCGGAAAAACTGCATAAAGAGCTGCAGCAGCAAATCATCGAGCTTAACAGCAAAAAAGACAAAATGCTTGAAGAGGCAGAACAGCAGGCTGCTGAAAAAGTAAAAGCGGCAATGAAAGAAGCCGAGGACATTATTCATGAATTGCGCTCCATAAAAGAAGAACACAAATCCTTCAAGGATCACGAGCTGATTAACGCGAAGAAACGGTTAGAAGGCGCTATGCCTGCTTTTGAAAAGTCCAAGAAACCGGAAAAGCCGAAAACGCAAAAACGCGATTTTAAGCCTGGCGACGAGGTGAAAGTCCTCACTTTCGGGCAAAAAGGAACATTGCTCGAAAAAACAGGCGGCAATGAATGGAATGTTCAAATCGGTATTTTAAAGATGAAAGTAAAAGAAAAAGATCTGGAGTTTATCAAATCAGCTCCGGAGCCAAAAAAAGAAAAAATCATTACAGCGGTCAAGGGAAAGGACTATCACGTATCGCTTGAACTTGATCTCCGCGGCGAACGCTATGAAAATGCCCTAAGCCGGGTTGAAAAATACTTGGATGATGCGGTGTTAGCCGGATATCCAAGAGTGTCAATCATCCACGGAAAAGGAACCGGCGCTTTAAGAAAAGGCGTACAGGATCTTCTGAAAAACCACCGCAGCGTCAAAAGTTCCCGTTTCGGTGAAGCAGGTGAGGGAGGATCAGGCGTTACGGTTGTTGAACTAAAATAAAAGGGAGTATGGCCATGAGTGATTTTTGGGAAAACGAGCTTGTGGAAATCGCGGCATATTACAGTGTCGCGGTTCTCTGCCTCGTCCTCTTTTTGACTGTGTTTGAGCTGGTGACGGCTTATAAAAACTGGGAAGAGATTCAAAAAGGAAATCTTGCGGTGGCAATGGCGACCGGCGGAAAAATTTTGGGAATCGCAAACGTATTTCAGCATTCCATCTCCCAGCATAATTCGCTGCTGCAAATGATCGGCTGGGGCGTTTACGGGTTTGTTATGCTTCTGATCAGCTACTTTATTTTTGAGTTTTTGACTCCGCGGTTTAAAATTGATCAGGAAATCGAAAATGATAACCGGGCTGTCGGCTTTATTTCATTTGTCATTTCTGTCGGGCTTTCTTTTGTGGTGGCAGCCGGAATATAAGGGGACGGAGAATAGATGGAAAAGCTTGCTAAAATACTGCTCGCCGCAGCGGGAATCTTTTTGTTAATTGGTCTTATATATCTGTTCATATTATGAGAAAAAGAAAGATTTACCTTTCTTTTTCTTTTTTTTGCCGTCCATCTGCTATAATGATAAGGTGGATCTCTAAAATCGAAAGGGGAGGTTTTATGCAGTCTCAAAAGCCGTGGCTTGCCGAGTATCCCAACGATATCCCGCATGAGCTTCCGTTGCCGAATAAAACCCTGCAATCCATCCTGACAGACTCCGCCGCACGATTCCCTGATAAAACCGCAATATCGTTTTATGGAAAAAAACTCACCTTTCATGACATTCTGACGGATGCTCTTAAACTTGCAGCTTTTTTGCAGTGCAATGGCCTGCAAAAAGGAGACAGAGTGGCTGTTATGCTGCCCAATTGCCCGCAAACAGTGATTTCTTATTATGGCGTCTTGTTTGCCGGTGGCATCGTGGTGCAGACGAATCCGCTTTATACCGAGCATGAGCTTGAATACCAGCTTAGAGATGCTCAGGTAAGTGTGATCATCACCTTAGATTTACTTTTCCCGAAGGCAATAAAAATGAAAACGTTATCAATAGTCGACCAGATTTTGATAACCAGCGTAAAAGACTATTTGCCTTTTCCGAAGAATATTCTTTACCCGCTGACGCAAAAACAAAAAGTGCATATCGACTTTGACAAAACAGCTAACATTCACACGTTCGCTTCCAGTATGAAGCAGGAAAAAACTGAACTCCTGACAATCCCGAAGATCGATCCTGAGCATGATATCGCTGTCCTCCAGTATACCGGAGGAACAACCGGAGCTCCAAAAGGGGTCATGCTCACGCACCAAAATATTTTGGCAAATACTGAAATGTGCGCCGCTTGGATGTATGACGTGAAAGAAGGCGCTGAAAAAGTGCTGGGCATCGTCCCGTTTTTTCATGTCTACGGACTGACGGCAGTCATGAACTATTCGATTAAACTAGGCTTCGAAATGATTCTTCTTCCTAAGTTTGATCCGCTCGAAACACTGAAAATCATCGACAAACACAAACCGACGCTCTTTCCTGGCGCACCGACAATTTACATTGGCCTTTTGCATCACCCCGAATTGCAGCATTATGATCTGTCATCCATTAAAAGCTGTCTTAGCGGATCAGCCGCGCTCCCCGTGGAGGTAAAGCAGAAATTTGAAAAGGTGACTGGCGGAAAGCTTGTGGAAGGCTATGGTTTGTCTGAGGCATCCCCAGTGACGCACGCCAACTTTATCTGGGGAAAAAACAAGCCGGGCAGTATCGGCTGTCCTTGGCCGAGTACGGACGCCGCGATCTATTCTGAAGAGACGGGTGAGCTTGCCGCTCCGTATGAGCATGGAGAAATCATTGTAAAAGGTCCGCAAGTCATGAAAGGATACTGGAATAAACCAGAGGAAACCGCCGCAGTGCTGAGAGATGGCTGGCTGTTCACCGGGGACATGGGCTATATGGATGAAGAAGGCTTTTTCTATATTGCTGACAGGAAGAAGGATATCATCATTGCCGGCGGTTACAATATTTACCCGCGTGAGGTAGAAGAAGCGCTTTATGAACATGAAGCCATCCAGGAAATTGTTGTCGCAGGCGTTCCCGATTCCTACAGAGGAGAAACAGTAAAAGCATTTGTCGTATTAAAGAAAGGCGCAAAAGCCGATGCAGAAGTACTGGACGCTTTTGCGAGATCACGTCTAGCTCCCTATAAGGTGCCCAAAGCCTATGAGTTCAGAAAGGAGCTGCCGAAAACGGCGGTGGGAAAAATTTTAAGAAGGCGTTTACTTGAAGAAGAAACCGAAAATCATCATATCAAATAAAAAAAGAGAACGCCTATGAATAAACTTGACAAACCTGAAAATCCTTCTTATCATAAAATTATGAATGAATAGTCATTCATTTCTATAGGAAGGAACGATGAACATTGAAGCAAAAACGGCCAAAGTATATGCAGATTATTGATGCAGCAGTAGAAGTCATTGCAGAAAACGGCTACCACCAGTCACAGGTATCCAAAATTGCCAAACAAGCCGGGGTAGCGGACGGCACCATCTATCTCTATTTTAAAAACAAAGAAGATATTTTAATTTCTCTTTTCAAAGAAAAAATGGGTCAATTTATTGAGCGGATGGAAGAGGACATAAAAGAAAAAGCAACAGCGAAAGAGAAATTGGCGCTTGTGATTTCAAAGCATTTTTCCCTTTTAGCGGGTGACCATAATCTCGCGATTGTCACGCAGCTTGAGCTCCGCCAATCCAACTTGGAGCTGCGCCAAAAAATCAACGAAATATTAAAAGGCTACTTAAATATTTTGGATGGCATTTTGACGGAAGGTATACAATCAGGCGAAATAAAAGAAGGCCTCGATGTCCGCCTCGCCCGGCAGATGATTTTTGGAACGATTGACGAAACTGTGACAACTTGGGTGATGAATGACCAAAAGTACGATCTCGTTGCGCTTTCAAACAGCGTTTTAGAATTATTGGTATCCGGAATTCATAATAAGTAAAGGAGTTCTGTCCTATGAATGCAATTTCACTTGCGGTTGATCAATTTGTGGCAGTTTTGACGATTCACAATCCGCCGGCAAACGCGCTTTCAAGCCGGATATTAGAAGAGCTGTCTTCCTGTCTTGATCAATGTGAGACAGATGCAGGCGTACGAAGCATTATCATTCACGGCGAGGGAAGATTTTTCTCAGCCGGCGCTGATATTAAAGAATTTACATCGCTTAAAGGCAATGAGGATTCCTCATTGCTCGCTGAGCACGGCCAGCAGTTAATGGAGAGAATCGAAAGTTTTCCAAAACCGATTATCGCAGCGATTCACGGCGCTGCTCTCGGAGGCGGGCTGGAGCTTGCAATGGCCTGTCACATCAGAATCGCGGCAGAAGATGCTAAGCTGGGGCTCCCGGAGCTTAATCTCGGTATCATTCCAGGTTTTGCGGGGACACAGCGCCTTCCGAGATATGTCGGTACAGCCAAAGCACTGGAGCTCATCGGATCAGGAGAACCGATATCCGGAAAAGAAGCGCTTGATCTCGGACTTGTCTCAATTGGAGCGAAAGATGAGGCAGAAGTGATTGAAAAAGCAAAAGCACTTGCCGCTAAGTTTGCAGAGAAAAGTCCGCAAACGCTGGCATCTTTGCTTGAACTTCTTTATTCCAACAAGGTGTATTCCTATGAAGGCAGCTTAAAGCTTGAAGCAAAGCGATTTGGGGAAGCATTTGAGTCAGAGGACGCCAAGGAAGGCATCCAGGCATTTCTCGAAAAAAGAAAGCCTCAGTTCAAAGGCGAATAAAAGGGGATATGATCATGAATCTATTTGTACTGATGAAACGGACGTTTGACACAGAAGAAAAAATCGTCATTGAAACAGGAAAGATTCAGGATGACGGAGCGGAATGGATCATTAATCCATATGATGAGTACGCGATAGAAGAAGCCATCCAGCTGAAGGAAAAGCATGGCGGCACGATCACCGCTGTCACGGTCGGCGGTGAAGAAGCGGAGAAAGAATTGCGTACGGCGCTTGCCATGGGTTGTGACCAAGCTGTTTTAATCAACATAGAAGATGATCTTGAAGAACCCGACCAATATTCCATTTCTCAAGTTTTATACCACTATATGAAGGATCAGGAGTTTGATTTGATTCTCGGCGGAAATGTTGCCATTGACGGAGGATCAGGACAAGTGGCGCCTCGGCTTGCCGAGCTACTGGACATTCCGTGTATCACTACGATCACCAAACTCGAAATCAACGGCACTGATGCAGAAGCAGAAAGGGACGTCGAAGGGGATGTTGAAAAAATCAAAACGACGCTCCCATTGCTTGTCACAGCTCAGCAGGGCTTAAACGAGCCGCGCTATCCATCGCTTCCGGGAATTATGAAGGCTAAGAAAAAGCCGCTTGAAGAGCTTGAACTTGATGATCTTGACCTGGACGAAGAGGATGCCGAACCAAAGCTGAAAACCATTGAACGTTTTCTGCCGCCGAAAAAAGAAGCCGGGAAGCTTCTCCAAGGTGAGCCTGCTGAACAGGCAAAAGAGCTTGTTTCATTGCTCCGCAGCGAAGCTAAAGTCATTTAAAGCTTGGACATTCAAAGAAACAGGGGGATGTTAGAATGGGAAAAAAAGTGATCGTGCTTGGAGAAATACGCGATGGGGAATTGCGGAATGTCACCTTTGAAGCAATAGCTGCAGGAAGAACCATTTCAGGAGATGGGGAAGTCATCGGTGTTCTCATCGGTGAAAATGTACAAAGCATTGCACAAGAGCTTATTCATTACGGAGCAGATAAAGTTCTTACCGCTGAGGACCCGAAGCTGAAAACATACACGGCAGACGGGTACAGCCAGGTCATGAGAGGTGTTATCGAGCAAGAAAATCCTGATTCAGTCATCTTCGGGCATACGGCAATGGGCAAGGATCTTTCACCGAAGCTTGCTGCCCGGCTGCAAACAGGCTTAATTTCTGATGCTATAGATGTAAGCGTTACCGGAGGAAATGTTGTGTTCACACGGCCGATTTACTCGGGGAAAGCTTTTGAACGTGTCATTTCAACCGATCCGATGATCTTTGCAACAATTCGCCCCAATAACATTCAAGCTTCAGAAAAAGACACCAGCAGATCGGGAAGCATCGAAAGCATTGATGTTTCTCTTACTGACCTCCGCACTGTTATCCAAGAGGTCGTGAAAAAAACAGCTGACGGCGTTGATCTCTCCGAAGCAAAAATTATCGTTGCGGGCGGCCGAGGAGTCAAAAGCAAGGAGGGATTTCAGCCGCTGCAGGAGCTTGCAGAGGTGCTAGGGGCCGCAGTCGGGGCTTCTCGCGGGGCATGTGACGCTGATTATTGCGATTACGCCCTCCAAATCGGGCAGACCGGGAAAGTCGTCACTCCGGATTTGTACATTGCATGCGGCATTTCCGGCGCCATCCAGCATTTGGCCGGCATGTCAAACAGCAAGGTGATCGTCGCCATCAATAAAGACCCCGAAGCCGATATCTTTAAAATAGCGGATTACGGCATCGTCGGTGATTTATTTGAAGTTGTTCCGTTATTAACTGAGGAATTCAAACAATTGAATATACACTCATAAAGGAAATCCCGGACTTTAGAAGTTCGGGATTTTTTCATATTTATAAATACATACGTACAAATATAAAAACGATAGAAAATGCCGTTGACATGTACGAACATATATAATATGGTTACTTTAAAAGCGCTTACATTCATGCTGACTCCTCAGGCAAAAGACAGATCACATATTTGACTGTGGTGCTTTTCATATCCGTATGAAAGGAATGATCAGAGGCATGTCTGAACATCAAGCAGTGATTCAAACAGATATCGCAAAAGGAACCATTAACAAAAATATATACGGTCATTTTGCTGAGCATTTAGGAAGAGGGATTTATGAGGGGATCTGGGTTGGAACGGACTCAGACATCCCCAATATCAACGGGATACGAAAGGACGTGCTGGAGGCGCTCAAACAGCTGCACATTCCTGTCCTCAGGTGGCCGGGCGGGTGTTTTGCGGACGAATACCATTGGGCAAACGGTGTCGGTGACCGTAAGACAATGCTGAACACTCACTGGGGCGGTACAATTGAATCAAATGAATTCGGAACGCATGAATTTATGATGCTTTGCGAGCTGCTTGAATGCGAGCCATATATTTGCGGCAATGTCGGAAGCGGAACCGTTCAGGAAATGTCGGAGTGGATTGAGTATATGACATTTGAAGAAGGCACGCCGATGTCAGACTGGAGAAAGCAAAATGGAAGAGAAGAGCCTTGGAAGCTGAAATATTTCGGCGTGGGCAATGAAAACTGGGGCTGCGGCGGCAACATGCATCCCGAATACTACGCAGATCTGTACCGGCGTTTTCAGACTTATGTCCGCAATTACAGCGGGAATGACATTTATAAAATTGCAGGCGGCGCAAATGTGGATGATTTTAATTGGACGGACGTGCTTATGAAAAAAGCTGCTGGCCTGATGGACGGGTTGAGTCTTCATTATTACACGATTCCGGGGGATTTCTGGAAGGGCAAAGGATCAGCCACAGAATTCACGGAAGATGAATGGTTTATTACGATGAAAAAAGCCAAATACATCGATGAATTGATTCAAAAACACGGCACGATTATGGACCGGTACGATCCGGAGCAGCGGGTCGGGCTGATTATTGATGAATGGGGCACGTGGTTTGATCCCGAGCCAGGCACGAATCCCGGTTTCTTATATCAGCAAAACACCATTCGTGATGCACTGGTGGCGGCTTCTCATTTCCACATTTTCCATCAGCATTGCCGCCGGGTGCAAATGGCCAACATCGCCCAAACAGTAAATGTTCTACAAGCGATGATTTTGACTGAGGGAGAGCGGATGCTTTTGACACCGACGTACCATGTATTCAATATGTTTAAGGTGCATCAGGACGCTTCTCTTTTAGCCACAGAGACAATGTCTGCCGACTATGAATGGAACGGTGAAACGCTTCCGCAAATCAGCATTTCAGCGTCGAAACAAGCTAAAGGTGATATCAATATCACAATTTGCAACATCGATCACCAAAACAAAGCGGAGGCGGAAATCGAGCTGAGAGGCCTACACAAGGCAGCGGACCATTCCGGAGTCATTCTTACGGCAGAAAAAATGAATGCGCATAACACGTTTGACGATCCTCATCATGTCAAACCGGAATCATTCAGACAGTACACGCTCAGCAAAAACAAACTGAAAGTAAAACTCCCGCCAATGTCAGTCGTCTTACTTACGCTGCGTGCTGATTCTTAATCGCGCAAGAGCGCCGGAGCTTCATGCCGGCGCTCTTTTTCAGGTTTTAAAACAGCTCCGGCAGGGCATGGTAAAGTACATGACAGTGAAGAGGAGATGTGATCTTATGCTTCGTACCATTTTAATGATTATTGGGGCAATTGTAGTGATCGGGGCCATTATCAGATTTGTGTTTTAAAAAAAGAGCATATCCCATTCAACCATATAAAAATGAGTAAACCGGCTGTGATCAGGAAAAAATAATTTGTAAGCATTAAAATAGCGTGAACGAATGGGAGATGCTATACTAAAAATCATCATTTCACATTGGAGGAATTCAATAATGGCTATCGTAAAAGCAACTGATCAATCTTTCTCAGCTGAAACAAGCGAAGGCGTCGTACTGGCAGACTTCTGGGCTCCTTGGTGCGGACCTTGTAAAATGATTGCACCTGTTCTTGAAGAATTGGATCAAGAAATGGGAGACAAACTGAAAATCGTAAAAATCGATGTAGACGAAAACCAAGAAACTGCCGGAAAATACGGCGTTATGAGCATCCCGACTCTTCTTGTGTTAAAAGACGGCGAAGTAGTTGAAACTTCAGTCGGCTTCAAACCAAAAGAAGCGCTTCAAGAGCTTGTAAACAAACATCTTTAATTTTCCGCTGCTTACATGCCAGAGCGATTCCGATTGAGGGATCGCTTTTTTTATTCGCCAATTGTGAACCATAGAGAAAAACAAACGTTCGTGTTAAACTGGAAATAAAGGATTAAACATAAGGAAGGGTAACATATGAACAAACAACTGAAAGAAAAACTCGCCCTCCTTCCTGATCAACCGGGTTGTTATCTCATGAAGGACCGGCAGCAGACTGTGATCTACGTAGGGAAAGCAAAAGTGCTGAAAAACAGAGTGCGCTCCTACTTCACCGGTTCTCACGACGCGAAAACCCAAAGGCTTGTGACGGAAATCGAGGATTTTGAATATATCGTGACGTCCTCCAATCTTGAAGCGCTTATTTTAGAAATGAATCTGATCAAAAAGCATGATCCGAAATACAACGTCATGCTCAAAGACGACAAAACCTATCCTTTCATAAAACTCACCCATGAACGCCACCCAAGGCTGATTGTCACCCGCAATGTCAAAAAAGACAAAGGGCGCTATTTCGGGCCGTATCCGAATGTACAGGCAGCAAGGGAAACAAAAAAACTGCTCGACCGTCTGTATCCTCTCAGAAAATGCTCCAAGCTCCCGGACAGAGTGTGCCTTTACTATCATCTGGGCCAATGCCTCGCTCCGTGTGTAAAGGATATTTCCGAAGAGACGAACAGAGAGCTGGTTGAAAGCATTACACGTTTCTTAAGGGGCGGCTATAATGAGGTCAAAAAAGAGCTTGAAGAGAAAATGCATGAAGCTGCTGAGAATCTTGAGTTTGAACGAGCAAAAGAGCTTCGTGACCAAATGGCCCATATTGAATCAACAATGGAAAAACAAAAAATGACGATGAACGATCTAGTCGACCGTGATGTGTTCGCGTACGCGTACGATAAGGGCTGGATGTGCGTGCAGGTCTTTTTCATCCGCCAAGGAAAGCTCATTGAACGCGATGTCAGCATGTTCCCGCTTTATCAGGAAGCAGATGAAGAGTTCCTCACGTTCATCGGGCAGTTCTATTCAAAAAACAACCACTTCCTTCCGAAGGAGATTTTAGTTCCGGACAGCGTAGATCAATCTATGATCGAGCAGCTGCTGGAAACAAACGTTCACCAGCCGAAAAAAGGCCCGAAAAAAGAACTGCTCATGCTTGCCCATAAAAATGCGAAAATCGCATTGAAAGAAAAATTCTCTTTAATCGAACGGGACGAGGAGCGTTCAATCGGGGCAGTGCAGAAACTAGGTGAGGCATTAAATATTTATACGCCGCACAGAATTGAAGCGTTTGATAACTCAAATATACAGGGGACAAACCCGGTTTCCGCGATGATTGTGTTTATCGATGGCAAACCATACAAAAAGGAATACCGCAAATATAAAATCAAAACTGTTACAGGGCCGGATGATTACGGTTCTATGAGAGAGGTTGTCAGAAGACGCTATACGAGAGTGCTTCGTGAGAATCTGCCGCTGCCCGATCTGATTATCATTGACGGAGGAAAAGGGCAGATCAACGCAGCAAGGGATGTCATTGAAAATGAACTCGGCTTGGATATCCCGATCGCCGGTTTAGCGAAAGATGAAAAACACAGAACCTCAAATTTACTGATCGGTGATCCGCTGGAGGTGGTGTATCTGGAACGAAACAGCCAGGAATTTTACCTCCTGCAGCGCATTCAGGACGAGGTGCACCGTTTTGCAATCAGTTTTCACAGGCAAATCCGCGGAAAAAGCGCGTTTCAATCCGTTTTGGACGACATCCCGGGTATCGGAGAGAAAAGAAAGAAAATGCTGTTAAAGCATTTCGGTTCCGTTAAAAAAATGAAGGAAGCAAGCCTTGAGGACATCAAAAAAGCCGGTGTTCCCGCAGCGGCGGCTCAGCTCCTTTACGACAAATTGCAAAAATAATGTTGTCCTTTTAAATAAGATCTGATAAAATGTGAACTAATTTCATAGTTAGATCGTGTTATATGGTGAAGATAGAGGTGCGAACTTCAAGAGTATGCCTTTGGAGAAAGATGGATTCTGTGAAAAAGGCTGAAAGGGGAGCGTCGCCGAAGCAAATAAAACCCCATCGGTGTTATTTGCTGGCCGTGCATTGAATAAATGTAAGGCTGTCAAGAAATCATTTTCTTGGAGGGCTATCTCGTTGTTCATAATCATTTATGATGATTAATTGATAAGCAATGAGAGTATTCCTCTCATTGCTTTTTTTATTGTGGACAAAGCGCTCTTTCTCCTCACCCGCACGAACCAAAATGTAAAGGGTGGTAATACATGGGTCTTATTGTACAAAAATTCGGAGGCACTTCCGTCGGCTCAGTCGAAAAAATTCAAAATGCGGCAAACCGCGCAATTGCAGAAAAACAGAAAGGCCATCAAGTCGTTGTCGTCGTTTCAGCAATGGGAAAATCCACTGACGAATTGGTCAGCCTTGCAAAAGCTATTTCTGACCAGCCGAGCAAACGCGAAATGGATATGCTGCTGGCGACAGGCGAGCAGGTCACGATTTCACTCCTTTCAATGGCATTGCAGGAAAAAGGCTATGACGCTGTGTCTTATACTGGCTGGCAGGCGGGAATCCGTACGGAGGCCATTCACGGAAACGCCAGAATTACAGATATCGGCACTTCGGTTTTAGCAGACCAGCTTGAAAAAGGAAAAATTGTCATTGTTGCAGGATTCCAAGGCATGACAGAGGATTGTGAAATTACGACATTGGGCCGGGGCGGTTCAGATACAACAGCAGTTGCTTTGGCTGCCGCTTTAAAAGCTGATAAATGTGACATATACACAGACGTGCCAGGCGTGTTTACAACCGATCCGCGCTATGTGAAATCAGCGAGAAAACTTGCGGGCATCTCATACGATGAAATGCTTGAGCTTGCCAATTTAGGCGCCGGCGTTCTTCATCCAAGAGCAGTTGAGTTCGCGAAAAATTACCAAGTGCCGTTAGAAGTGCGTTCAAGTACAGAAACCGAAGCGGGAACATTAATTGAGGAGGAATCATCCATGGAACAGAATTTAATTGTCAGAGGCATTGCATTTGAAGATCAAATCACAAGAGTAACCATTTACGGGCTGACTAGTGGCCTGACAACTTTGTCTACTATTTTTACGACACTTGCCAAAAGAAACATAAACGTGGATATCATTATCCAAACGCAGGCCGAGGACAAGACTGGAATTTCCTTCTCTGTCAAAACAGAAGATGCAGACCAAACCGTTGCGGTGCTTGAAGAGTATAAAGACGCGCTGGAATTTGAGAAAATCGAGACAGAAAGCAAATTGGCTAAAGTATCTATTGTTGGATCCGGCATGGTCTCAAATCCCGGTGTAGCGGCTGAAATGTTTGCTGTACTGGCGCAAAAAAACATTTTAATCAAAATGGTCAGCACATCTGAAATCAAAGTGTCAACAGTCGTAAGCGAAAATGACATGGTGAAAGCAGTCGAGTCGCTTCACGATGCATTTGAGCTTTCAAAACACCCTTCAGCTGTGTAATGACAATCAAAAAGGCGGGACTATGCAGTCACCGCCTTTTTGATTACACTGGGTCTTTCATATCCCATTTCACAGTCAGAACCACTTTATCGGCTCTCTTTTTCACTTGTTCATATGATTCGGCAATCTGATCATTCATCAATTGAATTTGTTCAGCGATAAAACCAGCCTCCAGCTGAAAGCAAGGTTCTTTCTGATGTTTAAGCCGGTTGGAAATGATCGGCCCTTCAAGTTCAAATTCAAGCTCCTGTTTTTTAGCGCTTACGTTGGTGAGGGTTCCCCAGCCCGCTTCTTCAAAGAAGGCCGGAAATTCCTCCCATGATTCAAGAGGAAACTTACGGGCGAGATGTTTTCCTGCCCAATACATCATGGAAGAGTAATCTTGGCCAAGCATATCTGGGAGAACGATCTCTCGTATTAGTTCGTAGGCATAGGCGTTCATTTCAATTTCTTTTAGGTTGTCAATAGATGCTTCAAATTTAGACTTCATATCTGTCTCCCCTCTCTCCTGCGTATATTATAGCTCAAACAGGGGGGAGGATTACAGAATGATCCTGTAATTCTTATGAAAAATTAAGTAAGAAATATATATTGATAAAATAAAATTTTTCAATCAACTAACCAATTCGGAAAATTATAATTTATGTACGCGTTTTCTTGACGCCCTTTTGAGGGAGGAGTAAAATGAAATTGTCAATAAATCTTAATAAAGTGCTTACAATTGAAAGAAGTGGGGGAAGAGATTTAGCACATTTCGCACTTATCAAACAGGGGGTAAAGTAATGTCTGGGAACAGAGAGTTTTATTTTCGAAGATTGCATTCCTTGCTTGGCGTCATACCGGTCGGCATCTTTCTTATTCAGCATTTAGTCGTCAACCAGTTTGCCGCAAGGGGCGCTGAAGCATTCAATAGCGCTGCTCATTTTATGGATAGCCTGCCTTTCAGGTATGCCTTGGAAATTTTTATTATCTTCTTACCATTAATTTATCATGCAGTTTATGGTGTGTACATAGCGTTTACTGCGAAAAATAACGCCGGCCAATACAGCTACATGAGAAACTGGCTATTCGTCCTGCAGCGTGTAACCGGTATCATCACCCTCATTTTCGTCAGCTGGCACGTGTGGGAAACCCGCATTGCCGCACAAATGGGTGCTGAGGTCAATTTCGACATGATGGCGAATATTTTGAGCTCTCCGGCTATGCTTGGTTTTTACATTGTCGGTGTTTTATCAACAATTTTCCACTTCTCGAACGGTTTATGGTCTTTCGCTGTTACATGGGGCATCACGGTAACGCCTCGTTCTCAAAGAATTTCGACATACGTTACGCTGATTATTTTTGTTGCACTGTCATACGTAGGCTTAAAAGCGATTTTCGCATTTGTTTAAGAGTACTAGATTACTAGAGGGAGAGGGGCTATCATGAGTCAATCAAGCATTATCGTAGTCGGCGGGGGTCTTGCCGGCCTCATGGCGACAATTAAAGCAGCGGAATCAGGAATGGCGGTTAAATTGTTTTCCATCGTTCCTGTCAAACGTTCTCATTCAGTTTGTGCGCAAGGCGGCATAAACGGAGCGGTCAATACAAAAGGGGAAGGTGACTCTCCGTGGGAACATTTTGATGACACGGTATACGGGGGAGACTTTCTTGCCAACCAGCCGCCAGTCAAGGCGATGTGTGAAGCGGCGCCTTCGATCATCCACTTATTAGACCGGATGGGCGTCATGTTTAACCGGACTCCTGAAGGCCTGCTTGATTTCCGCCGATTCGGGGGTACACAGCACCACAGAACTGCTTATGCTGGTGCGACGACGGGACAGCAGCTGCTTTACGCACTGGACGAGCAAGTGCGCAGATACGAAGTTGCGGGTCTGGTCACAAAATACGAAGGCTGGGAATTCCTTGGCGCTGTTTTAGATGATGACAGAATCTGCCGCGGAATTGTTGCACAAAACCTGACAAACATGCAAATTGAATCCTTCCGTTCAGACGCTGTCATTATGGCGACGGGCGGACCGGGAATCATCTTTGGAAAATCAACGAACTCCATGATTAATACAGGATCTGCTGCATCAATCGTTTATCAGCAGGGAGCGTATTATGCAAACGGAGAATTCATTCAAATCCACCCGACAGCCATACCGGGCGATGACAAACTAAGACTGATGAGTGAATCAGCGCGTGGTGAAGGCGGGCGCGTGTGGACATATAAAGACGGCAAACCATGGTATTTCCTGGAGGAAAAATATCCGGCATACGGAAACCTGGTGCCGCGTGATATTGCGACACGCGAAATATTTGATGTGTGTGTGAACCAGAAGCTCGGTATTAACGGTGAAAACATGGTATATCTCGATCTGTCTCATAAAGATCCGAAAGAGCTTGATATTAAGCTTGGCGGCATCATTGAGATTTATGAGAAATTCATGGGAGACGACCCGCGTAAGCTTCCAATGAAAATCTTCCCGGCGGTCCATTATTCTATGGGCGGTTTATGGGTGGATTACGATCAAATGACAAATATCCCTGGACTGTTTGCGGCTGGGGAATGTGATTATTCTATGCACGGCGGCAACCGCTTGGGAGCGAACTCCCTGCTGTCTGCGATTTACGGAGGCATGGTGGCCGGTCCGAATGCGGTGAAATATGTAAACGGCTTAGAATCTTCAGCGGAAGACATGTCTTCATCTTTATTCGACGCTCACGTTAAGAAAGAAGAAGAAAAATGGGCTGATATTATGAGTATGGACGGAACCGAAAATGCCTATGTTCTTCACAAAGAGCTCGGTGAGTGGATGACGGCGAACGTAACGGTTGTCCGCCATAATGACAAGCTTTTGAAAACGGATGACAAAATTCAGGAGTTAATGGAGCGCTTCAAAAAGATCAACATCAATGACACGACAAAATGGAGCAACCAGGGAGCGATGTTCACACGCCAGTTCTCGAACATGCTTCAGCTTGCGAGGGTGATTACCCTTGGCGCATACAACCGTAATGAAAGCCGGGGCGCCCATTATAAACCGGATTATCCTGAACGTAATGATGATGAATGGCTCAAAACAACAATGGCTAAACATGTAAGCCCGTATGAAGCGCCGGAATTTGAGTATCAGGATGTCGATGTATCACTGATAACGCCTCGGAAACGGGATTACTCGAAGAAGAAGGTGGCGAAATAATCATGAGTGAACAAAAAACCATACGATTTATTATCACACGTCAAGATACAGCTGACAGCACGCCTTATGATGAAGAATTTGAGATTCCATACCGCCCGAATCTGAACGTCATTTCCGCTCTGATGGAAATCCGCCGGAATCCGGTTAATGTCAAAGGTGAGAAGACAACCCCTGTCACATGGGATATGAACTGTCTTGAGGAAGTATGCGGCGCATGTTCAATGGTTATAAACGGAAAACCCCGCCAGTCTTGTACGGCGCTTATTGACCAGCTTGAACAGCCAATCCGTTTAAAACCAATGAAAACATTCCCAGTCGTTCGTGATTTGCAGGTTGATCGCAGCAGAATGTTTGATTCATTGAAAAAAGTAAAAGCGTGGATACCGATTGACGGTACGTACGATTTAGGACCGGGGCCGAGAATGCCGGAAAAACGCCGTCAATGGGCATATGAATTATCAAAATGCATGACATGCGGCGTCTGCCTCGAAGCTTGCCCGAATGTGAACAGCAAATCGAAGTTCATGGGGCCTGCACCGATGTCGCAAGTCCGCCTGTTTAACGCGCATCCGACAGGCGCCATGAATAAATCTGAACGATTAGAAGCATTAATGGATGAAGGCGGCCTTGCAGATTGCGGCAACTCGCAAAACTGTGTTCAATCCTGTCCGAAGGGGATTCCGCTTACCACTTCGATTGCAGCCTTGAATAGAGATACAAACTTACAAGCGTTCCGCAATTTCTTCGGAAGCGACAGAGTATAAGAAGAAAAAACCTCTTCCGCATGGGAGAGGTTTTTTTAAACAATAAGGAGATGAAAAAAGATGAAGCTTCCCGCTTATATTGATATGCCGTTTCAAGAATGGAAAACATCCTTTTCTTTTTTCAATAAGGTATCCGTAAGATTTTCCGAGACAGACATGTTTGGGCATATGAATAATGTAACCCCTTTTATATATTTTGAGGAGGCGCGGATTTCTTATTTTAAAAAGCTGAATATGATGAGTGAAAACAAACAGACCATGACAGTCGTGGCAAGCCAGCAATGCGATTATTTGCGCCAAGTCATGCCTTATGAAGAGTTGCGCATCTATGTGAAAACAAGCGCAGTCGGCAGTTCATCTCTTACCTTGCACTATCTCGGAGAGAACCTCGAAGGCGAACCCTGCTTCACCGGGGCAGTCGTGATGGTTCAAGTCTCAAAGGAAAGCGGCAAGGCTGTCAGTTGGACGGATGAGGAGAAAGAAACGCTTCTTCATACACGATAAACTAATTATCTTGTAAACGTCACCTCCTGCGCCCTTCTTACATATGATATCTCGACTATATCAAAACCCATTCGTTTCTGATTCGCTCTCACCTTAGCAAGGAGGGTTACAATACTTGAAGGAGAAAGAATTTCAATCGAAGCCGCTGCTAACGAAAAGAGAAAGAGAAGTGTTCGAATTGCTCGTTCAAGATAAGACAACAAAGGAGATTGCAAGCGAGCTATTTATCAGTGAGAAAACCGTTCGAAACCATATTTCAAATGCCATGCAGAAATTGGGTGTGAAAGGGCGTTCGCAAGCCGTTGTTGAGCTTCTTAGAATGGGTGAGCTAGAGCTTTAATCCTTGCCGGTATTCCTTCTTTTGGAAGGAGCCGGTTATTGCTGTTTGTTTGGAACATTCGAAACCATATTTGGAATGCTGTGCAAAACGTAGGCAAGTCATAAATTAAATTTTATTTCTTGATGTTGTTTGACTAAAGTCCTCTATTTCTCTCCTGCGAGTCTTGCATTTTCTTCAAAAAAGAAGGAAAATAGACACGGAACGCTTTTGTGCGTAAGAGATCCTTGAGTGAGGGATGGACAAATGACATCAAAACCTTTGGAGCATGTTGCGGATATTGAAAAGTCACTCCGCCACATTGCCGCGATCATTAAGCAAAAAGGACGAGAAATCCTTAACCAATATGCGATTACGCCGCCGCAATTTGTCGGCTTGCAATGGCTTTATGAATTAGGAGATATGACAATCGGTGAATTATCGGGCAAAATGTATCTGGCATGCAGCACGACAACGGACTTAATCGACCGCATGCAAAAAAATGAGCTTGTTGAGCGGGTCAAGGACCCGGCGGACAGACGTGTTGTCCGGATACATCTGCTGCCTGAAGGAGAACGGATTATCCAAGAGGTCATTACAAAAAGACAGGAATATCTGCGTGATATGTTCGAATCGTTTACAGATGAAGAAATAGCCATCTTCGAAAAATCTTTGATGAAACTGCAGCATGAAATGAAGAGAAAATGAGGCGATTTTGTTGGAACAACCAATAGGAGTCATTGATTCCGGGGTTGGCGGTTTAACCGTTGCGAAGGAAATCATGAGACAGCTACCTAAAGAAAATATTATCTACGTCGGGGATACGAAACGGTGTCCTTATGGGCCGCGCCCTGAAGAAGAGGTGCTTCAATATACGTGGGAGCTGACGAATTATTTACTCGAAAACCACCACATCAAAATGCTCGTGATCGCCTGTAATACAGCAACAGCGATCGCATTGGATGACATCCAGCGAAGCGTCGGTATACCGGTGGTCGGAGTGATCCAGCCTGGTGCGAGAGCAGCGATAAAAGTGACGGATAATCAGCATATCGGTGTCATCGGCACAGAGAATACGATTAAGAGCAATGCGTACGAAGAGGCGCTTTTGGCATTAAATCCTGATCTGAAGGTTGAAAACCTTGCCTGCCCGCTGCTTGTGCCTTTTGTGGAAAGCGGGAAGTTTCTTGACAAAACAGCAGACGAGATTGTCAAAACCTCGCTGTATCCGTTAAAAGATACATCGATTGATTCGCTGATTTTAGGCTGCACCCACTATCCCATTTTGAAAGAAGCCATTCAAAGATATATGGGAGAACACGTGAACATTATTTCGTCCGGCGATGAAACAGCCCGGGAAGTCAGCACGATTCTCTCGTATAAAGGGCTGCTGAACCAGTCTGCGAATGCCCCTGATCATCAGTTCTTGACAACAGGAGCGCGTGATCAGTTTGCGAAAATCGCAGACGATTGGTTTGGGCATGAGGTAGGCCATGTGGAATGCATCTCACTGCAAGAACCGATTAGAAGATAGTTTTCCCCGCAACGGTATGTTGCGGGTTTTTTCTGTTTTGCCGGAATTCTTCGGTCTATTTCCTAAAGAGGCTCGTATACATAATAGTACAAACATCCTTAGGAGGGAAAAGTATGCTGAAAAAAGGACCTGCAGTCATTGGTGCCACTTGTCTCACCTCTGCCTTGCTTTTATCCGGATGCGGTTTGTTTCAATCTGATAAGGCAGCCGAGGAAATTGATCCGCCTCAAGACGTTACATTCGTGAACGATGAAGCGGGTGCCAATTCAAATACAACAGCAGCCAAAAAAACAGAAAGTGAAAAAAGCGATACCGCAAAAGCGGATCAAGCCTCATCTACTGTTATGAGGGAGCTTTATCTCATTGATAAAAACGGGTATGTTGTTGCGCAAACGCTGCCTCTCCCTAAAAGTGAGAGCACGGCTAAGCAGGCGCTTGAATACCTCGTACAGGGCGGGCCTGTGTCTGAAATTCTTCCGAATGGCTTCAGAGCTGTATTGCCGGCTGACACCACCGTTAACGTTGACATCAAAAAAGATGGAACCGCGATAGCTGATTTCTCTAATGAGTTCAAAAATTATAAGAAAGAAGACGAACAGAAAATCGTTCAGTCTGTAACGTGGACGCTGACGCAATTTAGTTCGATAGATAAAGTGAAGCTGAGAATAAACGGGCATGAACTGAAGGAGATGCCTGTAGGAGGGACGCCGATCTCAGATGATTTAAGCCGCAAAGACGGCATTAATTTGGAAACAGCCGGTGTAAATGATCTCACTGCTACCCATCCGCTGACAGTCTACTATTTGGCGGAAAATGAAGACAGTGAATACTACGTGCCGGTGACCAAACGAATCGACAATTCGGAAAAAGACGACGTTACGGCAGCCATCAATGAATTGGCTAAAGGTCCAAGCAAGGTGAGCGGGCTGTTAACAGACTTCAGTGAAGATGTAAAGCTGGTCAGCAAACCAAAAATCAAAGACGGGCGCGTGACGTTGGATTTCAATCAATCTATATTCGGCAGCGCCGATGAGAAGACGAAAATGATTTCTTCAGAAGTGCTGAACAGCATTGTGCTCACGTTAACGGAGCAGCCGGATATAAAAGGCGTGTCTGTTAAAGTGAACGGAAAATCAGAGCTGGTAAATGAAAAAGGCGAAAAGCTCACAGAACCGGTCTCCAGACCATCTCAAGTGAATACGGGTAGTTTTTAAATTGGGATTTTTGATATACTAGAAAGAAAGAGGTTAGCGTTCCGGCTGCCTCTTTCTTTATTCAATTCCGGGACAAAAATGGTTTATGTACATACAATCGGAGGTAAAACATGAGACATGACGGAAGACAACACGATGAGCTGCGTCCAATCACATTCGATTTGGATTTTATCAGCCATCCGGAAGGTTCTGTTCTAATAACAGCAGGGAATACAAAGGTAATCTGCAACGCGTCTGTTGAGGACCGCGTACCGCCGTTTTTGCGGGGCGGAGGGAAAGGCTGGATTACAGCAGAGTACAGCATGCTGCCGCGGGCAACAAACCAAAGAACAATCAGAGAATCTTCTAAGGGGAAAATTTCCGGCAGAACAATGGAGATCCAACGCCTGATCGGCCGCGCGCTTCGAGCTGTTGTAGATCTGGAAAAGCTCGGTGAACGGACGATTTGGATTGACTGTGATGTTATTCAAGCTGATGGAGGAACTAGAACAGCTTCCATTACAGGCGCATTTCTTGCTATGGCGATTGCGATTGGCAAGCTGATCAAAGCAGGAACAATCAAGACAAATCCGATCACTGATTTTCTTGCTGCAATCTCTGTTGGAATTGATAAGGAACAGGGAATTTTGTTAGATTTAAATTATGAAGAAGATTCCTCGGCTGAAGTTGACATGAATGTCATCATGACAGGCAGCGGCCGTTTTGTGGAACTGCAGGGAACCGGGGAAGAGGCGACTTTTTCAAGAGAGGATCTGAACGGTCTTCTGGGTCTTGCGGAAAAAGGAATTCAAGAGCTGATTGACAAGCAAAAAGAAGTGCTGGGTGATTCTCTGCCAGAACTGAAATAAAGACAGAAAGGCTTGATCATCATGAAAGAAGCAATTATTGCGACACATAATCCGGGAAAAGTGAAGGAATTCAAAGAAATTCTTGAGCCAAGAGGCTATGATGTCAAATCTTTAGCTGAAATTGGATTCACAGAAGAAATTGAAGAAACAGGCCATACATTTGAAGAAAATGCCATTCTGAAAGCGGAAGCTGTTGCCAAAGCAGTGAACAAAATGGTGATTGCGGACGACTCCGGTCTATCCATCGATAATCTTGGCGGCAGACCCGGGGTTTATTCAGCCCGCTATGCAGGGGAACAGAAAGACGACCAGGCAAATATCGAAAAAGTGCTCAGCGAGCTGAAAGGTATCGAAAAAGAACAGCGCACCGCCCGTTTCCGCTGCGCACTGGCCGTGAGTATTCCCGGAGAGGAAACAAAAACAGTCGAAGGCCATGTTGAAGGGTATATTGCCGAAGAACCGAGAGGAGAATATGGCTTTGGCTATGACCCAATCTTTATCGTGAAAGATAAAGATAAGACAATGGCTGAACTGACAAGTGATGAAAAAAATAAAATCAGCCATAGGGCTGACGCGCTTAAAAAGCTGTCTAAGCTTTTGGAGGCATAAGGAGGAAGCTTGTACATGAACGTGCTGATTATCAGTGACAGCCATGGGCTTGAAGAAGAACTCCAAACCATTGCGAAACGGCATGAGGCAGAAGTTGATCTCATGATTCATTGCGGGGACTCTGAGCTTGAAACGAAGCATCCTGCATTGGAGCCTTATGCGGTTGTAAAAGGCAATTGCGATTTTGCCGGCGATTTTAAGGACGAGCTTCTACTGACTGCCGGTTCAAGAAAAATACTGGTCACACACGGCCACCTTCACGGTATAAAACAGACCTTGTTAAACGTATACTATCGTGCAGAGGAGCTCGGAGCGGATGTTATCTGCTTCGGGCATTCGCACATCGCGGGAAGCGAAGTGCTGCGCGGAAAACTGATGATTAACCCAGGCAGCATCCGGCTTCCGAGGGTGCGCAGGACAGAAAGCTATGCTATACTGACATTAGAAAATGATGCTGCGACAGTCCGTTTTTACGACCAAGCAGGCAATGAAATTGAGGATCTGCAAAACCGAGTCACACTATGAAAATGTCATGAGGAAGAAAATTTTCTTCCTCATGAAAAAAATTCTAAAAAACCGTTGACTTATTGTTGCATCCCATATATAATAAATCTTGTCGCTGATAGTTAAAGCGAAAACAAAAAACAAAACGTGTCCCAGTAGCTCAGCTGGATAGAGCAACGGCCTTCTAAGCCGTCGGTCGGGAGTTCGAATCTCTCCTGGGACGTACCAAAAGAAAAACCTCAAATCCATTTAGGATTTGAGGTTTTTTGTTGTCGTCTTATGATTTTCATTTGTTATTTAACGGATCATCATCCAAGCCGTCAACTTTTCCTTCTTTATTCAGACGAGGTTCTTCTTTTTTCACAGTTTCAGAAATATGTTCATTTTCTTCAACAGTGCGTTTGCCGACAACCACTTCATCAGTTACAACCGGTTTTTTAGTCACTTCAAGCTTTTCCTCAACGATTGGAACTCTAATCTCTTCCGAATCGTTGACGGGAGCAGCGTCCGTTTTATTTTCATCCACTGGACGGCGTTCGACATAAATTTCATCATGTCTCACAGGAATGTCCATATCTCTTTTTTCTGTTTTCACTTCTTTTCCTATTTCTACTTCGCCGGTTTGAACGTCTTCCTTATCGACCTTCAGCTGTTCTTCCCGGAGCGGCATCGTTTTTTCTTCTTTCGTTGTATAATCCAATTCATTTGTGCTTGAAAAGCCGCCTGAAAGGGCATTGCCATTATCAATAGGAGCAATTACATCTGCATCTGTATCGACAGCTACCAGAAGTTTTCCGTCATCCAAATCTTCTTGATATTTGTCTATTTCATCAGTTTTAATATCCAAGTCGGATAATGCTTTGCTGTGTGTAGCAGTATCATCCATTGTGAAATAATCTTTCAGTTTATCGAAAAAAGATTCAGATTCGTCCTGATGTGCATCGATAGCTTGATTGACTTCTGTTCCTGTACGTGACTCCAAATAATCTGTATCTCGCCGGCTTGTCACAACAGAAATGTCATCAGAATCATAGCCTTTTGTGAGTAAGCCTTCAATCGCTGCAATGGTTTCCTGCGGAGTTTCATATACACCAACTATACTTTTCATATCAATCTCCTCCTTTATGAATTTGCATGATGTCGTTCATGTCGTTTGTAATTCCCGCTGTTCTTTGAATTAAACAAAATTGAAAACATTGGCGTGTATCATAAAGGTGAAAAATGTGTGAATATAAAAAAAGATAGATAAGACAGACCTTCCCCTGCACTTATCTATCCTTATAAAGCCGTCTCACAATTCCTTCGTCATAAACACACTGTTTGGATCTTCAACATAGTCTGCAAACGGTTTACAGTACTGAAAATCGAAGCTTTCATACAATTTTCTTGCCGGCTCAAATGAAGCCTTTGAACCTGTTTCTAAGCTTAACCGCTCATAGCCTCGCTTCTCAGCTTCTTCAATGATGTGCTGGAGAACTTGTTTGGCAACGCCTTTTCTTAAATGTGATACAGATGTTCGCATTGATTTGATTTCTCCATGCCGGGTGTCCAGTTCTTTTAGCGCTCCGCAACCGGCTAGTTCATCACCTTCCCATGCACTCCAAAATGTTATTCCAGGCCCTCTTAGTTTCTCTAAACCTAAGGCATGGATGCTTTCCGGCGGGGACATAAGCGTCATGCTATGTAAATGCTCATTCACCAGTGAAACCACCTGATGTCCAGTTAAATCGTCTATTTTTATATGCAATTTTATTCCTCCTCGAAAACTTACGGGTTGTGCAGAATATCGTTCAATTCATCTTAATCATATTCCATCCTGTTTCCAAATATAAAGACAGAAAATGTGACTGTATTTGTGAAGTCGTTTTAAAACAATAAAAGGACCGCAATAGATGTTCGGCCCTTGTGGTATTCTTTAATATCTAAAGCCTCCGTGTACGCCTGGCGCCCCGCTGAATCCGCCGGCATGTATCGCTGGAGCACTTAAGCTGCCGCCATGGCCGCTAAAGCCTGCACCTGAAAATTGCTGTCCGTAAAATCCTGAAGCGTATGGGAATGAGGAGTACATTCCAGAGGGAGTGGTTAACGGGCTGTATGCCTGACTGAACGGCTGTCCGTATCCGTAGCCTCCAAATGGCTGCTGGCTTTGCTGGTAGAAGGCAGGGGTAGCAGGATAATACTGCTGCGGAAAGTTGGGGAAGCTTGGAAAGCCCGCAGGAAATCCTTGCATGTCTGCAAATGATTTATTCATCGTATCACCTTTTCTTTGCAAGATACCATTAATGTATGCCGGGGAATAATAGGGGTGCCTATCCGAAATTGCAAGATGATCTGTCAGACTCAATCCATATACGAACCATAGTGTGTTATAAAATCTTACATGTTTATATAAAATTAAATAATTCTGGTTTATTCTTGATAGATTAATAAAAAAATTATAAAAACTTTTAACATTTGCAATTCCTTTTGTACCAATAATGAAAGCGTATACAATATAGTTTGATTAATCGAAATTGTCTAATAATTTTAAAAAATGCTGTTGACACTGCGTCCAAAGCGGCGTAATATGAGTTCAACAAAAGATAAACGCAAGCTTCACAAGCGAAAATCATCGCAGTATGATTCTAAAAAAATGAAAAACAAACGACCTTCTTGAACAGCTGGAAAGCCGTTCCGAAGGCTGAATATGAAAAGCGCAGATGAGGATAAGTAGCCTTGATAAAGTTTTCCACAGAGAACCGGGTTAGCTGAGAACCGGCGAAGCTTTACAAGGTGAACTCGCCTCAGAGTGCCAGTCTGAAATGACAGTAGGACTTGGCCGGGTGAACTTGATTCACTCGTTACTAAAGCGGATAGAAATATCCATGAGACGGCCGATTAACAGGCCGTAAACAAGGGTGGTACCGCGGAAAGAAAAGCCTTTTCGCCCCTTTTAGCTATCGCAGTTACTGCGCGGCTGATTGTGGGCGGAAGGGCTTTTTTTATTGAATAATCAGCTATAAAGCTAATAAAAGATTGATCTTTAAAGGATGAAAATCCAAAAGGAGGAACTAAAATGGGGACTAATGTACAGGTGGATTCAGCATCTGCCGAATGTACACAGACGATGAGCGGAGCATTAATGCTGATTGAATCATTAAAAAAAGAGAAAGTAGAAATGATCTTCGGTTATCCGGGCGGGGCTGTGCTTCCGATTTACGATAAGCTATACAATTCAGGGTTGGTACATATCCTTCCCCGTCACGAACAAGGAGCAATTCATGCAGCGGAGGGATACGCAAGGGTCTCCGGAAAACCGGGTGTCGTCATTGCCACGTCAGGGCCGGGAGCGACAAACCTTGTTACAGGTCTTGCTGATGCCATGATTGATTCATTGCCGTTAGTTGTCTTTACAGGGCAGGTAGCAACCTCTGTAATCGGGAGCGATGCATTTCAGGAAGCAGACATTTTAGGGATTACGATGCCAGTAACAAAACACAGCTACCAGGTTCGCCAGCCGGAAGATCTGCCGCGCATCATTAAAGAAGCGTTCCATATTGCAACAACTGGAAGACCCGGACCTGTATTGATTGATATTCCGAAAGATGTAGCAACGATTGAAGGAGAATTCAGCTACGATCATGAGATGAATCTCCCGGGATACCAGCCGACAACAGAGCCGAATTATTTGCAGATCCGCAAGCTTGTGGAAGCCGTGAGCAGTGCGAAAAAACCGGTGATCCTGGCGGGTGCGGGCGTACTGCACGGAAAAGCGTCAGAAGAATTAAAAAATTATGCTGAACAGCAGCAAATCCCTGTGGCACACACCCTTTTGGGGCTCGGAGGCTTCCCGGCTGACCATCCGCTTTTCCTGGGGATGGCGGGAATGCACGGTACTTATACAGCCAATATGGCCCTTCATGAATGTGATCTATTAATCAGTATCGGCGCCCGTTTTGATGACCGTGTCACAGGAAACCTGAAACACTTTGCCAGAAACGCAAAGATTGCCCACATCGATATTGATCCAGCTGAAATCGGAAAAATCATGAAAACACAGATTCCTGTAGTCGGAGACAGCAAAATTGTCCTGCAGGAGCTGATCAAACAAGACGGCAAACAAAGCGATTCAAGCGAATGGAAAAAACAGCTCGCCGAATGGAAAGAAGAGTATCCGCTCTGGTATGTAGATAATGAAGAAGAAGGTTTTAAACCTCAGAAATTGATTGAATATATTCATCAATTTACAAAAGGAGAGGCCATTGTCGCAACGGATGTAGGCCAGCATCAAATGTGGTCAGCGCAATTTTATCCGTTCCAAAAAGCAGATAAATGGGTCACGTCAGGCGGACTTGGAACGATGGGATTCGGTCTTCCGGCGGCGATCGGCGCACAGCTGGCCGAAAAAGATGCTACTGTTGTCGCGGTTGTCGGAGACGGCGGATTCCAAATGACGCTTCAAGAACTCGATGTTATTCGCGAATTAAATCTTCCGGTCAAGGTAGTGATTTTAAATAACGCTTGTCTCGGAATGGTCAGACAGTGGCAGGAAATTTTCTATGAAGAACGTTATTCAGAATCTAAATTCGCTTCTCAGCCTGACTTCGTCAAATTGTCCGAAGCATACGGCATTAAAGGCATCAGAATTTCATCAGAAGCGGAAGCAAAGGAAAAGCTGGAAGAGGCATTAACATCAAGAGAACCTGTTGTCATTGACGTGCGGGTTGCCAGCGAAGAAAAAGTATTCCCGATGGTGGCTCCGGGGAAAGGGCTGCATGAAATGGTGGGGGTGAAACCTTGAAAAGAATTATCACATTGACTGTGGTGAACCGCTCCGGGGTGTTAAACCGGATCACCGGTCTATTCACAAAAAGGCATTACAACATTGAAAGCATTACAGTTGGACACACAGAAACAGCCGGCGTTTCCAGAATCACCTTCGTCGTTCACGTTGAAGGAGAAAATGATGTTGAACAGTTAACGAAACAGCTCAACAAACAGATTGATGTGCTGAAAGTCACAGACATCACAAATCAATCGATTGTCCAGAGGGAGCTGGCTTTAATCAAGGTTGTCTCCGCACCTTCAACAAGAACAGAGATTAATGGAATCATAGAACCGTTTAGAGCCTCTGTCGTTGATGTTAGCAGAGACAGCATCGTTGTTCAGGTGACAGGTGAATCTAACAAAATTGAAGCGCTTATTGAATTATTAAAACCTTATGGCATTAAAGAAATCGCGAGAACAGGTACAACGGCTTTTGCGAGGGGAACCCAGCAAAAGGCGTCATCCAATAAAACAATATCTATTGTATAAAACATAACAAGGGAGAGATTAAAATGGTAAAAGTATATTATAACGGTGATATCAAAGAGAACGTATTGGCTGGAAAAACAGTAGCGGTTATCGGGTACGGTTCGCAAGGCCACGCACATGCCCTGAACCTTAAAGAAAGCGGAGTAGACGTGATCGTCGGTGTTAGACAAGGAAAATCTTTCACTCAAGCCCAAGAAGACGGACATAAAGTATTTTCAGTAAAAGAAGCGGCAGCCCAAGCCGAAATCATCATGGTTCTGCTTCCGGATGAGCAGCAGCAAAAAGTATACGAAGCTGAAATCAAAGATGAATTGACAGCAGGAAAATCATTAGTATTTGCTCATGGATTTAACGTGCATTTCCATCAAATTGTTCCTCCGGCGGATGTAGATGTATTCTTAGTGGCCCCTAAAGGCCCGGGACACTTGGTAAGAAGAACATATGAGCAAGGAGCTGGCGTACCTGCATTGTTCGCAATCTATCAAGATGTGACTGGAGAAGCAAGAGACAAAGCCCTCGCTTATGCTAAAGGAATTGGCGGCGCAAGAGCTGGCGTATTAGAAACGACATTTAAAGAAGAAACAGAAACAGATTTGTTCGGTGAGCAAGCAGTTCTTTGCGGCGGATTAAGCGCGCTTGTCAAAGCCGGATTTGAAACATTAACTGAAGCAGGTTATCAGCCTGAACTTGCATACTTCGAGTGCCTTCATGAGCTGAAATTAATCGTAGACCTTATGTACGAAGAAGGACTTGCAGGAATGAGATATTCAATCTCTGACACAGCACAGTGGGGAGATTTCGTATCAGGTCCTCGCGTTGTGGACGCTAAAGTAAAAGAATCTATGAAAGAAGTATTAAAAGATATCCAAAACGGTACATTCGCAAAAGAGTGGATCGTCGAAAACCAAGTAAACCGTCCTCGTTTCAACGCTATCAATGCAAGCGAGAACGAACATCAAATCGAAGTAGTGGGAAGAAAGCTTCGTGAAATGATGCCGTTTGTGAAACAAGGCAAGAAGAAGGAAGCGGTGGTCTCCGTTGCGCAAAATTAATTTTTTCGATACGACGCTTCGTGATGGTGAACAGTCCCCTGGAGTGAACTTGAATACACAGGAGAAACTTGCCATAGCTAAGCAGCTCGAAAGACTCGGGGCAGATATCATTGAAGCGGGATTTCCCGCTTCGTCCCGAGGTGACTTTTTAGCTGTTCAGGAAATCGCAAGAACCATTAAAAATTGTTCAGTAACTGGTCTGGCCCGTTGTGTAAAAGGTGATATTGATGCTGCTTGGGAAGCGTTAAAAGAAGGTTCTCACCCGAGAATTCATGTTTTTATCGCCACATCGGACATTCATTTGAAGCACAAGCTGAAAATGACACGTGAGCAAGTGATAGAAAGAGCAGTTGGAATGGTGAAATACGCAAAAGAACGTTTTCCGATTGTGCAATGGTCAGCTGAAGATGCCTGCCGCACTGAACTGCCGTTTCTAGCAGAAATCGTCGAGAAAGTGATTGACGCAGGCGCCAGTGTTATCAATCTTCCGGACACTGTCGGCTACCTGGCCCCGGCGGAATACGGAAATATCTTTAAATATATGAAAGAAAACGTTCCGAACATTCACAAAGCAAAGCTTTCAGCCCACTGTCATGATGATTTGGGAATGGCAGTCGCAAACTCTCTTGCTGCGATTGAAAATGGCGCTGATCAAATCGAATGCGCTGTGAACGGGATCGGTGAAAGAGCCGGAAACGCGGCATTAGAGGAAATTGCTGTAGCCCTTCATACCAGAAAAGATTTCTACCAAGTCGAAACAGGTATTACACTGAACGAGATTAAGAGAACAAGTGATTTAGTAAGCAAACTGACAGGCATGGCTGTCCCGCGCAACAAAGCGGTTGTTGGAGATAATGCATTTGCTCATGAATCAGGCATCCATCAGGACGGCTTTTTAAAGGAAAAATCGACTTATGAAATTATTTCACCGGAGCTTGTCGGCGTAACCGCAGATGCGCTTGTCCTAGGTAAACATTCCGGACGCCACGCATTTAAAGACCGGCTGACTGCTTTAGGATTCCAATTTGACAGTGAAGAGATTAATAAATTCTTTACGATGTTCAAAGAGTTGACTGAGAAGAAAAAAGAAATCACTGATGAGGATCTTGTTTCTCTTATTTTAGAAGAAAAAGTAACAGATCGCAAGATTGGGTATGAATTTCTTTCTCTGCAAGTACATTACGGAACAAGTCAGGTCCCTACGGCTACTCTTTCGTTGAAAAATCAAGAAAACGCAGAGCTTATTCAGGAAGCTGCAACTGGAGCTGGAAGTGTGGAAGCAATCTACAATACGCTTGAGCGCTGCATCGATAAGGACGTGGAGCTCTTAGACTACCGCATTCAGTCTAACAGAAAAGGCGAAGATGCATTTGCCCAGGTGTATGTAAGAGTTTTGGTGAACGGAAAAGAATCAGCAGGTCGGGGCATAGCGCAAGACGTATTAGAAGCATCAGCGAAAGCCTATTTGAACGCAGTCAACCGTCAATTGGTTTTCCAGTCGAATATGAGCGGATTGAAAAACCACACAGCTGTCGGATCATAAAAGAAAGGAGAACGGTTAACTTGAAGAAACGTATTGCTCTATTGCCCGGAGACGGGATCGGCCCTGAAGTATTAGAATCAGCGACAGACGTACTGAAAAGTGTTGCCGAACGCTTTAACCATGAATTTGAATTTGAATATGGCCTGATTGGAGGGGCGGCTATTGATGAACATCATAACCCCCTCCCGGAGGAAACCGTTGCTGCTTGTAAAAATGCAGACGCGATATTGCTTGGCGCTGTCGGCGGACCGAAATGGGATCAAAATCCTTCGGAACTGAGACCGGAAAAAGGGCTGCTCAGCATCAGAAAACAGCTTGATTTGTTTGCGAATTTACGGCCTGTGAAGGTATTTGAAAGCCTTTCTGACGCTTCGCCTTTGAAAAAAGAATATATAGATAATGTTGATTTCGTTATCGTTCGTGAACTCACAGGCGGCTTGTATTTCGGCCAGCCGAGCAAACGCTATGTAAACACTGAAGGTGAGCAGGAAGCAGTAGATACACTGTTTTATAAGCGAACGGAAATTGAACGAGTGATCAGAGAGGGCTTCAAAATGGCGGCAGCCAGAAAAGGCAAAGTGACCTCTGTAGATAAAGCGAATGTTCTTGAATCAAGCCGGCTGTGGCGTGAAGTGGCTGAGGACGTTGCGAAAGAATTTCCTGATGTGAAGCTTGAGCACATGCTTGTGGATAACGCGGCCATGCAGCTAATCTATGCACCGAATCAATTTGATGTCGTTGTGACTGAAAATATGTTCGGTGATATTTTAAGCGATGAAGCGTCCATGCTTACAGGCTCGCTCGGAATGCTCCCGTCAGCCAGCCTATCAAGCTCTGGTCTTCATCTGTTTGAACCTGTTCATGGCTCCGCGCCTGATATTGCTGGTAAAGGGATGGCAAATCCGTTCGCAGCCATATTGTCAGCGGCAATGCTTTTGAGGACATCTTTCGGGCTTGAAGAGGAAGCGAAAGCTGTAGAAGATGCGGTAAACAAAGTCTTGGCTTCCGGAAAAAGAACAAGAGACTTGGCACGGGGTGAAGAGTTCAGCAGCACTCAGGCCATTACAGAGGAAGTTAAGGCAGCAATCATGAGTGAAAATACAATGTCTAATGTGTGACAGCTTACGTTAAGCGGTCTTAGCTCTAGGTAGAGGGAGGAAATAAAAGATGATGCCTCGAACAATCATCGAAAAGATTTGGGATCAGCATATTGTAAAACATGGTGAGGGAAAGCCGGATCTTCTATATATTGATTTGCACCTCATTCATGAGGTGACGTCTCCTCAGGCATTTGAAGGCTTGAGACAAAAGGGAAGAAAGGTCAGAAGACCCCAAAATACATTTGCGACAATGGACCACAACATCCCGACTGTCAATCGTTTTGAGATAAAGGATGAAGTTGCGAAACGCCAGGTAACGGCGCTTGAAAGAAACTGTGAGGAATTTGGCGTGCGCCTTGCCGATCTTCACAGTGTGGATCAAGGGATTGTCCATGTCGTCGGCCCTGAACTGGGCTTAACGCTTCCAGGGAAAACGATTGTGTGCGGTGACAGTCATACATCAACACATGGCGCTTTCGGCGCTCTTGCATTTGGAATCGGGACGAGTGAAGTTGAACATGTCCTTTCCACACAGACACTTTGGCAGCAGCGTCCAAAAACACTTGAAGTGCGCGTAGATGGAACGCTGCAAAAAGGGGTAACGGCAAAGGATGTCATCCTTGCTGTCATCGGCAAATACGGTGTGAAATTCGGCACAGGCTACGTCATTGAATACACTGGGGAAGTATTCAGAAATATGACGATGGATGAACGAATGACTGTTTGTAACATGTCAATTGAAGCAGGAGCAAGAGCAGGTTTGATTGCACCTGACGAGGTGACGTTTGAATATTGCAAAAATCGCAAGTACACGCCAAAAGGCGAAGAATTTGACAAGGCCGTAGAGGAATGGAAGGCGCTGCGCACAGACCCGGGCGCTGTTTATGATAAATCTATCGTCCTTGACGGCAACAAAATTTCCCCTATGGTGACATGGGGCATTAACCCGGGAATGGTTCTTCCTGTCGATTCTGAAGTTCCTGCGCCGGAAAGCTTTTCTGCAGAAGATGATAAAAAAGAAGCGATTCGCGCTTATGAATATATGGGACTGACTCCTCATCAGAAAATTGAAGACATTAAAGTGGAGCACGTATTTATCGGTTCCTGCACAAATTCCCGCATGACTGACCTTCGACAGGCTGCTGACATGATCAAAGGGAAGAAGGTAGCTGACAGCGTAAGGGCCATCGTCGTGCCCGGATCCCAAAGCGTGAAGCTTCAGGCTGAAAAAGAAGGGCTTGACCAAATTTTCTTGGAAGCTGGATTTGAATGGAGAGAGTCAGGCTGCAGCATGTGTTTGAGTATGAATAATGATGTTGTTCCTGAGGGAGAGCGCTGTGCATCAACCTCTAACCGCAACTTCGAGGGCAGACAAGGAAAAGGTGCAAGAACACATCTCGTCAGCCCGGCAATGGCTGCGATGGCTGCCATTCACGGACACTTCGTTGATGTCAGAAAGTTTTATCAGGAAAAAACAGTTGTGTAAGGAGTGCGCGAGATGGAACCTTTGAAATCACATACGGGGAAAGCAGCCGTATTAAATCGGATCAATGTGGATACAGACCAGATTATTCCTAAGCAATTTTTGAAGAGGATTGAAAGAACAGGCTACGGGCGTTTTGCATTCTTTGACTGGAGATATGATGCGAATGGTGAACCGAACCCTGAATTTGAATTAAACCAGCCTGTTTATCAAGGAGCTTCCATTTTAATAGCAGGAGAAAACTTCGGCTGCGGGTCATCGCGTGAACATGCTCCGTGGGCACTTGATGATTATGGGTTTAAAATTATCATTGCGCCGTCATTTGCTGATATTTTTCATCAGAACTGCTTTAAAAACGGCATGCTTCCGATCCGCATGCCATATGACAATTGGAAACAGCTTGTCGGCCAGTATGAAAACAAGTCATTGCAAATGACTGTTGACCTTGAAAAGCAGCTGATTCATGACAGTGAAGGCAATCAAATTTCATTTGAAGTTGATCCGCATTGGAAAGAGATGCTGATTAACGGATATGATGAAATTTCCTTAACGCTGCTGCTGGAGGATGACATCAAGCAATTTGAATCACAAAGAAGCTCTTGGCTTCAAGCCTGAAAAAGCGGCCGGTATTTGTCCGGCGGCTTTTTTTGCCTGGTGAAACCTTTCATTTCTTGTGTTTGTTCACAGGTGTTGATACACTTGAACAAAATAAATGCCTGAAAGGAATATAGGTATGACGCATGACAAGAAAAACGCAAAAATTATTCCTTTTCCTCATCTGAAAGACCGCCTTGTGGAAAAAGGGATGTCATCACTCAAGGAAAAAAAGTATCAAGAAGCGCTTGAACTGTTTTCAGAAGCGATGAAATATGATGATACTGAATCCGATCTTCACTTAGGGATGGCCATCTGCTTTTTAGAGCTGGGCGAGCTGGAAGAGGCAGAAAGCGTGTGCGAGAAGATGCTCAAAGAAGGTTATGGCCATTATTTTACGGTTTTGCAGGTGTACATGACCATCTTAATTCAGCTCAAAAAGTACGAAGAAGTCAAAAGCACCATTGAAGCCGTTTTGGAAGAAAATCAGCTGCCGGCAGAAAGCGCCGAGCAATTTTATAAGCTGCTGGATTTCAGCCGGAAAATGACCGATCCGGATCGTGAGGACGAGGCTTGGGCCGAAGAATATGAGGATACAATTGACACCGAGAAAGTGCTGGCAAGCCCTGAGGAGCAAATGAATCTCATTCATTCCTTAAAAGACCGTAACGTAGCAAAGTATACAGGATTGCTCAAAACAATCCTCCAAGACCCCTCAGCCCATCCGATTATCAAAACGATGATTGTCATGCTGTTGGCTGAGCATGAGTACAGTAAACCTGTACACATTAGCAAATTTGGCGAGTCGTTGACAATTGAACCGTCTGAGATTGTTCCGCCTGATGCCGCCCCGATTCTGCACCGTGTTCTCAGGGTGCTGGATGAGACACTTGGAAATGAAAATCCAACCTTATATGCAGCAGTAGAAGAATTGTGGAGAAGACATTTGTACGTTTTATATCCGTTCCAGCCGAAATTGCTGTCGGCTGACCTTTGGGCGGCTGCCCTTCATAAAGTCGGTTACGAGATGCACGGGATTGAAATTGAAAGCGAAGAACTTCATATGATGTATGAATTTACCGACAGAGAACTCGATGAAGCTTGCACAATGTTAAAAGATATTGAAGAAATTTCTTATTTGTAAATCGCGCCATATAGTTGAAAGCGCTATGTGTTATGTTATAATATAGTGGTTGTATTTGTGTATAACGGGTTATAAGAAATACGGTTGGACAGGCTTTGCAGTTCATTATTAACATCTATACATAATGATTCTGATCTTTGGCAGCTTTGTTTTTGTTGGACGAAGCCGAATGATTGCTTTAGAATGGAAGACCGACACAACCTGAATAGATTTTTGGAGGGAAACACATGTCTGTAAAATGGGAAAAACAAGAAGGCAACGAAGGCGTTTTAACGGTTGAAGTTGATGCTGAAACGTTTAAAACAGCACTTGATGATGCATTTAAAAAAGTAGTAAAACAAGTTTCAATTCCTGGATTCCGTAAAGGTAAAATTCCTCGCGGATTATTCGAACAGCGCTTTGGCGTAGAAGCTCTTTACCAAGATGCTTTGGATATTCTTCTTCCTGTAGAATACCCTAAAGCGGTTGAAGAAGCTGGAATCGAGCCTGTAGACCGTCCTGAAATCGACGTTGAAAAAATCGAAAAAGGCGAAAGCTTAATCTTCACTGCGAAAGTAACAGTAAAACCTGAAGTGAAGCTTGGCGAATACAAAGGCCTGGGCATTGAAAAAGACGACACAACTGTAACTGACGAAGATGTTCAAAACGAACTAAAAGCCCTTCAAGAGCGTCAAGCTGAGCTTGTTGTAAAAGAAGAAGGCACCGTTGAAGAAGGAAACACAGTTGTTCTGGATTTCGAAGGATTCGTTGACGGCGAAGCATTCGAAGGCGGAAAGGCTGAAAACTACTCTCTTGAAGTAGGATCTGGCTCATTCATCCCTGGCTTCGAAGATCAATTAGTTGGCCTTGAAGCAGGTGCTGAGAAGGATGTTGAAGTGACATTCCCTGAGGAGTACCACGCTGAAGATCTTGCAGGCAAACCAGCTGTGTTCAAAGTGAAAATTCACGAAATCAAAGCGAAAGAGCTTCCTGAGCTTGACGATGAATTCGCAAAAGATATCGATGAAGAAGTGGAAACACTCGCTGAATTAACTGAAAAAACTAAGAAACGTTTAGAAGAAGCGAAAGAAAACGAAGCTGACGCTAAATTGCGTGAAGAGCTTGTTCTGAAAGCTTCTGAAAATGCTGAAATCGATGTTCCGCAAGCAATGGTCGACACTGAGCTTGACCGCATGCTGAAAGAATTCGAACAGCGTCTGCAAATGCAAGGCATGAACCTTGAGCTTTACACTCAATTCTCAGGCCAAGATGAAGCTGCGCTTAAAGAGCAAATGAAAGAAGATGCTGAAAAACGCGTAAAATCTAACCTGACTCTTGAGGCGATTGCGAAAGCGGAAAACCTTGAAGTATCAGATGAGGAAGTTGATGCTGAGCTTACTAAAATGGCTGAAGCATACAACATGCCTGTTGAAAATATTAAACAAGCCATCGGTTCTACTGACGCGATGAAAGAAGATTTAAAAGTTCGCAAAGCAATTGATTTTCTTGTAGAAAACCGTTAATATGGTGCATAATAATAGTACTAATAAAACAGGGCGCGAATCATTCGTGCCTTGTTTTGTACAATTATGAGTTATCTCTTTTTCTTGGGGCAATATAGTTAATGCAGGGCTGTTTTTTGTCATACATATAGAATGTGCAAGTCAGAAACACATTGTTACCGTCTTTTTGGAAAGTATGGTAAAATGCAATACATACTCGTTCGTTTCAAGAATCATTTTCTTTTGCTCTGCCGGTAAAAGAAAAAGTGAGACAAGATTAAGGGGTGAAAGAATGTTTAAATTTAACGAGGAAAAAGGACAATTAAAATGCTCGTTCTGTGGAAAAACACAAGATCAGGTTCGTAAGCTTGTAGCTGGACCTGGTGTATATATATGTGACGAATGTATCGAACTCTGCACTGAAATTGTAGAGGAAGAACTCGGAACAGAAGAAGAAGTAGAATTTAAAGACGTACCAAAGCCTCAGGAAATTCGCGAAATTTTGAATGAATATGTCATCGGCCAAGATCAAGCGAAGAAATCACTTGCTGTTGCTGTGTATAACCACTATAAGCGCATTAACTCCAACAGCAAAGTTGATGATGTTGAGCTTTCAAAAAGTAATATTTCATTAATCGGCCCTACGGGAAGCGGTAAAACCCTTCTGGCGCAAACATTGGCTCGCATTTTAAATGTGCCGTTTGCGATTGCGGACGCTACATCTTTGACTGAAGCTGGATACGTGGGTGAAGATGTAGAGAATATTCTCTTGAAGCTCATCCAAGCTGCTGATTATGATGTGGAAAAAGCCGAAAAAGGCATTATCTATATTGATGAAATCGATAAAGTGGCTAGAAAATCTGAAAACCCGTCTATCACACGTGATGTGTCAGGTGAGGGTGTACAGCAGGCATTGCTTAAAATTCTTGAGGGTACAGTGGCAAGCGTACCGCCTCAAGGTGGACGTAAGCATCCTCATCAAGAATTCATTCAAATTGACACAACAAATATTTTGTTCATTTGCGGCGGAGCTTTCGATGGTATCGAACAAATCATCAAACGCCGTTTAGGCCAAAAAGTGATTGGATTCGGTGCCGACAATAAAGCTGCTGATCTTGAGAAAGAAGATCTTCTTTCAAAAGTGCTTCCAGAAGATTTGCTCCGTTTCGGGTTAATTCCTGAATTTATCGGACGTCTTCCGGTTATTGCAAGCCTTGAAAAGCTTGACGAAGAAGCATTGGTTGCGATCTTAACAAAACCGAAAAACGCTCTTGTTAAGCAATTCAAGAAAATGCTTGAGCTTGATAACGTTGAGCTTGAGTTTGAAGAAGAAGCGCTTTCTGAAATTGCTAAAAAAGCAATTGAACGCAAGACTGGAGCACGCGGACTCCGTTCTATCATTGAAGGCATCATGCTTGATGTGATGTTTGAGCTGCCTTCTCGTGATGACATTGAAAAATGTGTAATTACCGGGGCAACTGTGACACACGGAGAGCCTCCTCGCCTCTTATTAAAAGATGGCACTGAGGTAAGCCAAGATAAAACATCTGCATAAAGATAAGCACAAACCTCCTGAGTGGTAACACTCAGGAGGTTTTTTTTGCATGCAACTCTTCCGGAAAAACGTTTATTCCCGTCTTCTATGGGAGATACTAGCAATCAGAGGAATGAATTGGATACATAAATTGTTTTTCAGGAGGGACCACCATGAGTTGGACAGGGATCGCGTTATTTATTCAGCTGTTTTTTGGGATCATCATCGGTTTGTATTTTTGGAATTTGCTTAAAAATCAAAGGACACAAAAGGTCACGATAGATAAAGAATCAAAGAAGGAAATGGAGCAGCTTCGGAAAATGCGCGCTATCAGCTTGTCCGAGCCATTATCTGAGAAGGTCCGCCCCAAAAGCTTTCAAGATATCGTCGGACAGGAAGACGGCATTAAAGCATTAAAGGCGGCTTTATGCGGGCCAAATCCTCAGCATGTGATTGTCTATGGGCCACCGGGAGTTGGGAAAACGGCTGCTGCGCGGCTTGTGTTGGAAGAAGCAAAAAAACATAAACAATCACCGTTTAAAGAGCAGGCTGTCTTTGTGGAACTCGATGCGACAACAGCCCGTTTTGATGAAAGAGGAATTGCCGATCCGCTCATCGGCTCTGTCCATGACCCGATATATCAAGGGGCCGGAGCGATGGGACAGGCTGGGATTCCGCAGCCGAAGCAGGGAGCTGTCACCCATGCCCATGGCGGTGTGCTGTTTATTGATGAAATAGGGGAGCTGCATCCTATTCAAATGAATAAAATGCTGAAGGTGCTTGAGGACAGAAAAGTCTTTTTAGACAGTGCGTATTACAGTGAGGAAAATACACAAATTCCGAATCATATTCATGATATTTTTCAAAATGGGCTGCCGGCTGATTTCCGCTTGATTGGCGCGACCACGAGAATGCCAAACGAAATTCCGCCAGCTATCCGGTCCCGCTGTTTGGAGGTTTTTTTCCGCGAGCTTGAAAAGGACGAGCTGAAAACGGTTGCTAAAACAGCAGCTGATAAAATTGAAAAAAATATCTCTGAAGAAGGCCTGGATCTTTTGACCAGCTACACGCGGAACGGGCGGGAAGCCGTCAATATGATTCAAATCGCAGCGGGGATGGCTGTAACCGAGAATCGGAAGGACATTACGATTGAGGATATTGAATGGGTCATTCACTCCAGTCAGCTTACTCCAAAGCACGAGCAAAAAATCGGTGTTGAACCACAGGTTGGCATTGTAAATGGGCTTGCAGTCTATGGGCCTAACAGCGGATCGCTTCTGGAAATCGAAGTAAGTGTAACCGCGGCTCAAGATAAAGGATCAATTAACATCACAGGAATAGCTGAAGAAGAAAGCATCGGCAGCCAATCAAAATCGATCAGGCGAAAAAGCATGGCGAAGGGTTCGGTTGAAAATGTATTAACCGTGCTCCGGACAATGGGAATGAAGCCTTCTGATTATGATATTCACATCAATTTCCCAGGAGGGATTCCGATTGATGGGCCGTCAGCAGGCATTGCGATGGCGGCGGGGATTTTCTCGGCGATACACAAAATTCCTATTGACAATACCGTTGCGATGACGGGCGAAATCAGCCTGAACGGTCTTGTGAAACCCATCGGAGGCGTCATTCCGAAAATAAAAGCGGCCAAGCAGTCCGGTGCGAAAAAGGTGATTATCCCATATGAAAATCAGCAGGCCATCTTAAAGCAGATTGACGGGATCGAGATTATTGCAGTGAAGACGTTCCAAGAAGTGCTTGATGAAATTTTGGTGAATCCGCCAACGGAACAAAAACCGTTTCATATCGAAATCAATAAAGAATCCGTTTAAACCCTATTTTGATAATAGGGTTTTTTTCATGAAGGACATCTTTTCCTTTTTCATATCAGAAAGAAAGGGTATACTACGAGGAGACTGTTTTATAGAAAATGGAACCATGCCGTTTATTGTACAAGGATGAAAAAGTTGTATTATAATGGTTCATACTAAAGTCACGGAGGTGTCAGTCACATGGCAGAAGAATTAAAACGCAGCATCCCGCTCCTCCCTTTAAGAGGTTTATTAGTGTACCCGACGATGGTTTTGCATTTAGATGTAGGACGTGACAAGTCGGTTCAGGCTCTTGAACAGGCAATGATGCATGATCATATGATATTTTTAGCCACTCAGCAGGATATTTCGATAGACGAACCTGGTGAAGACGAGATTTTCACTGTCGGCACCTATACAAAAATTAAGCAAATGCTGAAGCTTCCGAACGGTACGATTCGTGTGTTGGTGGAGGGCCTCAAGCGCGCCCATATCGTCAAATACAATGAACACGAGGATTACACGTCGGTCGACATTCAACTTATTCATGAAGATGATTCAAAAGATACAGAAGACGAAGCATTGATGCGGACTTTGCTAGACCACTTTGATCAGTACATAAAAATTTCTAAAAAAATCTCGGCCGAAACGTACGCCGCGGTTACTGATATCGAAGAACCGGGGAGAATGGCAGACATCGTTGCTTCTCATCTGCCCCTTAAACTAAAAGATAAGCAGGATATTTTAGAAACGGCTGATGTCAAAGACAGGCTGAACAAGGTCATTGATTTTATTAATAATGAAAAAGAAGTGCTGGAGATTGAGAAAAAAATCGGCCAGCGCGTCAAACGTTCGATGGAGCGTACGCAGAAGGAATACTACTTGCGTGAACAAATGAAGGCGATCCAAAAAGAGCTTGGCGATAAAGAAGGCAAAACTGGCGAAGTTCAGACGCTGACGGAAAAAATCGAAGAAGCAGGCATGCCTGATCATGTGAAGGAAACAGCGCTTAAAGAATTGAACAGATATGAAAAAATTCCGTCAAGTTCTGCGGAAAGCTCCGTGATCCGCAACTATATCGACTGGCTGGTTGCTCTTCCGTGGACGGATGAAACAGATGATAAGCTTGATTTGAAAGAAGCAGGACGTCTCTTGGACGAAGAGCACCACGGGCTTGAAAAAGTAAAAGAACGTATTTTAGAATATTTGGCTGTCCAGAAGCTGACAAAATCCCTGAAAGGCCCGATTCTCTGTTTGGCAGGACCTCCAGGTGTCGGAAAAACGTCTTTAGCCAAATCAATTGCAAAAAGCTTGGGACGCAAATTCGTCAGAATCTCACTCGGAGGAGTACGGGACGAATCAGAGATACGCGGACACAGACGGACCTATGTCGGAGCAATGCCTGGACGTATTATTCAAGGGATGAAAAAAGCGGGCAAGCTGAATCCGGTCTTCTTATTAGACGAAATTGACAAAATGTCATCTGATTTTAGAGGAGACCCGTCATCCGCTATGCTTGAAGTGCTTGATCCAGAGCAAAACAGCAGCTTCAGTGATCACTATATTGAAGAAACCTTTGATTTATCCAAAGTGCTGTTTATCGCAACGGCGAACAATTTGGCCACAATCCCGGGCCCGCTCAGAGACAGAATGGAAATTATTAATATCGCAGGCTACACAGAAATAGAAAAACTTGAAATCGTAAAGGATCACTTGCTCCCAAAGCAAATCAAAGAACACGGGCTGAAGAAAAGCAACCTGCAGCTGCGTGATCAGGCGATTCTTGATATTATCCGCTACTATACGAGAGAAGCTGGTGTGAGAAGCCTTGAACGCCAGCTTGCCGCGATTTGCCGTAAAGCTGCAAAAGCCATTGTTGCTGAAGAGCGAAAACGGATTACGGTTACTGAGAAGAACCTTCAAGACTTTATCGGAAAACGTATTTTCAGATATGGACAAGCTGAGACAGAGGATCAGGTTGGTGTAGTGACAGGGCTTGCTTATACAACCGTTGGCGGAGATACGCTGTCGATTGAAGTATCGCTTTCTCCGGGGAAAGGGAAATTAATCCTGACAGGAAAGCTCGGAGATGTTATGAGAGAGTCTGCTCAGGCTGCATTCAGCTATGTGCGATCCAAAACAGAAGAACTTGGCATTGAACCTGACTTTCATGAGAAGTATGATATTCATATACATGTACCAGAGGGTGCGGTGCCAAAAGATGGTCCGTCAGCCGGTATTACGATGGCAACAGCGCTTGTTTCTGCTTTAACGGGACGGGCGGTTTCGCGTGAAGTCGGCATGACTGGGGAAATCACGCTTCGCGGGCGCGTGCTGCCGATCGGCGGCTTAAAGGAAAAAGCGCTTGGCGCACATAGAGCGGGATTAACGACCATTATTGCGCCTAAAGATAATGAAAAAGATATAGAGGATATTCCGGAAAGCGTCAGAGAGGGGCTGACATTTATATTGGCGTCCCACTTAGACGAGGTTTTGGAACATGCCTTAGTAGGAGAGAAGAAATGAAAGTCACAAAGTCAGAAATCGTGATCAGTGCAGTAAAACCGGAACAGTACCCTGAAGGGGGGCTTCCGGAAATCGCATTGGCCGGAAGATCGAACGTAGGAAAATCGTCTTTTATCAATTCATTAATCAATCGCAAAAATCTTGCGAGAACGTCATCAAAGCCGGGAAAAACACAAACGCTTAATTTCTACATTATCAATGATGAGTTGCATTTTGTGGATGTGCCGGGCTACGGTTTTGCCAAAGTGTCAAAGTCTGAGCGTGAAGCATGGGGCAGAATGATTGAAACCTATATCACGACACGCGAGGAATTAAAAGCTGTGGTGCAGATCGTTGATTTGCGGCATGCGCCATCTAATGATGATGTACAGATGTATGAATTCTTAAAGTATTACGGCATTCCTGTTATTGTTATCGCTACAAAGGCGGATAAGATCCCGAAAGGCAAATGGGACAAACACGCGAAGGTTGTCCGACAAACATTAAATATTGATCCGGAAGACGAGCTGATTCTCTTTTCCTCAGAAACGAAAAAGGGAAAAGACGAAGCTTGGGGAGCGATCAAAAAAATGATAAACCGGTAGAGAATCCTCTACCGGTTTTATTTATCGTATAGATTTTTTCCGTTTTATCAATAATAACAATAAACTGATTCCAATAAAGACAAACGGCCAATACTCCTTCAGAAGCGCTGTTGGAATATGCGCAGACTCAAGCCACGCCATAATTTGTTTGAAAAAGTACAAAAACAGGGAAAAACAAATCATCGACACAGCCTCATATACATATTCTTTTTTTTGAACGGTTGAAACGAGTAGTGAGAAGCCGATCATAAAGAGAAGCATTTCAAAATCATCCGGCCACCATACCCATTTCGGCTTGGCAAAAAAGTGTAAACCGATCCCGAAGAGAAGCAAACCGATAAAGAAATGGGGTGCAACGGCTTCTTTTTTTCCTTGATATACAAAGGCTGCTCCTAACAGCATGAGGAGAACAGGCCATTGATCCTGTCCCGAAAACAGTTCAGCTTGGCCGCTTTCAAGCCATGCATATACAGAAGCGGCAAGCAGCAGGCAAGGGAATAAAATTGATTTTTGTTTCATGCATATCACCTTCTTGTTTTTTAGAGCTGATGTGTAGTAAATTTCTGCTGTTTTTGGTATTGTCAATAGGAATGCTTCTTTTCCCTGAAGCTTTTTCTAATATAGCATAAGAATTTTAAAATCTGTTCACATTTTGTGAAAGAAACTATGTTATAATTATTATAAATAATGAGTTCTATGTTAGAATGATTATAAATTAAGATTGGGTGTTGGGGGTGTAATTAGAGCGATGCATATACTTGTTGTGGGAGTAGATTATAAATCCGCCCCTATTGAGATACGTGAAAAAGTAAGTTTTCAGCCGAATGAGCTGGCAGAAGCAATGGTGCAGCTGAAAGAAGAGAAAAGCATTCTTGAAAACATCATTGTCTCAACCTGCAACCGCACTGAAATTTATGCGGTAGTCGACCAGCTCCATACCGGCCGTTATTATATAAAAAAGTTTTTAGCTGATTGGTTTCAATTAAGCAAAGAAGAGCTGTCACCGTTCTTAACGTTTTATGAGAGCGATGCCGCTGTTGAGCATTTATTCCGTGTAGCCTGCGGACTTGATTCTATGGTGATTGGCGAAACGCAGATTCTCGGACAGGTACGCGACAGCTTTAAAACAGCTCAGCAAGAAAAAACGATCGGGACTATTTTTAATGAGCTGTTTAAGCAGGCGGTTACAGTGGGCAAACGGACTCACGCCGAAACAGACATTGGCTCAAATGCGGTGTCAGTAAGCTATGCTGCAGTTGAACTTGCTAAAAAAATCTTCGGAAATCTTTCAAGCAAGCACATATTGATTCTCGGTGCGGGAAAAATGGGCGAGCTTGCTGCGGAAAACCTGCACGGACAGGGAATCGGCAAGGTCACTGTCATTAACCGAACATACTTGAAAGCGAAGGAGCTTGCAGACCGTTTCTCAGGTGAAGCGAGAAGCTTGAATCAGCTTGAAAGCGCGCTTGCGGAGGCTGATATTTTAATCAGTTCAACCGGTGCAAGTGAATTTGTCGTGTCCAAAGAGATGATGGAAAACGCGAATAAGCTTCGCAAGGGACGTCCGCTGTTTATGGTCGACATTGCCGTGCCTAGAGATCTTGATCCGGCGCTGAATGATCTTGAAGGTGTTTTTCTTTATGATATCGACGATCTGGAAGGCATTGTAGAAGCGAACATGAAAGAGCGGAGAGAAACAGCTGAAAAAGTTGAACTGTTAATTGAAGAAACCATTGTGGAATTTAAACAATGGATGAATACACTTGGTGTTGTGCCGGTTATTTCTGCATTGCGCGAAAAGGCGCTTGCTATCCAGTCAGAAACGATGGACAGCATTGAGCGTAAGCTGCCTCACTTAAGCACAAGAGAGAAAAAACTGTTGAACAAACACACCAAAAGTATTATTAACCAAATGCTTCGTGATCCGATTTTAAAGGTGAAAGAGCTTGCGGCAGATGCTGATTCTGAAGAAAAGCTCGCGTTGTTTATGCAGATTTTTGATATTGAAGAAGCTGCGGGCCGTCAAATGATGAAAACCGTTGAAAGCAGCCAGAAGGTCCACTCTTTTAAGAAGGCTGAATCAAAAGCGGGCTTTAGCCCACTTGTAAGTGAGTGAAAGCTGAATGATTGATACTGCAATGGCAAGACTTAATGAGGGGACAATCGTCATTTACGCTTTAAGTGTACTCTTTTATTTTATAGATTTTCTTCAACACAACCGGAAGGCTGGAAAAATGGCCTTCTGGTTGCTTTCTATTGTCTGGACTCTGCAAACCGTGTATTTGGCCTATTTTATGTGGGTGACGGGGCGGTTTCCGGTATTAAATGTGACAGAGGCGCTTTATTTTTATGCCTGGGTGCTTGTCACGCTGTCACTTGTACTGACAAAGCTTTTACGTGTTGACTTTATCGTGTTTTTTACAAATGTTATAGGATTTTCTATGATCGCCATTCACACATTTTCACCGACAGAGCAGCAGTCAGCTGCTTTTTCCGGGCAGCTTGTATCTGAGCTTTTGGTGATTCATATTACAATGGCGATTCTTTCATATGGCGCTTTTTCCCTTTCTTTCGTTTTTTCTGTGCTATATATGTTTCAATATCATCTGCTGAAAAAGAAAAAGTGGGGAAAATGGCTGTTGAGAATAGAAGATTTATCTAAGCTTGATTATATGGCGTATGTTTTAAATGTCATTGGGGTTCCGATGCTGCTGCTGAGTTTGATTCTCGGCGTCATTTGGGCGTATGTCTCACTAGAAACGCTGTATTGGTTTGACGCCAAAGTGCTTGGTTCGTTTGTCGTCCTGCTGCTGTACAGCTATTATCTTTATATCAGGCTGATTAAGGAGCTGCAAGGAAAGGTCGCTGCACTGTGGAATACGGCTTGTTTTCTGGTGCTGATGATCAATTATTTCCTGCTTGGAAGCCTGTCGCAATTCCATTGGTTCAGTTAAACGATGTCCCAAGCAGATTCGGGAGGAAAGAAATGATGAGAACGATTAAAGTAGGTTCCAGACGAAGCAAACTCGCTATGACTCAAACAAAATGGGTTATTCAAAAACTGAAGGAAATCAATCCTTCGTTTGCTTTTGAAATTAAAGAGATCGTGACAAAGGGCGACCGGATTGTCGATGTTACACTCTCAAAAGTGGGTGGAAAAGGGCTTTTTGTCAAAGAAATTGAACAGGCGCTTTTAAACGAAGAGATTGATATGGCGGTGCACAGCATGAAGGACATGCCTGCTGTTTTGCCTGAAGGCCTTGTGATCGGCTGTATTCCTGAACGGGAGGACCCGCGTGATGCCCTTATTTCAAAGAATCGCGTAAAGCTTTCAGAAATGAAGGAAGGTGCTGTCATTGGCACAAGCAGTTTAAGAAGAAGCGCACAGCTTTTGATTGAGCGCCCTGACCTTACAATTAAATGGATTAGAGGTAATATAGATACAAGACTTCAAAAGCTGGAAACAGAGGATTATGACGCGATTATTTTAGCGGCTGCCGGACTTTCCAGAATGGGGTGGAAGCAAGATGTCGTAACCGAATTCCTTGAGCCTGAGCGCTGTTTGCCTGCTGTGGGGCAGGGAGCACTGGCGATTGAGTGCCGAGAATCGGATGAAGAGCTGTTGGCGTTGTTTTCTCAGTTTACAGATGAATATACAAAACGGACTGTCTTAGCGGAACGTGCTTTTTTAAACGCGATGGAGGGCGGCTGCCAGGTTCCGATCGCGGGCTACTCCGTGTTAAATGGACAAGATGAAATTGAAATGACAGCTCTTGTCGCTTCACCTGACGGCAAAATCATTTTTAAAGAAACCGTCACCGGAAACGATCCTGAGGAAGTAGGAAAGCGCTGTGCCGCTCTTATGGCTGACAAAGGAGCAAAAGATTTAATTGATCGTGTAAAACGGGAGCTTGATGAGGATGGAAAATGATTTTCCGTTGAAAGGAAAAACAGTGCTTGTCACCCGGAATAAGGCACAAGCAACATCATTTCAGCAAAAAGTGGAGGCGCTTGGCGGTAAAGCGGTTTTAACCTCTTTGATTACGTTTCGCCGCGCTTTGCCGAATGATGTTGCGGAACAGGTAAGGGAGGATCTAACCGCGCCAGGCTGGCTTGTTTTTACAAGTGTGAACGGGGCAGACTTCTTTTTTTCTTATCTGAAGGAAAATCAGCTTATTCTCCCTGCGCATAAAAAAATTGCAGCCGTCGGTGAAAAAACCGCCCGCCGTTTAAAAACGCATAACGTATCGGTTGATGTGATGCCACAGGAGTATATTGCTGAACAATTGGCTGCCGCTCTTAAGCAGCATGCTGAACCGGGGGAGCCCATTACCGTGATGAAAGGGAATTTGTCACGTGATGTGATAAAACAAGAGCTTGTCCCGCTCGGTTTTGAAGTAAAGGAATGGGTTCTCTACGAAACGATTCCGGATGAAGAAGGCATTGAGGCACTGAAAGACGCTGCGGGTCAATATTCCTTTGACTATGTAACATTTACGAGTTCATCAACCGTACATACGTTTATGCATGTCTTGGGAGAAGAATTAAAAAAGTGGAAGGCGAATGGGACGGCCTGTATCAGCATTGGACCTTTAACAAATGATGCCCTTCTGACGTACGGCATCACATCGCATACGCCTGATACATTTACAATAGATGGCATGCTTGAGTTAATGTGCAGCATGTCAAGAGAGGAAGAGAGAATATGAGTCAATCATTTAATAGACACCGCCGCCTGCGGACATCAAAAGCAATGAGAGAAATGGTAAAGGAAACACGTTTGCATCCATCAGATTTTATTTATCCGATTTTTGTCGTTGAAGGGCTGGAAGGCAAAAAAGCTGTTCCGTCAATGCCTGATGTTTACCATGTATCATTAGATTTATTGAAGGATGAAGTAGCGGAGCTGGTCAAACTGGGCATTCAATCTGTTATCGTCTTCGGCATCCCAGAAGAAAAAGATGATTGCGGAACACAAGCGTACCATGATCACGGAATTGTCCAAAAAGCCATCACAGAAATTAAAAAACACTTCCCTGAAATGGTTGTTGTCGCTGACACGTGCCTGTGCGAATATACAGACCACGGCCATTGCGGACTTGTCAAAGACGGGGTCATCCTCAATGATGAATCGCTGGAGCTTTTGGCGCAGACAGCTGTCAGCCAAGCAAAAGCAGGTGCGGATATCATTGCGCCATCAAACATGATGGACGGATTTGTTACAGTGATCAGAGAAGCGCTTGATAAAGAAGGATTCGTCAATATTCCCATCATGTCTTACGCTGTGAAATATTCTAGTGAGTTTTACGGTCCGTTCCGTGATGCAGCAAACAGCACACCGCAATTCGGAGACCGCAAAACATATCAGATGGACCCTGCCAACCGTATGGAGGCACTCCGCGAAGCACAATCAGATGTCGAGGAAGGCGCGGACTTTTTGATTGTCAAACCTTCGCTTTCTTATATGGATATCATGCGTGACGTAAAAAATGAGTTTACTTTGCCGCTCGTCGCTTATAATGTAAGCGGAGAGTATTCAATGGTGAAGGCTGCAGCGCAGAACGGCTGGATCAAAGAAAAAGAAATTGTGTTGGAAATTTTGACAAGCATGAAGCGCGCGGGTGCCGACCTGATTATTACGTATCATGCGAAAGACGCAGCGAAATGGCTTGCGGAGTAATTTTATTCAGTTGACAGGAGTTGAGGCAGATGAGAAGCTATGAAAAATCAAAAACGGCTTTTAAAGAAGCGCAAAAACTCATGCCGGGCGGTGTGAACAGTCCCGTTCGCGCATTTAAATCGGTAGACATGGACCCGATTTTTATGGAGCGCGGAAAAGGCTCGAAAATCTTTGATATTGACGGGAATGAATATATTGACTACGTCTTGTCATGGGGGCCTTTAATTTTAGGGCATACAAATGACCGCGTCGTAGAAAGCCTCAAAAAAGTGGCTGAATACGGGACAAGCTTCGGTGCTCCGACTGAAGTAGAAAATGAACTGGCTAAGCTCGTCATTGATCGTGTGCCATCTGTAGAAATTGTACGAATGGTAAGCTCCGGAACAGAGGCTACAATGAGTGCCCTCCGTTTGGCAAGGGGCTATACGGGCCGCAACAAGATTTTAAAATTTGAGGGCTGCTACCACGGACACGGCGATTCTCTCTTGATTAAAGCTGGTTCAGGTGTTGCCACTCTCGGTCTGCCTGACAGCCCGGGGGTGCCTGAAGGCATTGCGAAAAACACCATCACCGTTCCGTACAATGATTTAGAAAGTGTAAAGCTTGCTTTCCAGCAATTCGGTGAAGACATTGCTGGAGTCATTGTAGAGCCAGTTGCCGGAAATATGGGTGTTGTTCCGCCGCAAGAAGGTTTCCTGCAGGGTCTGCGTGATATCACTGAGCAGTACGGCTCCCTGCTGATTTTTGATGAAGTGATGACTGGCTTCCGGGTCGATTATAACTGCGCTCAAGGCTACTTCGGCGTAACGCCTGATCTGACTTGTTTAGGAAAAGTAATCGGGGGCGGACTTCCTGTCGGCGCTTATGGCGGAAAGGCAGAAATCATGGAGCAGATCGCTCCAAGCGGCCCGATCTATCAAGCTGGTACATTGTCAGGCAACCCGCTTGCGATGACGGCTGGCTTAGAGACATTGAAACAGCTGACACCTGATTCCTACAAGAATTTCATCAAAAAAGGCGACAGACTGGAAGAAGGAATTTCAAAAGCCGCCGAGGCTCATGGCATTCCGCATACCTTTAACCGTGCAGGTTCGATGATCGGTTTCTTCTTTACAAACGAACCAGTCATTAATTATGAAACAGCGAAATCATCTGATTTGAAGCTGTTCGCAAGCTATTATAAAGGGATGGCAAATGAAGGGGTATTCCTTCCGCCATCACAATTCGAAGGTCTTTTCCTCTCAACGGCCCATACTGATGAAGATATTGAAAACACAATCCAGGCAGCTGAGAAAGTATTTGCCGAGATCAGCCGCAGATAAGAGTGAAAACCGGTATCAAGGACTCCTTGTGCCGGTTTTTTCGTGCTCTCCCACTCATATTTTCTCCAGTTCATACATACACCTTTAGTGACATCTAATTTTAAGGATTAGATGAAAGGAGGATATGAACTTGCCGCAAAATCATCGATTGCAATTTTCTGTAGAAGAATCGATCTGTTTCCAAAAAGGACAGGAAGTTTCTGAACTGCTTTCTATTTCATTAGATCCTGATATTAGGGTTCAGGAAGTAAATGATTATGTATCAATCATAGGATCGCTTGAACTTACAGGTGAGTACAACATAGATCAAAACAAACATACCGAAGAGATTTATACAGATAAGCGGTTTGTTGAACAAGTCAGAAAGAGAGAGGATGGAAGTGCGGAACTGACTCACTGTTTTCCTGTGGATATTACCATTCCGAAAAATAAAGTGAGCCATTTACAGGATGTCTTCGTCTTTATTGACGCATTTGACTATCAATTGACGGATTCGCGCATTTTAACAATTCAAGCTGATTTAGCGATCGAAGGGCTTTTGGACGATACGCAAGACAAAGAGCCGGAGATACCTTTATATGAAGCTCCTGCGGCATTCAGGGAGGAAGAGCTTTCAGAGCCGCCGGCACATAGTGTAGTAGAAGAACCGGGTGCATCATCGGCAGAGGAAGCAGTTCTTCAGCATGAACCGCCAGCCGAACCGCCAGAACTTTTTATCTCGAAAGCGGGGCTCCGTGAAGAACTGGAGACAGAAAAAGCAGAATCTGAGCCGCCTGAATCGGTTGCTTCAGATCCAGAGGCCAGAGAAGATGTGAAAGAGGAAGAAGAGTCAGAAGAGCTTGCTGCGGAAAAGGAGGTTCGTGCTGAATCGGAAACAGAAGAATCTGAGCCAGAACCTGATCCTTCAGAAATAGAGATTCAAGAGATCGTTAAAGCAAAAAAAGAAACGGCTGAGCCGGCAGCTGCAATAGCGGATGTTCGTGAAGAAGCAGACTCTTCAGCAGAGACTGAGCCTCGTGAACACGCTGGAGCAGAAGAATCGCCTGCTTTGGAAGCTGAGCTTCATTCAGAGACTGTGATTGCAAAGGAAAAAGAGGAAACAACAGTGTCTCCTAATCATGAATATGCGCTGCGCCAAGAGGCTCAAAATGAAGAAGCAGCTCAATCGGATCAGGCTGATCCTGCGCTTTGCCAAGAAGAGGCGGAAGTGGATGAAGCTTTGGAGAGTGTATCAGAGGCTGCTCTCTCCATAGAAGATAGCAGAGAAACAGCTTCAGCTGCATATGTGGAGAATGACAAAGCCGATTTACATTTCCATTTCAATCAAAAAACAAGCTCGGAGGAGGCATCTCAAGAAGAATTGCCTGAACCGGCATACCGTACCTTCCTGCCTGAACAAGAAGAGGAGGATTCTTTTTATTCAGCGCCTAAGCTGCTGGAGGAGGAAGAACAAGAGGAAGAGAGCTTCGAAATTGAAGTGAGAAAAACACCATCACCTGAAGAGCCTAAGGAAGAAACACCTTTTCAATCCTTCCAGCTGCCTGAATCTTCTGAGACTGAAAGGAAGGAAACGGATGCTGTTCCTAGGGTTGCTCCTGCTGCTGAAACGAAGGAACCTCAAACAAAGGAAAGTGATAATTCTCTTTATTTAACAAAACTCTTTACAAAAGAAGCGGATGAGTTTTCGAGAATGAAAATTTGTATTGTGCAGCAGGAAGATACGATCGAGCGTTTATGCGAACGGTATGAAATTACATCCCAGCAGCTGATCAGGATGAATTCTTTAGCCTTGGATGATGAATTAAAAGCAGGACAGATTCTCTATATTCCTCAATATAAAAATAGCCATGCGTAAACCGTAAGTGATCGGAAAATGTGGTGAATGAAATGGAAGATACCCAATCGGTTCTTCAGGAATACGGACTGACTGCTCAATTTATTGAGCCTGTCAGTCCTCTTGTTTGGAAAGTGTATACAGACTACGGCATATTTGCCCTGAAAAAATTGAAAGAGGGTCGCGGCAAGCATTTTACAGATCATATGGTGGCGATTGAGGAAAAAGGCTTTCGTTCATTCGTTCCCGTTTACAGAACAAATAGCGGTGAGTTTTTCTCAGCAGGCATACAATACGGAGATACCTACTATTTAATGCCTTGGCTCCAATTTGACCAAGAGGAAGAACGGGATCAGAAACATGCTTATTTATTTAGAGAAACAGCCCGTCTTCACGAGAGAACTGCACAGGAACTAAAGGTTAGACGTGATGAGATTGAACGTTATTACGGGCAAACGAAAAAAAAGTGGGAACAAGATAAAATTTTCTATGAGCAGTTTGTGGATAGAGCGGAGAAGGAATGGTACCTTTCTCCCTTTGAACTCCAGGCCATAACCTATTTTTCTGAAACCATTTCCGCGGTGAACTTTGCGCTGGAACGGCTGGAGGACTGGTATGAGTCCGCAAAGGAAAAGGACGTTTCAAGGGTTGTAATGAACCACGGCAGCCTGTCTATACACCATTTTCTGTATAATGATGCCGGGACCGGATATTTTACAAACTTCGAAAGAGCATCTGTCGGTCCGCCGCAAAACGACCTGCTCGGCTTTTATACAAAAATGTTCAGAGGCTTTCCGAAAGCTTGTCCGGAATGCGTCGAATGGTTTTATGGATATACGAAATCATTCCCTTTGCGTGAAGCGGAAGTCAGTCTTTTTCTCAGCTATATGGCATATCCGGCAGCCATGTACAAGGTGCTGAACGGTTATCAAACTGGGAAAAGACAGCATGAAAAAGAGGAATGTACACAATTATTAAAGGCTTATTGGCAAATGAAAAACATAGAGCCGTTTGTGATGAAAATTCATCAGATTGAACAAGAGAAAAAATTTCAGGCTGAAAACGAGTCCACGTCTTAATGGCGCGGACTTGTTTGTTTATATCCATTCTAAATGAAGGGCGCAAGCTAAAAAGATTAGGATTGCGAGCAGCAAAACATCAAAGGTTGTCGGAAAGAAAATGGTTCTGATTCCTTGAAAAATCGTAATGGGAATAATCACTTGTGCGGATACAAGCCGAATTTGCCTTACCCATGGCGGCAGTGAATAAGAGCTGAAACGTTTCTTCACGGTGCATCCTCCTCTACGCATTTACAAGCATCATATGTAAACTTGGGCAATAGGTGCCTGCCCATCTGTATAGAAAGCGGTGTTTTTGGAAAAGATGATTGACGAATCAAAAACACTTTTACTATAATAAAGAACATAAATAATGTATACAATGAGCTGATAAATACACCTGCTTAGAACGGGAAGAGTACAAAAAAGGCGCATGCAGAGAGAGAAGCCGTTTGCTGAAAGGCTTCTTATGTTGTCTGATTGGAAGGTCGCCCGGGAGCATAATTTCTTGAAAGAAGAGTAGAGAAATTCGGGAAACACCCGTTATCCGTTATAAGTGCATGAACTGATAGAGTTCATGAAAAAAGGTGGTACCGCGAAAGAGCTTTTCGTCCTTTTACAGGGATGAAGAGCTCTTTTTTCGTTCTCAGCCATTTTTAAACATGCTGGAGGGTTATGATGGAAACGAATGAACAAACAATGCCGACGAAATATGATCCGGCAGCGGTTGAAAAAGACCGATATGATTTTTGGCTAAAAGGCAAATTTTTTGAAGCGGGCAGTGACCAGACAAAAGAGCCATACTCTGTTGTCATCCCGCCGCCAAACGTAACAGGAAGACTTCACCTTGGCCACGCATGGGACACAACGCTGCAAGACATTGTAACGAGAATGAAACGCATGCAGGGCTATGATGTGCTGTGGCTTCCTGGCATGGACCACGCCGGCATCGCGACACAGGCTAAAGTAGAGGCAAAACTTCGTGAAGAAGGCAAACCCCGCTACGATTTAGGCCGTGAAAAATTCCTCGAAGAAACGTGGAAGTGGAAGGAAGAATATGCTGACTTTATTCGCAGCCAGTGGGCGAAATTAGGTCTTGGCCTAGATTATTCCCGTGAACGTTTTACGCTGGATGAAGGCTTGAGCAAAGCGGTAAGGGAAGTATTCGTTAAGCTTTATGAAAAAGGCCTGATCTACAGAGGCGAATATATTATTAACTGGGACCCAGCGACAAAAACAGCCCTATCCGACATTGAGGTGATTTACAAGGATGTTCAAGGCGCATTCTATCATATGAGCTATCCGCTTGCTGACGGTTCAGGCTCAATTGAAATTGCGACGACACGTCCTGAAACAATGCTCGGTGATACAGCTGTTGCCGTTCACCCTGAAGACGAGCGCTATAAACACCTTATCGGAAAAACGGTGATCCTGCCGATTGTAAATCGTGAAATTCCGATTGTCGGTGATGACTATGTTGATATGGAATTTGGTTCAGGTGCCGTGAAAATTACGCCTGCTCATGATCCGAACGACTTCGAGCTTGGCAACCGCCACAATTTAGAACGCATCCTTGTCATGAATGAAGATGGCACGATGAATGAAAATGCGCTCCAATATCAAGGTATGGATCGTTTTGAATGCCGCAAAAAGCTCGTGAAAGATTTACAGGAGGCGGGAGTTCTCTTCAAGATCGAGGATCATATGCACTCTGTCGGCCATAGTGAACGAAGCGGGGCTGTTGTGGAGCCTTATCTTTCTACACAATGGTTTGTGCGCATGCAGCCGCTTGCTGATGCAGCGATTGAGCTGCAAAAGAAAGAAGAAAAGGTCAACTTTGTGCCTGACCGTTTCGAAAAAACGTATTTACACTGGATGGAAAACATCCGCGACTGGTGTATCTCCCGTCAATTGTGGTGGGGCCATCGTATTCCTGCCTGGTATCATAAAGAAACAGGCGAGCTATATGTCGGGCTTGAAGCGCCGGAAGACAGCGAAAATTGGGAACAGGATACAGACGTACTGGATACATGGTTCAGTTCTGCGCTATGGCCTTTCTCCACAATGGGCTGGCCTGATGTAACGGCTGAAGACTTTAAACGCTACTATCCGACAGATGTTCTCGTGACAGGGTACGATATCATTTTCTTCTGGGTATCACGCATGATTTTCCAAGGCATTGAATTTACAGGCGAGCGCCCGTTCAAAGATGTTTTAATCCACGGCTTAATCCGTGACGAGCAAGGCCGGAAAATGAGTAAATCTCTTGGCAACGGTGTCGACCCGATGGATGTGATTGACAAGTACGGAGCCGATTCTCTGCGTTATTTCCTTGCGACTGGAAGCTCTCCTGGCCAGGATCTGCGCTTCAGCTATGAAAAAGTGGAATCGACCTGGAATTTTGCCAATAAAATTTGGAACGCCTCCCGTTTTGCATTAATGAATATGGATGGCATGACGTACGATGAGCTTGATCTGTCAGGCGAAAAATCAGTCGCTGACAAGTGGATTTTAACGCGATTAAATGAAACGATCGAGCACGTGACCCAGCTTGCTGACCGATATGAATTTGGTGAAGTAGGACGCCATTTATATAACTTTATTTGGGACGATTTCTGTGATTGGTATATTGAAATGGCGAAGCTTCCGCTTTATGGGGAAGACGAAGCGGCTAAGAAAACTACCCGTTCCATCCTTGCTTACGTACTTGATCAAACGATGCGTCTGCTCCATCCGTTTATGCCATTCTTAACGGAGGAAATTTGGCAGCACCTTCCTCACCAAGGGGAATCGATTACAGTAAGTCAATGGCCTGTAGTAGTGCCGGAGCATACCGATACTGAAGCGGCAGCTGACATGAAGCTTCTTGTTGAGCTGATCCGTTCTGTGCGCAATATCCGCAGTGAAGTCAATACGCCAATGAGCAAGCAGGTTGAACTGTACATTAAAACAAGCACAGACGAAATAGCAGCCCGCCTCGAAGCGAACCGTTCATATGTTGAACGCTTTACGAATCCGAGCGTGCTTAAAATCGGCACCGATATTGAGGCTGTTGATAAGGCGATGACGGCCGTTGTCTCAGGAGCAGAGGTTATTCTTCCGCTTGAAGGCTTAATCAATATCCATGAAGAAATTGCCCGTCTGCAAAAAGAATTTGATAAACTGACAAAAGAAGTTGAGCGTGTCCAAAAGAAACTTGGAAATGAAGGATTTATGAAAAAAGCGCCTGCACACGTAATTGATGAAGAACGTGAAAAAGAAAAAGATTATGTGGCGAAGCGTGACGCTGTTCAAAAACGAATGGCTGAGCTGAAGGGTTAATGAAAAGCCGGGGCGGTTTCTAGAGAAACCGCCTTGTCTTATAAAAGAGGGGATTATCATTGTTTACTGCATATCAAGATGCGCGCAGCTGGATTCACGGGAGGCTGAAATTCGGGGTGAAGCCCGGACTTGGCCGAATGAAACAGCTGATGGCGCGGTTAGGACATCCTGAAAAAAAAATCCGAGCGTTCCACGTTGCAGGAACAAACGGTAAAGGATCAACTGTCGCTTTTATCCGTTCTATGCTGCAGGAAGCCGGATATACGGTTGGAACATTTACATCGCCTTATATTATTACGTTTAATGAACGGATCAGCGTAAACGGGATACCGATTTCAGATGAGGAATGGACAGCACTCGTCAATCAAATGAAACCGCACGTTGAAGCCCTTGATCAAACGGAATACGGACAGCCGACAGAATTTGAAATTATGACAGCTTGTGCATTTTTATATTTTGCAGGGTTTCATAAGGTCGATTTTGTTATTTTTGAAACAGGTCTGGGCGGTAGATTCGATTCTACTAATGTGGTTGAACCGCTCTTAACTGTGATTACAAGCATCGGACACGATCATATGAACATTTTGGGAAACACCATTGAAGAAATTGCAGGAGAAAAGGCCGGTATTATTAAAGAAGGTATTCCAATCGTTACAGCAGTTACCCAGCCGGAAGCTTTACAGGTCATCCGCCATGAAGCCGAACGGCATGCTGCGCCGTTCCAGTCATTGCATGATGCATGTGTTATTTTCAATGAAGAGGCTCTGCCTGCAGGAGAACAGTTTTCATTCAAAACGGAAGAGAAATGCTATGAAGATATTCGGACATCTCTGATTGGCACCCATCAAAGACAAAATGCTGCTTTGTCCATTTTGGCTGCGGAGTGGCTCAATAAGGAGAATATCGCCCATATCAGTGACGAAGCGTTAAGGAGCGGGCTTGTGAAGGCTGCTTGGCCGGGACGGTTAGAGCTTGTTCAGGAACATCCTCCGGTATATTTAGACGGTGCGCATAACGAAGAAGGTGTTGAAAAGCTGGTGGAAACGATGAAGCAGCGTTTCGCCAATTCACGCATTTCTGTGGTGTTTAGCGCGTTAAAGGACAAACCGTATCAGAACATGATTAAAAGACTGGAAACCATTGCTCATGCGATTCATTTTGCTTCTTTTGATTTCCCGCGTGCTTCTCTTGCAAAAGATCTCTATGATGCAAGTGAAATCAGCAATAAAAGCTGGAGTGAAGATCCAGACGATGTGATCAAATTCATAGAAAGCAAAAAGGGCTCAAATGAAATTATGCTGATTACCGGATCTCTTTACTTTATTTCTGACATTCGAAAAAGGTTGAAATAAAAGCATCCGGCTCCGGCAGAATCAAAAAAAGATTCTGCCGTTTTTTTCATGTGTAAAATTGAATATTCCCAATTGGAGCTCAGGATGTCCCTTTTGCTACAATCCATACCAGAACTCAATGAGTAAAGGTGTGTTGTCTATGCTATCCATTCTTTTTATCTTCGGACTTATCCTTGGTTCTTTTTACTATACGGCCGGGTGCCGTATCCCCTTACATCTATCTATTATTGCGCCCCGTTCATCATGCCCGTTTTGCCGGCGGACATTAACTCCTGCAGAATTAATTCCCATCCTGTCATTCCTATTTCAAAAAGGTAAATGTAAAAGCTGCGGGCATAGGATTTCTTTTATGTATCCCGCAGCAGAGCTTGTGACAGCGTGTTTATTTGCCGCCGCAGGAATACGCTTTGGCACGTCGCTGGAACTGTTTCCCGCTGTGGTGTTTATCTCTCTTCTCATTATTGTTGCAGTGACAGATATTCATTTTATGCTGATTCCAAATCGTATATTGATTTTCTTTCTTCCCTTTTTGGCGGCCGCGAGATTGATTTCTCCGCTTGATTCCTGGTATGCAGGCCTGTTAGGTGCGGCAGCCGGATTTCTGTTTCTGGCTGTAATTGCCGCAATCACCCATGGGGGAGTAGGGGGAGGAGATATTAAATTATTTGCGGTGATTGGCTTTGTGCTTGGTGTGAAAATGCTGGCAGCTGCCTTTTTCTTTTCTGTTTTGATAGGTGCATTATATGGAGCGGCAGCCGTTCTGACTGGTAGACTCGCTAAAAGGCAGCCGCTTCCCTTTGCCCCCGCTATAGCCGCAGGGAGCATTTTAGCCTATTTATACGGTGACTCTATCATTTCTTTTTATATCAAAATGGCATTGGGCTGACTGCTGAAAAATTTGACGAACGTTTTTTGGACAAGGCGACAAAAGTCTTGTTCTTTTTTTCTTTGCCTGTGCTAAAGTGTGTAGCATGAAAAGCCGACAAGAACGGTCAAGCAAATGAAGGGAGGAAGCGGAATTGAAAAAAAGAAAGAATAAAAAAAACAGTAAAGCCGCAGAAAAAGCCCTCAAGGTGACGATTAATGGAAAAGAAGAGACGGTTTACGAACAAGAGACGCCTGAGACAGAGGCGGATAAAAGCATGACATTTTCAAATTGGGAGGAAAAAAGACAGGCAGAACAAGAGGTTGCGGCATCCCAGGAACATCCTGATGAAGATGAATTCAATTGGGATTCAGAGGAAGACAAGGTGTTTAAAGAGGACCCTAAAGTTGTTCCTCCTTATCAAAAGAAAAAAACAAAGTCTTATGCAAAAGGAAAGACCGGGACTGCCAAACCAGTAAAAAGAGTGGCTGCGACGATTGCCTTCGCGGCTGTCATTGGCACTGGATTAGGGCTATTCGCGTTAAGCATATCGGGGAATAAAGAAGCGTCAGCACCGGCCTCTTTAGAGGATTCTCTAGGCAGCCAAACGGCAAAAGCAGGGGATACTTCAACTGATAAACAAACTTCAGGCACAGAAAAACAAGCGGCGCAAACTGAAGGTACATATAAAACATACGCTGTACAAGCCGGAAAATTTTCAAATGAAAAGGGTGCCGAAACGTTAACAGAACAATTGACCGAAAAAGGATATTCCGCCGTGTCACTGTCAAAGGATGACGGGTATACGTATGTTATTGCAGGCTTAGCAAGTGAAAAGGATGTCTCACAGCAGTTAGGACAGGTTTTAATCGACAGTGATTTTGAAGCCTGGGGAGGCAAGGAGCTTTCCTTATCAATAGAGTCAGATATGACAGATTCTTTTAAGGAAACAGCGGAGCTTGCAGCAAAGGCGATTCTCGGCGAAGACATTACAAAAGCGAGTGTAGAGAAAATAGAAAAGTCGCTTGGTGAAACAAAAGCGTCAGAAACAGGAGAGAAAAAAGCGATTTTGCAGGCTTTAAAGGAATTAGAAGATCCAAGTGCTGAAGCCGGGTGGAAGGCTCAGCAGGAGCTGTTAGCCGTCGTAAAATAAGAGATAGTGCCCTGAGCCTTCGTCCTTTAGTGACAGGCTTTTTTTATTTTGTCATGAAAAAGTTATTTTTCTGAAATTGTGACAAGCCTCGTGATTTGGTAGGATAAACGAGTATCTTTTTTTCTTAAGCAAACCCTGAAAGGATGACGAACATGACAAAACCGCTAATACTTGCATCACAATCTCCGCGCAGGAAAGAACTCCTCGATCTTCTCCAGCTGCCCTACTCCATTATTGTCAGTGAAGTAGAAGAAAAATTAAATCGAAACTTTTCACCAGAAGAAAACGTCCAATGGTTGGCAAAACAAAAAGCTAAGGCTGTAGCTGATCTCCACCCGCATGCAATCGTTATCGGTGCTGATACAATGGTATGCCTTGACGGCGAATGCCTTGGCAAACCGCAGGATCAAGAAGAAGCTGCATCTATGCTGCGGAGGCTTTCAGGCCGAAGCCACTCAGTAATAACCGCGGTCAGCATTCAAGCTGAAAATCACAGCGAGACTTTTTATGATAAGACAGAAGTTGCGTTTTGGTCCCTCAGTGAAGAAGAGATTTGGACGTATATTGAAACAAAAGAGCCGATGGATAAAGCAGGTGCATACGGCATCCAAGGAAGAGGCGCGCTTTTTGTAAAGAAAATAGACGGAGATTACTATTCAGTCATGGGCCTTCCTATATCAAAAACAATGAGAGCTCTTCGCCATTTTGATATAAGGGCATGACGGTTCTATAAACGGGAAGGGAAAGAAAAGGAGTGCTTGGTCATACACGATCTGCCATTAAAACTCAAAGATTTCCCAATGAAAGAAAAGCCAAGAGAACGGCTCCTGAAAGTCGGAGCCGAGAACTTAGCGAATCATGAACTTTTGGCTATATTATTGCGGACAGGGACTAAACACGAATCTGTTTTGGACCTGTCAAACCGGCTGCTGCGCTCATTTGACGGGCTGCGCCTGCTCAAGGAAGCATCGGTTGAAGAGCTGTCAAGCATCCCGGGAATCGGTATGGTAAAAGCGATTCAAATACTGGCAGCAGTGGAGCTTGGAAGCCGGATTCATAAATTAGCCAACGAAGAACATTTCGTTATTCGCTCCCCGGAAGACGGCGCTAATCTTGTCATGGAGGATATGCGCTTTTTAACCCAGGAGCATTTTGTCTGTTTATACTTAAATACAAAAAATCAAGTCATCCATAAACGCACCGTATTTATCGGAAGCCTGAATTCATCTATTGTCCACCCGCGAGAGGTGTTTAAAGAAGCGTTTAAACGATCTGCCGCTTCCTTTATCTGTGTTCATAATCATCCTTCTGGAGATCCGACGCCGAGCAGGGAAGATATTGAAGTGACAAGACGGCTGTTTGAATGCGGAAACCTGATTGGCATCGAGCTGCTTGACCATTTGGTGATCGGGGATAAAAAATTTGTGAGTTTAAAGGAAAAAGGATATTTGTAACACTTTTTTTTTCGTCGAATTAAGCTATAATAGAGTTTATGAGTTTTTCCCTTTAGGGTATTTTTGCTTTAAGAAAGGAAGATACATACATATGTTTGGAATTGGTGCTAGAGACCTTGGTATAGATCTTGGAACTGCGAATACGCTTGTTTTTGTAAAAGGAAAAGGAATTGTTGTGAGAGAGCCGTCAGTTGTCGCTTTGCAGACGGATACGAAATCGATTGTCGCTGTCGGAAATGATGCGAAAAATATGATTGGACGGACACCGGGCAACGTGGTGGCTCTTCGCCCGATGAAAGACGGCGTTATCGCTGATTATGAAACAACGGCGACGATGATGAAATATTACATCAATCAAGCCATAAAAAATAAAGGCATGTTTGCCAGAAAACCATATGTAATGGTATGTGTCCCATCAGGCATTACAGCTGTTGAAGAACGCGCTGTTATCGATGCGACAAGACAGGCGGGAGCGCGTGACGCGTATCCAATTGAAGAGCCTTTTGCCGCAGCAATCGGGGCCAATCTGCCAGTTTGGGAACCGACTGGAAGCATGGTTGTTGATATCGGGGGCGGTACGACAGAAGTTGCGATTATTTCCCTCGGAGGCATCGTAACGTCTCAGTCAATCCGTGTAGCCGGTGATGAGATGGATGACGCGATTATCAACTACATCAGAAAAACGTACAATCTGATGATCGGTGACCGTACAGCTGAAGCGATTAAAATGGAAATCGGATCTGCAGAAGCTCCTGAAGAATCCGACAACATGGAAATCCGCGGCCGCGATTTGCTGACAGGTTTGCCGAAAACAATTGAAATTACAGGAAAAGAGATTTCTAACGCTCTACGCGACACTGTATCTACAATTGTCGAAGCAGTGAAGAGCACACTCGAAAAAACACCGCCTGAGCTTGCAGCAGATATCATGGACAGAGGTATAGTGTTAACCGGCGGCGGAGCGCTTTTGCGCAATTTGGACAAAGTCATCAGCGAAGAAACAAAAATGCCGGTCCTTATCGCCGAAGATCCGCTTGATTGTGTAGCGATCGGAACAGGGAAAGCACTGGAGCACATCCATCTTTTCAAAGGGAAAACTAGATAATCGGGAGTTCAATAGAAGAGGTGTAACACGATGCCGAATAAGCGGTTAATGCTATTACTTCTGTGTATTATCATATTGGTGGCTATGATTGGATTTTCGCTGAAGGGCGGCCGCAATACCACCTGGCCTGAGAAAGTGATCGGCGATACGACGGGAGTATTTCAAAATATTTTTCATACGCCTGCCGAATTTTTTGCAGGAATATTTGAGAACATCAATGATTTAAAAAACACATACAAAGAAAACGAGCGTCTAAGAGAAAAACTTGACGGACAGACACAATATGAAGCCAAGCTTCAAGAGCTTGAAGAAGAAAACAAATCCTTGCGTGACGAGCTTGGCCATGTCAAATCGATTAAAGATTACAAGCCGATTTTAGCAACGGTCATCGCCAGAAGCCCTGATAATTGGGCCAAACAGGTCACCATTAACAAGGGGACTCAGCAAAACGTAGCGAAAGATATGGCCGTTACAAACGAAAAAGGCGCATTAATCGGCAAGATCAAAAGCTCCGGACTTAACAATTTTACGTCTGCTGTTCAGCTTTTAAGCGATACTGACCGCAATAACAGAGTCGCGACAAAAATTTCCGGAAAAAAAGGCAGCAAAGGCTACGGCTTGATCGAAGGATATGACAAAGAGAAAAAACGTCTTAAGATGACAATTATTGAGCGTAAGGATAAACAAGACGTGAAAAAAGGCGATCTTATTGAAACATCAGGGACAGGCGGTGTTTTCCCAGAAGGGCTGACAATCGGTGAAGTGACTGATATCGAGTCAGATTCCTATGGTTTAACGAAGGTTGCTTATGTAAAACCTGCGGCTGACCTTACAGATTTAAATAATGTGATCGTTGTTAACCGTGACGTGCCGACTGTCGATACAGAGGAGGAAGGATCGTGAAACGTTTCCTTCTCCCTTTCGTTATGATGCTTGTTTTTTCTGCGGAAAGCATTTTTACAGATTTGGTGCATTTTCCTTTTGTTACAGATGACCAAGTGCTCGCCCCGCGTTTTTTGATGCTTGTATTGATATTCATGTCGGCTTTTATCAACCAAAAACACGCGATGATTTACGGATTTATTTTTGGTTTTCTATATGACATGAACTATACAAGTCTATTAGGCGTTTACATGTTTGGTTTTGCAGGGCTATGCTATTTGGCTTCAAAAGCGTTTAAAGTGTTGCATACAAACGCATTTGTAGTGATATTGATAGCAGTTCTGGCTGTCTGTCTGCTCGAATTTTACGTATTCGGCATTCAGTCTTTGATTCATAAAGACATTATGACGTTTAACGGATTTGTGCTTGACCGGTTTATACCGACAATTTTATTAAATATTGCAGCAGCTCTTATTCTTGTTCTGCCATTTAGATTGTTTTTTATGAGTCTAAAGAAAGAATTGAGAGATGAGTAAAAAGGATTTTATCTTTTTTTGACGAAATGAGTATGTTGTTGAGGTGAATATTGTGAAGACCAAAAAGCAGCAATATGTAACAATAAAAGGAACAAAGAATGGACTAACATTGCATCTGGATGATGCGTGTTCTTTTGATGAGCTTCTCGATGGTCTTCAGAATATGCTGTCAATTGAACAATATACCGATGGAAAAGGCCAGAAAATCAGCGTTCATGTTAAGCTGGGAAATCGCTTTTTATATAAGGAGCAAGAGGAACAGCTAACAGAATTGATTGCGTCAAAGAAAGATTTGTTTGTTCATTCTATTGACAGTGAAGTCATTACTAAAAAAGAAGCACAGCAGATTAGAGAGGAAGCCGAAATTATTTCTGTATCAAAAATTGTCCGTTCAGGCCAAGTGCTGCAGGTAAAAGGCGACTTGCTCCTGATCGGTGACGTGAATCCCGGCGGAACAGTCAGGGCCGGAGGGAACATTTTTGTTCTGGGCTCACTGAAAGGAATCGCGCATGCCGGGTTTAATGGAAATAATCAAGCGGTCATCGCCGCCTCTGAAATGCTTCCGACACAATTAAGAATCAATCATGTGTTAAATCGCTCCCCAGACCACATTCAAAAAGGGAACGAAATGGAATGTGCTTATTTAGATACAGACGGAAATATGGTCATTGAACGCCTTCAACATTTGGCTCATTTAAGACCTGATCTAACAAGGCTTGAGGGAGGAATGTGAATTGGGTGAGGCTATCGTAATAACTTCGGGAAAAGGCGGAGTAGGTAAGACAACAACATCTGCGAACCTCGGTACCGCCTTAGCCATTTTAGGGAAGCGCGTATGCTTAGTAGATACTGATATAGGACTGCGCAACCTTGATGTTGTAATGGGTCTTGAAAATAGAATTATTTACGATCTGGTAGACGTTGTAGAGGGCAGATGCAAAATGCATCAGGCGCTCGTAAAAGACAAACGTTTCGATGATCTGCTCTATTTAATGCCCGCTGCTCAAACGAGCGATAAGACAGCTGTTGCTCCTGAACAAATTAAAAACATGGTCCAAGAGCTCAAACAGGAATTTGACTATGTCATCATAGACTGTCCTGCCGGAATCGAGCAAGGGTACAAAAATGCCGTTTCCGGAGCTGATAAAGCGATTGTGGTCACTACGCCTGAAATCTCAGCTGTTCGTGATGCTGACCGTATTATAGGGCTGCTGGAGCAAGAAGAAAATGTTGAATCGCCGCGGCTTGTTGTAAACAGAATCAGAAATCACCTGATGAAAAACGGTGACACGATGGATATCGACGAAATCGTACAGCATCTGTCGATCGATTTGCTCGGAATCGTGGCTGATGATGATGAAGTCATCAAAGCTTCCAACCATGGTGAACCGATTGCGATGGACCCGAAAAACCGCGCTTCTATTGCATATCGCAATATTGCCCGCCGCATCTTAGGTGAATCTGTTCCTTTACAGGTGCTTGAAGAGCAAAACAAAGGAATGATGGCTAAGATTAAGTCATTTTTCGGAGTAAGATCTTAATGTGATAGAATCAAAGAGAAGAATCTGACAAAGCATATGCTGTGTCAGGTTTTTTTGTTTTTGCCTGCTTTGTTCTTGACTAAACCGAATATTTGCCATGGACAAGACATATGATGTACAAACCCAACGAATGCAAAGGATGATGGCAATGAGTCACAGAGCAGATGAAATCAGAAAACGATTAGAGAAAAGAAGAAAGCAGCTTTCCGGCTCAAAACGTTTCTCTACTCAGACAGTTTCTGAAAAGCAGAAACCCCCGTCCTGGGTGATGGTAACGGATCAGGAAAAACATGGAACACTCCCGGTATATGAAGATAACATGCCAACATTCAACGGAAAACACCCATTGGTGAAAACAGATTCAATTATCCTGAAATGTCTTCTGTCGGCCTGCCTTGTTCTCGTTTCAGCTATAGCCTATAAAACAAACATTGGACCCGTCAGTCAGATTAAACCCGCCGTAGCCAAAACCTTTGAAACTGAATTTCAATTTGCCTCAGCAAGCCATTGGTTCGAAACCAAATTCGGAAATCCGCTTGCTTTCCTGGCTCCTGAACACAAAAATAAGGAACAGCAGATTGAAGTAGGCAAAGATCTGATCGCGCCTGCATCCGGGAAAGTACAGCAGGATTTTCAGGACAATGGGGAAGGAATTAAAGTCGAAACAAGCAGCGATAAGATTGATAGCGTAAAAGAAGGCTATGTGGTTGAAGTCAGAAAAGACAGCCAAACGGGACTGACGGTTAAGGTGCAGCATGCTGACAACACCTATAGTATCTATGGCGAGCTCAAAGATGTGGATGTTGCTTTATATGATTTTGTGGATAAAGGCAAAAAGCTCGGTTCGATTAAGCTTGATGATCATAATAAAGGGGTCTATTATTTTGCCATGAAAGACGGCGATAAATTTATTGATCCGATTCAGGTGATTTCATTTGAATAAATGGCTCGACCTTATCTTAAAGATCCATGTGCATCCTTTTCTTTGGATTATCGCGGCGCTGGGCTTGCTCACAGGCCATATGAAAGCATTATTATGTCTGCTCCTGATTGTATTGATTCATGAGCTGGGGCATGCTGCTCTGGCTGTGTTTTTTTCTTGGAGAATCAAGCGTGTTTTTTTGCTGCCGTTTGGGGGAACGGTCGAAGTGGAAGAGCACGGGAATCGGCCGTTAAAGGAAGAGTTTGCGGTCATTATTGCCGGCCCTCTTCAGCACATCTGGCTTCAGTTTGCCGCCTGGATGCTTGCAGAAGTCTCAGTGATTCATCAACATACCTTTGAACTCTTCACCTTTTATAATCTTTCTATCTTATTTGTCAATCTACTGCCGATCTGGCCGCTGGATGGAGGAAAACTGTTATTTTTGTTGTTTTCCAAACAGCTGCCTTTTCAAAAGGCTCACCGGCTTAATCTAAAAACGTCGCTCTGCTTCTGCCTGCTGCTCGGGTGCTGGGTTTTATTCGTGAGTCCTCTGCAAATCAGTGCATGGGTTTTGTTTGTCTTTCTGGCTGTTTCCTTGTTTGAGGAATATCGGCAAAGGCACTATATCCATGTGAGATTTCTCCTCGAAAGGTATTACGGAAAAAACAGGGAGCTTGAGAAACTTCTGCCGCTGACAGTAAAGGCGGAGGATAAAGTCTATCATGTGATGGCCGAGTTCAAACGTGGCTGTAAGCATCCGATTATTATAGAAAAATCAGGCCAAAAGCTCAGCCAGCTTGACGAGAATGAAGTGCTGCACGCTTACTTTGCCGATAAGCGGACGAATTCTTCCATGGAGGAACTGCTTCTGCCCTACTAAAACTGATTGACAAACGCCTTGTATTTTGGTATATTTTTTAATGTTATGGATGTAGCACCATTGCTACAACCGCTCAGTACAGGTGTTAAGAGCTTTTACAGCCCCCTGGTATCTGGCGAGTCTTAGTCTAATAGGAGGTGCAGAGAATGTACGCAATCATTAAAACAGGCGGTAAACAAATCAAAGTTGAAGAAGGCCAAACTGTTTACATCGAAAAACTTGCTGCTGAAGCAGGTGAAACAGTTACTTTTGAAGACGTTTTGTTTGTTGGCGGAGACAACGTGAAAGTCGGCAACCCTACAGTTGAAGGCGCAACAGTAACGGCTAAAGTTGAAAAACAAGGCCGCTCGAAAAAAATCACTGTTTTCAGATACAAACCAAAGAAAAACGTTCATAAAAAACAAGGTCATCGTCAGCCTTACACTAAAGTGACGATCGAAAAAATCAACGCGTAAGCATGATTCAGGCAACAATCAGAAGGTCTCATGATAAAGGCATATTGTCTTTTGAAATGACGGGCCATGCGAATTTTGCTGAACATGGACAAGATCTTGTTTGTGCCGGAGTGACAGCCGTTGTGTTTGGAGCCGTTAACGCGGTCATTGTGCTCGCGGGCTTCGAGCCGCTTCTTGATATAGGGGAGGACGGGGGTTATTTTTATTTTGAATTCCCTGAATCTCTTGATCCAGAGGCACGCCAAAAAGCTCAGCTGCTGATTGAAGGCATGATTGTTTCGCTGGAGACAATCGAACGGGATTACAAAGACAACTTGCGTGTGACCACAAACATAATATAGGAGGTGAGCTACATGCTTAGATTAGATCTTCAGTTTTTCGCTTCTAAAAAAGGAGTAGGTTCTACAAAGAACGGACGTGACTCTGAGGCTAAACGTTTAGGTGCTAAACGTGCTGACGGTCAATTCGTAACAGGCGGTTCTATCCTTTACCGTCAACGCGGAACAAAAATTTACCCAGGTGAAAACGTGGGCCGCGGCGGAGATGACACTCTATTTGCGAAAATCGACGGAACTGTTAAATTCGAACGTTTCGGCCGTGACCGCAAAAAAGTGAGCGTATATCCTGTAGCTCAATAATGATTCAAAAAACTCCGGTCGATGATGACTGGAGTTTTTTTTGCAATATGCGGAGTAAACACCTAGAATGAAATGCAGAGTATGTGCGAGCAGACCCCGCCAAGAATGAGAATAAACATCTCAAACCCACTGGATATGTTCCCCAAGCAGTAATACATAAAATGTTCTGCCTGGCTGCAAATCAACCAAAGCCAGAAAAAAGGAACATGATATTTCTGGGAAAAACAATTGTTTTTCTAACAAAGCCTTCTCTGTTATAATTCATAATACACACTTATACAGACTCCTAAATAAGAAATTAAATGATTGGGAGTGCGAAAATGAAGGATGTTTCAAAAAATCAAGAAGAAAATATAAGCGACACGGCATTAACAAACGAACTGATTCATCTGCTTGGCCATTCCCGGCATGATTGGATGAATAAGCTGCAGCTGATTAAAGGAAACTTAAGCTTGCAGAAGTATGACCGTGTCTTTGAAATGATTGAAGAAATGGTTATAGACGCAAAGCACGAATCAAAGCTCTCAAACCTGAAAACACCGCATTTGGCGTTTGATTTTCTTACGTTTAATTGGAAAACCCATTATATGACGCTTGAATATGAAGTTCTCGGAGAAATTAAGGATTTGTCGGCTTATGACCAAAAGCTGGCGAAACTGATGAGAAAGCTGTTTCATCTGTTTGATCAAGCAGTCAGCAGAGAGAGTGAAAATCATTTAACGGTTTCGCTTCAAACGGATCATCCTGACAGACAGCTGATTCTGTACCTTGACTTTCACGGCGCCTTTGCCGATCCATCTGCTTTTGATGATATTCGGCAGAATGGATATGAGGACGTTGATATCATGCGTTTTGAAATCACGAGCCACGAATGTCTGATTGAGATTGGGTTGGACTAGCGGAGTTTTTAACGGTTTAGAACGGAGGACATTATGTTTGTAGATCAGGTCAAAGTATATGTAAAAGGCGGCGACGGCGGCAACGGTATGGTTGCGTTTCGCCGTGAAAAATATGTGCCGAAAGGCGGCCCTGCCGGCGGTGACGGAGGAAAGGGAGGAGACGTCGTTTTTGAAGTAGATGAAGGTCTCCGCACCCTGATGGATTTTAGATACAAAAAACACTTTAAAGCGATTCGCGGCGAGCATGGCATGTCCAAAAACCAGCACGGGCGAAATGCTGATGATATGGTCATTAAAGTTCCGCCGGGCACCGTTGTGACAGACGATGATACAAAACAGGTCATCGCTGATTTAACAGAGCACGGACAGCGGGCTGTCATTGCAAGAGGCGGAAGAGGAGGAAGAGGGAATAGCCGCTTTGCTACACCGGCTAATCCCGCGCCTCAGCTTTCAGAAAACGGCGAGCCGGGAAAAGAACGCTACATTGTTCTTGAATTAAAAGTGCTTGCAGATGTCGGACTTGTCGGGTTCCCGAGTGTGGGAAAATCTACTTTGCTGTCTGTTGTCTCATCTGCAAAACCGAAAATTGCGGACTATCACTTTACAACGCTTGTCCCGAATCTCGGCATGGTTGAAACGGATGACGGACGCAGCTTTGTCATGGCTGATTTGCCGGGGCTGATTGAAGGCGCACACCAAGGCGTCGGACTGGGCCACCAGTTTTTGCGCCATATTGAACGGACGAGGGTTATTGTTCACGTCATTGACATGTCAGGCTTAGAAGGCCGCGATCCGTATGAGGATTATCTTACGATTAACCAGGAGCTGAGCGAGTACAATCTGCGACTCACTGAGCGTCCGCAAATTATCGTTGCAAATAAAATGGACATGCCGGAGGCTGCGGAAAATCTCGAAGCCTTTAAAGAAAAGTTGACGGATGATTATCCGGTATTCCCGATCAGCGCGGTGACAAGAGAAGGCCTTCGCGAGCTTCTGTTTGAGGTTGCCAATCAGCTTGAGAACACACCGGAATTCCCGCTATATGACGAGGAAGAGCTTACACAAAACCGTGTCATGTACACGATGGAAAATGAAGAAGTGCCATTTAACATTACACGCGATCCAGACGGTGTATTTGTGCTTTCAGGAGACAGCCTTGAGCGGTTATTCAAGATGACTGATTTCTCACGTGATGAATCGGTTAAACGGTTTGCAAGACAGATGCGCGGAATGGGTGTTGATGAAGCACTCAGAGAACGCGGAGCCAAGGATGGAGATATAATCAGGCTTCTGGAATTTGAATTTGAATTTATTGATTAATGAATGTTGGCTGAAAAGAGAGCCTGGTGCCAGGCTCTCTATTTTAAAGGGGGGATGCAAATGAAAGAGGAGACATTTTATCTTGTCCGTGAAGATGTATTGCCCGATGCAATGAGAAAAACATTAGAAGTCAAAAAGCTGCTTGATCGAAAAAAAGCAGATTCAGTAGCAGATGCCGTTCAAAAGGTCGATTTAAGCAGAAGTGCGTTTTATAAATACAGGGATGCTGTTTTTCCATTCTACACCATGGTAAAAGAACAAATTATCACACTTTTCTTTCATTTGGAGGATAGGTCAGGTGCGTTATCTCAGCTTCTTCAGGCGGTAGCTGATTCTGGAAGCAACGTTCTTTCCATTCATCAGACCATTCCGCTTCAAGGCAGAGCAAATGTGACACTGTCTATCAGTACGTCGGCAATGGAAGAAGACATTCATACATTAATGAATAAGCTCAGGAAGTTTGATTTTGTAGAAAAGGTTGAAATATTAGGTTCAGGTGCATAAGGGAGAGAAAATCGTCATGAAAGTCGGTTATTTAGGTCCAGCAGCTACATTTACACATCTAGCAGTCAGTTCTTGTTTTCAAAACGGCGCCGAACATGTTGCTTACCGCACCATTCCGGAGTGTATAGATGCAGCCGTTGCAGGCGAAGTTGATTTTGCTTTTGTTCCTTTGGAAAATGCATTAGAAGGATCTGTTAATCTAACAATAGACTATTTAATACATGAACAGCCCTTGCCAATCGTGGGTGAAATGACGTTGCCGATTCATCAGCACTTGCTCGTCCATCCCTCTAGAGAGAATGCATGGAAAGAGCTCGACAAAATTTACTCACATTCACACGCGATTGCGCAATGCCATAAATTTCTTCATAGACATTTTCCTTCCGTTCCATATGAATACGCCAATTCTACCGGGGCGGCAGCAAAGTTTGTCAGTGACCATCCCGAGCTGAATATCGGGGTCATTGCCAATGATATGGCAGCTTCTACATACGAATTAAAAATCGTGAAACGGGATATACAGGATTATAGGGACAATCATACAAGATTTGTTATCCTGTCTCCTGATGAAAACATATCTTTTGAAGTGAATTCAAAATTGAGTTCTAGGCCCAAAACGACCTTAATGGTCATGCTGCCGCAGGATGATCAGTCCGGGGCGCTGCATAGAGTGCTGTCTGCATTTTCTTGGAGAAATTTAAACTTGTCAAAAATTGAGTCACGTCCGACTAAAACCGGATTAGGCCATTATTTCTTTATTATTGATATTGAAAAAGCGTTTGATGATGTATTGATTCCAGGGGCCATGCAGGAGCTTGAAGCGCTCGGCTGCAAAGTGAAGCTCCTGGGTGCATACCAGTCTTACCAATTATAAAAAAGCCCTCTAGAGGGCTTTTTTTAGTCTTTAATTAAAATGCCGGCTTCTTCGAGGGCTTGGCAAGCTTGATCGATGCGATGTTCATCAGGTGCTGTCAGTGTATGCAGGTGCACGCCGTCGGTCAGCTGTGATAAGTAGGCAGCATTCGTAGAATTGATTTTTTTAATGAAATGGCTAACTTCCTTCCGGGTGCCTACTTGGATGGCTGCAGTTAAATCTCCATACACGGGATGCTCGATTTTTACGTCTTTTACTGTAACGCCTTCGTCGACGATGAGCTGCAGTTCCTCTTCTGTCCGTTCAGGACCGTGCAGACATGCTATGATTCTTTCTGCCTGCTGGTGCTGCTGAGCGGCTGCATCCATGTATACATATCCTTGGCTTGTGGCGATAATCGGTACATTTTTCGCTTTCAAGAGCGATATATCCTGTACAATAACCTGTCTTGAAACGTTCGCTTTTTTTGCGAGTTCTCCTCCTGTCAGCGGTGATTTAGATTCCTTCAGCCACAGAAGAAGCTGGTCACGCCTGTTGGCGCCCATTAGCTTTAATTCTTCGGTCAATATCAAATTCTCCTTTCTTTTGTTCCCAAAGCACTGTAAACGTATGTAATAACTGTTCCAGCTGTTCAGCTGTTGTATGCCTGCCAAAAGAGATGCGGATAAATTGCAGAGCTTCTTGTTCGGTTTTTCTTAATGCTTTCATTGTTTCAGACGGACCGTGGTAACCTGCAGAACAAGCGCTGCCGGTTGAAATGCAAATATTACTCCGATTACATTCTAACATAACATATTGTCCTTCAAATGAGTGAAAAAAACACCCTATAATATGCGGAAGACATTCTGCTTGCGAAGTGTCTGCCGCAAGGGTTACAGGGAGAGACCGAATACGGATTTGGTCTAGAAAGTATGTTCTTAATGCCTCATTGCGGGATATCTGTTTTTCCATTTCGCTTACGATCAATTCTGCAGCGGCAGTGAAGGCACCGATCCCGGGAACATTTACGGTGCCGGCTCTGAATCCGTATTCGTGAGTAGTCAGAGGATAAACGGGTTTCCAAGGGACATCCGGACGGATATAGACCGCCCCTACTCCTTTTGGACCGTGGATTTTATGGCTGGACATTGAGAGTGCATCTACTCCCAGATTTTTTGTATTGATCGGGATCTTTCCAAACGTTTGAACAGCGTCGCAATGAAGAAGAATGCCCTTATTGTGCAGGTATGAAGACAGGCGGTGAATGGGCTGAATGATCCCGGTTTCAGAATTTGCATGCTGAATAGATACAAGGCCTGTTTCCGACCGGATATGGGCTAGTAATATTTCCTCGGTAATAAGCCCGTATTCATTCGGTTCAATGACTGTTACATCATATCCCTGCTGTTCCAAAAAAGCAGCGCAATTATGAATGGACTGATGCTCCATGGCAGTCGTAATAAAATGTCTTTTCGTTTTTGGCAGGCCGTTTAGCAATGATTGAATGGCCAGAAAATTGGATTCAGTGCCGCCGCTTGTAAAATAGATGCCGCTTGCTTCTCCGCCAATGATGTTGGCGATTTTTTCACGGCAGTACTCCAGTATGTGCTTTGCTTTTCCTCCTGCATCATGCAGGCTGCTGGCATTTCCGTACATATCCATACTAAGCTTCTGATATACAGTAAGGGCTTCCTCACAAATAGGCGTTGTCGCTGCATAATCTAAATAAATCATCCGGTCTTCCTCCATCCGTTCTCCATAAAAAAACTCTTGAGTTTATTTTATCCTTGTGTAAATATAGGTGTCAAGACAGGTGTAAACAACAGGAGGATGGCATATGTCTAAAAAGACGATTGCAGTCATCGGTTCAGGGGCGGCGGCACTTTCCTTAGCTGCAGCTTTCCCGCCCTCATACGAAGTGACTGTTATCACAAAAAAAAGCGTCAAAAACAGCAATTCTGTCTATGCACAAGGCGGGATTGCTGCGGCCTATGCAAAAGATGACTCGATTGAAGCCCATCTGGAGGATACGTTATACGCAGGGTGCGGCCATAATAATCTAGCTATTGCAGCAGACGTATTACATGATGGAAAAATGATGGTTCAAAGCCTATTGGAGCGTGGATTTCCATTCGACCGCAATGAACGAGGCGGTGTTTGTCTTGGAAGAGAAGGGGCCCACTCATACAACCGCATATTTCATGCAGGCGGAGACGCAACAGGCAGGCTGCTTATCGATTATTTGCTCAAACGGATCAACAGCAAAATCAAGTTAATCGAGAATGAAATGGCAGCAGATTTGCTTATAGAGGACGGACGATGTATCGGCGTCATGACAAAAGACAGCAAAGGGCGGCTCAAGGTAAGGCACGCAGACGAAGTTGTGCTGGCTGCCGGCGGCTGTGGAAACCTGTTTCTTCACCATACGAATGATCTCACTGTCACAGGTGACGGTCTTTCTCTGGCTTACCGGGCCGGGGCGGAATTAACGGATTTGGAGTTTACTCAGTTTCACCCGACACTGCTTGTGAAAAATGGTGTTTCCTACGGGCTTGTTTCAGAAGCTGTCAGAGGGGAAGGCGGATGTTTAGTAGACGAAAACGGCCGCAGGATTATGGCTGAACGGCATCCTTTAGGTGACCTGGCTCCAAGAGATATTGTCTCACGGGTTATTCACGAAGAAATGGCAAAAGGAAATCGCGTTTATATAGACTTCAGTGCGATTTCTGATTTTGAAACGCGTTTCCCTACCATCACCGCTATTTGTGAAAAAGCAGGGATTGATATCCACAGCGGAAAAATTCCTGTTGCTCCGGGAATGCATTTCTTAATGGGAGGTGTTTCAGTTAATCGCTGGGGAGAAACGACAGTGCCGGGGCTTTATGCGATTGGCGAGACAGCATGCTCCGGTTTACATGGAGCAAACCGGCTTGCAAGCAATTCTTTATTGGAAGCGCTGGTATTTGGAAAAAGGGCAGCAGAGCATATTATCCAAAAACCGGTTTATAACAGGCAATATCAATCAGGGCTAGAAACCAGTGTCTTCTACGAGGTGCCGGATATAGAGATGCATGAACTGCAAAGCAAAATGACAAGCCACATGTCTATTCTGCGGGAACAAAGCAGTTTGATTGAGCTTAGCATCTGGCTTCATACGCTGCCTTTTCAGGAAGTAAATGTGAAGGATATCACAATTCGGCAGATGGAACTTTCTCATCTATGGCAAACTGCAAAGCTGATGACGTTTTCTGCGCTTTTGCGGGAGGAAAGCAGAGGGGCTCACTTCCGCACCGATTTTCCTCATGCTGAGGTGAGCTGGCAAGGAAGACAAATTGTCCATACAAAAAAAGGAACGAAGATCAGAAAAAACGAGGGGATTTGGAACAATGAATCATTTACAGCTGAAAAAATTACTGAATCACTTTTTTCTTGAGGATATTGGGACAGGGGATCTTACATCGCAGTCTATTTTTGGAGAACAGAGCTGTGAAGCGGAGATTGTTGCAAAGTCAGAGGGTATTTTTGCAGGAGCAGCGATCATAAAAGAAGGCTTTTCGTTATTGGACGAAAATGTTCAAATCATTTTACACAAAAAAGATGGGGACATGTTGCATAAAGGTGAAGTGATTGCCGAGTTACACGGTCCCGCAGCTGCGCTCCTTTCAGGAGAGCGGGTGGTATTAAATCTTATTCAGAGGCTGTCAGGAATTGCGACAATGACAAGAGAGGCTGTTCGGTGTCTGGATGATGAACAGATTAAAATTTGTGACACGAGAAAAACAACACCGGGGCTCAGAATGCTGGAGAAATATGCTGTCAGAGCCGGCGGCGGGTATAATCATCGATTCGGTTTGTATGACGGCATCATGATTAAAGATAATCATATCGCAGCATGCGGCTCTATTTTAGAGGCGTGCAAAAAAGCCCGTCAGGCCGCAGGGCACATGGTAAATATCGAGGTGGAAATTGAAACGGAGGGACAGCTGCGGGAAGCAATTGCAGCTGGAGCGGATGTTATTATGTTTGACAACTGTCCGCCTGATACGGTCCGTCATTTTGCAAAGCTCACACCAGCTCATATAAAAACTGAAGCCTCTGGCGGGATTACGTTAGAATCTTTGCCTGCTTTTAAAGGGACGGGTGTGAATTATATTTCATTAGGATTTCTGACTCATTCCGTCAAAAGTTTAGATATCAGCATGGATGTTACGTTATCAAATGAATCTGTGGAGGAATGCCGTTATGTCAATTCTTGATGTGATCAAACAATCGAATGATATGATGCCCGAAAGTTATAAAGAACTATCGAGAAAGGATATGGAAACGCGCGTTGCCGCCATTAAGAAAAAGTTCGGCAGCAGGCTCTTTATACCAGGCCATCATTATCAAAAGGATGAAGTGATACAATTTGCTGACCAAACAGGCGACTCCCTGCAATTGGCCCAAGTAGCGGAAAAAAACAAAGAAGCGGATTATATCGTATTTTGCGGCGTTCACTTTATGGCAGAAACCGCCGATATGCTGACAAACGAGCAGCAAACGGTCGTCCTGCCAGATATGAGAGCTGGATGTTCTATGGCTGACATGGCTGACATGCAGCAGACCAATAGGGCATGGAAGAAGCTTCAGCATATATTTGGAGATACGATCATACCTTTAACTTATGTGAACTCCACTGCGGAGATCAAGGCATTTGTCGGAAAGCATGGCGGAGCAACTGTAACTTCTTCGAATGCGAAAAAAGTGCTTGAATGGGCGTTTACACAGAAAAAAAGAATTTTATTTTTGCCTGATCAGCATTTAGGGAGAAATACGGCTTATGATCTGGGCATTGCGCTTGAAGATATGGCTGTGTGGGACCCGATGAAAGATGAATTAGTAGCTGAATCCGGGCATACGAATGTGAAAGTGATTTTGTGGAAAGGGCATTGCTCTGTTCACGAGAAATTCACCACTAAAAATATCCATGATATGAGAGAGCGATACCCCGACATTCAGATCATTGTGCACCCGGAATGTTCACACGAAGTCGTGACACTAAGCGATGATAACGGATCAACGAAATATATTATCGACACAATCAACCAGGCTCCGACGGGAAGCAAGTGGGCAATCGGGACAGAAATGAATCTTGTTCAGCGGATCATTCACGAGCATCCAGATAAACAAATCGAATCACTCAACCCTGACATGTGCCCTTGCCTGACAATGAACCGAATTGATTTGCCGCATTTGCTGTGGTCGCTGGAACAAATTGAAAAAGGAGAACCTTCAGGCGTCATCAAGGTGCCAAAAGCCATTCAGGAAGATGCACTCCTTGCCCTGAATCGAATGCTTTCGATCACGTAGATCAGAAATATTTTCCCTTCCTTTACTCATAACTTCTTTTGTTCAGGCATATGTTGTGAAGAAACATATTGTAATCACAGCTGAACTGTTCACGTTTTGCATAGGAGGGGAAAACGTTGAAAATCCATATCGTTCAAAAAGGCGATTCGCTCTGGAAAATAGCTGAAAAGTACGGAGTCGATGTTGAGGAAGTGAAAAAACTCAATACACAGCTTAGCAATCCAGACTTAATCATGCCTGGAATGAAAATAAAAGTGCCGTCAGAAGGAGTCCCGGTCAGAAAAGAGCCAAAAGCGGGCAAAAGTCCTGCGGCCGGGAGTGTGAAGCAAGAACATCCATATGCGAAAGAGAAGCCTAAATCCGTTGTCGATGTAGAAGACACAAAGCCGAAAGAAAAGAAGTCCATGCCGTATGTCCCGCCGATGCCTAATTTGCAGGAAAATGTGTACCCTGAAGCTGATGTGAACGATTATTATGATATGAAACAGCTTTTCCAGCCTTGGTCGCCTCCTAAACCGGAGGAGCCGAAAAAACATCATGACGGAAATATGGATCATATGTATCATATGCAAGACCAATTTCCACAACAGGAGGCTATGAGTAATATGGAAAATGCAAATTATCCGAATATGCCTAATATGCCAAAGGCGCCAGAGGTAGGCGGTATAGAAGAGGAAAACGTTCATCACACAGTTCCGAATATGCCGATGCCGGCTGTTCAGCCTTATTATCATTATCCGGCTCATTTCGTACCGTGTCCGGTGCCTGTTTCGCCAATTCTTCCAGGATCAGGATTATGCTATCCGTACTATCCGGCACAAGCTTATCCAATGCATCCGATGCATGGATACCAGCCAGGCTTTGTATCGCCTCAGTATGACCCGGGTTATGAAAACCAGCATCATGAAAACAGCCATCACGGACATTACGGTTCATACGGTGCGCCGCAATACGCATCTCCGGCTTATGGATCTCCGTATGGACATATGCCGTATGGCCCTTATTACGGCACTCCCCAAGTAATGGGAGCATACCAGCCTGCTGCGGCTCATGGTTACATGCCATACAAAGATCATGACGACTGCGGCTGTGACGGTGATCATCAGCCATATTTCTCTGCACCTGGCCATTCGGGAATGGGAGCTTATGGAAGCCCTAATATGCCATATGGCACAGCTAACCCAAATCCAAACCCATATTCGGCAGGAGTTTCTATGCCAATGACGAATCAGCCTTCTGTAAACCAAATGTTTGGCCGGCCGGAAGAAGAAAATGAGTAATCGTTCGGAACGATGTAAATCGTTCCTTTTTTTATTTTCAAGCAGATCACTGCCAAATGGAGAGAACTGACACGCTTAACATGCCCCCCATACGCACATGATAAAAGCGAGCAAACATGCTCAATTCGTCCACGGGGGGTTTTTCCATTGGGTAAAAAAATGACGATCGCTAGCTTGATTCTAATGACAGCCGGCTTAACAGCATGCGGAGCAAACGATAATGCTATGAATGATACGCGCAATAACGGCAATACCCGTCCAATCGGATATTATACAAATGAAAATGACGCCGATAGACAGGGAGACGGAATCGACCACGATGGTCCTGTTTCTGAATTAATGGAGGATCAGAACGACGGTAACCGAAACACCACGAATGTAAATAACCGTGACCGTGTTACTGCTGACGATCGTGTTCCTTTGGCAACTGACGGAACATATAACAACACGAATAACCGAAACATGAATCGGAATGCAGCGAACAACGGGTATGACAACCAAGAAAACAGAAGACTGGCTGCAAAAATTGCCAACCGTGTGAAACAAGTGAAAAACATCAATGACACACAAGTTATGGTATCGGATGACCGAGTAGTTATCGCAGTCAAAAGCCACAGAGAGTTCACAAAGTCTGACAGAGATAATGTCGTAAAAGCAGCGCGCAACTATGCAAATGGCCGTGACGTTCAAGTATCAACAGATAAAGGGCTGTTCAGAAAACTTCATAAAATGAACAACCGCTAGGAAGGAAGGGCTGCCGGAAGTGATATTCGGCAGCCTTTTTCTTTGCATCAGCGAACAATTCCCATTAAAGTGTACATAGAAAATGTAAAAGAAGGTGAAAACATGGCAGGCCATTCCAAGTGGAAAAACATTCAAAAAAGAAAAAATGCACAGGATGCAAAGCGCGGGAAAATATTTATGAAGCTGGCAAAAGAAATCTATGTGGCAGCGAAAGAAGGCGGAGCGGATCCAGAAGCAAATTCAGCATTGCGTCTTGTCATCGAAAAAGCAAAAGGCGCCAATATGCCGAATGAAAATATAGATCGGGCCATTAAAAAAGCTGCGGGAGGCCAAGATGGAAGCAGTTATGAAGAAATCACCTATGAAGGCTACGGCCCTTCAGGGATTGCCGTGATGGTTGAATGCGTAACAGATAATAAAAACCGAACGGCGTCAAATGTGCGGACAGCCTTTAATAAAAATGGCGGAAGCCTGGGAGAAAGCGGATGTGTAGCCTTTTTATTTGAACGGAAGGGTTTCATTACGATAGACCGCACTGAACGGCAAATAGAAGAAGATGAGCTCATGCTTGATGTGCTTGAAGCAGGAGGAGAAGAGCTGCGAATTGAAGAAGACCTATATGAGGTTTTCACAGAGCCTGAGCATTTTGAAGAGGTGAAAACAGCCCTCGAATCGAAATATCCAATTTCTTCGGCGGAGGTGACCATGCTTCCCAATACCTATGCAGAAGCCGATGATCAGGCTGTTGAGAAGCTGGAAACATTAATAGACATCCTTGAAGATGACGATGATGTTCAAGAAGTGTATACAAACTATCGCTCATAAAAAAACCGGCACGATGTCATATCGGGCCTGTTTTAGTATGTTCAGGAGACACGTTCACTATCATGAGTGTATTCTTTCTCCCAGAAATCAGCGTTTTTGATACCCAGCGCTTTTGGATCAAAGACCGGGTCTAAGCCCTGCTTCTTTTGGCGCTCATAATCCTTTAAAGCAAGAAGCGCCGGCTTGGCAAGCAGCACAATGGCAATGACGTTCAGCCATACCATAATGCCAAGCCCTGCATCCCCTAATGCCCAAGCAAGTGAAGCTGTTTTCACAGTACCATAGAACGTGGCGGCTAAAATAATCAGTTTTAAGCCAAGCATCGCCCATTTGCTTTCTCTGCCTCGTGCTAAATAGGCGATATTTGTTTCTGCGATGTAGTAATACGCCATAATTGTTGTAAAAGCGAAGAAGAATAAAGCGATGGCAACAAAGCCTGCACCGAATCCGGGAAGAACACTGTCAATTGCCGCTTGTGTGAAACCAGGTCCTGCTTCTACGCCTTTAAGCTGGTGAACGATAAAGGAACCATCTGCAGCCTGGGTATTGTACATGCCGGTAAACAAGATCATGAAAGCTGTAGCGGAACATACAAACAAGGTGTCAATATAAACAGAAAATGCCTGAACCAGTCCCTGCTTGACCGGATGAGAAACTTCTGCAGCAGCTGCCGGATGCGGGCCTGTTCCCTGGCCGGCTTCGTTTGAGTAAATGCCACGTTTAACGCCCCAGGAAATCGCCATGCCGATCAAGCCGCCAAAAGCGGAATCCAATGCAAAGGCGCTTTTGAATATTAATGAGATCACAGCAGGCAATTCAGACACATTCATGACAATAATAATCAAAGACAGCAGGATATATCCAATTGCCATAAATGGAACAATCATTTGCGCCGCATTGGCAATTCGTTTGACGCCGCCAAAAATAATGAACCCTAATAATAAAACCAGACCACACCCTGTGACGAAAGGAGAGATGCCGAATGCATTTTGGATCCCAGCCGCAATGGAGTTGGATTGTACGCCCGGCATTAGAAAGGCCATTGCAATAAGGGCAGCAGCGGCAAATAAGACGGCAAACCACTTAATGCCTAAGCCTTTTTCTATATAATAAGCAGGGCCGCCCCGATATTGACCGTCTTGTTTCACTTTGTAAATTTGAGCAAGCGTTGATTCTACAAAGGCACTCGCCGCCCCGATAAAGGCAATCGCCCACATCCAGAACACTGCACCGGGTCCGCCGAATGCAATTGCTGTCGCCACTCCCGCGATGTTTCCTGTGCCCACACGGCCGGACAGCGCAATCGATAACGCTTGGAAAGATGAAACGCCGGCTTCAGAGCTCTTGCCTTTGAACATCTGAACAATCATTTCTTTTAAATGTCGGACTTGTAAAAAACGGGTCATAATTGAAAAGGCGAATCCAATTCCCAATAAAATATAAATGACGGGCGTACTCCATAAGACCGCATTCAAACTAGCAACAAAATCTGCCATCAAGCTTCCCCCTCACTTCAAATTCGAATACATGTATAAAAAGGATTTTGGTCTAATCGAACTATTTCTACAATCGATTTGTCACATTATATGACCTGTAATTATCAATAAGAAGAGGAAGGGAAAAAGAAAAAACGCGGCGTATCGACTACGCTGCGTTTTTCTACAGAGGCAAACTTATGGCAATTGTTATAAAATCCTTCAGCAACAAATAGCCTAGTTCAGTCAAACCGTATATAAAGGATAAAGCAATCACAAAATGATTGAAATGCTTTTCATCATTTGTTCCGTTCATCTTATTCATGTTTCATCACCTCACTGACGCCTGCGGCGGTTCTTCACGGATCCAATGATCATCTTTTCGCCAATCATATGTTTCATCAGTATCAAGATGTAAAGTCTGATTGCCGATTTTCACTGTATTGTGATTGATCCACGTCACTGCTGGGCGGCTGTCAGGGTAATTCCAGTAGATTGTTCTCTTGACAAGTGTTTTTTCATTTACAAGTTCACCTCTGGCTGCATCTAAGCTCAAGGTGTTTTCGGATACATAAGTGTTTAACGTATAGCTGCCGTCCGGCGATTCAACCGATTGGACGAGATTGCCTTTCGGAACGCTTTTTAGTGAGAATAACATCCAATAGATGGCGCCGCCGAAGAAGACCAGCAGGGCAAACATAATAAGCGGGATGTTGCTGCGTGTCTTAATGTGACTCTCTCCCTTTTTTTCTCTCATTTTACTATATATCGGATTCATATGATCTTTACATTTCTTTAAAATTACCTTAATAAAGCAATGATAAGATGAAATAAAGCCAATAAAGGGTGAGGGGAGACAGAAATGGAGAAAACGTATTGTCATTCCGGCGAGAAGGACCCAGAAGCGGTCTACTTAACTGTGAGAGGCTATCGAATTAAGCTGTCGCCTGAACAAATGAAACTGATTTCTGCCGTCAGAAAGTAAAAAATACATGATAAAGGCAGCCGCTTGTGCGGCTGCCTTTTTGATTTAAGAATATTTTCTTTTCCGCTGTGCGAAATGCTTTTGAAACCAATCTTTCTTATATAAAAATGCGATGATCTCCAGCCAAAAACCCGGAATCTTTTTGGGGAATATCGGTTTTTTGTAGAGTGCATGATATGCGGATTTTAAGTCGTCCCACTGCGTGCATGTTTTTGTCTGCTCAAATCTCGCAACATCAATCACCCGCACCGCCCCGGTTTCTGTCAATATCAGATTCCGCAAATGAATATCTGACGGGTTCAGTCCGGCTGCCCGGGCGTCAGAAAGCGCTTCTTCAACCTGCTGAATCATGTCATCACTGATTGCAATGCCTTTCTTCAGACAGTTATAAAAGGTTTCACCTTTAATATATTCCATGAGAATAAATGAATCGCCAGTTTCGTAAATGTCAGGATAGAATGCGGACCCGGCTAATTTTTCATAGATCGCTGCTTCTTTGACTGCTGTCGCTTGATATTCCGGAAAAAATACTTTCAGCGCCATTTTTCGACCGCCTTCTGTTAAGGCAAACACATAGGCGCTTCTTCCCTTGCCGATTAGTGTTAATTCCTCGGATTTCTCTTTGACTTTATCAAATCTGCTGTTCTTGCGGTATATGACGGTATGGGCCAGTGCCTCTGCTTTTGTCAGCATTTCATTCACCTTCTTTGCTCTATTTTATGCAGCTGTTTATAGGAAAATCATAAACTGTTCAGGAAAAAGAGCCTAATTCTAGTGTATCTGGTCTTGAAGAAGAAGGCTACTTATAAGCATGAATTGTGATAAAAGAGACATAGAACGTTTAATTTCCATTCTTGAAAAGCGCTTACAAATGGGATAGTATTAATTTTAAATAAAGCGCTTTCGTGAATGATCAAGGGGGAAGAAGCCATGACAAAACAGATTGTAACAGGGATTATCGGTGCAGGCCGCATCGGCAAACTTCATGTTCAAAATATAAGCCGGATTCCTCACATGAAAATAAAAGCAGTCTCTGACATTCAGGCAAGCCGTATAAAAAGCTGGGCCGACAGTCATCAGATTGAATACATAACCTCTGATTATCGTGATTTATTACATGATCCTGATATTGATGCTATTTTTATTTGCTCTCCTACAGCCGTACATGCACAGATGATCAAAGAAGCAGCCGAGGCGAAAAAGCATATATTTTGTGAGAAGCCCGTTAGTTTCTCTCTGGACGAAACGAGTGAAGCGCTTGCGGCTGTCCGGAAACACGGTGTAACACTTCAAGTCGGATTTAACCGCCGCTTTGATCCTCATTTTAAGAAAATCAAAACGATTGTTGAAAATGGTGAAATCGGTACGCCTCATTTATTAAAAATCACTTCTCGGGACCCAGAACCCCCGAATATAGATTATGTCCGTACGTCAGGCGGGTTGTTTATGGATATGTCGATCCATGATTTTGATATGGCCAGATATATTATGAAAAGCGAAGTGACGGAAGTGTATGCCAAAGGGGCAGCTTTGGTGAATCCTTCTTTTGCGGAGCTGGGTGATATTGATACAGCTGTTATTACACTGACTTTTGAAAACGGTGCCATGGCTGTGATTGATAACAGCCGCCAAGCTGTGTACGGATATGACCAGCGGGTTGAGGTTTTCGGGACGAAAGGCTCTGCAGCGGCTGACAATAGCAGGCCGACAACGGTTGAGGTGTCAACAGCTGATTTTGTGATGAAGGATAAACCGCATTTCTTTTTCCTTGAACGCTATAAGGATTCATATGAGGAGGAGATTCTCCGTTTTGCAGAAGCGATCGGCACAAACCAGGAGACTCCCTGCACCGGCAATGACGGTTTACAGGCCGGAAGGATCGCCAGAGCAGCACAGCAATCGCTTGCTTTTGGCATGCCTGTCAGCATTGAGCACACTGAAAAAATCGCTTTTTAATCTAACAGGATTACAATTCAGCAAGCTTGGGTATATACTCCATTGATACTTTAAGTAGGCGGTGGAGAAAATGAATACAGTACATGTTAAAGGAAATGTTTTGAACAAAATCGGAATTCCTTCTCACATGGTTTGGGGTTATATTGGCGTTGTCATCTTTATGGTTGGAGACGGCCTCGAACAAGGCTGGCTGTCTCCTTTTCTCGTTGATCATGGTCTCAGTATGCAGCAATCCGCATCGTTATTTACCATGTACGGCATTGCTGTCACCATCTCAGCTTGGCTTTCAGGAACGTTTGTCCAAACTTGGGGGCCGAGAAAAACGATGACCGTCGGATTGCTTGCATTTATCCTCGGTTCGGCCGCTTTTATCGGCTGGGCGATTCCTCATATGTATTATCCGGCTCTCTTGGGCAGCTATGCTCTTAGAGGCTTGGGATATCCGCTGTTTGCATACTCTTTTCTCGTATGGGTGTCATACAGCACCTCTCAAAATATTCTCGGAAAAGCCGTCGGATGGTTTTGGTTTATGTTTACGTGCGGCCTTAACGTGCTCGGCCCGTTCTATTCCAGCTATGCAGTTCCGGCCTTTGGAGAAATCAATACGCTTTGGAGCGCTTTACTGTTTGTGGCGGCAGGCGGAATTCTTGCCTTATTTTTTAACAAAGATAAATTCACTCCGATACAAAAACAAGATCAGCCGAAATGGAAAGAATTGTCGAAGGCATTTACAATTATGTTTGAAAACCCTAAGGTAGGCATCGGCGGAGTGGTCAAGACGATTAATGCGATAGGACAATTTGGATTTGCCATCTTTCTTCCTACTTATTTAGCACGATACGGGTATTCGGTTTCGGAATGGCTGCAAATATGGGGGACGCTGTTTTTTGTGAATATTGTGTTTAATATCATTTTCGGTGCAGTCGGAGATAAACTTGGCTGGCGCAATACGGTCATGTGGTTTGGCGGTGTCGGATGCGGTATTTTTACGCTGGCGCTGTATTACACGCCTCAGCTGATCGGGCATCAGTATTGGGTGCTCATGATTATCGCCTGCTGCTACGGCGCGGCTTTAGCAGGGTACGTTCCATTAAGCGCGCTTTTGCCGACGCTTGCACCTGATAATAAAGGTGCTGCCATGTCAGTGTTGAATTTGGGATCTGGTTTATGTGCGTTTATCGCGCCGGGCATCGTGAGTCTTTTCATTGGGCCGCTCGGTGCAGGCGGCGTGATTTGGATCTTTGCGGCATTGTATTTTTTCAGTGCCTTTCTGACGCGATTCTTGACAATTTCTGAGCAAAGCACAGATGTGTATACGGAGGAACGGTTTGTCAGGGAAAATGTGCAGACAAATTTTGATAAAACGGTTAAGCAGTAGCCTCTTTGGTCAAACTAATCATAAACGTGTGCAAAGAGGTGTAGAGGGTGAAACGATTCAGCACGGCGTATCTTTTGCTGGGCATTCTTTGCTCAGCGGCAGTATTTTTAATAGGAGCTCCTTCCCGCGCACTTGGCGCGGAAGTGGAGCACTATGAGCCGCTGCAGGTGCATGTGCAGCTTGAAAAGGTGTATTTGGACGGCGATGTCAGCATTGAGCATAAGCATGAAAAAGTGTTTTCTATGGATGATTTTTGGGCAGCTTATGCCGGGTGGACGCTTGTGGAACAAAAAAAGGGATATGTGCTCTTCCGGAAGCAAATGGACGATATATCTCCGCTCAGCAAGGTCAACGGGTATATCGGTGTATCGGATAATGGAGTGATTTCCACTTTTCATGGGCGGCCTGAGCCAGCTTCCGAACCAATTCAGTCTTTTTTTCAAATTGATTTAGAAAGGCTGGAAAGCCATATGCAAAAAAATCTGCTGAAAGGCATTCCATTTCGGACAAAAGCGGAGTTTGAGGATGTCATCGAACATATGAAGACATACAGCGGGTAACGTCCGCTGATTGAAGACATGTATTCATGTCTTTTTTTTCGTGAAAGAATGAGAGAGAAGCGAACATATGTTAACTTTTCTATAAGACTTTGGCTGTTTTTATGGTACAATGAAGAACAGTCAAAGAGGTGAATTTGCGTGATTGAATTTGTTAAAGGGACGATTGATTATGTATCTCCCCAATATATTGTCATAGAGAACGGCGGCATCGGCTATCAGATTTTCACGCCGAATCCGTTTATATATAAGGAGAGAAGCCAGGAAACGATTTTTACATACCATCATATCAGAGAGGATGCTTTTTCGCTTTACGGTTTTTCAACAAGAGAGGAGAAGGCGCTCTTTACAAAGCTGTTAAACGTGACCGGAATTGGCCCGAAAGGAGCACTTGCCATCTTGGGCTCGGGTGATCCCGGAGCGGTCATCCAAGCAATTGAAAATGAGGATGAAGCTTTTTTGGTCAAGTTTCCTGGAGTAGGAAAGAAAACCGCACGCCAGATTATTCTAGATTTAAAAGGAAAGCTGGCAGATGTTGTGCCTGAAATGATTGAAAATCTGTTTAATCATGAAGAAAGGCTTGAAAAGCAAACAGCGGAAACGGCTCTTGAAGAAGCACTTGAAGCCCTCAGGGTTCTCGGATATGCTGAAAAAGAAATCAAAAAGGTGCTTCCTCACCTTAAAGAAGAAATTGGGCTGACAACAGACCAATATGTGAAAAAAGCATTACAAAAACTATTAAAGTAAGGTGATGTTCATGGATGAACGGCTCGTCTCAAGTGAAGCAGACAACCATGAATCAGTGATAGAGCAAAGCCTGAGGCCGCAAAATCTGGCACAGTATATCGGGCAGCATAAGGTAAAAGAAAATTTGCGCGTGTTTATAGATGCGGCGAAAATGAGACAGGAGACGCTGGATCATGTTCTTCTGTACGGGCCGCCCGGACTCGGAAAAACAACGCTTGCTTCGATTGTTGCTAATGAAATGGGAGTGGAATTGCGGACGACCTCAGGGCCTGCGATTGAAAGGCCTGGTGATTTGGCTGCTATATTAACGGCGCTGGAACCGGGAGATGTATTATTTATTGATGAAATACATAGGCTGCACAGATCGATCGAAGAGGTGCTTTATCCTGCAATGGAAGACTTTTGCCTGGACATTGTGATTGGCAAAGGCCCATCTGCCCGCTCGGTTCGGCTCGACCTTCCGCCTTTTACGCTGGTGGGAGCCACGACGAGAGTGGGGCTTTTGACGGCTCCTTTAAGAGACAGATTCGGCGTAATGTCTCGCCTTGAGTACTATACACAAGAAGAACTGGCGGATATTGTCACAAGAACCGCTGATGTATTCGAGGTTGAGATTGATAAACCGTCGGCTCTTGAAATTGCAAGAAGATCGAGAGGGACGCCCCGCGTGGCGAACCGCCTGCTGAGAAGGGTGCGCGATTTTGCCCAAGTGCTGGGTGACAGCAGGATTACGGAAGACATTTCTCAGAATGCGCTGGAGCGGCTTCAGGTTGACCGCCTCGGTTTGGATCATATTGATCATAAGCTGCTGATGGGCATGATCGAAAAATTCAACGGCGGCCCAGTAGGCCTTGATACGATTTCAGCTACCATCGGCGAGGAATCGCATACGATTGAAGACGTATATGAACCATATCTGCTGCAAATTGGATTTATACAAAGAACGCCGCGTGGAAGGATCGTGACACCGGCCGTTTATCATCATTTCCAAATGGAGGCTCCCCGATATGACTGAATTTCCTAAGATCATTATGATTCTTGGTGCTGTTTTGCTTATTATCGGAGCAGTTTTGCATTTTGTCGGCAAGATGCCGGGAGATATTTTTGTAAAAAAAGGAAATGTTGCGTTTTTCTTCCCGGTTGTCACTTGTATTATTATAAGTGTGGTATTATCAATTTTGCTTAATCTTTTTGGCAGAATGAAATAACAAAAGACTAGAATAAAGGTGAAATCATCATGAAAGTCGATTTATTTGATTTTGAACTACCAGAACGTTTAATTGCACAAGTACCGTTGGAGCAGCGTGATGCTTCAAGGCTGATGGTGCTCGATAAACATACAGGAGAGCTTACTGACAGCTCGTTTAAACACATTATCAGCTTCTTTAACGAAGGCGATTGTCTAGTCCTGAACAATACCCGGGTACTGCCTGCGCGGTTATTCGGCACAAAAGAGGATACCGGCGCGAAAGTGGAACTTCTTTTGTTGAAACAGGAAACCGGTGATAAATGGGAAACACTTGCCAAACCGGCGAAACGGGTGAAAAAAGGAACTGTTGTCACATTTGGAGACGGAAGATTGAAGGCAATCTGCACGGAAGAGCTTGAGCACGGCGGCAGAAAGATGGAATTTCAATATGACGGTATTTTCTACGAGGTGCTTGAATCCCTTGGAGAGATGCCGCTCCCTCCATATATCAAAGAACAGCTTGATGACAAAGAGCGCTACCAGACAGTGTATTCAAAAGAAATCGGCTCTGCTGCTGCGCCTACAGCTGGCCTTCACTTCACGGAAGAAATCTTACAGCAGCTGAAAGACAAAGGCGTGCAAATTGAGTTCATCACACTGCACGTAGGCCTTGGAACGTTTCGCCCTGTGAGTGCCGATGAAGTGGAAGAGCATAATATGCATGCAGAGTTTTATCAAATGTCAGAAGAAACGGCTGCAGCCTTAAACAAAGTAAGAGAAAATGGCGGTCGGATCATTTCTGTCGGCACGACCTCGACACGCACGCTTGAGACGATTGCCGGGGAACATGACGGGCAATTTAAAGCATCAAGCGGCTGGACATCTATTTTTATTTATCCGGGCTATGAATTTAAAGCCATTGACGGAATGATTACAAACTTCCATTTGCCGAAATCGTCATTGATTATGCTGGTCAGCGCGCTTGCTGGAAGAGAAAACATTCTGCGTGCCTATAACCATGCAGTGGAAGAGGAATACCGTTTCTTCAGCTTCGGAGACGCGATGCTGATTATATAATTTGAGAACAGGAGGCCTCATCAAAAGTGGCTGAACAACCAATACGCTATGAATTTATAAAAGAATGCAAACAAACAGGAGCGCGGCTGGGCAAAGTGCATACGCCTCACGGCTCCTTCGAAACGCCGGTTTTTATGCCGGTCGGCACACTGGCGACAGTCAAAACAATGTCGCCTGAAGAGCTGAAAGCAATGGATGCAGGCATCATTTTGAGCAACACTTATCATCTATGGCTTCGTCCGGGCCAAGACATTGTCAAAGAAGCGGGCGGGCTCCATAAATTTATGAACTGGGACCGCGCAATTTTAACAGATTCAGGCGGTTTTCAGGTCTTTTCTTTAAGCAAGTTTCGTAATATAGAGGAAGAGGGTGTCCATTTCCGCAATCATCTAAATGGAGACAAGCTGTTTTTATCTCCGGAAAAAGCGATGGAGATCCAAAACGCACTCGGCTCTGATATTATGATGGCGTTTGACGAATGCCCGCCATACCCGGCGGAGTACGACTACATGAAGAGGTCAGTTGAACGGACAAGCCGTTGGGCGGAACGCTGCCTGAATGCACACAATCGTCAGGATGAACAAGGGCTGTTTGGTATTGTACAAGGCGGAGAATATGAAGATCTGCGGACACAAAGTGCGAAGGACTTGATTTCGCTTGATTTTCCGGGATATGCTATAGGCGGATTGTCTGTAGGTGAACCGAAGGATGTCATGAACCGTGTACTCGAATTCACAACACCGCTCTTGCCGAAGGATAAACCGAGATATCTGATGGGAGTAGGTTCTCCGGACGCACTGATCGACGGAGCGATCCGCGGGGTCGATATGTTTGACTGTGTGCTGCCTACACGGATTGCAAGAAACGGCACAGTGTTTACTGCTGAAGGACGACTCAATATGAAAAATGCGAAATTTGAAAGAGACTTCCGTCCGATTGATGAAGAGTGTGATTGCTATACATGTAAAAACTACACTCGCGCGTACATTAGGCACTTGATTCGCTGCAATGAAACATTCGGCCTTCGATTAACAACTTACCATAACCTTCATTTTCTGTTACACTTAATGGAGCAGGTAAGACAGGCTATTCGCGAGGATCGTCTGGGTGATTTCAGAGAAGAGTTCTTTGAGCGTTACGGCTATAACAAGCCAAATGCGAAAAGCTTCTAAATAAACATAACAGGCTTATAGAAAGGGGTGAAAATGATGACTGGCACTTTAGGTACATTGGTTCCTATTATTTTAATGTTTGCGGTCCTTTACTTCTTGCTGATTCGTCCTCAGCAAAAGCAGCAAAAGGCTGTACGCCAAATGCAAGAGGAACTGAAAAAAGGCGATTCAGTAGTGACAATCGGGGGATTGCACGGTACTGTTGACTCTATCGACGAAAGCAAAGTCGTAATTAAGACTGGTGATAACACACGTCTTACGTTCGACCGCCGCGCGATCAGAGAAGTTTCTGCTGCTGAATAACAGCAGGAGCTATACATAGCAAACAAAAAAGAGCGGGCAAGTGAGCCCGCTCTTTTTTATGTGGAAGACCTGTTTCCCCTCATGTTCACGCCGAAAATCCCGCCCAGCATGCACACCCCTAAAAATCCCAGATGGAAGATCAGCTGTTCTGCTGTAAATGTCTTTCCGAATCCTAAATACTGAAACAATAAGATAATCAGAGAAAAACTTAAGGCAGTCAATGCTCCAATCATCCAGCCTCTTTCCTTGCCTTTCCCGCCTGAAATGAACCCGCCGATAAATAAAGAGAGAAATGAGATAGCTGTGATCAGCCAGTTAAATGATGATTCTTCCAGCGAGGTTGCGGTCAATAAAAGTGAAACCGCCAAACTTGTCAGGAGCATGGCTGCAAATATGGCGATTAAACCGTAAAGAATGCCTTTTCCAACTTGTTTCGTCTCCTCCATGATTGTCTCCTTTCTGCCTGTATTAAAAGGCTTCTGTTCTTTTTGCACAAAGCCGTCAGACATGCTGATGGCTCGTCTTTGTAAAAATGTATTCCCTTATCCCATGAATTAGACGTAAAAGCTTTGTGAAATGCAATCGGTTTTTCTTACATAAATTGATCATTTTGTTGCAACCTATAATGAGTTGGAGGTGCATGATGGAAGAGCTTCTCACTATTGCGTTTCGCACAGTCGTATTGTATTTTGTGATATTGATCATTTTTCGTCTCATGGGCAAACGGGAGATCGGAGAGCTTAGTATATTAGATCTCGTTGTCTTTATCATGATGGCTGAAATTGCCGTTTTAGCCATAGAAAACGTAGACGATCATCTATTTCATACCATTTTGCCAATGCTTGTATTAATGATCATTCAAGTGACTTTGGCATACTTTTCTTTAAAAAACCGAAAAGTCCGCCAGCTTCTTGACGGTAAGCCGACCATAATTATCAAATATGGAAAAATTGACGAAGACGCCATGAAATCACAGCGTTATAATTTTGATGATTTAATGGTTCAGCTCAGAGAAAATAGCATCGACAGAGTAGCTGACGTATCATTTGCTATTTTAGAGCCGTCGGGCAAACTGACTATTGTTAAGAAAGAAAACAGCGGAGAGCATCGACAGCTCGAAATGCCGCTCATTATAGACGGCTTCATTCAAACAGAAAACCTGTCCAGAATCAGTAAAGATAAAAAATGGCTGCTCGAAAGTTTGCAAAAACACGGATACACAAACCCTTCAGATATTTCTTTTTGCTCGTTTACAGACGGAGAATTATTTATTGATGAAAAAGATGGGCACCGCCCGTGACCGTTATCGGACGATTAGACGTCCGATAATGGGAATGCGGCGAAGCTCATCTTTTTTAATTAAACGGAAAACGAGCAGGAGGATGATATAAATGGCGGCGCTCACCGCAATCCATCCGGCTAGATTGACAGCCTCAGATGCTCCAAAGCTTATATATTGTTTGATGGCGGAGCTGATAAATCCGCAAATTACAATAACAGCGAAGCTGAGCGCATACTCCTTGATTTTGATGCTGATCGGCAGCACTTTGCTTACGGTTGCTGCGTGCAATAGCGTGACGAGCACCATGCCTGTCACAATGGCTAATGCCGCGCCCATAATGCCAAGAGAAGGCCTTGTGGCAAGGACAAAAATAAGGCCTGTTTTGACAAGCGCTCCGATTAAGCTGTTCATCATCGCAGCTCCAGCCAAATTAAGCGCCTGCAGCACAGCTTGAAGCGGGCCTTGGAAATAATAAAGCAGAAAAAACGGGGCCATTACTTTTATAAATACAGCTGCGCCTGAGGAACCGTACATCACTCTCATCAGCTCATCTGCAAATACAAATAAAATAACAACTGAAATGCCTCCGCTGAGCAGACAGAGACGCATCGCCTGTTCCAAGCGGTATTCCACCACCTGCAATTTTTTCTGCTCCATTCCTTCACTGATCGCAGGAACAAGCGCGGTCGACAAAGAATATGTAATAAAGCTGGGCAGAGTCAGCAGCGTCATGGCAAAGCCGGTCAGTTCCCCGTATTGCTTTGTTGCGGCAACTGTTGCCACACCGGCGATGGCAAGGCTTTGAGCGACGACGATTGGCTCGAAAAACCAAGAGAGGTTTCCGATAAAGCGGCTCCCGGTTGTTGGAAGGGACACGCTCATTAATTGGGTAAAGGTTTGTTTTCCGTTTTTAATTGACTGGAAAAAATGCTTTCTGATTTTAATTGTCTTTTTATACTTAAAGCAAACGAATAAATAAAGAAGTGATGCCAGCTCCCCTGCCACTGAGGATAGCATTGCTCCGGCTGCAGCATATTCAATTCCGTAAGGGAGAAAAATCGTTGTGCAGACAGCCACGAGTGAAATCCGGACGACCTGTTCAAGGACTTGTGACATAGCAAGCGGGTTCATATTCTGTTTTCCTTGAAAATATCCCCTCAGCACACTCGATATAGCAATAATCGGCACAACCGGCGTAATGGCCAAGAGCGGATACAGTGTTCGCTTATCTGTCAGCATCGTTTCAGCCATAACCGGGGCGAAAAACAGAAACAGCGGTGTAAAGATGAGGCTGAGCACTCCCGTGATGGTCAGAGACATGACTAAAATATTTTTCGTTTTTTGATGATCTCCGCGCGCACTGGCTTCAGCGACTAGCTTGCTGATCGCGACCGGCAGACCGAATTGAGTTAATGTAGTGGCCAAGAAGAAGGTAGGCGCCGCCATCATGTAAAGCCCGACTCCTTCTTCACCGATAAAACGGGCGATAACCACCCGGTTGACAAACCCGAGCATTCTTGTAACCATTCCTGCTGCGATAAGGATAAGAGTGCCCTTTAAAAACGTCTGTTTCGCCATTTTTACCCCCTGCCTTCTCAAACTACCTGGAATCATATACAATAAAGATATGCGTATATATCGTCCAAGCATGACAAGTCTTCTTGAAAAACAATAAAAAAGGAGCGTGGAATTCGTGGAGAAGCATCCAGCCGATCTATATAAAGACCACGTCAGGCCGTTTCTTTACAGCAAACTGGAAGAGTTTAAGATTCTCGGGTATGATGATGTTGAACTCGAAAGTTTGTGGTCATACTTAACAGATAAGAAGTGGAAAAAGAAAACGGAACTGAACATTTATGAACTGGCGAGTGATATTTTATCAGTGAAAATTGGCGAATTTATGAACTATGCAACCGTTGAGTCATTTAAAACGTCTAATTGGCTGGGCAGTGAAGAGGGCCAGGAAGCATTGGAAGAACTGCTGAGATAGCAGGTTGATTCGCACAGGTTTAAGGGAGGATATACATAATGAAAAAAGGACGCTTGATTGCGTTTTTCCTTTTCGTTCTATTGATCGGCACGGGCTTGGGCTATTTTACGAAGCCTGCCGCTAACAATATTACGTTAGGATTGGATTTGCAAGGCGGATTTGAGGTGCTGTATGATGTACAGCCTGTAAAAAAAGGTGACAAAATCACAAAAGACGTTCTGGTCAGCACTGTAGAGGCATTGAACCGCCGGGCCAATGTTCTCGGTGTCAGCGAACCGAACATCCAAATTGAAGGGAATAACCGGATTCGCGTTCAGCTCGCTGGTGTGACAAACCAAAACAGAGCGCGTGAAATTCTGGCGACTGAAGCGCAGCTTTCTTTCAGAGATACGAATGACAAAGAATTGCTGAATGGCTCTGACCTCGTCGAAAACGGAGCTAAACAAACGTATGACGCCAAAACAAATGAACCGATTGTCAGCATTAAACTGAAAGATGCTGATAAATTCGGCGAAGTGACCAAAAAGGTCATGAAAATGGCGCCAAACAACCAGCTTGTTATTTGGATGGATTACGAAAAAGGGGACTCATTTAAAAAAGAGGTTCAAAAAGAGCACCCTAAATATGTATCCGCCCCAAATGTAAGTCAGGAATTAAACACAACTGACGTTACAATTGAAGGGCAATTTACGGTTCAAGAAGCAAAAGATTTAGCCAGCATTTTAAACGCAGGCGCACTTCCTGTGAAACTGACTGAAAAGTATTCAACATCAGTAGGCGCACAATTCGGCCAGCAGGCTCTCCATGATACGGTGTTTGCCGGTATTGTCGGTATCGCAATTATTTTCTTATTTATGCTTTTCTATTACCGTCTGCCGGGATTAATCGCGGTGATTACGCTATCTGTTTATATCTACATTACACTCCAGATCTTTGACTGGATGAATGCCGTACTCACGCTTCCGGGAATTGCCGCTCTCATTTTAGGTGTCGGGATGGCTGTTGACGCCAACATTATTACCTATGAGCGGATTAAAGAAGAACTCAAGCTAGGAAAGTCAGTCCGCTCTGCCTTCCGTTCAGGAAACAGACGGTCATTTGCGACGATTTTTGATGCGAATATTACAACCATTATTGCAGCGGTTGTGCTCTTTATCTTTGGGACAAGCTCTGTTAAAGGGTTTGCGACAATGCTGATCCTATCGATTTTGACAAGCTTTATCACTGCCGTTTTCTTATCGAGATTTCTCCTCGCTCTCCTTGTGGAAAGCAGATGGCTTGATCGGAAAAAAGGCTGGTTTGGTGTCAATAAGAAACATATCATGGATATTCAGGATACGGATGAAAATACAGAGCCGCATACGCCATTCCAAAAATGGGATTTCACGAGCAAACGCAAATACTTCTTTATTTTCTCCAGTGCGGTCACGGTTGCCGGGATTATTATCCTGCTTGTGTTCAGGCTGAATCTTGGCATTGACTTTGCAAGCGGTGCACGGATTGAAGTGCAAAGCGACCATAAGCTGACGACAGAGCAAGTTGAGAAGGACTTTGAATCTCTGGGTATGGACCCTGATACTGTAGTTCTGTCAGGCGAAAAGAGCAATATCGGTGTTGCCCGTTTTGTCGGGGTGCCAGATAAAGAAACCATAGCAAAAGTAAAAACATATTTTAAAGACAAATACGGATCTGAGCCAAATGTCAGCACAGTTTCACCGACAGTCGGTAAGGAGCTTGCAAGAAATGCGCTGTACGCAGTTGCTATAGCTTCTATTGGCATCATTATTTACGTTTCAATCCGATTCGAATACAAAATGGCGATTGCTGCCATCGCCTCATTGCTATATGACGCATTCTTTATCGTCACGTTCTTCAGTATTACAAGGCTTGAGGTAGATGTTACGTTCATCGCGGCCATCTTGACGATAATCGGGTATTCCATTAACGATACAATCGTTACATTTGACAGGGTCCGCGAGCATATGAAAAAGCGTAAGCCGAAAACCTTTGCCGATCTGAACCATATTGTAAACCTGAGCCTGCAGCAAACCTTTACACGTTCAATTAACACTGTATTAACTGTTGTGATTGTTGTTGTGACATTGCTGATCTTTGGAGCATCTTCTATTACTAACTTCTCAATTGCTTTATTGGTCGGGCTGTTAACAGGCGTTTATTCTTCTCTATACATTGCCGCACAAATTTGGCTTGCATGGAAAGGAAGAGAACTGAAAAAAGATTCGGCGCAATAAAAAATATCAGGCTGTCCTCTGCAGGGCAGCCTGTTTTTTGAAGTTTCATTGAACTTAAAATAGACATTTGCTATAATGACATACGCTTACATTTAAACATATATATGGTGTTAAAAGTGTTTATGACTGGTTTTCAGATATGTAGGAGGGTTTATATATGAGGGTTCGCGAATCAGAGCTGCCGGGCATAGGACAAAAAGTTGAAATGATTACTAGAAACCGTGATAAAATTTCAATTATCATTCATCATGACGGACGAAGAGAGCTTTACTATTTTGACGAAAACGACCATGAGGAATGTGTTGCCTCCGTGCAGTTTGATGACGCTGAAGCAAGGCAAATGTCTGCAATTCTTGGCGGAATGGCATATAAACCGAAAGCGTTAGAACAGGTCGAGTCAGCCCTTGATGATTTGATTATAGAGTGGTGTAAAGCAGAGGCGGGAGCGCCTGCCATTCATCAGACGATTGGTGATTTGAATGTGGGTCAGGAATATCATGTAACGGTCATTGCAATTGTAAAAAAGAATCAGGATAAACAACTGAATCCGAGCTCTGAAACAGTCATTGACGAAGGCGATACACTTGTGATTTCCGGTGAGGGAACCGGACTGAAGAGGCTGATCTGGGAAAAATTAACAGCAAAGGGAGCTTAACCTAGTGTTAAGCCATGTTTAAAACCAGTCTTGATGGGGAAAGTTACCTCAATAAGAAGTTTGGGGGAAAAGAGAATGAATAAACAATGGACCATTATTTTCGCACTTATTTTCACCTTAATTGTCGCTATTTTCGCAGTCATTAATGTTCGATCCGTAGAAGTTGATTACCTGTTTGGAAGATCAGAATGGCCGCTCATTCTTGTTATTTTGGGCTCAGTTTTAATGGGAGCGCTGATCGTATTTTCTGTCGGCATTTTTCAGGTAATGAAATTGAAGCGGGAAATAAAAACCTTGCGGAAAGAAAATAGAACAGCAATACATAAACAAGAGGATACTCATCTTGCTGATCAGACTGACACACAGGATGCATCAGCCATGATTGAGAAAAAAGACTAGTTTTCGAATATTATTTGAAACCCCTCAGCCTGCTCTAGTATAATAGGGTGGTTGAGGGGTGAATTTATGTTAGCGTCAAAAATGCGATGGGAAATCCAGCGACCAGATCAGGATAAGGTCAAATCACTCACAGAACAATTGCATATAACACCTCTTGTTGCGTCCCTGCTTGTAAAAAGAGGCTTTGATACGGCAGAAAGCGCTAGGCTGTTTTTACATACAAAGGATGCCGATTTTTATGATCCTTTTGAAATGAAAGGCATGAAAGAAGCGGCAGATCGAATAAAACAGGCGATTTCACAACAAGAAAAGATTATGATATATGGCGATTATGACGCCGATGGGGTTACAAGTACGTCAGTGATGCTTCACACGCTGCAAAAACTGTCGGCTCAAGTTGATTTTTATATACCTGACCGTTTTAAAGAAGGATATGGACCTAATGAACAGGCGTTTCGTTCGATTAAAGATCGGGGCTTCTCTTTGATCATTACGGTTGATACAGGAATTGCCGCTGTGCATGAAGCGAAGGTGGCAAAGGAACTCGGACTGGATGTCATCATTACCGATCATCATGAACCGGGACCGGAGCTTCCGGATGTCCATGCGATCGTCCACCCGAAGCAGCCTGGCTGCACTTACCCGTTTAAAGAGCTTGCCGGGGTTGGAGTCGCGTTTAAGCTTGCCCACGCTTTATTGGGTGAACTTCCTGATGAACTGCTTGACCTGGCGGCTATCGGCACCATTGCCGATCTAGTCCCGCTGCATGACGAAAACAGATTAATTGCAACACTAGGACTTGAAAGGCTTCGACGGACAAATCGGCTCGGCTTAAAAGAGCTGATTAAGCTGTCAGGCGGAGACATCGGAGAAGCGAACGAAGAAACAGTCGGATTTCAGCTCGCACCAAGGCTGAATGCCGTCGGAAGAATCGAACAGGCGGATCCCGCTGTTCATTTGCTTATGTCAGAGGATTCGTTTGAAGCGGAAGAGCTTGCCGCAGAAATTGACCAGCTGAACAAAGAGCGCCAAAAAATGGTCAGCAAAATGACGGATGAAGCGATTGAAATGGTTGAACAGCAAGGGCTCGATCAAACTGCAATTGTCGTGGCCAAAGCTGGATGGAACCCGGGAGTCGTCGGGATTGTGGCTTCAAAGCTTGTGGACCGCTTCTACCGACCGGCCATTGTTCTTGGCATTGATGAAGAAAAGGGAATCGCTAAAGGTTCGGCCCGAAGCATCAGAGGCTTTAATTTATTTGAGAGCCTTTCTGAATGCAGAGATATTCTTCCTCATTTCGGCGGCCATCCAATGGCTGCGGGGATGACGCTGAAAGCTGAAGATGTGCCGGATTTGCGAAGCAGGCTGAACGAAATAGCGGACAATACGCTTACGGAAGAGGATTTTATTCCCGTACAGGAAGTCGACCTTGTCTGCAGCGTCGAGGACATTACAGTTGAAAGCATCGCAGAAATGAACATGCTGTCTCCTTTTGGCATGCTTAACCCGAAACCGCACGTTCTCGTAGAAAACGCAGTACTGGAAGATGTCCGCAAGATAGGGGCAAATAAAACTCATGTCAAAATGACGATCAGAAACGAGTCGTCCCAGCTTGATTGCGTCGGTTTTAATAAAGGCGAGCTTCAAGAAGGCATCGTACCGGGTTCAAGAATTTCCATTGTCGGTGAGATGTCAATCAACGAATGGAACAATCGAAAAAAGCCGCAGCTTATGATAAAGGATGCCGCTGTTTCTGAATGGCAGCTGTTTGATTTAAGGGGAAAACGGACGTGGGAAGACACAGTTTCCGCCCTTCCATCTGCTAAACGGGCCATTGTCTCTTTCAAAGAAGACTCAACAACATTACTTCAAACTGAAGACCTTCGCCGAGAAGTGCACGTCATCAGTTCTAAAGATCAAGCAAAGGCGTTTGACCTCGATGGTGCATATATTGTATTACTGGATCCGCCGCCTTCGCTGGACATGCTCGCCCGTTTGCTGGAAGGCAAGGCGCCTGAGCGGATATATTTTATTTTTCTCAATCATGAGGACCACTTTTTATCAACTTTTCCCGCAAGAGACCACTTTAAATGGTATTATGCGTTCTTGCTGAAAAGAGGCGCTTTTGACGTGAAAAAACACGGTTCAGAGCTTGCAAAACATAAAGGCTGGTCCGTTGAAACAATCAATTTCATGACAAAGGTGTTTTTTGATCTCGGTTTTGTTAAAATAGAGAATGGTGTGCTGTCTGTTGTGAGCGGAGCAAAGAAACGCGACTTAACAGACTCACAAACATATCAGGCGAAACAGCAGCTGATGGAACTGGATCAAAAGCTGAATTATTCTTCTGCTGAAGAGCTGAAGGAATGGCTGAATAAGCTGATGAAACAAGATTCAGAGGCTTATGAAAGTACGAGGAGGACATAAAACAGATGGATTTAAAACAATACGTAACAATTGTACCGGATTACCCGAAAGAGGGCGTGCAATTTAAAGATATTACGACACTGATGGATAAAGGCGATGTATACCGCTATGCCACAGATCAAATTGTTGAATATGCGAAAGAAAAGCAAATTGATTTGGTCGTTGGCCCTGAAGCGCGCGGCTTTATTATCGGCTGTCCCGTTGCTTACGCGCTTGGCGTAGGTTTTGCGCCGGTCCGCAAAGAAGGCAAGTTGCCTCGTGAAGTAATCAAAGTGGATTATGGCTTGGAATACGGAAAAGACGTATTAACGATCCACAAAGATGCGATTAAGCCTGGTCAGCGTGTGCTTATTACGGATGACCTGCTTGCGACAGGCGGCACAATTGAAGCGACAATCAAACTTGTTGAAGAACTTGGCGGCGTTGTTGCTGGTATCGCTTTCTTAATCGAGCTTTCTTACCTTGACGGCAGAAATAAGCTCGAAGATTACGACATCTTAACATTGATGAAATACTAAGGATAACCGCATAACGAAAAAGCACTCCATGTCAGGGTGCTTTTTTCCTATTGTTTTGCATTTATTTTATATAATATTTGGCTATTTGAACTTCTGCTCTTTACATCTTTCGTTTTTTTCTTGATAATAAACTACAATACAGTTTACATTTTAAAAAAGGTGATTCCATGGCGAACGAACAAGTATTGACTGCCGAGCAAGTTATAGATAAAGCGCGCAGCTATCTATCTGATGAGCATATCGCATTTGTCGAAAAAGCATATCTGTACGCTGAAGATGCTCATCGCGAGCAATACCGCAAATCGGGCGAGCCATATATTATTCATCCGATTCAGGTTGCGGGGATTCTCGTCGATCTTGAAATGGACCCTTCCACAATCGCGGGCGGATTTTTGCACGATGTCGTGGAAGATACAGATGTGACGCTCGATGACCTGAAAGAAGCATTTTCCGAAGAAGTGGCAATGCTTGTAGACGGCGTAACGAAACTCGGCAAAATTAAATATAAATCTCAAGAGGAACAGCAGGCGGAAAATCATCGCAAAATGTTTGTCGCTATGGCTCAAGATATCAGGGTCATATTGATCAAGCTGGCGGATCGTCTTCACAATATGCGGACACTGAAACATCTGCCTCAGGAAAAACAGCGGAGAATCTCCAATGAAACGCTGGAAATTTTTGCTCCTTTGGCGCATCGTCTCGGGATTTCAAAAATTAAGTGGGAATTGGAAGATACGGCGCTCCGTTATTTGAACCCTCAACAATATTACAGAATTGTCAACCTCATGAAGAAGAAACGTGCAGAACGTGAGCTTTATGTTGATGAGGTTGTCAATGAAGTGAAGAAACGTGTCGAAGAAGTAAATATCAAGGCTGACTTCTCGGGACGCCCGAAACATATTTACAGCATTTATCGAAAAATGGTGCTGCAAAATAAGCAATTCAATGAAATTTACGATTTGCTGGCTGTCCGTATTCTTGTGAACAGCATAAAGGACTGCTACGCGGTGCTTGGCATCATTCACACATGCTGGAAACCGATGCCCGGCAGATTCAAAGATTATATCGCAATGCCGAAGCCGAATATGTATCAATCGCTTCATACAACGGTTATTGGGCCTAAAGGCGATCCGCTTGAAGTGCAGATCCGCACCTTTGAAATGCATGAAATAGCGGAATACGGGGTTGCGGCTCACTGGGCTTATAAAGAAGGAAAAGCAGCCAATGAAGGTGCAACCTTTGAGAAAAAGCTTTCTTGGTTCCGTGAAATTTTAGAATTTCAAAATGAATCGACAGATGCAGAAGAATTTATGGAATCGCTCAAAATTGATTTGTTCTCTGATATGGTGTATGTCTTTACGCCAAAAGGAGATGTAATCGAGCTTCCGTCCGGTTCTGTTCCGATTGATTTTTCTTACCGGATTCACTCTGAAATCGGCAATAAAACAATCGGTGCCAAAGTAAACGGAAAAATGGTTACGCTTGACCATAAGCTTCGGACAGGTGATATCGTTGAAATTCTCACCTCTAAGCATTCCTACGGTCCGAGCCAGGATTGGGTGAAGCTTGCCCAAACATCCCAAGCGAAGCATAAAATCCGTCAATTCTTTAAGAAACAGCGGCGTGAAGAAAATGTCGAAAAAGGCCGTGAGTTGGTCGAAAAAGAAATTAAAAACCTGGATTTTGAATTGAAGGATGTTTTAACGCCGGAGAATATTCAAAAGGTTGCTGACAAATTTAATTTCTCAAATGAAGAGGATATGTACGCGGCGGTCGGTTACAACGGCATTACGGCTCTGCAGGTGGCGAACCGCCTAACAGAAAAAGAGAGAAAGCAGCGCGATCAGGAAGAACAGGAAAAGATCGTTCAGGAAGTCACTGGGGAACCTAAGCCGTACCCGCAAGGAAGAAAACGGGAAGCTGGCGTTCGTGTCAAGGGCATCGACAACCTCCTTGTCCGTTTATCAAAATGCTGCAATCCTGTGCCAGGTGATGATATTGTCGGCTTTATCACAAAAGGCAGAGGGGTTTCGGTCCATCGCGAAGACTGTCCGAATGTCAAAACGAATGAAGCCCAAGAGCGGCTGATCCCGGTAGAGTGGGAGCATGAGTCACAGGTTCAAAAGCGCAAGGAATACAATGTTGAGATAGAGATTCTTGGGTATGACCGCCGCGGATTGCTGAACGAGGTGCTGCAGGCAGTGAATGAAACGAAAACGAATATTTCATCTGTCTCTGGCAAATCGGATCGCAATAAAGTGGCAACCATTCATATGGCGATTTTTATTCAGAATATCAATCACTTGCACAAAGTCGTCGAGCGTATTAAACAGATTAGAGATATCTACTCTGTGCGCCGCGTCATGAACTAAAGGGGTTAGAAAATGAGATTAGTTGTTCAGCGAGTAACAGAAGCAAGCGTTACAGTGGACGAAGAGGTCGTCGGCCAAATTGGACAAGGCCTCATGGTGCTGGTCGGCATCACTCATGATGATACAGAAGATGATGCAGCTTATTTAGCCGATAAAGTTGTCAATCTCCGTATTTTCGATGACAGTGAAGGAAAAATGAATCTGTCTCTTGTAGATATAGGAGGAGAGATTTTATCCGTCTCACAGTTTACGCTTTATGGAGATACGAAAAAAGGGCGCCGGCCGAACTACATGAACGCGGCCAAACCTGATAAAGCTTTAGGTCTTTATGAAAAATGGAATGACCTGCTTCGTGAAAAAGGAATCAAAGTGGAGACCGGAACGTTTGGAGCAATGATGGATGTTCAGCTTACAAACTCCGGACCGGTTACGCTCATTATGGATTCAAAATAAAAAAAGCTGCCAAAAGGCAGCTTTTTTTATTGGAAGTATTTCTCTAATCCGCTTTCGATCCCATCTGTTACTTTTTCTTGGTATGAATTGCTATGTACAATGGCTTCTTCCTGCGGATGGCTTACATATCCCAGCTCGTACAGCATAGCGGGCTGTCTGTTTTCCCGGAGCACATAATAATCTCCGAATAATACGCCGCGGTCTGGAATGGAAGAACGCTTCACCACTTCTGAGTGGACATCTGATGCGAGTTCCTGATCTTTGGCAGGACTGTAGTAATATGCTGTACTGCCTCTTGTAGAGGTATCCGCATAGCTGTCATAATGAATGCTGATAAAGGCGTCAGCGTTACGGTAGTGAGAGGTAGAGACCCGTGACTGCAGGCTGACAAAGGTATCATCCTGGCGTGTCACATATACATCCGCTCCAGCCGATCTAAGTTTGCTGGCGAGCAGTTTTGCCGTTTTGATCGTCAGGTTTTTCTCGAATTTCCCCGAATACCCGATCGTTCCGCTGTCTTTTCCTCCATGTCCCGGGTCAACAATAATCGTTTTATTGTTTAGAGAGCCGTTTCCAGACGGGGAATCAGAGACTGGCGGTTCACCTGCTTCTTCTGCGCTTTTAGACGTTTGGACCACCCAATTGGCTACATAAGCAGTTTGCCCGTTATCAAGCTTTATTTCATACCAGCTTCCCTTTGAACCGGTAATGGTGTATGAATCTCCTTTGGCAGCACGCTCAACGATTGAAGCTGATGTTGACGCATCACTTCTTAGATTCGTTCCTCCGTACATGATATAGGCTTTTTTAGCGGAGGATGAACTGCCGGCATTTGCTGAATCATCAGCTGGAACAGAACTAGTCAAAAGGTAATGGCTTGCAACCCAGCCTTTTAGCCCGTTCACCTCAATGTGAGCCCAGCCATTTTTCTCGTTGAGAACCGTCAGTTTCGTTCCGCGATCAAGTTTTGTTATAATTGCCGCGTCATGTGAGGCGGAGGCTCTTACATTTAGCGAAGAAACACCGACTGTGCCCGTCGTTGACGCACCGGAATCCTCGGTTTGGTCACTCTCATCAGACGCTGAACTGCTGCCTCCTGATGTGACATATTCAGATGATACCCACCCGGTGGCACTGTGATAGGATATCTTGATCCAGCCCGAATCTTTATCAATGACAGATGCTTGGCTGCCTTGCGGGAATTTGCCGATGACTTCGTAGGAAGTGCCCGGGCCGCTTCTCATCCGCAGATCGGGGTCTGTTGATGTCACAGTGTCACTGCTTCCTGAGGAGCTTGTGCTGGCCTGGTCTTCCTTTGTAATAAGCCAGGAGACTACCCAGCCCTTTTCTCCGGAACCAAGCTGTATCTGCACCCAGTCTCCATCTTCCTTTAAAATTGGATAGCGTTCTCCCTTTTTTACTTCCGCTGTAATGCCGTAGCTAAGCCCAGGGCCGCTTCTGACGTTCATTTCATCTGTTGCGATGACCGCTTCTCCTTGAGCAGCTGTAACGGATGAAGAGGTCGGGAATAGCGCTGCGGTGAAAATAATACATACAATAAGGACAAAGTATTTCTTGTTCATTGTGTCCTCCTTTCTGATGATCATTAAAAAAGCATTCTTGTTTAATATCGTAAAGTCCTTTCTGATTTTTAAATAAAAATAAAATGATTTGTTTATACTAAGCGTAAATACAATCAAAAAGGTGTGCAAATCATGAAATATCATCCAAAAATGGGACGTGCATTTCACGACGGTGAAGCGAATCTGCATTACAGCGATCACGCAGATCCCGATACGACTGGTTATCTTACGGAAACAGCATCTGAATTTGGTCTTATGTCCAAAGAAGCAGCGCTGAGGAAAAACAACCGGAATAAAGCTTGACAGAGAACCCCAATCCCATTATTATAATAGAAATTGAGTACATAGCAAATGATGAAAGATTTGAACCAATAATGGAGAAGAGTAGGTCAGATTGCATGATTAGAGAGGAACCCGCCCCAGGCTGAAAGCGGATCCCATTGCGTCTTTCTCGAAACAACACTCCGGAGGTTTCCTGCTGAACGCGTGAATAACGCCATTAGGCAGTGAACGTGAACCTGCGTTAAAGGATCGAGCGGGAATATGAACGTATTCCAACTAGGGTGGCACCACGGGTATAACTCTCGTCCCTACTATCATGTATAGTAGGGACGAGAGTTTTTTTCATTTTCATCATTAACGATCATTGGATATTTTATAAGATACATAAGGAGGTCTACCTATGGGATATAACATTCCGAGAGGAACACAGGATATTCTGCCTGGAGAATCAGATCGCTGGCAGTATGTTGAACAAATTATGAGAGACACTTGCCGCACTTATCAATATAAAGAAATTCGCACACCGATTTTTGAGCATACAGAACTGTTTGCCAGAGGCGTCGGAGAATCAACGGATATCGTACAAAAAGAAATGTATACCTTCGAGGACCGCAAAGGCAGAAGCCTGACGCTTCGTCCGGAGGGAACAGCTGCTGCGGTTCGCGCTTTTAATGAAAACAAGCTGTTCGCAAATCCTGTACAGCCGACAAAGCTTTATTATGTCGGGCCGATGTTCCGTTATGAACGTCCTCAGACGGGCCGTTACCGCCAGTTTTATCAGTTTGGAATTGAAGCGATTGGTTCGAAAGACCCTGCAATCGACGCTGAAGTAATGGCGCTTGCGATGAGTATTTATGAAAAAGCAGGTTTAGAAAACGTTAAGCTTGTCATAAACAGTCTCGGCGATCAAGATAGCCGCAAAAGCTACAGAGAAGCGCTTGTGAAACACTTCGAGCCTCGCATCGAAGAATTTTGTTCAGACTGCCAGTCCCGGCTGCACACGAACCCGCTTAGAATCTTGGACTGCAAAAAAGACCGAGATCATGAGCTGATGAAATCGGCACCTTCGATTTTGACATATTTAAATGAAGAATCAGCCGCTTATTTTGACAAAGTGAAACAATACTTAAATGATCTTGGCATTTCGTATGAAATCGATCCGAACCTTGTGAGAGGGCTGGATTATTACAACCACACCGCATTTGAAATTATGAGCAATGCGGAAGGCTTTGGCGCGATTACGACACTTGCCGGCGGCGGACGCTACGACGGGCTTGTCGAACAGATCGGCGGACCTGAAGCACCGGGCATCGGATTTGCGATGAGCATCGAACGCTTGCTTGCCGCAATTGATGCTGAAAAAAGAGAGCTGCCTGTTGATAAGGGAATCGACTGCTATATCGTCACACTCGGCGAAAAAGCAAAGGATTATTCTGTTTCATTGGTGTACAAACTGAGAGAAGCAGGCATTTCCAGTGAAATCGATTATGAAAATAAGAAAATGAAAGGCCAGTTTAAAACAGCTGATCGCTTAAATGCCAGATTTATTGCGATTTTGGGTGAAGATGAGCTTGCCCAAAACAAAATCAATGTAAAGGATGCACAGACGGGCGAACAGATTGAAGTGGCACTTGATGAATTTATACATGTGATGAAGGCAAACCAAAAGGGATAAGGAGTGAAACGCATTGTTTGGAAGAACATATTATTGCGGTGATATAACTGAAAAAGCAATTGGCGAATCTGTAACGCTGAAAGGCTGGGTCCAAAAAAGACGAGACCTCGGCGGATTGATTTTTATTGACTTGCGTGACCGTACGGGAATTGTTCAAGTCGTTTTCAACCCCGATGTGTCAAAAGAAGCGCTTGCTGTTGCGGAAGGCATCAGAAATGAATACGTGCTTGATGTTCAAGGAAAAGTAGTGGCGCGGGAAGAAGGAACAGTCAATCCGAATTTGAAGACAGGTGCGATCGAAATTCACGCTGACGGAGTGACAGTACTAAGTGCTGCAAAGACGCCTCCATTTGCGATTTCTGATCAAGCAGAAGAAGTGTCAGAGGACGTTCGTTTAAAACACCGTTACTTAGATTTGCGCAGACCGGCTATGTTTCAAACGATGCAGATGCGTCATAATGTGACGAAAGCTGTCCGCAGCTTTTTAGATGAAAACGGGTTTCTTGATATTGAAACGCCGATTTTAACAAAAAGCACGCCTGAAGGCGCACGTGACTACTTGGTGCCGAGCCGTGTGCACGAAGGTGAGTTCTACGCGCTGCCGCAGTCTCCGCAGCTATTTAAACAGCTTCTGATGGTATCAGGCATTGAACGGTATTATCAGATTGCCCGCTGTTTCCGTGATGAAGACTTGCGTGCGGACCGCCAGCCTGAGTTCACGCAAATTGATATTGAAATGTCCTTTATGAGCCAGGAAGACATTATGTCATTGGCTGAGGATATGATGGCAAAGATTATGCGTGAAACAAAAGGCGTGGAAATTAAGCTTCCTCTTCCTCGAATGACGTATGACGAAGCAATGAACAAGTACGGTTCTGATAAACCTGATACGCGTTTTGACATGCTTTTGACAGATGTGTCTGACATTGTGAAGGATACGGAATTTAAAGTATTCTCATCAGCTGTAGCAAACGGCGGTGTGGTCAAAGCCATCAACGTAAAAGGCGGTGCCGGCGATTACTCCAGAAAAGACATCGATGCTCTTGGCGCTTTTGCTGCAAACTATGGGGCGAAAGGACTTGCCTGGGTGAAAGTTGAAGCAGACGGAGTGAAAGGACCGATCGCTAAATTCTTTGATGAAGAAAAGCAGTCTAAGCTGATTGAAGCACTTGATGCTGCTGAAGGTGATTTGTTGCTGTTCGGAGCGGATCAATTTGAAGTTGTGGCCGCATCACTCGGCGCGCTGCGTTTAAAGCTTGGGAAAGAGCGCGGGCTGATTGACGAAAACCTGTTCAATTTCTTATGGGTCATTGACTGGCCGCTATTAGAGCATGATCCTGAGGAAGGCCGTTTCTACGCAGCGCACCATCCGTTCACAATGCCTGTCCGGGAAGACCTTGAGCTGATTGAAACAGCGCCTGAAGACATGAAAGCACAAGCTTATGACCTCGTCTTAAACGGCTATGAGCTTGGCGGCGGTTCAATCCGTATTTTCGAAAAGGATATTCAGGAAAAAATGTTTGCGCTTCTCGGCTTCTCACCAGAAGAAGCGGCTGAACAGTTCGGATTCCTGCTGGAAGCATTTGAATACGGCGCTCCTCCGCACGGAGGAATCGCACTTGGCTTAGACCGTCTCGTTATGCTTCTCGCAGGACGTACGAACCTGAGAGATACGATTGCATTCCCGAAAACGGCAAGTGCAAGCTGCCTGATGACAGAGGCGCCTGGAGAAGTAAGCGACGCTCAGCTTGACGAGCTTCATCTTTCTATCAAGAAAAAAGTTAAGAACTGAATGTGCAGTTGGATTCTTGAAAATCAAAATCGTCTGTGATATGATTTTGACAAGTTAAATAAAGTCCTGATGTGTTAGTTGTACACCTAGTTTTGACCGAACATTTTTTTGATTTGGGAGCCCGCATTTTTAAATGGCGTACATGCCTCTTTTCATTCGGTAAAGAGGACTTACAAGATTTAAAAGAGGGCACCCACCTGCTGAGAGCGGGTTCAAAACAAAGGAAAGCTGCAACGGCACTATTGGGACTTTATTTTTTGTGCGCAGAAAAAACGGCTGCTCATGGATCAGCCATTTTATAGATGAAACCAGAATACGAATGTGGAGTGAGGTTCTTGTTACACCAGTTTTCACGCAATGAATTAGCTATCGGAAAAGAAGGCCTTGAAACGCTGAAAAACAGCACAGTTGCTGTGCTTGGAGTCGGGGGGGTCGGGTCGTTCGCCGCGGAAGCTCTCGCGCGGTCAGGCGTCGGCCGCATTCTGCTTGTCGACAAAGATGATGTCGACATTACAAATGTAAACCGTCAGCTTCACGCGCTGCTTTCAACTGTCGGACAGCCGAAAGTTGATTTAATGAAGGCACGGATCGCAGACATTAACCCGGAGTGTGAAGTAATCTCGTTAAAAATGTTCTATACGGAGGAAACGTATGAGCAGTTTTTTGACTATGATCTTGACTATGTCATTGATGCGTCAGACACCATTTGTTATAAAATTCATTTAATGAAAGAATGTCTAAAACGGGATATTCCGCTCATCTCCAGCATGGGTGCTGCAAATAAAACGGATCCGACACGCTTCCAAATCGCTGATATCTCAAAAACGCACACTGATCCAATTGCGAAGGTCGTCCGTACGAAATTACGCAAAGAGGGGATCAAAAAAGGCGTTCAAGTGATTTTCTCTGATGAAAGCCCGATTGTCATTCGGGAAGATGTCAGAAAAGAAGTGGGAAATGACGAAGCGAAAATCCGTAAAGCAAAAATGCCGCCTTCCTCTAATGCTTTTGTGCCGTCAGTTGCAGGTTTGATTATGGGCGGACATGTTGTTATGGATCTTTTGAAAGACATTGAAATCAAACGTGTGAAGGATAAATAATGCATAAAAACAGCCTTGATGATCAAGGCTGTTTTTGTTTTATTTTCTTTTCATTAATTTATCGTACACCTGCTTTAAGGCGGATTCGAATTTTCCTGTCTGTTTCGGCTTATAGTATTGCTTATTTTTCAGAGGATCAGGGAGGTATTGTTGTTCGACCCAACCGTTGTCGTAATTGTGCGGGTATTTATAGTCGATTCCTCTTCCTAATTCCTGAGCTCCTTTATAATGCGCGTCTTTTAAATGCTTCGGGACATCACCAATTTTTCCGGCTCTGATATCTGCCAGGGCCTCATCGATTGCCAGAATGGCAGAGTTTGATTTCGGTGAGAGGCAAAGCTCAATAACTGCGTTGGCCAGTGGGATTCGCGCTTCAGGAAACCCGACTCGCTCAGCGGTCTGAATAGCGTTCAGCACTCTAGGGCCGGCTTGCGGGCTTGCTAAACCGATATCTTCATAGGCGATAACAAGCAATCGTCTTGCGATGCTCTCCAGATCACCGGCTTCAATTAATCTAGCCAAATAGTGAAGAGCAGCGTTGGCATCAGAGCCGCGGATCGATTTTTGAAAAGCGGACAGTACATCATAATGCGCGTCACCATCTTTATCGTGAGAAAAGCTTTTTTTCTGCAAGCATTCTTCCGCGGTTTCTAATGTAATGTGAATTTCACCGTCTGCTGACTCCTTCGTTGACAACACGGCAAGCTCAAGCGCATTTAAAGCGGAGCGGACATCTCCTCCGCATCCGTGGGCAAAATGCTCCATCGCCTGATCATCAATGGATACAGAATAGGTGCCAAGGCCCCGATGCTCATCATGGAGCGCACGTTCCAGTGCCTGTTTAATCAAATCAGGTGTTAACGGTTCAAGCTCAAAAATCTGGGTCCGGCTTCTGATCGCCGGATTAATGGCATGATACGGGTTAGCCGTCGTTGCTCCGATCAAAATAATCATCCCGTTTTCTAAATAGGGTAATAGAAAATCCTGTTTTCCTTTATCCAGTCTGTGGACTTCATCCAGAATCAAAATCACTTGGCCGGACATCTTGGCTTCCTGAGCTACGATTTCCATATCTTTTTTATTGTTAATGACAGCATTCAGCTTTCGAAAAGCAATACTTGTTGAACCGGCGATTGCTGTTGCGATTGATGTTTTTCCAATTCCGGGCGGCCCGTACAAAATCATGGATGACAAATGTTTTGCCTGGACCATTCTGCCAATAATTTTATCTTCAGCCACCAGATGCTGCTGGCCGATAATATCCTCTATTTTTGTCGGACGCATCCGATATGCCAATGGCTTCATCTATCATCTCTCCTTACTTAATTACAGGGTAACGGAAAACCGTACATTAGAAAAGGGTAAAGGCCCCTTTCCTTCTGCCTCAATGAAAATTCGCTGAAGGTATGTTATAATAACAGTTGGTCTATAAGATAATAAACGGACGAAACATATAGAAATTACCATTATAAATGTGGAAAATCATGAAATAACAGAGGTGTTCATGTTGAAAATATCAACTAAGGGAAGATACGGGCTCACCATTATGATCGAGCTTGCAAAAAAGCACGGTGAAGGCCCGACTTCATTAAAAAGCATCGCACAGACGAATAATTTGTCTGAGCATTATTTGGAGCAGCTGGTATCGCCGCTCAGAAATGCCGGTTTAGTGAAAAGCATCAGAGGCGCATATGGCGGATATGTATTAGGAAGTGAGCCGGATGCCATTACCGCGGGAGATATTATCCGTGTGCTTGAGGGGCCGATCAGCCCTGTTGAAGTGCTGGAAGATGAGGAGCCTGCCAAGCGTGAGCTCTGGATTCGCATCCGGGATGCTGTAAAAGAGGTTTTAGACAGTACAACATTAGAGGATCTTGCCAGCTATACAGACGGAGAGCAAGAAGCTTATATGTTCTATATTTAGATCAGAGGTGTAAACATAATGGAACGGATTTATTTAGATCATGCCGCAACGTCTCCGATGGATGAGCGCGTGCTGGAAAAAATGATACCGCACTTCTCCGGCAGTTTCGGTAATCCCTCCAGTATTCATTCATTTGGCAGAGAATCTCGAAAATGGGTGGATGAAGCAAGAGCGCAGATCGCAGCAGAAATCGGAGCGGCAGAGCAGGAGATCATTTTTACAAGCGGGGGAACGGAAGCTGATAACTTGGCGATCATGGGAACCGCACTTGCAAGAAAAGATCTTGGCAGACATGTCATCACAACAAAAATTGAGCATCACGCCGTGCTTCACACATGTGAAAAACTTGAGGAAGACGGATTTGACATAACGTATCTGGACGTTGACCAAAATGGAAGAGTCAGTGCAAAACAGGTGAAAGAAGCACTGCGTGATGATACAATCCTTGTGACAGTGATGTATGGAAATAATGAAGTTGGAACAGTGCAGCCGATCGAAGAAATCGGTGAGCTGTTAAAGGAACACAAAGCTTATTTTCATACCGATGCTGTTCAGGCATTCGGGTTGCTGCCAATTGATGTGAAAAACAGCCATATTGACCTTCTGTCTGTTTCCGGGCACAAGCTCAACGGGCCAAAAGGGACAGGCTTTTTATATGCTAGTAAAGATGTGAAGCTTTCACCGCTTTTATTCGGAGGAGAGCAAGAAAGAAAACGCCGTGCCGGAACCGAAAATGTTCCAGGCATTGTCGGGCTGAAAGAAGCGATCAAGCTGTCAAGTGAAGAACGGGACGAAAAAAACGAGAAGTATCAATCGTTTAAAGCAATCTTTGCCGACACGCTTAGAGATGCAGGTGTGGCATTCGAGATCAACGGGGACAAAGAGCATAGTCTGCCGCATGTTCTGAATCTTTATTTCCCCGGTGTGTCAGTGGAAGCGCTGCTGGTCAATCTTGATATGGCGGGTGTCGCTGTCTCCAGCGGTTCAGCGTGTACGGCCGGTTCAGTCCTGCCGTCACATGTTCTGACTGCTATGTTCGGCGAAGAGAGTGACCGGCTGACGTCCTCTATTCGAATCAGCTTCGGCCTCGGCAATACGGCTGAGCAAGTGAAAACTGCTGCCAAACATGTGGCCGACGTTGTCAAACGGCTGACATAATAAGGCGGCGTAGTAATTGGAGTGAATGAAATGGAAAAACGGCCGGAGGATACAAGAGTCGTCGTCGGCATGTCCGGCGGAGTAGACTCATCTGTGGCGGCCCTGCTGTTAAAAGAACAGGGCTATGATGTAATCGGAATCTTTATGAAAAACTGGGATGATACGGACGAAAACGGTTTTTGCACGGCGACAGAGGATTATGAAGATGTGATCCGCGTCTGCAACCAAATCGGAATTCCGTATTATGCCGTAAACTTTGAAAAGCAATATTATGAGAAGGTATTTCAATACTTCCTTGATGAATATAAAGCAGGCAGAACACCAAACCCGGATGTATTGTGCAACAAAGAAATTAAATTCAAGGCCTTTTTGGAGCATGCATTGTCACTTGGCGCCGACTATTTAGCGACTGGCCACTATGCAAGAGTAGACAGAAGCGGCGAAAAAGTCAGAATGCTGCGCGGCATTGATGAAAACAAGGATCAAACGTACTTCTTGAATCAGCTGACAGAAGATACGCTGAGCAAAGTCATGTTCCCGATCGGCGAACTTCAAAAAAGCCGTGTGCGTGAAATCGCCAAAGAAGCAGAACTTGCAACGGCGACGAAAAAAGACAGTACAGGCATCTGCTTTATCGGCGAACGCAACTTCAAAACGTTTCTCAGCCAATATCTCCCTGCACAGCCGGGCGATATGATGACGATGGACGGCGAAGTAAAAGGCCGCCACGACGGGTTGATGTACTATACGATCGGACAGCGTCACGGCCTTGGCATCGGCGGAAGCGGCGAGCCGTGGTTTGCGGTAGGGAAAGATCTTGAAAAGAACATCCTCTACGTAGATCAAGGGTTCCATAACCCTCTTTTATATTCCGACAAAATCACAGCAACAAATATCAGCTGGGTACGTTCGGATATCATGAAGGGCGAAGAGATTTCCTGCACGGCTAAATTCCGTTACCGCCAAGAGGATCATAAAGTAACAGTGCGCATGACTGGCGAAGGTGAAGCGGAAGTCATCTTTGATGAACAAGTCCGCGCTGTAACGCCGGGACAAGCCGTTGTCTTCTATGACGGCGAAGAATGCCTTGGCGGCGGGACAATTGATGATGTGTACAAAGACGGAACAAAATTGTGGTACGTATAAAAGATGAAAAACCTCAACACTGAGTTGGGGTTTTTTAATGAAAGGAAGATGATCGGTGGATTATAATCAACTCGGTATAGAGGCGATGCAGGAAGGCGATTACGAGAAAGCGGCAGAGGCATTTACAAAAGCGATTGAAGAAAATAAAGAAGACGCGATTCCGTATATCAATTTTGCCAACCTGCTTTCATCCGTAAACGAGCTGGAACGTGCGCTTGCGTTTTATGATAAAGCGCTTGAATTAGACAGTAGCGCAGCCACTGCTTATTATGGAGCAGGAAATGTCTATGTTGTAAAAGAAATGTACAAAGAAGCGAAAGACATGTTTGAAAAAGCGCTTCGTGCGGGGATGGAAAACGGCGACCTGTTTTACATGCTCGGAACGGTACTTGTCAAGCTCGAACAGCCTAAGCTTGCACTGCCATATTTACAAAGAGCGGTCGAACTGAATGAAAACGATACGGAAGCGCGTTTTCAATTCGGGATGTGCTTAGCCAACGAGGGCATGCTGGACGAAGCGCTCAGCCAATTCGCAGCTGTGACAGAGCAAGACCCGGGGCATGCAGATGCATTTTATAATGCTGGTGTCGCTTATGCTTATAAAGAAAACCGAGAAAAAGCGCTTGAAATGCTGGACAAGGCAATTGATATCCAGCCAGATCATATGCTTGCGCTTCATGCTAAAAAACTGATTGATCCATCATAACAGGCACAGGAGGAGGGACAGCTCGTGCAGCAGCATCCGGATCAGCTTAAACTGGAGGAAGAGCCCTATTTAAAAGGGACAGTCAACACAGTCATCTATCATAATGACACCAATTTATATACGGTTCTGAAAGTGAAAGTCACAGAGACCTCCGAAGCCATTGAAGATAAAGCCGTATCCGTGACGGGCTACTTCCCTGCGCTTCAAGAAGAAGAGACCTACACGTTTTACGGAAAGATCGTAACCCATCCAAAGTTCGGGCTCCAATTTCAGGCGGAGCATTTCAAAAAGGAGATTCCAACGACTAAGGAAGGCATCATTCAATATTTATCGAGTGATTTATTCGAGGGGATCGGCAAAAAAACAGCTGAAGAAATTGTGAAAAAGCTGGGCGACAGCGCCATTAATAAAATATTGGCTGATGCTTCAGTGCTTTATGATGTTCCCAGACTCTCAAAAAAGAAAGCCGACACGCTGGCTGGCGCATTGCAGCGGCATCAGGGACTGGAGCAAATCATGATTTCCTTGAATCAGTTTGGCTTTGGCCCGCAGCTGTCTATGAAAATCTATCAAGCCTATGAATCCGAGACGCTTGAAAAGATTCAGGAAAATCCTTATCAGCTTGTGAAGGATGTAGAAGGCATCGGGTTTGGGAAAGCGGATGAGCTGGGCAGCAGAATGGGTCTTTCGGGTAACCATCCTGAGCGGGTAAAAGCTGCTATTTTGTACACGCTTGAAACGACTTGTCTGTCAGAGGGGCACACGTACATAGAAACGGAACAGCTGATCATCGACACTCAATCACTGTTAAACCAGTCAGCAAGGGAAGGGCAGCGCATCACAGAAATGGATGCCGCTAACGCGATTATTGCCCTTGGAGAAAATAAAGACATTGTCATAGAAGATGGCCGCTGTTATTTTCCTTCGCTGTTTTACGCAGAACAAAACGTTGCAAAGCGTGTGAAACATATCGCTAGCCAAACCGAATATGAGAACCAGTTTCCCGAATCAGAGTTTTTGCTCGCGTTGGGAGAACTGGAAGAACGGATGAACGTTCAGTATGCCCCCAGCCAGAAGGAAGCGATTCAAAAAGCCCTTTCCTCGCCGATGCTTCTTTTAACAGGCGGTCCTGGAACAGGGAAAACGACGGTAATCAGAGGGATTGTCGAGCTCTACGGAGAGCTTCACGGTGTGTCACTAGATCCGTCAGCTTATAAAAAGGATGAAGCTTTTCCGATTGTTTTGGCCGCTCCGACAGGGAGAGCAGCAAAACGGATGAGTGAATCAACGGGACTCCCTGCAGTCACGATACACAGGCTGCTTGGCTGGAACGGTGCTGAAGGCTTTACTCATACAGAGGATCAGCCGATCGAAGGGAAGCTGTTAATTATCGATGAAGCCAGTATGCTTGATATTTGGCTGGCGAATCATTTGTTCAAGGCGATCCCTGATCATATACAAATCATCATTGTCGGAGACGAAGACCAGCTGCCTTCTGTCGGTCCGGGACAAGTGCTCAGAGACTTGCTGGCATCCCAGGTGATTCCGACTGTGAGACTGACAGACATCTATCGCCAGGCGGAGGGGTCATCAATCGTCGAGCTTGCCCACCAGATGAAAAATGGATTGCTGCCGAACAATTTGACTGCCCCGACAAAGGACCGTTCCTTTATTCGCTGCGGCGGGTCGCAAATCAAAGAAGTAGTTGAGAAGGTTGTCGCCAATGCATTGAAAAAAGGCTATACAGCAAAGGACATTCAGGTCCTCGCTCCGATGTACAGAGGAAAAGCCGGCATTAATGAATTGAATGTGATGCTGCAGGACATTTTAAATCCTCCTAAAGAAAAACGGAGAGAATTGAAGTTCGGGGATGTTGTCTACAGAACCGGAGATAAAATTTTGCAGCTTGTCAATCAGCCGGAAAACAATGTATTCAACGGAGATATTGGCGAAATCACGTCGATATTTTATGCAAAGGAAAATACAGAAAAAGAAGACATGGCCGTTGTTTCTTTTGATGGCAATGAAATGACGTTTACGAAAAAAGATTTTAATCAATTTACCCATGCGTATTGCTGTTCTATTCATAAATCGCAGGGAAGTGAATTTCCGATTGTGGTTTTGCCTGTTGTGAAAGGCTATTATAGAATGCTCAGAAGAAACCTTCTTTATACCGCGATTACAAGAGCAAAGAAATTTCTCATTTTATGCGGTGAGGAGGAGGCGCTGGAGTGGGGCGTAAAAAATAATGATGCAACTGTCAGACAGACCTCCTTGAAAAACAGGCTGTCCGTACAGGTTGAGGAAATGGATGCCGAGCTTGAAGCTTTGCAAAAAGAGCTCCCGTTCAGCGTACACGACGCCAACATTGGCATGGAAGGCATTACACCATTCGATTTTATGAAAGAAGAACAGCAATAAAATGCTCCCGTGCAAGCGGGAGTTTTTTCATTTGCAGTGGAATTGATTTCATCGTATGAGTCTAAGGCGCAAAGCAAAACCTAAGCCTGTTCAACAAAAGGTGGTTGATCACACTTTGAGAACATGCCATGAAGTAGAAGGATTCCCAGTATACTCAGAACGAACTTCTAGTTATCTCGGGACAATTTCCGATATTTGTTTTTCTCTGAAAGGAGATTGTCTTGGGTTTATTCTTGCACAAAAACGCTTTTTGCATCATCATCATGCGCTATTACGGGCGTGTGATATCTCTTCCATTCTTGATGACCGCATATTGGCTTCGGTCAGTTCAGAACAGCTTTTGCCTCTTCCGAAATCATGCTTCACATACGAGCAGATGAAGATGAAGCTTGTGAAATCGCAAGAGGGCGATATATTGGGGATGCTGGAAGATGTATACTTTTGTTTGGACAGGGGCATAATCGTAGCATATGAACTCTCGGACGGTTTCTTTTCTGACCTGGCGGGAAGCAAGCGCCAGATCCAAAGAGCGGATTCGCTTGTCGAGGTGCGGAAAGACGAGATCGTTCTGAACGGATAGAGGTGTGAGGTATGCTTATATGCCCGAATTGCAAAAGTAAGGATATCGGCAAAATCGGCGTGAACCAATATTATTGCTGGGGCTGTTTTATTGAACTGACAGTGGCGAAAGGGAAGATTGCAACTCATCAGGTGGAAGAAGACGGAACGTTAAGCAGCTTGGATGATTTGTTTTCTGAGGATGAACGCAGCATCAATTTTTAATCATGAAAGGAGATGCGCAGGATGAATCGGACGATGACTTCTCTTTTGGCAATGGGAGCCGGAGCTCTCGTGTACCGAATGGCGACTCAATCTGACATGCTGAATAATCGAAGCATGAAGCGGATGAGAAGAAGAATTACGAAAATGTTTTAATGCAAAAAGGATACTCTCCAAAGAGTATCCTTTTCTATGTTTGCCGGACCTCGAGGCGTCTTGCTGCGAGTGAAAGGCTGTAGTTGACTGCGAAATACATAAGGGCCGCAAGTAAAAAGATCGGGAAAAAATAACTGCCGTCTGCGCTTTGGCCGTTAATAATTTGCGCGTTGTGAATCAGTTCAGGCAGGGCGATCACAACAGCGAGCGATGTATCTTTTAATAAAGAAATAAACTGGCTTACGATGGGCGGAACCATGCGGCGAAGCGCTTGCGGCATAACGATAAAGAACAGGGTCTGTGTATAGCTCAGCCCGGAGGAGCGCGCCGCTTCAATTTGTCCTTTGTCAATTGATTTCAGTCCGCTTCGGATAATTTCAGATAGCATAGCGGATTCAAAAATCGTTAGTGCTGTAATTGCAGCAGCTGTAATTTCAAGCTTAATACCAATTTCCGGAAGGGCAAAAAACGTAAAGAAAATAATTAACAGCAAGGGGAGGTTTCTGATCGTTTCAACGAGAACCGCAATCAATTGAGAAAGAACGGGAACTTTCGCATAACGCAGGGTGCCTGCGATTAAACCGAAGAAAAAGCTCAGAATGATGGAGATGAAAGCAACGTACAAGGTGACGAGAAAGCCATCCCATAAAAACGCTAAATGCTCCTGTGAATAAGCATCGATGAAATCCAATGTAACTCACTCCTTATCAATAGCTTTTTTCCAGCCGTTTTTCCAGATAGTTAACACCGATGCTAAGCGGAATCGTCAGCACTAAGTAAAAAAGCGCCACAAAAATATAAACATCAAATACAACGAGTGTGCTCGACGAAACTAAATCGGCTTGGTACATAAGATCCAATCCGGCCACAACCCCAAGAATCGAAGAGTTTTTGACTAAGTTTAAAAATTGATTGCCTAAAGGCGGAATGACGATTTTGATTGCCTGCGGCAAAATGATATGGAGCATGGCTTGGCTGTAGGTAAAGCCTGACGAGCGTGCCGCTTCCATCTGCCCTTTTGAAACAGACTGGATGCCTGCTCTGATGGCTTCAGCGATAAACGCAGAGGTATAAATGGTGAGAGCAACCGTTCCCGCTTGAAAACCGTCAAGCCTCAGGCCTGCGTTTGGAAGTCCGAAATAGAAAACAAAGGTAATTAAAAGAAGAGGGATGTTGCGGATGAATTCTACATATACGGTCCCTAGCCATTGCAGCGGCTTAAAGACTGTTATTCTCATAACCGCTACAGCGACGCCGAGGACAAAACTGCCGGCCAGCGCGATAACACTTGCGAGCAAGGTATGGTAAAAACCGTCCATATACATGCCGAAGTTATCGAAAAGAATTGACACATTCATCTGCCTATTCACTCCTTATCAAATTGGGATGAGCATCGCCTGCTCATCCCGGGATGGTTGTTATTCAGCTGGGTCTTCTTTGATCCATTTTTTATAAATTTCATCGTATCTGCCATCCGACTTCATCTTTTTAAGTGAAGCGTTGATTTCTTTCGCGAGAGCAGATTGCCCTTTTTTCACGGCGATCCCGTAAGGCTCATCTGTAAAAGGCTTTCCTGTTAATTGATAATTTTTATTTTCATCAGCCATTCCATATAAAATCGCATTATCTGTGGTGAGGGCATCGCCTTGCCCCGATTTAAGGGCTGTAAAGGCTTCTGCGTAGTTTTCAAATTCTAAAACAGATGCTTCAGGCGCCTTTTCACGAATGTTTTGAGAGGAGGTGGAGCCTTTTACTGCAAGAACTTTTGAGCCTTTGTCAAGATCCTCGACACTCTTGATTTTGCTGCCTTTTTTCACGAGAAGCGATTGCCCGGCCTCGAAATAGACATCAGAAAAGTCAACTTCCTTTTTTCGTTCATCAGTGATCGTCATTGTGGCGACAATGGCGTCGATATCCCCGTTTTGCAGCATAGGAATCCTTGTTTTTGAGGTGACCTCTTTAAATTCAGCTTTTTTCTCATCACCTAAAATGTCTTTAGCGATTTGTTTGGCAATATCAATATCAAAACCCTCAATCTCACCTGAGCTTGGATTTTTAAGACCGAACAGTCGAGTGTCCGTTTTTACGCCGAAGACAATTTTGTCATTGTCTTTAATGGCGGCTAGCGTATCTTTTTTGCTCTCCTTTGAGGCTTCTCCGTTTGATCCCTTGCTGCCGCAAGCGGCAAGCAAGATGACAGCGAATAAAGAAATCAATGCTAAAGAAAAAATCTTTTTCATACAAGCTCCCCCATTCTGTTTTAATGATTTAAAATACGGCTTAAGAATAAGCGGGCCCGTTCTTCCTTTGGGTTCGCGTAAAACTCAGCCGGCATTGCTTCTTCTAAAATCTTTCCTTCGTCAATGAAGACAATCCGGTCGGCAACTTCTTTGGCAAACCCCATTTCGTGTGTCACGACAACCATAGTCATGCCTTCTTTTGCGAGTGTTTTCATGACATCTAACACCTCGCCGATCATTTCAGGATCAAGTGCTGATGTCGGCTCGTCAAACAGCATGACCTCCGGCTTCATCGCCAGTCCTCTTGCGATGGCAACACGCTGCTGCTGCCCGCCGGAAAGCTGGGAAGGATAGGCGTCAGCCTTGTCTGGGATGCCGACTTTTTCAAGATAGTACCGCGCCGTTTCCTTTGCTTGTTCAGGTGATTGTTTAAGCACTTTTACCGGAGCCAGCATGATGTTCTGCAGCACTGTTTTATGCGGATATAAATGAAAGTGCTGAAACACCATCCCGATATTTTGCCGCACTTTATTGATATCAGTTTTTCTGTCGTTAATGGCGGTGCCGTTTACTGTGAGCACTCCCTCATTGATCGTCTCAAGTCTGTTGATGCATCTGAGCAATGTGCTTTTACCGGAACCGGATGGGCCGATGATAACAACGACTTCACCTTTTTCGATTTGAAGATTAATTTGTTTTAACACGTGAAAATCTCCGTAATGCTTGTTTACATTTTGAAATGTGATCATCGCAATCCTCCTATCAGAAAATTTGACCAAAAAAGTAAATGATCAAACTTTTCTGAAAATTAAAAGTGAAAAAATGTTCATGACTTCTGACTGACTAACTAAAGAAACATAAAGAATAATTCCGTGTAAACCTCAAAAGATATAGGTGAGGTGAAAGCAGATGCTCCAAAAACCGGTGCAGCTTTTGTTGTGGGTGGCTATTTGTTTGCTGGTTCTGTTAACAGTCTATGTCTTTTTTATGCTTGATATGTTATGGTCACCCTTTTGGCTCGTCATAAAAACGATCTTTATTCCCTTGATCATTTCTATTTTTATATCTTATTTATTGCTTCCGGTCACGGAATGGCTGCATGGCAAAGGATTGCCTAGGACTTTGAGCATCTTGGTCATTTATGTTCTTTTTTTTGGCGGGATTGGCTGGGCGTTGTATAAAGGGGTGCCTGTTTTAATCGTGCAGCTGACGGATTTGTCAGAAAATATACCCATGTTTGCCGAAACGTATAACGGGCTTCTTCTTCATGTTCATAACCATACGGATGACTGGCCTGATGGTATGCATCACCGTATAGATAAAATGATCCGCCAGACGGAGGCGTTTTTTGCGGGAACGATCGAGGGTGCGATCAGCGGGATCCGCAATGTGCTTGATTACTTCTTAATTGCTGCAACAATCCCTTTTCTCGTGTTTTATATGGTGAAGGACATTGAGTTAATGAAAAAGACAGTATGGTACTTGACTCCGAAGTCGTGGAGAAAGCGGGGCAGCGCCTTTTTGCGGGATGTGGATGATTCGCTTGGCGATTATATCCGCGGCCAGCTTTTGGTCTGCTTGATTCTTGGCGTGATTGCAGGCATTTCGTTCTGGGTATTTGGGCTTCCATATCCGCTGATACTTGGCCTTATCTCTGGAGTAACGAATGTCATCCCGTATTTTGGCCCTTTCATCGGAGCTGTTCCTGCGTTGTTAATTGCGATGACGATCTCAGTCAAGGCGGTTCTTGTTGTGGTGATTACGGTGTTTATTCTGCAGTTTATGGAAGGAAATATCCTCAGTCCGTTCATTGTCGGCAGAAGCCTTAAAATGCATCCGGTCGTTATCATGCTTGCACTCCTTGCCGGAGGGGAGCTTGCGGGAATCGTCGGGATGATTCTGGCTGTTCCTGCGACGGCTGTTTTAAAAGTAATGATGATCCATTTTTTGCGGATGAGGACGGAGCATTGACATTGGCGTGCCGCTTGTCTATAATTTCTCGTAGAATACATACGAATCTCGAGTGACGGATCTGAGTACGCCGAAGCCCTGTTAAAGAGAGAAGCTCCATAAGCTGAAAGGAGCTTTATCAGAAGATCGGAGGAAGCTAATCCTGAGTGCAGTTAATCACTGCCGCTTATCCTGCGTTACAGGGTTAAAGGTGACGGGCGCATGAATGCCCGTAATCAGGGTGGTACCGCGAGACAGCTCTCGTCCCTGTGTAAACGTTGGTTTGCATAGGGGGAGGGCTTTTTTGCTGTCACTGAAGAGAATTTCGATTTTTATAGAGGAGGAAATACAATGAAACACTTAACTTCTGCGGAAGTGCGTCAAATGTTTTTGGATTTCTTTAAAGAAAAAGGACATGCGGTAGAGCCAAGCGCGTCATTAGTGCCTCATGAGGATCCTTCACTGCTTTGGATCAACAGCGGTGTTGCGACACTGAAAAAATATTTTGACGGCCGTGTCGTGCCGGAAAATCCAAGAATCGTAAACGCTCAAAAAGCGATCAGAACAAACGATATAGAAAATGTAGGTAAAACTGCGCGCCATCACACTTTCTTTGAAATGCTCGGAAACTTTTCCATCGGCGATTATTTCAAAGAAGAAGCCATTACATGGGCTTGGGAGTTTTTAACGAGCGACAAGTGGATTGGCTTCGACAAAGAGCTTCTCTCTGTTACGGTTCATCCTGAAGATGAAGAGGCATATGAGTTTTGGGCGAAAAAAATCGGTATTCCTGAAGAAAGAATTATCCGTCTGGAAGGGAACTTCTGGGATATCGGTGAAGGGCCGAGCGGACCGAATACGGAAATCTTTTACGACCGCGGTGAAGCATACGGTAATGATCCAGAAGATCCGGAGCTTTACCCAGGCGGGGAAAACGACCGTTACCTGGAAGTATGGAACCTTGTGTTCTCAGAGTTCAACCATAACCCTGACGGAACGTACACACCGCTTCCAAAGAAAAACATTGATACAGGCATGGGTCTTGAAAGAATGGTATCTGTCATCCAGAATGTTCCGACAAACTTTGACACCGATTTGTTTGTTCCGATCATTAAAGCAACAGAATCGATTTCTGGTGAAACATATGGCAAAGACAATGTGAAAGACACTGCGTTTAAAGTGATTGCTGACCATATCAGAACGGTTGCCTTTGCTGTCAGTGACGGTGCGCTGCCGTCAAATGAAGGCCGCGGCTATGTATTAAGACGCTTATTACGCCGTGCCGTGCGTTATGCCAAAACGATCAACATCCATCGTCCGTTCATGTTTGATTTAGTGCCGGTTGTCGCAGAAATCATGGCTGATTTCTATCCTGAAGTGAAAGAGAAAGCGGATTTCATCGCAAAAGTCATTAAAACCGAGGAAGAACGCTTCCATGAGACCCTTAATGAAGGGCTTGCGATCCTGTCAGAAATGATCAAAAAAGAAAAAGACAAGGGCAGCAGCGTTATCTCAGGTGCTGATGTGTTTAAACTGTATGATACGTATGGATTCCCGGTTGAATTGACTGAAGAATACGCAGAAGACGAGAACATGACGGTTGACCATGAGGGCTTTGAGGAGGAAATGAACCAGCAGCGTGAACGGGCAAGAAACGCCCGCCAGGATGTCGGCAGCATGCAGGTGCAGGGCGGCGCACTGCGCGACGTGACAGATGAAAGCACATTTGTCGGCTACTCTCAAACCCAAGCTGATGCCAATATCATTGTGCTTCTTCAGGACGGCCAATTAATCGAAGAGGCTCATGAAGGAGAAAGCGTTCAAATCATTCTTGATGAAACACCGTTCTATGCAGAAAGCGGCGGCCAAATTGGCGATAAAGGCTATCTCCGAAGCGAGCAGGCAGTTGTAAGAATTAAAGATGTTCAAAAAGCGCCGAACGGCCAGCATGTGCATGAAGGTGTTGTAGAGAGCGGTACTGTTCAAAAAGGCCTGCATGTTACGGCTGAAGTTGAAGACCATATGAGAAGCGGCGTCATTAAAAACCACACGGCAACGCATTTATTGCATCAGGCTCTAAAAGATGTTCTTGGAACTCATGTCAATCAGGCGGGCTCTCTTGTAACGGAAAACCGTCTTCGTTTTGACTTCTCGCACTTTGGCCAAGTGACAAAAGAAGAGCTCGAACAAATTGAAAGAATCGTAAACGAAAAGATCTGGGCGAGCATCCCGGTCAGCATTGATTTGAAACCGATCGCTGAAGCAAAAGAAATGGGTGCGATGGCACTGTTCGGCGAGAAATATGGCGATATTGTCCGTGTCGTTCAAGTTGGAGATTACAGCTTAGAGCTGTGCGGCGGTTGCCATGTCAGAAATACAGCAGAAATCGGCTTGTTTAAAATCGTTTCTGAATCCGGAATCGGAGCAGGCACAAGACGGATTGAAGCTGTAACGGGACAAGGCGCTTACGTCGAAATGAACAGCCAGATTTCTGTATTGAAGCAGACCGCTGACGAGCTGAAAACAAATATCAAAGAAGTGCCGAAACGGGTCGCGGCTCTGCAGGCTGAACTGAAGGATGCACAAAGAGAAAATGAATCTCTTCTTGCAAAACTAGGCAACGTGGAAGCAGGAGCAATCCTGTCGAAAGTAAAAGAAGTTGACGGTGTAAACGTGCTTGCGGCAAAAGTAAATGCAAAAGACATGAATCATCTCCGCACTATGGTCGATGAACTCAAAGCAAAGCTTGGCTCTGCGGTGATCGTGCTTGGTGCGGTACAAAACGATAAAGTTAATATCTCTGCCGGAGTCACAAAGGACCTCATTGAGAAAGGCCTTCACGCCGGCAAGCTGGTTAAACAAGCTGCGGAAGTTTGCGGCGGAGGCGGCGGAGGCCGTCCGGACATGGCGCAGGCAGGCGGTAAACAGCCGGAAAAATTAGAAGAAGCTTTGGCTTCTGTAGAAGATTGGGTGAAATCCGTTTTATAATTCGCCCATGTAGTGTAGAATGATGGTAAGATTAGGACCCCAGGCTGAACTTTGCCTGCGAATTTGGGAAAGAGGTGCAAAACGGTGAGCTCGTTTGATAAAACGATGAAATTTAATTTCTCCGATGATTCTGCTGAGACTAACGTAAATGAGGTGCTGATTACAGTGTATGACGCGCTTCAGGAAAAGGGCTACAATCCAATCAACCAGATTGTCGGATACTTGCTGTCAGGTGATCCCGCTTATATTCCTAGGCATCGTGACGCTCGCAATTTAATTCGCAAACTTGAAAGAGACGAATTAATCGAGGAATTGGTAAAGTCTTATTTAGAACAGCATAAAGAGGCGTAAATAAAGAATGAGAATATTAGGACTCGATTTAGGAACCAAAACACTCGGTGTAGCTCTGAGCGATGAAATGGGCTGGACTGCTCAAGGCATTGAGACCATAAAGATAAATGAAGCAGAAGGCGATTATGGTTTATCCCGTTTATCTGAACTGATAAAGGACTATACTATAGATAAAATCGTGCTCGGCTTTCCTAAGAACATGAACGGAACAGTCGGCCCGAGAGGCGAAGCCAGCCAAACATTTGCGAAAGTGCTTGAAACAACGTACAATGTTCCTGTTGTGCTGTGGGACGAGCGTCTTACCACAATGGCGGCTGAAAAAATGCTGATTGCAGCTGACGTCAGCAGGCAAAAACGAAAAAAAGTCATTGATAAAATGGCGGCTGTTATGATTTTACAAGGATATCTTGACAGCTTAAATTAAAGCCAGAGGTGAAGAAAATGGAACACGGCGAAAAAAATATTACAATTGTTGACGATCAAGGAAATGAACAGCTTTGTGAAGTGCTGTTTACATTTGAAAACGAAGAGTTTGGCAAGTCTTATGTCTTGTACTATCCAATCGAATCAAAAGATGACGAAGAAGTAGAAATTCTTGCTTCCAGCTTCACGCCAAACGAAGACGGTGAAAACGGTGAGCTATTCCCGATTGAAACTGACGAAGAATGGGATATGATCGAAGAAACATTAAACACATTCTTAGCGGACGAAGACGAAGAGTAAAACATCGCGCCAAACCAAAGCCGGAGCTATACTGCTCCGGCTTTTTTCTGCTTTATGCAGGCCTCTTTTTGTAATAAATTGCCGAAATACAATGAATCATGTAGTATAAGAGCTGATGGGAGGAGACCTAATGTATATCAATCAGCAAAAAAAATCGTTTTTTAATAAAAAAAGAATCATACTGTCTTCCATTGTTGTGCTGTTTCTCATCATTGGCGGGGCATTTTTATATGGGAAATCATTGCTTGAACCTGTTGAAAAAGACAGTAAAACGACAGTTAATATTAACATTCCGAGCGGTTCGTCTGTTTCAGCCATCGCATCGATATTAAAGAAAAATGATGTCATAAAAAGCGAGAAGGCGTTTCAGTACTATGTGAAATATAAAGGTGCTTCCGGGTTTCAGGCCGGATTCTACCATCTGAATAAAGGTATGGATTTAGATGCCATTATTCAGAAGCTGACAAGCGGGGCTACAGGTTACGCTTTTCAAATCACAGTGACTGAGGGAGCACAGCTGACCCAAATCGCGGCTGCTATTGCGGATGAAACAAAATACTCTAAAAAACAAGTCATAGCGAAGCTGGACGATGAAACATTTATCAATCAGCTGAAGAAAGAATTCCCGGACACTGTGACAAATGATGTTTTCAATAAAAACATTAAGCACCCGCTTGAAGGGTACCTATTCCCGGCTACATACCCTTTTAACGATCCGGACACATCACTTGAAGACATTATCAAGGCAATGATTAAGCAGACAAATTCTTATGTGGAAACATATAAATCAGAAATGAAGAAAAACAAAGTTTCTGTGCATAAGCTGCTGACAATGGCTTCTTTGATAGAAGAAGAAGCGACTGAAAAAGCCGACCGCCATAAAATTGCGAGCGTCTTTTATAACCGCCTGAAAAAGAAAATGCCGCTCCAAACAGATCCGACCGTCCTGTACGCGGCAGGCAAGCATAAAGATCGGGTTCTTTATAAGGATCTGGAAATCGATTCACCATACAATACGTATAAAAAAACAGGGCTGACGCCAGGGCCGATTGCCAATGCCGGCATGTCGTCATGGGAAGCGGCGCTGCATCCGGATAAAACGGACTATCTGTATTTCTTGGCCAAATCAAATGGTGAGGTCGTATTTACAAAAACGCTAAAAGAGCATAATAAAGCAAAAGAAAAATACATTTCCTCAAAAAATGAGAAATAAAAGGAGAGCAAAAAGCTCTCCTTTTGTTCGCTTTCCGCAAGGTTTTATGATAAAATATATCGGGTTGTTTACCGATGTATCATGATGTATTCAGAGAGTGTCCTGCGCATAAGACTGGGGCACTCCTTTTTAGAACGGGAGGCTGTTTGTAGTGACTGACCGGTATGAACAAATAAATGACTATATAGAAGCATTATTAAAGCCTCGGCCGGATAACGTGAAGAAGCTTGAAGCATATGCAGAAGAACATCATGTCCCGATCATGGAAAAAGCGGGCATGGAGGTGCTGCTTCAAATTTTGTCTGTGAAACAGCCGAAAAAAATACTAGAAATCGGAACGGCCATTGGTTATTCAGCTATTCGAATGGCGCTGGAGCTGCCGTCTGCTGAAATATATACAATTGAACGCAATGAGAAACGGCATGAAGAAGCGGTAAACAATATCAAGGAATTTCAGCTTGATGACCGGATTCATGTTTTTTACGGAGATGCGCTTGAATTAGCCGACGCCGTTCATGTAACTGCGCCTTACGATGTCATTTTTATTGACGCTGCAAAAGGTCAGTATCAAAACTTTTTTCATTTATATGAACCGATGCTTTCACCGGACGGGGTGATTTTAACGGACAACGTGCTGTTTAAGGGTCTGGTGGCAGAGGATTACAGCAAAATAGAACCGAAGAGAAGGCGCAGGCTTGTAGCAAAAATTGATGAATATAATCATTGGCTGATGAATCATCCGGATTATCAAACTGCGATTATTCCTGTCGGGGACGGACTTGCGATTAGTAAAAAGAAGAGGTGAACGTCATGAAAAAACCAGAGCTCTTAGTGACGCCGACGAGTACAGCGGACATTTTGCCGCTCATACAGGCTGGGGCAACTGCGTTTTTAGTTGGGGAACAGAGATACGGCTTGAGATTAGCCGGAGAATTTTCTCGTGAAGATGTAACAAAAGCCGTAGAGATTGCTCACAAAGAAGGGGCAAAAGTATACGTTGCTGTAAATGCAATTTTCCATAATGATAAAGTGGGTGAGCTTGGCGAATATCTGGCTTTCTTAGCAGAAGCCGGTGTCGATGCAGCGGTATTCGGCGATCCTGCCGTGCTGATGGCTGCCCGTGAATCTGCGCCTGATCTGAAGCTTCATTGGAGCACAGAAACGACAGGTACCAACTATTATACATGCAACTACTGGGGACGCAAGGGTGCGGCGCGCTCTGTGCTTGCCAGAGAATTAAACATGGACAGCATTGTTGAGATTAAAGAAAATGCTGAAGTCGAAATTGAAATCCAGGTGCATGGAATGACGTGCATGTTCCAATCGAAGCGTTCTTTGATTGGAAACTATTTTGAATATCAGGGCAAAGTCATGGACATTGAAAGAAAGAAAAAAGAATCAGGCATGTTTTTACACGATAAAGAACGCGATAATAAATATCCGATTTTCGAAGATGAAAACGGCACTCACATCATGAGCCCGAACGATGTGTGCATCATTGATGAGCTCGAGGAATTGATAGATGCCGGAATTGATTCTTTTAAAATCGATGGTGTTTTGAAAACGCCTGAATACCTAATAGAAGTCACCAAAATGTACAGAGAAGCAATTGATTTGTGCGTGGAAAACCGTGACGAATACGAAGCGAAAAAAGAAGACTGGATCGAACGCATTGAAAGCATCCAGCCAGTAAACAGAAAAATTGATACCGGATTCTTCTTCAAGGAAACGGTTTATTAATCAAAAGGAGGTTAAGCTATGACTGCCGTAAATGATAAAATATCCACAATCGTTAATGGAAAGCGTGTGATTACGAAAAAGCCGGAGCTTCTCGCACCTGCGGGTAATCTTGAAAAGCTGAAAATCGCTGTTCATTACGGAGCGGACGCGGTCTTTATCGGGGGACAGGAATACGGGCTGCGCTCGAATGCCGATAACTTTACGATCGAAGAAATTGCAGAAGGCGTTGAATTCGCAAAGAAATATGGCGCGAAGATCTACGTAACAACGAATATTTTCGCCCATAATGAAAATATGGACGGGCTTGAAGACTATTTAAAAGCACTTGGAGACGCCAACGTTGCCGGTATCATTGTGGCAGATCCGCTTATTATCGAAACATGCCGCAGAGTGGCGCCGAATGTTGAGGTTCACTTGAGCACACAGCAGTCTCTTTCGAACTGGAAGGCTGTCCAATTCTGGAAGGAAGAAGGTCTCGACCGCGTCGTGCTGGCACGTGAAACTAGCGCTCTTGAAATCAGAGAAATGAAAGAAAAGGTAGATATCGAAATCGAATCCTTCATTCATGGCGCAATGTGTATTGCATATTCCGGCCGCTGTGTGCTGAGCAATCACATGACAGCGCGGGATTCCAATCGCGGAGGCTGCTGCCAGTCATGCCGCTGGGATTATGATCTCTATCAAACAGACGGTGCCAACGCCGTTGCTTTGTATGGTGAAGAAGATGCACCATTTGCGATGAGCCCGAAAGATTTGAAGCTGATTGAATCCATTCCAAAAATGATTGAAATGGGGATCGACAGCTTAAAGATTGAAGGCCGCATGAAATCCATTCACTATGTAGCAACTGTTGTCAGCGTATACCGCAAAGTAATCGATGCTTATTGCGCTGATCCAGAAAACTTTGTGATTCAAAAAGAATGGCTTGAAGAGCTTGATAAGTGCGCCAACAGGGACACTGCGACAGCTTTCTTTGAAGGAACGCCAGGCTATGAAGAGCAAATGTTCGGCGAACACGCCAAGAAAACGACATATGATTTTGTCGGCTTAGTGCTGAATTATGATGAAGATACACAAATGGTCACGCTTCAGCAGCGCAATTTCTTCAAAAAAGGCGACGAAGTGGAATTTTTCGGTCCAGAAATCGAAAACTTTACACATACGATTGAAACCATTTGGGACGAAGACGGAAATGAGCTAGATGCTGCCCGCCATCCCCTGCAAATTGTCAAATTCAAACTAGACAAAAAGATTTATCCGAGCAACATGATGAGAAAGGGGAAGTAACAGCCCATGGGTAAGAATCCAGTAGTCATTGGAATCGCAGGAGGTTCCGGTTCAGGAAAAACGAGTGTCACACGGTCCATTTATGAACAGTTTAAAGGACACTCAATTTTAATGATCCAGCAGGACCTTTATTATAAAGACCAAAGCCATCTTCCGTTTGAAGAAAGGCTGAACACAAACTATGATCATCCGCTTGCGTTTGATAATGACTATTTAATCGAGCATATTCAAGATCTATTGAATTACCGCCCGATTGAAAAGCCGATTTATGACTATAAGCTTCACACACGTTCAGAAGAAACGGTTCACGTAGAGCCAAAGGATGTTATTATCCTTGAAGGCATTCTTGTTCTTGAAGACAAAAGGCTTCGTGATCTGATGGATATCAAGCTTTATGTTGATACGGACGCTGACTTGCGTATCATCAGACGGATTATGAGAGATATTAATGAGCGCGGACGCTCTATTGATTCTGTCATTGAACAATATGTGTCAGTGGTCCGTCCGATGCATAACCAATTCGTCGAGCCGACGAAACGATACGCTGATATTATTATCCCGGAAGGCGGTCAGAATCACGTCGCAATTGATCTGATGGTCACAAAAATTCAAACCATTCTTGAACAAAACGCGATTTTGTAATACCATAGCATAGACATAAATAACTCTGACCATATTATGTATAGGCAGGAAGGGAATGTGCGAATTCCCTTCTTTCCCTGTTTATAAACGCGAAATATTTGCAGAACGACACGATTCAGTTTAAGATAAACAGTACCTATATGGGAGAGAAGAACGAGGACTGCCCTGTGTTCTCATTCTTGTATTTTTTAGTTTATGCTCTCATACATAATCGAAGATGTTGAGGGACAACCAGAAGGAGTGAAGGGACATGGCACAAGAGAAAGTATTTCCTATGACTGCAGAAGGAAAACAAAAACTTGAACAAGAATTAGAATATTTGAAAACGGTTAAACGAAAAGAAGTAGTAGAGCGAATCAAAATTGCGAGAAGCTTCGGAGACCTTTCCGAGAACTCTGAATACGATTCAGCGAAAGAAGAGCAGGCATTTGTAGAGGGCCGCGTGACGACTCTTGAAAATATGATTCGCAATGCGAAAATCATTGAAGATGACGGCGGCTCTAACGTTGTCGGTTTGGGTAAAACCGTCACTTTCGTCGAACTGCCTGACGGTGATGAAGAATCATATACGATCGTCGGAAGCGCGGAAGCTGACCCGTTTGAAGGGAAAATCTCAAACGACTCACCGATCGCAAAAAGCCTCTTGGGCAAAAAAGTAGATGAAGAAGTCACAGTACAAACACCGGGCGGAGAAATGCTCGTGAAAATTGTGAAAATTTCATAATATCTGTTTAGCAGCGAAACACCTCGTCCACAATGTGGGTGAGGTGTTTTTTTATGAAGATATCGAAACGAATGAAGCTGGCAGTCATCGCTTTTTTGATTGTATTTTTTCTGCTTCTGCTGAGGCTTGCGGAAATCCAGCTGTTTTTCACAGAATCATTTTCTAAAAAGAAAATTAATTTGATTCAAGAAAGTGTGAAACAGCGGACGGAGGAAGTGCTTATTTCAGATGGAAGAGGCTCTTTTTTAGATCGAAACGGGCGGGCGCTGACAGGACAAAGCGAGCCCGCGGTTGTTTTGTTCCCTTTTCTGCTGACGCAGGATTGGCCGATCAAAAAAGTTGCGGACATCCTCGGCATGTCTGAAGATGATTTGCGCCAGACACTAGGTCAGGCAAAAAAACCGGTCATTTTGCAGCAAAAGAAAATCAAAACACTTTCAAAACAATCTATCACAAAAATCAATTCTTTGAAATATCCCGGCATTTACGGCGTATATATGGAGAATGAAGACAAGCCCAGCCTTGCTTCACATACGATAGGGAGCACGAACCAAGATCCGGCGCTGCTTCGCAAGAAATATCCTGACAAGGAGAGCCTTCCGATTACAACAGAAATCGGAACAACCGGTTTAGAACGGACATTTGACGAGTTTTTGCTTCCGGAACAAGACACAAAGCTTTTATATCATGTGGACGGAAAAGGAAACCCTTTGTTTGGCATGGACGTCAAATATACAGCTGAAGCCAATACATTTTATCCGCTCCAGGTCAAAACAACGATCGATCAAAGCATTCAAAAAGCGATGGAGGAGGTATTGGATGAACAGGGGCTGAAAAAGGGAGGAGCTGTGCTGCTGGACATCGAAAATAGCAGTGTTCTGGGAATTGTAAGCAAACCAGATGCAGACGTGTCCCGGCAAAACACACTTCAAAATTATATGCTGACGCCAATCTATCCCGGATCAGTTTTTAAAACAGTCATTGCCGCAGCTGCAATCGAAAATAATATGGTGAAGCCTAGTCAAACCTTTAATTGCAATTTAAACCTGTACGGGGAACCGGGGGACGACAAAGGAACCTTGTCTTTTGATGAAAGTTTTGCACAAAGCTGTAATTACACATTTACGAGTCTTGCAGAACAATTAATGAAAAAAGACAGCTCGGTTATTGAAGATATGTCCGAGAAGCTGGCTCTCACTGATCGGGCAGGCTGGGAGGGAAAACTGTACCACGAAACCGATTTCCGCCAGCTGTATAACGAAAAAAGTGGCGTGATTTGGGGGGATGAAAAAGACAAATCAGTCAAAAAAGCCATTGCGCAAACAGCAATTGGGCAGAAAAATGTAAAGGTAACCCCGCTGGAGGTAGCCAATATGATGGCGACAATCGCCCGCGGCGGAGAAAAACGGCAGGTGAAAATTGCCGAACAAATTGAGTATAAGAACGGCACAACGCTCGTTACGTTTAAAGATCAGAAGCTCAAAGGGGAGACGATAGACAAATATACGTCACAGCAGCTTCAAAAAATACTGCGGCGGGTGGTAGAATCTCCTTCCGGAACGGGCAGAAGGTTTCAAGATCTTCCGTATACTGTAGCAGGGAAGTCGGGCACAGCCCAGACAGGCAAGCTTTCAAAAGAGAAGGAAACGCTCTATGAAAAATGGTTTGCCGGATATTTTCCCGCGGATAAGCCGAAATACGCTCTGGTTGTTTTACACATGGATACACCGGGCGATAAGGCTCTGACAAATTCGGTGTTTTATGATATTGTTAAAAAAGTACACGAAATTGAAATCAATCAGAAATAGAACAACTTCTCAGCACATGTTAAAATATATGCTGAGCCAAGAGGGATAAAGGAGTGCAGAATTATTGAGCAATAATCAATCTCGTTATGAAAATCGTGATAAACGCAGAAAAGCCAATTTAGTGCTTAACATTTTAATCGCAATCGTATCCATACTAATTGTCGTAGTAGCAGCGAATCTCTTCATTAACAGTCCTTCTAGCAAAGATGTCAGCAAGGATTCTGAAACGGCGCAAAAACAGGAATCTCCGGCTTCAGGAAAGACGGAAAAGAAATCGGATGAGGATATAAAAGACAGCAAGAAAGATACATCTGACAGCGAAAAGGATTCTGAGAAGTCTTCTGACTCTGATTCCAAAAAAGATGATTCTTCTTCTAAAAAAGATGACTCTGATTCAGATTCAAGCTCAGATTCAGCCGATGACGGGCTTAAAGATGCAAAAGTAACAGAAGGCGGCTCATCGAGCGATGTGGAAAAAACGTATGAAAATCCTGATTGGAAAGCAGTCGGAACTGAGCAGACTGGCGAGCATGCCGCTACCTATGATTCAAGCTCACAAGACTGGGCTGAGATGCTGAAAGCCATTTCATACGCAACTGGTGTCTCAACAGATAACATGACGGTGCTCTGGCTTGGAAATAACGGCAGCCCTCAGGATGCCAAAGGCAAGATTTTGGACAAGGCGACTGGGAATAAATATCAAGTCACGATTACATGGGTCGATGAAAAAGGCTGGAAGCCGACAAAAGTAGAAAAGCTAAAATAAACAAAAGCAGCCGGGTTACAACCGGCTGCTTTTGTTTTAGGCTTCAGCTGCGAAATGAACCACCGCGCTGTACAATATTCTTCCTTCTGCCACAGCAGTTTGGTGTGAAACAGATTTCACCCGGAGCATGATGGCTTTATTGTTTTCAATTTGTGTATTGATTTTCTTTTCAAGCTCCTGCAATGAAGCCGCTTCAAAAAATTCCACTTTGTCTTTAATCAGATCTAATTGAAAATTCATGTCTTGACCCTCCAGCTTTCACAAGTCATATGAAGTATAAGCTTTTTTGTGGTCAATGCGCAATATGAGATGGCATAAAATACACAAAGTGTTTTAGTACCTGCTTTTCAGAAGATGTGGTATTATAGGAACTGTTCCATCATTAATTCATAGTATGCTTATAGGAATTATTAAATATGGAGTGTGACAAATATGGGACGTGAATTTATCCCTCTCTTTGAAGATTGGGCAGCAACTTATGATCAAACAGTACAAGGTTTAGATATTCAGTATAAAGAAGCGTTCAGAGGCTACGATCATATCCTTGATGCCATCGTCAGCAAATCTGGAACGCATGTGTTAGAATTTGGCCCGGGGACAGGGAATTTGACGGCTAAGCTGCTCGATGCAGGCAAAACTGTATTTGGAATCGAACCTTCTCCAGCAATGCGTAAACTGGCTTCTGACAAGCTTTCAGGCAGGTCGGAAATCGTTGATGGAGACTTCCTGACATTCCCTGAACCGCCATTTCAGGCTGATACAATTGTCAGTTCATATGCTTTTCATCATTTGACTGACGAAGAAAAGCGGGCTGCCATAAAGCAATATGGCAAATACCTTCACTTGCATGATAAAATAGTGTTTGCCGATACCGTCTTTGAAAATGCGCAAGCGTATCAACAGGCTATCGATAAAGCCCGTTCTCAAGGCTTTTATCAGCTTGCAAATGATTTAGAGACAGAGCATTATCCTACATTGGATGCGTTGAAAGAAATGTTTACAGCTGAAGGTTTTGCAGTCCGATTCACTCAGCAAAACGACTTCGTGTGGATAATGGAGGCGATCAAACGGTAAAGTGAAGGGAATGTGAATAGATGAAACTAGCAGTCATCGGAGCAATGGAAGAGGAAGTTACCATCTTAAGAAACAAACTTGAAAATGCAAAAACAGAAACGATCGCACACTGTGAATTTACAACAGGCGAATATGAAGGAACTGAAGTGATTCTTTTAAAATCAGGAATTGGAAAAGTAAATGCTGCTATCAGCACGACGCTTCTGCTTGACCGTTACAAGCCTGATTATGTCATTAACACAGGCTCAGCCGGCGGATTTCATCATACATTGAATGTAGGGGATGTCGTTATTTCCACTGACGTTCGTCACCACGATGTAGACGTAACGGCTTTTGACTATGAATACGGCCAAGTGCCGGGTCTTCCGGCTGCTTATCCAGCGGATGAAAAGCTGATTAGCATCACTGAAGAAGCGGTATCTGAACTCGACGGCATTCAGGTTGCAAAAGGAACAATTGCAACAGGCGATTCTTTCATGAACGATCCGAAGCGGGTTGAAGAGGTGCGTGCGAGATTTTCTGATCTGTACGCGGTTGAAATGGAGGCTGCGGCAGTGGCTCAAGTGTGCCATCAATTTAAAACGCCGTTTGTCGTCATCAGAGCGTTATCTGATATTGCAGGAAAAGAATCACATGTTTCATTTGACCAATTTTTAGAGCAGGCGGCTGTCCATTCAACAGAGCTTGTGTTAAAGGTGATCAAACGAATTCATTAAAACGGGGAGAACGTTCTCCTCCGTTTTTCTCTAAAAACAACCTCTAATTAGGAGGAGGACATATATGACAGTGATTACGGACATTACCGAGCTGATTGGGAATACACCGCTTCTCCGCTTGAAGAACTTTGATGTTCCAGAAGGAGTCGCGGTGTATGCCAAGCTTGAAATGATGAATCCAGGGGGAAGCATCAAAGACAGACTGGGAGATATGCTGATTCGTGACGCGCTCGATTCAGGCAAAGTGAAACCCGGCGGAGTGATTATAGAAGCTACGGCAGGCAATACAGGGATCGGCCTTGCGTTAAGTGCCAGAAAATATGGGCTGAAAGCGATTTTCTGTGTCCCTGAACATTTCAGCAGAGAGAAACAGCAAATTATGCAAGCGCTTGGCGCATCAATCATTCATACACCGCGTCAAGACGGAATGCAGGGAGCCATTCAAAAAGCCATTCAGCTGGAGACTGAAATTGAAAATTCTTATTGCGTTTTGCAATTTAAAAACCAAGTAAATCCATCGACTTACTATAAGACGCTTGGACCTGAAATGTGGGAAGCGCTTGACGGGAATATTCATACGTTTGTCGCAGGGGCAGGATCAGGGGGCACGTTCGCAGGAACAGCTTCCTTCTTAAAAGAAAAAAATCCAGCAGTCAAAACGGTGATTGTTGAACCGGAGGGCTCGATTTTAAACGGAGGAGAGCCTCACGCTCATAAAACAGAAGGCATCGGCATGGAGTTTATCCCCGATTATATGGATAAGAGCCATTTTGACGAGATCTACACCGTAACAGATGAGAATGCGTTTAGACTTGTGAAAGAAGCGGCAGAAAAAGAAGGCCTGCTGATCGGAAGCTCTTCAGGTGCAGCGCTTTATGCGGCATTGGAGGAAGCGAAAAAAGCATCCGCTGGAACTAACATTGTCACAGTATTTCCTGACAGCAGCGATCGATATATCAGCAAACAAATATACGAAGGAGGCATCTGATATGAAGAAAAAAACATTGATGATACATGGCGGAATCACAGGTGATGAGAAAACAGGCGCAGTTTCCGTGCCCATTTATCAAGTCAGCACGTACAAGCAGCCGAAAGCAGGACAGCATACAGGCTACGAGTATTCAAGAACGGCCAATCCGACTCGAACCGCTCTCGAAGCACTTGTGACAGAACTGGAAAGCGGGGAAGCAGGCTATGCGTTCAGCTCAGGAATGGCTGCCATTACAGCGGTTATGATGCTGTTTAACAGCGGAGATCATGTCGTGTTGACTGATGATGTGTACGGCGGAACATATCGCGTGATGACAAAGGTGCTTAACCGTCTTGGCATTGAATCAACATTTGTTGATACGAGCAGCAGGGAAGAAGTTGAAAAAGCGATTCGCCCTAATACAAAAGCCATTTATATTGAAACACCGACAAACCCGTTGCTCAAAATCACCGACCTGACGCTCATGGCTGATATCGCAAAAAAAGCGGGTGTTCTGCTTATTGTAGACAATACCTTTAACACTCCTTATTTTCAGCAGCCGCTTACTTTAGGCGCTGATATCGTACTTCACAGTGCGACAAAATATCTTGGCGGACACAGTGATGTCGTCGGAGGTTTAGTTGTGACAGCTTCGAAAGAGCTTGGAGAAGAGCTGCATTTTGTGCAAAACTCCACAGGCGGCGTGCTTGGCCCTCAAGATTCCTGGCTGTTAATGAGAGGAATCAAAACGTTGGGACTCAGAATGGAAGCGATCGATCAAAATGCGCGGAAAATCGCAAGCTTTCTTGAGAATCACCCTGCTGTCCAAACGTTATATTACCCTGGTTCTTCAAATCATCCCGGACATGAGCTTGCAAAAACGCAAGGATCGGGCTTCGGCGGCATGATCTCCTTTGATATTGGCAGTGAAGAACGGGTTGATGCGTTTTTAGGAAATCTGAAACTGTTTACCATTGCTGAAAGCCTGGGGGCGGTTGAAAGCTTAATTTCTGTTCCTGCAAGAATGACACATGCCTCTATTCCGAGAGAACGCCGGCTTGAGCTCGGCATTACGGACGGCTTGATCAGAATTTCTGTAGGAATTGAAGATGCGCAAGACTTGTTGGAAGATATCGGCCAAGCGCTTGAAAATATATAACAAATGGATAGAATTACTTTCTCTGTAAGTCGCCGGATTATATTATAATAGTCGTATACTATGAATCTGGCAGGTGATTCTTTTGAACAAAAATAGAATGAAATCTTTAAAAGAAGACTACAAGCATTTTGCTTTTACATTGCTTGCAGTCAGCACTTTTTTATATATAGGCGCAGTTCTCCCTGATCAAGGCTTAACATTAGGCCAGAAATCGACGATGTTTTTAGCGGATTGCGTATTTTTAGCCGGTGCCTTCTTTTGCGCTGACCGTTCACTTATTTACAAGAAGCGTTTGGAAGAAGCCGACGAATAAAAAAACAGCCATCATCAAGTGATGGCTGTTTTTCTGTTATTGTTCTCGAAGTTCTTTTCCCATGCCTTTTAAAAACTGAAGGCCGAAGCCGACGGCTCTGTTAATGTCAGGGTCGTTCATTGCTTTTAACAGGTCGAGAACCCCGACTTTCTTGTCTTCTTTTAAAAAGCTTTGTGCCTGTTCAGTCCCAGCCATTACGCTTTCTAAAAGCTTTGCTGTAAACTCAGGATCGGCTTTTGTCAATGCGCCTCCGGCGGCCATCATCGTGTTGATGAGGTTGGTGACAGGCTCGCGGGAAACTTGGCCAAGCGCAATCTTGGCAATGTCTTCCTTCGCTCTGAGCATGCTTGTTGCCGCATCAAAAATTCCAAGATCATTGAGTTCATTCATTAACGTCATCGTTTTAGAGACGGCGTCCTCATTTTCCGCCAGCAGCTCTTTCAGTTCTTCTATTTTTTCAAGCTTAATTTGCTCAGCTGTTTTTGTTTCTTTTTTGATCGTCGTAATCGGAGTGGCCATTCGTTTTCCTCCTATCGTTTAATCAGTCAGATGGACATAGCCAGGGCGGTTCCATTTTCTTTCCGCTTCGACTCCGTTTTGCGGATGCCGTTTTTTGTTGCGCGGATTTGTTTTTGGAAGCGGCGCTGTTTCACAGCCGCCAAGCACTTCCATGCGGACCTTTGTCTGTTTATAAGCAGGCGTGTTCGTCCGTTTATCAGCTGCAGGGCCCGTCAAGAAGTTAATCGCTGACTCCTTGTCTGTCGAGTTCATTGGCAGATAGAGTTCATTTTTCCGTACCCGATCTGTGATCAGCGCGTTCAATTTGACTGCTCCGAACGGAGAAACGAGCCGTACAAGCGAACCGTCACAAACACCTCGCTCTTGTGCAAGCTCAGGTGAGATCTCAACGAATACATTCGGCACTTTCGCTTGGATGCCTTTCGATTTATTTGTCATGTTTCCTTCGTGGAAATGCTCCAGCATCCGGCCGTTATTGATATGAAGGTCATATTCCTCCGGAAATGCCGCTGGCTCGGTCCAATCAGAAAGGGCAAAGCGTGCTTTTTTGTCAGGGAAATTAAATCCGTCTTCATACAGAAGCGGTGTGCTTTCACCTGTGAAGCTGCCCCATAGGAAGCTGTTCCAGCCTTCAAGCACCTCATAGCTTGCTTTGGCAAACAGAGGAGAAAGACTCGCCATTTCAGAGAAAATGTCACTCGGATGGCTGTAATTCCAATTCGCTCCTAAACGGTTTGCCACCTCTTGAATAATCCACCAGTCCGGTTTTGCGTCACCAAGCGTCGGAAGCGCCTGGTACAATCGCTGGACACGGCGTTCTGTGTTGGTAAATGTTCCGTCTTTTTCAAGTGAAGGAGTGGCCGGCAAGACGACATCAGCATATTGAGCTGTTCTTGACAGGAAGATGTCCTGTACCACGAAGAAATCAAGGCTTGATAAAATATCATGCACATGGTTCGCGTTTGAATCGACCAGTGCCATATCTTCACCGACAAGATACATAGCTTTCATTTTTCCTTCTTCAATGGCATGAAGCATTTGAATATTATCTAAACCAGGCTTTCCATCAATCTCGACACCATATGCCTCTTCAAATTTAGCGCGTGCTTTGTCATCTGTAATATGCTGATATCCCGGCAGCCAGCCTGGCAATGTTCCCATATCACATGCGCCTTGCACGTTATTGTGTCCGCGCAGAGGATAAGCGCCGGCACCTGGACGGCGATAGTTGCCCGTAGCGAGAAGCAGGTTTGAAATGGCTGCTGATGTATCAGAACCGCCTGTATTTTGTGTGACACCCATTCCCCAAAGGACACAAGTGCCGTCAGCATCACGAATCATTTCAGCAATTTGAATGATGTTTTCTTTTGAAAGGCCTGTGATGCGTTCTGCATAATCAAGCGTATACGTTTTAAGGGTTTCTTTATAATCTTCAAAGTAATTGACGTTCTCATCAATAAACGCCTGATCGTGCCAGCCTTGGTCGATCATATATTTCGTAACAGCCATCAGCCAAACTTGGTCTGTGCCTTGTTTAGGGCTGATGAACAGATCGGATCGCTCAGCCATCTCATTTTTACGCAGGTCAGCAACAATCAGTTTTTGACCGTGGAGCTTGTGTGCCCGTTTGACGCGTGTTGCGAGCACTGGGTGTCCTTCCGCCGGATTGGCACCGACAATGATGACGAGACCTGCTTTGGCAATATCTTTAATCGTGCCGGCGTCACCGCCCATGCCGACAGTGCGGAACAATCCGTCTGTAGCAGGAGACTGGCAGTAGCGTGAGCAGTTATCGACGTTGTTTGTTTCAAATACCTGACGCGCTAGTTTTTGAATGACGTAGTTTTCTTCATTCGTAATTTTAGAAGAAGAAATAAACCCGACAGAGCCTTTACCGTACTGCTCTTTAATTGATCCTAATCTGCTTGCGACAAGATCGAGGGCCTCTTCCCAAGAAGATTCCACAAAGGCTCCGTTTTTACGGATTAAAGGCTTTGTGATCCGCTCTTTGGAATTGACAAAATCCCAGCCGAATTTCCCTTTGACACATGTGGAAATCGCGTTAACCGGAGCATCAGAAACAGGCTGGATCTTTAAAATATCCCGTCCTTTTGTCCATACTTCAAATGAACACCCGACACCGCAGAACGTACATACAGTTTTCGTTTTTTTCGTTCTTGTTTCACGCATTGCCGCTTCGACTTCAGAAATGGCAAAAATGCTGCCATACCCCGGTTCAACATTTTTCACGAGATCAATCATCGGTTCCATGACGTCCTCTTTAATGCCTGTCATAAAACCAGCCTGCCCGAGCATTGATTTTTCCATCAGTGCATTACATGGACATACTGTTACACACTGACCGCAGCTGACACAGGAAGATTCATTGATCGGAACTCCCTCATCCCAAATGACGCGAGGGCGTTCGCGTTCCCAGTCGATTGAGAGTGTTTCATTTACCTGAAGGTTTTGACAGACCTCAACACACTGGCCGCAGGCAATACATTGGTTTGGATCATAGCGGTAAAAAGGGTGAGACATATCAACCGCGCAAGAAGGATCTTCTTTTGGCGTGTATGGGTATTTTTGATGCTCGATCCCCATCATTTCCGCTGTATTATGAAGCGTACAGTTGCCATTGTTGTTATCGCAAACTGTACAATACAGCAAATGATTTTCAAGAAGGCGGTCCATCGCTTCGGTTTGCGCTTCTTTCACTCGATTTCCTGAAAGATCAATAGACATCCCGTTTTCTGCAACCGTCGCGCATGAACGAACCAGCTTGCCGTTTGCCTCTACTATGCAAGTATCACAAGTTTGAATCGGGTCAACCTCTGGTACGTGGCAAATCTGCGGGTACTCAATTCCGTTTTCATTTAAAATATCTAAAATTGTGGCCCCTGCTCGTGCTTGAATTTCTGTTCCGTCTACACGGACACTGATCGACTTAACGTCCATCATATTCATATTCCCCTCCATCTTTCTTTCAAGAAGTCAAAAAAAGCCATGTATAGATACACCTGCCCTTAATTCTAAGAAGGTGTAAACACACATGGCGGAATAGTTCACTAGCAAGTCTTACTAACAGACCAATCCTTGATTTTTATAAAACGATAGACTCATAACAAGATCCTATTACAAATCCATCAACACTGCTTTTATTATAATGTGATATTTATTATAATACAATATGGCAGGAAAATTTTAACCAAGTGAAATGTCCTGAGGGGAACCGGGAAAAGCCTTTATAAGGCAATATCGGAAGGGGTAATCAGCATGTCTAAAAAAATTCATGAATTCAATGATATTATTCGAAAACTTCGTAAAGAATTGTTCGGAAAAGGGCCTGAGAGAATTCATACTGTATTTGTAGAAAACATGGCAGTTTCAACACTATACGGAAATCTTAGTGCAAGCGAGCAGTTTATCGCCCGCACGCCTGAAGGAAGAGAGATGGTACATGCGGCCCGGACAAGCCTAATTCAAGACCTTTATTCCAAACAAACACCGGAAGGAATGGAGGAACTCATGGGAGCTAAGCTAGTCCATTTGTTTTCTGATATTAAAATTGAGGAAAACATCGCTGTATCTGTATTTGTTTTTGACCGAAAAATAGATGAGCAAAAAGAAGTTCTGCAAAGCTAGTATATTTGTCATTGACACAAATTTGTCACATTTGTTATGATGTTGCTACAGTTATAGAAGGCTAAAGCAATGGAATGTATGCACGAACTGTATATATTCTCTTTCAATATCTTATATACTGCTTGATATTGTTGTATGGGTATGCATACAAGTTAGGCAGCATTCAAACGCCTGGTTTGACACAGGTTATTTGAGTGCTGCCTTTTTTATTGCCTTTCTTGCATAACTGTGAGAAAAGAAGAAGTAATGGAGGCGTTTAATTATGGCTTTTCGAAAACCGGATGAAATAGCGGAAGCAGCAATTGAAGCAGGGATGAAAAAAATAAAGCTCCCGCTGCCGTCACTGCTTGTGCTGGGGTTTTTAGGCGGTGCATTTATTGCGCTTGGGTATTTGCTTGATATCAGGGTAATCGGCGATCTTCCGAAAGAATGGGGGAGCCTGTCCAGTTTGATTGGTGCAGCAGTATTTCCAGTCGGCCTGATCCTTGTCGTTCTCGCTGGCGCTGAACTGATCACAGGCAATATGATGTCAGTTGCGATGGCGTTATTTTCGAGAAAAATATCAGTAAAAGAGTTAGCGATTAACTGGGGAATCGTCACAATTATGAACTTAATCGGCGCATTGTTTGTTGCTTACTTTTTCGGGCATTTGGTTGGATTGACTGAAACAGGTCCTTATTTAGAAAAAACGATTGCCGTTGCCCAAGGAAAGCTTGATATGAGCTTTGGCAAGGTTCTCATTTCCGCCATCGGCTGTAACTGGCTTGTATGTCTTGCAGTGTGGCTTTCTTTCGGCGCCCAAGACGCAGCAGGAAAAATCCTTGGCATCTGGTTCCCAATCATGGCTTTTGTGGCTATCGGATTTCAGCACGTTGTCGCCAACATGTTTGTGATTCCTGCTGCCATTTTTGCAGGCTCATTCACGTGGGGGCAGTTCATCGGAAACATCATTCCGGCTTTTATCGGTAATGTCATCGGCGGAGCTGTATTTGTCGGTCTCATTTATTTTATTGCATATCATAAGAAAGACCGCTCCAGAAAAGAAATGAAGCAGGTGTCATGACCAACGGGCAAATCCATTCGATGATTTGCACAATTTCCGTCCATTTTTAGAAAAAGTTGTTTACAAAATGGAATTTGGTGGATATACTTACAAAGTAAGAAAAAAAGCAAAGGAGGCTGAACCAAAATGACAATGAGACAACGACGTCAACCTGTACGTGATACACATGTAAAAGTTCATGATTTATTCAGCCTGTGGAAGAGTTCGTGTCCTTCCTTAACCGATGCTTATCGCACGCATTAAATTCGGAATAGTCGGACATACGCAACTCCCCGCAGGCAGTAGAGGCATTGGTGTCTTCTTTTGTCTGCGGTTTTTATTTGCCCGCGGCAGAAGGGTTGTGCCGCGGGTTATTTCGCTTGATGCGGACTTTGAAAGGGGGTGAGCGATATGACGATTAACCTATTCTTTTTAACGTTAACGATTAAAAAACGGTTTAAAAGCCTGGAAGAATTCGAACGAGAACAGCAGATTGAGCAGATTTATGATGAAATGAAAGAGTCTCAGTTAAAGCATCTTTATTTAACAAACTGGCGCTAAAAGCAACGAAAAAAACTGAAGGGGGAATGGCATATGCTTAGAAGGGAATTATTGATGCATTATACAATGGAGAAGGACCAAGTTTAGCGAAATAGCTGTCAAGAAAATGCGCGCCTGCATATAGTAAATCAACGTTATTGTGAGGCAGGTGATGGCATGATGAACGATTATCAAAAAAGACTGCCGTCGATTGGCCATGGTTATGCGTCCATGCCGCATTCCTTCAAACATGGTTATGGAAATCCATTCCGACAGCAGAGGCTGATGGCAATGCAGCAGCAAAGGCTGTATGTATTCCCTTATCATTGGCATTAGAAAGAGGGCAGAAAACATTTTGTTTTCTGCTTTTTTTTCGGAAAAAAATGAAAAAGTTTAGTTCTATTGAAACATTTTTCAATACATTGCCGTCTAGTTGGTACCTTCCTTCACTTTTAGAATGAAGATGATGTTTATTTTTTGAATATAATAAATAAACATAGGAAACCAAAAGCAGGTGTTTAAATTGCTAGAAAATAGACTCTATAAACGATCGAATTTTTGGAAATTATTTTCTCGGAAATATAAGCTAACCAAAACAATTGAGCATATGATGATTGACTCTATAGATATACAAGAAAATGACAGAATTTTAGAAATGGGAATCGGAAATGGCACTGTCTTTAAAAGCATAACCAAGAAACTAGAAAAGGGAAGCCTAAAAAGCATTGATCCTTCAAAGCGAAAGGTAAGACAGATATCACGTGCGAATCGAAAGAATATGGGGAACGGGGAGGTTTTTCATGGCTATCCAGAGGACATTCCCTTTGATGACCGTACCTTTAATAAAGTCTTTTCTTTACATACAGTTCAGAGCTGCACCGATATTAGGCTTGCATTAAGAGAAATTTACAGGGTGCTTCAAATTGACGGCCGGTTTTATATCAGTATTGACACAAATACCGGTGAAAAAGAGAAAACGTATATTCAACTGCTGAAAGATCAGCATTTCAGGGATCTTTCTGTTATCAGGCGTGATTCCTGTCTATGTATTGTGGCTGTTAAATAAAAAATTTCTCGGGAAATATATCCAAGATCCTTACATTTGGATTTGGGTATATTTTCTTAATTTTTTATTTTTTGCATATACTTTATATTAAAAAAAGTTTTTTTCATTTAAACTTATAACAGAAGAAAGAACAAAGAGGTGATTTCAGACAGGGCAGACATTCTTTGTGAACAAAAGGAATGAATATTCATTCCGCAAACGAATCGGAGGTTGTCAGATTATATGCTATCCGCATCCAGCAGTAAATACGACATGATTATGAAAGCGTCGGTCTCACTTTTTACGGAAAGGGGTTTTGACGCTACCACTATTCCTATGATAGCTGAACGTGCTCATGTAGGGACAGGAACGATCTATCGTTATTTTGACAGCAAAGAAACACTCGTTAACGTGCTGTTTCAAGAAAGCATCCAGCGATTTACGGAAAAACTGAAGCAAGACGTTTCAGAATTGCCTGTCAGAGAAGGCTTTCACCACGTATTTTGCTGTCTCGTTCAGTTTACGAAAGAGAGCGACTATGCGCTTTTTTTTCTTGAAACCAAAAAAGATGCTCATTACTTAAATCATACAAGCAAAAAAATGATAGAAAATCTGACTCAAATGCTTGATGACTATTTTAATAAGGGAAAAGCGGAAGGCGTGATTCGCAGCCTGCCCTCTAATGTGTTAATTGCGATTGTATTAGGGGCGTTTCTCAAGATATATCAGCTCGTTCAAACAGGTGATATAGAGATGGACACTGATTTAATTACTGAATTGGAACAATGCTGCTGGGACGCCATTAGCTTCATTCATCACAAAAATAGGAAAGGGAGATGTTAATGAAACAGGCAAGCGCAATACCTCAGCCCAAAACATACGGACCTTTAAAAAATCTTCCGCATCTTGAAAAAGAACAGCTTTCTCAATCCTTATGGCGGATAGCTGATGAATTGGGGCCGATTTTCCGTTTTGATTTTCCGGGAGTATCCAGTGTTTTTGTATCGGGCCACAATCTTGTGGCTGAAGTGTGTGATGAAAGCCGCTTTGACAAGAACCTTGGCAAAGGCTTGCAAAAGGTGCGCGAATTCGGGGGAGATGGCTTATTTACAAGCTGGACGCACGAACCGAACTGGCAAAAAGCCCACCGCATTTTGCTGCCGAGTTTTAGTCAAAAAGCCATGAAAGGCTACCATTCTATGATGCTGGATATCGCAACCCAGCTGATTCAAAAATGGAGCCGGTTAAACCCTAATGAAGAAATTGATGTAGCAGACGATATGACACGTCTGACGCTTGATACGATTGGGTTGTGCGGGTTTAACTATCGATTCAACAGCTTTTACCGTGATTCACAGCATCCGTTTATCACCAGTATGCTCCGTGCCTTAAAAGAGGCGATGAATCAATCAAAAAGACTGGGCCTGCAAGATAAGATGATGGTGAAAACGAAGCTGCAGTTTCAAAAGGATATAGAAGTCATGAACTCCCTGGTTGATAGAATGATAGCGGAGCGAAAGGCGAATCCGGATGATAACATCAAGGATCTCTTGTCTCTCATGCTTTATGCCAAAGATCCAGTAACCGGTGAAACGCTGGATGATGAAAACATAAGGTATCAAATCATCACATTTTTAATTGCTGGACATGAGACAACAAGCGGTTTGCTTTCCTTTGCGATTTATTGTCTGCTTACACATCCAGAAAAACTGAAAAAAGCTCAGGAGGAAGCGGATCGCGTGTTAACGGATGACACGCCTGAATATAAACAAATCCAGCAGCTCAAATACACTCGGATGGTTTTAAATGAAACCCTCAGACTGTATCCAACAGCTCCGGCTTTTTCTCTATATGCGAAGGAGGATACTGTTCTAGGCGGGGAATATCCGATCAGCAAAGGGCAGCCAGTCACTGTTTTAATTCCAAAACTGCACCGGGACCAAAACGCTTGGGGGCCGGATGCGGAAGATTTCCGTCCGGAACGGTTTGAGGATCCTTCAAGTATCCCTCACCATGCGTATAAGCCGTTTGGAAACGGACAGCGCGCTTGTATTGGCATGCAGTTTGCTCTTCAAGAAGCGACAATGGTTCTCGGTCTTGTATTAAAGCATTTTGAATTGATTAACCATACTGGCTACGAACTAAAAATCAAAGAAGCATTAACGATCAAGCCGGATGATTTTAAAATTACTGTGAAACCGCGGAAAACAGCGGCAATTAATGTACAGAGAAAAGAACAGGCAGACATCAAAGCAGAAACAAAGCCAAAAGAAACCAAACCTAAACACGGCACACCTTTACTCGTTCTTTACGGTTCAAACCTTGGGACAGCTGAGGGAATAGCCGGTGAATTGGCTGCTCAAGGCCGCCAGATGGGCTTTACAGCTGAAACGGCTCCGCTTGATGATTATATCGGCAAGCTCCCTGAAGAAGGGGCAGTCGTCATTGTAACGGCTTCTTATAATGGGTCGCCGCCTGATAATGCAGCCGGCTTTGTAGAGTGGCTGAAAGAGCTTGAGGAAGGCCAATTGAAAGGTGTTTCCTATGCGGTATTCGGCTGCGGGAACCGGAGCTGGGCCAGCACGTATCAGCGGATTCCCCGCCTGATTGATGACATGATGAAAGCAAAGGGGGCATCGCGTTTAACAGAGATTGGGGAAGGTGACGCCGCCGATGATTTTGAAAGCCATCGCGAGTCTTGGGAAAACCGCTTCTGGAAGGAAACGATGGACGCATTTGATATTAACGAAATAGCCCAGAAAGAAGACAGGCCTTCATTATCGATTGCTTTTCTCAGTGAAGCGACGGAAACGCCGGTTGCTAAAGCATATGGCGCGTTTGAAGGGGTTGTGTTAGAGAATCGAGAACTCCAGACAGCTGACAGCACGCGTTCAACCCGCCATATTGAATTGGAAATTCCGGCTGGTAAAACATATAAAGAAGGCGATCATATCGGAATCATGCCGAAGAACAGCAGGGAGCTTGTTCAGCGGGTTCTCAGCCGATTCGGTTTGCAGTCCAATCATGTGATAAAAGTAAGCGGAAGCGCTCATATGTCTCATCTGCCGATGGATCGGCCGATCAAAGTTGCGGATTTATTGTCGTCCTATGTGGAGCTGCAGGAACCGGCATCAAGGCTTCAGCTTCGGGAGCTGGCCTCTTATACAGTCTGTCCGCCGCATCAAAAAGAGCTGGAACAGCTCGTTTTAGATGATGGCATTTACAAAGAGCAGGTACTTGCAAAACGTCTTACCATGCTTGATTTTTTAGAGGATTATCCTGCCTGCGAAATGCCGTTTGAACGGTTTTTAGCACTTTTGCCATCACTAAAACCGAGATACTATTCCATTTCAAGCTCACCGAAAGTTCATGCAAATATCGTGAGCATGACGGTAGGAGTTGTGAAAGCCTCAGCATGGAGCGGCCGAGGTGAATACCGGGGTGTCGCCTCTAATTATTTAGCAGAATTGAATACAGGTGATGCAGCAGCCTGTTTCATTCGTACCCCGCAGTCCGGATTCCAGATGCCGGATGAGCCTGAAACGCCTATGATTATGGTCGGGCCGGGCACAGGAATTGCGCCATTCAGGGGCTTTATTCAGGCAAGATCGGTTTTGAAGAAGGAAGGAAGCACCCTTGGTGAAGCACTTTTATACTTCGGCTGCCGCCGCCCGGACCATGACGACCTTTACAGAGAAGAGCTGGATCAAGCGGAACAGGAAGGTTTGGTCACAATCCGCCGATGCTACTCGCGCGTCGAAAACGAATCAAAAGGATATGTCCAGCACTTGCTCAAGCAAGATTCACAGAAATTGATGACACTCATTGAAAAAGGCGCTCATATTTACGTATGCGGTGATGGATCGCAAATGGCTCCTGACGTAGAGAAAACTTTGCGATGGGCATATGAAACTGAAAAAGGGGCAAGTCAGGAAGAATCCGCCGATTGGCTGCAAAAGCTGCAAGACCAAAAACGTTATATAAAAGACGTTTGGACAGGAAATTAATAAAAAATAAAATCCCGCCAATCTGATTGGCGGGATTGCTTTGCATGTGAGAAAACCGGCACGATAATGAAATCTACTGAAAAGGATGTTATAGGGAGTATCGCGCCGGCCTTATTGTTAATATCGGCAGTTCAGGACGAAAGTTTAGTATTATTCCTTTCTAGCTATCTATGGAATTTAAGCCATTGAATTTGTTAAAATCAAAAAGAATTTTCTGAAAAACCAGAAAAATGTTTGTATAATTGTGGTAACTATGGTATAATAATCAAAGAAGCTGAAGGTATCAAGTTAAGGGTATTTATATACAACTGATGTTGATATGCTAGGGCTAAAACTTAAAAAGGGCAATTGAAAAATCGAATTGCGAATTGAAATTTTCAGAGTTTTTATATTGTGTGTATTAAGTATACTTGACTTATCTTGATAACTGTTTTTTAGGAATCCTTTGTAATTTATCAAGAATTCTCATGTCCGCATATATTTATGGGAGGAAATTATGAACTTGTATAAATCTTTACGGGATAAGAAGTTTAAAGTATCAGTTATTGGTTTAGGATATGTTGGATTGCCACTTGCAATTTCATTAGGAAAATATTTTAAAGTAATAGGTTTTGATATTTCTGAGGATAAAATAAAAAATTATTTGAAAGGTAAAAAATATACTTATGAAGTAGAAAGGGAAAAAATAAAAAATTCAGATATCTTGTTTACGTATAATGAAAAAGAGCTTTTGGATTCTAGATTTCATATTATTGCTGTACCTACTCCTATTAATTTAAATAAAACCCCTGATTTATCTCCACTTAAAGAGGCAAGTTCTATTGTAGGTAGAAACTTAAAAAAAGATTCGATTGTAGTCTATGAATCTACCGTTTATCCTGGCGTTACAGAAGAAATATGTGCACCAATATTAGAGAAAGAGTCAGGTCTTAAATGTGGGATTGATTTTAAAATTGGATATTCACCAGAAAGAATAAACCCAGGGGACGATCACCACAATTTGGAAAATGTCACAAAAGTAGTAGCTGGAATGGACAGGGAGTCACTTAATATTATATCACAAGTTTATAAAACAATTGTAAAGGCAGGAGTTTATAGAGCAAAAAGTATTAAAGTGGCGGAATCAGCTAAAGTAATTGAGAATTCTCAAAGAGATATAAATATTGCCTTTATGAATGAGCTTTCAATTATTTTCAATAAAATGGGGATAGATACAAAGTCTGTTTTAGAAGCTGCAAAAACTAAATGGAATTTTATGGACTTTTCACCCGGCTTAGTTGGCGGACATTGTATAGGAATAGATCCGTATTACCTTACATATAAGGCTGAAGAGATAGGATATCATTCACAAATAATTCTTGCTGGACGTAAAATAAATGACAGTATGGGAAAGTATGTTGCGGAAAATACTATAAAGATGTTATTAAAAGCCGGGAAGAATATTAAGGGAGCAAGAATTGCAGTATTTGGTGTGACATTTAAGGAGAACTGTCCGGATATAAGAAATAGCTTAGTTGTGAATACAATTAGAGAGCTTCAAGAGTATGAAACCAACATAAAGGTAGTAGATCCTATTGCAAATGCAGATGATTTATGGGATGAATACAGAATTAAACTTAATGATATTAATGATATAAAAAATATGGACTGTATAATTTTCGCTGTCCCTCATAATATATTTAAATCTATTGATTTAACTGATATTTCAAATATGTATAGAATCAATGTATACAATAATGTTGCTTTCGAAGCTGCAATTATGGAAGCTGCAACTTCCTCTGAAGTGCAAAATCAAAATTATAAAATAAATATAAAAAAAAATACTTTAATTGATTTAAAAGGCATTTTTAATCGAGAAGAAGTAGAGAATAAAAACTTTCTCTATTGGAGGCTTTAAGTTGAATAATAATAATAATAGATATGATTTCCCTGAAAATTCCAAATTTCTCGTTACTGGTGGAGCGGGTTTTATTGGGTCTAATCTTGTTGAAAAAATACTAGAAATGGGGTTTTATGTAAGGGTTCTTGACAACTTTTCTACTGGTAATAAAGAAAATATTGAAGTTTTTTATAGCAACTCTAATTTTGACCTCCAAAAAGGTGATATTCGTAATTTAGAAGAATGTCAAAAGGCATGTGAGGGAATTGATTATGTACTACATCAAGCAGCACTCGGCTCTGTGCCTAGATCTATAGACAAACCAATTGAAACAAATGATGTAAATGTGAACGGAACTTTAAATATGCTTGTAGCCTCTAAAAAAGCTAAAGTAAAAAGATTTGTATATGCTTCTTCTTCTTCAGTATACGGTGACGATTTAAATCTACCAAAAATTGAGGATAGAATAGGTAATCCATTGTCTCCTTATGCAATAACAAAGCTTACCAAAGAACTTTATTCGAAAAATTTTAATGAGATTTATGATTTTCCAACTATTGGTTTGCGTTATTTTAATGTCTTTGGAAAGAGGCAAAACCCTAATTCAATTTATGCTGCGGTTATACCAAAATTCATCAAGACGCTTCTCTATAATAAACCGCCAATAATTAATGGTGACGGCTTACAGACTAGAGACTTTACTTTTATTGATAACGTAGTCCAAGCTAATTTAAAAGCTTGTCTTGCTAAAGAAGAGTCTTTTGGCAAGGTTTTCAATATTGCATTCGGCCAACAGAAAACCATAATTCAGCTATATTCAGATATCTCTCGAATTCTTAGAAAAGAAATAGTTCCTAAGTTTGGTCCGGATAGGGTTGGAGACGTTAGACATTCAAATGCAGATATAAATAAAGCTATGAATTTATTGAATTATAAACCTGATTATGACGTTGCAACTGGTTTGCGGTTAACTATTGATTGGTATAAGAATAATCTATAAAAATATTAATATGTAAATGTTTTTGTATATATTAAAAAAGAGTTATTTATAACAATTGTTTTTGGTTAACAAAACTTCTCTATTTGTTGATGGTTGCCTTATGAGACTAAATGTGAAAAGGAATGGTCTTATGATTATAGAAGTCAAAGATTTGTCTAAACATTTCGATTATTATAAAAAAGAGCTTGGGGTAAAATCTTCACTTCAAAATTTATTTCGAAGAAAGAAATTAGTCAAAAAAGCTGTGAAGAATGTGTCCTTTTGTATTTCAGAAGGTGAGATCGTTGGATTTTTAGGTCCTAATGGTGCCGGAAAAACTACGACATTAAAAATGTTAGCTGGAATACTTTATCCATCTGAAGGAACCGCTACAGTAAGCGGCTATATACCATGGGAAAGAAAAGAACAGTTTAAGAAAAACTTCTCCATAATTATGGGGCAAAAGAGTCAGCTTTGGTGGGATTTACCTGCAATAGAATCACTAAATCTTAATAAATATATATATGAAATAAATGATAAACAGTTCAATTTAATTGTTAGAGAACTGGCTGAATTATTAAAAGTTAAAGATTTATTAAACGTTCAAGTAAGAAGATTATCTCTAGGACAGAGAATGAAAATGGAATTGATTGCTGCACTAATACATCAACCTAAAATAATTTTTCTTGATGAACCAACAATAGGTTTAGATGTAATTACTCAAAGAAATCTTAGAGCATTCATTAAAGATTATAACCAAAAATTCAAAACAACAATAATACTAACGAGTCATTATATGGAAGATATAGAGGAATTGTGCGATAGAGTTATAGTAATTAATAATGGGGAGCTAGTTTATGATGGTGATTTATATAAAATAAATGAGATATTTAACAATAAAAAACTAATAAATCTAAATTTCACAGAAAACTTTAATAAAAATGAGTTATCTCCACTTGGAAATATTAGGATGTATGATGATTATAATGTACAGTTGGAAGTTGAAAATAAAATTGTTAATCAAGATTTATTATCCATTCTAAGTCAATTTCCAATAAAAGATTTCACCATAGAAAATATTCCAATTGAAGAGAGCATTGAATTATTGTATAGGAAAGAAGGTGTGATTAAAATTGAGAAAGAGGCTAAAATATAAGAAAACTTTTATATTAGGAATTCAAAATTCAATGGAGTATAGAACTAATTTCCTTCTTAATATATTTGGAGGATTTTTCACTTTAGTAATCCAATTATACTTGTGGTCTTCTATTTTTGAAAATACTAGTAGCAAAACAGTTTTTGGTTATACTTATAGTGAGTTAATTATATATACCGTAATGGCTGCTTTGGTTACGAATTTAGTATCTACAGGGTTTGAGAGGGATATTGCACTAGATATAAAGGATGGGGGTTTAAGTAAATTTCTTATTCAGCCAATAAATTATTTTAAGTTTAGAAGTAGTTGTTTTTTAGGACAAAAATGCAGCGAATTATTAGTTACAATAATACTTTCAGTATTCTTATTATGTACTATTAACTCGGTTATGGATTTAGATTTAAATATAATCAATATATTTTTTTCGATTATACCTATATTATTATCTATATTGCTTAATTTTCTTTTTTTCTATTGTATAAGTTCATTAGCATTTTGGTTTGAAGAAGTATCAATGCTTTTTTGGGGAGTCAATCTTTTAACGTTAATTATAAGTGGTTCAATATTCCCCTTAGATATTTTTGGTGAAAGATTAAACTATGCTCTTAATTTTTTACCTTTTAAATATACAGTATATTTTCCGATAAACATAATAACAGGAAGATTAAGCCCTTCCATGATTCTTAATGGAGTTCTAATTCAGTTAGTATGGATAGTTATCCACTTTTTTCTCCTTAAAGCTTTGTGGAAAATTGGTATGAACAAATATTTGGCGGTGGGTGGCTAATGAGTAAATTAATTAATGTAGTTAATAAGCATTTAATTGTATATATTCAATTTTTAAAACTTAGTTTAATAACTCAAATGGAATATAGATGGAATTTTTTCATTGGGTTTATTGTAGAAAGTGGGTTTATATTTACAAAAATTATGTATCTTATTGTTATTTATAATCTAGACATTACTATTAACGGTTACTCACCAGATGAAATTTTACTTTATGTAGGAACTTTTTCTATAATAACAGCATTCTATACTGGATTTATAATGATTAATTTTTACGAAATACCTAATAACATAAAAAAGGGTGACTTAGATCTTCTTATAATAAAACCAGTCTCCCTCCAGTTTATGTTAACACTTAGGAAAATTGACTTTTCTATGATCCTATCAAACTTTTTAGGTGGAACGGCAATGGTTATTATGGCTATTTTAAAATTAAATATAGATTTAACATTTAGTTATTTTCTTGGTTATATATTACTAATTTTTTTAGGAGTAATTGTTGCGTATACATTATTTTTGATTCCGCAGCTTTTGTCTTTTTGGATTATTGAAACAAAGGCGATATTTAATATATCAGATAAGGCATGGGATTTTAATACAATGCCGATGGTAATTTATACAAAAATAATTCAAAGAATAGGGATTTTTCTTATACCTATTTTTACAATCTCAAATTTTCCTTCAATGTTCTTAGTTGGCAAGATTTCTAATACGCTTTTAATATGGGCTTATATTGTCCCGATCATTCTTTTTGTTTTAGTCCGTATATTTTGGAATTATGCAATAAAGAATTATAGCAGCGCTAGCAGTTAATTTAAGGGGGGGTAATAAAATGGAACTGTCAATCTATGATTTGTTAAGGAGGACTTCATTTAAGTATCCAGACACAGTAGCAGTCAAATTCGAAAGTCAGAGAATTACTTATAAAGAGTTTCTATTCCGTGTGGATTCAATAGCGTTATATTTAGAAAAAGAGGGAATTCATTCAGGTAAAATAGTAAGTATAATAATGAAAAGGTCTCCTGAGCTACTTGCTACATTATTTGCATTACTGAAGCTAGGTGCAACTTATGTCCCCATAGAACCAACATTACCCGAAAAAAGGATTATTTATTTAATAAAAGATAGCGGATCAGAATGTGTTGTTTCTGATCAAGATTGCAATTACATTAAGAACAAGAAAATTATAAATATGTCTAAAGCAAAAGAAATAACAACATATACTGAAGATATTCCACAAAAAAGTTCACCTAATTATATGAAAAATACAGCCTATATTATTTATACATCTGGTTCGACAGGGGATCCAAAAGGTGTTCTGATAACACAGGAGTCGTTAATGAATTTAATTAGAAATGGAACAGAAGAAGTTGGAATAAATTTTGGGAAAACAATAGCCTGCATATCAAATATTTCTTTTGATATGTCAGTACCTGAAACTATTTTACCTTTATGTAAGGGTTTGACAGTTGTGCTTGCGAATGAAAAAGAGCAAATAAACCCTGTTTTAATGAAAAAATTAATTATAAATAACAATGTTGATATACTCCTTATTCCTCCTACAAGATTAGAATACCTCCTTAGTTACAATAACGATTATGTTTTTTTAAAAAGACTAACTACTGTGCTATTAGGTGCTGAAAATATATCCTATAATCTACTTGAATTAATTAAAACTAATAGTAGTGCTAAGATTTATAATCTGTATGGACCAACAGAAATAACTGCATTTGCAACTTATTGCAATTTAACTAAAGCAAATGATATTCATATAGGAAAGCCTATTAAAAATATGAATGTATTCATTTTAAATGAAAAACAACAAAAACTGGGAGTTAACGAAAAAGGAGAAATTTATATATCAGGGATAGGTGTAGGTAAAGGTTATGTTAATAAGCCTGAGCTTACCAAAAAAAACTTCGTCTCAATTCCGTCAATTAGTGAGAATAGAATTTATAAAACTGGTGATCTCGGTGTAATTTTGCCAAGTGGTTATATTAAATATTTAGGTAGAAAGGATAATCAAGTTAAGTTTCAAGGATACAGAATAGAATTGGAAGAAATCGAAAAAGTAATCATTAAATACCCTGGAATAAAACAATGTGTAACAGAAATTAATAGAGATAAGAATAACGAGCAATGGATCTGTTCATTTTTTACAAGTAATAACACAATAAATGAACAGAAACTTAGATCTTTTTTACTTGATAAACTACCAATTTATATGGTTCCTAGTCATTTCATTTGTCTTGAATCATTTCCTATGAACGTTAACGGGAAAATAAATCGGAAAAAAATTAAAGAACTTGTTATTCAAAAAGGAAAAACTTCAGAACACAAAAGTGATTATAAAGAAACTATAATGTATATTATAAATGATATTTTACAGACAGATTTTAAGAATAAAACTTTGAAAATTAGTGAAATTGGTATGGATTCGGTACGATTTATCAAAATGGTTTCAGAAATTGAAAGACGTTTTGAAATCGAGTTTGACGATGATTTTTTAATTTATGATAAATTTAAAACGATAGAAGATATTATAAATTTTGTATATATAAGATTAAATAGGATACAAAATAAAAAGTTTGAGTAAGGAGAAAAAAACAATGAGTAAAAGAATTGGTCTTATAGGAATTGGAAATATGGGCTACGGTATAGCTTTAAATTTAATAAAAGCAGGGTACTTTTTACACATAATTAAACACAGAAATAGTCAAAAAGTTCAAAAGTTACAGGAGATGGGGGCAAGGCTAGAGTATTCAATAATTGATATTGCTCTTAAATGTGAAACAATTCTATTATGCTTGCCTAACTCTCGGGTTGTAGAAGAAGTTTTATTAGGGGAAGATGGAGTTATTAATCATTTAAGGAATAATGCTGTAATTATTGATTGTTCAACATCCCGCCCAGAATCAACAAAAATCTTAGGGGATTATTTAAAGGATAAACAAGTAACCCTTCTTGATGCCCCACTAACAAAAGGCCCTGAAGAAGCAATAAAGGGTAAACTAAATGTTATGGTTGGTGGAGACTATACTATTTTTGAAAAAAATAAAGACATTTTGCGCTGTTTTTCGGAGAATATTTTTTATATAGGCAAATTAGGGGAAGCACACAAATTAAAACTATTTAACAATTTCATTTCTATGGGGTTTACAGGAATAGTTATTACTTCTTTGGCATTAGCTAAATTAAATAACATTGATGTTAATAAACTTGATGAGATAATGTCCAAAGGTTCTAATT